>Ga0194120_10000291_pt1 | contig 92554 bp, 81 predicted proteins | sample TA2MahCa65mmetaG_FD_148642 | JGI IMG/M metagenome (GOLD analysis project Ga0194120, IMG submission 148642) | Freshwater microbial communities from Lake Tanganyika, Tanzania - TA2015019 Mahale Deep Cast 65m | ecosystem: Environmental > Aquatic > Freshwater > Lake | place: Tanzania: Lake... | reverse complement strand
TCAACGCCTGGCTGCAGAACTTCCGCCGCGTCGTCACCCGCTGGGAGTACAAAGCCCAGAACTACCGAGCATTCGTCCAACTCGCCTGTATCTGCATCATGCTGAGACAATTTTGAGACTGCCTCTAGTCGGGCCGACTCGACCCCTGCAGCATGTCCTGGAGGGCGCGGCCCATCTTCCGGAACTTCGATCCGAGCGATCGCAGGTGCGACCGGTAGTGCGAGGTCTCTGGCCCGAGCTCCAGAGTTCGCCCGTACTCGCCGTGGAGCTTCTGGGCGCGTTCGAAGAGCACCGCCTCGCTCTCGACGTTGTTCGGATCGATCACGCAGCAGTCGACCGGACAGACCCGCGCGCACTGCTGAGTGTGGTGGAACCCGACGCACTCGCTGCAGGCGCCGGGATCGATCACGAAGGTCTCTTCCCCCTGGGAGATGCCGCCGCTGGGGCACATTCGCTCGCAGGCGCCGCAGTTCACGCAGGCTTCGGTGATCATGTTGGCCACGGGCGCACACTCCTGGCTACGGATCCGATTCCGGCACTACACCGAGGGATCCAGCGCACGACCAGAACGAGGCGGGGGAAGCAGAGAGAAGAGTCGCGGTGGGTTCCGGCGCCGAACCGGGCTCGGCGCCGGAACCCCTCGCTCCTGGGTCAGATCACGCTGCCCAGTCCTTCTCGTAGACGGTCCACTCGCCCTCGCTCTCGAGCTCCGGCGTTTCCTTCCGGAGCTTTCCAACGCGGGAAACGAACAGCCAGATCAGCGGCAGCACACCGCCGACGATGAACAGCGTTCCACCGATCGAGCGCATGTAGGTGAGGAAGGTCCACACCGGGCCGGTGATAACCTCCTGGGACCGCGCGTACCACAGACCTTCCTGGAACACGATCATGAGCTGGTAGAGACCGACCGGGAACAGGTCCAGGGTCATCATCAGAAGCAGACCGATCTGCAGCGACCAGAACGAGTTCTTGACCAGCTTCTCGCTCCAATCAGCCTTGGTAAGCAGATGCTGAGCGCAGAAGAGCATGCCGCCCAACGCGATGTTGCCCTTCACGCCGAACATGGCCGCGTGCGCGTGGTTGCCGGTCATGTAGGTCGCGTGCTCGTAGTAGTTCACGATCGGCAGGTTGATCAGGGAGCCGAACACGCCGGCGCCGAAGATGTTCCAGAAGTTGACCGCAAGGATGAAGAGCCACACGCCTTCCATCACGAAGACCTGTCGCCCCGCCGCGACGTGCGTCTTGGCGCGAACCGCCTCCGACTTCATGCGCCACGCGTCGAGCGTGAGCAGAAGCAGCGGCAGCACCTGCAGCGTCGAGAAGACGCCGCCTACGGCGATGATGCCGGTGGGCTTCGCGATCCAGTAGAAGTTGTGCGAGATGCCCAGCGTCGCCGTGACGAGGAACATCATGACGGCCAGGAAGATGACCCGCTCGCACATCATGCGAGAGATCAGGCCCATCTGGACCAGCATGTAGCCGACGATGACGGTGGTGAACACCTCGAAGGTGACCTCCACCCACATGTGCACGACCATCCAGCGCCAGTAGTCGGCCACGGCCCAGTTCTGGTCCGGCGAGATCATCAGGCCGAAGAACAGGAACGCGACCATGATGCCGCTGCCGTACAGCAGCCACGAGGGCACCGACCAGATGTTCTTCGTGGTCAGCCACGGGCGAACCGAGCGGTAGATGATGTAGATCCAGAGCGCGAACGAGCTGAGCAGCGTGTACTGGAACGCGCGACCGAGCTCCATGAACTCCCAGCCCTGGCTTCCGAACCAGTACGCCGTCGCGCCGGTGATCATCCCCGTCTGGCCCATGTAGATTCCGACCAGCGCGCCGACGCCCGTCACCATGCAGATGGCGAAGAGCAGGTTGATCAGGAAGAGCTGGCCGTTCGGAACCTTCGAAATTCGGGGCAGGAAGAAGATCGTGTAACCGACCCACGCCATGAAGAACCAGTAGATCTGGAACAGCGTGTGGTAGCTGCGCAGGACGCTGAACGGGATGATGCTCGCCAGCGAGACACCGAACGGGGTCACGAAGTCGGTGGCCGCGAGCATGCCCGAGAGCACCTGAGCGCCGAACAGGATGATCGAGAAGACGAAGAACTTGTACGTGGCCTTCTGCGTGGCTCGGATCCGGCCCTGCTCGAGGTCGTTCGTGGTGAGCGACGTTCCGTTACCGGTGAACGGATCGCCCTCCTCCTTGAACTGCCCGTAGACGTACAGGATCACGAGGATGCCCAGGAACAGGCCGAAGATGGAGATGAAGCTCCAAACCATCGTCTGGTTCGTGGGCAGGTTGCCGGTCGACGGGTCGTACGGCCAGTTGTGCGTGTAGCTGTACGTCTGGCCCGGTCGCTCCGCGCCCGAGACCCAGCCGCCCCAGAAGAAGAACGCGGTGAGCGCCTCGATGTCCTCGGGGGCGCTGATCGCGCCGGAGGGCTTGAAGGCCTCCTCGTACTCGGGATCGTTGAACATCCGCGTGTAGTGGGCCTTCAGCTCGTTGAACGCGTGGATCTGAGCGTCGTTGATCACGATCTGCTTGGCGCTCTCGTTCCAGGTGTTCGTCTTGATCTCGCGGATCACCCGGACGTCGATCGCGTCCTTGTCGTACTGAGCCAGGTTTCCGCCGCCCTGCTGCTCGTAGAAGGAGCGCATGGCAACGCCCGTGCGGTGCAGGGCGTCGGCCGTGAAGTCCGGACCGCGCTCGGCGCCGTCACCCCAGAACGAGCCGTAGAGCATCAGGCCCCTGAGGTGGAACACCTCCTGGCCCTTCTTGATCGTCGCGAGCGGGATCACCACCTCCCCGGTGGTGGCCGACACGTAGTCCTCGATCGGCGGAGCCCCCGTATAGGTCTCCGTTCCCAGATAGACGAGCCCACTCAAACAGATCGCAGCGACAATCAAGAAGTGGACCCACCACGTCTTCTTGTCGTGCAATACCTGGGCTAGGTTCCTCTTCGTATTACTCATTTTCGGCTCCCCCGGTCTATTGGCGACGACCCAAGACGGTACACGTTCCGGCTTGGTTTTGAATTACATGAAAACACACCCGACGAGATGCTAGACAGCCTGCGGCGAGCGGCGCATCCGTCGTTTGACCGATCTGCAAATTCTCTCTCCTGACGAGAGCTCGACCGGCCGCCCCGCGCCATCATGACAAGAACCCGAGCTCGAACCCGCGGGCGACCAACGCGGCTCGCGTGGTCACGCCGAGCTTGGTCCGCATGTGCTCCACATGGGTTCGCACCGTCGAGGCCCGCAAGCCCAGATCCGCCGCGATCGCGCGATCGGTCTTGCCTTCGGAGAGGGCGCACAGAACTTCGCGCTCGCGAGCCGTGATCAGCTCCCATGCCTCCGGCCGGTCGGCAGATGGCGAGCTCAGCGAGCAGATGACCGCGTCCTCGAGCGGCACGCAGGTCAGCGAATGCCGACGACCGTCGAGCGAGACGCGCGAGTGCCTGGCGCGGTCCATTCCGCTCGCGAGCAGCTCACGGACGCAGCCGGTGCGGCACGGCAGCCCCTCGGCTCCCTCCAGGTCACCGACGACGTGCCAGCAGTCCCGCCCCTTGGCATCTCCCATCAAGGTGCGGGCCGCTGCGTTCTGGCTGACGACGCGGCCATCGAGTCGGGCCACGACTACGGCTGGGACGTCGTTCATTCCAGAGTTCGTCTTCATTGGCAAACGAACGGTATACCTGCGTCTAAGCGCGGCGTATGAGCGGCGTCATATTGGCACTCATACGTCCTGAAGACCAGCTGAAGGCCGCTCGCAGCGCGATCGGGGACACTGGGCCGGAACGCTGCGGCCCCTGGCACTTCGGCCCGCTCCCTGCCGGTGCCTCGTCCCGGCCGGTAAGCTTGCTCGCTCGATGAGGTCGCCGGTCCTGTTCAGGCGGAAGCAGGTTTGGGTTCCGACCGTCTGGGGTGGGCTCGCCATCCTTTTTGCGGGCGCCGCTTCGCTGCTCTGCTGGGGAGCTCGGATCCACGGCTTTCTCGCGCCGAACCAGCCGATCGGCGCCCGTCTGCTGGTCGTCGAGGGCTGGCTGCCCTTGGACGAGCTCGATCAGGCGCTCGCCGCCTGCCGAAACGGCGGGTACCCGCTCGTCCTGACCACCGGTGGCCCGATCGCGCACGAGTTCGATCGCTTCGACGCGGCCGCGAGCTACGCCGAGCGGGCGCGGAACTACCTCGTGCTTCGCGGATGGCCGGCGGACGAAGTGATCGCGGTCCCCGCTCCCGCGACAGCGCAGGATCGCTCGTTCCAGAACGCGCGGATGGTTCGCGAGTGGGCGACGCGCTCGGGTGTCGCCGTTTCTGCGATCGACGTGTTCTCGTCCGGCGTGCACGGGCGGCGCTCGCGAGCGCTCCATCGCCTGGCGCTCGGCCCGAGCGTCCGCGTCGGGATCCTGACCTCGCGACCGAGCGCCTACGATCCCGAGACGTGGTGGCGGACGAGCGCCGGAACGAAGGAGGTGCTCAGCGAGACGATCGCCTGGCTCTGGACCGCGCTCTTCTTCCATCCCGCCGCGGCCGCACCCGGATGAGCGGGTGCCCGACGTCAGGGCGCGAAGCTCGAACGCGCCTTGATCCCCCAGTGCCCGCTCTCGCAGGTGACGACGTAGATCGAGTCGAAGCTCCCGATCACGCTGCCGTCCGCGCGGTAGCGCGTGAAGCGGGTGTCGATGTGGACCTTGTCGGCGCCGGCGTGGATCACGTCGCGGCGCTGCCAGGCCGAGTGATGCCAGTCGGCGAGTGCCCCGGTTCCGAACATCTCGGGCTTGTGATACCCGGGCTCGATGATCGTGAGCGTGTTCGACGCCAGCCGCACGCTCGGGAAGTTGAACGTCTTCTCGAAGCTGCGGACGTCGCGCGCGTTGAACGCGGCCATGAACTCGTCCAGGCACTTCTGCGCTGCGGCGATCGCGTCGCTCTGCTCGCTCACTTCGCCTCCTGCTGCTGCGCTCGGCGCCGCTCGCCCGCGCGGCGCAGCGCCTCGATGCGCTCGGGATCCACGCGCGCATAGTTCTGCCGCCAGCTCTCGTCTTCGCTCCAGCGAAACGGCGTCTGCACGGTGGTGCGCGGAACGCGCGCGCTCTCGACCAGATCGAGCGCCATTCCCACGATCGCGCGCTGCATCTCCACGTCGTACGGCCGCCCGCAGGGGTTGCCCAGCGGGAAGTCGCTGAACAGGAAGCGCGCCACACCGCATTCCTCGACGATGTCGCGCGCAGAGCCGACCACCACGGTCGCGATGCCATTCGCCTCGAGGTGCCGGCTGACCAGACTCACGGTCTGGTGGCAGACGGGTCAGAGAGGGACGAGAAGCGCGACGTCCACTCCGTCCTCGCGGCAGCGCGCGAGGATCTGGGGCGCGTCCTGCTCGATCGTCCGTCGCTGCGAGTAGTCGGTGGGCACGCCGTGGAATCGCTTCGCGACGCGGCCGATCCGGCCCGCGACGGCGAGCTCCTGCAGGCGCCGGATCGGCAGGAAGCTCTCGACGTCGCGCGTGTGGGTCGCCTCCTTGTCCCAGGCGAGATCGTCGGTGAACAGGCGCTCGGGCGGCGCGTCGGTCGGCCCCGACCAGACCTGCTTGTCGCCGCGAAGCACGCCGTCGACCGGCTTCTCGTCCCGCCACGGGCTCGCCGTCGTCACCAGCGCGACGCAGGCCTGCGCGAGGCCCCGCGACAGCGGCGCGAACGGCGCCTCGACGTGCCGCGCCCACGCATACGGCTTCTCGTAGCCCTGCGCGCCGTAGTACTCGCGCGTGCGATCGATGTAGCTGACGAAGGTTCGCTGGCTGATTCCCGACATGCACGCAGCCTAGCGCGAACGGCGCCGCCCCGTCCCGACCGCCCCGCGCTGCGCGCGGATTTGCCGGCGCGGTAGGATGGCGCGCACCACCTGCGAAGGAAGAACCCGATGGACTTCGACATCCCGCGCGACCTCGCTGCCTACCTCGTCGAGCTCGACGAGTTCATCGAGCGCGAGATCAAGCCGCTCGAGCAGCGCGACGACAACATCCGCTTCTTCGACCACCGCCGCGAGGACTCGCGCACGGACTGGGCGAACGGCGGGCTGCCGACCGACGACTGGGAGGAGCTGCTGCGCGAGGCGCGCCGGATCGCCGACAAGGCCGGGCACTACCGCTACGCGCTGCCCAAGCAGTACGGCGGGAAGGACGGCACGAACCTGGGCATGGCGATCATCCGCGAGCACCTCTCGGCGCGCGGTCTCGGCCTGCACAACGACCTGCAGAACGAGCACTCGATCGTGGCGAACAACGTCGGCGTGCTGCTGATGCTCGCCTACGGCACCGAGTCGCAGAAGGCGCAGTTCGTCGAGGGCCTGCTGAACGGCACCACGGGCTTCGCGTTCGGCATCACCGAGCCCAACCACGGCTCCGACGCGACCCACATGGAGACGACCGCGGTCCGCGACGGGAACGGCTGGCGCATCAACGGCGAGAAGACCTGGAACACCGGCATCCACCGCGCGCCGTTCGACCTGATCTTCGCGCGCACCGCCGGCAAGGCGGGCGACGCGAACGGCATCACCGCGCTGCTGGTGCCGACCAGCTCGCCGGGCTTCAAGGTCGAGCAGTTCCTGTGGACGTTCAACATGCCGAGCGACCACGCGCACGTGTCGCTCACCAACGTCTGGGTGCCGGACGAAGCGGTCTTCGGCGGCGAGGGCCGGGGCCTGCAGGTCGTGCAGCACTTCTTCAACGAGAACCGGATCCGCCAGGCCGCCGCGAGCCTCGGCGCGGCGCAGTTCTGCATCGACGAATCGGTCGCCTACGCAAAGGTGCGTAAGCCCTTCGGCAAGCCGCTCGCGAGCAATCAGGGCATCCAGTTCCCGCTCGTCGAGCTGCAGACGCAGTGCGAGATGCTGCGCGCGCTGATCCACAAGACCGCCTGGGGCATGGACACCTACGGGAACTTCTCGGTCTCGGACAAGGTCTCGATGTGCAACTACTGGTCGAACCGGCTCTGCTGCGAGGCCGCCGACCGCGCGATGCAGGTGCACGGCGGAATGGGCTACTCGCGCCACAAGCCGTTCGAGCACATCTACCGGCACCACCGCCGCTACCGCATCACCGAGGGTGCGGAAGAGATCCAGATGCGCCGCGTGGCCGGTTACATGTTCGGCTTCATGAGCCAGCGCGCGCCCAAGGGCGTGGTCGAGGAGGGCTAGCCGGCTCGGCGTCCCGGCGGGGCGACTCAGTTCTTCGGCGCCTGCTGCTTCTCGTAGGCCTTGCGCGCCTCGCCGACGACGTAGGCGCGGACGCTCGCGACCTCCTCGGGGGTCAGCATGCCCTCGAACGACGGCATGCCGGTCCCGCGCAGCGCGCCGCGCAGCACGATGTCCTCGAACGCCGCGTGCCGCTCGGCGCTCATCATGCGCAGATCGGGAACCAGGAAGCTCGACGCCGCGGAGAAGCCGTGGCACCAGAGGCAGTTGTAGTCGTAGACGCTCTTGCCGGCCGCGACCTGCTCGGCCGACGCCTCGAGCACCGGCGGCGGCGGAATCGTGCGGTCGCGCGGCGGGTTGGTCGGCATGGGGTTCGCCGCGCCGAGCTTCCACACCAGCACGCGGCCCACGTTGTGGTGATTCGCGATCGCGGTGGTCTCGTTCAGTCCGCCCGCGATCGAGCCGCCGCCCCAGCCGGTCGCGACCGCGACGTACTGCTCGTCGCCGAGCGCGTACGAGATCGGCGCTGCGATGATCCCCGTCTGCGAGCGGACCTCCCAGAGCACCTCGCCGGTCTCGTCGTGGTAGGCGCGGAACACCCCGTTGCCGAGGCCGTGGAAGACCAGGCCACCCGCCGTCGCGAGCGTGCCTCCGTTCCAGTGCCCCTCGTGCTCGACGCGCCAGCGCGCCTGCCTCGCGACCGGGTCCCAGCCGATCAGCTGACCCTTCGCGACCGGCGTGTCGGTCTCGGTCCGCTCGACGACCACGTCCATGTCGAGCCCGAGATTCCAGGTGCCCGGGCGGACCTTGAACACGCCCTCCTTCGCGTACCAGAACGGCGTGTCGTGCGCGGGCAGATACACGAGCCCCGTCTTCGGGCTGAACGACATCGGCTGCCAGTTGTGACCGCCCTGCGGCCCGGGAAGCATCAGCTTCGCCTTCTCCAGGTACGAGCTCTGCTCGGTCTCGATCGGCCGGCCCGTCGTCGGGTCGACGCCCGTCGCCCAGGTGACCGCGACGTACGGCTCCGCCGAGATCAGCTCGCCGGTCGCTCGGTCGAGCACGTAGAAGAAGCCGTTCTTCGGCGCCTGCATCAGCACCTTGCGGGTCGCGCCGCCGATCTCGAGCTCGGCGAGGATGATCGGCTGCACCGACGTGTAGTCCCAGTTGTCGCCCGGCGTGGTCTGGTAGTGCCAGACGAGCTCGCCCGTGTCCGCGCGAAGCGCGAGGATCGAGCAGAGGTACAGGTTGTCTCCGCCGCCCGGGCTGCGCGCGATCCGGCTCCACGGCGAGCCGTTTCCCGTGCCGACGTAGAGCAGGTCGAGCTCTGGATCGAAGGCCATCGAATCCCACGCGGTCCCGCCGCCGCCGACCTTCCACCACTCCCCGCTCCACGTCTTCGCCGCGACCTCCATCTCGGGGTGCTCGAAGGGCTGCGAGGGATCGCCTGGGACTGTGTAGAAGCGCCAGACCTGCGCGCCGGTCTTCGCGTCGTACGCGGTCACGTAGCCGCGCACGCCGAGCTCCGCGCCGCCGTTGCCGATCACGACCTTTCCCTTCAGCACGCGCGGCGCGCCGGTGACCGTGTAGGGTCGCTTCGGATCGATCGTCAGCACCTCCCAGTTCACCGCGCCGGTCGCCGCGTCGAGCGAGACGAGCCGGCCGTCGAGCGTCCCGACGAAGACCGAGCCCTCCCAGACCGCGACGCCGCGATTCACCACGTCGCAGCAGGCGTGTCGCGCCCACTCGCCGGGGACCTTCGGGTCGTACTTCCAGATCTCCTTTCCGGTGGCGGCATCGAGCGCGAACACCACGCTCCACGACGCGGTCACGTACATCACGCCGTCGACGACGATCGGGGTCGCCTCCACGCCGCGCGTCGAGCCCAGGTCGAACGACCACGCGAGCCCGAGCGAGCTCACGTTCCCGCGATCGATCGCCGCGAGCGGGCTGAATCTCTGCTCGCCGTGCGTACGGCCGTGAACCAGCCACTGGCCCGCGTCCTGATCCGCCCGCGCGACGCGCGCGGCATCGACGCGCCCCGCCTTCGGCTCGGCTGCGGGCGCCGGCTCGGCCGCGGGCGCTTCCGCCGCGGGCGGCTTCTGCTCCGCGCGCTCGCCACAGGCGAGCGCCGAGAGGAGCAGCGCGGACAGGGTCCAGAAACGCGAGCTCGTCGTCATCGTCACCCTCCGTGCAGGAATCAGAGTCCGCCCCCGCTGCCCGAGTCAAGCACCGGGCGGTAGGGCTCGCGCACGCCGATCTTGAGCAGCTGGCCCTCGGCAAGGCGCGCGCTGACCTCGAGATCGTTCGCGATCGCGGTCTGATGGACTTCGTAGACGTTGCGATTGCGTTGGGAGAACTCCGCGATCGTCTCGCCCCCGATCGCGCGCGCGAGGCGGAGCCGATCGACCGTCACCGACGCGAGCTCCTCGGGCGTCGGCGCTCGCAGGCTGCGCACCAGCCGCGACGCCCGCCCGGAGTACTTCTCGAGCTCGATCGCGCGCGCGACCGCGGAGAGCCGGTACACGTGGCCGCCGAGCGCGATCCAGGTGAGCTGGCCGGCGAGCTCCCCCTGCGGGGTGACGAGACGACCGCGCACCGCGAAGCTCTTGCAGCAAGGCGTCTGCTGCGGCGCGGCCGAGTCGATCAGCGCGCGCATCTGCGCGAGCCTCGCGCCGACCTCGGCTCGCGCGAACGGCTGCGGGTCGGCGCCCTTTCCCGCGTATTCGAGCGCGAAGCGCGCGCGCCCGTCCGGCGCGATCGCGACCACGGCCGCCGGCGTGTTCGCGATCTGCCAGCCGCGCGGGAACTCCAGCGTGACGCCGAGATCGGGGTGCAGGAAGCGCGAGCCGCGCACGACGCCCTCGGCCGGATCCGCACCGAGCATCAGCCCGTCGATGTGCGCGAAGTACGCCTCGCGCGCCGCCCGAGCGTCGGCCTGCGCGGGCGCGCCGAGCGCGGCCGCCGAGATCGACGCGCCCGCGACGCGTTCGGGACTGCTCGGGTGCGTGTCGAGGAACGTCGGAATCCGCGAGATCCCCATCTGCAGCCGCTCGATCTTGTCGAGCGAGAGCAGGAACGTGCCCAGCGCTCGGGGATCGTATCCAGCGGCGGCGCAGATTCGCTGCCCGCCCGTGTCGGCCGCCCGCTCCTGATCGCGCGCGTACGCCGCGATTCGCGCCATGCGCGGAACGCCGAGCGAGAAGGGGCTCAAGCGCTCGGAGTAGGCCTGGCGCCCGGCATGGTGCCGGGCCGCCGCGTGCGTGATCTCGTGCGCGAGCACGCAGGCGAGCTCGTTCTCGGAGTTCGCCAGCACGAGCAGCCCGCGCGACACGAAGATGTGTCCACCGGGAAGCGCGAAGGCGTTCGGGCTCCACTGATCGACGACCTGGAACCGGTAGGCGAACGGCTGGCGCGGCGTGAAGCGCAGCAGCCTCTGGCCGATCGACTCCACCCAGGCCGCGAGCTTCTCGTCCTTCACGACTCCGATCTGGGCCGCGACCTCGCGACTGGCCTCCTCGCCCGCGCTCGCATCCGCCTCGGGCGTCGAGAGCACCACGGTTCGAGCCGGCGCCGTCGGCGAGGACGAAGGAGGCGCGCACCCTTCGCCCAGGGCGAGAAGAAGCGACGCCAGCGCGAGTCGCCATGCGGCTCGGGATCTCATCCGGCGTCCGGCCCGATGCGCTCGGCGAGACCGTGCTGACGCAGCCGCCAGACGAGCAGGTCGATCCTGTCCTGCCCGAAGAACGGCTCGCCGCGGAAGACCAGCGTCGGAACGCCCCAGTGGCCCGCCTTCTCGAGGTCGCTCTGATGGCCGGCGATCAACCGATCCAGTCGATCGGCGTCGCGCGAGATCGCCGCGTCCATTTCCGCGAGATCGCAGCCGGCGCGAGCGGCGGCCCGCGCGAGATGCGAGCCCTCGTTCCAGCCCGCGGTTCCGCCCCAGATCAGGGTCGAGACCTCGTCGATGAACGAAAGTCCCCTTCCGCGCTCCGCCGCGAGCGCCCCGAGCCGCGTGAGGCGATGGATGTACGGCTGCTCGGCCGCGACGACTCGCGACGGGAACTCCTGGACGATCGGGTCGGGCCGCGGCCATGCGTAGGGAAGGCCCAGCGACTGCGCGATCCGCAGCGTGTCGCGAAGCAGATACGGGGGCCAGAGCGGATTCACGCGCTCGAAGAAGCCGGGAATGCGCACCGCGATCGGCAGCACGGGGCGGACCCGCACGTCGAGGTCGTAGCGCTGTTCCAGGCTCACGATGCGCTTGGTCGCGAGGTACGAGTACGGGCTGCGGAAGGACCAGAACAGATCGATCTCGAGGGCCATCTCGTTGCGATGCTCGCAGATCGAAGCAGGCACGTCCCCAGGGTGGTCGGGCGGACCACCCTGCAGCATTTCGTTCGTTGCCATCAGCAACCCGGCGCGATACGTTCGCCCCCACTCTGCCGGCCGGAGCTCCGAATTCCCGTGGCTCGCGGCAGCGTCGATGTGGTTCACGTCGTCTTGGAGCCAGAGCTCGAGCGTGTGACTCGTGCGCTCTACTCGAGTGTTCGGTCTGCCTGAACGACGAGATGTGTCCACCGAACCAGCGATGGCGGAAGGAGAATCGGATGAGGGGTCGTCTGAGATGGATGGGTGCGCTGGCGATCGCGGGCGCTCTGCTCGCGTGCGGATCGGGCGAGGACTCTGGAAAGCCCGCTGCTCCGGGCGCCGCGCCGGCTCCGGCTGCGGCCGCGGCGCCAGCACCCGCTCCCGCCGCGGCCTCGAGTGAGGCAGCCGGCGACGAGGCCAAGAAGATCTTCGAGACGCGTTGCTACACCTGCCACGGAATGACGGGGATGGGCGACGGCCCCGGCTCCGCGGCACTGACCCCCAAGCCGAGGAACTTCCACGACAAGGATTGGCAGGCTTCGGTCAGCGACGATCACATCAACAAGATCATCCTCTACGGTGGCGCCGCGGTCGGGCGCAGCCCGATGATGCCCGGCAATCCCGACCTGATCGCGAAACCCGAGGTCGTGAAGGGTCTGGTCGCGCACATTCGCGAACTGGGCGCGGAGGACTAGACGCAATGATCGGAAGGAGAACGGAGATGCGGATTTCGAGGTCGTCTCATCGGTCGCGCGCAGTCGCGCTCGCGCTGTCGTGCCTGCTCGGAGCCGGCGCGCTCGCGTGCGGTCCGCAGGGCAGCCAGGAGCTCCAGCCGGCGGGTGGTCAGAACGGAGCCTCGACCAGCGCGCTGATGAAGCAGCGATCGCTGACCGAGAACGACGTGACCGCCGCGCTCAAGACCTACACACCGACCGGTGTTCACGACCCGTACTACATCTTCGCGTCGGGCGGCCACTCGGGTCAGGTGATCGTGATCGGCCTGCCGAGCATGCGGATCCTGAAGGTGATCGGCGTTTTCACGCCCGAGCCCTGGCAGGGCTACGGCTATGGCGACCAGAGCGAGAGCGTGATCGGCCAGGGGGACACGAAGGGCATCGCACTTCGCTGGGCCGACGTGCACCACCCCGCGCTCTCCGAGACGAAGGGCGATTACGACGGCCAGTTCCTGTTCGTGAACGACAAGGCGAACGCGCGCGTCGCCGTGATCGACCTCGAGGACTTCACCACCACCCAGATCGTGCGCAGCGGACTGATCCAGTCCAACCACGGCGCGACGTTCGTCACCCCGAACACCGAATACGTGATCGAGACCAGTCAGTACCCTGCGCCGCTCGGCGGCGGCTACGCGCCGATCGAGCAGTTCAACGACGCGTACCGCGGCGCGACGATCCTCTGGAAGTTCGACCGCGAGAAGCGCCGGATCGTGAAGGAGGAGTCGTTCGCGATCGAGCTGCCTCCCTACGGCCAGGACCTCGCCGACGCGGGCAAGCTCGCCAGCGAGGGCTACTTCTTCGTGAACTCCTTCAACACCGAGCGCTCCTGGGGCGGCTCGCTCGAGGGCAATCCGCCGCTGGAATCCGGCGCTTCTCAGAACGACATGGACTTCCTGCACGTCTTCGACATCCGGAAGGCCGAGAAGGCGGTCGCCGACGGCAAGACGAAGCTGATCGCCGGAATGCGGGTGATCTCGCTCGAGACCGCAGCCTCCGAGGGAATCCTGCACCTGGTTCCCGAGCCGAAGAGCCCGCACGGCGTGGACGTGACCCCGGACGGCAAGGAGATCGTGATCGCCGGCAAGCTCGACACGCACGCGACCATCTACACGATCGAGAAGCTCAAGGCGGCGATCGAGGCCAAGAAGTACGCGGGCGTGGACGCCTACGGCGTGCCGATCCTGCCCTTCGAGGACGTGATCCGCGGCCAGGTCGAGCTCGGTCTCGGCCCGCTGCACACGCAGTACGACGACAAAGGGAACGCCTACACGTCGCTCTTCCTCGAGTCCGTCATCGCGAAATGGAACCTCGCGGATCTGAAGCTGATCTCGAAGATCCCGGTGCACTACAACGTGGGCCACATCACGACACCCGAAGGCGACACGGTGAGTCCGGACGGCGGCTACCTGGTGGCGATGAACAAGTGGGCGATCGACCGCTTCCAGGACGTCGGGCCGCTCCTGCCGCAGAACTTCCAGCTGATCGACACGGCGTCGGAGCCGATGCAGCTGCTCTACGACCTGCCGATCCCGAACGGCGAGCCGCACTACGCGCAGACGATCAAGGCGGACAAGATCAAGGCGATCGACGTGTACTCGCCGGTCGGGACCGATCCGCTGCTCCGCGCCGTCTCGCCCAACGCGGTCGGGGCGGGCAAAGAGCGCATCGAGCGGCGCGGCGACGGCGTGCACGTCTACATGACCGCCGTACGCAGCCACTTCGTGCCCGACGTGATCCGCGTCAAGCAGGGAGAGACCGTGCACATCCACCTCACGAACACGGAGCAGGCGCTCGACGCGACCCACGGGTTCGCGATCGCGGACTACAACGTGAATGTGAGCATCGAGCCCGGCGAGCACTCGGATATCGAGTTCGTGGCATCGCTGCCCGGCGTGTTCCCGATCTACTGCACCGAGTTCTGCTCGGCGCTCCACCTCGAGATGGCGGCCTACCTGCTCGTCGAACCGACGAACTGACACAGGCGCGAGAGCGTGAAGGTCGCACACGGCGTCGGGGCGTGCCTTCTAGCTCTCGCGTCCCTGGTCCGGGCGGATCCGTCCCCGTGTCGCGACGTGGCGGCCGGCGTGGAGCTGCAGCCGCTGCTCGACGCGGCGGCCGACGGCGATGCGTTCTGCCTCGGCGCGGGCAGTCACTCCGGCCCGCTGAGAGTCACACGGCGCGTCTCGATCTCGGGTCCGCGCGAGGCGGTGGTTCGCGCCAGCGGGGTGGGCTCGACGATCTCGCTCGAGGCGGACGGCACCGTGCTCGAAGGGATCAGCGTCGACGGAAGCGGCGGCCGCTTCGACCTGCTCGACGCCGCGGTGCGCATCGCAGCCGACGAGGTGCGCGTCGAGGGCGTCGCGGTGCGAAGCGCGCTCTTCGGCATCCTCGCGAATCGCGCGAGCCGGCTGGTGATCCGCGGCAACGAGGTCGACGGAAACCCCGCCAAGGCGCTCGGCATGCGCGGCGACGCGATCCGCCTCTGGGAGGTGCGCGACTCGCTCGTCGAGGGCAACCACACGCGTGACGCGCGCGATCTGGTCGTCTGGTACTCGCCCGGAAATCGGCTGATCCGGAACGTCGTCGAGCGCGGCCGCTACGGAATCCACTTCATGTACAGCCACGAGAACGTCGCCACCGACAATCGCATGATCGCGAACGTGGTGGGGATCTTCGCCATGTACAGCCGCAACCTGCGGATCGAGCGGAACCTGATGGCGTGTGCGACCGGCGCCGCCGGAATGGGGCTGGGCGCGAAGGAGTCCGGAAACCTCCAGATCCGCGCGAACGCGATCGTCCAGAACAGCGTCTGCATCCACGTAGACAACAGCCCGCTGCAGCCGGAGGAGTGGAACACGTTCTCCGAAAACGACGTTCGCGGCTGCGACGTGGGTCTCTCGTTCCAGGGCATCGCCGAGCGCAACCGCTTCGAGGCCAACCGATTCGGCGACAACGACGTGCAGGTTCGGATCGAGGGTGGCGGCGACGCGCGGGCGGCCGAGTTTCGCGGCAACGACTGGGGCGACTACGCCGGCTACGACCTCGACGGGGACGGCGTCGGGGACCTGCCCTACGAGCTGCGCTCGCTCGCGGGCGACCTATCGACGCGAAACGCACAGCTGCGGCTGTTCCGCGGCACCCCGGCGATGTGGCTGGTCGAGATCGTCGGTCGCGTAGTGCCGCTGTTCCGGCCGACGACGATCCTGATCGACCCGGAGCCACGGCTGCGCCTGCGGCCCGCGGGAGCGACCCATGCGGGTTGAGGTCTCGGGCCTGTCGAAGGCGTTCGGAGGCCTGCTCGCGCTTCGCGACGTCGGCTTCAGCCTGCCCTCCGGCCGGCGCACCGCGCTGGTGGGGCCGAACGGCTCGGGGAAATCGACGCTGAATCGGGTCGTCATGGGTCTGCTCGCGTTCGAAGGCGAGGTCCGCATCGACGGCTTCTCCGCGCGCGACGAGCGGCTCGAGATCGCGCGGCGCATGGCGTACGTGCCGCAGATCGCGCCCGCGCTCGCGGTGCCGGCGGGCGAGCTGGTGCGAGCGCTGGTCTCCGTGCGCGGAGGCGACCCGGCGCGCGTGGCGGAGATCTGCTCGCGTCTGGGTCTTCAGCTGGACGAGATCGCGTCGAAGCCGTTCCGCAGCCTGTCAGGGGGAATGAAGCAGAAGCTTCTGATCGCGCTGGCGCTCGCCGCCGATGCGTCGCTGCTGATCCTGGACGAGCCGACCGGCTCGCTCGACGCGCGCACACGCGAGGCGTTCTTCCCGCTCTTCGACGAGCTCGCGAGGGACGCGACGGTGATCCTCTGCTCCCACCGGCTCGAAGAGGTGCGCCACCTCGTCGACCACGTGCTGCTGCTCGACGAGGGGCGATTGATCTACGACGGCGAGGCCGCGCCGCTCCTCGATGCGTCGCTCTCGAGCGTGATCGAGGTCCGCGCGCAGGGCGAGTCCGCGTCGAGCTGGCTCGGCGAGCACGGCTTCCGGCGCGGCTCCGGAGACTGGTGGGTGCGGGCGGCGTCGACGCAGGAGAAGCTCGCGCTGCTGCCCGAGCTGGCTCGAGCGCTCGACGGCGCGATTCGCGACTTCTCGGTGCGCGAGCTCGACTCGCTCGAGCTCGCTGCGCGCAGCGCTGCGCGCGCGGAGAATCCGGATGGGCGCTGAGCGCGGAGCGCGCAGCCGGGTCGGCCCGCTCCTCGTCGTCGGAGCGCTTCTCGCTGCGCTCGTGCTCGCGCTGCGCTGGGCCCAGAGCCCGCCCGAAGGGCCCGTCGAGCCGAGCTGGAGCCAGACCCCGTGCGCTCACTGCGGCATGCTGGTCGGCGATCCGGCGCACGCCGCGCAGCTGCACACCCCCGCGGGGGAGGTGCGCTTCTTCGACGACGCGGGCTGCCTGCTCCTGTACGCGGCCGAGCGCCCGGACGAAGCAGGCTCCGCGTGGTTCCACCACCTGCGCGACCCGCGCTGGATTCCCGAAGCGAGCGCAGGCTTCGTGGCCGCCGAAGGCACGCCGATGAGCTACGGGCTCGGCGCCGTCGACGCGGACGAGCCCGGCGCCCGCTCGCGCGTCGAGGCGCTCGCCGAGGTGCAGCGGCTCGAAGCCTCGCGGCGGGGAACGGCGAAATGAAGCCCGGGGTGGACTTCGCGGCGGTCGCCAGGCTCGATCTGGCCGAGGTGGTTCGCTCGCGCTGGCTCGCGATCTGTCTCTCGCTCTATGCCGGACTCGCCGGGGTCTTCGTCGCGGCGGGTCTGCGCGAGTCGGGCGTGATCGGCTTCACCGGGCTCGGGCGCGCGCTCTTCTCGCTCTGCCACACGCTGGTGTTGCTGCTCCCGCTGGTCGCGTTGGTGGCGACCGGACAGGTGGTGAACCGGGCGCGCGACGAAGGCACGCTCGAGCTCCTGATGAGCCAGCCGATCCGACGCGGTCGCTATCTCTTCGCGATTCTCGCCGTGCGCTTCGCCGCGCTCGCGCTTCCCTTGCTCGCGATCTTCGTCCTGCTCGGCGTCGTCGGCGCCGCGTGGAGCGGTGCGGGAGCCGCGGCCGGAATCGCCACGCGCGCGTCCGCCCTCTGCGCCGCGCTGCTCTTCGCGTTCACGTCGATCGGGCTCCTGATCTCGGTGCGCGTGCGAAGCCCGGCTCGGGCCAACGCCTACGTGATCCTGTGTTGGCTCGCGGGGGTGGCCCTGGTCGACTTCGCGCTGATCGGCGCGATGCTGCGCTGGCAGCTCCAGCCGCGCGCGGTGCTGCTGCTCGCCGCGCTGAACCCGGTCCAGGATGCCCGCCTCGGGCTGCTCTCGGCCGGCGGAGTCGACCTCGAGACGCTGGGTCCGGTCGGCTTCTACCTGGTCCAGACGCTCGGGCCGAACGGCCTGCTGGCGCTCGGCGTCGTCTGGCCGACGATTCTCGGCGCCGCGGCCTTCGCCCTGGCGCTGCGCGCATTTCGCCGTTTCGACCTGGTCTAGTCGCGAGAAACCCAGAAGAGGAGTCGAGCATGCCCACCTTGCGCGAACGGTTCGATCGCAGTCTCACCGGCGGACTCGTCCCGGGAACCCGGCGCGCCCTGCTGGTCCTGGTGGTTCCACTGGCGCTGGGCTTCTCGGCGCCGCTCTGGCACCTGCACATGAAGGCGCCCCAGTACCCGCAGGGTCTGGACCTGGAGATCTACGCCTACACGGTCGCGGGCGACGTCGCCGAGGTGAACACGCTGAACCACTACATCGGCATGGCGAAGATCGACCGCGCGGCGCTCTCCGACCTGGACTGGATTCCGTTCGCGCTCGGCGCACTGGCCCTGCTCGCGCTTCGCGTGGCCGCGGTCGGAGACCTCCGTTCGCTGATCGATCTGCTGGTCCTGTTCGGGTACTTCTCAGCGTTCTCGATGGCCCGCTTCTACTACAAGCTCTACTTGTTCGGACACAACCTGAATCCGACGGCGCCGTTCAAGATGGAGGCCTTCACGCCGCCGATCCTGGGCACCAAGCAGATCGCGAACTTCACGGCGACGAGCTTCCCCGGCGGCGGCTCGTTCTGGATCGGGCTCTTCGCGCTCGGCCTCGTCGCTCTGCTGGGGATGAATCTTCGCGGCCTGATCCGGGGCTGGCGCGAGAGCAAGAGCTGAGGACACCCGGATGAACACCAGACGCATTCCGCTCGGAGCGCTGCTCACGACCCTGCTCGCGCTCGCCTGCACCCAGGAGAGCCAGAACCGGCTCGGGCGCGCGATCCAGAACTGGACCGGCACCAACGGCGTGCTCGACGTCTACGCAGGCGAGAGGCTGGCGATGCGCTTCATCGCGATCGACAAGCTGACCACCAGCCTGGGCACGGGCGCACGCGGGGAGGCCCGCGCGTACCGCTTCGGCTACGGGATCTACGACGAGAACCAGAACTGGATCGCCGACCCGGGCGAAAAGAAGCTCTACTTCGAGATCAGCGACTACTCGACGAGCTACGTCTTCTACGAGAACCCGCGCTGAGCGGGGAGTTGTGATACACCGCTTGCGCCGGACACGTTTGGGGGACGCATGCTCTCCAGGATCCTGCCGAAAAAGACGGAGTTCTTCGGTCTGTTCTCGAAGCACGCCGCGCTCTGCGTAGAGGGTGCGGGGCTGCTCCGGGACCTGCTCCGCGATCCGAGCCGCGCCGAGGAGGGCTACCAGCGGATCCACGCGGTCGAGCACCAGGCCGACCGGATCTGCCAGGAGACGATGGAGATGCTGCACTCCTCGTTCATCACCCCGATCGACCGCTCGGACATCCACGCGATCTCGAGCCGGATCGACGACATCATGGACCACATCGAAGCGACGGCGCAGCGGATCTGGCTGTACGAGATCCAGCGTCCCACGCCGGAGATGCTCGAGATGTCCGAGAACGTGGTGAGCGCGACGCACGCGATGAAGGCGGCGGTGGACGGGCTCGCCGGCAGCCTTCCGGCCGAGAAGATGCGGGCGCTCTGCCTGAACGTGAAGACGGTCGAGAAGGAGAACGACCGGGTGCTGCGCCGCGCGACGGCGCGGCTCTTCAAGGAGGAGCTCGACGCGCGCGCCCTGATCAAGTGGAAGGAGATCTACGAGGACGTCGAGGGTGCGATCGATCGCTGCGAGGACGTCGCCAACGTCGTCGAGGGCGTGGTTCTAGAGAACAGCTGATGGAGTGGCTGCTCGTCGCGGTCGTCGTGATCGCGCTCGTCTTCGATTTCACCAACGGCTTCCACGACGCGGCGAACGCCGTCGCGACCTCGATCTCGACGCGCGCCATCCCGCCCAACGTCGCGCTCTTCGGCGCGGCGGTCCTGAACGTGGCCGGGGCGTTGGTCTCGACCAACGTCGCCGCCACGCTGGCCAAGGGCATCGTCGAGTCGAGCGCCGTGACCGGTCCGGTGATGTTCGGCGGGCTGGTCGGCGCGATCACCTGGAATCTCCTCACCTGGTGGTGGGCCCTGCCGTCGAGCTCGTCCCACTGCCTGGTGGGCGGCGTCGCCGGCGCGGTGATCGCGACCACCGGAAGCGACGCCGTGAAATGGGACGGGATCATCGAGAAGGTGCTGGTCCCGACCGTGATCGCGCCGGTCGTCGGATTCACGGTCGGCATCGCGCTCATGGTGCTCCTGCTCTGGGCCTTCGGCCGCGCGCATCCGGGGCTGATCTCGCGCCGCTTTCGCATCGCGCAGCTGATCTCCGCCTCGTTCATGGCCTTCAGCCACGGCTCGAACGACGCCCAGAAGACCATGGGCGTGATCACGCTCGCGCTCTTTGCCGGCGGGGCGATCCCGACCGCGGACGTGCCGCTCTGGGTCAAGCTCTCCAGCGCCGTGGTGATCGGGCTGGGCACCTATTCGGGCGGCAAGCGGATCATCCGCACCCTCGGCATGCGGCTGGTGAAGCTCACGCCCATGCACGGATTCGCGGCCGAGACCTCGGCCTCGGCCGTGCTCATGGCCACGGCCCACTTCGGATTCCCGGTCTCGACCACCCACGTGATCTCGACCTCGATCATGGGGGTCGGCGCGACCCAGCGGCTCTCGGCGGTGAAGTGGGGGCTGACCCGGGACATCTTCCTGGCCTGGATCCTGACCCTGCCCGCCGCGGGGCTGATCGGCGGGCTCTGCGCGATCGCCTCGAAGCTCGTTTTCGGGGACGGATAGCGCTACTGGATTCCCGCCCGGAGAACCGGAGGAGGAGGCCCGCAGGTGCAGCAGCTCGACTTCTGGACGATGGCGTTCGTCTTCATGCTGGCGACGTTCATCGGATTCGACGTGATCCGAAGCGTCTCGCGGCTGCTCCACACGCCGCTGATGTCGCTCACCAACGCGATCTCGGCGATTGCGGTGGTCGGAGCGGTGCTGATCGCCGGTGAGCAGAAGACCACCTTCTCGACCGTGCTCGGCACGATCGCGGTCGCGGCCTCGGTGACCAACATCGTCTCGGGCTTCATGATCACCGACCGCATGCTGCGCATGTTCAAGAAGCGGGAGCCCTCGAAATGATCGCCGAGGAATCCATCTGGCACCTGACGCAGGGCAGCTACCTGGTCGCGTCGGCCCTGTTCATCTTCTCGCTGCGCTGGCTCTCGCGCCCGGAGACGGCGCGGCGCGGGGTGCTCGCGGGCGTGCTCGGCATGACGCTCGCGGTGCTCGGCACGTTCCTGAATCCTCACGTGAAGCACTTCGAGTGGATCGCGATCGCGGTGGTCGTGGGCACGATCATCGGCGTACCGCTCTCGCGCGTCGCGCTCACGGCAGTTCCGCAGCGGACCGCCCTCTCGCACGCCTTCGGCGGGCTCGCGGCCGGGCTGGTCGGCACGGCCAAGTACGTGCTCTGGCTCGAGTCGGACGAGCTCACCACGTTCCGCATGTTCGCGATCGCGGTCGAGGTGATCCTCGGCTTCGTGACGCTCACCGGCAGCCTGATGGCCGCGGGCAAGCTCCAGGAGGTGATCCCGACCCGCCCGATCACGTACCGAAACCAGAACGTGATCAACCTGTTCCTGCTCGCGATCGCCGTCGGGTCGGGCATCTGGCTGGTGGTCGATCCCACGCAGTGGCAGCTCTTCCCACTGATCATCGGGCTCTCGCTGCTCTTCGGCGTGCTGCTGATCATTCCGATCGGCGGCGCGGACATGCCCACCGTGATCTCGCTTCTGAACTCGTACGCGGGCCTCGCCGCGGTCGCGATGGGCTTCGTGCTCGAGAACAACGTGCTGATCATCGCGGGCGCGCTCGACGGATCGTCCGGATTCATCCTCTCGGTGATCATGTGCAGGGCCATGAACCGCTCGTTCACGAACGTGCTCTTCGGCGCCTTCGGCCAGGTCCAGGCGGCCGCCGTCGCGGGCGAGCAGAAGGCCGTGAAGAGCGGCAGCGCGCAGGACGCGGCCGATCTGCTCGAGGCGTCGAACCAGGTCGTGGTCGTGCCCGGCTACGGAATGGCGGTCGCCCAGGCGCAGCACCGGGTCCGCGAGCTCCGCGACCAGCTCAGCAAGCGCGGCATCTCGGTCAAGTTCGCGATCCACCCGGTCGCGGGCCGGATGCCCGGCCACATGAACGTCCTGCTCGCCGAGGCCGAGATCCCCTACGACGAGCTCGCCGAGATGGACGACATCAACCCCGACTTCGCGCAGACCGACGTGGTGCTCGTGATCGGCGCGAACGACGTCGTGAATCCCGCCGCCCGCCACGACAAGACCAGCCCGATCTACGGCATGCCGATCCTGGACGTGGACAAGGCGAAGTCGGTGATCGCGATCAAGCGCTCGATGAGCCCGGGCTTCGCCGGCATCGACAACGAGCTCTACACCGCCGACAACACCATGATGGTCTTCGGCGACGCGAAGGCCGTGATCGGCGACGTCGTGAAGGCGCTCTCCGGAGGTAGCGGAATTCACTAGCGCAAGCGGTCAGTGGACCTCGAGAGGCGCTGGGCGAGGATCTCGTTCAGGTTGCGCAGCAGCGTGGCCGCGATTCGCGGCCGCTGGCGCGAGAGCCGCTGGAACGTATTCGGCGTGAAGCGCAGCAGGCGCGCCTTCGCGGCGATGTCCATGTTCGCGCTGCGCTCGCCGAAGAACAGACCGACCTCGCCCACGACCTCGCCGCGCGCGCAGCGGTTGAGCTCGATCGGGCCGTCGTCGCCCGGCTTCCAGACGCGGACCTCCCCGTCGACGATCACGTACATCTCGCGTTCGTTGTCGCCGATGTGCCCGAGCGGCGTTCCCTCGGGCAGGTCCCTCAGGCTCGCCATCTGCGCCACGATCCGGCACTGCGCCTTCGACAGGCCTTTGAAGAGCGGAATCGCCTTCTGAGGGTCCTCGCCCAGGTCGAGCCCGAGGGTGTCCCAGAGCGTCACGATGCGCAGGCCGCTGCAGAGCGCGGGCGTGAGCGTGAGCTCGACGAGCAGGCCGAAGCCGAGCGTGAATCCGCCCAGACCCCCGACGTGCTGGTACGCGGTCAGGTCGCTGGCGCAGAGCATCAGGAACCCCGCCACGAGCGAGAGCGTGGAGAAGGTCGCCGGCTTGCCGACCGAGTGCAGCACGGCGACCGTGCCCATCTCCTCGTTGGCCAGGCGCTTGGCCTCGGCGCTGAAGCGCAGGAAGTAGTGGATCGTGTCGTCGATCGCGACGCCGAGCGCCATCGGCGCGATGATGCTGGTGGTGAGATTCAGCGGAATTCCGGTCACGCCGAGCGCCCCGAAGTAGACCGCGACAGGAATCACGTTCGGGACCAGCGCGTAGATGCCCCGCGTCCAGGACAGGAACAGCACGCAGAGCAGCCCGTAGATCAACAGCAGCGAAGTCAGGATGCTCTTGAGCTGGCCGACGATCAGGTCGTCCACCACGCCGGCCATCAGGATCTGGTTTCCCGTGACGCGGCCCTCGAGGTTCGGCGGCAGGCCGGCCATCCTGGCCTCGATCCGCTCGACCAGGTCGGAGATCTGATCGCTGCCGATCACGGTGGTCCGCACCTGGATGTTCGTCAGCTGGTAGCGGGCGTCGATGTAGCCCTCGAGCTCGTCGCTCGCGCCCAGGAAGAGCAGCTGGCCGGCGAGGCGCTCGTTCTCGGGCACGGCGAGCTGCTCGGGCGCGTCGGCGTGGAAGGCGCGGTTCAACAGCTTCACGAAGTCGACCAGACCGCGCGTGCCGCCGATCTCGGGCTGCTCGTCGAGCCAGGCCTGAAGCTGCTCCAGCGCGCGCAGGTTCGCGGGGTGCTTGAAGCTGGTGTCGTCCTTCGCCTTGACCACGATCTGGAAGCCGTTGGCGCCGTCCAGATGCGTGTTCACGGCCTCGAAGTCGAGGCGCTCCTCGGAATCGGCGGGAAGCGAGCGGATGCCCTCGCTGCCGACGACCAGCCGCGTCGCCAGCACGCAGGACGCGAGCGCGACCGAGCCCCAGACCACGAAGATCGCGCGCCGGTTGCGCAGGTCGAAGGCCGCGAGCCGGCCGAGCAGGCGCGAGAACCTTCCGTGCTCGCTCACCTCGGCCGAGACGGCGATCCGGCGCGGCCGGCCCAGCGCCGAGAGCAGCGCCGGCGTGAGCGTCAGCGCGCAGATCAGCGTCGCGAGCACCCCGATCACCATCGTCCAGCCGAACTCGACCAGCGCGGACAGCGGCGAGACCGCATTGGAGAGGAAGCCGGCGACCGTCGTGAGCCCCGCCAGGACCACCGCCAGCCAGACCAGCGAGAGCGTGTGCTCGACGGCGTCTCTCGAGCTGATCTTCGCATCGCCGCGAAGCGTGTCGTAGTACTCGGAGACGACGTGTACCGAGTACGCCACGCCGAGGATCAGCAGCATGACCGGGACGAAGAACGTGACCAGCGTGAGCGGCCGCCCCAGCCAGGCCAACGCCCCCAGCGTCCAGAGCACCGCGGTCGAGACGCTGAGCAGCGGCAGGATCACGCCGCGAAGCGTGCGGAACGAGATCGCGAGCACGATCGCGAGCGCGAGCAGGATCAGCGGCGCCATGCGCAGCAGATTCGCCTCGAGATACTTCGCCTGCGCGATGCGGATGTGGGGCCCGCCCGTGATCCACACCTGCGCGTCGCCCGCGGCCTCGTGCGCGATCCGGTGCACGGCAGCGTCGAGCCCCTTCGCGATGAACTCGCGATCGGACAGGTTCAGGAACTGCACCACGATCGCAGCGGTCCGGGCGTCGGGCGAGATCAGACTCCCCGCGTAGATCGGGTTCGACAGCGCCTGCCCGCGCAGCTCCGCGAGCTGCCCGGGATCGGTCGGGATCTCCGTCACGAACTTGCGGATGTCGATCCCGTCTTCGCTCCCGCGCACGTTGGCGGCATTGGTGATCGCGATCGCGTGGTGCACGCCGTCGAGCTTTTCGATCTCGGCAGTGATTCGCGCGATGCGCTCGAGCGAGTCGTGCGTGAAGACGTCGTCGGTCCGGACGGCGACCACCATCGTCTCGTTGCTGCCGAACGCCCGGCGCGCGTAGTCGTAGAACTTCCGCACCTCGGCGTCCTCGGGAAGCAGTCCGTCCATCGACATGTCGACGTCGAGCGGGCGCAGGCGGAGCTCTTCGAGATCGACGAGCGGACGGACGGCTACGGCGGTGAGCGCGAGCAGCGCGAGGAGCGTGAGCCACGGCCACTGCGCGACGATCCGGAAGATCCGCTTCACGCGGGCGCTCGCACGGGCGTCGAACCCATTCCGCCCACTAGCGGCAGTGCCGGCCGAGCGAACTCACCTGGAAGCTGCGCTCGTCGACCCCTCCGTCGACCTCGAGCTCCTCGACTACGACCGTGGTCTGCGTCTCGTCACGAACGTCCTTCATCACGACCTCCGCAGGCGCGTGGATCCCGTGGTCCTCGAGCATGTCCTCGGTCTTCGCCAGGAACAGCTTGCGCAGCCGGTCGCCGTTCTCGAACGACTCGGACTTGATCACCACGCAGGTCTGCTTGTCGACGTAGCTCACGACCTTCGTGTACGACGACGAAGCGCCCTCCTTGGGACGGGTCGCCATCACGTACACCTGCCGGCCGTCGAGCTCCGCATCGGGCAGGCGCTCGTGGCTCTCGGGTCGGTTCAGCTGCTGCCAGCGCTGCAGGTCCTCGTAGGTGAAGTCCGTGCCGAAGACGCTGCCACCCATGCCCTCGCCCGTGATCCGCTTGACCTTTCGGAGCTCGGGCGTGAACAGGAAGCTGTCGGGCGCACCGTCGGGCGTCTCGACCGAGAGCATCTCCGAGCCGCGCATGTCCGGCGGCTGCGTGATGCAGAGCTTGGCCCGGCGCAGGCCGTCGGCGAGCTTCATGCCGAGCATCTTGGCGCGGAACTCGCGCTGGCCGCCGATGCGGTCCACCGACGTGAAGTGCACCGTCTGGACGCTCGACTTCGCGGGGATGTTCCGCTTCAGGCAGTCGCGGACCTCTTGAACCGGGTCGTCTGCGGCGGCGGAGGTCGGCAGGCAGAGTGCCAATCCGAGAAGAAGCAGGCGTCGTCTGCGCATTCTCGCCCCATCTTAGCCGACCACGTGGCGCGTGCGCGCCCTCGAAGCTAAAACGCAGACGGGGGGATCGTCGTTGCGAGGAGATCCGCGCGACCTGCGTGCCGCTCGACGTCTGGCAGCGGGCGAACGCCGCGCTCGCAGGGAGATGCTGGCGCGCGGCCGGCTCACGATCGCACTCGGACTCGGCTGTCTGGGGCTCGCGGTCTGGACGGCGCTGGCCGGCGTGGGAAGCGACGCGTCGGCCGAGCCGCAGCCGAGCGCCTCGTTGCCGGAGGTGGGCGCGTTCGGCCCCGAATCCGCGGACGAGCCCGCCGCCGAGGTCGACCCGTTCGAGCCCGCGCTTCCCCAGCCGCCGGTGCCGTCGACGGCGCCGAGCGCGGTGCCGGCGGAGAGCCCCGCTGCAAAGCCGTTTCGCAGCGCGAAGGGGGTGGTGCCGCCGGACGTGCTCTCGAGGGTTCCGGTCCCGCTGCCCACGGTTGGCGCGGCCGGCCTGCCGCGGCTCGTCGCCGGTCGGGAGTCCGGCGCGAGAAGCTCTCGCGGCGAGCGGGTCAGCGAGCTCGTGAGCCCCGCCGGCTCCCGCTCGAAGCTTCGCATCGACTACACGCTGGACCTCGAGCTGACTCGCGCGATCTACGACATCTTCGAGCGCGGCCGGGTGTCTCTGGGCCTTGCGGTCGTGCTCGACCCGGCGACCGGGAACGTGATCGCCTATGCAGGCACGAATCCCAAGCGTCTGCCGCCCGGCGAGGTCTATCCGGCCGCATCGCTGGTGAAGGTGGTGACCGCCGCGGCCGCGCTCGAGAACGTGCCCGGCGTGGCGGGCCGGACCTGCCGCTACGTCGGCAATCCGTATCGTCTGACGGCGGCGCGCGTCGTCCCGCCCAAGGGAGGGATCGAGGTCAGTCTCGAGCGGGCGCTGGCGATGTCGAACAACCAGTGCTTCGCGCAGCTGGCCGTGAACGATCTCGGGGCGAAGCGGATGCTCGATGCGATCCGACGCTTCGGCCTGCTCGAACGCCCCGGTCGCGGGCACGAGGCAGGCCAGGCCGCCGACCCGCACGGCGATCGGTACGCGCTCGGAAAGCTCGGCTGCGGACTCGCCGGCCTGCAGATCACCGCCCTGCACGCGGCCGAGATCGCCGCGACGCTCGTCGACGGCAAGCGCCGCGAGGCGCGCTGGATCGAGCGCGTGACCGACGCGAACGGCGAGCTGCTCGCGCTCCCGAAAGCCCGGCCCCCCGTGCAGGTGCTCACGCCCGCGCTCGCCACGCGGCTTCGCGATCTGATGGTCGCGACGACCGAGAGCGGGACGGCGCGACGGGCGTTTCACGCCTCGTACGGCCGGCCGATCCTGAAGGCGATGAACGTCGCCGCGAAGACCGGAAGCCTCTCCGGAACGACGCCGCCGGGCCGCTACGAGTGGTTCATCGGCCTTGCGCCCGCCGACCGGCCGAAGGTCGCGATCGCGGTGCTGGTCGTGCAGCCCAAGCGCTGGCACACCACCGGCTCGCAGGTCGGAGCGCAGGTCCTGAACGCGATCTTCTGCCGCGCCTCCGTCTGTCGCCCCGACCGCGCGGACCAGTGGCTCACCGCCGAGCTCGAGTCGCCCGCGAGCTCGGCCGCGACGCCGAACTAGAAGCGGTACTGCGCGCGCAGGATCGCCACCTCGTCGCTTCCCTCGAAGCCCAGGCTCGCGATGTCGTCGTCGGCCTGTGTGCGCGCGACCTCGGCGCTGAGGCGGAGGTTCCGCGTCGCGTACCAGCTCAGCGTCACGGCGGTCGTGCGGAACTCCTGGGACGAGGTCGGGTAGTCGGCCAGAGCGAGCTCGTAGAAGTCGCGATCGATGTCGCCGTTCGCGTAGCGCAGCGCGAGCTCCCAGACGTTCGGGCCGAGCGGCGCGAGCTCGCGCTCCCGGTAGATCCGCCCGTCGTAATCCGGGCCGACGATCCGCCACGAGAGCGTCGTGTGCCAGGAATCGGTCTGGTCGTCGAGGTCGCGCTCGCCGACTGACGTTTGCACGTCGAAGTACCCGCCCCGCGTGCCCTCCCAGTAGAGCCGGACGGCGCCGACCTCGACGCCGAAGCTCAGCGCGTACGAGTGATGTCGATCGGCTTCGAAGCGCATCGTGTCGAAAAGGCGCACTCCGGCCGGGCCGCGAATGCGCAGGCTCCCGTCCCAGTCCCAGCCGTACGCGTAGCCGCCACCGAGGAAGAGACCCGCCGCCAGGGACTCGAGGAACGAGGCGTCCGCACCCGCGAGCGAGCGCAGCGGCCGCGCGAACGCGCGCGCCGAGACGCGCGGGCCGCGCTGCGTCTCGCCGTTCGCGTCGAAGCCGTCGCCGAGCGCCGCGGCCAGATCCCACTCGAAGCCGCCGTCGGCCAGCTCGCCCTCGACGCGAAGCGCCCAGTCGGTGCGGTAGTTCAGGTAGTACGAGAACGAGTGCTCGATCAGCGACAGGTCCTCGGCGCGCGTTCCGGCCTCGAAACCGAGCGGAAGCTGCAGCAGCCCCGCAGAGACGCGAAGCCCGGGCACGCCCGACCAGGAGACGAAGGCCTCGTAGAGGTTCGAGGCGGTCTTGGTGCCCTCGAGGTCTCCCGCGATGCGCAGCCGCCAGGCGTCGCCGTAGCTCGCTTCGACGATCGGCTTGGCCAGGTCCGTTCGGAGGCCGCTCCCACTGTGGTTGTCGGAATCGTGGATCACCAACTCGCCGGCGAAGACGCCACCGGCGTGGAGCGCGAGCTGTCCGTCCGCAGAATTCCAGCGCAGCCCGTCGCTGGGGCTCGCGCGCAAGGAGTCGCCGAACGCGCGAGCGGGCACGGCGACGAGGAGCAGGGCCAAGGCGAAGCCGACCGGATTCATCCGATCCCCCTACACTCGGCGGGTCATTCTACACGCGTCGTCGCCACGTAGCAGAGCCGGGCGTCGGGCCCGGACTCCCGGACCTCGACGCGAAGCGCGGCACTCCGGTCGTCGCGCCGCAGCAGGCGCGTGCTGGCGTGGATCGGAGCGAGCTTTCCGAGCGCCAGATAGTGGATCTCGAGATCGGTCGTCACGACCGGCGCGCCGAGCAGCTCGCGGCCGAACGCGGCGCTGGCGACGTCGACCAGCGTCGCCGCCGCGCCGCCCTGCAGCGCGGAGAGGCTGTTGCGCACGTAGTCCGTGATCTCGATCTCGGCGCGGCCCGCGGCCGCGTCGACGACGCGAATCCCGAGACTGTCCGCGAACGGCGACGCGAGACCCGAGCCGGGAACACCGAGCTCCGTGCGCGACGCGGAGAAATCGCGCGCGTGGACGGGTGTGTCGGCGCGGCGCGGCAGGATCGCGTAGGTCATCGTGGCCATTCCGGCTTCGGTCCCCGCATCGTCCGCGAGCGCGACCTCGAGCACGATCGTCTGCCGACCCGCGCGAAGCACCGATCCGCGCGCGACGACGTGGCCGCGCGACAGCGGTCGGCCCAGGTGCAGAGAGAGATCGAGCGTGGCGAGCCAGTTCGGCTCTGCGATCTCGAGCGCGAGTCCGCCGCAGTACACGTCGACGAGCGTCGCCAGGACTCCCGCACGGACCGCTCCGCGTTCCTCGAGGATTTCGGGGACGATCTGCAGTCTGGCGAAGCCGCCGCCCGCCTCGCGCGACATCGTCATGCGCAGGTCGCGCGTCATGTGGTGCTTCGGCGGATACTCGTTCGACACGAGGCGATTCGACCAGAAGGCCTCGCGCTTGTCACGCCCGGCGTGCGAAACTCGCCGCGTGCAAGATCGACCGGATGCGGAAGAGCTGCTCGCAGTGATCGCGCAGACACTCGAGCGAGAGGTGATGCCCGCGCTCGACGGTGCGCTCGAGTACCGCGTACGGGTCGCGGCGAATCTCGCCCGAATCGTCGAGCGCGAGCTGCGGCTCGCTCCCGAGCTGCTGGAGCGCGAGCGGTCTCTGCTGGAGTCGCTCGTCGGGCCGGGCGAGAGCGTGCTCGAGCTGAACACGCGCCTCGCCGCGCGACTTCGCTCCGGGACGACGGATGTCGGGTTCGAGCGCCGCGCGCAATTGCTGCTCGCCGAAGTCGCACGGGGAAAGATCTCGATCGCGCGCCCCGGGTACGAGAGCTACGATTCAGCGGTCGACGCATGAGTCGGCCCGTCGCGGCTGGCCTCGCGGAGTATCTCGGCGAGGAGCTCGGACGCGGAATCGAGATCTCGATTCTCGGCGAGGCATCCGCGGGCGCGCGCCGTCGCAACGTGCTCTTCGATGCGATCGACGGCTCGACTCGCCTCGAGCTCGTCGCCTCGATCACCCCGTCCGCCGCGATCCTGTTGATGCCGACCGAGACCGAGGCGAGCGCGCTGCGCGTTGCCGAGGAGTTTGGAGTCCCGGTTCCGCACGTGCACTGGGTCTGCAGCGACGAGCGATTCGTCGGCGGCCCGTTCTTCGTCTCCACGCGCGTCGCGGGCGAGACGGTTCCGCGCCGCGTGCTGCGCCTGGTCGAGCGCGAGCGGATCGGAGCCAGGCTCGCGGGTCAGCTCGGACGCGCCTTCGCCAGGCTTCACGCGATTCCACTCGAGCGCGCGCCGGCGGGCCTCGGTCCGCGCGACGCGCGAACCGCGGTCGAGCGGGCGCTCGAGGCGATGCGCGAGCAGCTCGACTCGCTCTGGCAGCCGGCCCCCGCGCTCGCGCTCGGCCTGCGCTGGCTCGAGCGCCGGGCGAAGAGCGTGGCCGCCCGGCTCTCGATCGTGCACGGCGATCTGCGCAACGGAAACATCATCGTGGACGCCACGGGACTGCGAGCGGTGCTCGATTGGGAGGGCGCGCACCTGGGCGACCCGAACGAGGATCTGGCCTGGATTGCCTTGCGCACCTGGCGCTTCGGCGCCGACGCGCTCGAGGTCGGCGGCTTCGCGCACCGCTCGGCGCTGCTCGACGCCTACGTCGAGGCGGGCGGCCGCGTCGATGCCGAGAGCTTCCACTGGTGGAAGGTGCTCGGCACGCTGCGCTGGGGCCTCGGCCTGGCGCGCCAGGCGATCGGACACCTGGACGGCTCGGTTCCCTCGATCGTCATGGCGGCCTCGGGAAGACGCGTGGCCGAACTCGAGTTCGATCTGCTCGCGCTGCTCGGCCGGCTCGGAATCGAGTAGCCGCGCGCGGCCCGCTCAGACCTCGTCCTCCGCTTGCAGCGACTCTGCGGAGAGCGAGAGAACCTGCTCGGACTCCCCCGCGGGAAGGGATTCGACCTCGCGCAGGCGGCGCGTCATCGCGCGGGTGCGCACGGCGGTGTCGTCGATCGACCTTGCTGCGGTATCCAGGTTCTTGCGCACGCGGCCGAGCGCCTCGCCGAACTTGCCGAACTCGGTCTTCACGGCCGCCAGGACCTGCCAGACCTCGCTCGCTCGCTTCTCGATCGCGAGCGTGCGGAACCCCATGCGCAGGCTGGTGAGGATCGCCGCGAGCGTGGTCGGTCCGGCCACCATCACGCGGCACTCCTGCTGCAGCGACTGCACCAGGTTCGGCTGGCGCAGGATCTCCGCGTACAGACCCTCGGTCGGCAGGAACAGGATCGCGAAGTCGGTCGTGTGCGGGGGATCGACGTACTTGTCGCGGATGCTCGCGGCGAAGCCGCGCACGGCGCGCGCGAGCGCGGCCGACGCGCTGCGCTCGGCGTCGCTCTCACCGGTCTCGGCGGCCTCGACCAGACGCGCGTAGTCCTCCTGCGGGAACTTCGCGTCGATCGGCAGCCAGACACACGCGTTCGGGTCGGAGTCGGGTCCGGGCAGACGCAGCGCGAACTCGACGATCTCTCGCGATCCCGGCTTGGGCTGGACGTTTCGCGCGTACTGGTCGGGGGTGAGGATCTGCTCGAGGATCGCGCCGAGCTGGACCTCGCCGAACACGCCGCGCGTCTTCACGTTCGTGAGCACGCGCTTCAGGTCGCCGACCCCGGTCGCCAGGTTCTGCATCTCGCCGAGCCCGCGCTGCACGGCTTCGAGCCGGTCGCTCACGAGCTTGAACGACTCGCCGAGCCGCTTCTCGAGCGTGCTCTGCAGCTTCTCGTCGACGGTCTTGCGCATCTCCTCGAGCTTCTTCTCGTTGCCCGCTTGAAGCTGCGCGAGCTGCGTGTCGAGCGTCGATCGGAGTCGGTCGAGACGCTGCTCGTTGGAGTCCGAGAGACCCTTCAGCTGCGACGTCACCTCGCCGCGCAGCTCGCTCGAGGCCTTCGCGGCCTCGTCGCGGCCGATCCGGAGCTCCTCGCGCACGGCGCGCTCCGCGACTTCGAGGGAGTGGCGCGACGCCTGCGCGAGCCGATACGCGAGCGCGACGGCGACGAGCGCCGCGATCGAAGCGAGGATCGTGAGAAGGACCTCGGCCGCCATGCATCCTCCGTCGCTCGGAGGAGTGTAGCCGCTAGGTGCGGTTCAGGTCGTGTCCGCCGACCACTCCCGACATGATCGAGTCGTACTCGGAGGGGACCAGCGGCCCGATCGGCTTGGGCGCCGCCTGCACGACCGCGCGCGCGGGGAGCGCATTGACCATCGCCGTCGACAGCGACGCCACGTAGGGGAGCGACTGCACCGCGAGCAGCGCGATCCAGAGCAGCGCCTCGACGTCGTCGCTTCCGTAGCGGACGAAGATCGCGAAGGCGCCCAGCGCGAGCAGCCCGAGGATGGTGCTCTCCTCGCGGGACGCGAGCAGTCCGCGCACGAATGCGGGCTGATCCTCACACTTCGGTGTACGCATGAACGGCCGGCTCTTCGTGAACAGTCCCGAGAAGATCGCCTTGCCGATCGTGTGCGTGAGCGAGAGACCCGCGAGCGCCGCGGCGAGATTCTGGCCCGGCGTCGCCTTCACCCGGGCTGCGTAGAGCCAGAGCGTCTTGCCGACCTTCAGCGAGAAGAAGCCGAGCGACGCGCACAGGAAGAAGCGCAGCGGGAACTCGAACACCTTCGGCAGCGTCACCAGCCCCACCGTCCAGACCAGCGCCAGCGCCGTGACCGCCGTGTTCAGCGCGTCGGCGAACCAGGGCGCCCAGCCGGCGATGAAGTGGTATCGCTGCGCGCCGGTGAGCTTCGAGGGCGCGAGCCCCACGAGCTCTCGCCAGTGCCGCTTCAGGATCTGCACCGCTCCGTACGCCCAGCGGAAGCGCTGCTTCTGGTAGGCGGTGTACGTGTCGGGCATCAGGCCCTGACCGTAGGATCGATTCACGTAGGCGGTCTCGTAGCCCGCCTCCATCATGCGCAGGCCGAGCTCCGCGTCCTCGCAGATGCACCACTCGGCCCAGCCCCCGAGCGCGTCGAGCGCCGCGCGGCGCACCAGCGTCATGGTCCCGTGCTGGATGATCGCATTGCGCTCGTTGCGATGGACCATGCCGATCTCGAAGAAGCCCGCGTACTCCCAGCGGCACATCGCCTTGAAGGCGCTCTCGTTCCCGTCGCGGTAGTCCTGCGGTGCCTGGACGATGCCGATCTTCGGGTCCGCGAAGTACGGGACCAGGTTCGCGAGCCAGTCGGGGCGAACCACGTAATCGCTGTCGATCACCGCGACGATCTCCGCCGCGGGGTCGGTCAGCCGGAGCACGTGATTCAGCGCGCCGGCCTTGAATCCCTCGACCTTGTCGAGGTGATGGAACTTGAAGCGCGGACCGAGGACCTGACACAGATCGGAGACGGGCTTCCAGAGACCGGGGTCGCTGGTGTTGTTGTCGATCACCAGGACTTCCAGGTTCGGGTAATCCAGAGCCGCGAGCGCCTCCAGCGTCTCGCGCACCATCTCCGGCGGCTCGTTGCAGATCGGCAGGTGCAGCGAGACCAACGGCATGCGCTCGGGCTCTCGAGGCGCGACGGGGCGGAACCGGCGCGCGAGCTTCCGGTGCCAGAGCAGCTCGACCAGCTCGAAGGCCTCCGTGATCCCGATCGCGAGCAGCCCGGCCAGCGCGCCGAGCAGCACGACCCACGCGGTGGCGGAGTACGCGCTGTGGTACTGGCTCACCGTCAGATAGCCGACCCAGACGAAGAGCGAGGCGGCGGCTTGCGCGACGCCCGCGAAGAAGATCTTGCCGCGTACGCGGAAGCGCTCGAAGCGGTTCAGGAACCAGAGCAGCGGCAGCAGCGGCACGAGGCTCGCGATGGCGAACAGGATCGGCCAGCCCGGCACGCCCACGACCGGACCGGTCCAGGCGAACTTCGCGTTTCGCGCCTCGTCCCAGATCCCCCAGTAGGCGCCGACGCCCCCCTCGACCGGGATCTTCCAGGGCTGGTCGAACGCCTCCATCACGAAGTAGTCGATCTCATTGCGCTTGGCGAGATTCAGGAACTCGCGCAGGAAGGTCGCCTCTGTCGCCAGCGATGGCACGGAGCCGCGGCGGATGCGGCCGTTCGAGGGCCAGCCGACCTCCCCGATGATCACGGGCTTGCCGGGGAACTTCTTCTTGACCTCCGCGAGCCGATCCGTGACGAAGCCGATCGCGTCGTCGGCCGCGATTCCCTCCCAGTAGGGGAGCAGGTGGACCGCGATGAAATCCACGTCTCGCGCCAGCTCCGGGTGCTTGATCCAGACGTGCCAGGGCTCCGCTGTACCGACCGGTACGGCCAGCTGCGCCCTCACGCGGCGCAGATAGCCCGCGAGCTGCCGGCGGGTCAGGTCGCCGCGCAGCATGACCTCGTTTCCGACGACGACCCGGGTGACGTTCGGATTGGCCCGGGCGCTCGCCAGCAGGCCCTTGATCTCGCGTTCGTTCTTGGCGCGGTCGCCATCCAGCCAGGCCCCCGCCGTCACGGCCAGCCCGAACTCGCTCGCCAGCCGCGGGATCTGCTCCATCCCGTCGAGCGAGCTGTAGGTGCGCACCGAGCCGGTGTGCGTCGAAACGTGGCGCAGATCCTCCCGGATCTCGGCTTCGGTCGGGTAGATCTTGTCGATCGGTCCCTGCCCGGCCCGGTAGGGGGCGAACGAGACGCCCGCGATCTTCCCTTCCCAGGCAGGCGGATCGACGGGGCGGTTCAGCAGGGCAAAGACGGTGAAGTTGGCGACGACAATCAGGAAAATGATCGCGAGGCTGGATCGACGCATAGGCTTTGGACGCCGTACTCGGCTCCCGCGGACGTTTCCCGGGTACACGTCAAGCGCTGCGTCCGCATTTGGGAGACTCGCGTCTCAACCCGCGTCGGGCGCGCTCAAGACCTGGAGGGGACTCGAACCAGGGAAGTCGAGGGTTCTTTGGCGGTCTCTTGACCAGTCCGGAAACTGGCTTGCGAAGGGAATCGGCGTCTACGATGGGTGACCCGGCTGCACCGCGCGGCCGGTTCACCAACGCCAACAAAGGCTTCGCACGGGGCGGCATTATATACGCCGCCCCGGCGCTGTCTACGGAGCTGACGCGCGGATCACGCGGCGGTAGCGTGTCGGCTCCAATGGCCGATCGCCGCCGAGTTGCACACGACCGACCCGCTCTCTCGAGCGCGCTTCGCGGCGACGACGCGATCGCCGAGGGCCTGTGCGGAGCGCTCTCGCGCCACGGTCCGGTCGAGCGTTACACACATTCGTTTCACACCTACCCGGCGGGGATGCACGCCGACGCCGCGCGCGATCTGATCGCGCTCTTTCCCGGCGAATCTGTCTTCGACCCGTTCTGCGGCGGCGGAACGGCCCTGGTCGAGGCGCGCGCGGCCGGTCGGGTCGCGTACGGCAGCGACGTCTCGCCCGTGGCGATTCGCGTGGCGAAGGCGCGCTGCGCGACGCCGGACGATGCCACGCTCACGCTGTTCCGCTCGCGCGCGCGCAAGCTCACGGAGCTCGCGCGGGCCGCCTCGTCGACCGGCGCGCCGCCACGCGACGAGATCGTGCGCGCGGTCGAGACCTGGTTCGCGCCACACGTTCTGCGCGAGCTCGAGGCGCTGCGGGCAGGGATCGCCGCCTCCGACGCGGCGGTCCGAGGTCTGCTCGAAGCCGTGTTCTCGTCGCTGATCGTGAAGGTGTCGTACCGCGTGTCGGACACGAAGGCGTCGCGGGAGAAGCACGACCGGCCCGCGGGAACGACTGCGGTGCTGTTCCACAAGAAATCGCGAGAGCTCGCGCGGCAGCTCGCGAGCCTGCGAGAAGCCGTGCCGCCGCTGACACCCGAGGCCGAGATCGTCCTCGCCGACGCGCGCGAGATCGAGCCGCCGCAGCCGGTCTCGCTCGTGCTCACGTCGCCGCCGTACCCATCCACGTACGATTACCTGCCGATGCAGCACCTGCGGCACGTCTGGCTCGGCGAACGACCGAAGGCGTCGCTCGAGATCGGCGCGCGCAGGCTCTGGCGCGGCGGGCGCGAGCGCGCGCGGGACATCTGGCGAACCGACACCGATCTGTGGACTCGAAACGTCGCGCGCGCGCTCGCGCCCGGCGGCCATCTCGTCGTCGTGATCGGCGACGGGCTTCTGCCCGCCGGAGTCGTCGACGCGTCGCAGCCGACGCTCGACGCTGCGTCACGCGCCGGGCTCGCGCTCGTCGCCGGCGCCTCGGTCGAGCGCCCCGAGCACGCGGGCCGTGCGAACCGCCGCGAGCACGCGTTCGCCTTCCACAAGCCTTCGTAGCCGGGGTCAGTCGAGCTCGGTGTACTTGAGCGCGCGGCCGCTCGCCTTCTCGACCGGGTATTTCAGCTCGTTCGACTCGAGCTTTCGCGCGAACTCGTCGGAGAGATCGAGGCCGATCGCGTCCACGAGCAGGAGCAGCAGGTTCTGAACGTCCGCGATCTCGTCTGCGAAGCGGCTTCGCGCGGGCGCCTCGCGGAGCTCCGACGCGAGCTCCGACTGGTCCTTCCAGAGCACCAGCTCGCAGAGCTCTCCGGCTTCCGCCGCGAGCGCGAGTACCAGATCCTTCGGGTTGTGGAACTGCCGCCAGCGCCGCGCGTCGCGGAAGCGCAGCGCGCGCTGTTTCAGCATCGATATCGTCACGTTGTCGTCGCTCATTGCCGGTCTCCGCAGCTGCATCACTGATCCATTTCCCATGCTAGCAGGGGCGACGCTCAAGTCCGCGACGCAATACCCCGTTTCAGAAGCGAAATGCGACGCGCATGGCTCGCCATCTTGGTGTTCGCGCTCGGCGGGACCGCCAGGGCCGACTTGCGCTCGGCGCCCGCCTGGTACGACCCGAGCTGGCACTACCGGGTGCCGATCTCGGTTCCGGCGTCGTCAGCTTTGAACAGCACGGTCGTCGTCGACGCGAACTTCGCGGCGCTGCTCGCGCAGCTCGGGATCAGCGGCAGCTTCGACGCGAGCTCGCCGCGCGTCACGCGCGCCGACGGCACCACGCTCGTGGCGACACAGGAGTTCACGGACGTGAAGTACGGCGGCGTCACGGATGCCGCCGCGAACGCCCGCGGTGAGATCCGATTCATCGCCCAGGATGCCGGCGCTCAGACGTACTGGCTCTACTTCGACATCACCCAGAACGGAGCCAAGGCGGCCACGGCGCTGGCATCGCGGATCAACGGGAACTTCGAGCACTCCAGCGGAGCCACGCCCACGAACTGGACCGTCGCGACCACTGGCTCGGCTGGCGGTCACAACGCCGAGGTCCACACCGTGCCGCCCGAAGCGGCGACGGTGAACCTGCCCGCGGGATGCAACGACAACGCGACGGCGGGGGTGGACAACGCCGCCAATACCGGGCTCTCGTGGTTTCTGCTCGGCTACCGCTCGCGCTGCGAGGACAGCCCGGCAAACACGACCGAGTACATCCGCGTCTCGCGCTCGGTGGCGGTTCCCTCGGGCGCGGCCGCCGGAAGCTTCGTGTACCAGTTCCGCTATCAGGCCTTCGACTCGATGACGAGCTCGACCCAGTACGACTACATGACGCTCGACGTGAACGGGACGCTCGTGAACCACACGGCGCTGGGAATCGCGAACCCGCTCGCGGACCTGAACATCCAGACCTACGGGGTCGGCCGCAATCCCGCCTACGGCCCGGTGCTTCTCGACGCCGGCTGGCGGCAAGCGTCGCTGAATCTCGCCGCGTACGCGGGCACGACCGTCACGCTTCGCTTCACCATGCGCTTCTACGGCAACGACGACCTGTACAAGTCCTGGGTGAAGCTCGACGACGTGGAGTGGAGCCGACAGAACGCGACCATCAGCAACGCGCTGGTCGAGGCCTTCGGCGCCAACATCACCGCTCCGAACGACACCGGAGTCACCAGCGCGTCGATCTACCAGGTCGGACAGCCGCTCCTGATCCGCGCGGTCGTCCAGGCCACCACCACGTCGGTCCGCGCCGACCTGCTCGATTCCGGCGGCAGCGCCGTTGCGAGCGGGATCGTGCTCTACGACGACGGAAGCCACGGGGACGCCACCGCAGGCGACCGCGTCTTCACGAATGACGGCTCGGTCGGGGCCAACCCGACCTACACCTTCAGCTCGGTCGATCCGGAGAGCGCCAGCTGGACCGTGCGCGTCTACGCGCGCGACGGGTCGACCAGCACGATCGGCGCGACCAACGGGCACGTGCATCGCTCCGGGCAACCCAACACTCCCGAGAGTCAGGCCGGCTACTGGAACATCGACGACCAGGTCCTCTCGCTCGTGAAGGTGAACCTGGTGATCGTGAAATCCCTGCTCACGCTCTCGGACCCGGTGAACGGCGCGTCGAATCCGAGGGCGATCCCGGGCGCCGTGATCGAGTACACCGTGATCGTCTCCAACCAGGGCGCCGGCAGCTCGGACGCGGACTCGATCCGCTTCTCCGACCCGATCCCCGTTCCGTCGCAGCTGATCGTCGACGACATCGCGGGACCCGGCAGCGGGCCGGTGGCGTTCACGCAGGGCGTGCCGACCAGCTCGCTCTCCTACTCGTACGCCTCGCTCGCGAACCTCGCGGACGACCTGGAGTTCTCGAGCGACGGCGGCGCGACCTGGAGCTACGTCCCCACCCCGGACGTGAACGGAGCCGACCCGGCCGTGACGCATCTTCGCGTGAGTCCGGGCGGAAGCTTCGCCGCCAAGGCCGGACCCACCGGACCGAGCTTCACGCTGCGGTTCCGCGTCCGGATCGACTGACGAGCGCACGCCCCTTCCAGAGCGCGAACAGCGCCGGGTAGACCAAGAGCTCCAGCGCAAACGAGCTCGCCAGGCCGCCGACCATCGGCGCCGCGATCCGCTTCATCACGTCCGCACCGGTGCCGCTGCTCCAGAGCAGAGGCAAGAGGCCGAGCATCGTCGTCAGCACGGTCATCAGCTTGGGGCGGATGCGGCGCGCCGCGCCCTCGACGATCGCGTCCTCGAGATCGGAGGCGCTTCGCAGGCCGTCCGCGGCTTCGCGCTCGCGGTGCGCGACCGACAGGTACAGCAGCATCACCACGCCCGTCTGCGCGTCGAGTCCCGCGAGCGCGATGATGCCCACCCAGACGGCGACCGACAGGTTGTAGTCGAGAGCGAAGAGCAGCCAGACCGCACCGATCAGCGAGAACGGAACCGCCAGCATCACGAGCGCCGTCTCGACGCCGGAGCGCGTGTTCAGGTAGAGCAGAAGCGCGACCAGGGCGAGCGTGAGCGGCAGCACGTAGGCGAGCCGCGCCTTCGCGCGCTCGAAGTACTCGAATTGCCCGACCCAGGCGATTCGTGTGCCCGCGGGAAGTGCGACGCTGGACTCGATCCGGCTGCGCGCCTCTTCGACGTAGTCCACGATCGGCCGGCCCGAGACGTCGACGGCCACCAGGCCGACCACCTTCCCGGCTTCGCTTCGCACCATCTCGGGCCCGGTCTCGAAGCGCAGATCCGCGAGCTCGCCGAGCGGGACCAGCGCTCCGCTGGCGGTCGGCACCAGCGCGCGACCCACCTGCTCGGCGTCGTCCCGGAATTCCCGCGCGTAGCGAACGTTGATCGCGTAGCGCTCGCGTCCCACGACGGTCTGCGAGACGTTCGTGCCGCCGATCGCCGCCTCGAGCGCCTCGTTCAGATCCTGCGCCGAGACGCCGTGTCGCGAAGCGCGCGCCCGGTCGATCCGCGCGTCGAGGTAGAAGGCGCCGGTGGTCCGCTCAGCGAACGCATTGCGCGTTCCGGGAACTCCGCGCAGCGCGGCTGCGATCTCGATCGCGGCGCGCTCGACCGATTCGAGATCGTCGCCGAAGATCTTCACGCCGAGCGGACTGCGGACCCCGGTGGCGAGCATCTCCGTGCGTGTCTGGATCGGCATCCACCAGAGGTTCGGCATGCCGGGATAGCGGAGCTTCGCGTCGAGCTCCTGCACGAGCGCGTCCCAGTCGAGGCCCGGACGCCAGCGCTCCCGCGGGGCGAGCTGGATGATCGTCTCGACCATGGAGAGCGGAGCGGCGTCGGTGGGCGTCTCGGCGCGGCCGATCTTGCCGAAGACGCGCTCGACCTCGGGAACCGCGCGCAGCTCGCGATCCATGAGCTGGAGCACGCGTGCGGCCTCTCCGACCGCGATCCCGGGCGGAGCGGTCGGCATGTACAGAAGCGTGCCCTCGTTCAGCGGCGGCATGAACTCCGAGCCGAGCGAGAGAAAGGGAGGCACCGCGCTGGCCAGGAGCAGCAGCGCGGCGACGATCACCCACCCGCGCCGCCGCACGACGAAGCGAACCGCGGGTGTGTAGGCGCGCACGAGCCAGGCGTTCAGCGGATTCTCGTGCTCGGCTCGCACCTTGCCGCGGATCAGCAGCACCGCGAGAGCCGGCGTCAGCGTCACCGAGAGCAGCGCGGCGGCGGCCATCGCGTAGGTCTTGGTGAAGGCGAGCGGCTTGAAGAGCCGCCCCTCCGTGCCCTGCAGCGCGAACACCGGCAGGAACGAGACGGTGATCACGAGCAGCGCGAAGAAGATGCTCGGACCGACCTCTTGCATCGCCGCGACGATCGCGTCGCTCCGTTCGCCGGGCCCTCCCCCGGCCTGCCATCTCTCGAGCCGCTTGTGCGCGTTCTCGACCACGACGATCGCCGCGTCGACCATCGCCCCGATCGCCACCGCGATACCGCCCAGCGACATGATGTTCGCGGTCAATCCTTGGTAGAGCATGGGAACGAACGCGAGCGAGATGCCGATCGGGATCAGCAGGATCGGGACCAGCGCGCTGCGGACGTGCAGCAGGAAGACCACGATCACGACCGAGACGACGGCGAGCTCTTCGAGCAGCGTGCGCGAGAGCGTGCCGATGGCCGCGCGGATCAGCTCGGAGCGGTCGTAGGTGGTGACGAGCTCGACGCCCTCGGGAAGCCCGAGGCGGACTTCGGCGAGGCGGGCCTTCACCGCGTCGATCACCGCGAGCGCGTTCTCGCCGAAGCGCATCACCACGATCCCGCCCACGACCTCGCCCTCGCCATCGAGCTCGACCAGCCCGCGGCGCAGATCGGGTCCGAACACGACGCGCGAAACGTCGCGCAGAAGCACCGGCACCCCCGCGTCTCCGACGCGCAGCGGGACCTGTTCGAGATCCTCGAGCGAACGGACGTAGCCGCGCCCGCGCACGACCTGCTCGTGCTCGGCCAGCTCGATCACGCCGCCGCCGGTCTCGTGGTTGGCCTCTCGCACGGCGGAGATCACGTCGCGCAGCGGGATTCCGTAGGCGCGCAGCCGTCCCGGGTCCACCTGCACCTGGTACTGACGCACGAAGCCGCCGATCGACGCGACCTCGGCGACGCCCGGAACGCTCGCGAGCGCGTAGCGCAGGTTCCAGTCCTGCATGCTGCGAAGCTGCGCGAGATCGTGCCGCCCGCTGCGGTCGACGAGCGCGTACTCGAAGACCCAGCCGACGCCGGTCGCGTCCGGCCCGAGCACGGGCGTGACCCCGTCGGGAAGCCGCGCGCGCGCCGCGTCCATGTACTCGAGCACCCGGCTGCGCGCCCAGTACGGATCCGTGCCGTCCTCGAAGATCGCGTATACGAGCGAGAGCCCGAAGAACGACTGTCCGCGCACGGATCGCACCCGCGGCAGCGAGAGCAGCGTCGACGAGACCGGATAGGTGACCTGATCCTCGATCAGATCCGGCCCGCGACCGGGCCACTCCGCCGAAACGATGACCTGGACGTCCGACAGGTCGGGGATCGCGTCGAGTGGCGAGTGCCGGATCGCGAAGATCCCCCAGAGGCAGGCCGCAGCGACACCGAGAAGAGTCAGACCCGGCGCGCGCGCACAACCGGCGATGACGCGCGCGATCACCACTGCTCCAGCGCCGACTGCAGCCGGCTCTCCGCGGCGATCAGGAAGTTCCCCGCCGAGACCACGCGCTCGCCGGCGGCGAGCCCGGATACGATCTCGATCGATGGACCGGCGGCCGCGCCGGTCTGGACGTCGCGCGGCTCGAGCCGGCCTTCCCCGCGATCGACGAAGACCACGCGACGCGCGCCGGAATGGATCACCGCCGACGCCGGCACGAATAGACGCTCGCCGAGATCGATCCGCAGCTCCACCTCGACCCAGAGCCCCGGGCGGAGCGCGAAGTCCGGGTTCGATAGCGTAAGCCGTGCCCGCGAGGTACGAGCGACGGCGTCGAGCGATGGGTAGACCCAGGCGACGCGCGCCTCGATCCCGCGCTCGGGCAGCGTCGGACCGCGCACTCGCGCCGTCTGTCCGACCCGCAGCAGCGCGACGTCGGACTCGAACGCCTGCGCGTCGACCCAGACGCGGTCGAGCGGCGCGATCCGGAACAGCCGCATTCCCGGCTCGATCGCTGCGCCGAGAACAACGTTCTTCTCGAGCACGAATCCGCTCGAGCGAGCGCGAATCGGCACCGACTCGCGCGGCTCTCCTCGCTCGACCAGGGCGGCGACGTCGGACTCTGCGACGTCCCAGAGCCGCAGGCGCGCTCGTGCGGCGCGGACCATCGCATCGGCTCGGTCCGTCGAGGCGCTGTTGCGAGCAGCCGCCTGCGCGCGTAGCGCCTCTAGGTACTCGGCCTCGGCCGCGTAGATCTCCGGGCTGTAGACGCTGAACAGCGGATCGCCCGCCTCGACGCGTGCGCCGAGCGAGTCCGCGTGGAGCTCGCGCACCCAGCCGCGCACCTTCAGCGAGACGTCGACCAGCGCCGTCTCGTCCCAGACGACGGTTCCGGTCGCGCGGACGATCCGCTCGAGCGGCCCTCGTTCGGCGCTCGCGAAACGGACTCCGAGCTTCTGAAGGCGCGCCGGATCGACGCGAACCTCTGCCGAGGCCGGCGCGCTGGCCCGCTTCTCCGCGCGGCCGGAGGGAGCGTCGAGCTCGAGCCCCGGCGCGCCCGTGCGAAGCGAGCCCACGGCGGTCGCGACCTCGCCCGAGGGTCGCGATGCTTCGAGCTCGAGCTTCCAGGTGCCACCCATCGAGAGCGCCGCGATCGCGACGTACTCGCCGCGCCCGACCGGCTGGAAGTCGACCCTCCCGCCCATCGTGGCCATGCCCGCCATCGGCATGCTGTAGGCGAGAAAAGCGCTCGCATCGTCGACCGGCGCGCCGCTCGCATCGCGAACTCGGATCCGAAGCTCGTTCTCGCCCTCGCGAGCCATGCCCCCTCCGAGCGACACGTCCACGTGTAGACCCGTCCCCGAGAAGGTCGCGGCGGACGCGGCCGGGGCGCGCTCGGCTTCGCGACAGGCGGCGAGCGTCGCGAGCGCGAGCGCGACGATCCAGGTCCGGCGTCCGAATCGTTCTCCGATCATCGCTGCTCCTTCTCGAGCGGGGCCGTCTCGCCCAGGGTGCGCGCCAGCTCGGCGCGTCTGCGCGAGAGGTTGGCCAGCGCTTCGTGCTCGCCGAACTCCGCGGCGCGGAGCGCCCGCTCCGCACTCACGAGCTCGGGAAAGCCCGCCTGGCCGGTCTGGAACGCAGAGACTGCGGACGCGGAGCGGCTGCGCGCGGCCGGAAGCAGCCGCTCGCGCGAGAGCTCGAGCAGGTGCTGCGCCTCGCGCAGGCGCTCGATCGCGACGACCACCTCGAATCGGACCCGATCCTCGAGCCCCCGGCTGCGGCTTCTTCCGCGCGCGAGAAGCGCGTTGGCCTCGTCCAGCGCCGCGCGCCTGCGGCCGAGCTGGATCGGAAGCTCGAGCTCGATGCCCAGGAACGGCCGCAGCGGCGACTCCTGCATCGAGCCCATGTAGCCGGCCTGGAGCTCCAGGTCGGGCAGGAACTCGCGCTCGGCGAGCGCCACCGCGGCCCGGTTCGCGCGCGTCTCGGCCACGCGCGCGCGAAGCTCGGGCCGACGCGCGAGCGCCCGCTCGACGAGCGCGTCCGCGTCGAGATCGTGCTCGGTCGGAACCTCTAGCTCGCGCGCAGGCGGCGGAAGCGGCAGGACCGGCGCTCGGTGCAGGAGCAGATTGATCCGTTCGGCGGCGATCCTCCGCTGGGCTCGGAGCTCGATATCGCCGTGCAGGAGCATCGCGACCTCGCTCTCGGCCTCGAGCACCTCGAGCTGCGAGGCGGTTCCCGCCGCGTAGCGCGCCAGCGCCGTGGCGTGCAGCTCCTCGAGGAACGCGAGGTGCTGCGCGTTCGTCTCGAGCGCGATGTCCGCGAGCCAGTACTCGTCGAACGCGATCGAGGCGAGCGCGGCCAGCCTCACCCGCTCCCCCGCCACGCCCTCGGAAGCCGCGTCGGCGGAGGCGAGCGCGATCTCGCCGCGCAATGCCAGCTTCCCGGGAAACGGAAGCGGCTGCGAAAGCTCCACGTCGTGCGCGGGATCGACGTCGCGGTCCGAGATCGAGCGCGGCCGCACCGAGTACCCGAGCGTCGGGTCCGGAAGCGACACCACTTGCGGGTAGCGCGCGAGCGCCGCCTGCCACGCCGAGCGCGAAGCCTCGAGCCCCGGGTTTCGCAAGAGAACCTGCGACACCAGAGCGCTTCGCGAGAGAAGCCCGGCGCCGTCGAGCGGATCACCCCGTACGGCGCTCGCGGATTCGACGCTCGGGCGCGCGATCTCGAGCCGCTGCGCCCGGTAGCGCTCCATCTGGTCTGCGCTGGCGCAGGCCAGGCCCGCGGTAAGCGCGACAGCCGCCGCGCAGACGCGCGCGGTCCGTTCCAACATTTCGATCTCCTCGCAGGGCGCGTGCGGTCGGGTGACGGCACGCTCGCGTGTTCACGGAAATCGGGACGAAGTCCCGGGGAACCGCGAGAGGAGTCGGCTCAGAGTTGGAGAACGGTCGTGCGGTTCTGCGCGGCGCGCGGCGGCCCGTGGCCGTTTCGAGCTCGGGCGAAGAACTGCGCGGGCAGAGCCCGCGACTCGCTCGCGAGGCCGGGCGACGCGAGCGCGAGCCCGAAGAGCTCGAGCCCGTCCGCGGGCGTCGGGGCGGGAATCCCGATCTGCGCGCAGCAGGCGAGCGGCGCGACGTACTGACATGGCGTGGTTTGGACCGGCGCGGACTCGGGACAGCAGGCGTGCGGGTCGCGCTGCGCAAAGGCCTCGCTCGCGACCGGCGCCCCCATCAGCGCCAGCAACGAGAGCGCGACGACGAATCGCGCGCAAGGCCTCCACATCGCCATGCGGGCGAGGTTGCACCCGGAGCGGAACGGCGTCAACACCGCGGAGCGAGCATTCGCCACGGGCACCTCGTCCCGGTCTCTTCGAGCTTTCGGAAGCGCGGCTTTAGTCGAGCGCCTTCGAGGCGAGTTGCCGCCTAGCTTCGCGTCCAGACCCCGCTCTGGTTCGAGCTGAACCCGACGGCCCGGTACGCCGCGTCGACCAACGACTGACCGCGTTCGTTCAGCATGATCCCCGGCCCCATGCGGTTCATCGAGTAGCCGAACGACATCCCGAGCTCTAGGTCGGCGAAGCCGATGCTCCCGCCCGCGCCGACGTGCCCGAAGGCCGCCGACGAGAGGATCGCGGAGTCGCGGTCGCCGCGCGGCCTGCGGCGGTTGTCCATCGACTTCATGAAGCCGAGCGAGAAGCGCGTCGGGATCAGAAGCGTCGCGTCCTCGTTCGTCGCGACGGAGACCTCGCCCATGCGCGCGAGCTGCGCACGATCGACCAGGCGCACGCCGTCGAGCTCGCCGCCGCACGCGAGCGGCGCGTACATGCCGGCGAGCCCGCGCGCGTTCGAGATCCCGCCGCCGCCGCCGATCTCGGCCGCGTGACAGGCGCGGCTGTTGGGATCGAAGCCGCCGGTGTTGAGCAGCGACAGGGCCTGCGTCGAGCGCGGGTCCGTCATGATCTTCATCATGAACTCGCCGATCGGATCGCCCGGCTTGGGCGCGTGCATCATCACCGGCGCGACGCGCGGCTCGACCTCTTCGGGCGTGCCGATCCAGAACTCGATGCCGAGCGGCCCTGCGATCTCGTCGCGGAAGAAGGCGCCGAGCGATCGGCCGGAGACGCGGCGCACGAGCTCGCCGACGGTCCAGCCGAAGTTGATCATGTGGTAGCCGTTGCGTGTGCCCGGGAACCAGAACGGCTCCTCGTCGGCCAGCATCTCGACCATGTAGTCCCAATCGGTGCAGCCGCCGGGACGCAGCGGCGTCTTGAACGCGGGAACGCCGACGGAGTGGTCGAGCATCATCCGGACCGTCGCGTACTCCTTGCCCTTGCGCGCGAACTCGGGCCAGTAGCTGGCGACCGGCGCATCGATGTCGAGCTTGCCGCGCGAGGCGAGCACGTGCGCGCAGAGCGCGACCGCGCCCTTCGTGCACGAGAACACGATCGAGACCGTGTCGCGCTGCCAGGGCGTGCCGTCGGCCGGGCGCGCGATTCCGCCCCAGAGGTCGACCACGGTCCTGCCCTCGTGGCGGATGCAGACCGAAGCGCCGACCTCGTCGCGCTCGCGGAAGTTCCGCTCGAACTCGTCCGCCACTCCCATGAAGGCGGCCTCGCAGCTGCCCTCGACCTTGCCGTTCGGAACGTTCCGCTCGATTTTCTCCATCGATGTCGAGCATACCGGAAGTCCCGCGGGAGCGACGGCGCGAGATCCTGTCGCTTCGCGGCGGTACGGGCGACCACGCCGCGCTGCTGGCCGAGCTCGGCTTCGACGCGGCGCTCGAGTTCGCGCGCCCGATCGATCCGGAAGCGGATCGCGGCGAAGCGCTGCGCGTGGTGGCCTGGAACGCGCAGCGCTGTCGCGATCCCGAAGCGTCGGCCGCGCTGCTGCGGCGAACCGGAGGGCAGCTCTTCCTGCTCTCGGAGCTCGATCACGGCATGGCGCGCACGGAGCAGCGCCACTGCGCGGCCGAGCTCGCCCGGCGGCTCGGCTGCGGCTACGCGTTCGGCGTGGAGTTCCTCGAGCTCGGGCTCGGCGACGCGCGCGAGCGCGAGGCGCACGCCGGCCAGGAGAACACCGTGGGCTACCACGGCGCGGCGATCCTCTCGAGGCGCGAGCTCGGCGAGCCGTCGCTCGTGCGGCTGGAGCGAAGCGGGCGCTGGTTCGACGGAGAGCTCGGCGAGCGCCGCGTGGGTGGCCGCGTCGCCGTGCTGTGTCACCTGCCGATCGGGGGATGTGAAGTCGCCTTCGCCGCGATCCACCTGGAGAGCCACTCCGATCCGGACGAGCGCGCGGCACAGCTCGAGGCCGTGTTCGCGGCGATCGACGCGTACGCGCCGGGCTCGCCCGCGCTCGTCGGCGGGGACGTGAACACGCACTCGCTCGGGCGCGCCGAGCTCGCGGACCGCGCGCTTCTGGCACGCGCGCTCGAGGTCGATCCACTCCGCCTCGCGGAGCCGATCCCGCACGAGCCGCTCTTCGCGCTGGCCGAGCGGCGCGGCTGGGACTTCCGCGGCTGCAACGCGCTCGGAACCGCGACGGAGCGGCGCAGCCGAGGCGGCGGATCGGCGCGCGGCACGCTCGCGCTAGACTGGTTCTTCACGCGCGGCCTGGAGGTCTCCGAGCCCGCGGTGATCGACGCCGTCGAACCGGAGACCGGCGCGGCACTCTCGGATCACGAGGCGATCGCCGTCACGATCCGGTGTCGCCGATCCGCGGCCTGAGCAGAAGCTCCGCACCGCGCCCCTGCTGGATCAAGGGTACGTAGCGCTCGAGCTCGTCGCGCGTCTCTGCGTCGCGCAGATCCACGACCGAGCCCCGCTCGGCGGACAGGTACGCCGCCATCACCAGCCGCACGATCTCGACGCCGTACTCGAAATCGAGAAATCCGCTGCGCCCGGCTGCGAAGCTGCGGATCGCGTCGGCGTTCTCGTCGGTGTAGCCGTACAGGTCGGGCTCGTTCGGCTGAACCGCGAGCAGGCCGCGGGTGGCCTGCGCCTTCTCGAGCGCGAGCTCGGCGTCGCTCGTTCCGGCTTCGCCCGCGGCGGCGGCGTCGGAGACGAAGATCTCGAGCGGCGAGCGAAGCGAGTTCGACTCGAGCGCGTAGCCGGGTCCGATCCCGTCGAGCAGGAGTCGCAATCCCTGCTTGTCGTACATCCACGAGACGGTGAACTGCCCTTTCACGAGCTGGCCGGTCTCCGGATTTCGGAACGTGACGAGCCCGGTGGCGAAATCCTCCGCGGGGACCTTCGCGTAGTCCACGCCGTGGCGTGCGAGCAGCTCGGCGCGGTGCCGGGGCTGGCCCCACTTCAGCAGCGCGACGTCGGCGAGCACGGAGACCGGCTCGAGGAAGCGCGGCGGCTTTCCCGGCGGCGTGAGCGCATGCCACGCGAGCGCGATCGAGTGGCAGCCCATGTCGGAGAGCACGCCTCCGCCTTGGAGTCTCGGATCCCAGAACCAGGCGCCGTGCGGACCGCCGTGCTCCTCGGCCGCGCGCGCGAGAACGAGCGGGCCGTTGCTCCGGATCACCTTCGCGAGCTGCGCGAGCGCGGCGGACACGCTCTTCATGTGGATCTGGTTCTCGAAGTAGGCGGTCGGCGCGCCGATCTCGCGCGCGAGCTCGAGCACGCGCCGCGCCTCGCCGAGATTGCGCGCGAGCGGCTTCTCGCAGATCAGGCCGGAGAGGCGCGCTCCCGCGCGCACCGCCGCGGCGACCTGCTCGAAGGCCTCGACGCGGGTGAAGTTCGGGCCGAAGAAGGCGACGACGTCGACGTGCGGAGCCATCTCGGCGATCGAGCCGAAGACGCGCGCGGGACCGAGCCCGTGCTCGCGCGCGAAACGGGCGAGCGCCTCCGGAGGCGTGCGCGAGACCAATCCCGCGACCTCGACGCCGCGCACCTGCGTGAGCGCGCGGAGCATGAAGCCGGGCAGGAATCCGCCGCCGACGATGCCGTAGCGCAGGCTCACGCAGGTCCTCCGTCGCGCTCGAACACCTCGTCGGGGAGCCCCGCGGGGATCGGCGCGGGGCGCTCGCAGCGCGTCTCGAGCGACACGTGCCGTCCGCTCTCGGACGCGAGAACGCTCTTCTCCATCAGCTCGAGCACGTGGCAGGCGAGCTCGCCCGAGGCGCGCTGCGCGGTGCCGCCGCGAATCGCGCGCACCATCTCGACCAGCCCGATCCCCCGGCTCTGCGCCGCGTTCGAGTGCGTGAGCGGAACGTCGCTCCAGTCCTTGTCGCCGCGGCGCCGGATCTGCACCGGCCCGCCGAACGTGTTCGGATCGGGAACGGCGAGCGTCCCCTCGGTGCCGTAGATCTCGATGTTGCGCGGGCGCGCGGCCTGCACGTCGAAGCTCGTCACGAGCGTGGCGACCGGACCCGAGTGGAAGTCGATCACGCTCGCGACGTGCGTCGGCACTTCCACGTCCATCATCGTTCCCGCGAGCGGCTGGCTCCTGATCTCGCGGCGCGCCAGAGAGATGCGCGCGGAGCCGGTGACCCTGCGCGCGGGTCCGAGCAGTGCGACCAGCGCGGTCAGGTAGTAGGGGCCGAGGTCGAAGAGCGGGCCCGCGCCGCGCTGGTAGAAGCTCTGCGGTCGCGGGTGCCAGCTCTCCGGGCCCGGCGAGAGGAAGAACGCGTTGGCGGCGAGCGGCTCGCCGATCGCGCCTTCGTCGATCAGCTTGCGGCAGGTCTGGATGCCCGCGCCGAGAAACGTGTCGGGCGCGCAGCCGACCCGAAGCCCCGCGCGCTCGGCCTGCGCGAGCAGGCGGCGCCCGCCGTCGAGATCGAGCGCGAGCGGCTTCTCGCCGTAGACGGACTTGCCGGCCGCGAGCGCGTCCGCACTCACCTGCGCGTGCGCGGCCGGAATCGTCAGGTTCAGCACGACCTCGACGTCGGGGCTGCGCAGCAGCCGCTCGGGATCGAGCGCCTGCGGGATGGCGTGCTTGTCGGCGAGCTCGCGCGTGCGCTCGGGGACCAGGTCGGCGCAGGCCACGAGCTCGACGTCGGGAATCGCCGCGAGCTTCGCGGCGTACGCGTGGCTGATCACGCCGCAGCCGATGATGCCGATCCCCGTGCGCGCGCGGCGCGCCTTCGCCGTCACCTGCGCCCCCGCGAGAGGCCGTGGCCGACCAGGAAGCGGTGGCTCTTCTCGATCGCCTCGAACATGTCCGTCGCGCACGCGTCGAGCTCGACGACGTGCCAGCGGGCGCTCGCGCCCGACGCGGTGATCGCGGGGAAGTCCAGCACGCCGTCGCCGACGGCCGTCATCGGCGACTTGAACCCGTCGGCGGGCCCGTCCTTCAGGTGCAGGATCCGCAAGCGCGACCCGAGCCCGGCCGCGATCCGCGCGGGATCGCGACCGCCCACCGTCGCCCAGTACGTGTCGAGCTCGACGAAGATCTCGGGATCGACGAGCTCCATCAGCAGGGCGTGCGCGTGCTTCCCGCCGTGCTCGATCTGGAACTCCCACCAGTGGTTGTGGTAGCCGAGCGCCATGCCGCGGGCGCGCGCGTTGCGGCTCGCCTCGTCGAGCTCCGCTGCGACCGCGCGGATCGAGTCCAGCGTCTTGAAGAGATCCGGCGGCACGAACGGGACGACGAGCGTCTTCGTCCCCAGCGCCTCCTGCTCGTCGAGCACGCGCTCGCGCGCATCCCCGATCGGCGCCTGCACGTGCGCGGCCGCGATCTCCAGGCCCGCGTCGGCCAGGCGCCTGCGCAGCTCGGCAGGCGGCATGCCGTGCAAACCCGCGAGCTCGACGCCCGCGTAGCCGATCCGGCCCAGCCGCTCGATCACCGCCGCGAAGTCGCGGCCGGCCGCCTCGCGCAGGCTGTAGAGCTGGACGGCGATCGGCGCGGCGGACATCGGCTCTCTAGCGCTTCGCCGCGAGCAGCCTCTGCTCGAGCGCGTCGAGCTCCTTGGCGAGCTCGGCGGGAAGCTTGGCGCCGTACTGCGCGTAGTACTCGCGGATCATCGGGACCTCCGCGAGCCAGCTCTCGAGATCCGCGCCGAGCACCAGCGCCAGATCCTCGGGGTCGATCTCGAGGCCGTTCGTGTCGAGCTCCGCCTCGCTCGGCAGGATGCCGATCGGCGTCTCGATGCCCTTCGCCTCGCCCTCCAGCCGCTCGAAGATCCACTTCAGCACGCGGCTGTTCTCGCTGTAGCCCGGCCAGAGGAACTCGCCGTTGGGGCCCTTCCGGAACCAGTTCACCCAGAAGATCTTCGGCAGCACCGCGCCCGCGCGCCTTCCGATCGCGAGCCAGTGGGACCAGTAGTCGGCCATGTCGTAGCCGCAGAAGGGCAGCATCGCCATCGGGTCGCGGCGCAGCTCTCCGATCGTGCCCGCGGCCGCGGCGGTCTTCTCGCTGCCGATGATCGAGCCGAAGAACGTGCCCTGCTGCCAGTCGCGCGCCTCGTTCACCAGCGGAACCACCGTCGCGCGGCGGCCGCCGAACAGGATCGCGCTGATCGGGACGCCCGCCGGGTCCTGCCACTCCTGCGCGATCACCGGGCACTGCGAAGCGGGAACCGTGAAGCGCGCGTTCGGGTGCGCGGCCGGGGTCTTGCTCGCCGGGCTCCACGCCTGCCCGCGCCAGTCGGTGACGTTCGCCGGCGGAACTTCCGTCATGTCCTCCCACCAGACGTCGCCGTCGCCGGTCTTCGCGCAGTTCGTGAAGACACAGTCGTGTGTCAGGGTGAGCATGGCGTTCGGATTGGACTTCATGTTCGTGAACGGGGCCACGCCGAAGAAGCCCGCCTCGGGGTTGATCGCGTAGAGCCGGCCGTCCGCGTGGAACTTCATCCAGGCGATGTCGTCTCCGATGCACTCGACCTTCCAGCCGGGAACGCTCGGGCGCAGCATCGCGAGGTTCGTCTTGCCACAGGCGCTCGGGAACGCCGCCGCGATGTAGCGCACCCGCCCGGTGGGCGAAGTCAGCTTCAGGATCAGCATGTGTTCGGCCAGCCAGCCCTCGTCGCGCGCCATCACCGAGGCGATCCGCAGCGCGAAGCACTTCTTGCCCAGCAGCGCGTTCCCGCCGTAGCCGGAGCCGAAGGACCAGATCTCGCGCGTCTCCGGGAAGTGCACGATGTACTTGTTGTCGGCGTTGCACGGCCACGGCACGTCCCGCTGGCCCGGCTCGAGCGGCGCGCCGACCGAGTGCATGCAGGGCACGAACGGTCCGTCGCCGAGCACCTCGAGCGCGGCCTTTCCCATTCGCGTCATCGTGCGCATCGCCGCGACCACGTACGGTGAATCGGTGATCTCGACGCCGATGTACGAGATGTGCGATCCGAGCGGTCCCATCGAGAACGGCACCACGTACATCGTGCGGCCGCGCATGCAGCCGGAGAACAGGCCCTCGAGCGTCGCGCGCATCTCGCCGGGCTCGCGCCAGTTGTTGTTCGGGCCCGCGTCCTCGCGCTTCACGGAGCAGATGAAGGTGCGGTCTTCGACGCGCGCGACGTCGGCCGGATCGGAGCGAACCAGGTAGCTGTTCGGGCGTTTCTCGGGACTGAGCCGCTCGGCGGTACCGCTCGCGAGCATCAGGCGGAACATCTCGTCCATCTCTTCCTGCGAGCCGTCGCACCAGTGGATCCGCTCCGGCTTGCAGAGCGCTGCCATCTGGTCGACCCACGCCGAAAGCCGCCGGTTCTTCGTCAACGCGCAACTCCTTCCTGGCTCCTGCCCGGAGCCGGTCTGCTCGCAATCCCCGTACCGCCGCGCCGGGCCCGGATCAAAGGTCCCGGCCCCGGTTCGGGAGGCGAGAGTGTAATTCCCACCCCTTCCTGGCGTGAAGTGGATCCCCCTGCCCCACGCGCCCGCGGGGTCGCTGCCGGCGGGCTGCCTATAATGGCCGTCGGCGGGGGGGAGCATGCCAGATCGCGGGCGCGGGCTCGACAGGCTCAGGGAGCTCGGCGCGGGGGTCTCGAGGATCTCGGAGCGCTGGGTGCCCGACGCGTGGGTGATCTGCATGGCGCTCACCGCCACGGCGCTCCTGCTCTCGATCGCGGGCGCCGGCGCCGGGGTCGAGGAGGCGTTGCTCGCCTGGGGAAACGGCGTGTGGAGCCTGCTGGCGCTGGCCATGCAGTTCACCATCGCGATGGTCGCCGCCCACGCCTGCGTGGTCTCGCGGCCCGTGTACCGGGCGCTCGACCGGCTCGCCGCACTGCCCGACCCCGGGCGCCCGCTGCAGGCGGTGCTGCTCGCGGGCCTGTTCTCGCTCGCCGCCGCCTATCTGAACTGGGCGATCTGCCTGGTGGCATGCGCGCTCTTCCTGCCCTTCATCGTGCGCCGCAACCCGCGCGCGGACGTGCGCGTGCTGATCGCCTCGTCCTACCTGGGGATCGGGACGCTCTGGCACGGCGGGCTCTCCGCCTCCGCGCCGCTGATCCTGGCGACGCCCGGAAATCCCCTGCTCTCGCCCGCGAGCGGCGCGCCGCTCGTCAGCCGCCTGTACCCGGTGACGGAGACGCTCTTCAGCGCGTTCAACCTGGGCTACATCGCGATCGTCTCCGCCGTCGCGCTGGCCTGCATCATGGCGCTGCACCCCAGGAAGGGCGCCGTGTCGCTGTCGCCGGAGCAGGTCGAGGCGATCCTGCCCAAGCCGCCCGCGGACGAGCCCGACGCCGATTCGCCCGCGGGGGCGCTCGACGGGCTCCGCGTCTGGGTCTGGCTCGCGGCGCTGCTTCTCGGCTACCCGCTCCTACACTCGCTGGTGACGCGCGGCTTCGGCTCGACCTGGACGATCAACGCCTATAACACCGTGTTCCTGCTCGCGGCTCTGCTGCTGCACGGTCGGCCGCTGCCGTTCCTGCGCGCGTGTCGCGACGGCGTCGACGCGGCCTGGGGCATCATCCTGCAGTTCCCGTTCTACGCGGGGATCTTCGGCCTGATGCAGGACGCGCACCTCGGCCGCTGGCTGGCCGAGCTCTTCGCGAGCTTCTCGACGCCGGGCACGTTTCCGCTCGCCGTCTACGTCTACTCCGCGGTGATGAATCTGTTCGTGCCGTCGGGCGGATCGAAGTGGCTGATCGAGGCGCCGTTCCTGCTCCCCGCCGCGTCGGCGCTCGGCGTCTCGCCGGTCACCACCCTGCTCGCGTACGCCTACGGTGACTCGACCACGAATCTGATCCAGCCCTTCTTCGCGATCCCGATCCTGTCGATCGCGCGAATGCGCTTCGGCGAGGTCGTCGGCTACACGTTCCTGGTCGCCGCGGTCTGCTTCGTCGTCTCGGCGCTCGCGATGCTGCTCATCCCGCTCGATCTCTAGAAGCGGTCTCGAGCGCGGCGCGGAAGGCCTCGGGGAGCGCCATCTTCCCGCCCGCGGGATCGGTGGCCACCGCGACGATCCGACCGACGATCGCGAGCTCGCCCGCGAGATTCCGGATCTCGAAGCCGTACGTCACGGAGCTGTTCCCGACCTTCTCCACGCGCGCCGCACAGGTGAATTCGTCCGGGTAGCGCAGCGCCAGCTTGTAGTCGGCCTCGACGTGCACGCGCGGAAGCGAGAACACGCGCTCGCCCGGCGTGCCGCCGACGGGGAGAATCGCGCGCATCAGACCGTGTTCGGCGACCTCGAAGTAGCGCAGCGCCGCGGTGTAGTGGATCCGGCCGCTCGCGTCGGTGTCGATCCAGTTCACGCGCAGCTTCTCGGTGTGCAGGGTCGGCATCGGCCGGAAGTCTGCGCGGCGCGCGTGGTAGGGTGCAAGCCGATGACGGAGATCCGACACCGCACGATCCAGACGAACGGCATCGACCTGCACATCGCCGAGGCGGGCCAAGGCCCCTTGGTCCTGCTCTGCCACGGCTTCCCGGAGTCGTGGTACTCGTGGCGCCACCAGCTTCCCGCGCTGGCCGCCGCCGGCTACCACGCCGTCGCGCCGGACATGCGCGGCTACGGCCAGAGCGACGCGCCCGCGGAGATCGAGCGCTACACCGTCTTCCACCTGGTCGGCGACATGGTCGGCCTGCTCGACGCGCTCGGCGCCCGCGAGTGCACGATCGTCGGCCACGACTGGGGCTCGATCGTCGCGTGGAACTCGGCGCTGCTGCGGCCCGACCGCTTCAGCTCGGTCTGCGGCATGAGCGTGCCGTTCTTTCCGCGCGGCCCGATGCCGCCAACGCAGATGTTCAAGGCGATGGCCGGCGACCGCTTCATGTACATCCTTTACTTCCAGGAGCCCGGCAAGGCGGAGCGCGAGCTCGACGCCGACCCGAAGAAGACCATGCGCATGATGCTCTACAGCGCGTCGGGCTCGGTGCCGCGCGAGGAGAAGTGGAACCTCGACCTGCCGAAGTCGTCGGGATTCCTGACCGGAATGAAGGAGCCCGCGAAGCTGCCGGACTGGCTCACGCAGGCCGACCTCGATTACTACGCCGGAGAGTTCGCGCGGCGCGGCTTCCGCGGCGGCCTGAACTGGTACCGCAACTTCGACCGCAACTGGGAGCTGCTCGCGCCCTGGGCCGACGCGAAGGTCACGGTGCCGGCTCTCTTCATCGGTGGACTTCGCGACGGCGTCGTCACCGGTCCCGGCGGCGAGGGCGAGGGCCCGATGGTGCAGATGCTCCCGACCTTCTGCACCGACCTGCGCGGAAAGGTGCTGATCGAGGGCGCGGGGCACTGGAATCAGCAGGAGGCGCCCGAGGCCACGAACCAAGCGCTGCTCGGGTTCCTCGCCGGACTGTCGCGCGGCTAGACGGCGGTCGCGGGACCCGAGGTCGAGCGGATGTGCGCGCGCAGGATCGCGGGGTCGATCGGCCGTCGCCGGTAGAGGATCGCGGCGCGCACGCGAATCGCGTGGAAGAGCGCCATGCTGAACGCCACGCCCGCCACCACGATCGCGACCACCGGCAACAGCCCCGGCTCCTCCGAGAGATCGCGCACCGCCTCGAAGGTGTAGAACGCGCCCGCGCCGCAGAGCGCGAGCGACACCAGGCACCAGCCGAGCGCGTCGCGCAGCAGGGTCGCTGCGCCGTCGCCGAGCACGCGGCGCAGCTCGCCCGAGGTGAAGTGGTCCAGGAACCAGCCGGTGTCCTCGTCCACGCCGCGGTCGTTCGGCGGCGGGAGCACGACGCCGGTCAGCGGGTCGGTCGCCGCGTCGCCGCGTTTGTGCGCCTCGATGCCCGCCCAGATCTCGCGGTGGATCGCTTCGCTGATCGGGAAGAAGCAGGCCACGCCGAACGCCACCAGCGCCGTCGCCGCGGGCGCGAGCGCGAAGATGGCGCGGATCGCGAACTGGACCTGCGGCGATTGCTCGACGTTGGGCTGGTAGCCGAGCGACGCGAGCACCGCGAGCGGGATCGTGAGCGAGGGGATGACCATGAACTTGGTCATCACCGACCAGAGCGCCCCGTACTGCGCTTCGCGACGCTTCCCGGTGTAGAGCTCGTCGTAGTCGATCACGTCGGCCTGGATCGCCGGCCCGAGGAAGAGCCGGGCCGCGAACGACGAGCCCGCCCAGGCGAGGATCACGCCGACTTCGAGCAGGTCTCCCTCGCCGACGAAGAAGAGCGCAAGCGAGCCCGAGAACGCCGAGACGAACGAGAGCAGCCAGGCGAGCTTCTTGCCCGCGCGGCGCGCGAGCCAGACCCAGGCGGGCAGGAACAGGAAACCGAACCCGAAGTAGATCGTGAGGAAGATCGAGATCCACCAGGTCGGGTTCTCGGGCTTCAGCACGTACGTTACGAAGTACGGCATCAGCGTGCCGGGAATCGCGCCGGTGACGGAGCCGATCAGGTAGACGGACAGGAGCAGGCGGAAGACCCGATTGCGCAGCACGCGGCGCACGCCGGGCACGAGCGGATTGGGGACGCGGTTGGCGAAATCGGGGCGCTCGCGCACGCGCCAGACCAGGTTCCAGTACAGGACCGCGAGCAGCGAGCCGAAGCCGACGGCGAACCAGAAGTAGCCGGCGCGCGCGCCGAGTCGCGCCGCGAGCAGACCCGGAATCGCGGCCGCGACCATCGTGCCCGCGACCGAGAAGCCCTGCTCCCAGCCGAACAGGCTCGAGCGCTCGCGGTAGTCGGTCGTGAGCTCGGGTCCGAGCCCGTAGTGCGGGATCGCATACACCGTCTGGCCCAGGTAGTAGAGGATGTAGGTCGCGCAGAGCCAGAGCCCGGCGCCGCCCGGGTCGAAGCTCTCCGGCGGCGTGAACATGGCGACGAACGAGAGCGCTGCCGCCGGCGCGCCGATCGCCATCCACGGCCGGCGCCGCCCCCACGGGCTGCGCGTGCGATCGCTCACCCAACCCATGATCGGGTCGGTGAGCGCGTCCCAGGCGCGACCGAGCGCCTTTGCGAGCGCGATCACACCCAGCGGAACCAGAATGACGTCGGAATAGAAGATCGAGAGATGGATCGCGATCGGGATTACCATCGCGGCGCCCGCAAAGTTCGGCGCGCCGTAGGCGAGCTTGATTCCGAGCGCGAGTCGCTCGGGCGCGGTCGGCGCGCGCGCGGCCGGAGCTTCCGGGCTCGATTTCTCGGCGACCGCGGGCTGCACGAACCGGATTCTCTCCGGGCGAGCCTCCGGAGACAAGGCTAGACTCGCCGACCGCTTCAGGTAGGAGGTCCCGAAAATGCGCGTCGCTCCGCTCGTCCCGCTCGCCCTGCTGATCGCCGCGCTCGGCTGCCAGCCGCAGGAAGCCGGCAACAAGACGGCCTCCGGCAACGGCGCGTCTGCGGTCGTCGCGAACCTGAACGGCCGCGACATCGACGCCGCCGAGCTCGAACGCTGGATGAAGGACAACCTCTACAAGCGCGAAATGGCCAACAAGCCGGCCGGCGAGATCTACGAGGACCAGGCGCAGGCGATCGACGCCATGGTGGACGAGCTGCTCGTGGCGGATGCGGCCGAGAAGGCCGGCCAGACGCCCGATGCCTTCATCGAGGCGCAGACGCTCGCGCTCGGTCCCGTGACAGACGCAGAGGTGAGCGACTTCTTCAGCGCGAACCAGTCACGGCTTCCCGCGGGAGCGAAGATCGATGAGCTCGCGCCGCGCATAAGAGCGCATCTCGAGTCGCAGCGGCCGCAGCAGGTGGCCGAGAACCTGCGCGCCAAGGCAAAGCTCACCGTATCGCTCGAGCCGCCTCGCGCCAGCGTCGACGCGCTCGGTCCCGCCCGCGGTCCCGAGAACGCCCCGGTCGTGATCATCTCGTTCAGCGACTACCAGTGTCCGTTCTGCAAGCGCGCGGAGCCGACGATCGACGCCGTGCTCGCGAAGTACCCGACGCAGGTCCGCCAGGTCTACCGCCACCTGCCGCTCGACGCGATCCACCCGCAGGCGCGACCCGCGGCGATCGCGGCGGTCTGCGCCGAGAACCAGGGCAAGTTCTGGGAGTACCACGCGCTGTTGTTCCAGAACCAGGAGGCCCTCGGCGACGCGGATCTTCGCAAGCACGCGACGGCGGCCGGCCTCGACACGACCGCGTTCGACGCCTGCCTTTCGAGCCCCGAGGCCGCGCAGCGCGTCCAGGCCGATGCCGACGCAGCGCGCACGGTCGGGATCACCGGAACGCCGGCGTTCTTCATCAACGGGATCCTGATCTCGGGCGCGCGACCGCTCGACGACTTCTCCAAGTGGATCGACCGCGAGCTCGAGGCGAAGGGTCAGACCCCGCCCGCATCCTGAGCGAGGCCCGCGCTAGCCGATGCGGGGAAAGCGGCGAACCAGATCCGCGAGCCACGCCTTGACCAGCGGCTGCTGCTCGCTCGTCGACGCGCCGAGCCGCACCGCGACGACGTCCTGCTCCGGCGCGACGTACACGTACTGCCCCTGGTAGCCGTTCGCGGAGAAGATCCCGTCGCCCTCGGGCGCGAGCCACCAGTGCGCGCCGTACTCCCCGTTCGAGGCCGGCGTCGGCGTGCGCGCGTAGTCGACCCAGCCCACGGGCAGGACGCGCTCGCCCGCCCAGATCCCGTCGCGGAGCTGGAGCAGGCCGAAGCGCGCGAAGTCGCGCGCGCTCGCGAACACGAACGAGGAGCCGATCCAGGTGCCGGCCGCGTCGAAGCGCGCGGTGGCGCTGCGCATGCCGATCCGGTCGAAGAGCTCGCGGCGCAGGTACTCGTCTACACCGGCCTGGCCGCCGCCGATCGCGCGTCCCGCGATCGCCGAGACCAGATTGCTGCTGCCGCTGGAGTAGCACCATACGGTGTCGGGAGCGTGTTCGAGCCGGGACTCCGCCGCGAACGCGGCCACGTCGTCCTTGCCGCGCCCGAAGAGCATCTCGATCACATCGGAGCTCCCGGCGTCCACGTAGTCCTCGCGCCAGGCCAGGCCGCTCGACATCCGCAGCAGCACGTCCAGCGTGAGCGCGGCACGCGGATCCCCCGGCGCGCGCCAGGCGGGAAGATCCGCGCGCATCCCGGTCGAGAGCTTGCCGTCGCGGACGAGCAGCCCCACCAGGCTGTGCAGGACGCTCTTCGCCACCGACCAGGAGATCAACGCGCTCTCGGGACCGTGCTCGGATCCGTAGCGCTCGAGCACGAGTCGTCCCCGCCAGATCACGACGAGCGCGTGCGTCGCGCCCGCGTCGGGGAACACCGGCTCGGCGAAGCCGCGCGGCAGCTCGCCGAGCGGCCAGTCGCGCATCGGCCAGGGAGTGTCGGACGGCTGTGCGGGAAGCGGCGGCGGGTTCAAGGGGGATCTCCTCTTCTCTCGTTGCGGGTGCGCGTCGGCTCGCAGGGCTCCTCGTAGCTGAAGGCCGCGATCACGCGGTGCTCGCGGAAGGTCGGCCCCGACCAGAAGATCCCCTCGGGATTCTTGTCGCAGATCCGCACCGGCGCTGCGCTCGGCTGCGCCTCCTGTTGCGCCCAGAACTCCCGAGCCGCGCGCGGCGCGAGCTCGCCGGGCAGCCGAGCATCGATCCCGAACGGTCGCGTCGCGACCACGACGAAGAGCGCGCCCGCGACGAGCGAGAGCGAGAGCGCCCGGCGCAGGAGCGGGCCGGCGCGCTCGATGCCGAGCGCGGTCCAGATCGCGAGCGCGAGCGGCGCGAAGAGCCAGTAGCGCAGCTCGTTCGCCTGCGGCAGCAACGAGACCAGCGCGAGCGCGACGAGGAACGCGGCGAGCGCCGCGCCGGGCACGAGCCCCGCCCGCCGCGCGGCCATGCTTCCGAGCGCGAGCCAGAAGATCGTCCACGGAAACCAGCCGCCGAGCCGGTTGTGGGGGCTCGTCACCGGATTCGCCCGGGCGCCCTGGTCCAGGCTCCAGACGTAGCGCTCACCGGAGTGGAAGCGATTCCACTCGGCGACCGACGCCAGGAAGCGCACCGGCCGCGGCTTCGCTTCCAGCCAGATCGGGAGATTGGACGGGCTCGAGTCGGGCGTGACCACCGCGTTCGGAAAAAGCCGCGGCGCGAGCGGGAATTCGACCGGGTAGACGGGATTGGCATACACGATCAAGTTTCGCACCGGCCAGGCGCCCGCCGCGAGCAGCAGAAGCGATGCTACGGCGAGCGCGCGCGAGCGAGTGAGCCGGTCCGAGCGGACCAGCGCAAACAGCCGCCAGAGCCCCGCCGCCACGATCGGCACCGCCACCGGCCAGGCCTGCAGCTTCGAGAGCATCGCAAGCGCCATGGCCGCGGTGAAGAGCAGCGCGCTCGCGAGCGGACGCTTCGCTCCCGTCTCGAGCCCCGAGAGCGCGGCGAGCGCGAGCGCCAGCCAGCAGCCTGCGAAGAGATCGACGTAGCCCGATGCGAGGTGGAGCACGAAGAGCGGCACGCCGAGCAGAGCCGTCAGCAGCCAGCGCAGCTTCAACCGTCGACCGTACAGCCAGAGCAGCCCCGCGACGAGGCCGCAGAACGCGCAGACGTTCAGCGCTCCCGCCGCCGAGAAGCGTCCGGTCGCCAGCACGAGCGCGCCCGCGACCACGCGCGGAAGCGGCGGAAACCCCGCGATCACCGCGACCAGCCGCGGCTCCGGTGTGTAGCTGGTGAGTCCGTAGGTCGCGAGCGCCCCGGGCAGGTGATAGGCGAGGAAGTCCCACTCGCGAGAAAAGTCGAGGAACGCCTTGCAGACCAGTCGCCCATACGCCCCCGCGAGCAGCAGCCAGTGCAGTCCGGCGCAGGCTCTCCACGCGATCTCGCGAATGCGATCCATCCGCGCGCCACTTTCGCACGAATCGATCCGGAAGAAATCGGTCAGGTCCGGGCCGTCCCGGCCGATCCGTTCGGTAGCGGCGGTGTCGGCCGCCGCGTCTTGCACGCGGAGGATCGGCGATGAAGACGCTCTTGCTCGTGCTCTCGCTGGCGCTCTTGCTCGCGGGCGGCGCGTGGGGCCACGCCTGGCTCGACGCGAGCCGGACGAAGCACCCGGCCGTCGACGCGTTCGCGACCTTCTACTGGAAGCTGCAGAGGAACGACCTGGCCGCCGCGGGCGCGCTCGTCGTGCCCGGCAGCGAGGCCGATCTGGCGCTGCTCGAGAAGCGCACGGTCGGCGTGGCCGCGGAGCTCGGCACCGCGCGCGGCTTCGCGCTCGAGCTCGAGCGCGACACCGAGAAGGAGCTCTCGGGCCGCGAGGCGATCCGTCTCTCCGGACGAGCGACGGTCAACATCGACCCGGCCGGGCATCTCTCGGCGTTCGGGGTTCCCGAGCTGCACGAGGTCGAGGCGCACCTGGTCGAAGATGGCGGAAGCTGGCGCGTCGTCGCGTTCCGCGACACGAGGATCGCCGGCGCGTTCTGATCCCGCGCCCTAGAACGGGGCGAGCGCGAGCTTGCGGCGCTCGGTCGAAGCGGAGAGCTCGCGCCAGATCGCCTCCTCGACCGCGCGCGCAGGGGCGCCGGGCTCGAGCTCGACGTGCGCGTGGAGCTCGATCAGAAGCGCGCGAAGCCTCTCGTTGTCGCGCTCGAGGTCCGAGATCTTCAGGCTCGCATCGCCGCCCCGCGTGGCCTCGTCCAGCCGGCTACGCAGATTCGCGTCGGAGACCGCGGAGAGCGATTCGCGGAAGAGCGCGCGCAGCGCCGCGTTCTCCTCGCTCCTTCGCGCTGCGGCGCGGTCCCACTCCTCGCGCACCATCCCGAGCAGCATCGCGGAAACGCCGACCGAGGACTGCCGGTAGGACGGCGAGACGTTCGGCATCACGTCGAAGAGCAGCGTCCCGGCCAGGATCTCGAGCACGTTCGGGATCTCCGGCTTCATCGCAGCCTCCCCAGCGTCTCGAGCGCGGCGCGGTCCTGTGCGTTGGTCAGCCACCATCCCGAGAGCGCGAGAACCGGATCCTTGTTCTTGCCGGTCTGGTACTCGCGCGCGCTCGAGACCCAGATCGCCAGACCCTTCACGCTCGAGAAGAGCTCCCACCAGCGCAGCGCCTCGGGATCGGCGCGCAGGCCGCTCGCGGCCTCCCAGATTTTGATCGCGTTCTCCTTCGAGGTCAGCCCGCCGACGCGGCCGTCCCGCGCCCAACACCAGACGCGGTTCAGGCTCCAGGCGAGGTCTTCGAGCGGGTCGCCGAGGTGCGCGAGCTCCCAGTCGAGGATCCCGCGCACGTTCCCTTCCTTGTCGTACAGGAAGTTCCCGGTGCGGTAGTCGCCGTGGACGACGTGCAGGCGCCGGGGCGGCGGCGGCGGATTGCGTCTCAGGAAGCGGATCGCGGCACGGATGATCGGCTGCGGCGCGAGCTCGTCCTCGTCGATCACCCGGGTCCAGTGGTCGAGCTCGCGGCGCCAGGCCTGATCGCGCTCGACCGGCTTCATGGTCTCGAGCAGGCCGAGCTTCTGCGGATCCGCCTGGGCGATCGCGCCGAGGATCGACCACTTCTGCTGCGCGAGCTTCTCGTGGTGCGCGGCGTAGGGCGGCATCAGGATGTTCTGGGGCGACGCGTCGAAGCCGGCGAGCTCCTGCATCACGAAGAACGGGTAGTCGAGGTGGGCTGGATCGTCCTCGAGCCAGAGCGCCTCGGGAACCGGTACGGCGGAGCCGTGAAAGGCGCGATACGCGGCGAACTCGATCGCGCGGTCGGTCTCGATCAGGCTTCCCGGCGGATCGCGGCGCAGGATCAGGCGCCGCTCGATCGTCTCCGCCCCGTCGCGGTAGCGCAGCCGCAGGCGATAGGTCTCGCGCGAGGCGCCGCCGTGGATCCGCTCGACGTCGAAGGCCTCCACGTCCGCGGCCTGCGGCAGGCGCCGCTTCGCGTAGGCGGCGATGCGTGGGGCGAGCTCGTGCACGCCCGCGATTCTGTCACAGCAGGGCTAGCCGTGTCGTCGGAACGGCCCCGTGATCGCGAGCGTGATACCCGGCTGCTGCAGGTTCACGAAGAGCGTCGCGCCATCGGGCGAGAAGCAGACGCCGGTGAGCTCGGATCGCGTGTAGGTGTTGCGCGCGATCGTCGAGAGATTCCCGCGCGGGTCGATCCGCACCAGACCGTCGTTCCCTCCGCCGTCCTCGCAGACGAAGAGATCGCCCCAGGGCGCGATCGTCAGGTTGTCGGGGTTGTGGAGGTCGCTTTCGGCATCGGTCTCGAAGAAGAGCTCGAGCGCGCCCGGCCGCACCGACTCGCCGCTCTGGCCCTCTCGCTCGCTCGGCACGTAGCGGAAGATCTGCCCGCGAAGCGACGGTCCGCCGGTGGTGCAGGCGAAGAAGATCCCCGCGCGCGAGGCCCAGATGCCCTCGCCGCGCGCGAAGAGCGCGGCCGACTTCTCCGCGTGGCCGCGCAGGCGCAGATCGTCTTCGAGCGAGTCGACGCCATCCAGTGTCACCCAGTCGACCTCGAAGCTCTTGCCGGGCTCGAGCGCCGGACCGCCGTTCCAGTTGCGCGTGTCGCTCGGGCCGCGGCGCAGGCGCAGCGCCTGCAGCTTGCCTCCGCGCGAGAGCTGGCCCGGAACCTCGGGCAGCAGGCGGTAGAAGAGCGACTCTTCGCGATCCTCGGTCAGGTAGACCACTCCGCTTGCCGGATCGACCACTGCGGCCTCGTGGTTCATCCGGCCCAGCGCCAGAAGAGGTATTGCGGGGGTGAGCGCCGGCTCCGCCGTCGCGGGCACCTCGAAGACGAAGCCGTGATCGCGGCTGAACGGGCCGCCCGCGCGCACCGAGAACTCCTCGCAGGAGAGCCACGAGCCCCACGGCGTCACTCCGCCCGCGCAGTTCCGGGTCGTGCCGCCGAGCGAGAGCCAGCTCGATTCGACGCGGCCGGTCGTCGGGTCGTAGACCAGCGTGGTGGTTCCGCCGGACTGCGGAACCCCGTCGGCGCCGACGTCGTAGAGGCGATCGCGCGCGACGCGGTCCAGACGCTCGAGCTTCGCGCCGAACGGCCCGGGCGCGTTCGGGCCCGCGATCTGCTCGTGGTTGCGCACCAGGACGATCCGGCCGCGAGGTCCGACGAACGTGCCCGTGCCGTCGGGGCTTCCGGGTGTGAGCAGCCCGTCGCTCATCTCGTCGCCGGTCCGCGAGATCACGCGGTACGAGAAGCCCGGCGCGAGCTCGAGCAGGCGAGCGGGATCGGGCACGAGCGGCTCGGCCGCGCGGCCGGCGCGGGGCAGCCCGAGCAGCGCGAGGCTCGCCCATCCGACGGTGCGCAGGAAATCGCGGCGGCTCGTCTTCACCTACGTCGGGTTTCGGCCCGAGCCGCGCGGCGCTGAAGCGAGCAGGCCCACGCTCCGAAGCGCGTGTGGCGGAACGTCGAACGAGACGTATCGCGGCGTGAAGTCGACGGCGAAGTCCGCGGGCGTCTCGTCCAGGCGCAGCGGAGTCGCGGACTCGAGCGCAAAGCCGGTGCGAACCACCGCGCGGGCCGTCTCGTCGCCGGGATTCGAGACGCGAAGCACGAGTGCATCTCCGTCGTCGGCGGGCTTCAGCGCGGAGAGCACCAGCGTTCGCGGCTCGAGCGCGAGAAGCGATACGCCCTCGGGCACGCGGGTCTCGCCCGCGATCGTCACCGCCTGCAGCGGCAGCTCGGCCTCGCGCGCGGCCGCTGCGACGACGCTCGGATCGTCGAACGAGAGCAGTCGCAGCTCGGCCGTGAACGCGCCGCGAAGCTGCGCGCCGGGAACCGGGAGCTGCGGCCCGGCCGGGCCCGGTCGCGTGCGAAGATCGAGCCGCGACAGCCAGCCCACCGCGCGCAGACAGGTGAGCGCGATCGAGCCGTCCTCGCGGACTTCCGCCTCGGGCAAGCCGGGCGCGACCAGCGCAAGGCCGTTCGCGAACACGAACCCCTGCTGCGGGAAAGTCGCCGGCGGCGGGTGGATCCATCCGGTCGCATCGGACTTCGCGGTGGAGCGGCGCGCGGCGTCGAAGCTGGTCGCGGCCAGGAACTCGCTGCAGGGCGCGCCGGTCGGGAAGATCAGGCGCATTCGGTGATCCTCGGCCGAATTCTCGATCCGCAAGCTCAGGCTCGCGCCCGGCTCGCCGGGTGCTACGCGTGCGCGAATCGAAACCCGCAGGGCCGCGCGCTCGGACGAGCGCCGCTCGCGCGAAGCGTCGAGCCGCGCCGGCAGCGCGAACGTGCGCACGACCTCGAGCTCCTCGATCCCGCCCGCGTGGCGGCGCCGCTCGAACTCGACACTCTCGAGTGTCGCCGCGAGGTCGGGGATCGGATCCGCGTCGTAGCTGTCGCCGCGGTCGCCCTCGTCCTCGAGCGCGCAGATCCCGGCGAAGACGCGCGAGCCGAGCCGGAGCTCGAAGGTGCCGTCGTCCGCCGCAGTCAATCGGGTGGTCGCGCACGAGATCTCGCGCCCGGCGTCGACGAGATCGGGCGCGGCCGCCGCGGGCTCGAGCCGAACCCGGCGGAAGCCGAGGGCCGGCACCTCGCCGACCACGAGCTCGAGATCGAGCGCCCGGCTGGCCGGGGCGATCAGGTAGCGGCCGTCGGCGTGGCCGTCGACGACGCGCACGGGCACGCCGTCGGCGCTCATGCCCTTGCCCTCGCGCGGCGGCAGAAGCCAGCGGTGGAAGAACGGACCCGAATCGTTCGCCTGAAGCCCCGGCCAGGGATCGAGCGGGAAGCGCGCGACTCCGGACCTGGGCCAGGGGCTGGGATTCCAGACCGCGACCTCGATCGCGTCGCCGGACGGTGTCGAGCGCGCGACGCCGTGCCCCGAGAGCCGCTCGAGCGCGCGCAGGGTCGTCTCGCGCGCGAGCTCCTGGCTCGCGTCGTAGCGCGCGCGCATCTGCTCGTGCACGCGGTCGATCGAGCAGCCGCCGATCGAATCGTGCGCCTGGTTCCGCAGCAGCTCGCGCCAGGCCCGGCGCAGGCTCGCACGCTCGTCGGGAAGCCCGTGCAGCCGCGCGAGCGCCGCGAACGGCTCGGCCAGCCGCTCGAGCGCCGTCTCGCAGGCGCGATTCGCGAGCTTCAGCGGCAGACGCGCCGACCATACACCGGGAAGCAACGGGCCGGCGCAGCCGCCCACCAGCTCGCCGCGAAACACCGGGAGCTCGGGCTCGATTCCCGCCGCGAAATCGTCGACGAGCGCGCGCTCGACCTGCCAGCCGGTCCGGTCGGCGAGCGCGCACGCGATCTCCCGCGTCCGCTCGCTCGGCGCGGCGTGGTCGAAGCCGTTCATCAGCAGGATCCGCTGCTGCCGCGTCCGCTCCGCCAGGGCCTGCGATCGCTGCGCGATCGTCGACGCGGCCCCGACCGGGTCGAGCGCCAGGTTTCCCGCATTCGCATAGCCGGCCCCGAGGTGGCAGGCGACGAGCGAGCTTCCGTCGGGGGCCTGCCAGCGGTACTCGGGCGGAAGCCCGGAGAGGGCGCTCGGGTTTCCCCTCCAGTAGACGAAGGCGCACAGGCCGAACCCGGCGAAGAGCTGCGGGAACTGCGCGGGATGCCCGAAAGAGTCCGGTGTATAGGCGACCGCCGAGACGGGTCCGAACGCGGCGCCGACGCGCCGCCCTTCGAGCAGATTGCGCACGTGCGCCTCGCCCGAGGGGAGCAGCGAATCGGGCTGCACGTACCACGGTCCGATCGCGATCCGGCCGGCCGAGACCGCGTCCTCCAGCGCCTTGCGGCGCTGCGGTCGGACTTCGAGGTAGTCCTCGAGGACGATCGTCTGCCCGTCGAGCAGGAAGCGGAAGCCGGGGTCGGTCGAGAGCAGCTCGAGCACGCGGTCGATCGTGTCCACCAAGCGCGCCCGGAACGACTCGAAAGTCCGGTACCACTCGCGGTCCCAGTGCGTGTGCGAGACGAGGAAGGCCTTCACGCCGCGCATGGTACCGCCTCGAGGATCAGGCACGCGTTCGCGCGGCGGGGCTAAAGCTGCCGGCGCCGCCTCTCGATCGGTGGGGGAACATGCGCGTCTGCATCCTCACGGTGGGCTCGAGAGGCGACGTGCAGCCGTACGTGGCCCTGGCTCGGGGTCTCGAGCGCGCCGGACACCGAACCGCGGTCTGCGCATCGCCCGCCTACCGGAGCTTCGTCGAGTCCCACGGCGTCGAGTACGCCTGCGTCGACACGGGCGACCCGCAGGTGCTGCTGCGCTCGCCCGAGGGCCAGGCGATCTTCCGCTCGACGCGAAATCCGCTCGCGCTGCTGCAGGGGCTCTGCCGGCTGCTCGAGCCGGTGCTCGAGAAGGGCTACGCCCAGGCGTGTCAGGTCAGCGCCGATGCCGATGCGCTGCTCGTCGCACCGGGCGCGCTGCCGATCGCGCAGGCCCTGAACGAGAGCCGCGACCTCCCGTTCGCGAGCGCATTCCTGCAGCCCAATCATCCGACTCGGGAGTTCGGCTGCTGGCTGTTTCCCGAGGTCCCCGCATGGCTGCCGTTTCACGGTCGTCTGCGCCGCGGGAGCTATCGGCTCACCTGGCAGATGCTGTACCGGATCGTGCGCGGGGCCAACGACGCGGCGCGCAGGAACGTGCTCGGCCTCGGACCCGGCGTGAACCCCTTCGCCGAGATGCTGCGGGAGCGCTGGCCGACGCTGTACGGGATCAGCAGCTCGGTCCTGCCCCGCCCCGCCGACTGGGGGCCTGAGCTCGAGCTCACCGGCTACTGGTTCCTGGACCGCCCGTCCGGCTGGCGACCGCCGAGCGTGCTCGAGGAGTTCCTGGCCTCCGGACCGAAACCGATCTGTGTCGGATTCGGCAGCATGCCGTCCGCGGATCCCGAGCAGACGACGCAGCTCTTCGCCCGCGCGCTCGCGCGAGCCGGCCAGCGCGGGATCCTGCTCACCGGCTGGGGCGGCCTGGCGGCGACGGAGCTCGCCAAAGGCGTGCTCGCGATCGACGCCGCTCCGCACGACTGGCTGTTTCCGCGTGTCGCGGCCGTCGTGCATCACGGGGGCGCGGGAACCACCGCGGCCGCGCTTCGCGCGGGCGCGCCGGCCATGGTGATCCCGTTCATCGCCGACCAGCGCTTCTGGGGCGCGCGCGTCGCGGCGCTGGGCGCGGGGCTCGGGCCCGTCGCGCGCCGGGGGCTCTCGCCAGAATCCCTCGCGACCGCGCTTCGAGAGCTGGTCGAGAACCCGGCCTACCGCGAGCGTGCCGCCAGCATCGCTAGAGCCCTCGCGAGCGAGGACGGCCCGGCGCGCGCGGTCGCCGCCCTTCCGTTCTGAACCACCCGATCGCGCCCGGGGCTCGATTGCGGCTACGATCGGCGCGGAGGCAGGCGATGGGCGCCAGGCGCGGACCCGTGTTGGTGACGGGCGCGAACTCGGGAATCGGGCTCGCGAGCGCGCTTCGCTTCGCGTCGCGCGGCTGGGAGACCTGGGGCACCGTGCGCTCCGAAGCCAAGGCCGACGAGCTGCGCGCCGCAGCGAGATCGGCGGGCTGCCTCGAGCTCGTGCGCCCGCTTGTGCTCGACGTCTCGGATCACGAACGCGTCGTCGAGCTGTGGAAGGAGCTGCCCGACTTCTACGCGGTCGTGAACAACGCGGGGTACTCGCAGACCGGCGCCGTCGAGGAGGTCACGGCGGCGCAGGCGCGCGCGCAGCTCGACGTGAATCTGATCGCACCCGCGATCGTCGCGAGCTGCGCGCTGCCGGGAATGCGGCGACTCGGGGGCGGACGGATCGTGATGGTCTCTTCCGTCGCCGGACGCGCCGCGGTGCTGCCGCTGAACGGCTGGTATCACGCCTCGAAGTTCGGGCTGGAGGCGCTCTCCGACGTGCTTCGCGTCGAGGTCGCGTCGTTCGGGGTCGCGGTCTCGATCGTCGAGCCGGGCTTCTTCAAGACCGGGATCACCGGTCGCGCGCGAGAGATGGCATCTCGGGGCGCGGAGCACCGCGATTCGAAGTACGCGTCCGCGTACGAGCGGATGGACGGCTGGATCGCTCTGATCGAGCGCTTCGCTCCGCCCGCCAGCGTGGTCGCGTTCGCGATCGTGTCGGCGGTCGAGAGCCGCTTCCCGCTGCAGCGCTACGTCGTCGGTCTCGACGCGCTCGCGGCGATCGTCGGCGAGGCGATCGCGCCGCGCCGGCTGACCGACCTGGCCATGCGCCTGGCCGCGAATCTCTCGGCGAAGAGCTAGACTTCCCTTGCCGCGGGCTGCTGCGGCCAGATGAGCAAGAACGTCGCGACGAAATACGGAAAGCTCGCCGGCGAGGAAGTCGCGGGCGTACACGTGTTTCGCGGCGTGCCGTTCGCGAGCCCGCCGCTGGGCGCGCTGCGTTTCGCACCGCCGCAGCCGCCCGCTCCCTGGCGCGGCGTTCGCGAGGCGCTTCGCGCCGGGCCCGCGCCGCTTCAGGTCGGAGCCTCGTGGATGACGCGGATGCGCCTCGACGTCGGCGGCCGCGTCGACGAGGACTGTCTGTATCTGAACGTCTACACGCCCGGGATCGACGCCGCGCGAAGGCCGGTGCTCGTGTTCCTGCACGGCGGGGCGTTTCTGATGGGAGCGGGCTCGACCGCGCTCTACGACGCCCGCCGACTCGCGCGCCGCTCCGGCATCGTCGTGGTGACGACGAACTACCGGCTCGGCGCGCTCGGCTGGGCGCATCTGGGCCTGGTGCCCGGCTCGACGCTCCCCGACGCGGTGAATCTGGGGCTCCAGGACCAGATGGCGGCGCTGGCCTGGGTGAGGGACAACATCGCGGAGTTCGGCGGCGACCCCGGCAACGTCACCCTCTGCGGACAGTCCGCGGGCGCGATGAGCGCGGCCGCGCTGTGCGCATCAGGGAAGGCGCGCGCGACGTTCCGACGCGCGATCCTGCAGAGCGCCGCGGGGCGCAGCGTGATCGACCGCGACGAGGGCATGAACGTCGCGCGCATCTTCCTCGCCGAGCTCGGCAAGAAGCCCGAGACGGCCCACGAGCTCCGCGACGTCGACGCCGCGCGGCTGCTGAAGGCCCAGGCGAGCGCGTACCGGCGCACGTTCAGCCCGCTGCGCCTGATGTCGTTCATGCCCGTCGTCGACGGCGCGATCGTCGGCGAGACTCCGCTCGCGGCGATCCAGCGGGGCGCGCTCTCGGACAAGGAGCTGCTGATCGGGACCACGCGCGAGGAGTGGAAGCTGTTCTCGCTCGTCGACGGGAGCGCGGTCGGCATGCGCGAGGCGTCGCTGATCGCGCGCATCGGCGCGCTCTCCGATCCGCGCGAGCTCGCGCTGCCCGACGCCGAGCTCGCGAGCCGCTGCTTCCGCGACGCCGTCGCCTCCGACGGTCTCGCGACCGACCCCGCCGAGGTCTGGAACGCCTTCCAGTCCACGCGCGTCTTCCACCATCCGGCCGCGCAGCTCGCCGAGGCGCAGGCGCGCTCGGGCGGGCGCGCGTTCGCGTATCTCTTCGCATGGCGGCCCCCGGCCGTGGGCGGACTGATCGGCGCCTGCCACGCGCTCGAGCTGCCGTTCGTGTTCGGCTGGACGCAGACCCCGCTGGTCCGATCGCTCACGGGCCTGTCGACCTCGGCCCGCCGGATCTCGCTCTCCATGCAACACGCCTGGGGCAGCTTCGCGCGCGCCGGCGATCCGTCCCACGAGGGTCTGCCGGGCTGGCCCGGCTACGAGCCGATCCTGCGCTCGACGATGTCGTTCGGCCGGGATGCGCGCGTCGTCGACGCGCCGCTCGAAGCCGAGCGGCGGCTGTTCGAGTCCTGGTCGAGGGTCTGAGCTCCCGCGCGCGGGCTCGAAGGCCGCGCGCCCTGTGTATGCTGTGCGGATGCCGAGCTACCGCTACGAGACGCTCTCGCCGCAGGACGCGTCGTTCCTGGCGGCCGAGGGCCCGAACACGCCGATGCACATCGCCGCGGCGTTCATCGCGGAGCCGGGTTCGCTGCGCACCGTGCACGGCGGGATCGACATCGAGCGGATCCGCGCGTTCATCACCGGGCGACTGCACCGGGTCCCGCGCTACCGCGAGCGGCTGGCCTACACACCTCTGCGTGGACGGCCGATCTGGGTCGACGACGACCATTTCAACGCCGAGTTCCACATCCGGCACACGGCGCTGCCCTACCCGGGCAACGACGACCAGCTCAAGCGCCTGATCGGACGGCTCTCCTCCCAGACGCTCGACCGACGCCGCCCGCTCTGGGAGTTCTGGGTGATCGAAGGCCTCGACGGCGGCGCGCGCTTCGCGCTGTTCTCGAAGGTGCACCACGCGATGGTCGACGGGATCTCGGGCGCGGAGCTCGTGATGGCGCTGATGGGCCGCTCGCCCGACGAGTCGAACGAGAGCCCGCCGCCATTCGTGCCCCGGCCCGCGCCGGGCACGCGCGAGCTTCTGGCCGAAGACCTGTGGAGCGCAGCGTCCGGCCCGCTCGCGGGAGCCGCGAAGCTCGGCGAGCTGCTCCGCGCGGATCGCCGCAGCGAGCTCGGTCGCGCGCTGCGCTCGGTCGGCGATCTGGTCTCGCGCGGACTCGTTCCCGCCTCGGACACGCCGCTCAACGCCGAGATCGGCCCGCACCGCCGCTTCGAGTGCTTCTCGCTCGAGCTCGCGCGCATCCGGGCTGTGAAGGAGAAGCTCGGCGGCACGATCAACGATGCGGTGCTCGCCACGGTGGCCGGCGGGCTGCGCCGCTTCCTGACGCGACGATTGCTGGACGTGGGCGCGCTCGACTTCCGCGTCTCCGCGCCGGTGAGCGTGCGCGCGGAGGGCGAGCGATCTGCCGGAGGGAATCGCGTCTCCGCCTGGATCGTCCCGCTTCCGCTCGGCGAAGCCGACCCGCTGCGGCGACTCGAGCACGTCCGCGCGACCACGCGAGAGCGGAAGGCCTCGAATCAGGCGCTCGGCGCCGACCTGCTCTCGGCGGTCACCGAGTGGACGGGGACGACGCTGCTCTCGCTGGGCACGAGCGTGCAGAGCATCGCCCGCCCGCACAACCTGATCGTGACCAACGTTCCCGGACCGCAGATTCCGCTGTACCTCGCCGGTGCGCAACTGCTCGAGGCCTACCCGATCGCCCCGCTCTTCCAGCACCAGACCGTGAGCATCGCGCTGTTCAGCTACGCCGGGAATCTCTTCTGGGGGCTGAATGCCGACGAGGAGCGGATGCCCGATCTCGCGGATCTGCGCGCGGATCTCGAATTCGCGTTCGACGAGCTGGCGGCACTGGCCGGGCCCGGCGGCGCCAATCCGCGCTAGGGATTGGAGCGGGTCGTGGATCTCTCGAAGCGCGCGCACTGGATCTTCGACATGGACGGCACGCTGACCGTCGCCATCCACGACTTCGACGCGATCCGGCGGGAGCTCGGGCTGCCGGAGGGAAGGCCGATCCTCGAGGAGATCGCGCTGCGCCCCGAGCGAGAGGCGAGCGAGCTGTTCCTCCGCCTCGATCGGATCGAGCTCGAGCTCGCGCAGCGCGCGTGCGCGTCGGACGGCGCGGCCGCCCTGCTCGAGACACTCGGCGCGCGGAGCGCTCGGCTCGGCATCCTCACCCGCAACAGCCACGCGAACGCCCTCGAGACGCTTCGTGTCTGCGGGCTCGAGCGCTTCTTCGACCCCGCATGCGTCGTCGGCCGCGAGGCCGCCGCTCCGAAGCCGGACCCCGGCGGGATCCGCAAGCTTCTCGGCGACTGGCGCGCCGCGCCGGCCGAGGCCGTGATGGTCGGAGACTACCGCTACGACCTGCTGGCCGGCCGCGCCGCCGGAACCGCGACGGTCTACGTGGACACGAGCGGAGTGTTTCCGTTCGCCGAGATCGCGGACGTCTCGGTTCGTTCGCTGGTCGAGCTGATCGACGCGCTCGCTTGAGTTAGGCTGCAGCCCGGATGACCCAGACCAGCGACGCGAAGCACCGCTTCCACGAGCTCGTGGTGGCCGACGTGATCCAGGAGACGGCCGACACCCGCTCGTTCGCCTTCGACGTGCCCGATGTTCTGGGCGAGCTGTTCCGCTACACCCCCGGCCAGTTCCTCACCTTCGAGATCCCGTGGGACGGGTTGCGCCTGCACCGCTGCTACTCGCTCTCGAGCGCGCCGGGAATCGACGCGAGCCCGAAGGTCACGGTGAAGCGCGTCGATCGCGGGCGTGTCTCGAACTGGATGAACGACCGGCTCGAGAAAGGCGCCCGGATCGCGGTGAAGCCGCCCGAAGGGCACTTCGTGCTCCGCGCCGCGGAGCAGGAGCGGCCGCTCGTGATGTTCGGCGGCGGCAGCGGGATCACGCCGATCCTCTCGATCCTGAAGTCGGCGCTCGCGAACACCCGGCGCCGCGTGAAGCTCGTGTACGCCAACCGCGACCGCGACTCGATCATCTTCAGAAGCGAGCTCGACGCCTGGCGCGATCGCTTCCCCGACCGCTTCGAGATCGCGCATCACCTCGACTCCGAGCGCGGCTTCATGCACGCCGCGAACGCGAAGGATCATTTTGCGGGGCTCGAGAACGCGGATTTCTACATCTGCGGTCCCGCTCCGTTCATGGACGTCGTCGAGAGCGCGCTCGAGGAGCGCCAGGCGGGCCGCGGCCACGTCTTCGTCGAGCGCTTCGTCTCGCCAACCGACCCCGACCGCGTGCAGGCTCCCGCCGCCGCGCCGCCGCCGGCCGCGGTCGGCGCGCCGAAGACGTTCTTCATGACGCTCGAGGGCGTTCGCAGCGAGGTCCCGGTGAAGCCCGGAGAGACGCTGCTCGCGGCCGCGCAGCGCGCGGGCTTCGACCCGTCGTTCTCCTGCCAGGAAGGCTACTGCGGCTGCTGCATCGCGAGGCTCCGCTCCGGCAAGGTGCAGATGCGAACGCACGACGCGCTGAACGCGAAGGACATCGCCAACCGCTGGGTGCTCGCGTGTCAGTCTCGCCTCGAAGGCGACGATCCGGTCGAGATCGACTTCGACGACTCCTACTGAGCCAGGCCCGGTCCCACGGCTGCGCCGACGAGAAACTCGTCGAGCAGACCCTCGACGAGATCGAGCGACTCGTGCCAGAAGTCGGGGGCGGAGAGGTCCATGCCGAACGCGTCGCGCGCGATCGCCTCGGCCGTGTCACTCCCGGTCGAGCGCAGCAGCGCCTCGAAGCGCGGCATGAAGCCGGGTCCCTCCTGCCTGGCGCGCTGGAACAGCCCCAGGCTGAACAGGTAGCCGAACGTGTACGGGAAGTTGTAGAAGCTCGTCGTCGTGATGTAGAAGTGCAGCTTCGAGGCCCAGAACCACGGGTCCAGGTCGTCGGCGTCGAGTGAGTCGCCGTACCACTCGCGCTCGGCGGCGAGCATGAGCTCGCAGAGCCGCGAGACGGAGAGCTCCCCGTGCGCGCGCTCCTGGTAGACCGCGTGCTCGAAGCTGAAGCGAGCCGGGATGTTGAGCAGGAACACCGCCGCGTCCTGAAGCCGCCCGTCCAGGATCGCGAGGCGACGGGCTGGCGTCCGCTTCGCGAGCTCGAGCGACGAGTCGATCAGGACCTGCTCGGCGAACGTCGAGGCGGTCTCGGCCAGCGTCATCGGCGAGCGCCGCGCCCAGGCGCGGCTGCCCGCCAGCGTCGCGCCGTGGAACGCGTGGCCGAGCTCGTGCGCGAGCGTCGACGCGTCGCCGGGAGCGCCGTCGAAGGTCAGGAAGATCCGCGACTCGTCGATCAGCGACGAGCCGGAGCAGAAGCCGCCGGGCTGCTTTCCGGCGCGCGGCTCCCAGTCGATCCAGCGCCGCTCGAACGCCTTGCGCGCCAACGCGCCGAGCGGCGCATGGAAGCGGTCGAATGCGGCTTGGATCTCCGCGCGCGCGTTCTCGAACGGAACGCGTTCGTCCGCGCGGTTCGGAAGCGGTGCCAGCAGGTCCGCGAATCCCATCCGCTCGAGCCCGAGCAGCTGCGCCTTGCGGCGCAGATAGCGGCGCGGGATCTCGACGCGCGAGCGCACGGCGTCGAGCAGCGCGTCGAGCGTGGCGCGCGAGATCGCCGCGTCGAAGAGCGCGGGGTCGAGGAAGCTCGCGACGCCGCGGCGCGCGTAGAGCGCGAGCCGCGTCCCCGCGATCGCGTTCAGGCACGCGGCGGTCGTGTCGGCGCTGTGCGCCCAGGCCGAGTTCGCACCGCGAAAGGCCGCGCGGCGCACCGCCGGATCCGGGTCTTCGAGAAGCGTTCGCGTGAGCGCCACCGGCACGCGCCGGGACGGGCGACCGGGAAGCTCGAGCTCGAACTCGAGCTTTCCGGAGAGCTTCGAGTAGAGCCGGCCCCAGGCCGAGAGCCCGGTCGCGTCGAGATCCGCGGCGAGCGCCTCCTCGGCCTCGCCCATGCTGAAGCCGGCGCGCTCGCGCACTCGCGAGAGGAAGAAGCCCGCGCTGCGCAGGCTCCGATCGGCGCAGAGCTCGGCGAAGAGATCGTCGTCGGCGTCTCGCAGCGCCGCGCGCACGCGCACGTAGACCTTCTCCTGCGCGGCGCGCGCACTCGCCGCCGACGCGAGCTCCCGCGAGACCGCCTCGTCGCGCGAGTCCGCCGCGTGCAGACAGCCGAGGTAGCTCGCGAGATGGGCGCTTCGCGCGGTCGCGTCCTCGAGCCGCTCGAGAAGCGACGCGAAGTCCGCGATGCGCTCGCGCTCGAGCGCGCCGAGATCTCGCGCGTCGGCGAGAAGCTGCGCCAGGTCGCGCGCCAGCCGGGTCCGGAACTCGCGGTACTCCTGCCCGTCGAAGCTCGCGAAGAACGGCGAAAGGTCCCAGCTCACTCGCACTCCCTCGCGGCCCCGGTGTATCGTCGCTCCTCGAAGACAGGAGACCCCCGATGCGACTCCAGGTTCCCAGAATCCCCGCGCTCGCACCAGAGGACTGGAGCGACGACGCCAAGCAGGCGCTCGCCGCGATCGGGCGGCCCGGTGGCATGCCGGTCCTGAACATCTTCCGCACGCTCGCGGCCCACCCCAAGCTGACCAAACACTGGATGGTCTTCGCGAATCACGTGCTGGGAAAGAACACGCTGCCGCCGCGCGAGCGCGAGATCCTGATCCTGCGCATCGGCTGGCTCTGCCGAGCCGAGTACGAGTGGGCGCAGCACGTGGTGATCGGCAAGCGCGAGGGTCTCTCCGACGACGAGATCACGCGGATCGGCATCGGCGCGGACGCCCCGGGCTGGTCGGACCCCGACCGCGCGCTGCTTCGCGCCACCGACGAGCTCTGGAACGACGCGATGATCAGCGACGCCACCTGGCGCGAGCTCTCTCGCTTCCTGAACACCGAGCAGCTGATGGACGTCGTATTCACCGTGGGTCAGTACAACCTGGTGTCGATGGCGCTGAACAGCTTCGGGGTGCAACTCGACCCGGGACTGCCGCGATTTCCCGCAGGAGTCGACGGATGAGATGCACCGGCGCGCTCGCGCTCGCGGCCCTGGCCGGCCTCTCGGTCGGCTGCAGCTCGTACCAGCCGGTGCTCTATCCCAACCCCAAGCTCGAGCAGGTCTACCAGGACGAGGTCGATCGCGACATCGCCCACTGCGAGGCCGTCGCCAAGGAGTACACCGAGAACCCGTCGCGCGCGCGGCGCGCGGCCGGCGACGCGACCGAGGGCGCGGTCGTGGGCGGCGCCACCGGAGCCGCCGCGGGCGCGGTGCTCGGCAGCGTCGGGCGCGGCGCCGGCGCGGGCGCGGCCGCGGGCGCGGCCGGCGGCCTGGTTCGCGGGCTCTTCCGCGGACGCGAGCCGAGCCCGGTGTACCGGCGCTTCGTCGAGCGCTGCCTCTCCGACAAAGGCTACGAGGTGATCGGCTGGGAGTAGGCGCGCGCCTCCGCCCGCAGCCTCAGTGCACCACGCCGTCCGCGACCAGCCGCTCGATCTCCGCTTCCGACAGGCCGAGGATTCCGCCGAGCACGGCGTCATTGTGCTGGCCGATCAAGGGCGCCGGAGCGCGAATGCCGACGTCGGCCGACTCGAAGCGCCACGGCGTGCCGACCACGCGGCGCTTTCCGACCACCGGGTGCTCGAGCTCGCGGAAGAAGTCGCGCGCGAGCAGGTGGGGATCGAGGCCGACGCTCTCCTCGCTGTGGACGCGCGTCGCTGGCACTCCCGCAAGCTGCAGAGCGTCGACGGCGGCGTCGACCGAGCGTGCGCGCGTCCAGCGCTCGACGATCGCGTCGAGCGCGTCCTGGTTGCGCCAGCGCTCTTCGGGTCCCGCGAAGCGCGCGTCGGCGAACGCCGGATCGGCGATCACGCTCACCAGCGCGGCCCATTCACGCTCGCCGCCCACCGCGATGCTCACCCACTCGTCCGGTCCCGCGCACGCGAAGCAGCCGTGCGGAGCCATCACGTCGTGGCGGTTTCCGGCTCGCTGCGGCGAGCGGCCGCTCATGCTGAGCTCGAGGAACGCCTCGCCGATCATCGCGCTCATCACCTCGGTCGACGACAGATCGATGTGCCGGCCGCGGCCGGTGCGACGGCGCTCGTACAGCGCCGCGAGCACGGCGAGCGCTCCGGCCGTTCCCACGCGCAGATCCACCGAGCCCGAGAGCGGCATGGGCGGCTCGTCGGGATACCCGGTCAGGTCCGCGATTCCCGCCAGCGCCGAGAACGTCGGCGCGTAGCCCGCGTAGTTCCGCTCCGGCCCGGTGGAGCCCACCGCCGACTGCGAGAGCATGACGAGCTCCGGCTTCACGCGGCAGAGCTCGTCGTACCCGAGGCCCAGCCGCTCCATGACTCCTGGCCGCATGTTCTGGGCCAGAACGTCGCTCACGGCCACGAGGCGGCGGAGCAGCGCTCGCGCCTCGTCGCGCCGCAGGTCGAGCGTGATCGAGAGCTTGTTGCTGTTCAGGTCGTTGAAGATCGGCGAGTGATCGGGCCCGCCGGCGAGCGTTCCGCCCATCAGCGAGCGCATTCGGCTGTGATCCAGGCGCGAGTGACTCTCGACCTTGATCACCTCCGCGCCGAGCCAGGCGAGGAGCTGCGTCCCGTGCGGCCCCGCCCAGGCCCAGGTCATGTCGACCACGCGGACTCCCGCGAGCGGCGCCGGCCGCGAACCCTGCCCGCTCATCAGATCACCCCCGAAGCGGCGAGCCGAGCCAGCTCGCCGCTCGCATGGCCCAGGCGCTCGCCGAGGATCTCCCGGTTGTGCTCGCCGAGCAGCGGCGCGCGCGAGCCGGTCCAGCCGACGTCGTCGAAGCGGTACGGAACCGACGGGTAGGTCTGCGCGCCGGCCTCCGGATGATCGATCTCGACGAAGAAGTCGCGCTCGCGCTCCTGCGGCCAGACGCGGACTTCGGCGACGGTCTGGATCGGTCCCGCGGGCGTGCCCTCGGCCTGCAGGCGGTGGTAGATCTCCGCGCGCGTGAGCCCGTCCGCCCATTCCTGGATGCGCGGCTGGATCTCGTCGCGGTGCGCCTGCCGCGCCGCCTCGTCCTTGCACGCCTCGCTTCGGGTCCACTCCGGGCTGCCCATCGCGCGCACCAGGCCTTCCCACTGGTGGTTCTGAACCGGCGTCACCATCACCCAGCCATCCTTCGCGCGAAGCAGGCCGCCGATCGAGCCGGTCCAGGGCGGGGGCTTCGGCGGGTTGATCTGCCGGCCGATGTCCACGCGCTCCAGGCAGAGCAGCGCCTCCTGCTTGGAGACCTCGACGCGCTCGCCGGTCCCGGTCGCGAGCGCGCCGAGCACCGCGGCCATCGTGCCGACCGCCGCGGAGAGCCCCGCGTCGTACTCCGCGAGGTAGCGGCCGGCGCGCGGCGGAGCGCGCCTCGGAGCGCCCTCGGCCGGCGTCGAGAACGTCGTGTGCGGGCTCGAGTGGTACACGTTCAGGTGGTGGGTGCGGAAGTCGCGGTGCGGACCGCTCGCGCCGAACGGCGTGATGGAGGTGTGCACCAGGCGCGGGTTCGCCCGCGCGAGCGCATCGGGATCCAGGCCGATCCGCGCGAGCTCTCCGGGCGGCCAGTCGTCGATCAGCGCCGCCGCATCGGCCACGAGGCGCAGGAAGATCCCGCGCCCGGCCTCGGTCTCGAGATCGAGCGTGATCCCGCGCTTGCTCGTGTTCAGGTACAGGAAGAGGCCGCTCTTCTCGGGGTGCGGCACGCCCCCGGGAAACGGGCCGCGCCGCCGGGCGCCGTCGCCGACGCGAGGCCGCTCGATCTTGATCACGTCCGCACCGAGATCCGCGAGCAGCTTCCCGCAGTACGGAGCCGCGACCATCTGGCCGAGCTCGAGGACGCACAGGCCCGAAAGAGGTCGATCCTGCAGCGGTCGCGTCATCTGTTCCGGACTCACGAGATCCCCCGTCGCTCCACCGTCGCCCCAGCGAGGAACGCCTCGCGGAGCGGGCGCGATTGTACCCGCGCCGCTAGCCGGACGTCGGTCGGGCGGAGCGGCCCTTCCGGGTCAGGCCGTCGTCGCCGAACTCGAGCCCGAGCTCGGCCAGGTAGCGCGCGACCCGCGGCTCGCCGAGCACCCACGTCTGGTCGGCCTCGGAGAGGAACTGCTTCCAGCGCAGATCGAGGAATTGCGTCTGCTGCTTCTTCACCCACTCGTAGTCGGGCTTCTGCGAGCCGTGGTGCTCGAAGTTCCAATACTCCTTCTGTCCGGGCTCGGGCTCGAGCCCCAGGAACCGATCCAGGCGCGCCAGCTCTTCGTCCGGGAAGAGCGCCAGATCCCTGTACGTGACGATCGAATGGTCGAGCCGGTGCTCGCGCAGGAACGCGCTGATCTCCTGGTTCTTGGCCAGCCACTTGTAGAGGAAGAAGCGCCGGTGACTCGCGACGAGCATCTGCGGGATCAGATCCGGACGCCGGCGACACCAGGTCACGCGCTGCTCCAAGCGATCCGGCCACGACTCGTAGTCCTCGGCCCAGCGCCGCATCAGCGCGCGCGGGTCGCGAATCAGGTGGATGTACTTGCGCTCGCAGCGGTCGTCCGACAGGAAGCGCGCGGACCACCCGGGCTTCTTGGAGTTGTCGATCAGCACCCGGATCGAGTCCGGAACGCGGGCGAAGAGCGTCGGCCAGAGATCTTCGAGGTGGTCGGGGTCGATGTCGCGAAACAGCGCGCACTCGCCCGAAGCCGCGCAGATGAAGCAAGGGTGTTTGGTTCGGGGCTTCTTGCGCAGCCGCCTCGCCTCTCCGACGTGAAGCGCCTTGGAGTGACTGCCGAGCATGAGCGAGAGGAAGTGAGAGCCCGCGAAGTTGGTCGAGAGGATCGTCGCCACCGTCTTCTTCAATTTCGCCCCGCTCCGTGTCTTCGCTCGAGGGCTCCGACGTAGGCGCGCTCGAGCTGCGCGCCGAGGCGGTCCCAGTCGAGCGTGGCCGCGAGCGCGCGCGCGGCGCGTCCCATCTCGCCGCGCAGCTCCGCGTCGTCCATCAGCTCGGCGAGCCTGCGAGCCAGCGCCCCGGCATCGCCCGCGGGAACCAGCGCTCCGGCACCGCCGCGCGCGAGCTCCGGAATCCCGCCGAGCTCCGTGCCGATGCAGGCCAGGCCATGCGCCTGGAACTCGAGCAGCGTGCCGGGAAAATTCTCCGCGCGCGACGGCACGACGCCGATCGACGCCTCGCCGAGCAGGCGCTGCTTGGCTTCGCCGTAGACGCCGCCCAGAAGCTCGACCCGGTCGCCGTGCCGCGCGGCGCGCGCCTGCGCCTCGAGCCGTTCCCGGTCCTCGCCGTCGCCGCCGATCTTCAGCCGCCAGTCCGGGCGCCCCGCGGCCGCGCGGTCGAAGGCTTCGATCAGCACGTCGAAGCCCTTCACGTGCTTCAGCCGGCCCAGCGCGACCACCACGGGCAGCCGCTTGGCGCCGAGCTCGGGCACGACCTCGATTCCCGCGTGCACGACGGTGCAGATCTCCGCCGGCGTTCCCACGCGAATCGCCGCGTCGGCGCTCCAGCGCGAGACGGTGACGATTGCGTCCGCGGCCCGCAGTCCGCTCCGCGCGCGGAGCTTGGGGTAATCCGATCGCGCCGAGGTAAGCGGAGTCACCACGAGCGCGGGATCGCCCACGAAGCCGCCGAGCAGACGAACCGGGACGATCAGCTCGCCGTGCGGCAGCGCGGAGTGGAAGTGGATCAGGTCGGCGCGGATCCGGCGCTGTACACGGATCAGCGACGAGAGCTGCACGAGCGCGCCGCCCGAAGGCCAGGCGTGCAGAGTCAGGTCCGGCTGCGGCTCGAGCGCGAGCCCGGAGGGGGGCCCGGTGAAGTGCAGCTCGTGTCCGCGCCGGACCAGCGCGCGCGCCCAGCCCAGGGCCACGCGTCCCATTCCGCCGACGCGGGACGCCGGTCGGAGCTGCGACATGACGACCAGAACCCGCAGCTTTCTGTGAGTCGATCCAGTCAATTCGTGAGCTTCTCCGCTTCGGCTTCGGATATTCCCACCAGCTGCTCGTACAGCTCGCGGGCGCGCGGATCACGGAACTCGTCCCGACCGACGTGGCGCCTGAACTCCGTGTCGAAGAAACCCTCGCCGTTGCCGCGGAACTCGAGCGACCGGGCCAGCCGATCGACGACGTGTCGATAGCGATCGACGCTCCAATCGAAGTTCACGATCGGAAACGGCCTCTCGCGGTACAGATCCAGGAGCGCCGAATTGTACAGGCACCAGGTCTGCTCCCACACCTCGGGTGGATGGCGCTCGGGGTGTCGCTTCGATAGCGACTCGACGACGTTCGCAGGGTGGCGGAACGTTCCGACGCGATCGGCCGCGGCTCCGCGCCAGAGCTCCCAACACAGAATTGTGCGGGGATCCTTCAGCCCCCAGCGGCTCGGCATTCGCGTCAGCCGGCGCACGATCTGCCCGGCGCGAACGCGAAACAGCCAGGGCACTCTCAGGATCGGCAGCGGCCGGTCCCAGGTGCCCCCGTTCGCGTTCAGGAGCCCCTCGTTCACGTCGCGCACGCAGCGATCCTCGAGATTCCCGCGCGGATTCGGCGCCGCCACGTCGAGCGGCTCCCGGCTGGCTCCCTCCAGGAGCGCGAGACCCTGGTCCGCCAGCACTCCCGTGAGCGCGGAGGTTCCACTGCGGTGCATGCCGAGGATGAAGACGCCGCGCGTCGCACCGGCGGGAGCGAGCGATGTGTCGCGGAGCATCTGCACCAGCAGCCTGCGCACACGTGACATGCTGCCGCGCCTCCTCCCGTTCGGGGTCCGGACCGGCCACTATAGCGTGCCGGTCCGTCAGCGAAGGATCTCGACCAGCGTCATGCTCGTCGCGGCTCCGGCCGCGAGCGGTCGGACCGCGAGCGATCCGTCCGACGCGAGCACGATCTCGGAGAGAGGCAGATCGCGCGCGCGCACGAAGTAGCCGCCCATCTGCATGGCGCGGGATGCTTCGTAGCTCTCGACGACGATCGGGTTGGGCGCTTCGGCCCGGACGCGGAACTGCAACGTGGACGGCTCGTAGTTCGCGTAGCTGTAGCAGCGGCCGATGCACGCCCGGTCGATCGAGTGCGCGAGCGCGTTCACGCGCAAGCTCGGATCGCGCACGCCGAGGATCACGCGCTGAACCCCGGGGAGCGCCGCCACGACCTCGTCGAGGCGATCCTCGAAGCGATTGAGGCGGCGCTCGTCGCGGTAGAGGAATGCGAAGAAGACGAGCGCGATCAGGGGGAACACGAGCCGCGATCGCCCCGGGCCGACGGATGCGACGACCGCACAGGCCAGCACCGCCGCGCCGAGCGACATGCGCTCCGCGACGTAGACCAGCGCGTGGCCGTAGCCGGGCAGCAGGATCGCGCCGGGAACGATCGCCACCGAAGCCACGCAGATCAGGAAGAGCTGGACCTCGAGTCTCGAGAGGAACGCGCGCACGCCCTCGCCGCGGATCGACCTCGCGACGACGAACGCCCAGGACGCGAGCAGCGCCAGCGCGAGCAGATCGTAGCTCGCGTCGAAGACCCGCAGCTGATCGGCGCCCGAGACGAGCGCCGCCTGCCGCAGCGTCCACCTCGTCGGGAAGAGGTACGACACGAGCGCGCTCGCACCGGTCAGGAGCAACACCGCCGCGAGCGTCGCCCGCGGTCGGAACCGCGGTGGAAGGCGACGCCAGATCCCGGTGAACGCGATCAGCGCGATCGCCCAGGCAACGGGAAGCGCGTGCGCGAGCCACGCGAGCGCCAGGATCGGAACCGCGGCCGCGATTCGCGCGGGCGCGCCCGACCAGGCGAGCGCGAATGCGCAGAGCGAGAGGCCGAGGCCGAGGTAGAAGTTGAAGAACCCGATGTGGAAGACCCAGCCATACGCGAGCATCGCGATGCACGGAAGCCCGTCCCATGCGCGACGGCCGGAGACGGCCGAGACGAAGCCGAACGCTCCCCAGGCGAAGACCAGCACCGCGAGCGAGACGGCCAGGCGTTCGGCCCATTCCGGCCCGAGCTGGAACGCGAGCGCGGCGAGGATCCAGTCGAAGAGGACGTTGGTCGACTGCCAGGCGACGCGCAGGCCAGGCGCGCGACCGCTTCGGACGAGCTCCGCGAGCCACGCGTTGTACGAGTGACTCGCGAGATCCCCCGCCTGGATCCGCGACTGCCAGAAGCAGGGAACGAGCAGCGCGATCGAAGCCAGGCCGTGGGCGATCGGGACGCGATCGAGTCCGAACGGGGCTCGCGTCCTCACCCGCCCCACTCGGCCCTCATCGCCCGGAGCCCGCGAACCCGGAACGCCACGCGGGGCGCCAGCCGTCCGAAGCCGGCTCCGCCGCGCCCCTGATCGCTGCTGCCATCGACGCGACGTTACGCGCGCAATCGGGCCGCGGCAAGCAGGCGAATCGGCACGTTTTGGGTGTCGGCTTCGATTCGCCTCCGGTTAGAATCCCGGCCGTTCGGCGCCGGCCGGCCAGAGAGGGAGAACTGCAGATGGGAAACCTGTCCACGCTCGACAGCGGGAGCACCGCCTGGATCCTGACTTCGACGGCGCTCGTGCTCTTCATGACGCTTCCGGGCCTCGCGCTCTTCTATGGCGGGCTGGTCCGCACTCAGAACGTCCTCTCGGTGCTGATGCAGTGCTTCGCGATCACGGCGCTGGTGACTCTGATCTGGCTCGCGTTCGGCTACAGCGTCGCGTTCGAGCCGACCGGATACGAGGCCGGCGCGATCGGACTTCGCTCCTTCGTCGGCGGACTCTCGAAGGCGTTTCTGTCCGGGATCGGCGCCGGCACCCTCTGGGGCGCGATCCCCGAGCCGCTCTTCTTCGCCTATCAGCTCAACTTCGCGATCATCACGCCGGCGCTGATCGTCGGCGCGTTCGCGGAGCGGATGAGCTTCTCGGCGCTGCTGCTCTTCAGCGGTCTCTGGCTGGTCCTCGTGTATCTCCCGATCTGCCACATGGTCTGGGGCGGTCAGGGCGCGTTCTTCGCCGACCTGGGCGTGTTCGACTTCGCGGGAGGGATCGTCGTGCACATCACCGCAGGGATCGCGGCGCTGGTCGCGTGCCTCGTGATCGGCCCGCGACACGGCTTCCCGCGCACAGCCATGCCTCCGCACAACCTGACCATGACCGTGACCGGGACGGGAATGCTCTGGGTGGGCTGGTTCGGCTTCAATGCCGGCAGCGCGCTGGCGGCGAACGGCACGGCCGCGACCGCGCTGGTTGCGACGCACGTGTCCGCGTCGGCGGCCGCGCTCACCTGGATGGCGATCGAGTGGGTCCGCTTCGGACGCCCCTCGGTACTCGGTCTGGCGACCGGCGCGGTCGCCGGACTCGCTGCGGTGACTCCCGCCTCGGGCTTCGTGGGGCCGGCCGGCGCGCTCGTGATCGGCACCGTGGCTGCGGCCATCTGCTGGTACGCCTCGACCGCGGTGAAGCGGCGCTTCGGCTACGACGACTCACTGGACGTCTTCGGCGTCCACGGCGTCGGGGGATTCCTCGGCACCGTCCTGGTGGCGGTCTTCGCCTCGGACGTCTTCGGCGGGAATCAGGCCGGGCTCGCGATCGGACGTCAGCTCGCCGTCCAGCTCGGCGCCGCGGTCTTCACGGTCGTGTACTCCGCCGGAGTCACCTGGGGGATCCTGCGCGCGGTTGCGGCGCTGACCGAGCTACGCGTCGACGATGCCCAGGAACGGCGCGGACTCGACATCTCGATCCACGGCGAAGAGGGCTACCACCTCTAGGCGCTCAGGACTTCGTCGCCTGGCCGATCACGATCGCGGTCGAGCAGTTGTAGACGGTGCTCTCGGCGGCGAGACACCAGTTGATGTCGTTCGAGCGCGGCGTGATGTACGCCGGCTTGTCGCCCTCGTTTCGGTTGCAGATGCAGCGGCCGCAGAAGTCCTTTCCGCAGCAGTCGTTGTAGCTGATCACGTAGTCCTTTCCGTCGGCCGGGTTCCGGCAGGTGCCGATCCAGGTGACCGGCGACATCTGCGTGCCGGGCGGACAGGCGGTCTGGCTGCCGCCGCAGCAGCTGCACAGAAAGCCGTCGATCGCGCAGTGGCGCCAGTACTCGCAGCTCGCGGGGTCCGCGAGCGCTCCGCCGATTCCGGCATCGCTCGGCGCGGGAACGCGCACGCCCGATCCCGCGTCCGCGCGCGCCCGCGAGACGGGAAGCAGCGGAAGCGCCGCCCCGCCGACCAGCGCCGTGCCCAGCCGAGCCAGAAAGCTGCGCCGCGAGATCCGGCGCGCGGCGCGCCGCGCGGAGCGCTCGAGCGCCTGTTCGACCCAGCTCATCGCGACCCTCCCGATCTCGAAAGATATTCCTGGATCGAGGCCACCCCGCGATCCATCGCCTCGAACAAGCTCTCCAGGTGCTCGCGCGAGTTCACCAGCCCCTTCGCGCGCACGATCCCGCGCGCGTCCCAGAGCACCGCGTGCGGGAGCTTGCCGACCTGGTGCGCGAGTCCGAGCTCGGTCGAGACGACGTAAGGCCAGGGCTCGAGCCCGTGCGCGCGCGCAAACCCGGCGTGGTCCTCGGCCAGGCCGTCGCTGGCGAAGACGAGCCGCGCGATTGCCGACTCGCGGAGCGCGAGCGACTTCGCCGCCGGCAGCAGCGTCTTGCAGACCGGACAGCTCGGCGAGACGAACAGCAGCAGCGTCGAGCGGCGCTCGGGATCGTCGCCGCCGAGCTCGATCGCGCGGCCGAAGACGTCCGCGAGATCGAAGCGCGGCGCGGCCTCGCCCACCTTCGGTCCGCCCGCGAGCAGCAGCGCTCCCGCCGGCGCGACGCGCTCGTAGAGCACGCCGATCTGCCGCACGAGCGCGAAGACGACCGCCGCCAGCGCCAGCACCGCGACCCAGAGCAGCAGGTTCGAGATCAGCAGCGCCTGCTCCATCACGCGCCCCGGAGCGCGCGCAGGCGCGGCGCGTTCGCCAGCAGCGTGTTCGTGCTCGCGTACAGAAGCGAGCCAGCCGCGACCGCAGCGCAGATCGCGACGGCGTCGAGCCAGGTCAGGCCGCGAGCCCCCGCGGGAAGCGCGGCGGCCAGCGCGATCGCGACGAGAGCGAGGTTGCGCGCGAGAAGACCCGCCGAGAGCGGCTGGCGCGCGGCCGGCCCGAAGCAGCCGCAGTCGATCTCGCGCAGGCCGCGGGCGAGACCCGAGGCGATCGCGGCGCTGTAGAGCGCGAGCAGGAGCGCAGCCGGGACCGCGCCGCGCTCGGAGGCGACGACGAGGATCGCGACGCCGAGCTCGGCGACGATCAGCGCGACGACGGCGGGGCCGTGTGACCACTCGGGCGCGAGCCGGTAGCCGGCGAGCGCCGCACGAAACGCGCTCGGATCGCGGAGCTTGTGCGCCGCGGCGGTCGCGAACAGCAGCGCGAGCCCGAGGCGCGCGGCGAGCGCGAGCGCGGGGTCGACGGCTAGCGCCACGGCGCCGAGATCATGCCGGGAAAGAACCCGACGTCGTCGACGTTGCGCAGGAACTTGCCCGAGATCGCGTCGTGCACGCCCAGCGTACCGGCCTCCTGCGACACCAGAATGAGTCGGGGCTCGGCATCCTGGGTCACCTCGATCCGATCGGCTCCGGGGTTGGGCACCAGGGTCTCGAGCAGCCACGCGCCGACTCCCCCCGCCTCCAGCCCCATCCGCGCGGCCAGGAAGGCGCCGACGAGATTTCCGATCGAGACCGTGTGCACGCGCTCGCGCCGCGCGACGTCGTAGATCGCGACCTCCGTGCCAGGCTCCTTGTGCTCGTCCGGTCCGCCCTGGTGGACCAGCGCGTAGAGCCGCCCGGTCGCCTCGTGCAGAGCGAGCGGCTGCACGCCGCCGAAGCGCCAGCCGGCCTCGCGCTCTCCGGCGTTGAAGAGCGACCAGGGCGCGGCGAAGCGCGGCGATTCGCCCGCGAGATCGACCTCGTGCACGAAGCCCTCGAACGAGACGAAGAAAAGGCTCGATCCCCGGCGCGCCGGCTTCTCGATCAGCGGATCCTTCTCCGGGTCGAAGAAGACCTCGCTGCGCACTCGGCCGGCCTCGGCACCGCGCTCGTCGAGCGTGATCAGCAGCAGCGTCCCGTCCGCGCAGAGCATCGCCACACGCCGATCCCCGGCCGCGTAGACCAGACCGCATCCCGCCGCCTCGATCTCGCCCGCGAAGCGGCGCTCACGGGTGTCGATCACCGACACCGACGTAGCGGGCGTCAGATTGAAGACGGCCGCGAAGCGGCCGTCGCCGAGCAGCGCGGCCATTCCCGCGCCGTGGACCACGTCCGCGCGCTTGGGCGGAATCACCACCTCTCCGGTCGGCGCCAGCGTCTTCGGATCGTAGACCGTGAGCAGGTCCGTCCGCGTGCCGCGGCTGCCGCGGCTGTAGTAGGTCTCGGGCAGGTAGATCGCGCCGCCCGCGGGATCGACCAACGGCGCGATCGGGCCGACGTTGGACGAGAGCATGCCGAGAAACTCGCCGCTGTCGGCGTCGAAGAGCGCCGCGCGCCGCAGCAGCAGGTCCGACACGAAGACCCAGTGCGGTCGCGGCTCCGGCAGGGTCGCGACCTGACCGACCACCTCCGGCACGAAGTCCGCGCGTGCCATGCCGGCGGCAGAGAGAAGCGCGGCCAGTGCCGCAGCGATCGCCCTTGTGGTCACCGTCCGCCCCTCATGGCGCCACTCTACCCGGTTCGATCGCGCCGGGAAACGCCGGAGGGCCGCGCTACTCCGGCATCAGCTTGCCGAGCTCGTCGAAGCGCGCGAGGTCGGTGCTCGTGAACGTCTCGAGCAGGGCGACCAGATCGGCCTTCTCCTGTGCGGTGAGACCCAGCGGGCGCATGTTCGGATCGAGCCAGGGGTTCTTGTTTCCGCCCCGGTCGTAGTACTCGATCACCTCGGCCAGCGTCTCCTCGCTGCCGTCGTGCATGTAGGGCGCGGTGAGCGCGATGTTGCGCAGATGGGGGGTCTTGAACGCGCCGAGATCCTGCGGATTGCGGCTCACCGCGAAGCGCCCCAGCTCCTCGACTCCAGGGGCGTTGGCGAGCTTCTCGAAGTCCGCGGGGCGCTGCGCGAGCTGTTTCGCGAGCGCCAGGAACTCGGTCGGCTTCGCGGCCACGCCGAGGTTGTGGTACTTGCCGTCGCTGAAGAGCGGAGACGCCGGCACGTGCGCGTGGCACGCGACGCACAGAGCCTTGCCGTTGTAGAGCACCCAGCCGCGCTTGGCGGAGTCCGAGATCGCCGTCGCGTCGCCGCCCAGGAAGCGGTCGATCGGCGCGTCGAGCGAGATCAGCGTCCGCTCGAAGCTCGCCAGCGCCTTTCCGATCCGATCGATCGTCACCTTCGGATCGCCGAAGGCCTTCTGGAACAGCGGCGGATACTCGGCCAGGGCCGCGAGTTTCCGTTCCACCGCCGGATGGTCCGGCATCGCCATCTCGACCGGATTGATGATCGGCCCCACTGCCTGCGCCTCGAGCGAGGGAGCCCGCCCGTCCCAGAACTGCTCCGGGAGGAAGGCTGCGTTCATCACCGTCGGCGCGTTGCGATTGCCCCGGCCCCCAGCCACGCCGTCCGACACCGGCTTGTGCTCCGCGAACCCGGTGCGCGGATCGTGGCAGGTCGCGCAGGAGATCGTGTCGTCCTTCGAGAGTCGCGAATCGAAGTAGAGCTTCTTGCCGAGCTCGACCCCGGCTGCGGTGAGTGGGTTGTCGGCGGGAACCTGGGGAGGCGTGACTCCCTTCGGAACGGAAATCACGACCTCGTCTGCGCGGGCGTCGCAGAGAGATCCGAGGAGAAATCCGAGCGTGACGAGTGCGATCTTCATTCCGACATCTCTACGTTCGAGCCGGAACGCTGTCAATGAGGAGTTTCGTCACCCTCGACACGAGATCACACGCTCCGCGTAGCCGCGCAGCGCGTCGATCTTCTGCTGCAGCGTCTGCACGTCCTTCTCGTAGACGTTGCGGAACCCGACGATCACGTCGGTCACGCCGAGATCCTCGAGCCGGCGGATGCCGTCCGGCGTGTACGCGTCGAGCGAGATCGCGTGCACCTCGAAGGGCTCGCGCTCGCGGCCGTACTCGCGGCGGAGCGAGCGGAGCCGGCCGAGCAGGCGCGCGAGGGTCCCGGCGTCGCCGCCGGCGTGCATCCAGCCGTCGCCGAGCCGGGCCGCGCGGCGCAGCGCGGGCTCGGCATGGCCTCCGATCAGGAACGGGATCGGCCGCGTCGGGGCCGGCGTCTGCTTCACGCTCGGAATCGTGTAGTGCGCGCCGTGGTACGAGAAGTAGTCGCCGCGCGAGAGCCCGCGGATGATCTCGATCATCTCGTCCATTCGCGCGCCGCGCGTCGCCCAGTCGGTGCCGGTGATCTCGAAGTCCTCCGGCCAGGGGCTGAGCCCCATGCCGAAGCCGAAGCGGTTCTGCGTCAGCACCGCGACCGAGCAGGCGGACTTCGCGACCAGCACCGGGTGCCGGATCGGCAGCTTCACGACGAACGTGGTGAAGCGAAGGGTGCGAGTCACCGCGCCCATCGCCGGGATCAGCGAGAAAGGGTCGAGGAACGGCTTGTCTTCGAGAAACTCGCGCCGGCCGTCCGGCGTGTATGGATAGCTCGAGTCCGACACTTCCGGGTAGCAGAGGCTGTCGGGAACCACGAAGGAGTTCCAGCCAGCCTCCTCCGCCGCGATCGCGAGCGGAAGATACTGACTCGGATCGCACATGGACTCGGCGTACGAGAAACGCACGCGGCCGGCCTCAGGGTTTGGCGAAGCTGAACTCGCCCCGCTCCAGCAGCGCGTCACCGCGCTGGCTTTGGGTCTCGAAGAGCGCGGACTCGCGATCGACCCAGATCCGGGTCGTGAGCGTGTCGCCGGGGAAGCCCGGCTTCGCGAATCGGCCCGACATGCTCTGGAAGCGCGCGGGGTCGCCGTCACAGAGGGCGTTCAGCAGCGCGCGCCCCGCGAAGCCGAACGTGCACAGTCCGTGCAGGATCGGCCGCTCGAAGCCCGCGCGCGCCGCGACGCCGGGATCGCTGTGCAGGCGGTTGCGGTCGCCCGAAAGCCGGTACAGCAGCGCCTGATCCGGGCGCGTGACGTCCGAGACGACGTGATCCGGCTCGCGCGCGGGCCGGCGCGGCCCGCCGATCAGCGGGCCCCGCGCTCCGCCGAAGCCGCCCTCCCCGACCACGAAGATCTGCGTGGTGTTCCGGTACATGACCTCGCCGGTCCCGGGATCGCGCGCGGTGGCCTCGAGCTCCACCAGCGCGCCGACGCGCTTGTCCCAGATGCCCACCACGCGGAGCGTCGAGTCGGCACGGCCGCTCGGCGAGAGCACGCGGAGCAGCTCGACCTTCTGGCTCGCGTGCACGACCTGATGCGGCTCGTAGCGGCCGAACGAGAGCGCGTCGATCTGGCCCGCGCCGCCCCCGCGACCGACGGTCGTGACGAAGGTCGGCAGCACGCGAAGCGCGCAGCCCTCGGTGTTCTCGGCCGTGAACGCGAGCTCGCTCGTTCCCGCGCCGACGCCGAGCGCGTAGAGCATGCAGTCGTCGGGTGTCCAGCGAATCTCGTTCGGGCCGATCTCGCGGCCTATCAGAGACAGATCCATCGGCATGCCGCCAGTGAACATCCGCGGGGGAGTCAGGGTCAAGCCGAGCCAGCGCGCGGGGGAGTCAGCGCGATCGCTCGAGATGCGCGCGGATCGAGGCCGACCAGGCCGCCGGGTTCTCGAGCTGCGGACTGTGCGCGGCATCGGGAATCGTGACTCGCGCCGCGCCGGAAATGCGCCGCGCCATCTCCTCGGAGGGTGCGAGGAACGGGAGATCCTCGGCCCCCACCATCACCAGCGTCGGACAGCCGATCTCGCCCAGGCGATCCGCGACGGAGCGGTGGGCGCCGAGCTCGCGGGAGAGCGCGTCCCAGGCGACGGGATCCATCGCCTCGAGCTTGCGCCGGATGCGGTCCCAGAACACGTCGCTGCCCATTCGCTCCTGCGCCCGCATCGCGGACGGCGCGGGCTGCGGGGCTCGCGAGGCGATCGCGCGCATCGCCTCGAAGAGCGCAACCATTCCACTCTGGCGCGCGAGCGCCGCGATTCCGGCGCGCGCCTGCTCGGAGAGCGGCATCCGCAGCGGGCCGGGCGAGGTGTCCATCAGCACCAGCGACGAGACGCGCTCGGGGTGCGCGAGCGCGAAGCGAAGCGCGACCATTCCGCCCAGCGAGTGGCCGAGCAGATCGGCGGTCTCGAGCCCGAGCGCGTCGAAGCCAGCCGCGAGGTCGGCGACCAGCCCGTCCAGGGTGTAGTCCTCGGCCCGGCCGGAGTTGCTGCTGCCACCATGACCGCGCTGGTCGAGCGCGATCGTGCGGCCGATTCCCGAAAGCTCCGGAACGTGCTCGCGAAAATCGTCGCGCGAGCCCGTGAAGCCGTGGACCAGCACGAACGCGCGCTCACCCGCGCCGGCGTCCTCGAGCTCCATCTCCATGCCTCGAAACGCGAGCCTGCGGACGACCGACATCGGCTCAGCATACCCGGCGCCGATGCAGCGCGCGCGCTGCGGCTGCAAGCGCCAGGTGGCGCCCGCCGGATCCCGCGCGCGCGCAGCCGCGCGGCTTCGCGGCACCGCAATTGCAGTTCGCTCGCGCCATGAAGACGAAGCCGACACTGCGGCGGATCGGCGTGATCGCGGCGGGGGTGATCGGCGTCGTGCTCGCGATCGTGCTCGCGTTCCGCGGCCTCACCGCGGGTCTCGAGCCCGAAGACGACCTCCCGCTCGCGGCGCTCGGCCCCGAGAGCGTCTCCCGCGGAGACCTGCTCGAGACGGTGGCGGCGTCGGGCACGATCGAGCCGCGGGTCCGCGTGCCCGTGATCGCAGAGGTCTCCGGGATCATCGCGAGCGTCCACGTCGAGGAGGGCGAGCGCGTCGTGCGCGGGCAGCCGCTCTTCGAGCTCGACCGCGAGCGGCTCGAAGCCCGCGTCGCCGAGCGGCAGGCGGAGCTGCTGCTGCGCCAGGCCAACGCGCGCTTCGACCTGCTCGGCCGCGCCCGGGTCGACCGCGACCGGGCCGCACAGGACTTCGCTCGCGCAATAGCGCTGCGAGAGAAGGGCGTCGCCTCGCAGCTCGAGTACGAGCGCGCGGAACGCGACGCGCGCGTGGCCGAGATCGCCGTGCGCGACGCCGACGCGGAGCGCGCC
>Ga0194120_10000290_pt1 | contig 92657 bp, 96 predicted proteins | sample TA2MahCa65mmetaG_FD_148642 | JGI IMG/M metagenome (GOLD analysis project Ga0194120, IMG submission 148642) | Freshwater microbial communities from Lake Tanganyika, Tanzania - TA2015019 Mahale Deep Cast 65m | ecosystem: Environmental > Aquatic > Freshwater > Lake | place: Tanzania: Lake... | reverse complement strand
AGAGGTGCTTCCAGGGGGCTTTTAAGCCCAAAATGTGTCAAAGAACGGTGTTTTTTAGGATCGACTACGAGCTTTCCGGCTGACTCAAGTACAGAGATATATCAAAACTCAATAAATCGAGGTTCCCATAAGAAGCGTGTAACCGGGGATACCACCCAGAAAGGAGACCGAATGTAAATCCGGCAAGACAAGATCGGCCTCGCTTGCTATCGCTTTTGACGATTGCAGCAATACACCGAAGGCACCGAGAACCGATCCGGTTCCGGCAGCCCATGCAACTTTGAAAGGTTTTTTCATTGTACGTTTTAGCACTGTTTGTTCTAAAAAAAGACCATTGAAAACAGAACACCGCAAACATGACAAAGAACAGATCTGCCCGAAACGGATCTGCTGGGATGCCGATCCGAACGGCAGAACCAAATTTCATTCTTTTTCAGCAATTAAGCAATGGCAATTGCAACGTTTTTCGTCATGACCCTGTGGGAATCTTTCCTCAGTTCCTGCCTCGGTCTCTCGACCGGCGTTTTTCGCTGCAGCGGAGGAATAATTCAACCTCGAGCTTTGATCTCGTGCTGATAAATCGTAGATTTTACGATTGTTATGATTTATACAGTCATAGTACATACCCACAGTGTCGCCTGCTTCCACGGCTTCACGTGACTGCACCGGACAGGCTTTTTTCAAAGCCGCACATAATGCTCTTGTCTCTTTCAGTTCCAAGGTTTCAAGCAATTTCAACCAGAAAACACATGGATAACCAAACCATTCTGTATGCAATTCCTGTTAGTGGTGTGCTTGCATTGCTCTATGCCTTTTTCAAAGCCTCCTGGATATCGAAACAGTCCGAAGGCACTGAAAAAATGTCGAAAATCGGAGCCCATATTGCAGACGGCGCTCTCGCCTTTCTGAAAAGGGAGTACAAGGTTCTTGTCATCTTCGTCATCGCCGTTGCGGCGCTGCTTGCCTACGCAAACAGCGGCCGCCCGGCAACCTCGCCCATTATCGCCGTCAGTTTCGTCGTCGGCGCGCTCTGCTCGGCCCTTGCCGGCTTTTTCGGCATGAGGGTCGCCACCAAAGCCAACGTACGCACCACGAACGCGGCACGAACCGGTCTCGGCCAGGCGCTCAACATCGCCTTCTCGGGCGGCCTCGTCATGGGACTCTCCGTTGTCGGTCTCGGCGTCCTCGGGCTGTCGGCCCTCTTCATTGTCTACTCGCAGATGTTCCCCACCCTTGCCCAGGTGGAAGAGGTGATCAACCTCATCTCCGGCTTCTCGCTCGGCGCTTCATCAATCGCGCTCTTTGCCCGCGTCGGCGGCGGTATCTACACCAAGGCGGCAGACGTCGGCGCCGACCTTGCAGGCAAGGTTTACGAAGGCATTCCTGAAGACGACCCGCGCAACCCGGCCACCATCGCCGACAACGTTGGTGACAACGTGGGCGACGTAGCCGGCATGGGCGCCGACCTGTTTGAAAGCTATGTGGGCGCCATCATCGGCACCATGGTGCTCGGTGCCGCATTCGTGCCGGTCTTCAATACGATGGGCGTCAACCCCGTAGCCGCCGTCACGCTTCCGCTCATCATTGCAGCCGTAGGCATTCTCGTCTCCATTGCAGGATCGTTCTTCGTGAAGGTGAAGGAAGGCGGCAACCCGCAGACCGGCCTGAACATGGGCGAGTTCGGCGCCTCCATCATCATGGCCGTGCTCAGCTACTTCATCATCGACTACTTCCTGCCGAAAAGCTGGACAGCTGACGGGTTCACCTACACCTCGCTGAACATCTTCTACGCAGTCATCATCGGACTGGTTGCCGGCGTGCTGATCGGCATGATCACCGAGTACTACTGCTCCACGCACAACAAACCGGTCGTCGGCATCGCACGCCAGAGCATCACCGGTGCGGCAACCAACATCATCGCGGGACTCGGCACCGGCATGATGTCAACCGGTCTGCCGGTTATCGTGCTCTCTATCGCAATCGTGGCGTCCTATCACTTTTCAGGTCTTTACGGTATCGCTATCGCCGCACTCGGCATGCTCTCCGTCACCGGCATCCAGCTTGCGGTTGATGCCTACGGACCGATCTCCGACAACGCCGGAGGTATCGCCGAAATGGCCGGCCTTCCTGCCGAAGTGCGCGAGCGCACCGACAAGCTCGATGCGGTCGGCAACACCACCGCGGCCATCGGAAAAGGCTTCGCCATCGGCAGTGCCGCCCTGACCGCCCTTGCGCTCTTCGCAGCATTCCGTCAGCAGGCGCACGTCACTTCGCTTGACATCTCGCAGCCAATCATCATGGCGGGTCTGCTCATCGGTGCCATGCTCCCCTTCGTCTTCAGCGCCATGGCCATGGGCGCCGTGGGACGAGCGGCTTCCGACATGATCAACGAGGTCGGACGTCAGTTCAATGAAATCCCCGGCCTGCGTGAAGGCACCGCCGAAGCCGAGTTCGCGCACTGCGTCGATATCTCCACCAAGGCGGCCATCAGGGAGATGATCCTGCCCGGCCTCATGGGTGTGCTGGTTCCGGTCGTGGTCGGATTCATCTCGAAGGACATGCTCGGAGGTCTGCTTGCCGGCGTCACCTCGTCAGGCGTGTTGATGGCGATCTTCCAGTCGAATGCCGGCGGAGCCTGGGATAACGCGAAAAAACGTATCGAAGGGAAAATCGAGTTCGACGGTGTCACGTACGGCAAAGGCTCCGACACGCACAAGGCCGCTGTCGTCGGCGACACGGTCGGCGATCCGCTCAAGGATACCAGCGGACCGAGCCTGAACATCCTCATGAAGCTCATCGCCGTCGTAGCGCTTGTCATTGCGCCGCTGCTTTGATTTCTTCACGGCATTTCGTACCATGTGACGGCCCCGGTTTCGGGGCCGTTGCCATTTCAATCCATGCCTGAACCGCTCATGAAACTTCTCGTAGGCCTCGGCAACCCGGAAGCCCGGCACACCGGAACACGCCACAATGTGGGATTCGATGTCATCGACCGGCTTGCCGCATCGTTCCAGGCTCCGCTCAGCAAAGGCCGGGGCAACTTCCACTTTGCAAAAATCAGCTGGAGGAACACCCCGATCATCCTGCTCAAGCCCATGACCTACATGAACCTGTCCGGACACGCCGTGGTTGCCGCCATGAACTTCTGGAAGATCGCACTGAAGGATATCCTGGTGATCTGCGACGACCTCAACCTCCCCTCGGGCTCGATACGGCTCCGGGCAAAAGGGTCTGCGGGAGGGCAAAACGGGCTGAAACACATTATCGAGTGTCTGGGAAGCGACGAATTCGCCCGGCTGAGAATCGGCATCCGGCTGGAAGAGCCGCCGCCGGCATCGTTTTCATCGTTCGTCCTGGGGAAATTCAGTGAAGAGGAGAGGAAAACCCTTGAAAAAGTGCTGCCCGCATGCGCCGACGCGGCACTTGATTTCGTATCGAACGGGATCGGGCACGCCATGAACCACTACAACAAACCGATAGCCTGACAGGTCACAAGGCCGGGCATGCCGGACGGTGCCGATACCTCGCGCTTGCCTGCGGCATGCATCCGGTTGAGAAATGCGATAGCCCTTGCATTGAACTCCCTCGGCTGGTCGACATTGCAGACATGGCCTGAGTTCCTGATCACCTCGAGCCATGAGTTGGTATGGCGGGTAATGATAAGGCGGACTGCCGGAAGGAACATGTGATCCTCGTCACCCATGAGATAGAGGGTTGGAATACCGGTATCCTTCTCCTCGAAATACTTCAGAAGCGGCGTCAGCTCGTAGGTGAGGCGGAACCAGCGCATGAACTCCTTCTGGGCAACCTTCTTCGCCTCGTTCACAAACAGCAGGCGCGACTTCTTGTGCCTCTCGCGCGGCATGATGATCCATGCAAAAAAGCTGTAAAGCCACATGTACGGCACCACTCGCTTGAACGCATTACCCAGGGCCACCAGCACCTTTGCCCGCACGTTCAGCCGGATGATCGCCCCCCCCATGATCATCGAACTGACCCGCTCGGGAGCGATTTCACTCATGTTGCGGATCAGGATGGTTCCAAGTGAAATCCCCACGAAATGCGCCTTTTCGATCTGCTCGGTATCGAGCACCTCGATGATGTCGCGGGTGATGTCCTCGAAATTGTAATGACGGTCGTCCTTCAGCGTGACGATATGCTTTGATTTGCCGTGCCCGCGCAGATCAACGAGCAGCACATTGAAATGCCTGATGAACTCCTTTATCTGCAGAAACCAGATCGATGAACTGCCGCCGGCGCCATGCACAAAAACCACCCAGGGAGCATGAGTGTCGGGGTGATCATATGTCTTGTAATGAAGCATCTGAAGAACACGTTTAAAGACCTTTACACCATTGTAACGGAAAAACAAGGAGAACGACCAAAAAGTTACATGCCCCCCCGAACCGTCCTGACAAGCTCGAAAAGCGCTATACCTGCAGCAACAGCCACGTTCAGGGAGTGTTTCGATCCGTACTGCGGAATTTCAAGCACATCGTCGCAGCATGCAAGCACCTCATCGTCGATACCCTCAACCTCGTTGCCGACGACCAGACACAGAGGAAAATCTTCCCGGCCGGTTGCCGTATAGGGTCGGCTCCTGTCGGCGATTTCAAGTCCGCATATCCTGACCCCATCGGCTTTCAGGTGCATGATGGCATCGAGCGGATCGGCAGCGTATTCCCAGCGGACGCTCTCCTGGGCGCCAAGCGCGGTCTTGTCGATCTGCTTGCGCGGCGGAGTGGCGGTATAACCGGTAATGATGATCTTTTTTATACCTGCGGCATCCGCGGTACGGAACATGGAGCCGACATTCCACATGCTCCGGATGTTGTGCAGCATCAGGTACACCGGATGACGCAGGGAACCCCGGATCGCTTCGGCAGGGATCCGGTTCATCTCCGGACCGGTCAGTTTCCTGAAACCCATCCTACAGGCTCTTGATTCTTGCGATGAGCCGGTCGTTCTCCTCACGCAGACCGACATTGAAGCGCAGGCAGTTCTCCATGAGCGCATACCCCGACACGTTGCGGACAAGAATTCCCGAACCGCCAAGGGCATGAAAAACGGCGCGGGCATCCGGCACCCTGATAATGAGAAAATTGGTATCGCTTGCGAACACATCGAGGCCCGGAACACCTTCAAGATCGGCAAAGATGCGCTCGCGTTCGGACAGAATATAGGACACCGCGTCGGTAACGAGGTAGTAATGTTTCAGCACATGCTGCAGGGTGATCTCGGCAAGCCGTCCGGACGAAAACGGAATTTTCGGTTTGGCGATCTCAGCGAGCAGCGAGGGATTCGCGATGGCGAACCCGATGCGCATGCCCGCCAGCGCAAGCGCTTTGGACATCGTGCGAAGAACGATGAGATTCGGCAGTTCATCGACGAGCGGCAGCACGGATTTTTCCCGCGAGAACTCGATATACGCCTCGTCAACAAGCACAAGGGCGTCGGACTCCCGTACAATACGGCAGACATCTTCGTATGGCAGCGACTTTCCGGTAGGGTTGTTCGGCGTCGAAAGCACGATAAAATCAACCGCTTCGGCACCCGCCCTTTCAATGATCGCTCCGGCATCGAATCCAAGGCCGGGCAGCATGGGCACCGGAACCACCTCGGCCTGGAGCAAGAGCGCAATCTTCTCGTAGAGGGAAAACGAGGGCTCGGGAATGAGAATCTTCTTCCCCGGGCCGAGACAGGCCAGAAAAATCGTGTAGAGCATCTCATTGGACCCGTTGCTCATGATGACCGAATCACGCGACACACCCGTAAAATCCGCATAGGCTTCCATGGCCCTGAACGGCAGGATGTCGGGATACCGGTTCCACGGTTCCTTGAGAAACTCCCCGAGAATCTCCTCCTTGAGCCACAACGGCAGGTCGAAAGGACTTTCGTTCTGGTTGAGCTTGATTGCCGCCTCCTGTCCCCCTTCGACCCTGTACACCTCGATGCTGCGCAGGGCAGGATTCAGGAGTTCCTTTATATCTCGTTTCATTTCAATTATTTACTGTTACCACCCGAAGGATGGCGACTGCCCTGTCCGCAACGGTTTTCCGGGCCACACTAAAAAAAGCATCTTTTTAAGATTTTTTATAAAAAAAACTGGACATTGCCCGATTTTTTTATACCTTTAAATCAGGATCAATTATATCCTATATACAGAAGGAGACGCCATGAAAAAGAATGATAAAACTGCTCTCGATCTGCTTGACGACATATACAGCATAGCGTACTGGATGACCGGAAGTGAAGAGCATTCGCGCGATCTCGTCAATTGCACCTATCTGAACGCGGATATGAACACCCCGGAACAGGATCTTCTGAAAACGTTCAGAACCTGCTATACCGACCGCTTCGGCCAGCATACCGATTTCTGCCTCAGCCACAGGCACTGCAAAGGCAACGCAAGGCTTGGGACTGCCATAAGAAAACGGGCAGCCGACATCAAGCTGTCGGTGCTGCTGAGTGAAATTTCCGGCCTGCGTCACGACATGATTTCCGAAATTCTCGAAAAGCCGGTTGACACCATCCGCATATGGCTGTTCTGGGGCCGCAAGCTGCTTGTTCACGATGACATTCTCAAAGCCTCCGCCTGAAGAATGTTCTCCTGGCAAAAGGCCGTTTCTCCCTTCGTGGGGGAAACGGCCTTTTGCTTTTCTGCACCCGGCTTCCTATTTTGCTACCCTGTACGCTCAACTTTACCAGCCCGACATGATCATCATCACCGGAGGAGCCGGATTTATCGGCAGCGCCGTGCTCTGGAAGCTCAACCGGGAAGGATTTGACGATATCGTGGTCGTCGACACTCTCGGCTCGACGGATACGGAACAGTGGCGGAATCTTTCGGGGCTCAGGTTCGCCGATTTCATCCCCAGGGAAACGTTCCTGCCGATGCTCGAATCGGGAGCTTTCCGGAACATAAGCGCCATCATCCACATGGGCGCAATCAGCGCCACAACCGAATCGGATGCCGACCTGCTCGTCGAACGGAATTTCGCCTGCTCGAAAAGCATCGCGGCATACTGCATGAAAAGCGGTGTCAGGCTCATCTACGCATCAAGCGCGGCAACCTACGGGGATGGCCGGGCCGGATATGCCGACGATGAAGCTGCGCTCGACACACTCCGGCCGCTCAACATGTACGGCTACTCCAAGCAGATGTTCGACCGGTGGGCGCTACGCAACGGCGTCCTTGCAAAAGCCGCCGGCCTGAAGTTCTTCAATGTCTACGGCCCGAACGAGTACCACAAGGGGGAGATGACCAGTGTGGTCTACAAGGCGTTCCGCCAGATCATCAGGAACGGTCAGGCAAGCCTCTTCAAATCATACCGCCCGGACTACCGGGATGGCGAACAGCTGCGTGATTTCGTCTACATCCGCGACTGCACCGACATCATGGCATGGTTGCTCGAGCATCCCGAAGTATCGGGCCTTTTCAACGCGGGAAGCGGGGTGCCGAGAAGCTTCAACGATCTGGTGAAAGCCACCTTCGAGGCGCTCGACATGGAGCCGTCCATCAGCTACGTGCCAATGCCAGAACAACTGCAGGGCCGCTATCAGTACCACACCTGTGCAGACATGCGCAAACTCCGCCATGCCGGCTATCATGCGGCAATGACCCCGCTTGAACAGGGTGTCGGAGAGTATGTGCGAAACTACCTTGCCACTCCGTCGCCCTATTACGATCTGCAGAACAACACCTAAAGCAAAAAGCAGGAACCCTCAGTATTGAGTATCGAAAAAAAAATCGAGATCCGCGGAATTGAACCGGTCATTCTCTTCGGCCCTTTCGACTCCTATCTGAAAACCATCAGAAACGCCTTTCCGGATGCGCAGATCACTGCAAGAGGGGCAATCCTCACGCTGAACGGCGAGGCAGAAACGGTCGGGGCTCTCGAACGGATTTTCAGGGAGATGATCTTTCTTGCCGACAAGCACGGTGAAGTGCTTGAAAACGATCTCAACGCCCTGATCAGCCTTGCGCTGGCCCCGGCGCCCTCCACGAAACCCGCACTGCCGGATGATGAGGACATCATTGTCGCCACAGCCGATTACGCCGTGAAAGCCAAAACGAACGGCCAGCGGCGCATGGTGGCCGAAGCCAGGAGCAACGACATCGTGTTCGCGATCGGTCCGGCCGGTACCGGCAAAACCTATACGGCCGTGGCCATTGCGGTGGCCGCGTGGAAAGCCAAAAGCGTGAAACGGATCGTGCTTGCCCGGCCCGCCGTTGAAGCCGGAGAAAGCCTGGGTTTTCTTCCCGGAGATCTCGCACAGAAAATAGACCCCTACCTCAGACCGCTCTACGACGCCCTGCAGGACATGCTGACCGCTGAAAAGCTCAAGTTTCTCACCGAGCGCCGGGTCATTGAAATCGTGCCGCTCGCCTACATGCGGGGCCGGACCCTGAACAACTCCTTCATCATCCTCGACGAGGCGCAGAACGCGTCGAGCAAGCAGATGAAAATGTGCCTTACCCGGCTCGGCATAAACTCCAAGGCCATCATCACCGGCGACGTCACGCAGATCGATTTGCCTACCACCATGGAGTCAGGCCTGCCGAATGCCGAACGCATCCTCAAGAACATCAAGGGCATCAGTTTCGTGTATCTCGACAAATCCGACGTGGTGCGCCACAAGCTGGTCAGGGATATCATCAACGCATACGAAATCCATGAAAGCCGTTAGGATGCCCGGCGAAAACCGCTGTGGGCAAACGGCATATCATTTCCGCCCTGCCGCGCCGGGAGAAGCAAACGAGGAACTTTTTTACTCCCCCAGGGTTTGTAGTGACTGATGCGTTCCGCAACGCAACAAGCCAACACATAAAACAGGGAAACCACCATGGCACATCGTATTACCGAAGAATGCACCTACTGCGCCGCCTGCGAACCCGAATGCCCGGTCAACGCAATCTCTGCCGGAGACGACATCTACGTCATCGACGAAACCGTCTGCACAGACTGCGCCGGCTATCACGACGAGGCCGCCTGTGTGGCCGTCTGTCCGGTGGACTGCATCTTCAAGGTCTGAGCTGTTCGGGGGACACATTCCTTCCGTCTGCATTGCACCCTTTCTGACAGGGGTGCAGAGTTGTGCCCCCCCATTGTCTATATTCCAGGCGCAGCGGGCCTACCAGATTGCCGACGGCTTCGCAAACCCTGCATTATCGGCGGAAACCACGCATCGCTCCTGATCGAAGTGGCCTCGCGGTATGCCAGCGTAGCGTCAGGCATGGCAGAGAACATGTGGCTGCAGATTCTCGAAGATGCCGAACGCAGAACACTGCGCCCGTTCCCGATTCTCACCAGCCGCGACTGCCCGCACACCTGCAAGATGTGCGTCACGCCGGAAATCTACCACCGGAAATATTTCGCCATCGATCCGGAACTGCTCGGAGAACAGATTGCCGTTGCCGAACGTATCGTTGAATTCTCCCGGCAAAGCGGAGCCGTGCTCTCTTCGCTGAACTTCGCCGTGCCGCTTCCCGGCACGAAATTTTTCAGCGAACAGCAGGCAAAAGGCAACAGATCCTCTCCTACGACCGGAGCCGGTACAACACCTTCAATATCCTGCTCAAACCAGCCGAAGGCATTACTCCGGAAGCGTTCCAGAAAACCATGCACGACAACTTCATCAAGCTCTATCCCCTCACCGGCATCCCGTGACATCTCATGGGCGAGGCGTCCTTCAGCATCGAGGTCATGCCCTACATCGTCACCTCGGTTGCCGTGCGCTTCGAATACCTGAAAAAAATGGTGGAAAAAACCTTTCCCTTCCCGCTGCCGTTTCCGTTCATGCCAAAATAAGCCGATGAACGGCCGGGTTTTTTTTGTCGGCCCGAAAAAAAGCTTATATTTTCGAAATTCTGCGAATTGTTCTTTCTCTGTATTTAACAACCAACCTTAAGAAAGGAACCTGATATGGCACTGTACATTACTGAAGAATGCACCTACTGCGGCGCCTGCGAACCGGAATGCCCGGTCAACGCAATCTCTGCCGGTGACGACATCTATGTGATCAATGCAGGGACCTGCACCGAGTGTGCCGGTTATACCGACGCTCCTGCATGCGTTGCGGTCTGCCCTGCAGAGTGCATCGTTCAGGGATGATCTGCCCGCGCTGTTTTTGACCAATAAAAAAGCGGTATGATTGAACATGCCGCTTTTTTTATTGCCTCCCGTTTCCGGGTCTTCCGATGCACAGCCTGAAGCCCTCAATCCTCATAATCCACGACCACCCTCTCCGAGGCCGCCTCCACGATAAAGGCCTTCACGGCTTCATGCTCGGGATGCGTCTGATAGCACTCAAGAGCCTCCCGGTCGGCAAATTCGGAATACAGCACCACATCGTACGAGGAGGGTGTGCAACTGAAATCCACACCCGCCTCGATATGCAGCAGTCCGGGAATCCGTCCGGAAAGCTGTTCGAGCTTCTCCTTGAAAAGCCTTGCTTTCACGGCTTTGTCATTACCATGCGCCCGATCCTTCAGGCGCCACATCACGACATGCTTGAGCATCGCAAGTTCGCTACCGCAGCCACGTACGGGAATGCATTTCCGGAACGTGGCTGACCGCATAATCGAGCTTTCGTCCCGACTGCTCGGCGAACGCCCGTTCAAACATCTCCTCGGCAAGCATCCACCGGTCACCACGGGCATTCAGCATCACCAGCAGCATGTCGCCCTTCTCCTTCTGCGCACGTGCGATCAGACATTTTCCCGCGCTTCGGGTAAAACCGGTCTTGATGCCGACGGCATAGGGATATTTTGCAAGCAGCTTGTTGTGGGTCTTCAGCAGGATGAACCGGTTGGTGCCCAGCTCCCGCACCAGAGCGGACTCCAGCTGCGCGATCTCGTTGAAGGTCCTGTTTTTGATGGCGTATTCGGTCAGGGTCAGCAGATCTTCGGCCGTGGAGATATTGCCGGCGTAAATCCCCTTGTCGAACCCTGCCGGGTTGGTGAACAGGGAGTTCTTCATGCCGATCTTCCTTGCCCGGTAGTTCATGGCGGTCACGAACTTCTCGACACTGCCGCTCAGATGGATGGCGATGGCAAAAGCCGCGTCGTTGCTGGAACCCACCATTGCCGCCTTGACCAGATCCCCGAGCCTGATGCGATCACCCGGCTTGAATCCCGCCTTGGAGGGTTCGACCAGCGTCGATTCCCTGGTGATGAGCACCTCCTGATCGAGCTTGCCGCTCTCGATTGCAAGAAGCGAGGTCAGGATTTTCGTGAGGCTTGCCGGCTGGATGATCCGTCCGGTATCCTTGGCCATGTACACTTTCGAACCTCCGGCATCCTTGACGATATAGGCGGCTATATCGGGATAGTACACCTCTGAATCAAGCCCTGAAACGGCAGACGCCCTGTGCGGCAGATGGAGTAGCAGGGCAAGGAAAAAGAGAACCGCGCTCAACTGTTTTATCATGGGTCCCTCCGATTGTTTTGCGATCAGGAGGACCGGCCAACGTCGTGACGGGGGACGCGCCGGATCCGGTAACTGTAAAAATTTCTTTAACCTATTATTAAAGAAAAAAGCACTGTTTTTCAAAGCCGATTGCTCCCGGCTTTTCCGTTTTTTTACCAAGAAACCGGAAATCCGCCCGGAAAAGACTTTTTTTTACGCACAGCAACCATTCTCACCTCCTCTCCCTCCCGGTTTCAGGCTGTTCGGTCAGACCACCGGCTTCGGTTATTCTGGGCTTCGGTGTCTGGATGTTGCCGGTGTCGACAAGCTTCAGCTGCCGGAGCAACTGCACGGCATTGGCAACCAGTTCCTTCACCGATCGTTTCACGTAACGGCTCTTCATGAACCGCTCGACATTATGCTGCATGTCCTCGGCAATCCAGCCCCGGCTCCAGCCCATGTAGTTGAAGGGAGGAAAAACGAAACCCAGATCGGCGAAAAAAGCGTTGAGCTGCCCCGCAACCCCCTGGACGTTGTCCTGTCCTCCGGTAATGATGAATGAAACCACCTTGTTGCGGATGAGCACGCGGTCGTGCAGGGTGATCTGGTTCTGCACGGTATTGAGCCGTTCGGCCATCTTGTAATAGAGCGAAGAAGCATTCCCCCACCGGATCGGCGTGGCAAGCAGCACCACGTCGGCCCAGAGCACCAGGTCGCGGTACACGCCGGTCATGCCGTCTTCCGGATCCATTTCGGTAATCGAGCACGGCCAGGTGCACGCCTCCTCATGGCGGCTGTAATACCCCTCGCAATGGCGGAACTGCAGGTCGCGCAGCCTGGTCATCCGCGTCCCGGCGCCGTACTCCGAAGCCGCGAAGTCCAGCGCGGCCTGCAGTGCGGTCTCGGAGGTCGATGGACGCGGAAGCGAGCGGTTCATGTTGGTTGCCGAAATGCCGAGCACATGCAGCGAATCCGGGGTTGTCAGGTATTCGGGACGGCGCAGGTCGCCGAGGCCGTCATGCTCGTGCTCTGCGCGGAAAACCGTGACGACCGGCTTTTCCGACACCAGGATCACGCCGTCCTCCACCCTGGCATCGAAAACCGCCTGGCGGTCCAGGTAACCGTGAGGCGCCTGGCCGGTGCGGATATTGTACTGCCATCCGTGCCAGGGGCAGGACACATACAGCTCCCCGTCATCGAGCCGCTGCAGAATCCCCTCCCCGAGATCGCCCCCCTTGTGCAGGCAGGCGTGTCCGAGCGCGCTGATTCGGCCGTCGTAATGGAACAGGGCTATCGCTCCCGCACCGGCCTTTACGGTTCTGTGAGTGCCGGGAGGCAGTTCCGAAAGAGGAAGTACCGGAATGAATTTCATGGGCAGAAAATAGCATTGAATGAAAACCGGCGCTTGCCGTGTGTATATGCAATGCGCAAAAAGAGGTTATCGTTCAGCGAACACCGGCTTCCGGGCAAGTGCCGTAAAAAACGGCTCCTGCATTGAATTTTCGTGAGTGGTTCAAATGCAAGGCGGACGGAGCCGGAAAAACCGGAATGTACACGAAGTACAGGAGGATTTTGAGCACCGGCCAACGCGGCAATTGGATCGCGGAACAGATTCATGGGGGGCCTACTGCCTCACAGCATCCTCTGGCAGTACACCACATCGAACTTCCTGCCGAACTTCTCGCCCGCCTCCACAAACCGTCCGCACTCACGGAAGCCGTTCTGCAGATGGAAGTGCAGGCTTCCCTCGTTCAGGGAGGAGATGCTGGCGAGAATCGAATGCAGCCCCGTCTCCTGGGCGGCTTCCAGAAGATAGTCGAGTATCGCCTTGCCGGTGCCTTTTCCGGTATGGCCATAACGAAGAAAAATCGTGATTTCGCACGTCCTGTCGAATGCCGGCATGGGGCTGTAGGGGCGCAGCATGCCGAAACCCACCGCAAGCCCCTCCTCGTTGCGCGCCATCACGGCAGGATAACCGTTCGAGAGCTCCAGGAACAGACCGGCCATCTCGGAGGGAAAAGCACTCAGGGAATAGGCGGCGTAGCTGTTCTCGGCATAGTAGTTGAAGATGTCAAGCACCTCCTGCCCGTCTTCGGCTGTCAGGGGTTCAAGCACGATATGCATGATGAAGTCCGTTGCGTGTCAGGAAGATTTCTGGGGCTGCTGGCGGCTCTGCTGGGAAAGCTTGCCCCCGTAGTGACCGAGCAGGGTCACGACCGGCAGCATGCCGAAGAGGTCGGCCACGTAGAGCCAGTGCAGGATATCACCCCGTTCCATGATGTCGGGCACGCCGAGACGCAGCGCCACGCCGAGGGCGCAGAGCACGAAAAGCACGCCGGAGAGCCGGATCTTCTTGATGAAAACCGGAGCCTTTGCCGCGCGGTACTTCGTTTTCCAGTCGTGGATACCTGAAAGAAAGGAAACGGGAATGGCAAGAAAGGTGATCCAGAGCAGGTGCTGGACGGTATGCTCGAAAAAGGGATTTCCTGTCGGCAGGGTGAGCAGCAGATACAGCACCGCCACCGGTATCAGCCCGTTGCTGAAATGCGCGGCAATGGCATGAAGCAGAAAAGTAGTCTTCATGTCTTTCCAAAGACTCGGCTTGGGCATAGGCAACAACTCCTTCGGTTCGTTTCGGATTGCTTTCAGACATTACCTAAAGTAAGCCTTTTCACAGCTTACTTGCAATCCGTGCGGCAGGTATCCACCTTCACCATGCCGAATCCCTGGGAGTTTTTTTCGCCGAAACCGCACTCGTAGCCGATCTCCATGAGTTCGGGGGGCGCTTCGAGACGGAAGGGCGCAAGCAGACCTTTCACTTTGGTTTCGTCGGGCCTGCCCTCCTTGATGGTGATGAGCTTCTGAATCTTGCCGTTTTTGCGATCCGCGTAGTCCTGATCGAGCGTGAAGCGGAAAGTGCTGTTGTCTGCAGCATAAGGCCTGCCGTGAAGCGCTTCATACTTGCGGCAGAGGTTCTCGCAGAGCACCCGTTCGAAATCTTCATCGCCGGGAAACAGATACTGCGCGTACAGAACGCCGGCTCGCTTCGTGGCGCAGACAATTGGCGAGAGCGCAATAAAGCGCATATCGCCCGATATTTCGGGAGCATCGAGCCGCCGGACGGTCTCGACCCTGAAGCGCTCTTTTCCAACAGAAACAAACGGCTCGTGCAGCAGCCCCACAACCAGATGCTCGATGAATTCGCTTTTCGGGGAGGATATGGTGAACTGCAGCGGATTGTCGCGCGTACTCATCTGGCCGTCGTCACGAATGCTCCACTTCCGGCCTTTTCCGGCAATGAAAAGCGGCGAGTAGGTGAAGAGCTTGAAGGACTTGTTCTGCAGACGGTACCCTTCTGCATGCAGCTTTTCGGCAAATTCGCTGGAACTTCGGTCAACGATGTTGTAGATGAGGGAGGAGAGCAGATAGGAGTTATTGACCGGCAGTGTTATCGACGGATTGCGGTGCGATAGCGTGAGCGTTATGCGCATGGGACTGAACACTACTTTTATTTGTATTTATCAAAATAAATTGCCTTAACAATTTTTCCTTTTTGTAATTCTAATTTCACAAAAACTAAAGAACCTATTTTTAATCCGAGTCCAACGATATGTATACCCGGCATAATAGTTGTTACACCATTATATGTCCCTTCTAATATTCTGACTTTAACTGGCTTAATGGTATCATCACAAATTTCAGCAACAACCGCATCTTTTGGTTTTTGCTTATCTTGCATTTGTTTCGATATTTGCTTGTCATTTTTAACCTTTAAAGCAAAAACCTCATCTAGAGCTGTACTTTGCTCTTCAGAAAGTTGACCATCTTCACAAAGCAATACCCAACCTAAAGCATCATAATAGTTGTCATATTCAACAAGTGCACGTGATGTTGGATATTTTTCCATATTAGCATGATATTCCTGCCGCAAGTCATGTGGCTTGCCAATTTCCATTGTGTCCAGAATATCCTGCATCGCCGATTTAAAGGAGGCGGATTCGGGTGTATCGTGTTTTTTCATTTCAAGCATTACCGTCTTGGCGTGAAAGCCCGCACCAAAATTCAGCTTTAACAGGAGCGCATTTTCTTTTCTAAGCGTTTGTAGTCCGGTATAAATCGCCTCAAGGGATTGCAGGTCTTTACTTTGTTGTACAGCTCGTTCAATCCATTTCACATCGTGATCCAGAACGTCTCCATAGAATTGATGGCAGACTTGCAAAATATGCCCGATGATTTTCTGTTCAATCTCACTTTTGTTATTTGTATTCAACTCATCAAGTTTAAAGCCGAATAGGCGTTCAACCTTTTCACGAAAACCAATCCAGATTTTATCATATCGATCAAACGCACCGTTGTTTTTATCGATACGTTTTTTTGCCTCAAACAGAAAGTCCATATCTATATGGAGATCAAATACAAAGTGCCTGTTTGAATCGATTGCCTCGCACGGATGACGGAGTTCCTGACGACCATTTTTTGCAGAGTATTGGGCTGGAGAAATCAAAGCGAGTGTATCGGACGCTAACGAAGTATTAGTTTCATTTATATAAAGCAGTTTTAGTAAATCAAACTTGGCATCACTGAAATCGAGTTGATTATTGGCCTTATCACCCCAATCACTCTTCTTTTTACCACAGTAAAGTGTTGCTGAAATCAATTCGTTATCCAAGATAGATAACATCCGCTTCTTCATTTTTTTTCTCGCATCTTCATCAGCGCTCTTATACCTGTTTAATTCAGTATTGATATATTTAAGAATTATCTTTTTCTCATGATCACTCAGAGAAGGAATAACACTTGCAACAAGTGCGGTTCGGATCGCACCCTTCAGGCTTGAAGCTGGTATGTAGCCTTCGATCGGCCGTTTTAAGCTGAACACTGATTTTGCGGCTGTTTTTACCACCACTCTTTGTTTGACTCTTCGGAAGTTTGTCGATGAAAGTGTAGTCAGAGATATTTTTTAGCTCGGATTTTAACTGGTCGTGCAGAGGCTTCGAGACATTTTTGCATAAGTTCAAAAGGTTGAGTTCTTGACGCAATTTTGCTTGCTTCTTATTATCTTTTTCCTTAGATAAATCTCTTGATTTATCCTCTATTAAGTGGATAATTTTTTCAAACTGATTGTGGTCTTCGATAATCTTAAAAGCCTTATCAATGTTCAAGCGATAGTAACTGCCATTTTGAAGCTCGTAGTCGGAGACTTCAAGCTCTTCCCCATTGCCAATATGAACAGGTGATATGGTTGTGAGTTGGAGTCGCATAGGTTTAGGCGTTAATCTTGACATCAAATGCCATCCCGTAGTGATAAACAGGATGAGTTAAATTACCATCAGGCTTTCGCACCGTAATATTTTGGCCGTGATAGTTCTGTCCGGGGACTACCGGGAATAAGGAACCTTCGGTAAACATCATCACCGGATTTTTCATAACATCATGGGAGATGTTACGTCCAAGTCGCCCTTTACGTAGAACAGGCTCGTAGAAGACTTTACCACGACTTTTTTTAAACAGACTGACCTCATTGATTGTAGGCGAGTAGAGCGAAAGTGTTACAAACGCCGCAGCATCTTTTGGTTCCTTCAGAAAGAAGTCTTCTATCTTGAATTCAAAGTGCCCTTTTCCTGTGGAAATATCTCCACCAAATCCGATATGTTCAAGGTACCGGAGTACCGAAAAAAGGTAGTGCAACTGCTGCCCTCTTGCTAAAAAAAACAGCCCTGAACCTGACTCGAAAAACGTCTCCTCTGTGGTAAAAAGCTGTCCGGCTTTATTGATTTCAAGCGTTGTCCATGTTTTACGGCTAATCGTATTATGTGGGATCAATTCCTGCTGGTGTTTCGGTTTGTTATTGACAGCATCTAACCAACTTTTGCTATCAAAGTATTTTTTATCGTCCAATTCTCCGGAGAGAAACTTTTCAAAAACCTCTTGCGCCATAAACTTGATCTTTTTGAACTTCTTGAGGTGTTGGAGGAATTCGAGTTTCTGTTTCTTATCCCATGCTCCAGGAACAACAAAATCGTTGCCGTGTAGCACAGGTCTTGGGAAAAACAAAATGGGGGTGGCTTGATCGTCCCTCTTTTTGAAAGGAAATACTGAAGAGATTAAAAAAGGCGGTGCACCATTTTTATACCCTTCGTGAAAGGCATCTACCTCTTTTTTTGAATAAAGAAACGCCATACTGTACGCAATCAGTCCCCATAAGGTATCGGAACGCAGCTCGGTAACGAGAGACGATTTGGGGTACAAATAGACGATTTTCATGTCTCAAGGGTGTTGGGTTTGCTCAAAATGTTATCAATTTTTAATTCATTCAGTGATTTAAATGCTGTCCCCAATTGTTCAGGAATTGATGTAAGTTGTTTATTTTCTTCAACATATTTCTCTTTCTTAAAAATGACTGGGTCTAGCAAGTGGAACTTGATCTGCCCGTACCCCCGGCTTCCGCTTCCACCAAGTGCAGAGTGTTCGAGCTTCATCATTGCCTGCTTTAGATTTTCCAGATTAGCTTTAACGTCATCCTGCTTTCCATTGATCTCGTATAGAGACAGAATCAATTCAAAATCGAACCGGGAGCCTTTTACCACGCGCTCCATATAGCGTGGATTTGCTGCAGATGTCAGTCTGTCAATGGTATTTTCAGGTTTATACTCGGTGTAAAGCAATTCTGAGTCAAGATTCTTCCAGAGATCGATTGTAGCCTTGTCAGGATAGGCATCTCGAACGATTAACCTGACGGGGCCAGAATTTTTTCCCTCCTCAGCACCAATACCAAAAAGCGAAGTAATGCTATCATCTTCAGAAGGCTTGCCTTCTGGATGAACCGCTCCAAGATGATACTCAAGCAGCATTCTCAATTTTCCTTTCAGCGAGGTGCCAGGAATGTAGGGATAGCGGGTAACAGGATCACGAATTATCGGGTTATCTACCCCGCCAATTTCAAACTTGGTTTTCGAACCGCCGACATGCAGCCCCGTTAGGCATTCTATCTTGCCACGAAGAAATATGTTCGCAATGAATTGGGTTGGCATAGCAAATACTTGGTTTAAGGTTAGTTTTATTAATCTCCATAAGATTTGTGGTAGGCAACCACGGCTTGAACAAGCTCAAAGAAGTTTTCAAGAGCTGCTTTTTTGTTATCAGATTTGAGTGTTTTATCAATGGCATCCGTCATAAAATCAGTAAAGGGTTTTACCTTTCCATCACGACCTTTTGCATAAGCCAGTTTTGGTTTAAGCAAGACCAACTCCCGGTTCAGTTTTTCCCATGCCGTTTTATTAAAATCATTTACCGCTTTATTCCTATCCTGTTCATAATCGAGCTTCAACTGATTGATCGCACCATAAAAGTTTCGAATTTGGTGAGTCTTAATTCCAGATTTTTTGAAATCTTGCCCCTTATCGTCAGCAACCTTGATAATGTTTTCAATCGTCTCTTTGTCAAGTGTTGTTTTTAATTTTGGCCTCTCGCTTTGCTGTGGATTGCTTTGGTTGAGCTGTTCTTTCACCATAATACGCTCCTTTTAGTCTCTGGATTTGCGGGTTTTAAGTAAGACATAATTCATAACGATGCTATAATTTTTGAAAAGCTCCGTGGCGCTCCCTTTTATTAGTTGTTGGGCGATTTCGAGTTTAAGCCCTTCCAATTTTTCAAACCGACCTTGCTCATAGTCTACAATTTTTTTATGCGTGATGTCATGAGGGCTTCGGGCAAACCAATACCTGAGCATATATCCGAGACGGATAAAATTCGTCATTTTTAGCCCCCCCCCTTTCATCAAATGAGTCGTAAATACCTAACAGGATTCGGTAAATAACGGAGCGGGAGATTTTTTCTTTTCCGTTCTCACTTTCAACAGCACGGACAATTTTTTCAGCAAAGACAATTAACCCGCTGAGTTGATCCCACTTGACTTCACGCCCAAAGATGCTCAAGGCATTTTTATCTTTCTGGTCTTTTGCTTTTTCCTCGGCGCTGCCTGCGTGCTGCGCAGCTTTTTGAATCGGATAGTGTGAATCGCAGTGAATAATGCCAGCGGAAAATGAGAGGTTGGGATTGTCGCAACAGAATGTACCGAAGTCATTGCGCAGCTCCCGGGTGAATCGGAGGATATTAATCCACGATCCGACAATAAACGCATCATCACCCCCGGAGTAGGTGACATAGCAACGATAATCTTCGGCAAGTTTATTCATGTAAAAACAGAAGAAGTGTATAAACTCGCGACTCAGCGCTGCAATCTCATAAAGACTTGTTTTGCCTTTGTGCTCCAACCCATATCCGAAAATAGCCCCAAGATTATCGACATCAAGTCGAAGCACACCTAACAAGGGATAGTCCAATGTGGCTTTATTCTCACCATCCACATCAAGTCTTGCTAACTGCTCGAAATCAAGGGGTTCATCCTTGTTCATTTTTATTCCGAGAATATCAGCAGAATCACCCTCGGTTGGGATGTAGTTACCAATGAACTTGAATCCGAAGGCGATATCTTTACATCCCTGTTGAATACACCAATCCAGTTTATCTAAAAAATCGGATGGGTTATTAAGGCTGAAAACGCGGATACGGTAGTCCTTCATCTTTGAAATCTCTAACAAGTCATCAACCAGCCACCATGTGATGTTTAGACCGGAAAACCTGATAAATTTCCCACGTTTAAGTTCTTCAATCTCTTCAGAATAGATTTCAATAAGAAAGTTTGTTCTGGTCAACTGTGAGCCTATGTCTTCAAATAACCTGCTTGGCTCATACTTCTCATTGATACAGTCGGCAAAAACATAAAGCTCGCTGAAAGCCTTTTGTTTCTTTGCCTTTACAATTTCATCTTCAAGATTTTGATAGGCTGGCCTATAATCATCCACAATGTTTTGTGGGACATCTACCCATTTAAGAACAAGGGTAAGTTCAAGTTGAAAGACATCAAGAAAGTATTTGTTAATTACTTTCTCACTGTCTGCAAGCACAGATTTTATTTTGGGGGTGTTTGGGGCAAGAATTGTAAAATGACCGCCTCCTGCATAAAGAATATTTGCCTCCTGCAAGTTTAAATCCCTTATAAGGACATCAGCAATTGTATCAGTCAAGAGAGAAATGTAAAAAGAACGGCCACGAAGCCGCTTTGCTTTTCGTTTTCCCTCACCAGCAGTTCCCAACAATGAATCAGGAACAGAATAAATAAAGTTTTGTATCCCAGATATATCACCCTTGATTAAAACATATGGCTCTTCGCTTGTCTCTATATCCTCGCCTTTACCTTTTAACTCTAACCACCTTATAGCGCAATCTATTTTTTTCTTATTGAAAACAGAAATATAATTATTTATCTTTGATCCAGACCGAGAAAAATATTTTTCATTAAGATAATGCATCGTATCAACCCGAGACTGAGAAGAGAGTATTTTAATATTCTCAACATCCTCAAGATACTTGTTTTGATCAATCAATAAATTAGTTTCACAACTCTTTTCAGGCAACACCGAGTCTATATCAAGCACATCTGCTTTATAATAAAAAGTGCTCATATTCACACTAAACAAAAGCGACACCTTTTCTGTAATAGGCTTCAACAAAACGGCCTTTTCATTAACTAAGAGATCATCAAAATATTTATCTAAATTCTTCATATCCCTGTAATCATTTATTATCTAAAAGAAATAATATTAAGGGCACTATAAAAAGTGTCATAAGAGACCTAAGTGCAAGGCGGCTGGAGCGCAAAAAACAGAGCGGACAGGTAGTACATGTGGATTTCGGGCACCGACCAACGCAGCAATTTATTGCACAGTAACTTTTTAGAGGCTCTCTTAAAAGAAAAAAGAGAGATATAGAAGGATGCTGAGCGGGCATGGGTTCTGAGTTTTGGTTATTCCGAAACAACTGAACTGCAGAACAACAAGAACTTGGGTCGCATCAAGCTGATTGCTCAATGGAACGAGGCTCCGAGACGTGGGCTTAGATATGGAATTCTGTGGCTTACAAGCGGGTCTGCATCATTGACATCGTTGCATATATATGTTACGTATCTTCTTCGCTTAATCAAAGATTTTTCGGGAAAAAACCTGTTTTTTTAGGGGATATTTTTGGGGATTTTAGCGCTTGCTGCGGGAGGCGTGCCGGAGTTCGCGGAGGTTGAGGATTTCCGCCACTTCGTACTTTTCACTTGCGCCCGGCTGGGTTGGGCGGAGGCGGGCGACGTTGGGGAAGTGGCCAAGACGTCCGTGCAGTTCGGCGAGGATGACCGACCAGACTGCCGGATAACCGGCGGGCACTGCCACGCATGGAATCGTTTGCCACTCCTCGCGCGAGCGTCCTCCGGCGCGTTCGATGATTTTGGTGATTGCGGCTGCAAAGTTGTTGTCTCCCGGAACATTCCCCAATCGAACGTCCACCACGCTGGAACGTTTTTGCCGAGTATTCATTTGTGTGATTCACTGACATCGTTACACTTTCAAGAATTCAGTACAACTCAAAATTCAGTCGGATTTCGTTGGGCTGAGTTATTATTTGGCCTATGCATCTTATTCTTAAAAAAAACCAATTACAAGCATTTCGGACTTGATGTCGAGATTCGTCCGATGCACTTGTTTGTCTTGATCTAGAACGGATTTAGATTGAAACGATGTCTATGTATCGCACAATTCATTTAAACTGATCAAACTCAAATTGTGAACATGGTATAATAATTTTTTCTTCAACGTTTGATTCTTTTACTTTTTCCACATCGCGCCAGAAATCACTCGTCTGCAAATATTCAATATGAGAAAACCTTTGATTTTTCAAATGATCTTTTAAAGGAATCATTCCAATAACCCCTAATATTTCAGAACGGGTCATATCTTTTCTTCTCAACTTAAACGGAGTAATAATTTCTCTACCATCAGCATTATTTCTTAATATTATAAGAATCGACTCATTTAGACGCTCTATCTCTTTTTTATTATTGATGTTATTTATTTTCAATAAAAGCCATCCAGAAAATGCAAAAAGCGCCCCTAAAACGCTTAAAACATCAGCAATAAAGCTAAAACTCGAAACCCCTAACCACTCCATTTATTGTTTTAATAAATTAATTTAAAGTTATTTTATTAATCAAGAAGCTCTCCCAAATGATACTTATTACCATGAGCTATCGCGACCACATATTTTTTCATTTTCGGATCATAACAAGCAACCGCCTGATAAAGATGCGTCAACCGATGAGCAATCACCATAGCAACAGGCAGACTGGCCGGACCACTTATACGTATAAGTTCACCACCCGTAATCATTCCGTCTTCGATAAGTTTCAACAACTGTTCATCTGCATCCTTTACTATACGATCATTTTGTGCTGGATCACCGAAATCAACCTTTAAAAGATCATTATCTTGGATATTTATATGATACGATGCCATAATCAACCTCTGTTTATCATTATAAAGACTCTACCATACTTACAATAAGAACTGCAAGTTCAATTATAGTTGGTCGATTCCGAACAGACAAATCACCACGTTCAAGATAATGAATCGATCCCCTATATATACCATCTTTATGCAAAGACAATGAAACATCCTCTGTGCCTTTGTGATCGCTTGTCAATTCTGCAATTACCTTAAGAGAAGCTTTTTTACAAAAATCATACCAATCGGAAAAGAGTTCACGATTACCAGATAAAAGAATAGCATGAGTAGCTCCACTACAGATACGAACATTTTTTTCATCGGGAATCCCGCCAATATCAACAAAAGTCAAAGGCAGCTCACAATTATCAACCCATTGACTCCATTTATCTACCGCGTCATCCGTAAACTTTCCTTTATAGGACTTTTTCAGTAACTCAGCATGTTCAGGATTTAAATTATATGTTTCCTGATACCAGCTACCTTCTCCATCTGGACACGCTGTAATTACATATGGATAAGGAGCCCCTTGTATTTTTCTTATTGCCTCTCTAAGACCATACCTCAAACATGATTTCCCCGAATGTGGCGGCCCACAAAAAACTATTTTCATAAAAAATTATTTTATCAATTCTTAACTAAAAATAAAAGCCAATATTTACATCCTCTGCGAGTGCAATAAGCCATAAAGGACGGATGGCGACTATATCAACATGGGGGTTCCGTCGTAAAGGAAAGTTTCAATCCTCAATGAGTGCAATTAGCTAATAAGTACTGGTTTGGTCAATTCTTGAGAGCATATTCGGATCAGTTTCAATCCTCAATGAGTGCAATTAGCTAATAAGTACTGGTTTGGTCAATTCTTGAGAGCATATTCGGATCAGTTTCAATCCTCAGTGAGTGCAATTAGATATAAAGCCAGAACGGACATGAGGCGCGCCTGTCTTCAAGATGTAAGTTTCAATCCTCAGTGAGTGCAATTAGATATAAAGGGCTGAAATAAGGCTCTTTTCCATAAACCCAAACTTACAAGTTTCAATCCTCAGTGAGTGCAATTAGATATAAAGGCGCGCCGAATTCACCTTCTTCGACTACAAACGGGGGTTTCAATCCTCAGTGAGTGCAATTAGATATAAAGATTTTAACAATCAAAAACGTTGTGAACCATGAAAAAAATTCTTGTTTCAATCCTCAGTGAGTGCAATTAGATATAAAGATCTGTCTTTATCTAAAGCCGAACACTCGAATTCCGGGATGTTTCAATCCTCAGTGAGTGCAATTAGATATAAAGGACACCAGAACCAGATGCCACCCAGGCCTAAGCCACACCCCACCGTTTCAATCCTCAGTGAGTGCAATTAGATATAAAGCCATACCACCCCCCAAGACACCTGGCTTCTTAAACCCCTTACAAAGGGTTTCAATCCTCAGTGAGTGCAATTAGATATAAAGGTATCAGGATTTTAACAACAAAACACATGAAAATGAAAGTTTCAATCCTCAGTGAGTGCAATTAGATATAAAGAAAAAAAAAATCTGTTTGTTTAACTTTTGCTCTTGGCTATGTTTCAATCCTCAGTGAGTGCAATTAGATATAAAGCCGGTTTTAACAAATGAATCACAAAACATCTATTGCTATGAAGTTTCAATCCTCAGTGAGTGCAATTAGATATAAAGCAAATGCGCCACAATCAAACGCTGGGCATTCAGCAACACGGACGTTTCAATCCTCAGTGAGTGCAATTAGATATAAAGTGTCGTACTCCGACGTGTACGGCAACGGCGCCGCAAGTTTCAATCCTCAGTGAGTGCAATTAGATATAAAGCGACAAGAGTGCCCGTCGGATCGAGCAGGTATCCTCGGTTTCAATCCTCAGTGAGTGCAATTAGATATAAAGTAACAATAATAATAAACAAGGAGGCTATAATGCCAAGTTACGTTTCAATCCTCAGTGAGTGCAATTAGATATAAAGACGGATACAATGGCGACTCAGGCGTGGGCAACCGTGTCAGTTTCAATCCTCAGTGAGTGCAATTAGATATAAAGATTCCTCGCCCCTCACGGGAGGAGCTGGAATCGTTCATCCAGTTTCAATCCTCAGTGAGTGCAATTAGATATAAAGTGTTGCGGTAAGGTCTCTCTGACCCCAGCCCGCAAAACCGTTTCAATCCTCAGTGAGTGCAATTAGATATAAAGTTGCAAACTCCGGGCCGACCTTGCCGGTCGTGTCCATAGTTTCAATCCTCAGTGAGTGCAATTAGATATAAAGAGTGCCTCCGGAAACCCTTGACTGGCAAGGGCTGCCGGGGCCAAAATCGACGCTCATGGAAAAATCAGTGATGTCAAGGGACAATGGCCTGATTTTACTGCTGTACGGCATCTGTATCTTATGCATTTTTATTCAGTTATACAAAATCGACGCTCATTTTTTCGCACAAATCCCGTTAAACCTTTTTCTATAAGCAGTTATTGCCTTTTTATCGGAAAATCCGGTGTTGCCCTGCAGGAGCTTCGATTTCACCAGGTTACCCGGTACGGATCGTACTGCATCCTCGTTCCGGCTATCACCTCCTGCATGATCTCCACCTGCTTCTCGATCTGCCGCCGGAAGTTCAGCGTCCGGCCGGTGCAGCCGTCGCGCGACTCCTGCCACATGCGCGACTCGAATATGCCGAGGTACTTCTTGCGGGCGTCGTTCGAGAGAAAGCAGCCCGGCTGGTCCTTGCGGTAATAGAAGTCACGCTCCTGCAGCAAACCCCGGTTCAGGGTGTAGAGCACCAGCGAGTCGATCACCGTGCGGAACTCCTCCACCAGATCGCTGACCAGGGCAGGGTTCCCCTTGCGTTCGGCATGCAGAAAGCCGATATAGGGATTCAGGCCGCTCATGCGTACCATCGAGAACACATTGGCGTGCAGCATCGAGTAGCCGAAACTCAGGAGGCTGTTCACCGGGTCGGTGGGCGGACGGCGCACCCGCTGGAACGACGCGGTATGGAACGGCAGGTCACGGCGGAAAAACCGGCCGAAGCATTCGAAATAGAGCGCGGAGGCCTTGCCTTCAAGTCCGCGCAGCACCTCGATATCCTCGCATGTGGCGGCTTTGGCGGCAAGATCGGCCATGATTTCGAGGTTTGCCTTCATCCGGCCGTTCCCGTCGTCGTCACGGCGCTGCAGGGCGGCCTTGCGGCGTCGGATCATGGCCCGGCTGTTGGCGATCTTTGCTCCGACGATGGCTCTGGCGATTTCAAGCGCGAAGGGCTCGTCGATGGAGCGCAGAAAATGGAACCGCTGCATTTCGGCATTGTCGGCCATGGTGGCCTCCAGCCTGCCGAAATAGCTGCCGTGCTGCGACAGGAAAACCACGGGTATCTCGTTCTGCAGGCAGTACTGCATGACCGGCGTGGTGAGCGCCACGTTGCCGAACACCACCACCTGCTCGATGCGTCGCACGATCACCTCTTTCACCACCGCGCCCTCCTTTTCGATGCTGAACCGCTCACCGTCCTTTCGCAGGATGCTCCCCTGCTCCTGCAGGTAGAGCGTATTGAGAAACGGCGAGTACAGCTTCTTCAGCGCCTCCCGTTTTTCACGCTGCCGCTCCTCGTCCTGGCGTGAAAGCCGGTCGAGAAAGTCGTCAACATTCACCTGCTTCTCTTCGAGGCTCTCCAGCAGCTTCGAGCCGAACTCGGTCTGCAGCAGTTCGTTTTTCGACAGCTCGATCTTCTCCCCCTCACCGGTCTCAAGCTCGAACTGCGCACGCTCGTCAGCCATCACATCGGGATCTGCCGGAGCGGCATGCAGGCTCTTCCTGCGCAGCCTGAACCTGCCAAGCTTGTCGTACCACTCCTCGGGGTGCATTTTCGTGGGAATCACCAGCGAACGGATGAAGAGGTAGCCGAGATACTTGAACCCTTCGGCAAAGGTGGTGATGCGGGTCTTCTCGTTGTTGAGCTCGAGCTTCAGTCCGGCAAGCGCGCTTTCGGAGAGCTTGAGGGCGGCTTCGGCTTTCGGGCGGCTCCTGCAGAGCACGAGGTAGTCGTCGGCGAACCGAACCAGCCTGAACCCCTCCTTTTCCATCTGCTCGTCGAACCGGTCGAGGTACAGGTTCGCCAGCACCGGGGAGAGCGGCGAGCCCTGCGGCAACCCCATGACGTTGCGCTTCCTGGGGTTGAGGCCGTCCACGATCTCCGCGGTGAGCCACCGGTGCAGGAGTGCGATCAGTTCGCGGTCGTCCAGCAGCTCCGCAAGCCGCTGAAACAACAGGTCGTGACGCACGTTGTCGAAAAAGTTGCGGATGTCGGCATCGAGCACCCACTGGTACCCTTCGCGGTGCAGCCGCTCGATTTCGCGCGCCGCACCCAGGCGCGATATGCCGGGACGGTACGCGAAGGCGCAGGAACCGAGTTCGGCCTCGATAATGGGGTTCAGCATGATGGCTGCGGCGGTCTGCGCCACCCGGTCCATCACGCCGGGAATAAGCAGCACCCGTTCCTTGCCGTCCGGCTTCAGCATCACGAGTTTCAGGAGCGGTCCGGGCCGGTAGCTGCCGGTCAGCAGCGACTGCGAAAGCGACCTGAGATTGTCATCGAGCCGGAGGGAGTACTCCTCGATGGATGTGTTGTCGTAACCCGGCCTGCCGTCGTTCGAGGCCACCTTGTACCATGCCTGGAAAACGGTTTCAGGCATCGCCATCTGGTTGTAGAGCCATCCCATCGCTCAAGAGCTGGTTGTTGGAAAGCCTGTACAGGAAACTCCACTCAGGAAATCACGAAGGGACTTGCAATCTCGAACGGACGGTTGCCGTCAACATCCACCCGTTCGACGCAGCCCCGGCAGAGGTGGTAATATCGGATGCTGTCGATCGGGTGTTTCGGGTCCATCAGCTTCAACAGCCTCCGGCGAAGTCCGGCATAGTCATCGTCGGAGATGAAACACTCGAACACGCTGTACTGCACGGCAACACCGTACCCCTTGAGCACCTTGTGGATTCTCGTTCTCCTCCGGTCGTTTTCGATGTCGTAGGTCACAAGAATGAATTGCATGGGTGTCACAGGAGTCAGAATTCATGAGCCGGAAACCGGCATGGAACACCGGCGTGATTCCACTCTTTTACTGCACCTGTATCTTACTGAAATTACAGTGGACATGCAACGGGAATGGCCGGGAGGACGGTAAAAAACCGACTTTGACGCAGAAGGCATTCTCTTCTTTGCTCCCAACGTGTTATTTTTCAGGCCGGCAGTATTATTTATCCTTTAACAGCGGTATCGTGGGGGCAACGGACTCAAAAGAGCATCGGCAGACAACGAAAAAAACGGCAAACGGCGTGACACGCGAGCTGAATGTACGCAAGCTCATCGCGCCCCGGAACCGCTCGACCGAGGCGCTCTCGAAGCTCACCCTCTTCGTTCGGTTCCTCAAGCCGGTCACCTGGATTCCCGTCATGTGGAGCTTTCTTTGCGGTGCGGTGGCCAGCGGCCGGTTCGGCTGGGAAGACCTTGGGGGAACGAAGTTCCTGCTCGCAATGCTGCTGACCGGGCCGCTGGCCACCGGAACCTGCCAGATGCTCAACGACTACTTCGACCGTGACCTCGACCAGATCAACGAACCTGACCGGCCGATTCCGGGAGGGGCCATTTCACTGCGCAGCGCTACCGTGCTGATCGCCATCTGGTCTGCGCTTTCGGTCATTGCCGGCTACCTGATCCACCCGCTTATCGGCTTTTACGTGGTGATCGGCATCATCAATGCGCACCTGTACAGCGCGAACCCCATCAAGCTCAAGAAACGGCTCTGGGCGGGCAACATCATCGTGGCGGTATCGTACCTCATCATCCCGTGGGTTGCCGGTGAAATCGCCTACAACCCCGAGCTCACCCTCGAATCCCTGCTTCCGTCACTCGTCGTTGCCGCCACGTACACCGTCGCCAGCACCGGCACCATGACCATCAACGACTTCAAATCGGTGGACGGCGACCGGCTGGCCGGTGTCAGGACCCTGCCGGCCGTATTCGGCGAAAAGAATGCCGCACTTATTGCCGCCGGGCTGATCAACCTTGGCCAGCTGCTTGCCGCGTTCTGGCTCGCGCTCTCCGGCCAGCCTCTGTACGGTGCGGTTGCCGCCGGGCTGATCGTGCCGCAGTTCCTCCTGCAGTTCAGCCTCGTACGCTCGCCAAGAACCATGGATGTCCGCTACAACGCCATCGCGCAGAACTTCCTCGTGGCAGGCATGCTGGTCTCGGCTTTCGCCATCAGAGCATCAAGGCCATGATGCGCTTCACCGAACTGCCGGAAATTTCCGTCATCCTGCCCACCTTCAACCGGGCCGGGCTCCTGCCGAAAGCCGTCGAAAGCGTGATCGCGCAGACCTGGACAGACTGGGAACTGCTCGTGGTGGACGACGGCAGCTCCGACGACACCTTCAATGTGGTGAACCCGTACCTTGAACGGCACAGCGCCATCCGCTATCTGAAGCACGGCAACCGCAAGCTGAACATGACGCGCAACGCCGGGATCCAGGCGGCATTCGGCCGGTGGGTCACCTTTCTGGACAGCGACGACAGCTACCGGCCGGAACATCTCGAAAGCCGGATCGGATTCATGCAGGAAAACCCTGAAATCGATATGATCGTCGGAGGCTTTCATACGGAAGGTGATATTTTCGTCCCCGACTGCTACAATCCCGACAGGATGATCGACATCCGGGAGTGCATCGTCGGCCCGACGCTTTTCGGAAGGCGCGATGTGTTCATCGCACTGGGAGGCTTCAGGCCGCTCGCCTACGCAGGCGAAACCGAACTGTGGGCGAGAGCTGAAAGCCGGTTCCGGCTGCGGAAAATCGAGGATCCCAAAACCTACATCTACACACGCGCAAACGACAGCATCACGAAAACCTTCAACCCGCTCCGGCCATGAACATCAGGAACGTCACCGTCTACTGCAGCTCGAGCAACCATGCCCCCCGTTCCTATTTCGAGAGTGCCGAAGAACTTGGCAGGGGCCTGGCCCTGCGCGGCATCGGACTGGTGTTCGGCGGCGGCCAGGTCGGCCTCATGGGGTGCGTGGCCGATGCCGTCATGCAGCATGGCGGCACCGTACGGGGCATCATTCCCCGATTCCTGGAAGCGAAGGAGGTTGCCCATTACGGTATTTCGGAACTGCACGTGGTTGAAACCATGCATGAGCGCAAGATGAAGCTCACCGAATGGGGCGACGCGTTCGTGGTGCTTCCCGGAGGATTCGGCACCCTCGACGAGCTGATGGAAATCGTGACCTGGAAACACCTCGGCCACCACCGCAAGCCCATCCTGCTGCTGAACAGCAACGGTTTCTGGGACACCCTGCTCTCGTTTTTCTCCCGGATCGCCGATGAGGGCATGGTGAGACCCGACCACGCCAGCTACTACTCGGTCTGCAACACACCCGAAGAGGTGTTCGGCATGCTCGAAAGCGCCGGTGCAAAAACCTGCTGAAGCGGCATGGAGGAACCGCAGGGGCTGAACGCATGTTCCCTTTTGTGTCTGTATTTTTTTCGCTGAAACCAGAACTCCCTGAAAGCTCCCGAACTGCATGAAGAACTTCTACCCCGCTCTCGGCCTTACCCTGCTGGCCGGACTTTCCACCGGCATAGGAAGCCTGCTCGCCCTGATGGTGGATCATACCAACAAGCGGTTCCTCACCTTTGCCCTCGGGTTTTCAGCCGGCATCATGCTGTACGTCTCGTTTGTGGAAATCATGCCCCAGGCAGGAAGTACCGTGGCACAGGAGGTCGCCGGCAAAACGGCATCGTGGATCATCACCGCGGCTTTTTTCGGCGGCATGCTCTTCATCTGGCTGATCGACCAGCTCGTGCCGGATTTCGAAAACCCGCACGAAATGTCGATGATCGGCACCCTGAACGAAGGACCTCTCGAAGAAGCCCGTCTGCACCGCATGGGAATTTTCACGGCAGCCGCCATCGCCATCCACAATTTCCCGGAAGGGCTGGCGGTCTTTTTCAGCGCACTGTCGAACCAGAACCTCGGCGCGGTGATCGCCGCGACCATAGCCCTGCACAACATCCCCGAAGGGATGGCTGTTGCCGTACCGATCTACTTCGCCACGAAAAGCCGCATGAGGGCGTTCAGCTACTCCTTCCTTTCCGGGCTTGCCGAACCGCTCGGCGCTGTTATCGGCTACGCCCTGCTCAAGCCGTACCTCACGCCCACGGTGTTCGGCGGCGTGCTTGCCGGAGTTGCCGGCATCATGGTGTACATCTCGCTCGACGAACTGCTTCCCGCCGCGGAGGAGTACGGTGAACACCACATCGCCATTTCGGGCCTGATCCTCGGCATGGCGATCATGGCGGTGAGCCTGTTGATGCTCGGATAGGAGACGGGAGGAGTCTGCTGACGACTCAATCCACGGCTACCGCAGTGAGATAATCCGTACCGAAATCGGTTCTCAGTTCGATCCACATGGGCAGGTGATCGGACATCTGGTAGGTTCTCCACTCCCTGTATGCAAGACTGTGCCGTGCTGTCCGCTCGGCATAATACCGTTCGTCCTCACCATCGGGATCATCGTCACCGAAACGGAACACCTCCTTGAAGTAATCGAAGATACCGGCATTGCCGACGTCGATGAACGGGGAGCCGGGTTCAGATGTGCGATCCGGCTGCCAGTAAGCGATCTGGTCATAGGCCTTGTCACGCGCGACATTGCTGCCGGCCGGAATTTTCCTGAGCTGTGCAGGCACCATAAACCCGTTTGCATGAAGGGATTGCCATGTCACATGGTTCCTGCCGACAATATTGAAATCGCCAAGCACAAAAAAGAAGTTCTCCGCATCGGAATCATGTTCGCTGCGCGCCCTTTCCGAGAGAAAACCCGTGAGTTTCCTGATCTCCTCGTTTCTGCGCGCCATGCCTTCATTGCCCGTGCCGTAGTAGATATGCACCGTGCAGAGGATGAATTTCAGCCACCCTGCCTGAAAGGTCACGAGAAACGGTGAACGCGCGAACTGCAGCCCCGTGCCCCTCAGCGAATCATCCGGCGGCCGCACGAGCGCCTGATGCGTCCATTGCTGGTGCACAGCGGCATCAAGCACAGCCTGGCCATTTTCAGCAGGAACCGCAGAGCCCTGCGGCAGAACAAGCATACTGCCTTCGGGAAGAACGATCCGGGCTCCGGCGGGAAGAGGAAGCGCAAGATCGTGCTTCAGCACCATCCGGCCTTTTCTTCTGACAACAGGAATATCGCCTGGAGGTGAAAAAGCAAAACCATCGGGAAGTTCAACCTTCAGCCCGGAAGGATCCCTGATACACAAACCGGAGGAATCGGTTATCAGGTCGTTTTTCTCAAGCGTCACCTCGCCCGCTATGCTGGTGAACCGTACATGGTTTTTCCGGTAGACGAAAACCATGCGCTCGTTGTTCCCGGACGAACCCTCGGTAACATCGGTGGCAATATAGTCCCACTCGTGCCGTCCGAGAAACTGTATGACCGTCTTCAGACAGGCAAGGTCCTCACGGACTTCCTGAATGGCCACGATATCGAAATGCGATATGATTTCAGCGATAAAATAGAGCGACTCCTTGAGACGTCCTCCGTATTTGGCGGTATCGAACTCGCGGATATTCCAGGTGGCAAGGCGCAGCCACTGCCGGCCGTTCCTTTCACAGGCCGAACCGGCGGATCCGGCTGACGACGCATCGGCGACATGCGCTTCAAGCGCCTTGCGCAACGCAAGCAGCCGTCCGGCGGTACGCTGCTTCCATTCCCTGATTTCAGGGGTATCCTTTTCGCGGATCCTGAGCGACGAGTACAGGGGCATGACGAGTTCTCCTGGTGATGTTTCGGTAAAAGGGCATTTCAGGGCCGGCAAAGGGGCTGGGATCGGTACCGCTCATTGAGCAGATTACGCAAAAGAGGGCTGATGGACAAGAAAAGAACCGTGAGCGGGTACCGATACTTGCGCATGGGGCAGGATCGGCTCCCGGCTACTGGACGACAATCACCTTCGCCCCCCTGATCTTTCCCTGCCGTATCTCAAGAAGAGCCTTGTTCGCCTCTTCGAGCGGGTATCGTTCAACTTCGGGTTTCAGCTTCATGCGGGCGGCGATATCGAGAAACTCCCGCACATCGGCCCGGGTGAGGTTGGCCACGCTTGTTATCTGCTTTTCCATCCAGAGGTGACGTTCATAGTCGATTCCGGCCATGAGCGCGCGATCATGGGACTCCTTCCGGATGGCGTTGATGACCAGCCGGCCGCCGGGGCGCAGCACGTCGAGGGCATCAAGCACCGGCTTCCATGCCGGAGTGGTATCGATTATCGCTCCACAGGACTCCGGAGGAACATCCCCGGTATCTCCGGCCCAGTCGGCGCCAAGCGTGAGGGCAAACTCCCGCTGCTCCCTGTTGCGGGCGAAAACATATACCCGTGAATCAGGATGGAGAAATCGTGCGAGTTTCAGGACAAGGTGGCCCGATGCGCCAAAACCTGTCAGACCAAGAGGCATGCCCTCATGCAGGGCGGCAAGCCGGAGCGCCCGGTAACCCACCGCTCCTGCGCAGAAAAGGGGCGCAGCCTCTTCGTCCGTGAAGACCCCGGGTACGGGGTGAAGAAAAACAGCAGGAACAACCATGTACTCCGCATACCCGCCATGGACGTCGCGGCCGGTGGCCCGAAACGTTCCGCAAAGGTTCTCCTGACCTGAACGGCAGAGATCGCAGATGCCGCAAGCTGAAAAAATCCAGGCCACACCGGCACGCTTTCCCGCAAGGTCGGCGGGAACACCGTCTCCACACTGCACAACCGTCCCCACAACCTGATGGCCGGGGACAATCGGAAAAAACGAGGGCGGCGTACGTCCCTCGATCTCGTCCAGCTCCGTATGGCAGACTCCGCAGGCATGCACCTTCAGCAGCACGTGACCCGGACCCGGAACGGGAACGGGGAGTTCCGCCAGCCGCAAGGGCGTGCTGCAGAGGTCAAGCGAAACAATGCGGTCGAGCAGCATGGCCTGCATCGGGAGCCTCCTTTTTTCAGGAAATATATGCCGGCAAGGGGAGAAGACCATGCAATGAATACGGAAACGACACCCGGCCTGCACGCTCTCTCCTGCCTCCCGTCTGCTTCTTCAGTGGCAGTCGTGGCCTCCGCAGGCCTGTTTCGGGCCAACCCTGTTCAACATGCCGCTGCCGAAATGGTCGCACATCCTCGAAATTCCGCCGTTATTTTCATCCAGTGGTACGATAATTTTCAAGGGTTATCCTCCTGATCGTTTTTTTACCTGTTTCCCCGTCACCCGATTCTCTGTGCTCCGCTCTCCTCCTGCCCACTGCTCACTGACCGGCGGCGACGGCAAATCCCGAGTTTCTGAAAAGTACCGGATAGCCGGAACTGTAGCGGAGCGAGACAAGCACCAGCAGTACGTCGCTGAATACGAGTACGGTATAGAAAACCGAAGAGAAATCGGAGGATGGCCGGCCCGTGAGAATCTGAAAGCCCTGCACCTTCACTGCAACTTCGACTTTCGCAGCGCATTCGGCAGCCTTCTGCCGCAGTTCATCGACATCCCCGTCGGGCTCTCCGGCGACAAGCGCAACAGCCATGCGCCGATAGGGGCGGGTAACGGGTTTGCCGAATATACGGATATCGGTTCCCGGGACGCCGAGCGCATCTTCCGGACCGCTGAACTGAGGATCGATTCCGGCATTGCCGGCAAGAATGACCGCGCTTGCTCCCGGGCGAAGCAGCTCGATGCCTTCTCGATATCCTCGCTGCTGCGCACAATCGATTGACCCTTGCCCGAGGAGCTCATCATCGGCTTGACAACGCAGGGCAGGCCAACCTGAGCAACTGCCTCCTCCAGCTCTTCAAGCGACGAAGCGTAGCGGTAGTCCGCCGTACGCAGGCCGAGTTCCCTTGCGGCCAGGTCGCGGATCGCCTTTCGGTTCATGGTGAAATTGGCGGCACGGACCGAAGGCACCACCTGGATGCCCTGCTCTTCGTAAGCATAGAAACGCTCCGTGCGGATTGCCTCGATTTCCGGCACGATCACCTCGGGGCGGTGCTTTGCCTTTTCATCTTCCGATGGATTGATTTGATGTTGAATCGTGTTTATATTGTAAACGATACTATCCTGGCATGAACAACCTGCCTTCCGGATGCAACATGCCGCTGTGGGCAGCAACCTGACCTGAATGACCACAATCGTATTCGTCTACAATTCGGACAGCGGGCCTGTAAGCGGGCTGCTCGATATCGGGCACAAGATTCTCAGCCCGGAAACCTACCAGTGCAGTCTCTGCAATCTCACACACGATGCTTTTGCCGAAAAACAGGCCTGGAGGGAGTTCCGCGTTGGGGTTGGCGTTCCGATGGAGTTTCTGCATCGCGACGAGTTCGAAAGGAAATATGGCCGTACCGCCCGCTACCCGGTGATTTACCGTAAAAACGGCGATATCGAACCGCTCATGGAGAAGGAGGAGATCGACAGGATAGAAACCCTCGACGGGCTTATTGCTGCATTGAAGAACGCGCTGCAGGAACTCTGAGCAGAATCTCCACGAGAAAATCCCGGAATTTCGCAACCGATGCTATCTCCACTTTCTCGTCAGGGGAATGGGGAGAGCGGATGGTGGGTCCGAAGGAGATCATGTCGAGACGCGGATAGGTGGCGCCGATAATGCCGCACTCCAGTCCGGCATGCACCACGCGTACCCTGGCCTGGCGTCCGAACCGCTGACGATAGACCTCCTGCATGAGGGCAAGAATCGGCGAATCGAAATCGGGCTTCCAGCCGGGATACCCGCCGCCAAAAACAACATCCGCTCCGGCGAGCCCGAATACGCTTTCAATGCTCGATGCAAGATCTTCGCACGCTGAATCGACCGAACTGCGCAGCAGGCACGTGACGACAAGGGCACCGTCGCCCGATTTCACGATCGCAAGGTTGCCGGAGGTTTCCACAATCCCCTCCATCCGGCTGTTCATGCGCATGACGCCGTTCGGACAGGCATGGACGGCCATGAGCGACCGGGCGAACACACCCTCTTCGATGACCTGCAGCGGCGTCGAAACCTTGCCTGCCTCAAGAAGCAGCAAAGGATCGGCAGCAGACAGTTCGGCCTGTATCGCCCTGGCCTGGTCCCTGAAATCCTGAAGAAAGCGTTCGGCATGCTGTGACGGGACGGCAACCGTGGCCGATGCTTCGCGCGCAATGGCATTACGGAGGCTGCCTCCCTCGATTTCAGAGAGGAGCAATCCATGAGAGCGGTACCCTGCATGCAGCAACCGGTTCATGATTTTATTGGCGTTGCCGCGTCCAAGATGGATGTCCATGCCGCTGTGACCGCCCCTGAGACCGCTTACCCTGATGAGGTATCCGGTATAGCCGGAAGGCAGCATGGTTGTGTCATACCGGAAAGTCATGGTACCGTCAAGACCGCCTGCGCAGCCGATGAACAACTCCCCTTCATCCTCCGAATCGAGGTTCAGGAGAATATCGCCGTGCAGCACCCCCGGCTGCAGACCGGCAGCACCTCCCATGCCGGTCTCTTCCTCGCTGGTGAAAAGCGCCTCGACGGGACCGTGCCGTACCGTGGCGGAGGCGAGCACGGCCATGGCTGCGGCCACCCCGATGCCGTTGTCGGCGCCAAGCGTGGTGCCGCGTGCCCGCACCCACCCTCCATCGATGAAGGGCTCTATGGGATCGTGAAGGAAATTATGCGCTGTTCCGGCGTTCTTCTGCGGCACCATGTCGAGATGGGCCTGCAGGATCACCCCCTTGCGATTTTCCATGCCGGGAGTCGCAGGCTTGCGGATGATGACGTTCCCTGCCCTGTCAATAAGCGTTTCCAGCCTGAGCTGCCGGCCGAAATCAGCCATGAAGCTCCTGATTTTTTCTTCGTGTCCCGAAGGACGGGGCACCCGGGTGAGCCGGTAGAACTGTTCCCACACCTCGCGGGGCTCGAGCTCCCGGATTTCGTTCCGCATCGATAATTTTCAGGTGTTTACCGCCAGAAGCACACGGGACCGTATGCTATTGGCCCGATTATGTCATATCTTCCCTTATTGTGCATGATGCCCGCTCAACGGCGTTTTCCGGCCGGCATCCCGACTGTTTCCGGTATCCCTTTCAATGCAACCCTATAAACCCTTACAGCCATGGCAAACTCAAACGGCGTTTTTTCAGACCTCTTCAATGCAGTCGGCAACCCGGTCCAGAACGCGGCCGACATGGCGGGCAACGGCGCAGTATCGGCGCTCTCGCTCGTCGAGTCCTGCACCAGCCTCTGTGCCACCCTCATGACAAGCTCGGTCAACATGGCCCTGCAGCTTGTCCAGGGTGTCGCCAGCGGCATCAGTTCGGCAACAGCCCCGAAACAGTAATCCCCGATTGAAAAAGCAACCGCCTTGCCGGAACATGCGCAGGGCGGTTGTCGTTGAGCACAACAAGTCAATCGGCATCATTCCTCTGCTTGAAAACAATGCCCGGTCTTGCATCCTCCCACAGAGAACCGTACTTCCGTTTTTCGGCTTCCGAAAAGCGGATCGAACCGGCAAGGAACCACGAACCGGAATGTTTCATGATATCGGTGCCTTCACGGCTCCCGAGATGAACAAGTCCGGTAACCTTGCCCTCTTCGCCTCGAACCACCTGCCAGCTCCCGGAAATACAGTATCCCGAATCAGCAGCCACGACATCGAGCACCTCTTCGATCTGCCCCTCATCGCTGTCGCCACGCAGTTCGAGCGACCCGTATGCGTATGCGACGGACTTCAGCTCATCGAGCACAAAACGGACGAATTTGTTACGCGCCATGTGGTGCATATCCAGTGTATCAAGCAGAAAGATGAACTGGAGACCATCCTTGTCGACTCCGGAAACCGAGCGCGGCAGACTGCCGTACTCTTCAGCAAGAGTCGAATACCAGGCTGCATATTCCTCGAAAAGCCCGGTGAGCAGTTCCCTTGAAGCAGTCTTTTCCATAACGGAATCCGATACAGGTTCAAAAAAGTCAGTTGAATCCGGAAACCGGTTCAGAACAAGATAGGTATCTGCCGGAACATTCGGGCAAAATCCGGATACGGCGGCGGGATGATGAAAAACGGAAGGAAACCGCTATCATAGGAATAAACGCAAAGACAATCCGCTCATGAAACGTTCCGGATCGAGCATCATCTTTCTGAACAGCCGCAACGAAGTGCTGCTGCTCCAGAGGGACGACAGGGCAGATATTGCCTATCCGAACATGTGGGACCTGCCCGGCGGCCACGTCGATGAGGGAGAGACCCCCGAATCGTGCATCGTGCGGGAGATGCGGGAAGAGATCGAAACCGATGTCTCCGCCTGCCGCCGCTACGCGGTTTATGATTTCGAGGACCGCGTCGAGCACATTTTCCTGATGGAGCTTGACGTGGCGGCAGAAACGATACCCCTGCACGAAGGCCAGCGCCTGCGGTGGTTCGCGGCAGAGGAGATTGAGGGCCTCCCGCTGGCTTACGGGTTCGATCTGGTGCTCAGCGAGTTTTTCGCATCAACCAAAAACCATTGCCCCATGGACACCAGCCGTTTCGAGGCGCACCGATATTTCCTCAAGGACTTCATCCGGCAGACATTCGACTTCTCGGAAACAGACCAGAACCGCAGGATTCCACCCCCGCCCGTCGAGAAGCCCTGTGATCCACAGGCTGAAAAAAAGGAACTGCCGAAAATCGAAACCCTGACGGACATCGGGCATATCGACCTCCGGACAGCCATCGCAAAACGGCAGAGCTGCCGTACCTACGGCGACCGCCCCCTCTCGCTCGGAGAACTCTCCTTCCTGCTCTGGTCGACCCAGGGAATCAGGGTCAGACTCGATGCCGGCCACGCCCTGAGAACCGTGCCCTCGGCCGGATGCCGGCACGCCTTCGAAACATACCTCTCGATAAACCGCGTCACCGGACTCGAACAGGGAATCTACCGCTATCTTCCCCTCGAACACCAGCTTCTCTTCGAATTCGCCGAAGAAAACCTGGAGCGCAGGATCACAAGGGCGGCTCTCGGCCAGCAGTTTGCCGCAGAGGCGGCACTCACCTTCATCTGGACCGTCATCCCCTATCGCATGGAGTGGCGCTACGGACCGGCCGCCCACAAGGTGATCGCCCTCGACGCAGGCCACGTCTGCCAGAACCTCTATCTTGCATGCGAAGCCATCGATGCCGGGACCTGCGCCATCGCGGCATACGACCAGGACGCCATGGACAGCCTGCTCAGGGTTGACGGAAAGGAAGAGTTCACCATCTATCTGGCTCCCGTCGGCAAGAAGCCGTGAACCCGGCAACATCCGGCTGCATCCGAAAGATCAGGCCGTCACTGTCGGAAAATTCGGCGAACAACCCCGAAAATGAGAGCGCGGCACGTTAGATATTGAGCAGCTTCTGAATATCAAGCAATTCGGTGCTGAAACTGTGATTCAGCTTCACGGCCTTGTTGAAGGGCACCTGAACGATTTTTCCATTGTCCAGGCCGATCACATGATGCTTTTCTGATCGTCGAGCAGGGCCTCGACTGCAGCAACACCCATCCTCGTGGCATTGATGCGATCGTTGGCCGAGGGACTTCCCCCACGCTGGATGTGGCCAAGAATCGAAACGCGCACATCGAGTTCGGGGTGTTCCCTTCGTACCTTTTCGGCAATTTTCATGGCTCCTCCCGGTTCATCACCTTCGGCAACAATGACAATCCCGCTCCGTTCCTTGGAAAAGGCGCCTATCTTCCTGCTTCCCGCTCCTTCTTCATGGCTATCGTGATGAGCGCCCTGACACCGAGGTGATAGCTGTCCGGTCCGAAGCCGCTGATGACGCCGGTGCAGACCTCGGAAATCACCGAGGTGCGACGGAACGCTTCGCGGGCATAGATGTTCGAGAGGTGCACCTCAACGATCGGCAGCTTCACGGCGCTGATGGCGTCGCGCAACGCTATGGAGTAATGCGTGAGCGCACCGGCGTTGAGCACCACGCCGCTGATTCCGCCGTTGTCCTCGCAGTGGAAAAGCTTTTCAAGCAGATCCCCCTCCTTTTCCGACTGGAAGAATTCGAACGTCACATCGGGAAAGCTTTCTGCAAGTCCGCGATTGATCTCTGCAAGCGTTATGGCGCCGTAAACCTCCGGCTCGCGTTTGCCGAGCCTGGAGAGATTCGGGCCGTTCAGGACAAGGATCGAATGGGTGCTCATGGACAGGGTTGTTTAAAGAATGTACTGGCTCAGATCGCGGTCGGACGCAATCGCAGAAAGCTTCAGGCGCACCATGGCCTCGTCGATGATCACCTTCTCCTCGCTCATGCTCTCGGGAATGTTGAACATCAGCTCCTCGAGCAGGTTGGTCAGGATGGTGTGCAGCCTTCGGGCGCCTATGTTCTCCACGCTCTCGTTGACCTTGGCCGCAGTGCGTGCGATTTCGAGGATGGCGCCGTCAGTGAATTCGAGTTCAACCCCCTCGGTGACGAGCAGTGCCCGGTACTGCTTGATGAGCGCGTTCTTGGGCTGGGTAAGGATCTTGTAGAAGTCCTCCTCGGTCAGGCTTTTCAGCTCGACGCGAATGGGAAAACGGCCCTGCAGCTCGGGAATCAGGTCCGAAGGCTTGGCAACATGGAATGCGCCGGATGCAATGAAAAGCACGTGATCGGTCTTCACCATGCCGTACTTGGTGGCCACGTTGGAGCCTTCCACAATGGGCAGCAGGTCACGCTGCACGCCCTCGCGGCTCACGTCGGGACCCTTGCCGCTGCCGGAACCGGTCGATGGGGCGGCGATCTTGTCGATTTCATCGATGAACACGATGCCCGACTGCTCCACCTTGCTGATGGCGTCCTTGACCACCGCGTCCATGTCGATCAGCTTCTGCACCTCCTCCTGTTCAAGAAGCCTGCGGGCTTCGGCGATCGAAACGCGGCGCTTCTTGCGCTTGCGGGGAAGGCCGCTCATGAGGTCCTGCATGATGTTGCCGATCTCCTCCATCTGGCCGAGCGGACCGAAAATCTGCATCATGCCGCCGGGATTTTCACTGGCCGTGTCCATTTCAATCTGACGATCCTCCATCCTTCCGCTGCGCAGCCGCTCGAGCATCTTCTCACGGCTCCGGCGGTTCACCTCCCGGGAGATGTCGTTCTCGTCGGCAGGCACCATGGCCGCAGAGAGGTCGTCCGTTTCAGCTTCGTCTTCGTCCCGACCCCGCGCAGAGGGGGCCGGAGGCAGAAGAATGTCGAGCAGCCGCTCCTCGACGAGCACGGCGGCTTTTTCCTTCACCTCTTCGGACTTTTCGCTGCGCACCATGGCCACCGACTGGTCAACCAGGTCGCGGATCATCGACTCCACGTCGCGCCCCACGTAGCCCACCTCGGTGAACTTGGATGCCTCGACCTTCACGAACGGAGCCCTGGCAAGCTTGGCGAGCCGGCGTGCGATTTCGGTCTTGCCAACACCGGTGGGCCCGATCATGATAATATTGTTCGGCATGATCTCCTCGCGGAGGTCGTCGCCCACATGCTGGCGTCGCAGCCTGTTGCGCAGGGCGATAGCCACGGATTTCTTGGCCTCCTTCTGGCCGATGATATATTTATCGAGAAGCCCGACAATCTGGTTGGGGGTGAGGTTATGTGCGGCAATCGCACTTTTTCCTTCGGTCTGTAAAGCGGCTTCCGAGTCGCTGTGAATGGTCATTGCTTGGAGTTGTAATTACTTGGAAAAACCGGCGAAGTTCCCCCTGCGGTTCAGAGCTCTTCAATAACGATATGGTCGTTTGTATAGATACAGATATCGGCGGCAATCTTCAAACTTTCATCAACGATCTCCCGGGCCGAAAGCGGGGTGTGCTTCATGAGCGAACGTGCAGCGGCAAGCGCGTACATGCTGCCGCTGCCGATAGCCACGATACCGTCTTCGGGCTCGATCACATCTCCGGTGCCTGAAATGATGAGTGCCCGGTCCTGACTCACCACGGCCAGCATGGCTTCAAGCCTCCGGAGGTATTTGTCGGTTCGCCAGTCGCGGGCCAGCTCGACGGCCGCGCGTTCGAGCCGGCCGCTGTAGGCGTCGAGCTTCTCCTCGAACCGGTCGAGCAGCGTGACGGCATCGGCGGTCGCCCCGGCAAATCCGGTAATGATGCGCCCCTGGTAAAGGCGGCGGGTTTTGCGCGTGGAATGCTTGAGCACCGTGTTGCCAAGCGTCATCTGGCCGTCGCTGCCGAGCGCCGCCTTGCCGTCCCTGATGACCCCGAGTACCGTCGTTGAGCGTATCAACGGCCTTGATTCCTGACCCTTGTGACCCATAGTGAAAACAGGTATTAAAATATTTTTTTTCTTAACCTTGCAACTGGAATTTGCATTTGTTCGCGGTATTTTGCAACCGTTCTGCGGGCTATATTGATGCCTTTGGACTGCAGATTCGAGGTCAGGGCATCGTCGCTCAGAGGTTGTCGTGAATCCTCTCTTCTGATCATCTCCGAAATATTCTGCCGGATGATCTTGCTTGACAGATCCTCCCCGTCGTCGGTGGAGAGTGCGCTGCTGAAAAAGTATTTCAGCTCGAATACTCCGAAACGGGTCTGCACATATTTGCCGTTCACCGCTCGGCTGATGGTGGAGATGTCCAGACCGGTATCGGCGGCAATTGCCTTCATGCCAAGCGGGACAAGGTGCTCGGCACCGGCCACGAAAAAAGCGTACTGCGCCTTCATGAGCGACTCGATCACCTTCAGGAGCGTCTGGCGGCGGATCGCGAGCGCCGCGGCAAAGTCGTTTGCCCGCATGAGGTTGTAGCGGATGAACTGTTTTCCGTCCTTCGGAGCCTTGCGGTTTTTCAGAATACCCTTATAGGCTTCGGTAACCTTGACCGAAAGCGAGCTGCGGTCGTTCAGCACGGCGGTCAGTTCGCCGTTTTCATAGGTTACGATGAAATCCGGCGTGATGTAGTGTCCGACTTCGTCATGAAAAACCTCGACCGGATGCGGATCGAGCGAGGTGATGAGTTCGAGGGCTTCCTCGATGCGTTGTGCTGAAAAATCGAGCTTTTTCAGCAGACGGTCATGGCGCTTGTGCAGAAAGTCGTCGTAAAACTCGGCGAGGATGCGGCAGGCCGCAGCATGGGTCAGGGGATCGGTTCCGGATTCCCGAAGCCTGAGCTGCACGAGCAGCCTCTGGCGAAGGTCGCGCACCCCGATTCCGGGTGGATCGAGAAAGTGGATTCTGTTCAGGATCGCCGCGACCTCGTCGTGATCGGCATCGATTCCGTTCCGCTGCAAACCATCATGAATGACATCGGGATCTTCGGTCAGGTAGCCGTCGTGGTCGAGATTTCCGAGAATTTCGATGGCGATGAGCAACTCCCGCTCTCCGATTCCATCCTGCAGAACAAGCTGGCGCAGAAGCTGCTCGTCGAAACTGTCGTGCTGCACCGCCTGGAAAAACCGTTCCCTGGGCGCGCTCTCATGGGTGAAGTTCAGGCGCCCTTCTGAACCGTCGGCTGCTGAAGATGCCTTGACCGGCTCCTTGAGGGCACTCTTGCTGAAACGATCGAGGGAATCGAACAGGTCGTCATCGGCCGTCCCGTCGTCAACGGAGGCAATGTCCCCTGCGGTATCCTTCAGCTCGCCGGCAATTTCGAGCATCGGGTTTTCCTGCAGTTCTTCGTATATCCTCTGTTCGAGATTGATCAGCGGAAGCTGGAGAAGCTGGCTGCTGAGTATCTGCTGTGCAGAAAGAAGCGCCTTCTGTTTCTGTTGAAGCTTTATCTCTGGCATCAGGATATGGGAGATGAATCCAAAAAAGCTTTCAGGCTGCTGACCCACTCGGTGCCGTAAGCTGATTCAAGCGCCTTACCAATATAATCAACAAGCTTCGTCCGGCGTTCCCCTCCGAGCTTTCTTGCTGAACGGCAGATCGGGAGTTGCTGGTAAACCAGATGGTCAAGGCCGAATTTCCGGCGCACCCTGACCGGAAAGAGCCGGCAGGAAATCGGCTTGTCGAAATCGGAAAGCCCTTCACGGAATCCGGCTTCGATGGCGCAGAACGTGATGCCGCCACGGCTGCAGGCGTAAACGCACTCCCGCCCTTCGATGGTTCGGGTATAGGGCGCGCCCTGATAGATTTCAACCGCACCGTGACGGCGCAGGTACCGGACACTTTTTTCCGGCAGCATCCGCACGACCGTTTCCGGTAACGCCTGGAGCTGCATGGCCTCTGACGGGGTAAGCGGCGCACCAAGCTCCCCCTCAACGCAGCAGGCTCCCCTGCAGTGCTCAAGGTCACAGGCGAACTCGGCCAGCAGCACTTCGCGATCTATGAGGACATTGCCGACGGAAACAAGCGACATAACAGGATAACCATGGTTACTCTCCGAAAAACCGGATCAGGATGATCCCGCCCGTTTTCATGCGGATGAAAACGTTGGGGAGCAAAATCTAAGAAACTTTATGCAAGTTCGGAAACCGGCAAAACCCCGCTATCCCGGAAAAAACCGCACGTGGCCCGGTAACGATCCCGCATCGGCACTGCTGCCAAAAACAGGTTTCAGCAAAAGCGCCAGAAAGCATATCTTTTCCTTTTTCGGGCAACAACCGATTATCTCTTCAACCAAGCCGGAGCATCATGCTGATCATTGACGGAAAAAAGGTCTCAAGCGACCTGAAAAACGAACTGAAAGCCCGCGTCGAGGAACTCAGGGCAGCAACCGGAAAGGTCCCGGGCCTTACCGTTATCATCGTAGGGGAAGACCCCGCCTCGCAGGTCTATGTGCGCAACAAGGCAAAGGCGTGCAAGGAGACCGGAATGCACTCCACAATCATCGAAATGGATGCCTCGACCACAGAGGATGTGCTTCTCGAAAAAATCCGGGAACTGAACAACGACCCTGACGTGCACGGCATTCTCGTCCAGCAGCCGTTACCCCGACAGATCGACGATTTCGCCGTGACTCTGGCCATCGATCCGGCAAAGGATGTGGACGGTTTCCATCCGGAAAATCTCGGCAGGCTGGTCATGGGACATCTCGACAAATGCTTCGTGAGCTGCACGCCCTACGGCATTCTCGAACTGCTCGGACGCTACGGCATTGAAACCGGAGGCAAGCACTGCGTGGTTGTCGGACGGAGCAACATCGTGGGCAAGCCCATGGCAAACCTCATGCTGCAGAAACTCGACGCCACGAACTGCACGGTCACGATCTGCCATTCGGCAACCAGGGACATCCCCTCCTACACCCGTCAGGCGGACATTCTCATTGCGGCAATAGGCAAGGCTCGCTTCATTACCGCCGATATGGTCAAACCCGGTGCAGTGGTGATCGATGTCGGCATCAACCGTATTGACGACCCGTCAACCAAAAGCGGCAGCCGTCTTGTCGGCGACGTTGATTACGAAGCGATCGTTCCGGTGGCTTCAGCCATGACTCCGGTGCCCGGCGGCGTAGGCCCGATGACCATCGCCATGCTGCTGAAGAACACCCTGCAGTCTTTCGAACGGGCAAACGGCCTGCGGCAGGGGTAATGGCAAAAAACCCTGTCCGATACATCTGCACCACCTGTGGCGCGGTTTCGCTGAAGTACCAGGGAAAGTGTTTCGAATGCCAGAGCTGGGGCACCCTGCTGGAGACCAGAACTGAACCTGAAGAATCCGGAAGAAAAAAGCGTTCATCAGGTTCAGGAGTCCCGGAAATCCAGAAGCTGCTTGACGCCGGACCGGAGGAGTTCAAGCGGCACCTGACCGGCATCGGAGAACTTGACCGCGTACTCGGTGGAGGACTCATGCAGGCATCGGCGGTGCTGGTGGGCGGTGAACCCGGCATCGGCAAATCGACCCTCATGCTGCAGCTCGCGCCCCGCATGGCTCCGGCAAAAGTGCTGTATGTTTCCGGCGAGGAATCGCCGAACCAGATACGGGAACGAGCCGGACGGCTCTCCATCCGGGCTGAAAACCTGCTGCTGTTGCCTGAAGTGAATGTCGAACGCATTCTTGCCGCCATCGAGCAGGAAAAGCCCGGGCTGGTGATCGTTGATTCCATCCAGACCCTCCATTCGGGCGAATACCAGAGTTCGGCGGGCACCGTGACGCAGATCAGGGAGTGCGCCTCCATGCTGATCCGCAAGGCCAAGCAGCTCAACGTGATCCTGATGATCATCGGTCACATCACCAAGGAGGGAGCGCTTGCCGGCCCGAAAGCACTCGAGCACATGGTCGATACCGTCCTGCAGTTCGAAGGTGAAGGATACCAGCGTTACCGGATCGTCCGTTCAGTCAAGAACCGCTTCGGCCCGACCAATGAAATCGGGGTTTTCCGCATGGAGGAGAGCGGCCTTGAAGAGGTCGGCAACCCTTCGGAGTTCTTTATCTCCGGGCGGATGAACGGCGTTCCCGGAAACGCCGTGCTTGCCGCCGTGGAAGGATCGCGGGCGCTGCTTGTGGAGGTACAGGCGCTGGTATCGAAAACAGGCTATGCCATGCCGCAGCGCATCAGCACCGGTTTCGACCTCAAGCGCATGTCGATCATTCTTGCCGTGCTTGAAAAGCGTCTCGGCATGCAGACCTGGGGACAGGATGTATTCGTAAAAATCGCCGGCGGACTGAAACTCGTCGAACCCGCCGCCGATCTCGGTGTTGCCGCATCAGTCGCCTCGGGGCTGACCGGCATACCGGTTGACTCCTCGACGGTTTCGTGCGCAGAGATCGGGCTTTCCGGAGAGCTCAGGGCCATCAGCGACTGCGAACGCCGCATTCGCGAAGCCGCACATCTCGGATTCAGGCGCATCGTCCTGCCGGAAGCCAATACACGGGAGCTGAAACCCTCACTGAAAAAACTGCCCATCGCCATTGCCGGCAGCAGAACGCTGCAGGAGGCGCTCTCCCACCTGGGCATCGGTTGAGGCTATTGCATGCAAACAAAGAACCGGCGCGCTCCGGACCGCACCTGTCCCTTCGGGATTTTCATTTTCGGCGACCTGTTTGTTAAATTGCAGGACATGAAAACCTTAAACCGGGACTGCCCATGATCAGGATCGCCATTCTCTGGCTTATCAACGCGCTGGCCGTCTTTGCAACGGCGCATCTTCTCGGCGGGATTCACATCAGGAATTTCGGCGCCGCCATTGTCGTCGCCCTGGTGCTCGGTTTCGTCAACACCGTCCTGAAACCGATCATGGTATTTTTTTCCATTCCGTTCATCGTCCTCACCCTGGGGCTCTTCCTGCTGGTCATCAACGCCCTTATGCTGCAGCTTTCAGCGGCACTGGTCGAAGGGTTCAGTGTCGACGGCTTCTGGTGGGCGGTTGCCGGATCGGTGGCAATCAGTTTTATCTCGTGGGTGCTGAGCTCCCTGCTGACACTCTGATGAACCTCTCCGAAGTAACCATCCGTCAATTCCAATGAAGGGCGAAGCAAAAGCCATTGTGCTGCCGAAAGCAAGCAAACTGAAACTGCAACCGGTCAAATTCGATGCCGGCATGCCCCGTGATGTGGTTGTCAAAACCATAGCGAGCACCATCACACCGGGGCTGGACCGCTTGCTCCTTACCAACAAACCGGTATCGCACAAGGTGCTCGACTACCCGATCATTCCGGGCAGCGAATCGATCGGCCAGGTTTTTGAAACCGGTCCCGAAACAAAAAAAGTGCGACCGGGCGACTTTGTGTATGTTTTCAGGGGAAGCCGGTGGTGCGATGCCGAGCCGTATGAGGGTTGCCACGCCGAACTGATCCCTGCCTCCGAAGATGATCTGCTGCCGCTCGGACGGCCGCCCATTCACAGGGACCTCTTGACGGGGCTTCTGGGTTATGTGGTCAGTGCACTTGACAAGATTGCCCCGGACCCGTCGATGCAGGTGCTGGTGCTCGGTCTCGGATCGGTCGGGCTTATGGTTTCCGAGTATCTTCACCAGAGCGGTTGCCTGCACGTCGATGCCGTAGAGACCTTCGGCATCCGGGGACAGCTCTCGCATGCCGAACACATCGCTCTTGAAATCGGAGACTTCACCGCAACGTTCAATGACCGCTACGATCTGGTTATCGAAACCACCGGACGAATTCTCATGATTGAAAAAGCCATCCGGCTGATGAAGCCCCAGGCCAAAGTGCTGCTGATGGGCAATTACGAGGTGATGGCCTACGATTACCGGCTGATCCAGCACAAGGAACCCGCCATCATCAGTTCCAGCATTACCGCATACAGCCACCTTCAGCGTGCCGCGGCCCTGCTCGATTCGGAGAGGCTCGATACCGAAAAGTTTTTCACCAATGTCTTTCCGGTCAACCAGTACGAGCTTGCCTACCGTATAGCCCTCGACAGCAAGGAGGCCATCAAAACCGTGATCAGCTGGGTGTGATGGAGAACATGCGGGCGGTGTTACAGCTGAGCGGTGTGTCTAAAAAATTCGGCGACATCGAAGCCAACAGGGATGTTTCACTCTCGGTCGCCAAAGGCACCATCCATGCCGTCGTCGGTGAAAACGGCGCAGGGAAAAGCACGCTTGCCGCAATCATCTACGGCATGCACCGCCCTGACTGCGGCACCATGACGGTCAACGGCGTGCCGGTGCAGTTCGACTCCCCCAGGGACGCCATCGCTGCAGGGATCGGCATGGTACACCAGCACTTCATGCTGGTGCATCCGATGACCGTCACGGAAAACATCATGCTTGGCTGCGAGCAAAAAGGGCTGTTTGCGCGCTTGCCCCTGAAAGCGGCTTCAGAACATGTCCGCCGGCTTTCGCGGCAGTACGGCATGGAGGTCGAAGCCGATGCACGGGTGGAAACGCTGTCGGTGGGAGAGGAGCAGCGCGTCGAAATACTCAAGGTGCTCTACCGGAAAGCAAGCATCCTCATTCTTGACGAGCCTACGGCCGTCCTGACTCCGCAGGAAACCGTCCGGCTCTTCGGAGTGCTGCGTTCGCTGCGCAAGGAGGGCAAAACCATCCTGATCATCACCCACAAGCTCGATGAAGTGCTCGACCTGGCCGAATTTGTCACGGTCATGAAAAAGGGCGGAATATCGGGCACGGTTTCCTGCAGTCAAACCAGCAAGCAGGAGCTTGCACGGATGATGGTGGGACGCGACGTCCTGCTCAGGGTTGAAAATCCTCCCCCCTCTGCCGGAAAAACCGTGCTTTCGGTAGAAAACCTCGGCTACCGCAATGCAAAGGGCTTGCTGAAACTTGACGGAACAAGTTTTTCCGTCCGCTCTGGCGAGATTTTCGGCATTGCCGGAGTGGAGGGAAACGGCCAGAGCGAACTGCTCTCCCTGCTCTGGGGGATGCACGACCGGAAAGGAGCGGTTTCCGGAAAAATCGTGCTCGACGGCATCGACATAACCGGAATGACTCCTGCTTCCATTTGCGCACTCGGCGTCTCGCACATTCCCGAAGACCGCCTGAAACATGCCGTTGTCGCCAGCCACTCCGTTTCGGAAAATCTGCTGTTCGGCCGGCACCGGGAACCACGTTTTCACCGCGGACCGGGATTTGACCGGCAGGCTGTCGCTGATTACGCGCGGAACCTCGCCGGCAGATACGATATACGGTGCAGCGACCCGGAACGTCAGCCGCTTCGCTCCCTGTCGGGAGGGAACCAGCAGAAGGTCGTGGTAGGCAGGGAACTCGACCGGCCGGGAATGAAGCTGCTCATTCTGGCCCAGCCGACAAGAGGTGTCGATATCGGGGCCATAGAATTCATCCACAAAAGCATCATCGAAGCCCGTGATAACGGGGCGGCCATACTGCTGGTATCGTCTGAACTTGACGAACTCATAGCGCTCTCCTCCAGGATCGGATGCCTGTACAAGGGATCGATGCGCCGGATATTTACTGAAACGGAGGTGAGCGGAGGCCGGACTGAGGAACTGTTGTTCAAACAGGAGATCGGTCTGCATATCACCTGAATGACACCACAAGGAATGACACCAAGAACCTTCCGTTTTTTCGTTCCGGTCTTTGCCGTTGCCCTTGCAGTACTCTGCAGCATGCTCATCATCGCGCTCAGCGGACGGGACCCCCTGTTGATCTCCGGCAAGCTTTTCAGGGCTACGCTGGCGTCGGAATACGGAACCGGACAGGTGCTCTTCAGAACGACAACCCTTGTCTTTACGGGTTTGGCCGTAGCGCTGCCCTTCAAGGCCAGGCTCTTCAACATCGGAGGAGAGGGTCAGTTGCAGCTTGCGGCTTTTGCCGTTGCGGTAACGGGAGCCCTGCTGCCGGTATCGATACCTCCCGTCATGGCTTTGCCTCTGGCTGCTCTTGCCGGCATGACTGCCGGAGGGATCTGGGGCGCCGCGGCCGGAGTCCTGAAAATCCGGTTCGGAGTGAACGAGGTGATATCGACCATCATGCTGAATTTCATCGCCCAGGGGGTGACCGGTTACCTGCTGAACTACCGGTTCGCCATGCCATCCACGGAACACACGGCGCAAACCGGAGCAGCCTCGATGCTGCCCTCACTTGATCACCTAACCGGCCTGTTTGCCGGTTCACCGGCGAACATCTCCCTGCTGCTTGCGATTGCCGCGGCGATCCTTGCCGCATGGTACCTTTTCAGATCGCGGGCCGGTTACGAGCTCCGGTCGGTCGGAGAGCAGCCGGAAGCTGCGGAATATGCCGGTATCCCCAGCGGCCGGCATATTGTCTGGATCATGGGCGCCGCCGGTGCGGTGGCGGGTCTGGGCGCACTCAATCTCGTGTCGGGATACAAACACTACTACGAGGCGGGACTGACCGGCGGATTCGGATTCAGCGGCATCGCCGTGGCGCTGCTTGCCGGAGCCCACCCGCTCCGGATCGTACCGGCAGCACTGCTGTTCGGCCTGCTCGAGTACGGGGGGCTTGCCGTCGGAGCCTATGTGCCGAAAGACATTTTCATGATCATACAGGCACTCACCATCCTGATCGTCATCGGCTTCAATGGCCTGAAAAAGTAACCGCTAAACCACGGAAGACTCGGTGCGGTCCGCACTGTACATGTTCATCTGCTTGCGGTAGTAGGAAAACGCCTCATCCTGCTTCACGATGCCGAGCAACCGTCCGCTTTCAGGATCGACCACCGGCAGTACGGTATAATCCGACAGCTCGAACAGCTTGAGCGCCTCATCGAGCTTTGCCGTATCGGAAAGTACCGGCACATCCTTCTTGACGACATCGTCGGCAATCAAACCGCTCAGGGGCTCATCTCCGAGCAGGATGCTCATCTCCTCAAGCCTGATCATTCCCACAAAGCGTCCATCTTCGGTCATGACGAAAAAATTCGATTCGGGGGTATGATGAAAGACGTCGAGAATCTTTTCAACCCTGGTGACATCGGTAAAGCGGATGAAATTTTTGCGCATGACATCCCTGACGCTGATGTTCCCGGCAATGGAGAGCGCGATACCGAATCCCACCTTGACGCCCTCCTTCTCGAGGACATAGGTCTCCATGGTGTGACGGTAGCCAAGCCGGGCGACAAGCGATGCGGTCACTGCGGCGAACATGATCGGCAGGACGATCTCATACTGCCCGGTTATTTCAAACAGAATGAGAATGACCGTCAGCGGTGCCCGCATGATCCCTGCGGTAAGGGCTCCCATGCCGACCAGCGCATAGGCTCCCGAAGCCGCGGTCATGCCGGGAAAAATCGTGTTGACGGCATGGCCGAACATCCCGCCCAGCATGGCGCCCATTTTCATGGCGGGAGCGAACATCCCTCCCGAACCTCCCGAGCCGACCGTCAGGGCGGCCACAACCGGTTTGAGAATATACACCCCGACCATGTTTTGCCACGATACTTCCCCGTTGAGCGCCCGCTCGATCACCTCGTAGCTGAATCCGTACAGAGCGGGAAGCCACAGGCATAAGAGCCCGCAAAGCAGGCCGCCGATGGCAGGCATTGCCCAGAAAGGGATCCCGAACCGTTTCTGAAAACGCTGGAAAAACTCCTCTATGGCGTAGAACGTTCGGATAAAGAGCACGGCTGAAAGCCCTGCGAAAACGCCAAGCAAAAAATAGAGGGCAAATTCCATATTGGACATCAGACTGTATTCCGGCACCTGAAAGGTCGGTGAAGCGCCGAGATAGCTTCGGGAAAGCACGGTGCCGACCACGGCAGCCACCACGATCGGGCTGAAGGTATGCACGCTGAAATCCCCGAGAATCACCTCGACGGCGAACATCACGCCGCCGAGCGGCGCATTGAAAACCGATGCAAGACCGGCAGCCGCGCCGCAACCCAGCAAAGAGCGTGTTCTTCCGGCGGTGAAGTTCAGTTTTTGCGCAAGCGAGGAGCCGAGCGCCGCCCCTACCTGGGCGATGGGCGCTTCCCGGCCTCCACCGCCTCCCGTACCGATGCTGATGACCGACGTGACAGTCTTGTGTATCCACTGGCGGCGGCCGATCATGCCGTTCTTCTGGGCAACAGCCTTGATCACCGACGCAAGACCGTGCTCCGGCTTTTCCTTCACGACAAATGCGTTGTACAGCCCGACAAGGAGTCCTCCGACCGCCGGAAGCAACGGCAGTACCAGCATGTCATGAAGGCTGCCGAAGTCGGGAACCGCCGAAGGAGAGCGTCCGGAAAACAGGATCGAGCTGATGAACAGGATCGATTCGTGAAAAAGCACCGCAACGTAACCGGTAATCAGTCCGACAAACACCGCGACAAGGAGAAAAGGAAGATCCTGATTGAGATTGAGTTGGGCAATGAAGGAATCGAGAGTCATGCGGAGAAACTGCTGGGGGCTTCCCTTGAAAAACCGCGTTTTCCTCATCAGGGCGTAAAGCAGGACCCGCAGGCGGTGACGGACGTTCCCTTTCTTGTTCATGCGTTGCATCGCGGTTATTCCGGTTCAGTGGCGGTTGGGTTACAGGAATGAAAAAGATAAGCCCGGAACATCCTTGCAGGAAATTATTTTGTATCTTTCCTGAATAACATCAATTTACGCATCACTTTTTTTTTCAAACTTCTTTTCTATCAGGAACCAATCATCATGGCGAAAAAAGCTGTTGAAAAAGAAACCGCCGATAAACCTGCAGCAAAAAAAAGCACCGCGAAAACCGCAAGGAAAAGTCCCGGGGCTGCCGCAGGTGCAAGTGCTGAGAAACCCGTAAAAAAAGCTCCGGCAAGCAGAAAGAAAAAACCCGCGAAAGCAGCTTCGGAGAACCCTGTAGCAACCGTCATCTCCAGGGAAGAGGAGATCAGGCTGGCCGCATATTTCAAATGGGAACAGAAAGGACGCCAGCACGGTTCACATGTCGATGACTGGCTTGAAGCGGAAAATTCACTGACCGATTGAGCCAAACACACCGTTTTCTATCTGCTGAAACATGCCGTTCAGGAAAAGAGCGGCCTGTTTCAGCACCAGGATTTTCATGAAAAAAACAATCAGTAACCTGACCGGGTCAGTCAGGATTCTTTTTGCGGGCCTCTGGCTTGTTTTCCGCATTGTCCTTGAGTATTTCGGCTTCATCAGCGACGGAAACGACCGGGCCACCGGCATCAAGGATCTCAGGGAAGAATATAAAAAAGCAAACTACCGGTAACCTTGCCTCACCGGGCGGTTACTCGGCAGCCGTCACAACGGTCAGGTCAACGGCCATGCCCGGCGACACAAACGCGTTTGCCCCCGGCTTCTGGCTGATAACCGTATTCGGCACAAGAATGGCCGAGTACTCATAACTGATCCTGCCTGTCGTCAATCCGCTGGACGACATGATCTGGCGGGCTTCCGAAAGCGACATGCCCAGCACATCCGGTACGGAAACCTTCTGAAGTCCTTCAGGAGCAATTTCGAGCTTCCCCACAATGACGGAAACTCCGGCCCCGGGCTTTACGAGGGTACGCGCCGGAATCGACTGGCTGATAACCCTGCCGTCTTCCTCGGGAGAGGTAACCGTACTGACCTGAACATTCTCGAGCAGGAGATCGAGCCGTTCAAGGGTCTGGCGCACATCGAACTCCGGACGTCCGTACAGGTCGGGCATCTGGAAACTGGGTTTTTCGCGTCGGTTCACCACAAGATACACCGTCCTGCCCGGCTTGACCCTGGAGCCCGCCACAGGGACCTGCGAAAGCACGATATTGGAGTCGATCCGGCTGAGATATTTCACATGATAGCTTTTTTTCGCATCGAGTCCGGCATCCCGAAGGGAGCGTTCCGCATCCTCATAAGCCATCCGGGTCACGTCGGGAACGGTTTTCTCCTGTCCCTGGGAAATGTACAGGGGCATGAGAATCCTGTCGAAAACAACAAGCAAGACAAACAAGACAAACACAATCATTCCGGCTTTCTTCATCGCGCTGTAAACTATGGGTTGGGTTCAATGCTGACGCTTCATGACAAAATCCACCAGATGCTGCAGCGAGGTTTTCGCATCGCTTTCCGGAAAGGGACTGATGGATGCCAGGGCTTTCGAAGCAAATCCTTCGGCGACCCCGGCAGCATACTCCAGGCCACCCTTGCGGGTGACGAACGCTATGACTTCGTCACTTTTGACGGCCCTTTTGCGGGAGCTTTTCAGAATCGACCGGATCATTTTCTGCTCCGGCTGAGGGGAATTGCGAAGCGCATGAATGAGCGGAAGCGTTATTTTCTTGTCCTTGATATCGATGCCCATCTGTTTGCCGGTTTTTTTCGAATCACCGGTATAATCAAGCAGATCGTCCCGAATCTGGAAGGCAAGGCCGAGATACTCTCCGTAATGCTTCATGCCGGCAATCTTCGACTCGTCATCGGTAGCGGTGGCCGCACCCATCGCGCAGGATGAGGCAATAAGGGATGCGGTCTTGTCGGATATCACACTGAGATAATCCTCTTCGGAAATATCCAGACTCCGGGTTTTCTGTATCTGCAGGATCTCCCCTTCGCTTATCCGGCGCACCGCTTCCGAGACGGTGTGCAACGAGGTATAATCCTTGTGCTCCAGCGAATAGATCAGCCCCTTGGAGAGCAGGAAATCCCCGATCAGCACCGAAATCTTGTTTTTCCATAACGCATTTATCGAGGCAAGTCCCCTGCGCATCTCCGCTCCGTCGACAACATCGTCATGAATCAGGGTCGCCGAATGGAGCAGTTCCACCATGATGGCCGCCCGGTAGGTCGATTCGGTGATCCCTCCGCACATTTTTGCGGAAAGAAGCACCAGAGCCGGACGGATCTGTTTGCCCTGCTGCCGAAGGACATAGCGGGTTACCTTGTCGACAAGCGTATTGCTCGAATGCAGAACGGTTTTGTACTTCTGCTGAAAAATATCGATTTCTCCGGCAACCGATCCTGTAACATCACTGATATTCACTCAGTACACTCAATTGGTTAAATGCCATTCCATTCTTCTGTTTTCCTGAACACACGGAACGCCCCGTAACAGGGAAGTATAACCGTACCGCTTGAAATAACCAATCGTACGATTGCGAAAAAGATTGCATCAACGGCTTCCGGAAGCAGGAAGCACGGTGTGATGATGCGGAAAAAACACGCATTGTGCAAAAAAGAACAATTTCTTGGCTACTTGCATCTTTGTTGCTATGTTTTCAGGTTATACCACCCTCCCGACACGGGGGCATAAAACCCTATCCGCTTGCATTGCCGAAACATGAGCCAGGAAAGAGAATCAACGAAACAGCCAGCGCCGGATCCCGTTCCATCCGGAGATATGCCCGAGACCGGTCAGGGAGATGAAATGGAAACGGATAATGGCGACCGGACTGAGAAAACCGGCGAAACAGCTGCAGAGGAAAAACTGACTGAAGATCCTGACGGTGAAATGCCGTCGGGTTCAGATACTGAGAATATGGCGGATGCCCCGGAAGGTGAAGGGGAGATGAATTTCATCGAGCATCTCGACGAAATCCGGAAACGTCTTATCAAAGCCGGAATAGCGTTTATCGTCATAACGGCGCTTGCCGGCATCTTTGCCGATACCCTTGTCAACGAGGTGCTCATCGGCCCTCTGAAACGAAGCAGTGACTCCATTGTCCTTCAGAATCTCGTGCCCTACGGGCAGATATCCCTCTATCTGCAGGTGGTGTTCTTCTCGGGGTTTGTGCTCTCCTTTCCCATCATTGCCTACCAGATATGGAAATTCGTGGAACCAGGGCTGCATGAAAACGAACGGAAAGCATCGCGCTTTGTCATCCTGTTCATATCCCTCTGCTTTTTTGCCGGAATTTCATTCGGCTACTTCGTCTTTCTTCCGATCTCGCTGAAATTTTTTGCCGGCTTCGGCACTCCCCTGATCAAGAACAACATCGCCGTGCAGGACTACATCAGCTTCGTGATGGGGACCCTGCTCACCTCGGGTCTCGTGTTCGAACTGCCCTTCATCTCCTTCATTCTCTCGCAAATCGGCCTGCTGACGCCGGCCTTCATGCGGTTCTACCGAAAACACGCCATTGTCGTGCTCCTTATCGTTGCTGCTCTCGTCACACCTTCGACCGATCTGGTGACCCAGCTCGTCATCGGCATGCCGATGATCCTGCTTTACGAGATCAGCATCTGGATATCGGCTTATGTGAACCGGAAAAACAATGCGCTGAAATACACATGAGCATTCGTTTCGCTTCCCGCCACCCGTCGGTCGTCACCATAACAGTGCCCGGAGCGACACTCGCCGGCAACCCTGCGGGCGATCCGGAGGAGAGACAGGTGCCGGTTTATCTCCCCCCTTCCTACGACGGGATCCGCCGATTTCCGGTCATTTACCTGCTGTCGGGATTTGCCTCCACAGGCGCGAGCTTCATGAACTACAGCTTCGGAAGACCGACCGTGCCCGAAATGGCCGAAAAACTCATAGCCGCAGGGCGCATGCGGGAGTGCATGATCGTCATGCCCGACTGCATGACCCGCTACGGAGGGTCACAGTATGTCGATTCTCCGGCTACAGGCCAATACGAAACCTATCTTGTCGAAGAGCTGATCCCCTGGATCGACCGCTCGCTGGCCACACTGCCGAACAGGGAAAACCGGGCGGTCGCAGGAAAATCCTCCGGAGGTTTCGGGGCACTCAGGCTTGCCATGAAACATCCCTGTTGCTTTTCGGCAGCGGCCTGCCACAGCGGCGACATGAACTTCGAGCTTTGCTACAAACCCAACTTTCCTGCAGCTGCACGGGTGCTCGAACGATACAACGGCAGCATCGCTGCATTTCTTGAATCGTATGAAGCCGCGGAGAAAAAACCGCGCAACGATTTCGTGCTGCTCGACATGGTCGCCATGGCTGCGGCATACTCTCCGGATCCCGAAAAGCCCGCCCCGGAAAACATGCAACTCCCGTTCGATTCCCATACCTGCGAAATCATCGATGCAACATGGGAAAAGTGGCTTGCCTTCGATCCGGTGCGCATGCTCGACCATGAGAAGTACCGCGATGCGCTGCACTCCCTCAACAGGCTCTATCTCGATTGCGGGAGTTTCGACGAATACAACCTGCAGTTCGGACATCGCATTTTTTCAGCCAAAGCAGCGCGGCATGCAATAACCCACACCTATGAGGAATTTCCCGATTCGCACGCCGATACCTCTTACCGCTACGCGCTCTCGCTTCCCCAGCTGTCAGCGGCGTTCCCGCAGTGAAGATGAGCGCCGGAGTATGAAGGCATACAGCTTTTCCGTTTCCCTGCGCAGCTCTTCAAGCGACCCCTCGTTATACACGACGTAATCGGCTTTCGCGACCAGTTTTTCCTGAGGCCACTGCGCGGCGATTCTCTGCAGAACCTCTTCCCTGTTGCCGAGCCCCTTGTCGACGGCCCGCTGTATGCGGAGTTCCATATCGGCAGCGACAACCACAACCATATCGAGATCTTCCGTTCTGCCCGCCTCGAAAAGAATCGCCGCCTCCTTGACAAAAACCGGTGTTCCTTTCTGCCGGACCTGCTCCAGCATGTCGTGAAAGGCCTCATTGACCCCCGGGTGCATGATCGCGTTCAGCGCCCTGAGCTTGTCCGGGTCGGAAAACACTTCCCTGGCAATGCGCCGCCGGTCGGGCTGCAACGAACCTGATGCATCGGGAGCATAGATATCGTCACCGAACAGTCTGCGGATACCGGCAATGATGACGGGATCGCTGCGCTGCAGCTCCTTTGCCACCCTGTCAGCCTCGAACAGGGCGCATCCCATTTCCGAAAGAAACCGGCAGAGCGTCGATTTTCCGCTGCCGATACCTCCGGTCACACCGACCAGACAGGGTCGCTTCATACCGCTTTTCACCGGCTCTTTTTCCGGACTTCCGACCTGATGAGCACCAGCACGTTTTTCCATCGTTCCGGCTGTTCCCGGTAAAGCCTTACCTGTTTCTGAAACTCTTCGGGCTTCATCGAGTGTCGTGCGAGCATGCGCTCCAGCTCACTTCCCGTGGGCGGAGCAAGCACGACCTCCTCATTGCGGGAGGTCACGCCGGAACCGACAAGATAGTCACTGTAAAATGCTGCAAACCGCCGGTCAGCGGCATCGGGCACGGCCTGTTTTCCTTGCAGGCATCCGCAAAGCATGGCTGCAGAGAGCAGGAGAAAAACCGCCGCAGGCAGACGCGCACGGCACAGGGCTCTTCTGGTGATTCGCTGAACGTTCATCGGCGATGGCAACAATCGCTTTCGTTTTTTTCCGGCACGAAGAAACTAACATCACTGATATGAAGTTTAAGCATTTTTATTGACTCCTTCATGTTCGATCAGCATCAACAACCTTAAAAACCCATCAACCATGGCTTATCAGCAACCGGCGCTTCCGTATGCGGAAAACGCCCTTGAACCCCATATTTCCGCAAGAACCATCGGATTCCATTACGGCAAGCACCATGCCGCATATGTCAACAACTACAACAACCTGGTGGCCGGCACACCGTTCGACCAGCAGGGCATCGAGCAGGTCATGGCTGCAACGGCAGCCGATCCGCAGAAAGCAGGAATTTTCAACAACGGAGCCCAGGCATGGAACCACACCTTCTACTGGAACTCCCTCTCTCCTGCCGGTGGCGGAAAGCCTTCCGGAGAGCTTGCAGCTAAAATCGAGGCTGATTTCGGCAGTTTCGAAAAGTTCGTCGAGGAACTGAAAGCTGCCGCGGCAACTCAGTTCGGCAGCGGATGGGCCTGGCTGGTGATCGATGGCGGAACCCTGAAAGTCGTCAAGACCGGTAATGCCCAGACACCCCTGACATCGGGACAGACTCCCCTGCTGTGCATCGATGTCTGGGAACACGCCTACTATCTCGATTACCAGAACCGCAGGCCGGATTATGCGGCCGCCGCCATCGAGCATCTGCTCAACTGGGAATTCGCGGAAAGCAACTATCGTGCTGCAAAATAATCAGCTGTAACCGGCAAGGGCCCGCAAGAACGGGCCCTTGCCATTGCGGTACTCAGGGTTTCATCAGCTCGTTTCCCTCTTCCCGGCAAACAGACAACATACCAGGCCCGAGCCTCTTTCAGGACGGGGCCCCCTGCTCCTGCCCAGAGCCCGCTGACCGCCGACTACCGACTTACATCCAGGGAAGTTCACCGATCTCCTCAAGACTGATTACCCTGGCCTTTCCGGGACGCACAAACCGTATCGAAAGCTCCTTCGGGTTGATAACCTGCTTGTCGTAATCGATAACCAGCCGGCAGGCCTCCTCCTGATCCGTCTGGCCGTTGCGGGAAAGCGTCATTTCAATCTGGCGGGGAATAAGCACCGTTCGGGCATCGAGAACAAACGGCTGGAAGTTCCTGAAATGGATCGCCGTTGCGGAATCTCCCGATGGAGGCGTGATGAAAAGAGCCGTCAGGGTGCGATTTCCCGGATCGATGACAACTTCCTTGCGTGTTCCGTTATGGTCGAATACATACATGACCCTGCCGTTGCCTTTTTTGACGCCGCTGACCCGTTCAACAGGCTCATCGAGATTCACCAGGCCAAGCAGCGATTCCGAAAGAAGCCTGTAGCCCGAAGGCACACCGAGAATTTTCTCGAGATTTTCCGTATTGTTCTTTCCGGCAAGCAGCCGGTCACCCATCATGTCGTGCACGAAAAGCGAGTCCCTGCCGAAATACAGGTCAGCGACCGGCCAGCCAAGAATCCCGGATGTAACGATCATGCGCGACTCCTGGTGACGCTTCAGCTGGATGTTGCAGTACACCTTCCCTTTTTTTCTCGGGGTTTTGATGCTCACATCGGCATAACCGTCAAGCGAGCGGACAGAAGGCGATGCCTCGGCAACTTCACGATACAGATCGGCAAGTTCCGGAGTGAGTTCAGAAGAGAGGGCCGGACGTTCCTCACGGGTGACTGTATCGAAATCCGCACATCCGGACTGCAGAACAAACGTACACAGAACGAGCAGCAGGGCTATTATCCTTGTCATCATGTTCGATTCATGTTTAATCATTCGCGACTTCTCACGTATTGAGAACCTGACCCGGAGTTTCGATACCTGTCCATGCGGTTTTGAGAATCCGGGGTTTTATGCCACATTGTGGGCGGCATCGACACCAGGCGCACCGCAAGATTTCCCGTAACGGAAAAAACAGGATGCGCCGGGTTTGTTAATACCATAAATTTTTGATTTTAATGTAACAAGCCTTGCCATCAAAACCATAAGCCGTTTTTCATCCATGCATGATATCCAACTCAAACCAAAAGAACAACGGCGATTGCAAAAAGGGCATCTCTGGGTTTTCAGCAACGAATTGCAGTTTGTCCCCAACGATATAGCCGCAGGCGAAACCGTCCGGCTGCTCACCCACGACAACCGGCCGCTTGGCACGGGATTCTACAATCCGCACTCCCTGATCTCGTTCCGCCTGCTCTCCCGAACCGGGGAGCTGCCGGACAGGAGTTTCTTCAAAAAGAAAATCTCGGAGGCACTGCAACTTCGAAAAAAAATCTATCGTCCCGACGATACCAATGCCTGGCGTCTCGTACACGGAGAATCCGACGGGCTGCCTGGTCTGGTTATAGACCGGTTCAACAGGGTTGTTGTGCTGCAGGCTTATTCGGCTGGAATGGACCGCCATCTCCCTCTTGTCTGTGAGGTTGTCGATGAACTGCTGCAGCCCGAGGCCATGGTGCTGCGAAATGAATCGCTCCTGCGTGAACTCGAAGGATTGCCGCTTTACAAGGATCTTGTCAAGGGTGAAGGCCCGGCAACCGTCCAGACCATCCATGATACCGGCATCAGCTATGAAGTCGATCTGTATGAAGGCCAGAAAACCGGATTTTTTCTCGACCAGCGGGAAAACCGCAGAGTTGTCAGATCTTTCTGCCGGGAAGCCGATGTCCTCGATGTCTTCACCAACGATGGGGGATTTGCCCTCAATGCCCTTCATGGAGGCGCCCGTTCAGCCATCATGGTCGACATTTCGGAAGAAACCCTGAAACGGGCCGAAAAAAATGCCCTGCTCAACGGGTTCGAGAATTTCAGCCTGATCGCGGCAGATGCATTTTCGCTGCTCCAGCGAATGGCGGAGGAAAAAGAGCGGTTCGACGTCGTGGTGCTCGACCCGCCGAGTTTCACAAAAAGCCGTAAAAATCTGCCGACCGCCCTGAAAGCCTACAAGAGGCTCAACAGGCTCGGCATGCAGCTGGTCAAACCCGGCGGATTCCTCGCAACGGCTTCATGCTCTCATCATGTATTGGAGGAGATGTTTCTGGAAACCATCCACCAGGCTGCACTTGCAGCCGGCAGACAGCTCCGGATGATCCACAAAAACTCGCAGCCGCCTGATCACCCGGTCCTGCTTTCGATGCCTGAAACCGGGTACCTGAAATTCGCCTGTTTCTACGTCACGGACTGAAGGGGCGCTGCCGGACCATTGCGTAAACCTCCTCCCACGACGAAGCTCTCGGCGCTGCGATGTGAGTGTTGGTGCTGTTGGCGAAACAGATGGTGTAAAGTCCCCTTTCGCGAAGCTGAAGGACATTGTCCGGCGTATCCTCGATATAGATATCGGCTCCGACCTGCTCCTTTTCCTTCATGAAGCAGAGATCCCAGTACGGAATGCCGCGGCTGTCAAGCCATTCGACGGTCTGCTGCACCGCGGAAGCGTGGAAATAGTGTATGAACAGCCGGTGCGTGATAATCCGGATACGATACCCGTCGTCCGAAAGCCTGCGCAGGTACTTTCTTGCACCGGGAATCATCTGCATACTGCTGAAAAGCTCCCGCTGGGTAACGGCAAAACGGTGCAGGCTCTCATACTGGTTTTTATCGAGTATGCCCCACTCTCCGAGACCGTAGGAAACCTCTTCCGGCAGTTCCCCGATTGATTTTTCAAACCATTCGGCGGCAATCTCGCGCATCCTCGCGTAAAAATCCGCGCACACGCCATCGAGATCGACGCCAATGACGATTTTCGGTTTATCCTGCATGGGCATGCGGCTTGAAAGGATCAGTAGAACGCCCGGTCGAATGCCTTCCGGTGCTTGCGTGTTATTTCGTGCTCTTCTCCAAGATACCTGAAAACCGCGATACAGGCCTTGCGCGAATGATCGTCATCATAGGAGCGGTTCTCACGGATGACATCGATGAAACCGCTCAAGGCTTCATCGAAATGTTCCGCCGCAAGCTGACCGATGGCATCGGCGTAACGCTCACGGACAGGGTCTTCGGGCAGTCTGTCTTTCGACAGGCAAAGCAGGCGTGCGATCACCTCGACAGACTCGGCAAGAGCGGCATATTCGGGTTCGCCTTCAAGCCGGCGAACAAGCTGCAACGCCTCTGCGGGGGCCGAAAAAAGCCGGATGCGAAGCAGAAGGGCAATTGCCCTGGCGTTTCCGGGCTCTTTCTGGAGGACACCTTCGAGCAAGGAGATGGCCATGCCGTTTTTTCCGTTGCGCGCAAACTCCTCGGCCATCGTTATTTCCCTGGTGTACGGACTGGGTACGGCTTTTTTCAGCCACTGTTCGATCTGGTATTCCGGCAAGGCGCCGGAGAACTCATCGACAAGCTCGCCATCGACAAACAGCTTGACATTCGGAATGCCCCTGACGCCATAGCGCGAAGCAAGATCGGCATGCTCCTCCGTGTTGATTTTCACCAGTTCCCACGAACCGGCATATTTTTCGGCAAGACTTTCGAGCACCGGAGCAAGCATGCGGCAGGGAGCGCACCATTCCGCCCAGAAATCCGCGACAACCGGCTTTTCATGGCTTTTCTCAAGCACATCTCGCTGAAAATCGAATTGCTCTGTTGTCATATCAGCAGGAATAAAAATTACCGGATACCGGGAATGCGGCCAGCCTGAACCATTGCCTTCGGCTACGGCCATTCTTAGTGTAAAAGAATAATCGCTTCCGAACAAGAGGGAATTCTCACGGAAAAAGCCGCTGTGCCGCAACAAGGCGACAGGGCGGTACTGCTGTATTCAGAAAACAAGTGCCTTTGCCTCGCATGATCAGCGTGACCGGCGACGACGGAGGGCATCCCGTTGAATCAAGGAACAATTAGCCGCAGCGCTCCATTATGGAAAAAAGAAAATGTTTCCGCCAGACCTGAAGACCCGAACACGAAACGATATGGATAAAGCCGCAGCCGAACTGTCGGAGTTTACCTCCAGGGCGCTTGAAAAAGGCATCTCCCGTGACGGCATCAGAAACGTGCTGCTTCAGGCGGGGTGGCGGCAGGAACAGGTAGAGCGCGCACTCGGGGGATATGCCGAGTGTGATTTCCCCCTGCCGGTTCCCCGACCGAAACCCTCCCTGTCTGCGCGCGAAGCTTTTTTTTATCTCCTGCTATTTGCAACCCTGTATACCAGCGCGTTCAATTTCGGAAACCTGCTCTTTGTCTTCATTGAACGGGCGTTTCCCGACCCGGCGCTCGGCAGGATAACGGATGCGCTGAATGGAGACCGAATCCGCAGTTCTGTTTCCGCACTGATTGTCGCATTTCCCCTGTTTCTCTCCCTTTCGCGAAGAATAAACCGCGAACTGCTCAGCACGCCGGCAGGAAAAGCTTCCGGAATCAGGCGATGGCTGACCTATATCACCCTGTTCATCGCCTCAGGCATCATCATCGGGGACCTCATCTCCTTGCTGTACAATTTTCTGGGAGGAGAACTCACGCTCCGTTTCGTGCTGAAATCCGCTGTTGTCGGAGCGATAGCCGGAGCGCTTTTTCTTTACTACATCGGAGGATTGAGGGAGGAGGAACGGATGCCATGATCCGGAAAGTGCGCGAAAAGGGCTTTGCCGCCATAGTGTCGTTCGTCGTGGCCTTTTCGGTCATTTACGGCCTGTTTCTGGCCGGATCCCCGGTTCAGGAAAGAAAGAGAAAACTCGATGCTCGACGGACAGAAGATCTGCAGCAGATAGCTGCCGCCATCGATCTCTTCCATTCCCGAACAGGCGAACTTCCGGCAAGCCTCGGCGAGCTGATAAAAACCGGAGACGCCAGCTGCTGCATAACCGATCCGGAAACCGGCAATGTTTATTCATATGAAATAACCGGGGAAAACCGCTTCAGACTCTGTGCTGAATTTTCAGCACCTTCCGTTGCAGAGGCCGGCACGTTCTGGGAACATCCGGCAGGAAGGAAATGTTTCATGCTCGATGCCAAAACTGCAGGAAGCCGGTGAATGGTCATGCATCTCGATCAATGCATGACGGATTTCGAAAAAAGGTTCAGCACGATGACTCCCGCCACGATGAGCGCGATTCCGGCAAATGCTCCGGCATCGAGCTTCTGCTGGTAGAAGACCCATCCGACGATGGTTATCAGCGCAACTCCTACGCCGGACCAGATGGCGTAAACCACTCCGAGAGGAAGGGAACGGAACGTGAGGGAAAGGAAATAAAACGATGAGCCGTACCCCGCAACGACAAGCAGGGATGGCACAAGACGGGTAAACCCGTCGGCGGCTTTCAGGGCCGAGGTGGCAACGACTTCGGAGAAAATCGCCAGATAAAGGTATACCCAATGCATGCTGCTGTAACGGAACTGTTCCGCAGGATTCGGAGCTTTTCTTTCCTGCAAGGGAAAATCATCAATTTTCCTGAAGTCCGCAAGAATTTGAGCATTTACTTTCAATTGTTGGTATATTCACGCATTACCTTCAGGGATACTCCCCCGCGACCTGACAGTGCAAGTTACTTGCCGGGCCGGCCCTGATTCAGACATGAAACCGGCGGCTCTGCCGCAGAAACCTGAACAACCTTTTCAGCCTCCATGAAAACGATTATCGCCACTGTTGCATTCCTGGTGCTGACTCTCCTGCCTCCCCCGAGGCCGGCAACTGCCGAGGCCGTACCCAAGGTATGCGCGCCCGGTCAGTCCGGCTGCATTACGGTATACATCCGGAACCTGAAAAAACCCGAAGGCATGCTCGGCATACTGCTTTTCTCTTCAAAAAACGGGTTTCCCGATAATCCGGACCGGGCAGTTGACAGAAGGATCCAGAAAATAACCGGTACGTCGCATGACGCAACATTTGAAAACATCCCTTACGGCACCTATGCCATCAGCGTCCTGCATGACGAGAACAGCAACGGTAAAATGGACAAAACCTTTATCGGCATCCCCAGGGAGGGGTTCGGGGTATCCAACAACCCGAAAATAAGAACCGGTCCTCCGGGCTTCAGCGAGGCGCTGTTTTCTCTGGATCGGCAGCAGACGGACGTAACCGTGATCATGAAATATTTCTAGGCCTGGCTCATCCACAAACAAGAACCATTACCCATGAAAAAAAGAACCGTACTCGGAGCCATACTGCTCCCGGTCGTCACCGCCGCAGCGCTTGCAGCCGGCTGCAGTCCCACGGTGAAGGTAGAAGCTCCGGACAAGCCCATCGTCATCAACATGAACATCAAGATCGATCATGAAATAAGGGTGAAGGTAGACCGGGAACTCGACTCGCTGCTCGACACGAAAAAAGGGTTATTCTAAACAGGAGGGAAACAACATGACTGGAAGCATGATAAAAGCAAGAGCACTGAAGACACTGGCAGCACTTATGCTGTTTGCCGGTCTCAGCATTCAGGCATTGGCGATCGACCTTGAAACCGCAAGGGCGAAGGGACTGGCCGGAGAAGTGGACAACGGACTGCTTGCCGTCCCGCCGGGAGCCGCAACGGACGCCCAATCGATGATCGGCACCATCAACAACCAGCGACGGGCCGAATATGCCAGAATAGCCGCACAGAACAATCTGTCGCTCGAAGTCGTCGGCAGCATGATGTTCGAGAAAATCTATACCCGTCTTCCTGTCGGAACCTGGGTGCAGGTGAAGGGCCAGTGGAAGAAAAAAGCCGGCTAAGCGGCAAACCGCGACCTGAACGTGAAATGGGTGAAGCGCATCCTTCTCCTGCTGCTGCCCGGAGCAATCGTGGCGCTTCTGGCAGCATGGCTTGCCTTTCCGTGGTACGCCCAGTCGCTCATCGACCGGGCGCTGCGGAACAGACCTTTTAGCGTCCGGCTTTCCGGCACGGGACTTCCGGGCCCCGGCGGAGCAGGATTCAGGAAGCTGACGGCTTCGTTCATTTCACCTCCGGACCAGTGCATCAGCACCCCAACCACCTACACGCTCTCGGTTTCCGGTGGCCGCCTTTCCTGGAATACGGGAGATTTGCTCAAAGCCCTGTTCACCCGGAATCTCGATACCGTTATCTCGCTGGAGGCGGATTCACTCAGCTTTCTGCCCGATCCGGGAGGGTTCCTGTTCGAGGACAGAAATGCCCGGATCACCATGAAACTTGAAATCCGGCACCCGGAGAACAAACGGCGGGAATTTCAGCCCGCAAGCATCTCCTATGCCATCAGGGACGCAACGGTCAGGAGGGAAAAGCTGCAGCTTTCGGGACTCGCTTACCGGGTCTTTCTCGCCGCCGGAAACAACTGGCAGCAACCTGTCGATACCCTCACCATAGCAAAACTCTACAGCGACGGCAATCCCGCACCCCTCGGTAATTTCAGGGCTCTTTTCGGTTCGAAGCGTGACCCCCGGAAACCCTGTACGCTCATCCTGAGCGACTGCTCCATCGACCTCTTCAGACTGAACGCTCTTTCCGAGCGGATCGAATACGACCTGAAGGAGCAGAAAACAGCGTTCACCCTCAGGCTCGCCGAAATCCCCCTGAACGAACTCCCCTGGTTCAACTCCGACTCAGGCAGGCCGATCACCGGTACAGGAAGGATAAGCGGCTCCATTCCCATCGAGTTCCGCGATTCAACCGTCATGGTGCGCAACGCCGCCGTCACGGGAGAAGCGGGGGCAAAAATCGTCTACCTCGGTGCAGAAAACACCCCCTTGTTTTCAGTCGATATCGGCACGCAAAAAGGCATGGGAGAAGCACTGAAAAACCTCAACGCGGAGATCACCATCAACAGCCGAAGCAGAAATCATTCAGGAATCGCTGTCCGCCGTCTTTCGGCAGAGCTTTTCGGAGGAAACCTGAGGGCATCGCCATTTCGCTTCGATCCGGAAAGGAACGAAACCATGCTGACCCTTGACTTCGAAGCCGTCCGGCTTCCGGACCGGTTGAAATACCATGGAGCAGGCACCGGAACGTTCGGCGGCACACTCTCCGGAAGCATTCCGCTCACCTACGGAAAAACAGGGCTCTCTTCAGGAGACATGCGGATTGCTTCGACAATGACCTTCAGGAACATTCCTCTCGGCTCCCTGCCGGGACTGGGCGGCGGAAGGGGAAAACCGCCACTTGCAACGGGAACGGTCGAAGGCCGCCTTCCCCTCCAATACGGCAAGAACACGCTCATAATCAGCAACGGCACGATTTCAGGTGCAAAAAATTCGAAATTAATCTTTTACGACAAAGCGAACCGACCGTTGCTCACCTTCGACCTCGGAGGCGGAACCCTGCTTGGCAACATCAACGCATCGTTTGCCCACGGCAAGGGCAGTTCAACGCATACGGCGCTGAACCGGTTTTCAGCCGGAGCGTTCGGCGGAACCCTGAAAATTGATCCTGTCGAGTTCAGAAGCGACCGCAAAGGACTTCCCGTGACGCTCAGGCTGCACAATATCAATGCACTTGAACGGGTTAGGCTTCACGGCGGATTCGGGGGGACGATGAAAGGAGCCATAAGCGGCACACTGCCGCTGGTTCTCCGGAGCAATGCATTCGCCATCGACAAGGCGGTGCTGAAGTCGGCCGGCGGCGGCACCGTTACCGTCACACCGCAGACTTCAGGGAAAACCCTGGCCGAACGCATTTTCAGAACATCGGAGCAGACTGCAAACTACTCGTTCTCCGCTCCGGAGATCGTGCTCAGCCGTGGCTATGACGGCAGAACCGTAGTGGATTTCACGTTGCGGGAACTGAACAGGAAAACACAGGGGGGAGTGCTTGAACTGGTTTCGCCCAAAGGCACCCTTCACCTGTGGCAGGACAGAAACCACCCCGACCGGGTAACCCTTTCGGACTTCAGGACAGGTTTCTTTGACGGGACAGCCGGTATCGATCGTGTCGAGTACGATATGGCCGTCAACAAAGCCGAAACCGTGCTGCGGCTTGAAAAAATCCCCCTGCAGAAACTGCTCGACCTGCAGGGCACGAAAAAAATCTATGCAACCGGAACAATCAGAGGCACCATTCCGGTACGGATGCACGGCCAGAGCTTCGAAATCATCGATGGCGCAATGAATGCCGAATCCGGCGGGCAGATCATCTATGCCACCACCCCCGAGGAGAGAGCCTCGGCAAACCAGGGACTCCGGACTACGTATGAAGCGTTATCGAACTTTCTTTATGCCGGAATGACCTCCTCCATATCCATGAAACCCGAAGGCAAATCGGCCATCACCATTCAGCTCAAAGGCAACAACCCCGACTTTCAGGCCGGTCGCCCCGTCGAACTGAACATCAAGGTCGAACAAAATCTCCTCGATCTCATGCGAAGTCTCTCCATTGCGTCAGATGTCGAGCAGATACTTTCGGAGAAAGCTGAACAAACGAATAAATAATCGATGCCGTTGCCCCTTTCATGCAAAAAAACGTGACAATGTTTCCTGATTATCCCTAAATTAAAAATTAAATGACTTTAAATTCCCCCACCCCTTAACGGAGCGACATCCGGACAATGTCGCATAAAGGCAAACCCCGGAAAAATACTCGTGGTTAAGAGCAACTCCGGCAATCGCAAACTGATCTGCGGCATGCTCGATTCGCTCTCGATAGCAAACGATTCGGCAGCCGGCAGGAACGGCATCGAACTCGCAGGCAAAATCCGCGGAAAAACCGGATTGGACACTCCTGTTATCATGATGTTCCATGCAACGGATGATCCGAAGCTCTTCAGCGCAGCCCGTGAAGCGGGAAACTGCAATACCTTGATCAAGCCGGTAAAGCGGGCGCAACTCATCGAATTGCTCATCGATCCGGAAAAACCGAAAGAGGCGTTGCCGGCAAGCAGAAACGGCGTGGAAGGGGAACGTTTCCTGAACCGTTTGCAATGCACTGTGCTCATTGCCGAAGACAATCTTACCAAATGCTGCTTGCAAAAACGGTGCTGTCGAAAATCCTTCCCCAAGCAACAATTCTGGAAGCCGGAAACGGCAGAGAGGCCGTTACGGTTTTCTCCGAAAACTCACCCGACCTGGTGTTCATGGACATTCATATGGCTGAAATGAACGGATTTGAAGCATCCGCGGCAATCCGGGCGCTTGAGCCCGAGGGAAAACGCTGCCCGATTGTAGCCATGACTGCCGATTCGCTCAAGGAAATTCTCGAACAGTCAGGAAAATTCGGCATTGACGATTGCGTCATCAAACCCTATACCCCTGAAACCGTGCTGCGGACCATCTGCCATTGGCTTGCAAAAAGCCCTGAAAACAACAGGAGCGTAGAAAAATTCTGAAAACCTTCATTTTCGTCGTTTTTCCTGTCGGGAAACCGGCAGGAAATAATCTCCATAAATGTTTAATAGATATATACTTAAATAACATTCCCACATGTGGCTCGATAATTGCGTTATCAGTTGAGTGAAATACGCAATTCCTCAAGATGTTTCCCTGAGCCATGAACAGTGTCATCACCCGATACGGAGAACTGAAAGGAGTGGAATTCCGGACACTCTTTTCGAACGGAAAAACCGACGGCTGCCTTGTCACCAGCTACAATGTGCTGAAAACCCCTTACGGAGAGCTTGTCCCCCAGTACGAAGCGGAAGACCTGGGCCGCCGTTCGCTCAAACCCATGTATTTCCACAAGGATGGTTCGCTGAAATCCATAGCCCTGCAGACACAAACCCTCATATCCACGCCTGCAGGCCGGTTTCCGGCCGAACTGGTTACGTTCCATAAAAACGGCGCCATCAAAAGAGTATTCCCGCTTGACGGAAAACTCAGCGGGTTCTGGTCGTGGCAGAACGAGTTCGCCCTGTCGGAAACAACGACCATAACATCTCCAGTCGGCGACATGACCGCTCGCATCATCAACATGCAGTTTTATGAAAGCGGTGCGCTGAAAAGCATAACCCTCTGGCCGGGTCAGGTGGTGACCCTCACGACACCTTTTGGAGAGATTCCCGTCAGAAAAGGGATCGCGTTTTATGAATCCGGGCGGATCCGGTCGTTCGAACCGCTGAAGAAAACCGTTCTGCAGACCCCGATCGGAGCGGTACTCGCATATGACAACGAACCGAACGGCATTCATGGCGATATCAATTCCGTACAGCTCGCCCCGGATGGAAGCCTTGAGGCGCTCAGCACCGTCGATCATGCCATACTGGTATCGCTTCCTGATGAACGGAGCGAACTGTTCAGACCGGGAGTGAAGCATAATGTGTGCGGTGACGAAAGAAAAGTGAGTGTGCCGATGAAAATCCGTTTCGAACAGGGAAAAGTCACCTTTCACGACAACCCGCGCTTATCGTTTGAAATCGACCGGTACCGCTTTGAAATCAAGGAAATCGGGCAGAAAACGGATGAACCGGCCTCTTCCTGCGGCTGAGAACCGCCGTCAGGAAGAGGTGGGGCTGAGGAGCATGCAGGCAACCCACACGGCGCATTCGGCCAGTTCACTGGAAGCACCAAGCACATCGCCTGTCACACCCCCTATTTTGCGGGCGGCAACCACGGCCATGACTGCTGCAACCATCGCAGCTGAAACGATTGCAACGACAACCGGGGCTGCCGCTGCATGCGGGAGCAGGATGAGGAACAGCACCGAACACACTGTCGTCACAGCAAGATGGCTTTTTCCTGCCCCGGTTACGAAAGACCGGGCCGTTCCTCCCTCACTTCGGGCATACGGCATGAGTGCGGCAAGGATGACCTGCACCCACCGGCCAAGAACAATACCGGCAACAAAGGTGCTGTAATCCTGAAACATGGCGAGCCGTGTTGCTGCCAGCCATTTCAGGAGCATCACGAAAACCAGTGCCAGCACGCCGAATGAACCGACAGCGGGATCTTTCATGATGCGCAGTGCCGCTTCCCGGTTCTTCCCTCCCCAGAAGCCATCGGCAAGATCGGCAAGTCCGTCGACATGCATGCCGCGTGTCAGCAGAACACCACAGAGAACCGCTGCAAAACCGGCAAACTCAACCCATCCGGCAAGCCTGAGTGCATACATGACCGTTGCCTGCACTCCTCCGAGAAACAGCCCCACAACCGGAAACCAGTAGAGAGACATGCTGAACCGCTCCGCGTCCCTGCCCGGAACCGGGAGTATCGTCAGCGTCCGCAGTGCGGTCACGAGTCCTCTTGCCGTCTGCAACAGCATCATCAGAACTGTTGTGCAAGAAAATCACAAACTGCCGCCATGAACAGTTCGGGTTTTTCCTCCTGGGGCAGATGTCCGCATGCCGGAATCACCTTCAACACGGCCCGGGGCAATTCGCACGAAAGCCTGATCGTTTCGTCAGGCTTGACCATCCGGTCATGATCACCGGTCATGACAAGCACCGGAACGGCAATGTCGTGCAGTTTTTTTTCAAGATCGAGGTTATGACTGGAAAGCAGGAGTTCCCAGAAGGCCCTTCCCCATTTACCCTGCATCATGTCGTCCCGGTATTGGCCGAGCAATTCATTTTCCGGCATGGATCGATCGTGCCAGAACGTCCGGTGCAGCCTGCTGAAAACCATGCGGATCATGAGCGTTGCAAACAATCCCCCCAGGGGAGCAACAGCCCTGAAAACCGGGTAGAGCCACGCAGGAAATTCACTGGTTGCATAACCACTGTACACCATCGGGTCGGCAAGAACAAGACCGGTAACCTTTTCAGGATGGCGAAGGGCAGCGAGCAGGGCAATGGTTCCCCCTGTCGAGTTTCCCACAAGCACCGCCTGCCGGTGACCGAGTTTTTCAAGCAGACCCGCAACAAGATCGGCCTGCCCTTCGGGACTGTAGACATTGACCTGACCGGAAAGCGGAAGCGGCCTGCCGGTACTGCCGAATGCAGGCCGGTCAAGAGCGATTACCGTAAAGGGTTCAGCCAGCCGGTCGAAAACAAGCCTCCAGCTTCTCATGGAGAGAAAACTTCCGTGCAACAGCACAAGAACCGGTGTTCCGCTTCCAGCTGCACGATAATGTACCTGCAGGCCGTTGACATCGGCAAACCGTTTCCCTGCCCGTGAGGGCGTGCCCCTGAAGCGTTCGTTCTCCCTCATGGCTCTCTTTCGCTGACTTTTGCGGAACTGAAGGTCGCCATGCCGGTGTATATTTTCACTGCACCTTCGATAACCTGCATGGCGAGAGCTGCACCGGTTCCCTCCCCAAGACGCAGATCGAGATCGAGAATCGGCCGTGCGCCAAGATGCTCCATGACGGTTTTATGGCCCTGTTCGCTGGAAAGATGGCTGAAAAAAAGATAGTCACCGCACGGAGGACACAGCTTCATGGCTGCGACAGCGCCTGCCGAAGAGATGAATCCGTCGACGACAACAGGGATCCTGCAGGATGCCGCACCGAGCACGAAACCGGCAATCGCCGCGATTTCATAGCCTCCGAGCGCGGCAAGAGTCCCGAACGGGCTGGTGCACCGGTGGGCATTCACATCGATTGCCCTGCTGATGACCGATTGCTTGTGTCTGAGACGGGAATCGTCGATGCCGGTACCCCTGCCGGTTATGGTGTCGGAAGAAATGCCAAGCAAAACCGCATACAGCGCCGTTGCGGGCGTGGTATTGGCAATGCCCATCTCTCCCGTTCCGAGAAGATGGTATCCGGCCCTGGCAGCATCAACGGCAAGGGCTGTACCGCAAAGGAGCGCCTCGAGCGCATCGGCTTCACTCATGGCGGGACCGCATGCAATATTGGCGCTTCCCGGTTTTACTTTTTTCCGGACAAGTCCCTGGATATCGGGAAAATCGTGGTTTACCCCGACATCAACCACATCGAGATCTGCACCGGCATGTCTGGAAAGCACATTGATGGCAGCACCGCCGTTCAGCATATTATAGACCATCTGGGGGGTCACCTCGGCAGGAAAAGCGGAAACCCCTTCGGCTGCAACCCCGTGGTCGGCAGCAAAACAGCATATTTTCTTTTTCAGCGGCTCAGGGACGGAAGTCCCGGCTGCGAGCACATAGCTCAGGGCAATCTCTTCAAGCCTGCCGAGACTTCCCCGTGGCTTGGTCAGATCGTCAAGATGAGACTGTATTTCCGGAGCCGCCGACCGGTCGACCGGCTTGACGGCATCAAGGAGGCATTGCAACTGCTGGAACATGGTATGTTTTGTTTCTTTTATTTCCTGTCGAAAGCATTTGTCATCCACCGCTCCTGCGCGGACTATTTCAGCCGGAGCGGCAACCCGCTGCAAAGCAGCCAGGCTTCCGACGAAACCGCCGCCACTCGCTGGTTCAGCCCACCTGCAAGGTCACGGAACATGCGAGACATTGGATTATCAGGCACAATACCCATCCCCACTTCATTTGAAACAAGTATGATGGTGCACGGTGGCGTTCGGAGGATATCGAGCAATGCATCCACCCTTCCCTCGATGCCGCCCGGGGTTGACCCGAAATGGTGCATGAGGTTCCCGGCCCAGACCGTCAGGCAATCGAGAAGCACCGCCCCGGTACCGGAAGGAAGATTCGCAAGCACCCGCTCCGGACAGAGCGGCTCCTCGATGGTAACGAATCTCTCTCTGCGCTCGATACGGTGTTTTTCGATACGATCGCGCATCTCCTGATCGAAAGGTTCAGCCGTCGCAAGAAAAACAGGGTTGGCGAATTTTTCCGCATACTGCAATGCAAAGGAGCTCTTGCCGCTTCTCGCTCCACCGGTCACGAAAACAACTTCGGAATGCATGTTCCTGAAAATGGTTACAATCCTGAAAGTGCCAAGATACAAACTATTTCCCTTCAACAGGCAATTCCCCGCCGGATACGGCGTTTTTGCAATGGCCGGAAATTTTGCATAACTTTTATCAACAGGTTCTTTTCACAAGAACCACTGTACCCCATAGTGCATGATTACCATAAAAGCAGTACGGAATCCCGGAGAATGCGTTTTCAGAAAAACCGCATTGAAACCAACGATAAAAAGGGAAAACGCTCATGAACACGAAATTCCCCATTTCGAGACTCACTTTTTTCTCCGCGTTGTTCCTTGCCGTCCTCAGCATGCCGTCACCGGCATCGGGAGCAACGAAAACCGGTTCCACAACGGTTTCCATCACCCTGCCCGACTGTATCATCCTGCATTACTACTCCGCACTCAACCTGCGGTTCGAGGACTATTCACAGGCGGTTGACGAAGGCGGCGGCGGTTCATGGAACGTCCAGTGGAGCGGAGCAGCAGACGGCGGAAGCCAGTTGTCGGCAAGCACCATCCAGGATGTGCTTCCGGGCACGGTAGCCATGACCATACCCAACGTCTGGGCGATCAGGGGACTCTCCCCGACGGGCACGGCAAAGGTCACCATCAGCGTGGTCAACAACCAGATGCTCTCGGGTTCCTCGAAAATAACGATCCTCAGCGGTGCCGGCCAGACCCGGATCGACGACAACGCCGGTCATTCCGGCACCAGCATCAACACCAGCCTGAACGGTCTGACCACCTCCTCGGCCACCATCGGAAATGTCCGGATGACGCTCGATTTTTCACAGACAAACATGGCCGGCACGCATAGCGGCGGCCAGTACAAGATAACAGCGGAAACCATATAGCCTGACGGTCTGCTCCGGTACACCTGCCCCGGAAAACAGAGGAAATGCCTGGCCAGGGCAACTGAAATCACGAACCGTTTCCATATGCGATGAAGTACCGTTTTTACCGCATTCACCCGGTCTCCACTGAACCGTTCCTGAAGCACCCCGAAAGCAGGATCCCCGGCAAACCGCTCATAACCCTGCTCTTCCTGCTGCTTTGTGCCATAACGGGCAAGCCGGCAAATGCTGCAACGTTCACCATCACATCGTCCACCACACTGACGGCGGCAGCCCTGGGTGAACTCGGGCTTTCATCGAGCGGCACGGCATACAGTGAGGGCAGCTACAGTACCGATGTCACCTGGCAGGGTGACGTGGACGGCCAGGCTCCGAGTCTGGACCAGGTCATTACCGGAAGCACGGTCGTACGCAACAACATCCTTCTCTGGTATTACAGCTACAACAACAACACGGAATCCCGGCCGACCTTCAATGCCAGTTACCGGATATTCGGTACGGGAGGCATCGAGAACACCCTCTCCTCCCTGACCGCCAGTTCCTCGACCATCGGCGCAACCGTTACCGCCCAGCCGGTGACCTGTTCGAAATACAGCGGCTCGACCTGGCGCTGCTACGGTTACGCCAACCTGAACCTCAATCTCAGCACCGCCAGACGTTCGGGAACCTACCGCGGCACGGTCCAGATCACCATTGTCTATTACTGACACCCGCGCTCGCACCCCCTGCCTGCCCGCGGAGTACCGGAACCTCCGGTTCGTCATTCCTTTCCTTCATCTTCATCCTTCAGGCCCCCTGACTCATGACGCTCCTTCATGCACCGGGAGCACGAAGAGGCGCCTCCCCGGATGATGAACGGCTGACTGCATCCTGACTCATCGATTCTGCGACACCAGCAACATGCCGGCGTCACCTGCAGCCGGCACTCCCCGTGATATCCGGGATGCAGCGGCAATAAGCCGCAAATGCCCCCGTGAAACCGGACTGAAACAATCGTCTCACTGTATCAGGAACAGTGTCACTGTCTCAGGCAGCAACACGTCCGCGACGGCGAACACCGGCAAGAGCGGCTGGGCGTCATGGGCGGGGTGATTCGGTAAACAATTTAGATACAATAATTTGCAATCATGAGCAACCCTGCCTTCTCATGCTGGCACGGTAGTTGTATAAAGACTCGCGGAAGCGACCCCCAACGTAACCGGAGCAGTCATCATGACAACCCCCAGCAAGATCAGGAGCCTCGCAGCAGCAATCATCCTCACCATCGCAATGGCGACCCCGGCAATGGCCGTCGTCAGCACCAGCGGCACCACCAACGTTTCGGTGACGGTTCCTGAATGCATCATCCTGCACTACTACTCATCGGTGACCCTGAACTTCGCCACTCCGGATTCGGAAGCGCTGAATGAAGGTTCGAACAGTGTTGACGCATCGTTCGACGGCACCACCACCGGCGGTACCGAGCTGGCAGAGGCCAACCTGATGAACGCCGCACTGGAGCTCGACGGCAGCAAGACCACCGTGAAGCTCTCGAACGTCTGGGCAGTGAGGGGATTCTCGGCAAGCGGCAGCGCCAGGGTCGAGGTTGCCATTCCTGCAGGCAAGAGCACCATGAGCCGCGAAGGCTCCGAGATCTCGGTTTCGAACGTGAAGGTGCGACAACAGCAGCACGGGCAGCTCGATCACCACCAGGCTCAACGGCATCACCAGGAGCAACGCGACCTTCGGCAACATCGAGATGGACCTCGATTTCTCGAAGACCACCCGCTCGGGCCTGCACACCGGCGCACAGTACACCATCACCGCCACCACCATCTGAGCAGGTTGCATCCGATACCATCAACGCATGAATCATCAGCAAACAAGCCCCGTGCAGGGGCGCGAGTGAAAAAACCCCCGTAGAGGGGCGCGAGTGAAAAACGCCTGCACCGCAATGCAGGCTTTTCTGTTTGAAGCAACCAACAATGACTTGAAGCCGTTGTACGGGTTCCGGAAAAAAATTTCCTGAAAAAGCTCAAGCACCTGGCAAGGCAGGAAATCCACTGAAATCCTGCCGATTTTCCTGGAAAAGTAAAAACAGACTTTTCCGGTTACTTTTTTACTTGTTATATTTCAGTATGTAAACCCCAAACCATACCCCCATGACTAATCTGAAAAACCTCAAGTGCATCCTGCTTGGTGCCATCTTCTGTTTCTGCGCAGCAGTTCCGGCTGATGGTGCTGTCGTTGCAGGAAAAAGCAGCAGCGGAACCGCAGACATTGCTGCAAATATCCCTGAATTCATCATCCTGCACTACTACTCTTCCATTGCACTCAACTTTGCAACGCCAGAGTCCGAGGCGCTCAATGAGGGAGGAAACACGCTCGATGTCTCATGGAAGGGCGATACCAGCGGTGGAGAAGAGCTTGCCGCAGGCAATCTCATGAGCGCAAAGATGGAACTTGACGGAACCACCACGAAGGTGCGCATTCCCAATGTCTGGGCTGTACGAGGCTTCTCGAAAGAAGGCACCGCCAATGTGACGGTCACCGTGCCGGCCGGCAAGGAAAAGCTTTCGAACGGAGAATCGGTCATAACCATTTCGAACGTCCAGGTAAGCGACAACAGTGAAACCGGCGCTTCCATTACCACGGATCTGAACGGAATCGCCAGAAGCAGGGCTACCATCGGCAGCATCCTCATGGACCTCGATTTTTCAAAGACCAACCGATCCGGCCAGCATTCCGGCGGACAGTACACCATTACCGCCTCGACCATGTAAAACCGGGTACCCTGAAAAACAAGCCTGCAGGAATTCCTGCGGCTCCGGCATGACCGGTCATTTCCGGTTACCGCCGGAAACGATTTATCGACAACACGTCAACATCAATTCATTCAGAACATGAAATACCCCCTTGTCCGGCTGCTCTTCCTGTTCATGACGCTCGCTGCGCACCCATGCCTTCTCGTTGCTGAAGAACCTCCACCGGGACAGATCGGCGTTGCGCCATCGATGTTCGAGCTTGCAATAGGACAGAATCCGGTCAATGAATCGGTAAGGATTTTCAACCTGAAAAAGACTCCGACCACCGTCAAGGTGGAAGTCTACAACTGGACCCTCGACGAAAAAAACGAGGTAAAGCTGCTGCCTCCCGACAAGCAGTCGCTCGACCGCTGGATGCTGATCAATCCCCTCTCGTTTACGCTTGAACCCGGAAAAAGCCAGGTCGTCCGCTTTTCCATCAGGCCGACCGTAAAACCTGACCCTGGGGAACATCGTGCAATCATCTACTTTATCGAGCAACCGGTTGCGGCAAATGCCGACAACACGAAGGCACTTGAAATTCTCTTCAAGCTCGGTGTCGGGGTATACGGCCATGCCGATCCGGTCAAACGTGCAGGCACACTGAACGGTCTTGCATTCGACAAGGGCGCTTCGTCACTGAATGCGGACATATCGAACAGCGGCAATGTCAATACCCGCCTCAAGGGGAATTACTCCATCTGGAAAAAGGATGCATTTCCCGGAATAGCCGCTGCAGCGAAATATGCCGATGGCGAGAAACAGGAAAAACCCGTTTCAGGAATGGTCATTGCCGGCCAGATCAACCAGACGCCTGTTCTTCCGGGAAACCGCCGTACCATTTCGACCCAGATTCCCTTTCCGAAAACTCCCGGCAGTTACATTCTGGCAATCAACGGCAGCATCGACGGGAAAACCGTTGAAAGAACCTTTCCCCTGAACCGCTGATTCAGCATTGTTCATTCCGGAATGCACACCATAAAGGGATGGGGAATCATGCTGGCAGTCCTGACCTGCCAGCACGGCATCTCCGGGAAGGTTCTGGCTGAAGAAGCGGGCGACAGGAATCCGAAACCCCCGGCATCCGAAAAACCCGTAACCTCGCAGCAGGAGACCATGCTCGTTGACGTGCTCTTCAACGGGCGATCGACAGGCTCGCAGCTCTGCTTCCAGAGGGAAAACGACTACTGGATACCTTTTGCGCTCTTCCTCGAAAACAGCGGTCTGAAAGCCCCGGAAATGAACCAGGGGCAGATCAGTTATCAAACCACTCTCGGCATCATCACCTTCAATGCCGGATCGGTAAAACTCATCGACCAGACGCTCTGTATCTCGCTCGGGGAACTGAAAAAAACGTTCCTGGTGGCCGGAAGATTCAACCAGTCTGCGTTTGCCATTGAGCTGGACGTCCCCTGGAGACCCGGGAGCACTGAGGTGCAACGAAAAGCCGAACCCGTAAAGCCCGATATCGAGGCCCCGAACAGCTCCCTCTCCTTCCTGAGGTTTGAACCGGAAATCACCTGGGATTTCGAGAAAAAACCGGAAAAAAATCTTTTTCTGGAAGCCGGAGGCAGAATCCTCGACGGAGTATGGGATATCACGGTGGAAGGTGATCCGGAAGAGTCACTGGTACCGACCCGCTACCACTGGACCGCATTCAGCAGGCATTTCGCTCTCCGGTTCGGCACGGGTTCGACTGACATCTATTCGCTCATCGACGATCAGCAATTCACTGGACTGCAGTTCGGATGGAACAACCACAATATCCTCAACCAGCTTGATTTCGAGCGGTACAGCGATTCCGATGTCTTCCTGTCGCTGGATCGCACACAACAACGTACAATCGAAGGAAACGGCCCACCGGCAGCGATTGCAGAACTGCGGCTTGACGGCATTGTCGCTGCCAGGCAAAGAATCGGCCTGGACGGAAGGTTCAGATTCATCAATGTCAGGATGACCAGCGACCTGAGAAAAACCCGGGTTTACCTGTACGAGCGGTCGCTGAGGGAAAAGCCCCTCGCCGTACTCGACTACACCATTTCCATTATGAACCGGAGCCTTCCCGCGCATGAACTGCTTGTCAGGGGAGGGGCTGGCGTCAACGGCAACCCGCTTGATGAAAGCGGTGAAAAGCACCTGCTGACAGGGTTTGGACATGTCCAGTACGGTCTCAGCAACAGAATAACCCTTGAAAGCGCGATCCAGTCAAACCGGGAAAACGGCTCCCCTGACATCATGGCCGGAACGGTATTTTCCTTTGGAGAAAACTGGGCTGCCGCCTTGTTCGGCGCTCGCTCAAACGACAGGTACGGAACGGAGCTGCGCTTTGAAGGACACGGGAAAAAATGGGATATGGCCGTCCTTTCCAGCCTGAAGGAGGACAATTTTTCCACTGAAGGCACCGAACGGACACAGGACCATTCACTGCGCTTTTCAACGAGTATTTTCGAGCCGTTCGATCTTCTGCTGTACGGCCGTTACTCCAGAACCGGAAATGAACCGGTTGACAAGTTTTTCCTGCCCGGCCTTTACTGGACGGTTTCGCCCTGGCTGATGCTGTCGGCAATACCCGACGATGATGAAAAGTACCGCTACGAAGCCGCACTGCGCCTTGGCAGCCAGAGCGACGTGTCGATTGTGTACGAAAAGAAAACCCTGACCGGCGACTGGCGTTTCGATATCAGCCCTTCGCTCATCAGCAGGATGATGCACTCCTATGCAACGCAAACCAGGGACAATCTTTCAAGCATCTATCTCGACTGGTATCCTGCAGGCTCGCGTTTCGACCTTGTCCGGCTCGGAGCTTCACATTCGGACGGAGAATTCGGCTATTCCGCATCATGGAGCAAGTTCATCGATGCAGGACTGCGTTTCAGCCTGCAGTACAGTTACAATATGAACAACGCCCACCAGCTTGAGACAGAGGAAAATTTTATTGAAAGCATTATCGATACCCAAGCCAGGCATTACGCAGCCTTCACGCTTACCTGGGACCTTGGTTTTTCCAGGAAGAAAACGTATCCGATAAACCGGTCGGCAATCAGTCACACCAGGGGAGGTCTGGCAGGATCACTTGACATCATGAACGATACCCGGCTGGGGTCTTCCGACATCAACAATGTCGATATTCTCCTCAATGGCAGAAAACTCGGACAGCGCCAGATTGACGGAACCTTTTTCGTGGGAAACCTCAGGCCGGGCATCTACACCGTCGATATCGACACCGAGAAACTGCCACTCGAACTGAATGTTGCAAGGAAATCGGTCAAGGCGGAGGTCCGCAACGGGGCCGTTACCGAAGTCAACATTCCCGTCTATGCCGAATACGGTGTTGCTGGATGCCTGAAAGACCTCCAGGGCAAAGGCATTTCAGGAATAGTTCTCGAGGTCACGGATCCCTCCGGCACTGCTGCGGGAAGCATGACAACAGACCAGTTCGGTTATTACCGCATCGACAGGCTGAAACCGGGAACCTACATCATCAGAACCACGGGAACGGGAAAAACAAGGGAAAGAAGCTTCACGATCAGGAACGACTTCCTTTTCGATATCGACCTCACCCTCCCGTAAGTGCTCTGACGGGGAAAAGGAAAGTTCACTGCAAAAAGCGCTCCATTGTCCGGCACGAACTGAGAAAATCCTCCTCGGAAAAAATCTCGAGAGTGAAGACTCGCTCCTGCACGGGATCATCGGCAAGCGCACGCATCACCATATCGAGCGTTTCGGCTTTCATGCAGGCCAGCGAGTTGTGATCCTTCCCGAGCCTCGTTCCGTGCATGTGCAGCACCCTGGCGCGGCGAAGAAACCTAGCAAGGTATTCTCCGGTGGGAAATCCGTAATGTTCGAGATGCCCGACATCGAGGGTAACGGAAAAACCGTACTCCTCGACAACTGGCAGGACAAGTTCATAGGGATAGTTGAGATTTTCCACACAAATCTGGACAGCAGGCACCTCAACCTGCTGCAGGAGCATGGCGCATGAATCGTTCAGGGCACCGGTGAACCTGTCGAGTTCGGAAACGGAAAACGCATTGATATCGATACCCGGCCCCGCCTCGAAATGCAGGACATAAGCCGATTTCGGCAATCCCCGGGTGAGTTCGATGATTCTCCGGCATTTTTCTGCCGATCGCAGGCGTTCGCGACGGTCTTGATGCCCCAGATACACATCGAGCGGCAAGTGCACGGAGTAGGTCAGCTCAGCCCCTGCGGCAAGTGTGGCAAGAAGGCACATTTCTTCAGAAGAAGGCAGGTTGCTGAACTCGTCCGATTCGAACAATACCAGTTCGATATCGTCAACCTTGCCGGAGAGAAATTTCACATTCGGGATGATATCGGCGGGAATGATATACGATGTGGTCCCGAAACGAAAGGGAAAACGTTTTTTCATGCGTCCGGTTTTGCATCATTGCAGTGATTGCTGCAGCAGTGGAATCAGTTCATGAACGGAACTCCAGATGCGGGCGCCTCGGGCGACAAGTTCATCGGTCTTCCGTTCTGCTGCCAATCCTTCCGTATAATCACGCGAACCAGTGCCTGCTGCAAGAAATACCGGCTTTCCCTGCCGCAATGATTCTTCGGCGAGAGAGAGATTGATGAGATTGCCCGAACCGAAAGGCACTTCAGCAACCACAACCGCAACGGAAGACTCGACAAGGGTTGATGCATCACGGCAACGAGCTTCCGAAACGGCTGAAAAAGGCTGTTCGAGTACCACTTCAAGATCCAGCGCCCTTGCTGCTTCAGCGTCTGAATCGAGCCTGTTGAGCACTCCGGTGCTTACCGAATACCCTTCGAGCAGCAGCCTCCGGTAAAGTTCGATGCCGCTGCCGCCGCCGGCAATGACATGCACCCGCTTGCCCTGCGGCTTCCGGTGCCGGAGAAGGGAAAGATCACCGGTCACCTGCAGTTCACCGTTCCAGGGATCCTTGTGTACCTGAAGATCGCACTGGTAGATTCTGCTGAGCAGTTCCGGCCTCAGCACCTCCCCGGGTGTTCCGGACGCGGCAAGCCGTCCGGCATGCAGCAGCAGGAGACGATCGGAAATCTGCGCCGAGAGCGTCAGATCGTGACTGACAAGCACGACGGTCATCTGCCGATCGCGGTTGAGGTTCATGAGGATCTGCAGCACCTCCTGACGGTGGTTGATATCGAGATGGGCAATCGATTCGTCGAGCATGACGATGCGGGGCTCCTGCGCAAGCACCATGGCAAGCGCGACCCGTTGCTGCTCGCCGCCACTCAGCTCCATGAAATACCGGTCACGCAGGTCCAGTACATCGGTATAGATCATTGCGCGTTCGACAATGTCCTCATCCTCAGGACCCGGTCTGCCAAAAAGCCCCATGGCACTTGTCCGCCCGTTCATGACAAGTTCTCCAACGCTGAAAGACATGGGGGATTCGAGTTTCTGCGGCACAACACCGACCAGCGAGGCCCTTTCGGCGTGCCTGAGCTGGCGGACATCGCGGCCGTACACCAGCACCGAACCGGATGAAGGCCTGACAAGCGCCGCAGCAGTCTTCAGCAGGGTACTCTTGCCGCAGCCATTCGGGCCGATAAGGGAAACGAACTCTCCCTCGGCAATGGAAAAACTCACCCCGTGCAATACCTCCCGGCCCCGGTATCCCGAAGAGACCTCCCTGAACGCAAGCGCCGGACTCTCTGCCGATCTCTGTTCGATCATAAGAAAAAAAGTCCAAAGTAATCTGAAAAACCGTTCGCTGTAAGCGGGAACACGGGACCATCACAGACGGACACGGACATGCACGGACCTGTAGCTGCCCGCAATCTTCATTAATTCCACGCCTGCTTCATCCTGCGCTGCAGGATCAGCAGGAAAAAAGGACCACCGGCCAGAGCCGTAACCACGCCTACAGGTATCTCGACCGGGGCAAGCACCGTGCGGGCAAGCGCATCGCAAAGCACCAGAAAAGCACCTCCGCCAAGCGAGGCAAGCGGCACGAGCCTGCGGTGGTCGGGTCCGAACATCGCCCGCATGACATGCGGCACGATCAGTCCCACAAAACCGATCATACCGGCCATCGATACCGCCGTAGCGGCAAGCAGCGTTGCAAGCAGCAGTCCGGCAAGTATCACTGCCCCGGCATTGATGCCCTGATAATGGGCCATTTCACGTCCAAGCGTCATGGCATTGAACCGGCTTGCAAGCAGCCAGATACCGGCGATCCCGCAGAGCACAAGTGATGAAGAAAACAACTGCTGCTGCAAAGAGACCGGCTGCAGGTTGCCGAGCATCCACCAGATCACGTTATGCAGCCCTTCCACGCTTGCCGTCGAAACCAGGAACATGATGAGGCTCGAGCAGATCGCGCTGACGATCACGCCGCTGAGAATGAGGCTGTAGACCGAAGGCGAACCGCCCGATCCCTGGCTCGCGATACCGTAGACCGTCATGAGCGTCAGCACGGCGGAAACGAAAGCCGTGACAGGAAGACTGAGGGGCATGGCAAGCGAAGTGCCTGCCAGGATGCTCACGGTCGCGCCAAGTCCCGCGCCCCCGCTGACACCAAGCACATAAGGTTCAGCCAGAGGATTGCGCAACAGAGCCTGAAAGACAACGCCGGATGCGGAAAGCGCCGCACCGACAAAGAGTCCCATCAGCATTCTGCCGAAACGAAGCGCCATGATGGAGGCTCCGGCCGGCTGCGACATGTCGGGCAATCCGATACCCGACGGGCCGAGCATGAGCGAAAAGGCACAAAGCAACGGAACTGACAGCAGAAAAAGAAGCAGCTTCAGCCTTGCTTTGCCTCGTCCCCTTGAGGGAAAGCGGTTGTCGGTGCAAATTCGATCAGATCCCATGTTCGGCTCAGTTCTCCACGCCTTGCTGTGCCGGAATCCCCTCTTCGTAGCCGTGTTTGACCAGCCTCATTTCCGTCACCGTATCGGCCGCCTCGATCAGCGCTTCCGGAGCGCTCCTGCCGGTCAGCACCACGATCTTGCCGTCTTCGGAGCTGCGGAGAGCTTCGACAAGCGGTTCAAGAGGAATCAGCCCATGGCCGAGCGCGAAACAGACCTCATCGAGCAGCACAAACTGATACTCTGAAGAAGCGAGAGCGGAAAGTGCCGCATCGAGGCCTTCGCGAGCAGCGGCACGGTGTGCCTCCATAGCCGGGCTCCCGGGATCGCGGGGAAGGAACCCTTTGCCGAACTGACGCCAGCAGACACCATCGAGCGCCCCGAAAAAAAGCTGCTCCCCTACCGCATCGTCCGATTTGACAAACTGGATCACCGCTGCCCGCATGCCGTGCCCGAGAGCTCGTGAAAGCATCCCGAAAGCCGCGGTGCTTTTTCCCTTTCCGTTGCCGGTAAAAAGAAGAATTCTGCGCTTGTTCATATCTGTCACCCCTTCTTTGGTTTATGCATCATGGTATCTGCCGCACCAGCAGCCTCACGCCGATTCCGGAAGCAAGAAAGACAACCGCAGTCAACCGCATGAGCGAAACACTGTTCCTGATCGTAGCGGCAGAGCAGACTTCACGGCAAAGTCCGAGCAATGGAGCATCGTGCATGACACCGCCATAGCTTCGGGGACCGCCGAAAGTCACGCCGAGTGCCCCGGCAAAAGCCGCTTCGGGATATCCTGCATTCGGGCTGGCGTGCAATCCCGCACCCTGCCGGACAGCCCGAAAGATATCAAAAAACCTGAGTCTTTGAAGAAGCGCTGCAATTGCGATAGCAAGCACCGTCAGCCTTGCCGGAATCCAGTTGCAGAGATCGTCAAGCTTTGCCGATGCCCAGCCGAATTCCCGGTACCGTTCATTCTTGTATCCGAACATGGAATCGAGGGTGCTCGCCGCCTTGTAGGCAAGCGCGCCGACCGGACCGAACAGCAGACCGTAGAAAAGCGGCGCCGTCACCCCGTCTACGGTATTCTCCGCAACGCTCTCCGCAGCGGCAAGTGCGACCCCCTCTTCCGTGAGGCCTGCGGTATCCCGCCCGACCATCCGGGAGACTTTCCCGCGGGCGAGAGGGAGATCGCCCAGTGCAAGAACATCGCCCACAGCACGGGCATGGTCTCCGAGATCCTTCACGGCAAACGAGGTGTAGAGCAGGACAACTCCCGCTATCACCCCCATGACGGGATGCAGCCGTCCGGCAGCTTCGATGAAAAGCCATGCCGCACCTGCCGTTCCGCCCACGACAACCAGCACACAGAGCAGGCCTGCGACCCGGAGAGGCATGCCTGAAGCCCTGAGCACCTTCTCGGCTCCGAATGCCAGCCACGCAATGCCCCTGACGGGATGCGGCATCCAGCGGGGATCCCCGAAAAGCAGGTCGCAAAGGAAAGCAGCAAGAAGCATGTATTCAGGTTTCGCCATACCGTTTCTAACCCCCCGTCGTCATTTCCGGAACGGTACGGAAGGCATCGAGCAGCACGTCGTTCTCCCCCCGCGTCCGGATGGCGAACCTGAAATACTTCTCTTCAAGACCGGCGAAGTTCCGGCAGTCACGTACCCTGATGCCCTGCTGCAAAAGATGCGCGAACATCAGGTCGATTGAACACCCGCCCCGCCACTCGATGAGGAAGAAATTCGCAGCTCCTCCGGCTACGTGCAACTCCGGCATCTCCGAAAGAGCCGAAACGATTCGGTATCGTTCCGAGGTCATCAAATCCATGAGCGCCATTTCATACCCCTCGCATACGGCAAGCTCACGCGCGACGCCTTCGGCGACGGCATTGAGGGTCCAGGGCTCCTTGAAATCGTAAAGCTTCCGGATGGTATCGGGATGGGCGACAAGCGCACCGAGACGCAAGCCGGGCAGGGCATAGAATTTCGTAAGCGAATGCACGACAACGATATTCGGGAACGCCTGCACCGCCTGCATCAGCGACACGGCAGGAAAATCCGGAAGAAACTGGACGAACGCTTCATCGACGAAAAACCACTTGTCGGGAAAACGGCTTGCAAGGGCCATGGTTATTTCCGGCGGAAACCGCGTACCGGTCGGGTTATTGGGATTGGCCAGAAAAAAGGCGTCGAACCCGTCAAGCTCATCGGCAAGTTTCCCGATCGGCGGAAGGGCGAACCCCTCTTCGGGACTGAGCTGCAGCGCTCCTGTTTCCGCGCCGGCCATGCGGGCCGCCCGGCCATACTCGTAAAAAGAGGGAGAGAGCAGAAGTATCCGCCGGATGCCGAGCGCCCTCGGCAGGAGGTAGATTCCCTCGATAGCCCCGTTCATGGCAAGAACCGATGCATCGTCAAGAGCGAACCTGCGTGTATAGAACTCCCGGACACCCCGGCCGTCTATCGAGGGATAGGCCTGCATTGCTGCCTGATCGATGGCTGGAGGAGCGTCAAACGGAAACAGCGGGCTGATATTCACGCTGAAATCGAGGAACTGGCGCCGATCGTCTCCCGGTTCAACCTGACCCCCGTGCCTGTGGTGATAGAGGCTGTTCATCGGCTGACGAATGGCTTGTCGATCATGGCATACAGCTTTTCAAGGTCGAGATGCGCGGCGACATGGCCTGCGAGCCTGTCGTAGCTCTCCTCGATGCCATGCTCATGCCGTGACGGACGATACTCCGGATCGGCAAGGGTGAGAAACCGGTGCCTCACCTGCGGCTCATCGAAAATGCCGTGGAAATAGGTGCCGATTACCTTGCCATCTTTACTCACAGCGCCATCGGCATCACTGACGGCTTTTCCGTTTCGACTGATCACCCGCATGAATGGTCTGGTACCATGAGAAAGCGCCGTACGTCCCATATGAATTTCGTAGCCCCGGCTTTTCACCCCGTCCGCATCGTCGAGTATCCCCGAAGCGTTGCAGAGGCACTTCTCGCTCTCGAGCACGGTATCGCAATCGAGCAGGCTGAGACCAGCGCTTATGCCCGGTTCACCCTCCACGCCCGACGGGTCGGCAATGGAGCGGCCAAGCATCTGGTACCCTCCGCACACACCCACGACAAGGCCGCCCTGCTCCCTGAACTCCCGGATGCGCTCCTCCCAGCCGAGCGAACGGAGCCATGCGAGATCACCTCGTACGTTTTTCGACCCCGGCAACACCAGCATGCTGTAGCCGTCCAGCGAGCGGGGATAGTGCAGATAGTGCAGTTCGACCGTCGCGTCCTGTTCCAGCGACGAGAGGTCGGTAAAATTCGAGATGTGCGGAAAGTAAATTACCGCCACACCGGTCTTTCCCTCTTCGGGCTCTCCTGAAGGATCGACCTTTGAAGCCAGTGGCACAGCATCTTCGGCATCGATGGAAAAGCCCCGGAAATACGGAACCACGCCAAGAACCGGCACACCGGTCATCTCTTCGAGCATGCGCACACCGCCCTGGAAAAGCTCGATATCGCCACGGAACCGGTTGACGATCACCCCCTTCACCAGAGCGCGGTCTTCCGGGGGAATCACTGCCAGTGTCCCCACAACCTGGGCGAACACGCCGCCCCGGTCGATATCGGCCACAAGCACCACCGATGCTCCCGCGGCCCTTGCCGTGCGGAAGTTCACGAAATCACGATCGTACAGGTTCATCTCGGCGCAGGAACCCGCGCCTTCTATCACCAGCAGTTCATGGCGCTGCATCAGCCGTTCGAGACTGTCGAGGGCAGCCGCTGCCCACAGCGACGTATCCCTGAAATACCCCTTTGCCGTTTCGGTGCTGCACACCTTTCCCTGCAGCACCACCTGCGCGCCGGTATCTGAATTCGGCTTCAGCAGCACGGGATTCATGTCGGCTGTCGGAACGACCCTTGCCGCTTCTGCCTGCGCTATCTGGGCGCGCCCGATCTCGAAGCCGTCAGGCGTAACGCCGGAGTTGTTCGACATGTTCTGCGCCTTGTAGGGCGCCACGTCGATCCCCGCATCGCGAAAAATCCTGCAGAGAGCCGTGGCGATAACGCTCTTGCCGACATCCGAAGCCGTGCCGAACACCGCTATGGCCCTTGCCTTTCGCTCTACCATGTTTCGTGGTGGACAAGTGTTTCAAGCTCAAGGCGCGGCAGCCATCCGGCCTGTTCGAGTTCCGGAGTCTCGTGAAAGAAACGCACATAACCCACACACAGCCAGGCAACCGGAACGATATGCTCCGGAATGCCGAGCACCCTGCGCACATGGTCGTGATGGATGATGCTCACCCATCCAACGCCGAGATTTTCAGCCCGTGCGGCAAGCCAGAGGTTCTGCACCGCGCAGACCGAGCTGTAAAGATCCATCTCGCGGTTTGCGGTGCGCCCGATCACCACCTCGCCGCTCCTCGTCCTGTCACAGGTGACGCAGATGCCGAGCGGAGCTTCCATAATACCCTCGAGCTTGAAGGCCGAGTAGGTCTCGCGCTTCTCTTCCGGAAACATCGCCGCCGCCTCCCTGTGGGCGATTTCGAACCCCTCTTTAATCTCCTGCCGGATCGCAGAATCTCTGACGACGATAAAATCCCACGGCTGCATGAACCCCACGCTCGGAGCGTGGTGCGCCGCATCGAGCAGTCGCCCGACCACGTCGTCCGGCACCGGGTCCGGCAAAAACTGTCCCCGCACGTCACGGCGGCTGTACATGACCTTGTACAGCGCTTCGCGCTCTGCTTCAGTGATTGCTGTATTCATCGCTGTTCAATCTTCAGATATCAGCCCTTATACCAACAACAAACGTACGGCCGGGCATGGTATATCCCTTGACATACTGGTATTCGCGGTCAAAGAGGTTTTCCACGGTGCAGCGAAGCGTCAGACCCCGACCTTGCTTGCGCGCCTTGTCGATAAGGAATTTTTTGGAAACCGAGAGATTTGCCACCGTATACCCTCCTTTTGCAACCACATCTCCTGACCAGTCTTCCCAGTTCTCGACCTGTGTCTCCCCGGTATAGGCAAAATTGAAAACGCTGCTGAAACCCCGCCTGTCGGCAACCCGGAGGCCTGAAGTCACTGACAATTCAGGGGTATAGGTGAGTTTTTCACCGGTTTCGTCATCACGATATTCCGTCAGCCAGGTGCCATTGACATAAGGCTCTACCTTCCACTCCGGACCGAAAGGATGCAGAACCCAGGAGAGTTCGGCTTCAATTCCGGACACCGTCGCCCCGCCGATATTGGTCCATGTCATATTCCCGTCTGTCGAAGTGGACTGGATTTTGTCGCGGAAATCGGTGGTGAACCAGGTCAGGGAGGTTCTGATGTCCCTGTAGTTCACCTCAGCTCCCGCTTCGAACGACCGGCTCTTTTCCGGTTTGAGATCAGGATTGCCGACATAATGGGTACCCCATGAATAAAAATCGGCTACCAGCTCTCTTGCTGAAGGCATTCTGAAACCCTCTGCGTAGGATGCTCTCAGTTTCAGTGCATCACTCGGGTTCCAGGCAAGACCGGCCTGTCTGGAAAGGTTATCGGCGCTCTGTGAAGAACCCTGTCCCTCTCCAATGGTCACATCGTACGAGTCATAACGGAGACCTGCGGTAAGGACAAGCCTGTCGGAAAGAAACCCGTATTTGCCGAGAACGAAACAGGCAGGGTTCTCGTACCCCGAAGATAGCGGAGCAAGGGTGGATTCGAGATCATACCTGATCCAGTCCATTCCGGCTGTAAGCCTGAGCGCCTCGCCGGAATAGGTGGCCTGCGCCTGGGCTCCTTTATGCTCAACCTTGTTCTTGCTTGTATACTCACTGCTTGGATCGGCATACAGATACTTGTCCCTGCCGGTGAAATACCGTGCCATCCAGGAAAAACGCCGGTCGGCGGTCGATCCTTCATAGACAACATCGGTGGAGTATGCTTTCTGACTGGTATAGGCATCCGAATCGACCTGGCTCAGATAGGAAGGCGAGCCTGCTTTTCCGACGTTGAAATAATTATATATCACTCCGATCCGGTGATTGGGCAGAAATTCAAAGCCTGCCTGCACATTGCCGACCGCCCTGTCGCTGTATGCGGTATTCGCATATTCAGTTCCCTTTCCTGTTTTATAGCTGTCCATTTCCGACAGGGAAACCGAACCGGAAAAATCGACCTTCCCGCTCTTTCCGCTTGCGCCAACGGACGACTGGGTGTACTGGTTGCTTCCAAGCTCCTGTTCGAAAAACAGCGATGGCATCCCCTCGCCCCTGGCCGTGATAACATTGACGATACCCCCGATTGCCGCAGAACCGTACTGGACAGCTGCAGGCCCCCGTATAATTTCAATACGATCAATGTTTCCGGTCGAAAGTTTCGCAAGATTCCCTGTACCGGCCCGCCTGCCGTTCAGCAGCACGAGCACCTTGCCCATGAGGTCGTTGCCGTGCGTTTCGGTCCTGAACCCGCGGATACCGACGGAGGTCATGGTGCCGGGGTATTTCTGGATATGGCCTATACTTTTTTCGGCAAGCAGTTCACCCAGATCCTTTGCCGGAGACTCCTCGATCTCCTCTTTACCGATAACGGTAATGCTGGATGTAACGCTTTTCTTCTCCTCTTCGACGCGGCTCGAAGTGACAACCAGCTCACTGCCGGTAAAGCTTTTCGTCGTCTCTTCGGCAAGGAGGCCCTTGCTCCAGAGCAGCCCGGCCAGCACAAGCAGGCATACTTTTTTGTTCATCATTGATTGTCCTGTTTTCAGTTTGAGAAATACATAAACTGACAGGGGTTAGAAAGGCAGCGCATAAGGGTTCGAGCAGCGCCGACCTGTTTTTCCAGGAATCGTTTTTCAGGAATTACGAACGCTGCGACAAGGACGAAAACGCGCCGCGCCGGTTCAGGTAAATCCATGAATCGTATCCTGCAAAAAGATCAAAACGGTCAGCAATGCAAATGAAGTACAGCTTTGCCCCGACTATAACCCGTAGTCCGATCTTGAAATGCAAAAATAACTGGCAGGTCTCCTGACTATCACGGCTTGTCTCCGTTCCGGCCTTCCCGCAGTTTTCCTGGGCGGAAAACGATGCAGTGACCTGAAACGACTGCTGCCCTCATGCATGTGGCCATGAATGACTTCAGCAGTATACCGTTGTACAGTTGCGGGTACAGTGTACGACTTTCACGTACTTCCCTATTCTCCGGCTTTTAAACCGGCACCAGCTACGACGAAAGAACAGTACTGAACATAAGAAAAATACCGGATAAAAAAAACAGCGAAAGCATTCATTGCCCGTTGATCCATTCTGCAGTCAACCTCATTGCCAAACCGATCTCACTGAACAGATCGCCCTCCTTTCAACGAAGAAATATCTTTTTTTTACAGAACACCATCCCGACTGCATCTGAAAACGCTCCGATCACGTCCCGGAAAAAACTTCCTGAATACCGAACACCGGCTTACGGCTGCAGCCATCACCCGGTATAGTTATTTGTGTTGCATAATGACGTCCCTAAGCCACCCTTCCCATAGCGCGGCCCTTCTGATTTGAACGATTAACAAACCATTTCGTTACTTTGTCATAGATACCCCGGAAAAACAACAAATCGGCTTGACTGATATGAACGAGTGGCAAAAGCGGATTACCATCAACCCTGATCAGTGCGGCGGGCGTCCATGCATCCGTGGACTGCGAATCAGGGTAATCGACATCCTTGACCTCCTTGCCGCAGGCCTGAATCAGGATGAAATACTCGAGGAATTACCTGATCTTGAAAAAGAGGATATTCTGGCGGCATTGAAATATGCCAGCAAAAAACTCGACCATCCGGTGATTGCGGCATGATCATCTGGATTGATGCACGCCTGTCTCCAATACCCCACATCAGATCCTCTGCGTCCCTGAACTCCCCATTCCGAATATTCCCCTATCTTTATCGTCGGCAACGATCTCTCTTTTTTCGATCCTCCGGATAATCACATGATGCAACGTGCCCGGCGAATCGAGTCTTGGACCTCTCGGCATGCCTCTACTGGTTGGTTTGTATCGGAGAAAGTTAACGCTGCATTCTGGTCATTGCAAGTTCATGATTTCAGTCACGTCCCTGATCACCTAATAAAATTTGCAATAACGGCTTGAAAGATCATGCCGATTCAAGAGTATCGGAAATCCATCGGTTCAGGCTTTTACCTGATTTTGTAGCCTTGATAAAGACTTTATGGTGCAGTTCCGGGCTCATTCTCAGCACCAGTTTTCCGGAAAAGGGCTTA
>Ga0194120_10000288_pt1 | contig 92817 bp, 71 predicted proteins | sample TA2MahCa65mmetaG_FD_148642 | JGI IMG/M metagenome (GOLD analysis project Ga0194120, IMG submission 148642) | Freshwater microbial communities from Lake Tanganyika, Tanzania - TA2015019 Mahale Deep Cast 65m | ecosystem: Environmental > Aquatic > Freshwater > Lake | place: Tanzania: Lake... | reverse complement strand
GCGGCGACGCGCGCGCGCATCAGCGGCACGACTTCCGTGCAGGCGCTCGCCGACTGCGACCTCGTGATCGAGGCCATCGTCGAGAACCTCGACGCCAAGAAGGCGCTGTTCGCGGAGCTCGGCGCGCTGTGCAAGCCTTCGACGATCTTCGCCTCCAACACCAGCTCGTTCCCGATCGGCGAGATGGCGACCGCCTCGGGCCGCCCCGCGCGCTTCGTGGGCCTGCATTTCTTCAACCCCGTCCAACTGATGAAGCTCGTCGAGGTCGTGCGCACGGAGCGCACCGACGCGCAGGTGTTCGAGGACGCCAAGGCGTTCGGCGCGGCCTGCGGCAAGGCGCCCGTGGCCTGCGTGGACACCCCGGGCTTCGTCGTCAACCGACTGCTCGTTCCTTACATGACCGAAGCGATGCGCATGCTCGAACGCGGCGACGCCTCGGCCCAGGACATCGACACGGCCATGAAGCTCGGCTGCGGCTACCCCATGGGCCCGATCGAGCTCACGGACTACGTCGGTCTCGACACCACCCTCTCCATCGTCGAGGGCTGGACCAAGCGATACCCGAACGAACCGGCCTTCCAAGTGCCCAAGCTGCTGCGCGACCTCGTCGCGCAGAAGAAGCTCGGGCGGAAGACGGGCGAAGGCTTCTACAAGTGGGAAGGCGACAAGCGCGCATGATTCTCTCTCTCCTAGCACTCGTGCCGACCGCGGTCGGCGGTCCCGAAATCCGTTGGAATGCCCCGTCGATGTTCATCGCGGGTCAGCCCTACAAGGTCCACATCGAGGTCACCGCGCCCGCCGACGGCACGGTGGTGTCGAGCTGGCTGATGACGCCGAGCGCCTTCAGCATCGACGGCGTGCCCCTCGCCAAGCGCGAGGAGTCGGGCACGCTGACGCTGCCCGGCGGCTTCAAGCTCGAGGGCGACCTCGACCTCGGTCCCTACATGGGCAGCGCGAGCGCGTTCCAACTGCGCTTCGCGCCGGAAGTTGCCGACACCAAGCCGGTCGAGGTCAAGTCGCTCACGGCCGCGCCGGCGGAGCTGAACTTCCTCACGATGCCGTCCGAGGATCTCAACAACTACCTCGTGCTGCTGCAGACCAATCGCGGTGACATCCTCGTGCGCATGTGGCCCCACATCGCTCCCGAGCACGCGCGCAACTACCTCGATCTGGCGTACGTCAAGTTCTACGACAACACCGTGTTCCACCGCGTGATTCCGCGCTTCATGATTCAGGGCGGCGATCCGCAGGGCACCGGCACGGGCAACGGTCCGCGCCAGATCAAGGCCGAGTTCAACGCCAACGTGAAGCACGTGCGCGGCGTGCTGTCGGCCGCGCGCACGAACGACCCGAACTCGGCCTCGTGCCAGTTCTTCATCATGCACGACAAGGCCGCGCACTTGGACGGCAACTACTCGGCCTTCGGCGAGACCGTGCTCGGCCTCGACGTGGTCGACCTGATCGTCAACACGCCGCGCGGGCAGGGCGACAAGCCGAACACGGCCCAGAAGCTCGAGCGCGCGACCGTCGTGCTGCGTCCGGACTGGGTCAAGGCCGAGCCGAGCCAGAGCGCTCAAGGCCCCGCGCCCGCCCCGGTTCCGATCGGAGGAGGCAAGTGACCATGGCCCACGCACTCGAGGGCGTCACCGCGACGCTCGAAACTTCCGCCGGCAGCCTGACGCTCGAGTTCTTCCCCACCAAGGCCCCCGGCCACGTGGAGAACTTCGTCAAGCTCGCCGAGAAGGGCTTCTACAACGGCACCGTGTTTCACCGCACGATTCCGGGCTTCATGATCCAAGGCGGCTGCCCCGAGGGCTCCGGCATGGGTGGTCCCGGCTACAAGATCAAGGCCGAGTTCAACGACACGCCCCACGTGCGCGGTGTGCTCTCGATGGCGCGCTCGCAGGATCCCAACTCCGCGGGCTCGCAGTTCTTCATCTGCCACGGCAACGCGGGCTTCCTCGACCGGCAGTACACGGCGTTCGGCAAGCTCGTGGCGGGCGATGACACGCTCGACAAGATCGCCAAGGCGCCGACCGTGCGCGGCGGCGAGAACAGCAAGCCCGTGAGCCCGGTCAAGATCGTCAAGGTCACGATCACGCGGCCCGCCGCGAAGGCCTGAGCTCCCATGCAACTGCAGTACCTGTTGTGCGAGTCGGTCGACGGGATCGCGACGGTCACGATCAACCGACCCGACAAGCTGAACGCGCTCAACGCCGCGGTGCTCGGCGAGCTCGCGTGCTGCTTCGACGCGCTCAAGGCGGATGCGAGCGTGCGCGGCGTGATCCTCACCGGCGCCGGTGAGAAGGCCTTCGTGGCGGGCGCCGACATCGGCGAGCTCGTCAAGATGGAGCCGCTCGGCGCCAAGGACCTCGCGTTCTACGGCCAGACCGTGTTCGGACGCCTCGAGACACTCGGCAAGCCCTCGATCGCCATGATCAACGGCTTCGCCCTCGGCGGCGGCTGCGAGCTCGCGCTCGCCGCCACGCTGCGCACGGCCTCGAAGACGGCCAAGATCGGTCTGCCGGAAGTCTCGCTCGGGATCATCCCGGGCTACGGCGGCACGCAGCGGCTCGCGCGCATCGCGGGGCCCGGCGTGGCGCGCGAGTGGGTGCTGACCGGCGACATGGTCACGGCCGAAGAGGCCTGGCGCGTGGGCGTCGTCAATCGCCTGTTCGAAGCGGCGGAGCTCAAGGAAGGCACGACCAAGCTCTTGAAGACCATCCTGTCGCGCGGCCCCCTCGCCGTACGGCTCGCGATGGAGACCATCCGCCGCGGCCAGAACATGAGCCAGCAGGAAGGCGAGATCATCGAGACCGACATGTTCGGACTCGCGGCGGCCACGGCCGACATGAAGGAAGGCATGCAGGCCTTCCTCGAGAAGCGCAAGGCGAGCTTCAAGGGTTGCTAGCGAGCTTCACGCAAGGCCACTTCCACGCACTTCGATGGCCGGGAACGGTCGGGCGGCCCCAGCGGGCCGCCGCTCGTTCTCCCGGCCGTTTCGCAAGCCAAGTCACGAGCAGGCAACGATGAGCAAGAAACTGGTGATCGTCGGTGGCGCGCGCACCCCCATGTGCGAGTACGTCGGCACCCCCGGCTACGGCAAGTTCAAGGACACGAGCGCGATCGAGCTCGCGGCGCACGCGAGCGTGCACGCTCTCTCTCGCGCGCGCGTGAGCGCCAGCGCCATCGACCACGTGGTGATCGGCAACGCGCTGCAGACCTCGCCGGACGCGATCTACGGCGCGCGCCACGTCGGCCTGCGCGCGGGCGCGCCTGCGACCTCGGGCGGGCTGACCGTCAACCGCCTGTGCGGCTCGGGCATCCAGTCGATCGTCAGCGCCGCGCAGATGCTGCTGTTGGGCGAGTCGCAGATGGCGCTCGCGGGCGGCATGGAGAACATGTCGCAGGCGCCGTTTTGCATGTACGGCACGCGCGCGGGGATTGCGTTCGGCGTGCAGCCCCAGCTCGTCGACATGCTCTTCGGCAGCCTCAAGGATCCGCTCGCGGACCTGTTCATGGCGCAGACCGCCGAGAACCTCGCCAAGCGCCTCGGCATCAGCCGCGAGGAGCAGGATCGCTTCGCGCTGCGCAGCCACCAGCTCGGCGCCGCCGCCGTCAAGGAGCGCCGCTTCGCCGAGGAAATCGCGCCGGTCACGATCAAGGGCCGCAAGGGCGACGAGCTCGTCGACACCGACGACCACATCAAGCCCGACACGACGCTCGAGGGCCTCGCCAAGCTGCGCGCGGCCTTCGGCAAGGACGGCACGGTGACGGCGGGCAACGCCAGCGGCATCGTCGACGGCGCCGCGGCCGTGGTCGTCACGACCGACGAGCGCGCCAAGGCCGATCAACTCGACGTGTTCGCGGAGATCGTCGGCTGGGCGGTGGTCGGCTGCGATCCGCGCGAGATGGGCATCGGTCCCGTCCCCGCGATCCAAGCCTGCCTCGCGCGCACGGGCGTGAAGCAGAGCGAGCTCGATCGCGTCGAGATCAACGAGGCCTTTGCGGCCCAGTACCTCGCCTGCGAGAAGGAGCTCGGCCTCGACCGCGAGCGTTGCAACGTCAACGGCGGCGCGGTCAGCCTCGGTCACCCGCTCGGCGCCACCGGCACGCGGTTGGTGCTCACGCTGATGTACGAGCTGCGCCGCAAGCAGCTGCGCTACGGCATGGCGTCGGCTTGCATCGGCGGCGGGCAGGGCATCGCGATCCTCATCCGCAACCCGAGGGCCTAGGGCGATGCCGAATCCGGTGATCCACACGCGGGCCGACGGCCGTCGCGTGGTGCGCCTCTCCAAGGGCAAGCGCGTCCTGTACATGTTCAAGGACGTCGAGAAGATCCGCGCCCAGTTGCGCGGCGAACTTTGCGTGCGCATGGCCGACGTGAATGCGGCCGAGCTGCTCGACGACATCAACACCGACGCGATGACGCCCGCGTGGGTGTGCTTCCGCCACAAGCCCGAGGACATCGCGCTCGATGCCTACGCCGGGCTGATGGACGCCTCCAACCAGCGCGTGTTCGGCACGCGCGCGCTTTTCGACGGCGGTTTCGAGGTCATCGTCAGCGGCCAGCGCAAGGGCACCGGTTCGTCGCGCGAGACCGCGCCGCAGGCCGAGAAGTGGTCGGGCATCGGCCTGGTGATCGCGCACTCGTTCGCGCCGATCCACGCGCGCAACAACATCAACCTCGGCCAGCTGATGGGGGACTACGAGCAGCTGCGGCGGCTCGAGGCGGGCGAGGAGATCCCGCTCGGGGAGTTCACCGAGCGCTACGACGAGGTCACGCGCGCGATCCTCGAGGCCGGCGGCCTGTTCGAGTTTGGCGCCAAGTACAAGGCGGGCGAGGTCAAGGTCGCGCCGCCGCGGCACGCGCCGCGCGCGATGACGATGGCGGAGAAGATCATCGCCACGCACTTGGTCGGCGGCGAACGCACGAGCTGCGTGAAGCCCCTCGACGCGACCCTCGTCAACGTCGACGGTGGCTACAGCCACGAGTTCACGACCGCGCAGGTGCACTACTTCCTGCAGCAGGAGTACGGCGCGGACTACAAGGTCACCAACCCCGCCAAGTTCGCCGTGTTCGAGGACCACTTGCTGTACGCCACCGGCGTGCCGCGCATGAAGCCCTTCGAGGCGCAGATCGAGACCCTGCGGCGCCTGCAGCGCGAGTTCCAACAGCACACGGGCGTGCGCGATTACTCCGCGCGCGACGGCGTCAGCCCGGGCATCTGCCATCAGGTCGCGCGCGAGCACTTCGTCGACCCCGGCGATTTCATTCAGGCGACCGACAGCCACACCTGCATGGGCGGTGGCAACAACGCGCTCACGTGGGGCGTAGGCGCCACCGAGTACGCGGGCCTCGCCTATGCGGGCTTCACGTTCGTCAAGGTGCCCGAGTCGATCCGCTTCGAGCTCACGGGCAAGCTCGCGAGCGACTGCACGGCGAAGGACGTGATCCTGCACATCCTCGCGACGTTCGCGGTGCGCGAAGAGACGCTCGATCGCGTGATGGAGTTCGGCGGTCCGGGCCTCGCGTCGCTCTCGGTGGACGAGCGCGCGACGCTCTGCAACATGGCGACCGAGTGCTCGGCGCGCTCGGGCATCTGCGAGGCCGACGCGCTCACGCTCGAGTGGCTCGCCGCGCGCCGTCCGTCGATGTCGAAGGCCGACATCGAGGCGCGCCTGGTGTTCCCCGACAAGGGCGCGCACTACGACGGCGGCGTGCACACGATCGATCTCTCGAAGCTGCGCCCGATGGTGGCCAAGCCCTCGGACCCGACCTACGGCGCGCACGTGTCCGAGCTCGGCGACATCAAGATCGACATCGCCTACGGCGGCTCCTGCACGGCGGGCAAGGCGCACGACATGGACATGTACGCCGCGGTCGTGCGCGAGGCCCTCGCGGCCGGTCGGCGCGTCGCGCCCGGCGTGAAGATGTACCTGCAATTCGGCAGCGCGGACGTGCGCGACTACGCGCGCGCCAAGGGCTACTTGGAGCTGTTCGCCTCCGCGGGCGTCGAGGTCATCAACCCCGGCTGCGGCGCGTGCATCGGCTGCGGCCCGGGCGTCTCGAGCGGGCCGGAGCAAGTCACGGTCAGCGCCATCAACCGCAACTTCACCGGTCGCAGCGGCCCGGGGAAGCTCTACCTCGCCTCTCCGCTGACCGTCGCCGCGAGCGCGATCGAGGGCAAGCTCTCCTCGTTCCGCCCGGGCATGTTCCGTCCCCAGCCCGCTTCGGCGGCGCGCTAGTCTCCCTTCGTTCACGCAGCTTTCGAAGTCATGATCGAACATCAGATCGCAGTCATCGCCGGCGACGGCATCGGTCCCGAAGTCACGCGCGAGGCGCTGAAGGTCGTCGACGCCGCCGCCGAGATCTGGGGTTTCCGCGTGCGCCGCACCGAGTACCCCTTCGGCACCGAGCACTACCTCGCCACCAAGGAGATCTTCCCCGACGCCGCCTTCAGCGAGGTCAAGCAGAAGGACGCGATCTACCTCGGCGCGATCGGCGATCCGCGCGTGCCCGTCGGCCTGATCGAGTACGGCATCATCGCCAAGTGCCGCTTCGACCTCGACCTGTACGTCAACCTGCGCCCGATCAAGCTGTACGACGAGTCGCTCTGTCCGCTCAAGGACAAGAAGCCCGAGCACGTCGACATGGTGATCGTGCGCGAGAACACCGAGGACGCGTACTCGGGCTCGCACGGCTTCACTCACAAGGGGCACGACACGGAAGTCGCGGTGCAGACCATGGTCTACACGCGCCACGGCGTCGAGCGCGTGATCCGCTACGGCTTCGAGCTCGCGCGCAAGCGCCCGCGCAAGCAGTTGACCTTGATCGACAAGGCCAATGCCGTGCGCGCGCAGGACCTGTGGACGCGCACCTTCGCCGACGTCGCGAAGGAGTTCCCCGACATCAAGACCGACCACGCCTACATCGACGCGGCTTGCATGTGGATGGTGAAGAACCCCGAATGGTTCGACGTGGCCGTCACGACGAACCTGTTCGGCGACATCATCACCGACCTCGGTGCGATGGTGCAGGGCGGCATGGGCATCGCGGCCTCGGGCAACCTCAACCCCGGCAAGGTCTCGCTGTTCGAGCCGATCCACGGCTCGGCGCCCAAGTACGCGGGCAAGAACGTGTCGAGCCCGGTCGCCGCGATCCTCGCCGGCGCCATGATGCTCGACTACCTCGGGCAGAAGGCCGCGTCGGTGGCGATCGAGAACGTGGTCGCGGATCTGCTGCGCACGCGGCGCCTCAAGGGCGTCCACACCGGCGCGCACAACACGCAGGAAGTGGGCGACATGGTGGTGGCCGAGCTGCGCCAGCGCGCGGCGGCCACGGTTTGATCCCAGCCTGACGAAGGCCTTTTTCTCCGCCCACAGCGGCTCCCGAGGGGCTTCCGGCATGCGCCGGGGGCCCCTCGGTCATGGAGTCCGTTTCTCGGCGGGGAACGCTCAAGGCGCTCGTTCCCTAGGACGAAGTTGTTGGAAGCCTCGCGGCGCGACGCCGCGCGGTTCGCTTCCACGTGCACGACCTGCGCCACACCGTTCCCATGCTCGCGCCGACTCGCTTCGGCGCGCGATCCAGCGCTGGGATTCTCGCCGCGGTCGTCGCCGCGGTCGTCGCCGCGGTCTTCGTCGGAGTCCTTGGAGTCGTCGTCGGGGCCTGTGGCGGAGGCGCAGGCGGCGCCGGCGCGAGCGCGCCGACGTCGCTCAGCTACCCGGGCTTCTCCAGCGAGCCGCGCACCTGTGAGGAGCTTTCGGAGCTCGTTCCGAGCGTCGCTGGGGGCGCGCCGACGCGCTACTCGGTGTCGCCCGCACTGCCCAGCGGTCTGCAACTCGACGCCGCGACCGGCGTGTTGCGCGGCGCGCCTCAGGAGTCCGCGCCCGAGCGCGCGTACACGATCACGGCTTCGAACTCGGCGGGCCGCGCGAGTGCGCAGGTCGTGTTCGAGGTGAAGGAAGTCGTGCTCGCGGGACTCGACTACGGTGGTCCGGCGCAGCCGCTCGCGATCGGAGTGCACGCTCGAATCGCGCCGCAAGTCGCGAGCGGACGAGCCGCGGCCTTCGAACTCAGCGCGGGAGTGCTGCCCGAGGGAGTCTCGCTCGATCCGCTGAGCGGCGTGCTCGCGGGTCTGCCAGCCGCCGCGGCTCTCGCTCAGTCGTTCGCGATCACGATTCGCGCGCGCGACTGTCGCGGCGCGTGGATCGAGAGCGAGCTCACGTTCGACGTCGGAGTTCCGCAGGCTCGTTCGGCGATCGTGCTGAACGACGGCGAGCCGATCGTGTCGACCTATCTGCCCGCGAGCGCGAGCGGCGCTCTGGCGGCGTTCGAGCACGCACTCGGCGACGACACGGCGGCGAGCGAAGTGCTCGCGAGCACCGATGGACGGGTGCTGTTCCTCGCGGAGGGCGATCGCGCGGCCGTGGCGACCCTGCTGCGCGGCGACGATGGGCGCTGGCTGGCGAGCGGACATGTCGCGAGCACCGGCCCCGCGGCTGCGATCGCGCTCGCGACGAGCGGCGCGCGTCTGTGCGCGCTCACGGCCGAGCCGCGCCTGTACGTGTGGCACGTCGATCCGACCAGCGGAGCGCTCTCGCTCGCGGGCGAGACGAGCGACTTGCCGAGCGAACCCACCGCCTTGGCGGTCGATCCAACCGGACGCTTCGCATTCGTGGCGGGCGCCTACGACGCGGAACTCGCCACGCTCTCCATCGACCCCGACGACGGAACGCCCGTCCCCGTCGCGCGCCTCGCTGGCGTCGGCGCGCTCGCCTCGCTCGCGGTCGCCCGCCGCGGTGACTTCTTGATTGGCGCCGACCTGTCGGTGGGCCTGCGCGTGTTCGCGATCCAGCCCCAGAGCGGCGCGCTGTCTGCCGTCGCCGGTCCGCCGCTCGCGACGGGCAGCGGCGCCGGCGTCGTGTGGGCTCACCCTCACGAGGACTTCGTCGTCAGCGCGCGCTCGTTCGAGGGTTTGCTCGACGTCTTCACGCTCGGCTCAAACGGCAGCCTGCTGTCGGCGCCCTCGTCGCCGTTTTCGACCGAGCGCGCTGTGACGCGGCTGTGCGCCACGCCGGATGGAGCGCGTGTCCACGCGCTCGTCGAGCACTCGAGCTGGCTCGCGTTCGAGCTTGCGAACACCGGCACGCTCACGCCGAGCGCCGTGCCTCGCTGCACGACGCGCGGCAGCGCGCGCACGATGGCGTTCGTGCCCGGTGCGCGCGCGGATCAGCCCATCGCGCGCGAACTCCTTGCCGCGGGCGCGCCGCAGCCGCGCGTGTTCGGTGTCGAGCTCGATGGCTCGCTCGTTCCCAAGCCGCTCGACGAAACGGCCCAGAGCCCGATCACGCGCATCGAGCCTCACCCGTGGCTGCCGGTCGCGTACGTCACGCGGATCGGCGCGCCGCCGTGTGTGCACGACATCGCCGCCGACGGCGCGCTGGTCCCGCGTGCCGCGTCGCTGCCGAGCGGCGGATCGAGCGGCCTGTGCGTCGATCCCTCCGGGCGCTTCGCCTATGAGGTGCTCGAGGGAGCGCCCGCGCTCGTTCGCAGTTGGGTCGTGCAGTCCGACGGTTCGCTCGAAATCGGCGGAGAAGCGCTCTTCCCCGACGGTCCGCTCGCGCTGGCCTTCCATCCCTCCGGCGAGTTCGTGCACGTCGCCTGCACGGGTGGCGCGTCGCTCGAGACATTTGCGATCGACTGGGCCACCGGCGAGCTCGTCGCGTGGGGCACGACGCTGTTCGGCTCCGCGCCGCGCTCGCTCTCCATCGACGCGAGCGGGACGCTGCTCGCGGCGCTCGATGCCGCTGGTTCGTCCGTGCACGTCTTCGCGCTCGATGCGGCCACCGGCATGCCCCATCTGCTGCCGGGTGGCTTTCTGCCGCTCGCCGCCGCGACCACGTTGCTGTTCACGCCCGACGGCGATCGGCTGCTGATCGGCGGAGCGCAAGGCGCGCTGCTCGGCGCCTTCTCCCTCGACCGCGAAAGCGGCGCACTCTCCGCGCTCGGCGTCGTGCCCGGACCCGCGCCGCTCGCGACCGTGCTCGGCCCCGACGGCAGCACGGTGTATGCGTCGCTTCCCGGCGGGTTCATCGAGCGCATCGACTCCCTCGCGCTCCTGCGCATCGACTCGACCCTGCTCGGGGCGGACGCGAACGCGCTCTCGCTGCGGCTCAAGCTGCGCTGACGCGCGGGACCCAGCGCTCGGCCGCGTAGGCGAGCGGCGCGACTTGGAGCAACACGAGCGCGGGAGTGGCCGTCAGGTAGAAGCGCTCCCAATCGAGCGGCAGCCATGCGATCGTGCCCGCGAGGAAGATCACCGCGAAGGCGAGCGTGGCCTGAGCGTGCGAGCAGCCTTTCGCGGCGCGCCAAGTGAGCAGCGCGAGGCCGGCGGTCGCGAGCGCGACTCCGACGTAGCCGAGCACGAAGCCGCCGCCGGCGAGCGTGCGCGCGAAGAGCGCGATGCGCTCGGGGATGGTGCGCGCGACGGCGACACCGGTGCGCGGCGCGAGCTCGTTCTGAAAGTGCGCGAGCAGCTTGTCCCAGCGCGCGAGCATGTCCTGCACGCCCTCGAGGGGCTCGCCCCACAGTCGCGGGTTGAGCGCGTAGAAGCACACGAGCGTGACGCCTGCGGCGAGCGCGAGTGCAAGCGTGGCGCGCTTCCAGTCCCCCGGTGCGCGACACGTCGCGAGCGCCAGCCACGCCGCCGTCGCCGCGCACAAGAGGCCGCCGTTGAACTTGCTCGACACGGCGAGTCCGCAGGCGAGGCCTAGCACGGCGCCGGTCGCGAGCGACGCGCGCGGCCGCCGCAGCGCCACGAGCAAGCCGGCGAGGCAGAACGGCAGCATGAAGTGATCGGTGCGCAGGTAGTTCGACGTCGAATGCACGAGCGGCGTCGCGAGCCAGCACGCGAAGGCGAAGGCACCGGCGACGTGACCGGCGCGTCCACGGACGAGCTCGCGCGCGCACAAGTACAGCAGCGCGGCGGACAGCGCGCTGAGCGCGAGCACCACGCGGCGCGCGAGCGGCGCGGCGGGGAGCAGCGCGGACTGGGCCAGCGCTCCCGCCTGCGGATCGTCGCGCTGGAACACCTGAAACGCGCGCGGAGAGGCTTGGTCGTGGCCGGCGGCTGCCAGCGTCGCGCCCCACACGAGCTTGGGCAGGCACGGATTCATGTAGCCGAAGGTCGTGCGCTGCACGCCCTGCGTCCAAGGGCTCTCGCCGCGCTCGGAGGTCGGGTCGAGCTCCGCTCCCGCGGGTGGCGCGCCCGTGACGAGCTGTTGCCAGTGCAGGATCGAGATCGCGATCCACTCGGGCTCGTCACTGCCGAGGCGGCCGTCGTGGCGGCGCTCGCGCGTCGCGAAGGCGAGGCCGCAGGCCAGCGCGAAGAGCGCGAGCGCGAGCGCGAGCTCGGTGCGAAGCGTGCGACGTTCGGCCACGGACGTGCGCAGAGCCTACGTTCTGGGCTCGCGCGAGGCCAAGCGCGCGCCGCGTGGCCTATACTTGGGCCGCGATGTTCCGCTCTCGCCTGCTCGCCGCCGCCACGGCGTTGTGCGCTGCGGCCTGCGGCTCCTCGGAGCGCCCGCACAACGTGCTCGTGGTGCTGCTCGACACGACGCGCGCCGACCATCTCTCGTGCTACGGCTACGAGCGCGCGACGACGCCGGTGATCGACCGACTCGCGGCCGAGGGCGCGCGCTTCGAGGACCTGCGCTCGCAGTCGTCGCTCACGCCCGTGTCCGCCAGCACGCTGCTGACGGGCGCGCTGCCGCATCGCCACGGCGTGCGCAGCTTGTTTGCGGTCGGCGGCGAGACGCTCTCGAAGGACGTCGCCAGCTTGCCGGAGCTGTGGCAGCGCAGTGGACGCCGCACCGCGGCCTTCGTGAGCGCCAAGCCGATGGGGGCTCAGTACGGACTCGCGCGCGGCTTCGATGCGTATCACGACGACCTCACGGCGAGCTTCGAGCGGCACGGCATCGAGCGCGCGAGCGATGCTCCGCAGCGTCCGGCCGACGACACGACCGACTTGGCGCTCGCGTGGCTCGACCAGCACGGCCGCGAGCCGTTCGCGCTTCTGGTGCACTACTTCGACGCCCACGATCCGTCGTTCGTGCCGCCGCGCGATTGGCTCGCTCGCAACGTGTCCTTTCCGCTCCCAGAGAACCTGCGGCGCGCCGGCCCCGAGCAGCGCATCGCGGCGCTCACCGTGCCGCGCCATCGAGTCGATCTCTACGACGCGGAGCTGCGTTTCATGGACGAGCAGCTCGGGCGCATCGTCGAGCAACTGCGCGCGCAGGGCACGCTCGACGAAACGCTCATCGTCGTGCTCGCGGATCACGGCGAGGCCTTTGGCGAACATGGCTTTTGGACACACGGGATCCTCTATGAGGAGCAACTGCACGTGCCGTTGGTGCTGCGCGGTCCGGGCATCGATCCGGGTCGAGTCGTGCGCGAACGTGGACGCGTGGTCGACGTGTTGCCGACGCTCGCGGAGCTGCTCGAGCTTCCGGCGCCGTCGCAGGCGCTCGACGGCCGCTCGCTCGTGAGCGCGCTGCGCGGCGAAGCGAGCGGCGAATCGCGCGACGTGTACGCGGAGGTGCACCACGCACCCGAGGACCGGCTCGCGCGCGAGCGCGAGATGTACGCGCTGCGCAGCGGCGACTGGAAGTACATCCACCGACCCACGAGCGGGCGCCACGAGCTCTACGACCTCGCGAGCGACCCGGGCGAGCTCGTCAATCTCTACTCACCGTCGCACCCGCGCGCCGTGGGACTCGCGCTGCGACTCACGCGCATGGGCGCGCTCGGCGGAGCGGGCGTTTCGCTCGATGGACTCTCGCAGGCGCAGCTCGAGGAGCTGCGCGCGCTCGGCTATCTGTAGTCCGCGCGCCCGCGGATCGCGGCGGGGAGGATGCACGCGCTCGAGCGGCGCCAGATGCCGCGCGAGATCGTCGTCGCCGCTGACTCCGACCTCGACCATGACCGCGGCCATCGCGCGCCGATCCAGCGGACGAAGACGCGCGCGTCCTAGCGCGTCGCGCCGTCCGGCGAGTCCACCGCGCGTCACTGGCCCAGCCGCGGCAGTGGCAGCCAGCGCGGCTCGCTTCCGGTCAACTGCGCTCCGTCGACGTAGCCGAGCATGCGCAGCTCGCGTTCGGTGTCCGCGTCGAGCTGGTAGCGCTGCGGCGGGCCGGAGGCGCGCTCGCGGTACGCCTGATCGACGTCGCGCTGGCCGCGCAGCAATCCGAGCATGCGTTCGGCGTGCTTGGGATGCTCTGCCGCGACGTCGGCGAGTTCCGCCGGGTCGCTCTCGAGGTCGAACAGCGCAGCGCCCTGTCGCTCCTCGTCCCACACCAAGCGCCAGCGCCCCTCGCGCACCGACCACTGGCGGCCCTCGCGATCCTTGCGCGCGAGTGAGTGGGTGAAGACCGGCGCGATGGGCAGCTTTTCGCCGCGCAGGGCGGGCACGAGCGAGCGACCCTGCAACAGCAGCGCGCCGCGCGGCACCTCCGCGAGGTCGAGCACGGTCGGCATCACGTCGATCGTGTTGACGATGTCGCCGACGCGGTGCGGCGCGATGCCGGGCGCGCGCAGCATGAGCACCACGCGCAGGGCCTCTTCGTGCAGCGCGTTGCCGTGGCCGACGTAGCCGTGCTCCCCGAAGCCCTCGCCGTGGTCGGAGACGATCACGACGATCGTGTTCGGTGCGAGATCCGCGCGTTCGAGTCGCTCGAGCAGCCGCGCGAGCTCGCGGTCCGCATGGCGGATCTCGGCGTCGTACAGGTCGCGCCAGAACTCCATGATGTCGGGGTCCGAGGTGCGAATGCCGAACTCGTTGAGCTTGGCGTACAGCCCTTCCTGCTCGGGGCCGTTGCCCGCGTTGCAGTGTTCCTTGTGCTCGAGGATCAGGCGCACACCCTCGGCGTCGATCTCGCGCTGCTCGAGCCAGCGATCGATCACCGCCACGAGCCGGTCGTGCTCCGCCTGCTCGCGATACTCGGGCCGGTAGGCCTGCAGATCCGCTTCCGGAGGCCGGTAGGGGCCGTGCACCTCGTAGGTGTGGAAAAACAGGAAGAACGGCTCGTCCTTGAACTCCTCGATCCAACGCAAGGTGCGCTCGAGGTTGGGCGCGAGGCGGCTGGGGTGCAGCACGTTGGACGCGTGCTCGTCGGGCGTGTCACCTTGGTTGAGCGGGTAGAGGTCGAAGCCCTGCCCGAGGCCGAACTGCTTTTTCGCGTAGCCGCCGTCGGTGAAGCCCGCCGTGGCGTAGCCGCGCGCCTTCAGCACCTCCGCGAGCGTGGTCACGCGCTCGTGCATGGCGCCGGGATCGGGAAACGTCGTGACGCCGTGCACGCTGGGGTAGAGCGACGTCATCACGCTCACGAGCGAGGGCGCGGTCCACGGCGCGGCCGATTGCGCGTTGTCGAACACCACCGACCGCGCCGCAAAGCGATCGAGGTTCGGGCTCGTCGCGCGCGCATGTCCGTAGCAGCCGAGGTGGTCGGGGCGCAGCGTGTCGAGCGCGATCACCACGACGTTGGGCGGGCGCGCCGTTTCTCCGCACTGCGCGAGCGTGGGTGCGAGGACGGCGAGCAGGAGGTTGCGGAGCACGAGTCGCATGCGCCCGATTCTAGGCCACAGAGCGCACGGGATCGGCGGGTGTTTCCCAGCCCTTTCCGCCCACCGCGGGGTTGACCGCGTGCGAGGAGGTCGGTTCGATCGCTGCCCATGCAGTGGCTGCGACCTCCCGTTCGGATCTCGCGCGCGTGCGCCGCGACCGCGTGGTGGTACGCGCTGTGGTGGGGCGGTCGGCTGGCGCTGTGCGTCGCGCCGCGCGCGCGTCAGCGCTGGCGCCGCTGGATCATGCGCCGCTGGTGCCGCGCCCTGTGCGCGGCGTTCGCGGTGCGCGTCGAAGTCGTCGGCACGCCTCCGCCGCCCTCGGCGCTGCTCGTCGCCAATCACCTCGGCTACCTCGACATCCTCGTGCTCGGTTCGCAGGTCGACGCGGCCTTCGTGTCTCGCGCCGACATCGCGCGCTGGCCGCTCATCGGACCTCTCGCGCGCGACTTCGACACGCTGTTCCTCGTGCGCGAGCGGCGCCGCGACCTGCCCGCGATGAACTCCCAGATCGCTCACACGCTCGGGCGGGGCATCGGCCTCGTGATCTTCCCCGAGGGCACCAGCCATCGCGGCGACACGGTGCACGAATTCCGACCGTCGCTGCTCGCACCGGCGGCCGAGGCGGGGCTCGCCGTGTGGGCCGCGTGTCTGAGCTATCGCACCGCGCCCGGCGATCCGCCCGCGTCCACGCACGTGTGCTGGTGGGGCAACGCGCCGTTTGGGCCGCACGCGCGAGCACTGCTGCGCCTGCGGCGCATCGACGCGCGCATCGAGTTCCTGCCGCGCCCCGAGCGGCACTCCGATCGCAAGCAACTGGCCGTGAGGTTGCGCGCCGCAGTGCTCGAACGCTTCGTGCCCGTCGCCTGAAGCGACGGCGAGTCGCGGCGCTCGCTATCCTCTTTGGCGCCCATGAGCACCAACCGCGTCGAGTTCGTCGAGAGGGCCTTCGACGAGTGGCTCGACTCCGCAGCACAGGCCTCGGCACTGCTCGCCCCCGACGCACCGCTGTGCGCTGGCTCGCAACTCGGCGCGCGGATGGCCGTCGAGCTGTTCGAGGATCAGGTCGCCTCGCGCGCGCTCGACATCGCCTCGCGCGAGCTGAAGAAGTCCAACCGCAGCTTCTACACCATCTCGAGCGCCGGTCACGAGAACAACGCCGTGCTCGGCGCGCTGCTGCGCGCGACGGATCCTTGCTTCCTGCACTACCGCTCGGGCGGATTGATGCAGGCCCGCTCGCGCAAGCTCTCTGGCGGCACTCCGGTGTTCGACACGCTGCTGTCCCTCGTCGCCTCCGCCGAGGATCCCGCCAGCGGCGGGCGTCACAAGGTGTGGGGCAGTCGGCCGCTGTGGGTTCCGCCGCAGACGAGCACGATCGCATCGCACCTGCCCAAGGCCGTCGGACTCGCGATCTCGCTCGCCCGCGCGCGGCGCCTCGGCATCGAGATCGAGCTGCCCAACGACTCGGTCGTGTGCTGCACGTTCGGCGATGCCTCGGCGAATCACTGCACCGCGCTCGCGGGCTTCAACTTCGCGCGCTACGCCGCGCGTCAGGGCAGTCCCTGCCCCGTGCTGTTCGTGTGCGAGGACAACGGCATCGGCATTTCCGTTCCGACGCCGCAGGACTGGATTCGCGAGAGCTTCGGAGCGCTTCCGCACCTGCGCTACTTCCGCGCCGCGGGCGAGCTCGATCAGGTCCACGACGCCGCGCTCGAAGCGATCGAGTGGTGCCGCGCCACGCGCCGTCCGGCGTTCCTGCACCTCGAGACGACGCGCCTGTGGGGGCACGCGGGCTCGGACGTCGAGACGACCTACCACAACCTCGCGCAGATCGAAGCGCTCGAAGCGCGCGATCCGCTGCTGCGCAACGCGAAGCGGCTCGTCGCGTGCGGTGCTGCGACTCCCTCCCAGTTGCGCTCGCTCGTGCGCGACACGCGCGAGCGCGTGAACGCGGCGAGCGAAGAGGCCGCGCGTCGGCCGCGGCTCGTCACGCGCGAGTCGGTCGTCGCGTCGCTCGGGCGCTGGGACGAGTCCGCCGTGCGCGCGCACGCCCGCGTGGGAGTCGACCTCGAGCGCCGCAGAGCGCACTTCGGCACGCTGCCCGAGCAGCAGACGAGCGCGACCAAGAAGACGCTCGCGGCGCACGTGAACTCGACCTTGCACGACGAGTTCTTGCGGCGGCCCGAGGTGCTGCTCTTCGGCGAGGATGCGGGCAAGAAGGGCGGCGTCTACGGCATCACGGCCGAGCTACAGAAGCGCTTCGGCGTCGCGCGTTGCTTCGACACGTTGCTCGACGAGACGTCGATCCTCGGCCTCGCGCAGGGCGCCGCGCACATCGGGCTCCTGCCGCTGCCGGAGATCCAGTACCTCGCCTACATTCACAACGCGCTCGACCAACTGCGCGGGGAGGCCTGCTCGCTGCAGTTCTTCTCGAACGGCCAGTTCGCCAATCCGATGGTGGTGCGCGTGCAGGGGCTCGCCTATCAGAAGGGCTTTGGCGGGCACTTTCACAACGACAATTCGCTCGCGGCCCTGCGCGACATCCCGGCCTTGATGCTCGCCGTGCCCGCGCGCGGAGACGATGCGGCGCGCATGCTGCGCGGCGCGGTCGCCGCCGCCAAGGCGTGCCAGCGCGTGGTGGTGTTCCTCGAGCCGATCGCGCTGTACCACGAGCGCGACCTGTACGAGGACGGCGACAACCAGTGGCTGTTCGCGTACCCGCCGCCGGAGAGCGACGTGCTGCTGCCCGGCGACGTCGGCGTGTACCACGAGGACGCGCGCGATCTGCTGATCGTGAGCTACGCGAACGGGCTGCGCCTCTCGCTGCGCGCCGCGAAGGTGCTCGCGGAACGCCATGGCATCCGCGCACGGGTCGTGGACCTGCGTTGGCTCAATCCGCTGCCGTTCGAGGCGCTCGCGCGGCACGCCGCGGCCTGCAAGGGCGTGCTGGTTGCCGATGAGTGCCGACGCACGGGCGGCGGCATCGCGGAAGCCGTGCTCGCCGACCTCGCGGAGCGGGGCGTGGGCGGCAAGTTGCGCTCGGTGCGCGCGGCGGACACGTACGTGCCGCTGGGCTCCGCGACGAGCGTCGTGCTCTTGCAGGAACACGAAATCGTCGACGCGGCGCGGAGGATGGCATGAGGCGCATCGCGATCCTGTGTCCGGGACGGGGTTCCTACACGGAGAAGTCCATGGGCAGCCTGCCCGCGGGACATCCGTGGGTCGCACGCGCGGACGAGCTGCGGACCGAGTATGGATTGGCGCCGCTCTCCGAGCTCGACCGCGCGGCGAAGTTCAGCGGCGCCGTGCACCTGCGGCCCGCGAACGTGTCGGCGCTCATCTGGCTCATCACCATGCTCGACGCCGCCACTGCGATGGAGCAAGACGAGTGCGTGGCGGTGGCCGGCAACTCGATGGGCTGGTACTCGGCGCTCGCCGTCGGTGGCGCGCTGTCCTTCGACGATGGTTTCCGCCTCGTGCAAGAGATGGCGCTGGCGCAGGAGCGCCACGCCGGCGGCGGCCAGATCCTGTATCCGCTCGTCGACGACGAGTGGCGTTGCGACGAGGCGCGTGCGAAGGCGGTGCGCGCGGCGCTCGCCTCCTCGAACGGCCACGCGCTGCCGTCGATCGAGCTCGGCGGCTTCGCGGTGCTCGCGGGCAGCGAAGAGGGGATCGCGCACCTGTTGGCGAACCTGCCGCAGGTGAAGCTCGGCGCCAACACCTATCCGTTCCGGCTGATGCAGCACGGTGCCTACCACACCCCGTTCGTCCAGCCCGTCAGCGACGCGGCGGTGGAGTCGCTCTCGCGCCTGCGTTTCGGCGCGCCGCGCACCACGCTCATCGACGGTCGAGGCGTGCGCTTCACGCCGTGGAGCACGGACGTGGCCGAGCTGGTGCGTTACACGCTTACGACGCAGGTCACCGACCCCTACGACTTCACCAAGTCGGTGCGCGTCACGCTGCGCGAGCACGCGCCCGAGCAGCTCGTGCTGCCCGGCCCCGGCAACACGCTCGGCGGCATCTGCGGGCAGATTCTGTGCCGCGAAGGTTGGCGCGGCATGGCGTGCAAGGCGGACTTCGAGCGCGAGCAGGCCCTCGAGCGAGCGCCCGTGCGTTCCATGCGACGCTAGGATTTTCCAGCCGGGCGCGAAACCTCCGTCGCGGTCTTCTTTCACCACACGTCACCATGAAGCACCTCCTAGCGTTGTCGTTGGCGCTCCTCGCCTCCGCGTGCGTGCTCGTCGTCAGGCCCCCGGATTCGCAAGGCTCGGCGTGGGTTTCCCTCGACGGGTCCTCGAAGTTGTTCGACGGCTCCGGGATCGTGGCCTCGCAGGCGCGGGAGGTTCCAAAGTTCCACGCCGTACGCGTCGGCGGAGCTTTCGATGTGCGCGTGGCGATGGGGCGCACGCGCTCGGTGGTGCTCGAGGGCGACGACAACCTGCTCGAGCACGTCTGCACGCGCGTCGAGGACGGCGTGCTCGTGCTCGATTTCGCGCCTGGCCGGTACCGCACCCGACGCCCGCTGAGCGTCGTGCTCGTGACCGAGACGCTCACCGCGCTCGAAGTCCATGGAGCGGGCGACGTGCGACTCGAGGGCGTGGTGGGGGAGCGATTGGGCATCGTCATCAGCGGCAGTGGCGACGTGATGGCGAATGGAGCCGTGGACGTGCTCGAGCTCTCCATCACCGGCGCCGGAAAGGCGTACTTCATGGGGCTCGATGCCGAGCGCGCCAGCGTGACGATCTCGGGCGCGGGCAGCGCGGTGGTGGCCGTGAGCAAGCGGCTCGACGTTGCGATCAGCGGCGCGGGCGACGTGCGCTACTGCGGGCGCCCGCAGGTTTCCAAGAGCGTTTCAGGGGCGGGTTCCGTGCAGCCCCTCGGCGGCTGAGCCAGCCGCGGCCTTCGGATAGACTGCCGCTGGTGGACAAGTCCAAGCGTTTCAGCGTCGTGCGCGACCCCGTGCACGGCGACATCTACTTGTCGCACGAAGAGCTCTCGTTGCTCGACACGCGCGAAATGCAGCGCCTGCGCGGCATCAAGCAGCTCGGCTCGGCCGACCTCGTCTATCCCGGAGCCCGCCACAGCCGTTTCGAGCACTCGATCGGCACCGTGCACGTTTCGCAGGCGATCATCGACGCCACGAGCCGCGCCGCGGCCGACCATCCGCGCGAGCAGCTCAAGATCGGACCGGAGGAAGCGCGCGTGATCCGCATCGCCGCGCTCGTGCACGACATCACGCACATCCCCTACGGCCACCACATCGAGGATCAGTCGGGGCTCCTCCACCGGCACGACTCGGCCTACCGCTTCGAGCGCATGCTCGGTGCGAACACCGAGATCGGTCAGAAGCTCGAGCGCCTCGGGCTCGCCCGCGACGTGCTCGCCGTGCTCTGTCCCGCGGCTCAGGGCGGCGAGCGCGTGCCGGCCTACTGGCGCCAGATCAACTCCGACACGATCTGCTCGGACATCCTCGACTACCTGCAGCGCGACGCCTACTTCACGGGCCTCAAGATCGGCATCGACCCGCGGCTCGTCTCGCACTTCAAGGTCGATCGCGCGAGCGGAAACCTCTACATCGACCTCGCCAAGCACAATCTGCTGCGCGAGGACATCCTGAGCGAGATCGTGCGCATGCTCGAGGCGCGCTACTACTTCTCCGAGCGCGTCTACTACCACCACGCCAAGGTCGCCGCCGGTGCGCTGCTCGCGCGCGCGGTCGAGCTGTGCCTGCGCGAGAAGCTGCTCGCGGAGGACGACTTCTACATGACCACGGATGACTCGCTGCTCGACGTGCTCGAGCGCGCGCTCGAGCGCGCGCGTCCCGCCATCGGGCGCCGCGTCCGTTCGCTGGTGCAACGCTATCGCGACCGTCGCCTGCCCAAGCGCGCGTGCGTGTTTCCGCGCCAGCAGAACGAAGGCGCACAGGCCGAGCTCGTGGGCAAGTACTTCGCGCTCGAAGGCCACGCCGCGCGCACGGCGGTGGAGGAGCGCGTGCAGGATCTCGTGCGTTTCGCCACCGGGCGCGAGATCGAGATCATGGTCGTGTGTCCCGCGCGCCGCATGCAACTGAAGGAAGCCGCCACGCACGTGCGCTGGCCCGGCGACGACGCGCTGGCGCCCCTGTCCGAGCACTCGGCCAAGGTCCCGCGGCTCGCGGATCTCGAACGCTCCTACCGCGACCTGTGGAAGTTCTACGTGTTCGCGGCCACCGACGAGCCGGAGTTGCTCGCCAAGGTGGGCGAGATCGCGGCCGGGGAGTTCCCCTTTGCGCGCAATCTCTACGTCGCCGGTCGCCGCGGCTGACCCGCTGGCTGCGTAAGAAAGTCGCATTTCGTCAAGGTCGCTCGCTCCCGCTCCCGATGAGAGGGCTGGGAGAAGCACATGCAGCAGATCAGCGTCGTGCACGCCGCTTTCGGCGTGTTTGTCTTGGGTTCCATCCTCGCGGCCTCGAACACGGGACCGTTCGCCGAGTCCAACACCGCGAACTCTTCCGTGCGCGATCCGTATCGACTCGAAGCCTCGCTCTCGCCCGATGGCCGCTGGGTCGCCGTCAGCGGAGCGCGCGGGTGGTCGAGTGACACGCGCTGCTGGATCGTGCCGCTCGAAACGGGCGTGCCGCTCGAAATCGTCGATGCGCAGCCCAACGGAGCGCAGACGATTGCGTGGAATGCCGCAGGCGAGGCGCGCGTCGAGATCGTGAACCGCGAGCTGGGCGTGAGGGAGCTGCGCTGGATCGAGCCCGCGACGGGCGAAACCGTGCGCTTCACGCGCGACCGCGACGCGATTCGCGCGGAGCTGCGCGCGGCGACGCTCGAGTGGGGGACCGTTCAGGAGCGCGTGACGCCGGATGGTCGCACGCTGCGCAACGTGCGCTGGACCGCCCAAGGCTCGCGCATCGACCTCGAGTCCGTCGGTCAGTCTCGCATCACGCTCTCGCCTCGGGCGGGAGCCGGCTTCTTCAGCGCGACGCGCGGCGGAGTCACGTACCTCACGCGCTTCGACATCGTCGAAGGCACGCAGCGCGACATCGTTCAAAGCGGCGCGCTCGATCTGGAATGGAACTGTTCGTCGGACGGCCGCAAGCTGCTCATCAGCGAAGGCGGGCTCGAGCACCGCGTGCGCATCGTCGACGCCCGCGCGGGCACGCTGCTCGACGGTCCGTGGATGGCGACCGAGCCGCGCTGGATCGAAGGGTGCGACGGCCGCTACTTCGCGGGCGTCCGCGGGGGCCAGCGCGTGCTGTTCGACCTGTTGCGCGACCGCGAGGTCTCGATGGGCACGGACGAGGGCGCGTGGCCGGAAGTCACGGCGCTCTCCGACGGACGCTTCGTCGTCGAGAACGACCGCGAGATCGCGCTCTTCGACGCGGATTTCCGCCGCGTGCGCTGCCTGTTCCACGCGGGCGCCGAGACGGCCGTCGCCCGGCGCTGAGCGCTCAGACCTGCTGTGCCAACTCGAGCGCCTTGGCGCGGCGGGGATGGCGCTCGAGGAAACGGCGCAGACGCTCCGCGGCGAGCTCGATGCGCTCGAGCGAGAGCGCGTAGGAGAGCCGCACGTGCGTGTCGACGCCGAACGCGGTGCCGGGCACGAGCGCGAGGTCCACCTGCTCGAGCACGTCCTCGCAGAAACCTCTCGTTCCGCGCTCATCGAGGTAGGCGCGCACGTCAGGAAACGCGTAGAAGGCTCCGCGCGGCCAGGGAACCGAGAGCCCCATGCCGCGCAGCGCATCGATCAGCCAGCGGCGGCGGCGGTCGAATTCCGCGCACATGTGCGCGATCTCGACCGGCTCGGGGCCGGTGAGCGCGGCGAGGTAGCCGTCCTGACTGATGGTGTTCGGCGCACCCGTGAGGTGGGATTGCAGGCGCTCGATGGCCGAGGTGACCTCGCGCGGTCCGGCCGCGAAGCCGATGCGGTAGCCGGTCATGGCGAGCGATTTCGAGGCCCCATCGAGCACGATCGTGCGGGCGCGCACGGCCGGGCTGAGCGTCGCGGGGCTCACGTTCGGCTCGCCTTCGTACACGAGGCGGCGGTAGATCTCGTCGGAGAGGATCCACAGGCCGCGGCGCTCGCACAGACTCGCGAGTCGTTGCACCTCGTCGTGGGTCCACACGTAGCCGGTCGGATTGCTCGGGCTGTTGAACAGCACGGCCTTGGTGCGCGGCGTGATCGCGCGCTCGATCGCGTCGAAGTCCGGGCCGCAGTCCTCGCGCGAGGGCACGCTCACCGGCACGCCGCCGCAGATGCGCACGATCTCGACGTAGCTGACCCACGCCGGGAGGATCAGCAGGACTTCGTCCATGGGATCGACGAGCGCGAGCATGGCGCCGGAGAGCGCGTGCTTGGTGCTGTGGCAGACGGTGACTTCCTCGACGGCGTAGGGCGCGATGCCGCGCACGGCCGCGGCGTTCTCCCCGATCGCCTTGCGCAGGGCGCGCGTGCCCGCGGCCGGCGTGTACCTGACGTCGCCCGAGAGCACCCTGCGCGAGGCCGCCTGCTGCACGAGGGCCGGAGCCGGGAAGTCCGGCTCGCCCACGGACATGTTCACGATGTCGCGGCCTGCTTCGGCCAGCGCCTTGGCACGGGCGTCGAGGGCCAGCGTCACGGACAGCGAAATCGACTGGGCGCGTTGAGAGAGGGGCATCGGAGTGGCAGGGCGCGCGTCCAAGGGGGGGCGCGCGGGGGACAGAGCGTCGGGCATCCTCTGGCCGAGGTCAATGGCGTGCCCATCCGCGGCGCGCGGGCATCGGTCGGGAAGGCTCTGGCCAGTGCGGCGTCCAAGCCCGCCGCCGCGCGTGTCGACACCGACGCGCCCTCGGGCGTGGACCACGCTGGACTCCCGCGCGCGCCCCCGTCACGCTCTCCGCGCACACCGCCATGACTCGCCGCTTCCTGCGCTACGCCTTCTTCGCACTGCTCGTGCTCCTGTTCGCGGGCTACTTCGCCTTCGCGACCTTCGTGTTCAGCCCGACCGAGTCGGACTACGAGGCCGACGTGTCGACGCTCGTGCCGCGCGGCGTCGATTTCTTCGCCGCCAAGTCCAACTTGTCCGAGGACTTCGAGCGGGTGCCGCGACTCGCGGTGCAGGCCGAGCTCGAACGCACCGCGAGCTGGCGCGCGTGGCTCGAGTCGCCCGAGCGTGCGGAGCTCGAGGCGCGTCACCACATCGAGGCGCAGCTCGACAACTTGCGCACGCACATCGACGCGCTGGGCGTGGACCCGCTCGACGTCCTCGGTGGCGAGGAACTCGCGATCGCCGGCTACTTCAAGGGGCCGACGCTCGAACAGGCCGACTGGGCCGTGTACGGACGAGCGTCGTGGATGGGCAAGCTCGCCGTGGCCGCGCTCGACCACCCCGGACTCGCTGGCCTCGATGAGCGCGGCCTGTCCGTGTCCGCCGAGCAGGGTTTCGTGACGCTCTCCGGCGCGGGACTGCCGCGCGCGCTGCACGTGGGGCGCGTGCAGGACGTGGTGATCCTCGGCACGTCGCGCGAGCTCGTGGCGAAGGCGAGCGAGCTGCGCGCCCGCGGCGGGCAGGACAGCTTCGGCATGAGCGCGGCCTACAACGACGAGATCGCGCAGGCGCGTCGCACGAGCGAGGGCCACGACCTCGAGCTGTACGTCGATTGGCGCACGGCGATCGAAAAGCTGCAGCTCTCGGCGCGGCACCCCGATCCGAGCTCGGATGTGCCACTCGAGTCGATCTTGGGCCGCATGTTCCAACTCGCCAGCGTGCGCACTCTGGCCGGGACGATCGGCTTCGATCAGGGCGTGGTGGTCGACCTGCACGGCGAGCTCTCCAGCGAGACGATGACGCCGTTCCAAAAGACGCTCTACCGCCAGCGCGGTCGCGAGTCGAAGGTCATCGTGGACGAGCTCGCGCGGCTCGCGCGCCCCGATACTCAGGTGCTCGCGCACCTCGAAGTCGAGCTCGGCGAGTTCCTGACCGAGCTGTACTCCTCGCTCGAGCCGGCCGCGCGCCAGTTGATCGACGAGACGCTGCGCAGCACGGGCCAGTACAACGGCACCGCGGCCGCCATCAAGGAGCTGAACACGCTCTTCAAGGGACGCATCGGTCTGATCATGCGCCCGAACGACTTCCCGGTGAACGCCGAGAAGGACCCGCCGCACAACGATGTGCCGGTGTCGGCTTTCGCGCTCGTCCTGTGGACCGAAGGCTCGGAGCGCGCGCACAAGCGCATCCTCGAGCTCCAGAAGCTCGTCAACGACAACCAAGGTCGCTTCGGCCTGCAGGGCCGCAACGGCGGTCGCGGCGTGTTCATCAACAACCTTCAGGGCGGCTTCGAGGCCTGGGAGTTCTGGTCGCCGTTCATCGACGGGACCGGCCACGTCGCCGTCGCTCGCAACGCCAACCTGTACTTCCTCTCCAACTCGTTCCAGCTCGTCAGCGACCTGCTCAATCGCTCGAACCCGCTGCTCGACGTCGAGCGCCTCTCCGACCGGCCCGAGTTCAATCAACTCATCAACGAGGCGCTGCCGGCGTCGAACCTGTTCCTGTGGCTCAATCCGCGCACCCTGTCCAAGACCCTGCGCGCGTTCGCCGAGCGCCGCGCGATCGACGAAGCCAAGTCCGGCATCGACTGGGATCTCGAGCGCGCGCGCGAGGAGGATCGCGTCCTGCGCGAGCAGTTCCCCGGCCAGCGTCGCCACCAGCTCGGCTCCGAGACCCAGCAAGCGTTGAACGAGATCGTCGGCCCGCTGCTCGCCCTGCGCGAACGCGAGCTCCTGCGCGAGCGTGTCCCCGCTCTCAAGGCCAGCTACGACCGCCAGCTCACCTATCTCGAGGCCTGCTCCGTTTCCCTGCTCACCGTGGCCCTCGACCCCAAGTCCTTTGACCTCACCCTGACCGTCGTCACCCCCCTCGACCCAGCCTCCGACTGATCCGTCCCGCCACTGCCCCCCGAGCAGGCTCTGCCTGCGGAGGTCCACGCGTGGTGGTTCGCGGCAACGAAGCCAGCGGCGGCGCTTCGTAGGCCGTCCCACGCGTCAAAAAGGTGGTGCCCTCGAGTGGATTCGAACCACCACGGTGTTACCCGCCAGCACCTCAAGCTGGTGCGTCTGCCAATTCCGCCACGAGGGCACCTTGGATCGCGTCAGTCGGGGCGTCGCAGGGCTCTGGGCAGATGGGGGTCTGTCCCTGCGCGCCGCCTCGGGCGAAACCCGAGGGGCGGGGAGCATATCAGCGCGCGCGGCCGGTTCAAGTGGGCTGCGCTACGACGCTCGACGGCTTGGCTAGGACGGGGGTGGGAGCTAGGGTCTTTGGCTTGCATGGGGGTCGACACGTGTGGCGCGACCCCCGCCTCCTCCGATCCCTCCCCCGACGAAACTCCGAGCGACCCGTGAGCGCACCCCAAGGCAACGTCCTGATCGGCCAGTCGGGTGGTCCCACCCACGTCATCAACCAGAGCCTCGTCGGGATCGTGGAGACGGCTCGCTCGAGCGCGCTCGTCGAGAACGTCTGGGGCACGCTGCACGGCTTCAAGGGGGTGCTCGACGAGCAGTTCGTCGACCTCGGCGCCGAGCGCGCCGACGTGCTCGAGGCCGTGGCGCAGACCCCGGGCGCGGCGCTGCGCTCGGTGCGCAAGAAGCCGACGCGCGAAGAGTGCGAGCGCGCCCTGTCGGTGCTGCGCCGCTACGACGTGCGCTACTTCTTCTACATCGGCGGCAACGACTCGGCCGAGACCGCGCACATCCTCGCGAGCATTGCGCGGGACGTCGGCTATGAGCTGTTCGTCTACCACGTGCCCAAGACGATCGACAACGACCTGCGCGGCACGGATCACTGCCCGGGCTACGCCTCGGCGGCGCGCTACGTGGCCTCGTGCTTCCTCGGCGACAACGTCGACGTGCGCAGCCTGCCGGGCATCAAGATCAACGTCGTGATGGGACGCAACGCCGGCTGGCTGACGGCTGCGAGCGTGCTCGCGCGCACGCACCTCGACGATGGCCCGCACCTGGTGTACGTGCCGGAAACTGCCTTCGATGCGCACGAATTCGTGACGGCGGTCGACTCGGTCTACAAGCGCCTCGGCCGCTGCATCGTGGCGGTGTCGGAGGGCATCCACGACGCACAGGGGCGCCTGTTCGCTGAGTCCAAGGAGGTCGACTCCCACGGCAACGTGCAGCTCTCGGGCTCGGGCGCCCTCGGCGACAAGCTCGCGGCGCTGCTCAAGAGCCAGCTCGGCGAGAAGCTGCGCGTGCGCGCCGACACCTTCGGCTACGCGCAGCGCTCGTACTTCGGCGCGGCCTCGTCGGTCGACGCCGCCGAGGCGCGCGAGGTCGGTCGCTTCGCCGCGCGCGCGGCGCTGTCGCGCGAAGCGTTGAGCGGCACGCTGTCGATCGTGCGCGAGTCGAACGCGCCGTATCGCGTCAGCTACCGTCGCAACGAGCTCGCGCTCGTCGCGCGTGAGACGCGTCCCATGGAGGCCGCCCTGCTCGCCGGTCCCCACGACGTGGCCCTGCCGTTCCTCGACTACCTGCGCCCGCTGGTGGGGGACCTGCCGCGCCCCGCGCGGCTGGGCGATCTGCCCGTCGCGCGCCGCTGAATCCAAGGCCGCCTTCCGCTGCCCGCTACCCAAAAGAGCCTGTCTCCCCGCCAGAGCTTGTCTCCCAACGCGCCCCGAGCCTTCCCTTGAGCGATCGCACCATCGAAGTATCGGATCCCGATCCGACCCAGCCCGCCCCCGAGACGCCCCGGTCGCCCTACCAGAACCTGCTCGTACCGCTGGTGGTCGTGCCGTTCATGGTGGTCGGCGTGCTGGTGCTGGTGTTCGTGTTCTTCGGTGCCGTGGCGGGGGAGGAGACCTCGATCGAGGACAACCTGCGCCGCGTGGTCGACGGCGGGCTGAACGAGCGCAAGCAGGCCGCCATGAGCCTGGTGTCGCAGGCGCTCGAGAACCAGCGTGCGCGCGCCGCGGGAGCCGCGGAGCCTTGGCCGGTGGGGCCGGAGTTCGCCGAGCGGCTGGGGCGGGCCTGGGAGGACGTCTCCAAGGACGCTGGCCCGACCGCGCGACGGCTGGCCATCGCCCAGCTTTCGGCGCTCTACGACGACCCACAAGCATTCGATCGTCTGTCTATCTTCCTCGATGCCACCGAAGAGCAGGACGCCGACGGCCAACTGCGCGTGTCGGCCTTGATGGGCCTGTCGTGGCTGTCCGACGAGCGCGCGGCCTCGCGCATCATCCCGCTGCTCGACTCCCCGGAGTCGTTCCTGCGCCAGACGGCGGCGGCGGTGCTTCAGAACCTCCCCGGCGACGCCACGAAGGAGGCGCTCGCGCGCCTGTTGGGCGATCCCGCGCTCGAGCTGCGCGGTCAGGCCGCCATCTCGCTGTCGCATTTGGGCGACGCGCGCGGCGTCGAGGTGTTGCACGAGCTCGTCGATCCGGCCAGCTACGCGTCGGTGCAGAGCGCGCAGCCGAAGAAATTCGCGTCCGAGCGCCTCGTCGAGTCGACCCGCCTGCACGCCGTGGCCGCGCTCGGTCGACTCGGGCGCGCGCAGGACCGAGCGCTGCTCGAGGCCGTGGCCAAGGACGACGCGAGCCTGCAGGTCCGCGAGGCGGCGATGCGGGCCTTGCAGTCGTCGTCGGCACGCTGAAAAGGGACCCCCTTGAGCCGCGCCGGAGTCCGCCCTCGCGGCGGCCCTTTCGGAAGCCATTTCGGAGGCCCGTTCGGCGGCTCGCGCGGCGGCCCTCGAGGCGACCCTCGAGGCGGATCGGTCGTCCGATTCGCACGCCCGAACCCGCGCTCGGCGGGGCAGGGCGGCGCGCCGTGACGGGGCACGCGCCAGACTGCCCGCGCGGCTCGGGAGGGCGTGGGAATCGCAGCCGCGCGGGGCTTGCTTCGGCGCCCAGATTTCCCCATCCTCTCGGTCCCCATGTCCGCGGCGATTGCGCGCCGTACTGACGTCGCCTGTGGGTGGCGTCGGTCGGCACCGGTCGCGGCGGCGTAACCCGAGCCCTCGCGCAACCTCGATCCCCTCCGATCCCCGTGGCCGACGAGAAGCCCCAGACCCCCTCCGCACCCTCCCACCAGCCGCCGCCCCTGCGCACCGCTCCGCTGCGCGGCGACGTCTCGCGCCGCGGCCTGTTTTCAGTCCTTGGGCTGGGCTGGGGCGCCTTCGCGGCCGCCAACGCCGCCGGCGCTGGCGCGATGCTGCGCTTCATGATGCCCAACGTGCTCTACGAGCCGCCGCAGGAGTTCAAGGCTGGCTACCCGACCGAGTTCGCGGTCGGCGCCGTCGATGAGCGCTTCAAGGCGGCCTACGGCGTCTGGATCGTGCGCGAGCCCACCGGCTTCTATGCGCTCTCCACCGTTTGCACGCACCTTGGGTGCACGCCCAACTGGCTGCCGACCGACGAGAAGTTCAAGTGCCCCTGCCATGGCTCGGGCTTCGTGCGCACCGGCGTCAACGTCGAAGGGCCGGCCCCGCGGCCGCTCGAGCGCTACAAGATCGCGCTGGCCGAGGATGGCCAGATCCTGATCGACAAGAACACCAAGTTTCAGGAAGAGAAGGGCCAGTGGTCGCTCGATGGCGCCTACCTGGCCTACGCCTGAACGTCGCGCCCCCAAGCTTGATGGGCTGACCACTCCGCCCCGTCCCGCCCCGGCCTTTCGCTGCCCCTCATGACCAAGCTCTTCACGTACATCCGCGAGTCGCAGATCTGGAAGTCGATCTTCCGGCACGGCTACCCGGACACGCCGCGCAACCGCACGCTCGCGGTGCTCTCGAACGTCTTCCTGCACTTGCACCCGGTCAAGGTGCGGCGCAGCGGCATTCGCCTCAGCTACACGTGGTGCATGGGAGGACTGACGTTCTTCCTGTTCCTGATCCTGACGCTGACCGGCCTGCTGCTGATGTTCTACTACCGCCCGACGGCGGATAAGGCCTACGAGGACATCTTCGCGCTGCGCGAGCACGTGCCGATCGGCGTGATGCGCGAGATGCACCGCTGGGGCGCGCACCTGATGGTGATCAGCGTCTGGTTGCACATGTACCGCGTGTTCTTGACCGGCTCGTACAAACCGCCGCGCGAGTTCAACTGGAACGTCGGCGTGATCCTGCTCGTGCTGACGCTGCTGCTCTCCTTCACCGGCTACCTGCTGCCGTGGGACCAGTTGGCCGTGTGGGCCATCACCGTCGGCACGAACATGGCTCGCGCCACGCCGTTCCTCGGTCACGAGGGTCCGGGCGCCGCGCTGGTCAGCTTCGGCGGCATCGACTTCATCCACGCGGGTGACGACGTGCGCTTCGGCCTGCTCGCGGGACGCTTCGTCGGCGAGGGCGCGCTGTTGCGCTTCTACGTGCTGCACTGCGTGGGCTTCCCGCTGATCGCGGCCACGCTGATGGCGGTGCACTTCTGGCGCGTCCGCAAGGACGGCGGCATCTCGGGTCCCCTCTAAGGAAGCCAAGCGATGCACCTCGCTCTTGCGACTTTGCTGGGTGGCGGCGGCGCTCCCGTCCACGACGGACCGATCGCGGCCGGCCTCAAGAACTTCTCGAACTGGCTCACCGAGCCCACGCGCTACAGCGTGGCGAGCATCCTCGCCGTGGTGGGGATCCTCTACTTCCGCAAGTTCTTTGCGCAGGTGTGGGTGATCACGGCGTTCTTCGCGCTGTCGACCGCCTACTTCGTGTTCGCGTTCCAGGACCCGAACTTCAACGCGATCATCACGAAGCCCGACAACGTGCCGATCGTGATCCTGTTCGCGTCGGTGATCTTCTTCACGTGGCTCGCGCTGCGCCGCGCCGTCATCAACGACGAGCGCACCAAGCGCGGCGAGCCCACGCTCGAAGGCGAGCTCGCCAAGCAGAAGGTCTTCACCTGGCCCGATCTCGTCTACACCGAGCTCATCTGCCTGATCCTGTTCACGGCGGGCATGCTGGTGTGGTCGATCCTGATCACCGCGCCGATCGAGGAGCCGGCCGCCACGGCCCGCACCCCCAACCCGTCCAAGGCGCCGTGGTACTTCCTCGGCCTACAAGAGCTGCTGGTCTACTTCGATCCCTGGCTCGCCGGCGTGGTGCTGCCGAGCTTCATCGTCGTCGGCCTGTGCGCGATCCCCTACCTCGACCTCAACCCCAAGGGCAACGGCTACTACACCTTCGAGGAGCGCCCGTTCGCGATCGCGTTCTTCTGGGTCGGATTCCTGCTCTTCTGGGTGTCGTTCGTGATCCTCGGCACCTTCCTGCGCGGTCCGAACTGGTCGTTCTTCGGCCCGTTCGAGTATTGGGACCTCCACAAGCTGGAGCCGATGGTGAACGTCGACCTCTCGACGTACTTCTGGGTCGAGCTGCTCGACAAGCCGCGACCGGACAACGCGTTCGTGCGCGAGGCCCCCGGCATCGTGGCACTGCTCGGCTACTTCCTCGTCCTGCCGCCGCTCTTCGGCAAGACCGTGATGAAGAAGATGGTCGAGGAAATGGGCATGGTGCGCTTCAACGTCTTCATGCACCTGTTCCTGTGGTTCGTGCTGATCCCAGTGAAGATGGGCCTGCGCTGGACCGTGAACTTGAAGTACTTCATCGGCATGCCCGAGTACTTCTTCAACGTCTGAAACGACTGCGCGCCGTTCCCTTCCGCACGCACTTCCCCGCACCTCTCGGACTACCCCCATGGCGGATCGTGGCGATACCCACTACAGCGTCTCGACGCTGAACAAGTGGTTCCTCCTCTCGAGCGTGGCCATTCTGCTCTCCGTCGTCTGGATGATGATCGACGACTGGGAGCGGCCTTGGAAGCACTACCAGCGCGACTTCCGCGAGATCGAGATTGCGAAGGCGCGCGCGGCGGAGCAGGAGCTGACGCTGGAGGGCGCGACGGCGCGCGAAGCCGAGCTCATCGCGCGGGTGTCCGAGGCCGAGCAGCGCGTGACGGCCAACGCGGCCAAGATCGCCGAGGTCACCGAGCGCCAGCGGCTCGCGCGCGGTGAGCTGTGGAGCGCGATCGAGGCGGCCAAGAAGCGCAAGAGCGCCTACAACTGGGACCGCTACCTGCTCGAGGAAGAGCGTCTCAGGGAAGGCAACCCGACCCTCGATCAGGTGCAGATCGGCTCGATCGAGCGCGAGATGAACGAGGCCATGGGCATCCAAGAGGTGCTCGAAGGCAAGAAGCTCGCGCTCGACAACGAGATCTCGGACCTCACCCGCGAGCGCGACAACGCCAAGAAGGCGCTCGCGATCGGTTCGCGCGACCTCGAGCAGGTGCGCAAGCGCCTCGTGCAGCTCGACCGCAGTGCCATGAGCGCTCCGGAAAAGGTGGCCGACGTCGTCCGCGACGCGCCGGGCCTGGACTTCGTGAAGCCCAACCTGAAGGTCAACAAGGTCGTGCTCGACAAGCTGACCTTCGAGCTCAACTTCACCAAGAAGAAGCGCATCGACATGTGCCACACCTGCCACCTCGGCGCGGATCGCGCCGGGTTCGAGGGTGAGGCTCAGCCCTACGCGTCGCACCCGCGTCTCGATCTGTACCTGAGCTCGAAGTCGCCGCACCCGCTCAACGAGTTCGGCTGCACGATCTGCCACCGCGGCTCGGGCGAGGCGCTCGACTTCATCCGCTCCGACCACCGCCCGACCGACATGGGCGAGCAGGCGGCGTGGGCCGAGGAGCACCACTGGCACAAGCAGCACCACTGGGACTACCCGATGCTCGCGAGCGAGTACACGGAAGCCTCGTGCGTGCAGTGCCACAAGAGCTCGATGGAGCTCATCTCCGAAGACGCGCCGACGGTCTCGAAGGGCTACGAGCTCGTCGAGCGCTACGGCTGCTACAGCTGCCACAAGATCGACTGGTTCCCGACCAAGCGCCGTCCGGGCCCGAACCTGCGCAACCTGCAGGCCAAGCTCACGCCGGAGTTCGTGACGGGCTGGATCACCGATCCGAAGGCCTTCCGTCCGACCACGTGGATGCCGCAGTTCTTCCACATCGAGGGCGGCAACTACGCCCCGGGCGAGACGATCACGAATTCGAAGTACGGCGCGGGCCGCCCCATCGAGGGACGCGAGTGGGACAACGCCGCGATCGCCGCGATCACGGCCTACCTCATCGAGCGCGCGCCGCTCGCGGCCATGCCGGCCGTGCCCGCCGAGGGTGATGCGCACCGCGGCCGCGAGACCATGCGCCTCTCGGGCTGTTTCGCCTGCCACAACCTCGCGCCCTACGGCGAGGAAGCGACGGCGAATGACCTCGCGCTCGCCCGCACCGGCGAGAACGAGCACGGCCCGAACCTGCGCGGCGTCGCCACGAAGGTCACCAAGGAGTGGCTCTTCCAGTGGCTCAAGGACCCGACCAAGTACTGGGAAGACACGCGCATGCCCAACCTGCGCCTGTCGGATCAGGAAGCGGCCGACATCACCGCCTACATCATGGAGGACCCCGACGGGTACTTCCGCGATGTGCCGGAAGGCTGGAACCCCAAGCTCGTCGACATGGCCGAAGGCACGCTGCGCGAGGTGCTCTCGGAGCAGGCGCGCTGGTTCTTCGCCCGCGACGGTCGCACGGCGGTCGAGGAGCGTCTCGAGCGCGGCGAGTGGGCGGACTTGGCCAAGCTCAAGGTCGCCGTCGGCGAGAAGCTGGTCGCCAACTACGGTTGCTTCAGCTGCCACGAAATCGAGGGCACGCAGGACTGGATGCCGATCGGCGCCGAGCTCTCCAACTGGGGCTCGAAGACCGTCGACAAGCTCGACTTCGGCTTCGTCAAGCTGGACCCGAACTACCGCGAGGGCTGGCTGATGCAGAAGCTGCACGCCCCGCGCTCCTACGACCAGCAGAAGATCAAGAACCCCAGCGAGAAGCTGCGCATGCCCTACTTCGGCTTCACCGCCGAGCAAGAGCAGGCCATCACGACCTTCATCATCGGCCTCGTCGACGATGAAGTGCAGCTCGCCAAGATGGTTCCGACGCCGGCCCAGCACTCGATGGACGCCGGCATGCGCGCGGTGCGCCAGAACAACTGCGCCGCCTGCCACATGATCGATCCGGGCACGATCACCTTCACGGACGAGAACGGCCTCGCCCACACGATCGCGGCCGAGATCCAGCCCATGTCCGAGGACCAGAAGGTGCCCTCGGCCCACGACCTCGCGGCCATCAAGACCGACGCCGAGAAGTACGAAGTCGACGAGCTCACCTTCCGCGTGCTGCGCCCCGAGCCCAGCGTTCAAAAGGGCATGGGCGACAAGGTGTTCGTGGCTCCCGAGCGGCTGGTCGCGACCACGGCGCCCCACGGTGGCGACTTCATCCGCGTCGTGACCGACTACTACATGAGCGGCATCGAGCTCTACGACAGCTCGAAGGAAGGCGACGATGCCTACAGCTATGTGAGCGGCGGTAGCGGCGACGAGTGGGGCGTCGTCGACGTCGACGGCAAGCTGCGCGACCATTCGACCGAGCCCTACGACAAGGTCCGGTGGACCTTCGCACCGCCGGTCCTGTGGGACGAGGGCGGCAAGCTCCAACGCGGCTGGTTCTTCAGCTTCCTGCGCGACGTGGTGTCCCTGCGCCCGCAACTGCGCGTGCGCATGCCGTCCTTCCGCTACGACCCCGGCGAGGCCGAGTCGATCGCGGACTACTTCGCCCAGAAGTCGCATCAGGAGTGGCCGGCCAACTTCACGCGCGCTGCGCGACGATCCGCCAAGCAGGACGCCGAGGCCTTCGCCGCGGCCGCTCGCATGGACGTGACGGCGCTCAGGGAGATCGAGGACGGCGTTTCCATGGCCATCGAGGCCAACTTCCCCAAGGTGCTCGCGTACGCCTCCGCGGCGAAGTTCACGACCCGTCCGGCCGTGGATCCCGCCTATGAGGCCTCCGTGCTGCGCTCCAAGACCCACCTCGACAGCCGTCGCGCGCTCCTCGCCAATCACTTGGAGCTCGGAGAAGCGGTCGCCGTGAAGGGCGTCAATTGCTTCCAGTGCCACTTCCGCCTCGGCACGCCGCCTCCGGCGGATCCGATCGCCTGGGCCCCCGACCTCGAGCGCGTGCGCGAGCGCCTGCGCGAGGACTGGGTCCGCGACTGGCTGATCAACCCCGCGCTGGTGTATCCGGGCACGGCCATGCCGGCCAACTTCGAAGCCTCTCCGGCGCAGTATCAGGACCGCTACCCGAACTCGACCAACGCGGATCAGGTTCAGGTGGTCCTTGAATGGCTCTACAACTTCGACCGTATGTACAAGGGTTCCCCGGGCCAATGAACTGGGGAGCCTCGAAGGCCGTCGACGCAAGCCGTGACGGCCACATGTCCCGACTCTCACACGCATCCATGAAGAACATCACCCTCGCCTCGATCGTGGCCGGTGCCGCTCTGGCTACCGCCTTCACCCTCCCCGCCGAGCCCGTCCGCGGCACCCTGACCGGCTCGGTCCTCCTCGCGGAGACCGGCAAGGTCCTGTTCGACGGCGAGAAGCCGGAAGTCAAGCCGCTCGCGATCGACGCCGCCAAGTCCGAGGGCTGCGGCACGGTCGACACCCAGGACCAGAGTCTGATGATCGGCGCCAACGGCGGCATCGCCAATGTCGTCGTGACCGTCGAGATCGCCGGCGCCACCGTCAAGGCGCCGGAGAAGCCGATCGTGCTCGACCAGAAGACCTGCCGCTTCGATCCGCACGTCGTGATCGTGCCGGTCGGAACCACGGTCGAGTACAAGAACTCGGACGCGATCTCCCACAACGTGCACACCTACCCCTCGAAGAACGAGGGCCTGAACAAGATGGTCGGCGCGGGCGCGATGGAGATCCAGAAGCTCGAGAAGGAAGACCGCATCGAGATCAAGTGCGACATCCACCCGTGGATGAACTCGTGGCTGATCGTGGCGAACACGAACCATTACGCGGTCTCGGGCGCCGACGGCACCTTCACGATCGAAGGCCTCCCCGCGGGCGAGCACAAGGCCAAGTTCTGGCACGAGAAGCTCGGCAAGGCCGAGGCCACCATCAAGGTCGACGCCGATGGCAAGGTCGCGCCGGTCGAGGTCAAGATGAGCGCCGAGAAGAAGGGCTCCGGCCGTCGGCGCTGATGGGCCGCGAGGCTCTCCGTTCGCGAGCCTGATTCGGCTCCGAATCAGATCACAGGGCGCACCCGCCGCAAACGAGCGGGTGCGCCCTGAGTACTTGCGGAGACGTACCTGCGGGGACGTACCTGCGGGGAAGTACCTGCGCGCGGCTGCGAAGTGCGCCTAGACCGTGATCTGAGGCCGCATGGCCTCGGTGCGCTCTACGACGTCGGCGACGTGCTCGGAGCTCAGGCACAGCAGCGCGCGAGCCTCGGGGCTGAACACGGCCGCGGCCCCGCGGAGGTCGCCGTCTTCGAGGCGGTGGACCATCAGGTTGCCGAGTGCGACCAGCGCGAGGGTGGGGGAGGCGAGCAGGCGCTTGCTCGGACCGTGGTGGTAGCGACAGCACTCGGCGACCAGCCGCGGCAGTCCCCATGAGCTTGCGATCAGGGCTCCCACCTCGCCGTGGTGGAAGCCGAAGCGAGCCTCTTCGGCGCGGAACTCGGGCACGCCGCGCTCGCGGGCCTCGCGGACGCAGGCGAGGTAGGGCTCGGCGCTGCTCTCGAGCAGCAGCACCTTGCCGATGTCGTGCAGCAGGCCCACGACTTGAAATTCCTCGGGCGCGAGCTCGATGCGCGCGCGGGAGTGCGTCGCGAGCAGGCAGCACGCGAACCCATCGAGGATCGAATGGCGCCACAGCGCCTCCACGCTGAAGTCCGCCTGACCGCGCAGATGGTCGTAGTGGCTGACGACCGAGGCCTGCATGGCGATCGTGCGCAGCATGCGCACGCCGAGCACGGCGGTCGCATGCTCCGTGGAGAGCACCTTCTCGCGCAGCCCGTAGCGCGCGGAGTTTGCGAGCCGCAGGACGGAGGCCGCGATGGGTGCGTCCTCGGCCACCGCGGCGCCGATCTCGCGCACACCGACTTCCGGGTCGTCGACCAGCGCGTTGATGCGCGCGACGACCTGCGGCAGCGTCGGGATGGCGACGTTCGCGCGGATCAGGCCTTCGGCGGTGAGCGTCGTCATGCGGTCGGGCGAAGCAGGTGGGAGTCGGCGCGGTGGGAGCGGGCGCGGGCACACGTCGTGCCCGCGGTCGACCAGCGACTGATTTCGGCGCGCCCGGGGCTGATTTCTTGAGCCCAATCGAGGTCGCGCTCACGAATCCGGGGGGTGCGATCAAGGGCGCCGACGGGAAGGGACGAAAACTCGCCCTGCAGCGGCCCCATCCGGCCGCTCATCGCACCGGAGACCTCCGCATGAACCTCCACCGCCCCGTCGCACTCTCCTGTGGGCTGCTCGCGATCGCAGCGCTGCTCGCCCTCCGACTCACGCGGCCGAGTTCCCTCGAGGCCGGAACCGCCGTGCGTCTGGAGATCGAACAGCTCGCGCAGCGTTCGGAACTGGTCGTCGAGGGACGCGTGCTCTCGACGCGCGCTTTCCGCGATGCGCGCGGCGACGTCCGCACCGAGTTCTTGCTGAGCGTCGACGCGACCCATGCCGGTGAGCCGCTCGGCACGCGGCGTTTCGAGCTCCCCGGCGGCGTGCTGGCCGACGGGTCGGGCACACTCATCGCCGGCATGCCGACGCTCGCGCTGGGCGAGGACGCGCTGCTGTTTCTGACCGGCGAGAGCGCCAGCGGGCTGCGCGTGCCGGTCGGACTGGCGCAGGGCAAGCTGCGTCTGGTGCGCGATGCCGCCGGGCGGCTCGGGCTGCTGCGCGACGCCGCCGAGCTCACGCTGCTCGATCCCGTGAGCGGCCTGAGCGCACCCGCTCCTAGTCCCTCGATGCTCGACCATGCCGACGTCGTGCGACGCGTGCGCAGCGCGCGCGCCCGCGGGGAGGCGCGCTGAACATGGCCGTCCGCCTACGCTTGCTCGCGCTGCCCGCCGTCGTGCTCCTCGCGACGTTCGCCTCGACGCACGTGCGACTGCGCAACCCCTCCAACGGAGCCGAGCTGTTCTGGGAAACCCCGGGGAGCATCGGGATCGTGATCAACTCGCAGGGTTCGGATGACCTCGCGAGGGACGAGCACGTGCCCGCGCTGCGGCTCGCGATCGCACAGTGGAATCGCGTCGATGGCAGCGCGGTGCAGCTCGTCGAGAACACCTCGTCGGTGGCGCGCGCGCGCACGGACTGGCAGGCCGACGCGCTGCATCTGATCCTGTTCGACGAGGACAACTCGTCGGGCTATTTCCCGCCGGGATCGTCGACCGTCGCGCTCACGCCGGTGCAGTTCTTCTCGAACGGACGCATCGCGGACGCGGACATCCTGTTCAACGGATCGGGGCACCAGTTCACGACCCGCGGCGAGATCGGAGCATTCGACGTGCAAGACGTCGCCGCGCACGAGCTCGGTCACCTGCTCGGTCTCGACCACTCGGGCGTGGCGGGTGCGACGCTCTATCCGTACGTCAGTCCGACCGTCATCGGCCATCGCAGCGTCGCGATCGACGACGCGAACGGCATTCGCGCCAATGCTCCCGAGTCCGGCGCGAGCATGAGCACGATCACGGGCACGGTCCTGCGCGACACCGATCTCACCGCTGTGGCGGGCGCGCACGTCATCGCGCGCGACGCACAGGGTCGCAACGCCGGCGCGGCCCTCTCCGGGGACGACGGCACCTTCGCCTTGCGCGGACTCGCCGCGGGTAGCTACACGCTCTTCGCCACGCCGCTCGATGCGCCGGTCTCGGCCGGAAATCTGGGCGGCGCGCGCACGATTGTGACGGACTTCCAGCCGCGGGAAGGCGTCTCGATCGGCGTCGGAAGCGGAGCGAGCGCCAGCGTGGGCTCACTGCTCGTCGGAGTGGACTCGCCCGTCTCGCTCGGACGGAATTACGACGACTTCCCCCTGCGGGCGGAGCGCGGACGCGCCAGCGTTCACGTGCTGCGCGGCGCGGGCATGGGCGCGGGAGCCTCGCTCGTGAGCAGCGATCCGTCGGTGACGCTCTCGAACATCGCGTGGATCGGGACGACCAGCGTCAGCTTCGTCGTCAACGTGCCCGCCGACGAGCCGCTCGGACACGTCGATCTCGAGTTGCGCAACGGCGCACTCTCGGTGCTCGCCGGTGCGATCGAGATCACGCCCGTCGATCCCGTGCTCACGCTCGTCTCGCCCTCGCAGGGATCGCTGAGTGGTGGCACGCTGGTCACGATCGCGGGTAGTGACTTCCGCGCGGGCGCGACGGTCGTGCTCGGACACGAGCTCTACAGCGACGGCGTGGCAGGTGGTTGCACCGTCGTCGACGCGAACACGATCACGCTCGTGACGCGAGCTGCTGCCACCGGCGGAGCGTTCGACGTGGTCGTTCAGGACGCGAGCGGAGTCGAGGGTCGCGCGTCGGGAGCGTTCGAGTTCGTCGACGTGCCGCAGATCGACGGGGTGTTCCCCGCGGTCGGCAGCGACGTGGGCGGTACGGTCGTCAAGGTGAGCGGCGCGGGGCTCGTGGCTCCGCTGGTCGTGCGCATCGACGGCGTCGTGCAGACCGACGTCACGATCCGCGACGCGGGCTTCCTGCACTTTGTGACGCAGCCCGGCTTCGCGGGCGGAGCGGCGGTGCTCGAAATCGAAGATGCCGATGGCGACGTCGCGAGCGCCGCGTTCCTGTACGTCGCGCAGGCCGACCCCGTGATCGCGCAAGTGTCACCGTCGAGCGGGCCGACCGCGGGCGGGACGATCGTGGGCATCGATGGAGCTCACCTGCAGCAGGGCTGCGAAGTGCTGTTCGGCATGGACGCCGACACGGGCACGGGCGGAACGCTCGCCGCGGGCGTCACGTGGATCGACGACGGACGCATCGAGGCGATCAGTCCCTCGGGCGCGGAGGGCGACGTGACGGTCGCCGTGCGCGATACCCAGACCGGCCAAGTCACGCTGCTCGCCGGAGCGTTCGAGTTCCGGTCGAGCTCCGGCTCGGGTGGCGGCGGCGGGTGCGGCAGCGTCGTGGGCGCGCCACCGATGCAGTTGGGGGACCGGCTCGCGAACGCGGGTTGGATTCCGGCGTTGATGGCGCTGCTCGCATTCGCGCAGTTGCGACGTCAACGCGCTGTGCGGCTGGCCACGCGCGGCGTGCGCGCGTCCTGAGCACCGAGGGAGTGCGACCGAGCTGGCGCGGCCTGCTCGTGCGATTGTGGCTCACGCGCCCTAAGCTCCCCCGTGGCCCCATGAGAGAGACCACGCGCCCTCGCCCGCTCGTGCTGCTGGCGCTGCTCGCGCTCGTGCTCGTCGGATTCGCCCTGCGCTGGTGGGGCGTCGGCTGGGGACTGCCGCACCAGACGTACCGCGACGGCATGGTGATCTCCACGCAGGTCGAGTACCTGCGCAACATGCCGGAGCACCCCGAGCGCGACGAGTTCTGGGGCTACTACCCGCACCTGATGTCGCGGCTGATCGCGGCGGCGCCGGACGACTGGGTGGGGGAGCCGCGCGAGCCGCTCGATCTCGAGGGACACCTCGCGCGCGCCTCCGAGCCGTGGCTCATGGCGCGCAAGTTGTCGGTGCTGCTCTCGCTGCTCGCGATCCCCGGAGCCTTCTTCGTGGCGCGCCGTTTCGTGCTCGACGGCTGGGCGCTGTTCGCGGCTGCGCTCGTGACGTTCAGCATCTTTCACCTCTCGTTCGCCCAGCAAGAGAAGCCGCACGGTCCCGTGAGCGGAACCGTGGTCATGGCCGTGCTCGCCGCGATGGCACTCGCACGGCGACCGGGCGCGTGGACGTGGCTGCTCGCCACGCTCGCGATGGCGTTGGCGCTCGCTACGGCGGTGAACGGTGCCTTCGCGCTGTTTTCCGCGGCCGGAGCCGTCGCGGCGATGTTCCTCGCGCGCACGGAGCGCGCGCGAGCGTGGAAGCTCGTCGGCTGGGGGATCGTCCCGACCGTGCTCGCGCTTGCCGCGACCGTGCGCTTCTTCTATCCGTTCCTGTTCGGGGCGCAAGAGCAGGAGAAGCTCGGCGATCACGCGCTCAACGTCGGCAATCACCCGCTGATGCTCAACAAGCTCAACTTCGCGGGCTCCAAGAACATGTTCCTCACGCTGTACCTGTACGAGCCGGTCGTGCTCGCGCTGGGACTTGTCGGCGTGATCGTGTTCGTGGCGCGCCGCCGCGCCAAGGTGGTCGTGCCCGTCGAGCGCCGGCGAGATTTCCTCGTGATCGTGCCGTTCGTCGCCATCTACGGGCTGTTTGTGTGCGTCTACGAAGACGCGTTCGATCGCTTCCTGATGCCGCTCTTCCCGTTCCTCGCGGCGCTCGCGGCCTACGCGGCGAGCGCGCTCGCCAGCCGCCTGAGTTCGCGCACGGCCATGGCGGCGCTCGCCGCCACTCTGCTCGTCCTTCCGGCGGCCGCCACGCTTCAACTCGCGAGAGTGCGCGCTGCGGACGACACGCAGTCGCAGGCGGCGCGCTGGATTCGCGAGCATGTGCAGCCCGAGGAGCGCGTCGTGGTGCTGCCCTACGTCGACTTGCCGCTCTTCTACAGCGCGGCCGCGGTCGCCGAGAGCCCGGACGCGAGCGCGGTGCTCACGTGGATGGCATATCAGGCGCGCCTCGACGCAAAGAGCAGGCTCGGGCCGTCCTTCACGGTCCTGCCGCCGCGCGGCGTGAAGCAGGAATTCGCGCAGCTCGGCGATGCTCCGTTCGAGGCCATCGCGCGCCGCGGCGCGGACTACGTGCTCATCCAATCGTTCGGCGAGCGCTACCGCTACAAGGTGCTCCTGCAACTGCTCGACGAGCTGCGTGAGCGCGCGGAGCGCGTCTTCGTCGCTTCGCCGCGCGCGGACGGCGAGGAATCGGGGCGGGTGTGGATCCGGGAGAAGATGACGCTCGCGCAGGTGCCGACGTGGCTGCGCGTATTCCAAGACCGCAGCATGGGCACCGTGCTCGAGATCTACCGCATGCCGAAGGGGGAGCCGCGATGAGCGCTCGCATGCGCGAGGGAGTGGCGCTCCTCGCAATCGTGCTCGCGGCGCTCGCGCTGCGGCTGCATGGCATCGGTTTCGGCCTGCCGCACATGACCTACCGCGACGGCATGGTCCTGTACACGCAGGTGAAGGAGATCCGCACGGGCGATCCGGAGCTGCGCACGGACGAGTTCTGGGGCTACTACCCGCAGGTGACCGCGCGCTTCGCCGCGCTGTTCTCCGACGCGGACTTGGCGCCGCTCGAGCGACCGCTCGACCTCGAGGGACACGTGGCGCGCGCGGCGGCGCCTTGGATCGCGCTGCGCCGCGCCTCGGTGCTGCTCTCGCTGCTGACCGTCGTCGGTGCGTATTGGATCGCGCGACGCTTCCTCGGAGCGGGAGGATCGCTGCTGGCGGCGGGGTTCGCGGCGACGAGCTTGCTGCATCTGTCGTTCTCGCAGCAGGAGAAGCCACATGGTCCGGTGAGCGGCACCGTCGCGCTGGCTCTCGCCGCGGCCCTGTGGCTCGCGGAGCGTCCGAGCGCGCCGCGCATGCTGCTCGCGGTCGTGGCCGCGGTGCTCGCCGCATGCACGCTGCAGAGCGGAGCGATCGCGCTCGGAGCGCTCGGCGTGCTGTGGTGCCTGTGGTGGCTGGACCGCCCGCGTCCGCGCGCGGCGCTCGCAGCCGCCATTCCGCTGCTGCTGGTGGTGGGCGGTCTGTGCGTACGCTTCTTCTATCCGTTCCACTTCGTCGACGGCGTCGCTCAGCCGCCCGAACACGAGCTGCAGGGCCGCGAGGCGGTGCTCGACCTCGCTGGACACCCGATGTTCCTCAAGGGTTTCGTCTTCAGCGGCTGGAAGGTCGTGCTTTCGACTCTGATGAGCTACGACCCGAGCCTGCTCGTGTTCGGGCTCATCGGCATCGGGTTCTTCGTCGCGGATCGCCTGCGCGGCGCGGTCGCCGATCCGCAGCGCCGCCGCGCGCTCGCCGTGCTGCTCGGTTTCGCGCTGCCGTTCCTGTTCGTGCTCGTCGCCTACGACGCCAAGGTGACATTCGAGCGTTTCTTGATGCCGGCGGTCGCCTGCGTCGCCTGCCTCGCCGCCTACGGCGCCGTCCGAATCGCTCGCACGTTGCCCCACGCGCTGCGAAGCGCGTCCGCGCTGACGGTGCTCGCGCTGCTCGCCGTGGCTCCGGCGGCCGCCGCGGCATGGAAGCTCTCGAGCGTGCGCGCCGCGCCCGATACGTGGACGCAGGTGGCGCGCTGGATTCAGGCCCACGTCGATCCGCAGGCGAGCGTCTACACCGTGCCCTACATCGATGTGCCGCTCTTCAAGGATGAGGAGTCGCTGCGGCAGTCGGGTCGCGCGGAGGAGATCAACTATTGGGCTCGCTACGCGCGCGAGATCCCCGCGAGCATGCGCACAGGGGCCTGCTATCGCATCGTGATCCCCAAGTCGCCCAAGCGCGCTCAGGAAGAGTTCGGTGACGACCCGCTCGCGCACCTGCGCTCGCTCGGCGCTGACTACGTGCTCGTGCAGGCTGCTTCCGAGGACTCACGCAACGTGTTGCTGGCGAAGACGCGCCAGCAACTCGCCGAGCACGAGGAGCTGGTGTTCCGCACCTCGCCGATCGGCGATCCGGCCACGGGGCGGGGCCAGTTCGCGCTGCGCTATACGCAGGAACTCGGCGCCAAGCCCCTCGCGCTGCGCGTGTTCGAGGCGAACGCCTACGGCAACACGATCGAGGTGTACCGGATCCGGCGCGAATAGCGCGGCGTTTCGCTAAGGTGTCGCCCCATGCCGACGATTGTGTTCGATATCGAGGTGGCGGGGCTTCCTTGGGAGGAGGTCGACGAAATCACGCGCGGCTACCTGCTGTCGCGCGCGAAGTCGTCCGAGGAGCGCGATGCGGTGCCGGAGCGCACGGCGCTCGTGCCCGGGCTCGGCAAGGTGATCGCCATCGGGATGTGGCTCGTCGGCAAGGACGGCAAGGGTGCGGAGCTCGATCGCGGCTTGCTGCTGCTCGAAGGCGAGAGCGCGCCGGAGCACGGTTGGGAGAAGGTGCCGGGCTCCAAGATCTTTCGCGGCGACGAGCGGGCGCTGCTGACGCGCTTTTGGGAGATCGTCGGCCGAGAGCGGTCCGTGCTCGTCACGTTCAACGGCCGCAACTACGACGGGCCGATGCTGATGACGCGCTCCGCGCAGCTCGGCGTGCGGCCGAGCCGCCAGCTCGTCGGCTATCGCTACGACCTCTCGGACCACTGCGACATCGCCGAGGTGCTGAACTTCCAGGGCGCCGTGCGCGAGAACTACAAGCTCGACTATTGGTGCCGACGTTTCGACATCGAGAGCCCCAAGGGTGGCATCGACGGCAGTCAGGTGAGCCGCTGCTATCGAGACGGACGCATCGAGGACATCGGCGAGTACTGCCTGCGCGACGTGCGCGCGACCGCGGCGCTGTATCGCAAGCTGCGCGCGACGATCCTGCCGTTGTTCAAGGGCGGCGAGAGCGAGTGACGCGCTCGCGTCGGCGCGTGGACGCACGGTCGGCCGCCAACCTACGCTGCACTTCGCGATGAACTCCGAACGGTTTCGTCTGGCCGCGTTCACGGCGGCCTCGTTCGGCGTGCTCGGCGTGCACGTGCCGTTCTGGCCCGCGTGGCTCGCGCACCGCGGCATGAGCGAAGTGCAGATCGGCCTGCTCGGCATGGCCTACATGTGCGCGCGCGGTGCCGCGTCGCCGCTGTGGGCGCACTTCGTCGACCGCAGCGGACATCGACGGCGCTGGCTCGTCGCGTTCACGTGCACGTCGCTGCTGGCCTTCGCGCCCTTCCAGCTCGCGAGCGGGTTTCCCTCGCTGCTCGCGGTCACGCTGGCGTTCGCGCTCGTGAATGCGCCCGTGCTGCCGCTCGGCGAGAACCTGCTCGTGCTGCAGGCGCGCGAGCGCGGTTTCGACTACGGTTCGACGCGCCTGTGGGGTTCGATCGCCTTCCTGCTGGCGAGTTGGGGGGCCGGCTGGGTCCTCGATGGCGGCTCGCTCGGTCGCACGTGGTGGCTCGTGATGGGACTGCTCGCACTGTCCGCGGCGAGCGCGCTGCGACTGCCCGCGGATCCGCCAACGACGAGCCGCGCACCGCAGCTCTTTCCGCTCGGCACTCTGTTCCGCGACCGCCGCGTGCTGGCACTGCTCGTCGGCGGCGGCATCGTGCAGTCCGCGCACGCGATGTACTACCTGTTCTCGACGCTGCACTGGGAGCGCGCGGGGCTCTCGACGTCCACGATCGGGGCGCTGTGGGCCGAGGCGGTCGTCGCCGAGACGATCTTCTTCGCGCTCGCGCGGCGCGTGAACGAGCGTTGGTCGGAGCGTGCGTTGATGCTCTCGGCGGTCATCGCGGGCGCCGTGCGCTGGAGCGTGCTCGCGAGCACGACCGACGTCGCGGCGATCGCGCTCGTGCAGTGGCTGCACGCGTTCACCTTCGCGGCCGCGCATCTCGCCGTGATCCGGCGACTCCAGCACGTCGTCCCCGTGCAACTCTCGGCGAGCGCGCAGAGCCTCTACGGCGCGCTCAACATCGGCGCCCACGCGCTCGTGATCTCCGCTATCACAGGCCTCTACGCGAGTCATGGCGCGCTGGCCTACTGGCCGATGATCGCGGTCGCATGCGTCGGAGGCGCGTGGGCGATGTGGGGGATGGGGAGCGGCGTCGCGCGGAGGAGCTCGTGACGAGCTTCCGCGAGCTTTTGGAGCTGCACCGAGAGCTCGACGTGCTGCTGCTTGGGCATCGGGAGGCGCTCATCGAGCGCGATCCGCCGACTGCGATCGGCTGATTCGCGCGCCAGGTTGCGCCCGCTCGGCGATCGGGGCGTGCGGGCTAGACGTATTCGAGTCGCGTGAGCAGAGACGGCAGGCGCTCGGGAGCAGCCGTCATCGAGGTCGGACGCGAGCCACAGCGAACGTAGGCCTGCGCGCGCTCGCTCCCCGTCGGCAACTCGAAGCGCGCCAGAGTGGCGGTGTCGCTGGGAGGCACGAGCTGGACGATGCGCTGGCCGGCGTAGGAGGCGAGCGCGGCGCGCTGCAAGGCGCGCGTGTCGTCGTGCTCAGGCTCGCCGACGATCAGGACGTGCACGGTGTCCTCCAGCAGCAGGTGGGCGGCCTGCGCGAACGTCGAAGCGGCGTGTCCATGGCGCTGGAACTCACCGGCAAACGACTCGAGCGTCGCCTTGGCGATCGAGTGCCAGCGCGGCTCGAGTGTCATGAACGACAGCCTGAGCAGGCCTTGCGCCATGCGCGCGTTGTCGGCCAAGGAGCGGCGACGGCGGCGCAGGGCTCCGTGCGCTCGCGGATCGAGGCGCAGGTCCCAGAAGCCACCTTCCTCGCTCGCCAGCCGCTCGACGGTCAAGCTGGCGAGTTCCGTCGCGAACCCGAGGTAGCGCGCGCGTCCGGTGTGCTCGAACGCGTCGAGGATCGCAGCGAGCGTCAGCGACTGGTCCCGCAGCAGGATCGGAGGACGGGCCGCACCGCGCCAGCCGTGCAGCACGCCGCGGTGCGGGTCGTACAGCTCTTGCAGCACGAACTCGAGCGCGCGCAGCGCGTGCTCGGCGCAGTCCGGCTTGCCGAACGCATCGCCCGCCGCGAACAGTGCGCTGGCCGCGAGTGCGTTGCCGTCCGCGTACACGCTCTCGTCGCACTCCGGCGCGCCGTGGGCCGCGCGAGCCGCGCGCGTGCGCAGGTGCGCGTGGAGCGGATCGGCGAGCTGGCTCGATCCAAAGGCGCCGGTGCGGCGGTCGAGCAACGTGTCGAGCAGCCACGCGAGCGTGGATTCCGCCGTCCCGCGGAAACTCTGCTCCTTGAGCGCTTGGAAAGCTCCGGCATAGGCACGCAGCCACTCGGCATTGGCATCGAGCAGCTTGGCATGGTGCGGGCCGCTCCAGTCCTGAGCCGTCGCGCAGCGGTAGAAGCCGCCTTCGACGCGATCGTGGATCTCGCCGGTCTGCACGTTGCAGAGCGTCCGCAGGACGAGCTTGCGCATCAGCTCGTCGCCACCGTGCGACCAGCGCAGGAGCGAGTACTCGAGGGACTGTGGGTGCGCGAACTTGTGCGGCGAGCCCCAACCACCGTGTACGGGGTCCGCGCTCGCGCACAGCCAGCGCGCATGCTGCTCGAGCAGCTCCGCGTTCAGCTCCGCGCGCGCGACGGCTCCGTGCTCGCCTTGCGCCGAGTGCGCCGCCGATCGCTCGTGCACGCTCGCGCGTTGCTCGGCGAAGTAGCCCGCTACCAGCGCCAACCGCGCCAGGAGTTCGTCGACTTCGAGGAACCCGTCCGCCGCCAACAGCTCTCCATGCTCGTCCAAGAACGCCAGCGTCGGCCAGCCGCCGCGCGAATAGCGCGCCGCGAGATCCGGGCGGTCATCGCGTTCGGCCGCGATGCACACGAAGTCGCGGCGCAGGGCGTCGACGACGCGCTCATCGACGAGCACGCGTTCGCGCAGGTCACGACAGAAGCGACACCAGCGCGCGTGCACGAGGAGCAGCGTCGGAGCGCGCCGCGCGCGCGCCTCGTCGAACGCAGCCTCGCCCCACTCGAGCCACTCCATCGCGTCGGCGCCGCTCTCAGGCTTCGCCGCGGCGCGCGCGACGATTGCGCGTCGAGGGCAGCGCCGGACGTTCGACCTTGGACCAATCGACCTCGCGCGCCTCGCGGTACAGGCCGTCGAGGTCGTAGTACTGCCGCGCCTCGGGCTGCATCAGGTGCACGATCACGTCGCCGAAATCGAGCAGGATCCACCAACCGAGGTCGACGCCCTCGGCGCGCGCGTGGCGCACTCCGGCGGCCTTCATGCGCGAGTGGATCTCCTCGTACATCGCGCGCACCTGCGGGCGTGACTTGCCCGTGGCGAGCACGACGAAGTCGGCTACACGAGCGGACTCCGCGAGTTCGAGCACCTTGATGTCGGTGCCCTTCTTTTCATCGGCGAGTTGGGCCGCAGATGCGGCAAGCTCCAGAGATTCGATGGTAGGCCTCGGGTGCGGTTCTTTGAGCCAGAGAGCGGGAGTCTAGAGGTGAGCTAGGGCGACGTCCAAGCGAGCCGTTGCAAAGCGCGAGCCCCGCTCCGGCGCGTGTCGGCCGGGGCGGGGCTCGCGGATGCGCGCTGCCGTGGCCCTAGATGAACCAGGGCAGGAAGATCAGGCCGACGACGGTCATCAGCTTGATCAGGATGTTCAGGCTCGGGCCCGAGGTGTCCTTGAACGGGTCGCCGACGGTGTCGCCGACGACGGCCGCCTTGTGGACCGCTCCGCCCTTGCCGCCGAACGCGCCGGCTTCGATGTGCTTCTTCGCGTTGTCCCAAGCGCCGCCGGCGTTGGACATGAAGATCGCGAGCATCACCGAGCTCACCAGCGAGCCGGCCAGCATGCCGCCGAGGGCTTCGATGCCCATCAGCTTGCCGACGATCAGCGGGATGGTGACGGCCATGACGCCGGGGAGCACCATCTGCTTGATGGCGCCTTCGGTCGCGATGGCGACGCAGCGCTGGGTGTCGGGCTCGGCCTTGCCCTCCATGAGGCCCTTGATCTCGCGGAACTGGCGGCGCACTTCCTCGACCATCTTGTTCGCGGCGTTGCCGACCGCGCGCATGGTCATGGCGCTGAACAGGAACGGCAGGAAGCCGCCGATCAACAGGCCGATCGTGACGAGCGGCGTGTTGATGTTGAGGGTCAGCGAGCCGTTCGAGACGAGCTTCTTGAGGGCATCGCTCGCGCCTTCCTTCGCCGAGAGCTGGCCGGCGCTGGTGCAGAAGGCGCTGAAGAGCGCGAGGGCCGTCAGGGCCGCCGAGCCGATCGCGAAGCCCTTGCCGATGGCCGCGGTGGTGTTGCCGCAGGCGTCGAGCGAGTCCGTGCGGTGGCGCACTTCCTTGGGCAGGCCGGCCATCTCCGCGAGGCCGCCGGCGTTGTCCGCCACGGGGCCGTAGGCATCGACCGCCAGCGAGATGCCGAGCGTGGAGAGCATGCCGACCGCGCTCATGGCCACGCCGTAGATGCCGCCGTAGGTGTACGACACCCAGATCGCGGCGCAGATGAAGATCACCGGCAGGGCCACCGACTCCATGCCCGTCGCGAGGCCGTGGATGATGTTCGTGGCCGGGCCCGTCTGGGACTGGGTGGCGATGTTCTGGACCGGCTTGTAGCTGCCCGAGGTGTAGTAGTCGGTGAGCTTGCCGATGATCACGCCCGCGACGAGGCCCGCGTTGATGGCGATGAAGAGGTTGAGGCCGCTGACGCCTTCCGGCAGAGCCAGTGCGCCGTTGCACAGCCACCATGTCGCGGCGGCGGTGATGACCGAGGCCACCACGAGGCCGCGGAAGAGCGCGCTCTGCAGTTGGCTCTCGTCCTTGGCCTTGACCGAGAACGAGCCGATGATCGAGGCGAGGATGCCGAGCGCGGAGACCGCGATCGGGAGCACCACCATCGAGGTCATGTTGGCGTCCTTCATGTAGGTGAAGTAGCCGATCGACATGGCGGCCACGATCGAGCCCGCGTAGGACTCGAACAGGTCCGCGCCCATGCCGGCCACGTCGCCGACGTTGTCACCGACGTTGTCGGCGATCACGGCGGGGTTGCGCGGGTCGTCCTCGGGGATGCCGGCCTCGATCTTGCCGACGAGGTCGCCACCGACGTCCGCGGCCTTGGTGTAGATGCCGCCGCCGACGCGGGCGAAGAGCGCGATCGAGCTCGCGCCGAAGCTGAAGCCGAGCACCGCGTTGAGGGCGCCCTCGTTGATGGTCGTGAGGCCGTCCGTGTACAGATAGGTGAAGATGCACAGGCCCGCGAGCGCGAGGCCGACCACCGTCATGCCCATCACCGAGCCCGAGCCGAAGGCCACGCCGAGGGCGTCGCCGAGGCTGGTGCGGGCGGCCTGCGTCGTGCGGACCGCGGCGCGCGTCGAGGTGTACATGCCGAAGTAGCCGGCGAGGGCCGAGGCGCTCGCGCCGCACACGAAGGCGATCGCGGCCTTGGGCCCGAGGTTCGCGGCTTCACCCGCGAAGGCCATCACGGCCGCCACGATGGCGACGAACACCGCCAGCCACTTGTACTCGGCCGCGAGGAAGGCCTTGGCGCCGACCTGCACGCGGCGCGAGATCTCCTGCATCTTCGCGTCGCCAGGATCCTTCTTCATGATCTGGCCGAACATGAAGAAGGCGAAGCCGAGCGCCAGCAGCGCGCAGCCGCCGGATACGTAGAGGAACTGAAGGTTGTCCATCCGGGGATCGGGGGCTTGAGAGGTGGGGACGGCGGGGCGGTGTGCCCTGCCAAGGTGGGTGGGACGATTGCGCGGGTGCGTCGTCGGGCCCCGTTCCCTCTCGGGAGCGGCGTCCGGGGCGACGGCCCGTGGTTTTGGGCGAGCAGTCTACGGCGGCCCATTCGCCGGTCAACGTTAGGTTAGGTCGCGGCGCTCCGTCCAGATACTGGACTGGAGCTTCTTGGGCCGTTGCGCGTCCGGTCGCTTCGACGGGCGCTGCCCTCGCCCTGCCGAGCGCGGCATCAGGCCTGCGGCTCCTGAGCCGGATCGGGCGGGGAGGGCGGCTGCTGGCGCTTGCGCAGGAAGCGTCCCGCGAGCGCCAACACGACCACGATCGCGATCAGGATCAGGAGCTTGGTGGTCCCCGAAAGCCCGCCCTCGGCCAGCTTTTCGGCCGCATAGCTCGCCGCCCAGATCGAGGACGGCACGCTGACCGCCACACCGAGCGCATCGATCAGCAGGAAGCGCCCGTAACCCATCTTCATGGTGCCGACGAGGAAGTAGCCGGCGATGCGGGCTCCGGGCATGAAGCGCAGCACGAAGGTGGCCCACAGGCCGTGGCTCGTGAACTTGTCCTCGAGCCGCGCGAAGCGCTCAGGATGGAGGATGCGGCGCACCAAGCGCCCCTGCAGGGCCCGCATGCCGTAGATGCGTCCGAGCCAGAAGGGGATCGAGTCGCCGAGCAGGATGGCCGTGCTGCAGACCGCCGAGACGCGCCAGAACTCGACCTCGCCCTCGTGCATCAGGTAGCCGCAGGCCACCAGCGTCACTTCCTCCGGCAGCGGCAGGCCGACGCCGCACAGGAGCAGCACCACGAACGCTCCCAGATAGTTGAAGCGCGTGATGTAGCCCTTGACGAGCTCGCCCAGACCTTCGACGAGGAGCAACGGAAGCACGGCGCGGGATCCTACCAGCCGCGGAGGGCGCGGGCCTCAGCGAGAATCGCGCGCGCGACGGGCCATTTCCGCCGCGGCGGACGCCTCGGGATGCCCGCCGCGCGCGGCGCGCTCGAAGTGCTCGGCCGCCTCGGACCACATCCCGACCACGCCGCCCGGCCAAGCGAGCCGCGGGTCGACCTCGGCCGTGCGCGCGAGCACGAGCCCCTGCCAGAAGGCGAGCTCGGAGGGCTCGTCCGCCGTGCTTTCGCCGCGCGCCGCGATCGCCAAGGCGGCCTGCACCCAGCGCAGGCGCACGGCGGCGTCGGGCTCGCGCTCGGGCGACGACAGGTCGAAGGCGAGGTGGCGCGAGAGGAAGAACCAGCCGGAGGTCGCGGTGGGGTTGAGCGCGAAGGCGGTCTGGGCGCGCGCGAGCGCCAGATCGGTGCGGCCCGCGCGGATGGCGAGATCCACGCGCACCCACTGCGCGGCCGCGAGGGGGCCGGCGAGCGGACCGGCGAGGCGCATGGTGAGCGAAGAGCCCGGCGCTGCGCCGCGCGCGCCGTAGACGGCGAGCACGAGGCTCGTTCCCAGGAGCGCGACCCACCCCAGCTTGCGCGCCGCGCGTCTCATGCGCCCTCTCGCTCGCGCCCTCGCTCGCGCCCCAGACCGCGCACGAACAACACGCCACCGACCGCGGAGCACGCGGCGGCGCAGGCGACCTCCGCGAGCGACGGCAGCGCCGGTACGAGCCCGCGGCCCGCGACCTCGAGCGCGCGCACGAGCGCACCCGTCGGCGAGACGTCGACGGCGAACTCGTCGCCCGCGAGCCACGCCGCGAGCGGCACGACCAGTGCGAGTGCTCCAGCGAGGCGCGTGCCGATCCAAGGCGCGAGGCCGAGCGCGAGCGCCATCAGCGCACTCCACGCGAGCAGGGCGTGGCACGCGAGCGCGAGCGACGCGCTGCGCGAGCTCCCGCAGGGCGCGAGGCGTTGCAGGCGCTCGCCCGAGAGCACGACCAGCGCGCCACCGGACGTGCGCTCGAGCTCGAGCTCGACGGGGCCGACTCCGGCCGGAATCGCGAGCTCCAGCGCCTGCGGCCGCGAAATCGTCGCGCGCACGCGGCGCTGCTCGCCGCCCCGTCGCGCGCGCCACTCGACCTCGGCCGTGGGCTCGATGTTCACGCACGACAACTCGACCCGCAGCGTCTCGCCCGCCTCGGCATCGACGCTCCAGCGCACGCTCTCGCGGCCGTCGAGCACGCCGCGTTCTGGAACGGCAGCGAGTCCAACCTCGCGCAGCGACGCTCCGTCGAAGCGAGCCGCACTTTCCGCGAGCGTTGCGGCGAGCGCGCACACGGCGAGCGCAGCCGCGAGCGAGCCCGCGAGGCAGGTGGCGAACCAGCGCGCGCGCGACAGGGGCTGCGCGCCGACCCAGCCAAACTCGAGGCTCGAAAAGCGTGCGGCGAGCCCCGCCGCGCGCGGCACGAACGTCAGGGTCGCGAGCAGCGCGAGCACGCTCCACACGCCTTGTCGCGCGAGCGCGGAGGCCGCGGGCAAGGAACTCGCCGCGGAGCTTGCCGCGAGCACGCCGACGAGTGCTAGCGCGAGCGCGACCCACCACGGTGCGACGCGGCGCACCGCGAGCGCGGCGAGGCGCAGGTTCATGGTCGCCGCGCAGCCGCGCCGCGGCGATACAGCTCGACCAGATTCGACTGCGCGGGCTGCACTCCGACGAGGCGCGCTCCGCGAGCCTGTGCGACGCGCCGCAACTCCGCGATCGAGTCCGCGTCGAGTCCTTCGAAGCACAGCTCGAGCCGCGCGGCGCTGCCGAGGCTCGCCGCGAGTGTGTGTGCATCTCCCTGCGCGACGATGCGGCCATCGACGAGTGCGACGAGCCGCTCGCAGCGCTGGTGCAAGTCGCTCAGGAGGTGCGAGGAAACGAGCAGCGTCGTCCCGCGCGCGCGCGCCTCGTCGAGCAGGCTCTCGATGGCCGCGAAGCCCTGTGCATCGAGCCCCGCGGTCGGCTCGTCGAGCAGGAGCAGCTTCGGCTCGTGCAGCAGCGACGCCGCGATGCAGAAACGCCGCAACATGCCGCGCGAGAAGCCGCCGAGTCGTTCGCGCGCCACGTGCGCGAGCCCGACGCGCTCGAGCAGCTCCGCGGCGCGCCGTTCGCAGGCCGCACGTTCCATGCTCCGCAGGCTGCCGAGCAAGGCGAGCACGTCGCGCGCGCGCAGCTCGGTCGGATAGGGCGAGTCCTCGGGACAAAAACCCGTGACGCGTCGCGCGGCGCGCGCGTCGGGATCCGCGCCGAAGACGCGCACCTGCCCCGAGTCGGGCTCGTCGAGCGCGGCGAGCACGCGCAGCAGCGTGCTCTTGCCCGATCCGTTGGGCCCGATGAGGCCGACGCACTCGCCGCGCGCGAGCGTGAGGTCGAGGCCGTGCAGCGCGACGTGGGCGCGAGCGAAAAATCCGCGCCGATAGCTGCGCACGAGGCCGCGCACGTCGATCGCAGGCAGGGACTCGGACGGGTCCATCGTCGCCAGAGTCTGGCGCAGCGCGCCGCCGCTGGGAAGGTGCTGAGCGGGTGCGCTATCCTCTGCGCCGTGGTGGCCTTCCTCGATCGCTGGCGCTCGCGCCCCGTCCCGCTGGTGCTGTACACGGCGAGCGGCTGTGGACTGTGCGAAGACCTCAAGCGCGAGATCGCGCGAGCGAGGGTCTCGCGGCGCTACGAGCTGCGCGAGGTCGACGTGCGATCGGACCCGGAGCTCGAAGCGCTCCACGGGCGCTCGATTCCGGTGCTCGAAATCGCGGGCCGCGTGGCTTTCAAGGGCCGCGCGAGCGCGGAGGAGTTCCAGCGCAAGTTCGAACGCCTCGCGAGCGAGTGGGAGCGGGCGGGGGAGTCGGGCTAGTGGCGAGGCTGTTCGTGCTCTCGGGGCCGCAGGTCGGCAAGTCGTTTCGCGTGCGCGCGGGCGACGCGGTCGGCCGCACCAGCGAGACGCCGATCACGCTCAAGCACGGCTCGGTGTCCCGTCGGCATGCGCACTTCGAGTGCGAGGATGGGCGCTGGAGCCTGCTCGACGATGGTTCGACGAACGGCATCTTGTTTCAGAAGGCGCGCGTGCAGCGCATCGATCTCGTCGACGGCTGCGAGTTTCAGTTGGGCGAGCTTTCCCTGCGCTTTCGCGACCACGAGCCCGAGTTCGAGCCCGTGCCCGTGCTCGACCTCGAACGCGAGCCCATGCTCGACCTCGAACGCGAGCCCGTGCTCGACCTCGAACGCGAGCCCATGCTCGACCTCGAACGCGAGGCCTTGCTCGACGCACCGCGCGCCGCGCCGATGGAGGTCGACGAGATCGAGCTCGAGGCCGCCGACGAGCCCGCGAGGCAACCCACGCGCGTCGAGCGCCGCAACGCGCCGTCCCCATCGAGCGGCGAGCCCGAGATCGTGCTGCGTCGTGCGACCTCAGCGTCCGCGCCCGCGGCCGCCGACGTGTTCGGCCACGCGCCCGCCGGTGCGGGCGCGACCATCTCGCGCAACAAGGAACGCGCGGGCGAACGCGTGCTGCAGTACTCCAAGGTGGATGCGCGGAGTGGACTCGCCAACGCGGAGCTGTCCCAGCTCGGCGGCTGGACGAAGTTCCTGATCGCCCTCGCCGCGCTCGCGGTGATGGCGGGGCTGGCCTGGATCGCGTACTCCGGCGCCGCGTGGTTCAAGCGGCGTGCGAGCGACCGCGCCGCGAGCGATCTGGAGTCCGAGAGCACGCTCGACGTCGACGACGAGCGTTGAGCGCCTTCAGCGCACGAGCTTGGTCCAGCGCGCGAGCATCTCGCTCGCGCAGTCATTCCACGTCGCGAGCGCGGGCGTCGACGCGGACGCTCGCGTGCGCCACGCACGGAGCAACTGCGTGGGGTTGCACGACGCGAAGTAGCTCGCAGCCTCGCCCGCCAACTCGCGATGCACCGGAAGATCGCTCGCGAGCGCCGGGGCGCCCGCGCGCAGCGCTTCCACGAGCGGCAGGTCGAAGCCCTCGCGCAGCGAGGGCAGCACCACGGCCGCGCACTCGGCGTACAGCCGCGCGAGGGCAAAGTCCGATTGCGGACCAGCGAAGCTCACGCGCCCGCAGACACTCAGCTGCTGCGCCAGAACACGCAGCTTGGCGCCGTGATCACCTTGCTCGGAGCCAGCGAGCACGACGCGCGGAAGCGTTGGGTCGAGCGCGAGCGCGCGCAGCAGCGTCTCGACGTCCTTGCGCGGCTCGAGCCGACCCACGAACAGGAGGAATGGCTCATTCGACGCAGCCCGCTGGAATCGCGGCAGGTGATCGCAGCCGTTGCGCGCGACGCAGACGCGCGCCGCGTCGGCGCCGGTGAGCTCGAGCGTCTCGCGCGCCAGCGTGTTCGAGACGCAAAACACCTGCGCCGCGCGTCGAACGGCCGAGCGCAGGATGCTGCGGCCCACGAGCCGACGGGCGAGGGGCACGAACGGGCTCGCGACGCTCTTGAGGTCGTGCAGAGTGAGCGTGAACGGCACGGCGAGTCCGCGCGGGGCGGGCAAGTGCGCCGTGTGGACCAGATCGAACGCTCGGCCCTGCGCGCGCGAGCGCTCGAGCACCGAACGCAAGGCACCGCTCTCGTGCCATGCGCGCCAAGCAGCCGGAGACGCCGGAACGTCGCTCGCGATGCGCTCGATCGAGGCGGGCAGCTCGAAGTCCAGCCCGTCGCGGCCGAGCAGGACTGCCAGACGCCCGCCCTGCGCTTCGAGCTTGCTCGCCAGTCGCGGCAAGAGCTCGCGGTTGTGGCGCTGCACTCCGCCGACACCCTGTGCGAGCACCGTCCCGCACACGAGCACGCGCGGGGCGCTCAAGCGAGCTCCTGCCACAGCGCCTCGACGCGCGCGGCGCAGGCGTCCCACGTGAACTGCGCGGCGCGCTCCACGCACTCCGAGCGCAACGTCTCGCGCTCCATCACGGCGCGCACGAGCCCATCCGCCACGCTCGCTGGGTCGTCGGCATCGACGACGATGCCAGCCTTGCCGGCGAGTTCCGACTGAGCGCTGTGGCGCGGCACGAGCGGCACGCACCCGCTCGCGAGCGCTTCGAGCACGGGAAACGCGAAGCCCTCCGAGCGCGAGAGCACCGGCGCCGCGCTCGCGAGCCGCAGCAGCGACGCGAGGTCGGCCTCGGAGAGTTCACCAGGAGTCGAGACGAAGCGCGACAGGCCGAGCTGCGAGGCGAGCCCGAGGTCGCGCCGCAACTGCGGCGTGTCGGGGCCGGTCACGACGAGTTGGATGCGTGGCCCATGGCGCTCGCGCACTTGCGCGAGTCCGCGCAGCGCGGCGGCGAGGTTCTTCTTCTCGCGCACGGCACCGCTGCACAGCGCGATCGGATCTTGTCCGAGCCGGTACTTGCCGAGCACCACTTCGTCGACCGCGCCGAGCGCGGGGAATTCACCGAACGGTGCGTCGACGCCCCACGGCACGACGCGAATGCGCGCGGCCCCGGGCAGCGCGCGCTGGCGCAGATCGCGTGCGACATGCTCGCTGGGACACACCACTCGGTCGGCGCGCGCTGGGCCCCAGGCCGCCCAGAAGCGGTGCTTCCAGTCCGCGTTTTCGCTGACGCCGTGCCGCCATGGCAGCTCGTGGATCGTCTGCACGCGGCGACCGGGACCGCGCAGCGGGAAGCTCGACACCGGCGAGTGCAGACCGACTAGCCCGAGCTCGCGCACGAGCGCGGGCAGTTGAGTGTGGCGCCACGCGCGCAGCTCGCGTTGCGGCGCGAGCCGCACGACGTCGAGCACGCCGCGGCGCTCGAGCGCCTCGACGAGCCCGCGCGTCGCGCGCACCACGCCGGGCGGGTGCGGCACATGCAACGGCGACACGTCGAAGCCAATCCGAATTCTGGCCACGCGCCGTAGGGTAGCGCTGCGCGCCGATGCGGGCACGCGCTACGATTTTCGACATGACCACCACGCCGGTCACGTGTCCACTCGACTGCGCCGATGCCTGCGGCATGCTCGTCGAGAGCGATGCGCAGCAGCGCTTCGTGGCGCTGCGCGGCAATCCCTCGCACGGCTACTCGCGCGGTGTCCTGTGCGGCAAGACGGCGCTCTACGGCGAGCTGCTGAACTCGTCGGAGCGCCTGCTGCAGCCACTCGTGCGACGTGGCTCGAAAGCGGGCGGCTCGCTCGAGCCCGCGAGCTGGGACGAGGCGCTCGCGCGCATCGTCGAGCGCGTGGCGCCGCTGCGCGCAACGCCGGAGCGCATCTTGGCCCTGTGGTATGCGGGGAACATGGGGCGCATTCAGCGCTTCTTCCCGCTGCGCGTGATGCACGCGCTCGGCGCGACGAACGTCGACGGCGGGCTGTGCGACAACTCGACCACCGCTGGCTACGAGTGCGTCTTCGGCGGCGCGTACGGCGCGGATCTCGAGCAGGTCGACGACTGCGACTTCGTGCTCCTGTGGGGCTGCGACATGGCGCGCACCGTGCAGCACCTCCAGCCCGCCGTACAGCGCCTCGCGCGCCGCGGCGTGAGCGTGGTCGCGATCGACATCTATCGCACGGACACGATCCAAGCGCTCGAACGTTGGGGCGGGCGCGGCGTGCTGGTGAAGCCGGGTAGCGATGCGGCGCTCGCGCTCGGAATTGCGCGCCTCGCATTCGAGCGCGGCTACGTCGATCGCGAGTTCCTCGCGCAACGCTGCCTCGGTGGCGCGACGTTCGAGGCACACGTGCGCTCCGGCCATGACCTCGCGTGGGTCGAGCAGGCGACCGGCGTGCCAGCGGCCACGGTCAGTGAGCTCGCCGACCTGCTCGGCAGGGCTCGGCGCTTCCTGCTCAAGACGGGCATCGGCTTCGGCCGTCGCCGCGTGGGCGCGATGAGCATGCGCGCGATCGCGTCGCTCGTCGCGGTGCTCGGCCGCCCCGAGTGCATGCACTACGAGAGCTTCAGTTGCTTCCAGCTCGAGGACAGCGTGATCGAACGCGCCGATCTGCGGCCGCCGCACTCGCGCGCGGACGTGATCCAACACGTGAAGGTCGGCCGCGAGCTCGAGAGTGGACGTTTTGGCGCGGTGTTCGTGTGGGGCCACAATCCCGCCGTCACCTGCCCAGAGTCGCTGCGCGTGCGCGGCGGGCTTGGGCGCGAGGACGTCTTCGTCGTCGTGCACGAGCAATTCCGCACGGAAACCGCCGAGCTCGCCGACGTCGTGCTCCCTGCGACCTTCGCGATGGAGAACGACGACCTCTATCGCAGCTACGGCCACCGTCGCCTGCAGCGCGCGCGCAAGGCGTGCGAACCGCCGCCGGGGCCGCGTTCGAACGTGGATGCCTTCGCCGCGATCGCGAAGGCGCTCGGACTTCCGCGCGCGTGCCACGACGTGCGCGCCGAGCAACTCGTCGACGAGCTCCTCGCGGCGAGTTCGCGGCATCTCGACGAGGGACAACTCGCGGCGCTCGAGCGCGGCGAGAGCGTGAAAGTGTCACAGCCGCGAGGGGAGGGCGTGGGGACACCGAGCGGGAAGATCGAGCTGGTCAGCAATCGGGCCGCGGCACGGGGCCAGCCCGCGCTGGCGACCTACGTGCCCGACGACGGCGCCCTCGGGCGCGGCCGCTTCTGGCTGGTGTGCGCGCCGAGCGTGCACACGCACAACTCGACCTTCTCGCACAGCGCGCGACATATCCGTCGGCGCGGCGAGGTGCGCGCGTGGCTGCACGCCGAGGACGCGCGTGAACTGGGCGCGAGCGACGGTGATGCGCTCGTGCTCTCCAACGAGCTGGCGAGTCTCACGGTGCGCGCGGGCATTTCGGAGCGCATGCCGCGCGGGCTCGTGCGGATCGACGGCGTGCCGAGGGCCGAGGACACGCCGGAGCGCGTCGGCGTGAACGCGCTCGTGTCCGGCGAGACGAGCGATCTGGGCGAGAGCAATTCGCTCTACAGCACCCGCGTCGACGTCCGCCGCGCCTGAGCGCGCGAATTCACGCGGGATTGGCCCCCAGTTGCGCGCCGTGGCGCTGCGCGAGCGTGGCGCGCCGCGCGCGCGGGAGCTACCGTCTCACTCCGCCATGCAAGTCGCACGTCTCCTCGCCTTCGCGGCGCTGTCCCTGTCCGCGCTCGCCCAGCGCACCGAGATTCCCGAGCGCAGTTGGACGCAGGCCCAAGGCAACGCATTCGCCAGTGCGTGGGTCGATGTCGCGCCGATCCGCGCGGACCCGGGCACGGGCTCGAACATCGGCACGGCGTTCGGCGAGCCGGTCAGTTGGGACCGCACCCTGTTCTTCTGCACGAAGTCGGGCGAGGCGCTGACGCTCAAGGCGTTCGACCTCGTCGACAAGGCGGCGCTGGGCACCGTGGGGCTGGGCAAGGGCGAGCTGCGCGGCATGTTCGCGTGGGAGGGCGAAGTCGGTGTCGCGCTCGGCAGCGAGATCGTGATGTACGAGGTCGACTTCGCGAAGAAGAAGCTGACCGAAGTTCGCCGCATCCCCGAGGCGCTCGCGGTGGCTCCGCGCGTCGTCGCGGGCACGCTGTTTGGCGACGGCACGTCGGTCAAGGCGTTTGCCACCAAGAGCGGCAAGTTGCGCGGCGGGTTCGCGGGCACGCGCGGACCGGCGTGCCTGCGGCTGGGGGGCTCGTGGGGCGTTCCGGCCTACGCGAGCCTCAAGCTCGTCGGGACGGACTGGTCGCTGGAACTCGCGGAACTCGATGACTTGGCCGCGCTCAAGATCAACCGCATCGGCGGCGGGAGCATCGCGCTCGGCAGCGCACCCGCGGAGCAGTTCGCGCTCGCGAGCGTCGCTCGCGTGCAACCGGAGAGCGGCGTCGGCGGCTGGTTCGTCGCGCGCGGGGACGGCTCGTGGTTCGTCGCGGACGGAGCGAGCGCCCAGCCGACGCCCGCCCCGTTCGTCGGCGGCGTCGCGGTGGTCCGCGGAGGCGTGGTCGGTTTCGACGCGAGTGGAGCGCTCGTGCGGATGGAGGCGAGCGGCAGCCTCGCGACGATTCTGGCCGCGGATGGTGGCGCAAGGGGGCCGGTGTCCGTCGCGCGCGACGTGGCCTTCGCGGGCGGGCGCGCGATCGACCTCACCAGCGGCAAGGTGCTGTGGCAGTCGAGCAAGTTCGCGCCCGAGCGCCGCGCCTATCCGGTCGGCGATCAGCTCCTCGTCGTCGCCGATGCGAAGGGCGCGCTCACGCTGCTCGTCGGCAAGGCGCCGAAGAAGGGCGCGAGCGCGGAGGCGGCGAGTGCGGCGCTGCCGCGACCGGGCGGCGGCAACGGCGTCGTGCTGAGCGACGGGTCGTACGTCGCCGGAACGGTGAGCGCGACGGACGACGGCTGGAAGGTCGACGGCGACGACGGTCGCTCCAACGGTTACACGGCACGCGACGTCGCGCTCGTGGAGCAGGATGGGACCGTGCAACTGCTCGGCGACGAAGAGCCGGTGCTGCAGTCGTTCCAGACCGCGCTGGAGTCCGAGCACGTCGCGCGCGTGGTCGAGGCGTTCGAGCTGTTTCACAAGTCTCGGCTCGACGAGGACTGCAAGCGCTTGTTCGCCGAGGCGAAGGACTGCGGGCTCTCGAGCGCCAAGCTCGCGGAGCTCGAGGCGAAGGTGAAGGCGCTCAAGCCCAACGACAAGTCGAACAAGGAAGCGCTGCGTAAGGCGCCGCTGGGCAAGGAGCTCGAGCTGCGCAAGCTCTCGCGCGCGGCCTACGGCGCGGCGGCCGCGTGGTGCTCCGCGCACGAGCTGCGCCTCACGGCTTCGCTGCTGCTGATCGAGGGCGCCGAGCGTTCGCCGCTCGAGGGCAAACCCGACGCCGCGGTGGCGCCGCTGATCCCCGCGGACTTTCCTTGGAAAGAGAGCCCCGAGGCCGTCGCGCGCTGGGCGGCGTGGGCACCGCGCCTCGTGCGCACGGGCGCGTTCTTCGTGCCGCGCGAGGATCGCCTGTATCGCGTGCTGACCGGCGGTGCGTGGAAAGACGGCGTGATCATCCTGCGCACGAAGAACGTGACCTTGTGCTCGCGGCCGACGGATCCGGGCATCGTCGGCGACTGCCTCGATGCCGCCGAGTTCGCGATCCGCACGCTGCGCGAGCTCCTGCCGCCGGATCCGGACACCTTCACGCAGCCGCTGCAGGTGCGCCTGTTCGCGACGCGCGACGAGTACCTCGCCGAGCCCGCGGGCGGCGGACGCCCGCCGGAGTGGAGCGCGGGCCTTTACTCCGGCGGCATTTCCCGTTTCTACGTGCCCAGCGGCGCGGAAGCACAGGATCCCTACGGCCGAGGCGTGTTCTCGGTCGTGTCGCACGAGCTCACGCATCACTACCTCGATGTCGCATGGCTCGCCAAGGGCACCAAGCGCGAGCCCGAGGGCAGCAATCTGCCCGGCTACTGGATCGTCGAAGGCACCGCGCGCTTCATCGAGGAGGCTGTCGCCGACCGCGTGCATGGTCGCAAGGGTCGCCAGCAGCGCGATCCGGCCTGCGCGTACGTGTGCAAGCAGGCGAGCGCGCTCTCCAAGCTCTTTCCAACGCAGCGCCTCGTCGACATGAACGCGTCGGACTTCGCCGGACTCGGCAACGACGAGCTCTTCCAATTGCCGCCGCTGAACGAGGGTGTGTCGGGCAACATGATCATCAGCGAGCGGCACATCTTCTACGAGCAGGCGGGGAGTCTCGTGTTCTTCCTGATGTACCGCGCGGGTCCGGAGCCCCGCGCGAAGGTCGTCGAATACCTGCGCGCGCGCTACTTGGGGCAGACCACGCCCGAGGGCTGGAAATTGCTCGGCTATCAGCGCGGCGACGCGCTCGACACCGGGTTCAAGGCCTTCGTGGACAGCGCGAAGCACTGAGTTCCATGGAACTGGGGCTGGCAGGCAAGGTGGTGGCCGTCACCGGCGCTTCTGGCGGCATGGAGGGACGAGCGCTGTGGTCGCTCGACGACACCGACGAAGCCGCCGTCCGCGCTCGACTCGCGTCGCCCTAGAACACGTGCCGGAGCTTTTGCTCCTGTGGATCGGGCTCGAGCGCGTTGCGGTAGGCGAGCAGCGTGCGCTTGGCGCACTCGCGCCAGGTGAACTTGCGCGACTGCGCGAGGCCGCGCGTGCGCAGCTCGGCGGCGACCTCGCGCTCCATGAGCACGCGGCGCGTGGCCTCGAAGATGCGCTCGTGGTCGGTGGGCTCGACGAGGAAGGCCGCGTCGCCGCACACTTCCGGCAGCGAAGTCACGCAACTCGACACCACCGGCGTGCCGCAGGCCATCGCTTCGAGCGGCGGCAGGCCGAAGCCCTCGTTGAGGCTCGCGAAGAGCAAGCAATCGGCCTGCGCGTAGAGGCGCGGCAGATCCGCTTCGGGCGCATCGACGATCCACTGCACGCGCGCGCGCGCCGGTGAGCGCTCCAGAGCGCGCGCGAACTCCTGCCAGTCGTGACCGCGCGGACCGGCGACGATCCAGCCGTGGGGGAGACCCTCCTTTACGAGCAGCTCGAACGCCCGCAGCATGCGCAGGTGGTTCTTGCGCGGGTCGACGCGTGAGACGGTGAGCACGTAGGGCTCCTTCGCGCGTCCGAAACCCTCGGGCGGCAGCGCGCGCGCGATGTGGTCGCAGCCGAGCTCGGTGACCGCGACGCGCGCGGGGTGCGCGCCGAGCGAGAGCACGACTTCCGCGCCAACGTACTGGCTGGGCACGAGGATGCGCTTGGCGCGGCGCACCTGCTCCTTGGCGGCCGCGGTCATGCGCTCGGCCACGGCCGGATCGAGGTAGCCCGAATCGGGGATCATGTAGATGCAGTCGAAGATCGTCGCGACTTCCGTCGCGTTGCGCACAGCGAGCAGGTTGGGCTGTGTGTGGTGGTACACGCTCGCGCCTCCGACGAGGTCATCGACGCCCTTGCCCAGTCGCGCGAGCAACCACGGGAGCAGCCGTGAAGGGAGCCGCATTCGCACGAGCTCCGCGCGCGTGCCCGCGATGCCGAGTTCCTCGCGCGAGAAACGCATCGCGGCCGCGGTGTAGCCGAACAGTCCGAGCTCGCCATCGAAGCCGAGCTCGATGAAGCCGCGCACGAGCTCGCGCGCGTAGCGTCCGATGCCCTCGCGGTTGTGTAGAGCGGGGCGATAGTCGAGTCCGACGCGCATGGGCGCTCTCAATAGCCCAACGCGAACAGGGAAGACAGTCCCGCGCCCGCCGCCATGCACAGCGGGCCGCCGAGCCAGCGCCACGGGCTGCCGAGGCTCACTCCCGCGCGCAGGATCACGGCTGCTCCCGCGAGCGCGACGAACATCTCCGTGGCACAGGTGGTGAGCGCGGCGCCGTCGATGCCGAGCACCGGTACGGCCCAGAAGTTGAGGCCGATGTTGAGCAGCACGGCGAGCGCGGCGATCCACAGGCTCGCGACGTTCTTGCCGAGCGCGACGAGCGCGGTCATGAAGAGCGAGCCGGCGTAGATGGCGGTCGTCGCGCCGAGCAACCAACGCAGGCTGTTCGATCCGGCGCGGAATTCCTCGCCGAACAGCGCGAGCAGCGAGCCGGTCCACGGCAGCGCGAGTCCGCACGCGAATCCCGCTCCGGCGAAGAGCGGCGGACCGAGGCGCGCGAGCGAGGGCCCGAGCGCTCCGGCGAGATGCTCGCGCCGCAGCCACGGGAGCACGGTGAGCGTCGTGTACTGCGCCAGCATGATCGACCAGCTCATCACGCGCACCGCGACGTTGTAGTGGCCGAGCGGCTCGAGCCCGCACCACGCCTCGACGAACAGGTTGTCGACGTAGAAGTACGTCTGCGCGCACAACGCGGAGATCCCCAGTGGCAGGGCCTCGCGGAAAAAGCCGCTCTCGCGCGCGGCGTCGCCGTGCTCGCGCGGCAAGTGGCGCCGCGACGCGACGTGCAGCAGCACGTTGCCGAGCGTGCTCCCGAGCGCCACGCCGAGCAGGTACAGCGCGGGCCGATCGACGCCAGCGAGCCGCAGCGCGAACACGTTGGCGAGGCTGATCGCCGACGCGATCGCACGCACCGCGACGGGCACGCTCCACGAGAGCGCGTTGCGCGCGGGAATCGTAGAGAGCTCGAGCGCGTGCGTGACCGGATACAGCGCGGCGAGCACGATCCACGCGCCGTCGGCCTCCTCGCGCGAGAGGACGAAGGTCGCGCACAGGAGCACGCCGAAGAGCCCCGCGCGCACGCGGATCCCTCGCGCGGCCGCGAGCACGTTCGCCATGCGCGCGCCCTCCGCTGCGGTGCGCTGCACCGCCACCTGAGCGGCGCCCATGTTCGCCATGCTGTCGAGCCAAGCGAACAGCGCGATGTAGAACGTGAAGCGGCCGAAGTCCGCGCCGTCGAGCGCCTCCTTCGCGAGCCACAGGATCACCAGCGTGCAGGCCGCGCCGAACATGCGCCCGAGCACCTGCAGCGCGGTGCCGCGCCACACTGCCCCGGGCACGCGCCCGAGCGACTCGCGCTCGTGTTCCACTGCCATCTGCGACGCCGCGCGCGAGCGTTTCCTCCCGCCCTACTTGCGAGCCGCGGGCTTCTTCGCCTGCGCGGGCTTCCTCTTGGCCGCGCCCTTCCTCGGGGGCTTGGGCACCGAGCCGCCGCGCCACGCTTCCTCTCCAGCATCGAAGCGCGCGGCGAACTCGATCTCGCCTTGCATCGTCTTCACGGCGGGCTGCTTCGATTCCTTCGGGTTGAGGCAGAAGAGGTCCCAGGCCTCGCCGTGGCGCTTCCACTGGCGCACGTACCAGCCGTCCGTCTTCTCGAGCCGATCGAGCGGGAAGGTCGCGCAGGCCCACGGCTTGTACTGGAAGCGGTCGCCTTCCTTGGCGCCGACCTTGTGCAGCACGCAGCCTTGGTTCTCGAACACGCACCAGCCCTCGGACACCGCGAGCATCGGGTTGCCCTGCTTCTTGCGGCGCGTCACGAAGCCACGCGCCTCGATGAGCGCGCGCGCCTTGGCGCGCAGGTGCGGCAAGAACTTAGGCAGGTTCGCCTCGATGCGCGCGCGCTCGCCCGGCTCGACGGGCGGACGGCCTTGCTTGCAGCACGAGCCGCCGCAGGTGGGGTAGACGCAGTCAAAGGTTGCCGTGGCGGCGTTCTCGACGAGGATCGGGAGCGTGGGGAGGGGCTTGTGGGTCAAAGTCGCACCATGTAGACGAGCTTGTCGTCGCCGAGCCGATAGAAGTCTGGATAGCGAGCGAGCAGCGCGCAGCCGCAGCGTTCGTAAAACGTGCGCTGCGCAGCGTACTCGGGCTGGCCCGACGTTTCGATGATCACGAGGCGGCCCGCGCGCGCGCGCACGTCGCGCACGACGTGGTCGAGCAGCGCGCGGCCCAGCCCCCTTCCATGGAGCGTCGCGTCGACCACGATCCAGTAGAGGTCGTAGGCGCCATCGGTGAGCGGCGTCAGCCCCCAGCAGGCGTAGCCCTGCGGCTCGTCGCGCTCGTCGGTCGCGACCGTGAACAGATAGCCAGAGCCCGCGCGCGCGCCCGCGTCGATCAGCTCGAGCGCGACCTCGACCTCGTCCTCGCGAAAGGCGTTCGTCGAGCGCACGATCCGCTCGAGGGCCGCGCGATCGCTCGCGCGCAGTTCACGCAACTTCGCCATGGCGCGAAAGCGCGCTGTGGACGACGCGCTCGACGAGTTCGGAGTAGGACAGCCCGGCGCGCTCGGCCGCGAGGTGGAAGCCCGCGCCGGGCGAGATGTCGGGATTGGGATTGACGTCGATGATGAAGGGCTCGCCGCGCTCGTCGAGCCGCAGGTCGACGCGCGCGTAGTCGCGCAGCTCGAGCGTCTCGAAGGCGCCGCGCGCGACGCTCTCGATGCGCGCGCTCTGCGCCGGCGCCAAGTCGCGCGCGGCGATGACCTTGGTGAGGTCCCAGTCGCGGCTGTCCTCGATCCACTTGCCCGCGTAGGTGACGAGGTGCGGCTCGTCGCTCGCGAAGAGAGAGTAGTCGATCTCCGAGAGCGGCAGCACCTCGACGCCGCGCGATCCGCCGAGCAGCGCGACGTTGATCTCGCGCGCGGGGATGTACTCCTCGACGAGCGCTGGTTGCGCGTAGGTGTCGATCATTCGCCGTGCCTGCGCGCGCAGCGCCGCCTCATCGCGCACGAGGGAGTCGATCGAGATCCCGTGGCTCGCGTCCTCGCGCGCGGGCTTGACCATCAGCGGAAAGCGCAGGCCCGCGACGGACTCGTCGCCGCGCGCGAGCACCGTCCCGCGCGGCACCGGCAGCCCCGCTGCTTCGAGCACCGCCTTCGTCACGGGTTTTTCCATGCACAGCGCCATGGCGCGTGGCCCAGAGCCCGTGTAGCGCACGCCGTGGAGCTCGTAGAGCCACGCCATGGCTTGTTCGAAGCGCGAGTCGCCGCCGAGGCCCTCGACGAGGTTGAAGACGAGCTCGTCGCGCACGGCAGCGACGGCGCGCAGCACGCCCTCGCGCTCCGGCGGCACGCCCACGGCCGTGGCGCGATGCCCGCGCGACGTGAGCGCCTCCGCGATCGCCCGCGCGCAGTCCTTCACCGCGAGCACGGCGATCGCGTCTTGAGCCGAGCCGTGCGCGAGCGCGCTGTCGTCGTTGTAGAGGACCGTGATGCTCGCCATGGATCGCTCACGCGAGCTCGAGGCGCGCGCAGGCTTCGTCGAGGATCGCGCCGATCAGCGTGTCGTAGGTGCCGCCGAGGCGGTCCCACAGGATCGCGAGGTCGCTCCAGCCCGGCGCGACGCCCGGCAGCGGGTTGCACTCGATGAACTTGGGGTCGCCCGAGGCGTCGCAGCGCACGTCGATGCGCGCGATGTCGCGGCAGCCGAGCGCGCGGTAGGCGTCGAGCGCGACCTTCTCGACGCGCTCGACCTCGGCCCGCGCGCGCTTGGGCGGCACGTTGTAGGCGATCTCTTCCGCCCAGTTCGGATTGCGTTTCACCTCGAGCGAGTAGACGAACTGCTCGCGCGGCACGATCAGCGGCTCGACCTCCATCGTGCCGATCACGCGCGTGCTCTCGCCGTGGCCGCGGATGCCGACGGTGAACTCCGCACCGGCGCAGAATTCCTCGACCAGCACAGGCTCGCCATAGTCGCGCAGCAACGCGCCGACGCGCTCGGCGAGCTCGGCTGGATTCGCGATGCGCGAGCGGCGGCGGATGCCCATGCTCGAGCCCTCGAACAGCGGCTTGGCGAACAGCGGGAAGGGGAACGTGACGCGCGCCACGTCCGCAGGGCGTTCGACCACGACGAAGCCCGGCGTCGGCACGAGCGCGGACGCGACCACGCGCTTGGCCATGGCCTTGTCGAGCGTCACCGCCATGGTCAGCGGATCGGAGTGCGTGCAGGCCACGCCGAGCATCTCGCACGCGGCGGGCACGTGCGCCTCGCGCGAGCGCGACCCGCGCCCTTCGGCGATGTTGAACACGAGATCGACGCGCTCGCGCAGGAGGCTCTCGACGAAGCGCCGTCCGCCACCCAAGCGCGTCACGCGGTGGCCGCGCGCGGCGAGCACGCGCTCGATCTCGGCCACGGTGCTGACCGAGTCGTATTCCTCGAGGAGGTCATCGGGACGGTCCTCGCTCGCACCTTCGCGCGCGCGCGCGGACTCCGACTGGAAGTCCGCCTTGAGGTCGAAGGCGATGCCGATGTGCATGGGGGGCGCCGGTGAGGGCGCGAGAGCCTACTTCTTCTCGCGCCGCGCTGTCGCGCCCCTGCGGACCCAGCGGCTCTTCCCGACCACCGGCGGCTTGACCTCGCTCGTCGGCGCGGACTCGGCTCCGCGTGGCTCGGCTTCCTGCGGACGCGGCGTCGGCGGACGGATCTCGTCGCGCAGGTAGCCCGGCTCGAGGTACTCGTAGATCTTGTCTTGGAAGTTGCGCAGCACCGCGCGCCCCTTCGCCTCGTCGTAGCGCAGCAGGTACTGCGGCTGGATCGGGATCTTGCCGCCGCCGCCGGGGGCGTCGACCACGTAGGTCGGAATGGCGAGCCCGCTGGTGTGCCCGCGCAGACCCTCGATGATCTCGATGCCCTTGGAGATCGGGGTGCGGAAGTGCTCGGCGCCGCGCACCGGGTCGCACTGGTAGAGGTAGTACGGCCGCACGCGCATCTTCATCAGGCCTTGGCACAGCGACTTGACGGTCTCGACCGAGTCGTTGACGCCCTTGAGCAGCACGGCTTGGTTGTTGAGCGGGATCCCGGCGCGCGAGAGCTTGTCGCAGGCGCGCGCGGCTTCCCCAGTGAGCTCGCGCGGGTGGTTGAAGTGCACGTTGATCCACAGCGGGTGGTAGCGCTGCAGCATCTCCACCAGCTCGTCGTCGATGCGCTGGGGGAGCGCCACGGGCACGCGGCTGCCGATGCGGATGATCTCCAAGTGCGGGATGGCGCGCAGCTTCGAGAGGATGGACTCGAGCTTCTGGGTCGAGTAGTTGAGCGGGTCGCCGCCGGACACGACCACGTCGCGCACCTGCGGGGTGCGCGCGATGTAGTCGACCATGCGGTCGATCTCGATGTCCGGCGTGGCGCCGTCGTACATGGTCCGCTTGCGCGTGCAGTAGCGGCAGTAGATGGCGCAGTTGTTCGAGATCACCATCAGCACGCGGTCGGGATAGCGATGCGTGATGCCCGGAACGGGCGAGAACTTCTCCTCGCCGAGCGGATCTTCCTCGCCGACGGCGCGGAAGTAGTACTCGTCCGACAGCGGCACCACCTGCCTGAGGATCGGATCCGCCTCGTCATCGGCGTCGATCAGCGACAGGTAGTAGGGCGTGATGCCCATGCGGAAATCGGACAGCACCTCGCGGCGCCGGCCGAGCTCCTGCTGCGGGATCGGCAGCTTCGCGACGAGCTGCTCGAGCGTCGTGACGCGGTTCTTGAACTGCCACTTCCAGTCGTTCCACTCCCCGTCGCTGACGTCGGGGTAGAAGAACGCGCGGCCGGTGCGGCGGCCGATGTTCGTAGCTGGCGGAAGGTCCGGAGTCGTCGCAGCGCGCTGCGCTGCGGGGTCGACGGAGACGGGCATGTGGGGGTCCTTGAGGGATCCGCTCGAGCGGGGCCTCGGCAGCTCGTGGGTGGGGGGAGCTGCGCGGGCACGCGCCGACGGACGGGCGCAAATCTACCCTGCACGGAAGAGCTTCGTCGACCCCTTTTCCGAACTAACCTCACGCGCGCTCGCGCTCGCTCGCTCACTTCTCGTCGCGCTCGCGCCGCTCGCGAGCGCCGCGTCGAGCCGGTCGGAGCGCGTCGGCGAGGCTCGCCCGCAGCCCGCGGACGAGCTCGTCCCGCTCGCTCTCCGACAGCCGCGCCTCGGGGTGCAGCGGCGAGTAGAACCAAGGCGGCATCTCGCCTTCCTCGATCGTCTCGCCCGCCTCGTGGGCGTCGCGCTGCGGCTGGTCCCACGCGGAAAAGTCGAGGTGTTCGCGACCTTCCTCGATGTCGTGGCGCACGAGCCAGCTCACGGGCGCCACACGCGCATACCACGGGCGCCGCGGCGTGCGGCTGTGGCAGTCGAAGCAGGCTCGCACGGCGAGCTCGCGGGTGCGCGGGCTGTCCCAGCTCGGCTCCTTCGTCACCGGCGGATCGACTTCGCCGCGCCCATACGGCACGAGCTGGATCAGGCCGAACGCGACGAGCGAGCCAAAGAACGCGCGACGCAGCAAAGTCCTCACGCCAACCGACTCCTTTTCGCCCCTCTCCGGCGGGACCCAAACGAGCCTAGCAACCTCCGCCGCCCCCCCCTGTGCGTCCTGCCCCTGCCCGCGAGGGGGTGGGGCGCGCGGTGCGTACAATCGGCGCCCCATGTTTCGACGTATCTTGATCGCCAATCGGGGCGAGATCGCGCTGCGCGTGATCCGCACCTGCAGGGAGATGGGCATCGAGCCCGTCGCCATCTACTCCGATGTCGACCGGCGTGCGCTGCACGTGCGCATGGCTCACAGCGCGGTGGCGCTCGGTGGGTCGACGCCGCGCGAGAGCTACCTCGACATGGACAAGGTCATCGCCGCGGCCAAGCAGTCCGGCGCGGAGGCGATCCACCCCGGCTACGGGTTCCTGTCGGAGCGCTCGGCCTTCGCGCGCAAGGTGACCGAGGCGGGGCTGGTGTGGATCGGTCCGCCGCCCGAGGCGATCGAGGCCATGGGCGACAAGATCACCAGCCGCCGCAACATGACCAAGGCCGGGGTGCCGGTCGTGCCGGGCCTCGTCGATCCGGTCGACGACGTCGAGCGCGCGCTCGAGGAGGCCGAGAAGATCGGCTACCCGATCGCGCTCAAGGCCGCGGCCGGCGGCGGCGGCAAGGGCATTCGCCTCGTGCGCTCGAAGGGCGAGATGGCGACCGCGTTCCGCACGGCGAGCGGCGAGGCGCTCGCGAGCTTCGGCGACGGACGGCTCTACATGGAGCGCTATGTCGACGAGCCGCGCCACGTCGAGGTGCAGGTGCTGTTCGACAAGCACGGCAACGGCGTGCACTACGGCGAGCGCGAGTGCTCGATCCAGCGCCGCCACCAGAAGCTGATCGAGGAAGCGCCCAGCGTGGTCGTCGATGACGCGCTGCGCCGCAAGATGGGCGAGATCGCGGTGCGGGCGGGCGCGGCCGTGGGTTACCAGAACGCGGGCACGGTCGAGTTCCTCTATTCGAAGGGCGAGGTGTTCTTCCTCGAGATGAACACGCGCCTGCAGGTCGAGCACCCGGTGACCGAGATGGTCTACGGCGTCGATCTCGTGCGCGAACAGATCCGCGTGGCGTGGGGCGAGAAGCTCGGCTACACGCAGGACGAGGTGCTCGCGAAGAAGAACGGCTGGTCGATCGAGGTGCGCATCAACGCCGAAGACCCGTTCAACGGCTTCGTGCCCTCGATCGGCACGATCCACAACCTGCGCGCGCCCGGCGGCCCGTGGGTGCGCCTCGACGCCGCCATCTACCGCGGCATGGAGGTCAGCCTCAACTACGACCCGATGCTCGCCAAGCTGATCGTGTGGGGGCCCGATCGCAACGCCGCGATCGAGCGCATGAAGCGCGCGCTCGCGGAGCTCAACGTCGGCGGCGTGCGCACCAGCGCGCCGGTCGCGCTGCTCGTGCTCGAGGAGGAAAAGTTCGTCAAGGGCGAGTTCGACACGCACTTCCTCGCGCACATGGACCTCGCGACGCCGCGCGCGGGCGAGGACGTGCTCGTCGCCGTCGCTGCGGCGATCCACCGACACCGGCTCATGCAGCGCAAGGCGCTCCACACCAGCGCCGCGGATCGGCTCGCGTGGTCGTCGCGCAGTCGCGCGAGCCTCTCGCCCTATCCGCCGCACGTCGGCGCGAGCACCGGAGCTGCCCAGTGAAGTACTTCGTCACCGTCAACGGCAAGGCGCACGAGGTCGAGGTCGTCGAGCGGCTCGGCCTGCTGCACGTGCGCTGCGATGGCAAGGACATGGACGTCGACTACGAGGAGGTCGACAGCCTCGGGCAGGTCGCGCTGCTCGCCGGCGGGCGCTCGTGGGGCCTGTCGATCGAGGGCGACGAGCATCAGGTCACGGCGGGCATCGCCGGGCACCTGTACGCCGTCGAGATCGAGGACGAGCGCGAGCGCGCCGCCCACGCGGCCGAGCGCGAATCCCAGAAGGGCGGCGGCACGGTCAAGAGCGTGATGCCGGGCGTGGTCTTCAAGCTGCTCGTCAAGGAAGGCGAGGCGGTCGAGAAGGGCCAGCCGCTGTTGATCCTCGAGGCGATGAAGATGCAGAACGAGATCGCCGCGCCGTCGGCGGGCACGGTCAAGACGCTGTTCGTGAAGGAGAAGGAAGCCGTGGCGAGCGGAGCGAAGCTCGTCGCGCTGGCCGCGGACTGAGCTGCTCCCGCGTGCTCAGCGCACTCGGCGGCGAAGCGCGTAGGCGGCGAGCGCGGCCGCGCACAGGCTCGCGATCCACGCCAGTCGCGACGGTCGCTCGAGCGCGGCGGCCCACAGCGTCCAGACCGAGGCGAGGAAATAGAGCGCGGCGCAGGCGGTTGGGAACGCTCCCACGCGCGTCGCGGCGAGCGCCGCGGGCGGCGAAAAGCGCACGCGCAGCAGCGAGAGCGCGGCGAGCGCGGTCGTGAAGGTGAGCACGGCGCCGCAGTTCTCGACCAGCAAGTCGAACGAGTGCGTGAGCAGCAGCGCGAGGGCGACCGCGCCTTGGAGCAGCGTCGACGCCACGCTCGTCGCTCCGCTGCGGGCCGCGAGCAGCTTCGGCAGCGCTCCATCGCTCGCCATCGCCGAGTAGACGCGCGGTCCGGCGACGGTGAAGGCGCTCGCGGAGGAGAGCATCGCCAGCACCACGAAGGCCGACATCGCGGCCGCGCCGCGCGGGCCAGCGAGTTCGCGCACGACGAGGTGCGCCAGCGTCGTGCGCGCGCTCTCGCCGTCCACCGCGCGCCACGCCGCCAGCATGCTCGCGTCGAGGTTGGCGACGAACACCCAGTTGACCGCGAGGTAGAGCGCCATCACGAGCACCGTGCCGAGCAGCATCGCGCGCGGAACGTCGCGGCGCGGCTCGCGGAACTCCTCGCTCACGTAGCTCGCCGTGTTCCAGCCGGTGTAGGCCAGCGCGACCCACAGCAGTTGCGCGAAGAAGCTCCCGGTCGGGAAGCCGGTGTGCGGGGTTTGCGGCTGCCATGTCGGCCACGCGCTCGAGCCCCAGCACAGGCCGACCGCGAGGAACAGCGCGAACAGCAGGACCTTCGCGAGCGCGAGCGCGTCCTGCACGCGCTGACTGGCGCGCGCGGAGAGCGCGCCGAGAGCCGTCGTCGCGACCACGATCGACGCTCCGACAGCGTGCGGAGGCAATTCCACGAGCGTGCCCGCGTACGCATCGGCCATGGCCGCGCAGAACGCGATCGGCGCCGCGAAGCCGAGGAACAGCGAGGCCCAGCCCGCGAGCTCTCCCAGCGCGGGGTGCAGCAGATCCGCGAGGTAGCGGTATTCGCCGCCCGAGCGCGGCACGAGCAGCGCGAGTTCCGCGTAGGCGCGCGCGCCGCACAGCGCGATCGCTCCACCGACGAGCCACGTCATCAGTATCTCGCCCGGGCCGAGCACGCTCGCCGCCCAGCCGGCGGACACGAGCACGCCGACGCCGATCATGCTCGATGCGACGAGGCCGACGCCGGAGAGCAGCCCGAGCTTGGGGCCCGCTTGCATGGTGCCCAGCCTACGGCCTGCTGCGCGGGCACCCGAGCCGCGACGAGCGGAAATCGCTGCGGTGGCGCCGCGAACTCCGCGCGCGGCGGCGCTGCTAGTATTCGCGACGTGGACATCTTCAAGAAGCTGTGCGATCTGGTGGCGATAGCGTCGGTGACGGGGGACGAGCGGGACTACGCCGACGCGCTCTCGCGTGAACTTGCCGCTCTAGGGCTCGGAGTCGAGCGGCAGGAGCTCGCTCCCGGCCGCTTCAACGTGCTCGCCCGCGGCGCTCGTCCGCGCGTCGTGTTCTGCACGCACCTCGACACGGTTCCGCCGTTCTTCGGACCGCGCGAGGACCGCGAGGCCGTGCACGGGCGCGGTTCGTGCGATGCCAAGGGACCGGCGCTCGCGATGATCCAAGCCGCGCGCAGGCTGCTCGACCGAGGCGAGGACCGCATCGGGTTTCTGTTCACGTGCGGCGAGGAGACGGACTCGGCCGGTGCGGCGCTCGCCAACGCGCAACTCGCGGAGCCGTGGCGTCCGGCCTTCACGATCGTCGGCGAGCCGACGGAAAATCGCTTCGCGGGCGCGCACAAGGGCGTCTACAAGGCCGAGCTCGTCGCCAGCGGCGTCGCGGGGCACAGCTCGCAGAACATCGGGCCGAGCGCGATCCACGAGCTCGTGCACGCGATCGAGAAGCTGCTCGCGCAAGACTGGGGCCGCCACGCGTTGCTCGGGCCGGGCACGCTCAACATCGGCACCATCCAAGGGGGCGTCGCGGCGAACGTCGTCGCGGATCGCGCCGTCGCGAGCGTGCTCCTGCGCGCGGTCGAGCCCGTCGAGGCCACCGAGCGCAAGCTGTGCGCGTGTCTCTCGCCCCATGTTGCGCTCCAGCGGCCCTACAAGAGCTACGGGCCCATCGAATTCGAGGTTCCGCGCGGGCACGAGCCGATCCCCGTCGCATTTGGCACCGACGCGCCGCACCTCGGCCGCTGGGGCAAGCCGCTGCTCTACGGGCCCGGCCGCATCCTCGATGCGCACACCGATCACGAGCTCGTGACCAAACGCTCGTTCGAGCAGGCGGTCGCCGACTACGAGTCGACGGCGCGCGAGCTGCTCGCGCGCGCGGAGGCTTGCGCGTGAGCGAGCGCCTCGCCAATGCGGCGTTGCTCGATGCGCTCGAGCAGGGTCGCGTGCGTGTCGCCGAGCGGGGCGCCGACGGCGCTTGGACGGTGAACGCGTGGGTGAAGGAGGAGATTCTCGCGCTCTTCCGCGCCTCGCCGCTCGCGGAGAGTTCCGCCGGCGCGCTCACGTTCGTCGACAAGCGCGACATCGGCCCGCGCACGTTTTCGCTCGCGGACAAGCTGCGCGTCGTGCCCGGCGGCTCGTCCGTGCGCCGCGGCGCGTTTCTCGCTCCGGGCGTGATCGTGATGCCGCCCGCCTACGTGAACGTCGGCGCCTTCGTCGACGAGGGCTCGATGATCGACAGTCACGCGCTCGTCGGCTCGTGCGCGCAGGTCGGCAAGCGCGTGCACCTCTCGGCGGGCTGTCAGGTCGGTGGCGTGCTCGAGCCCGCCGGCGCGCGCCCCGTGATCATCGAGGACGAGGCCTTCGTCGGCGGCAACACGGGGCTCTACGAGGGCGTGCTCGTGCGGCGCGGCGCGGTGCTCGCGTCGGGCGTCGTGCTCTCCGCGAGCACCGTCGTGTACGACCTGCCGAATCGCCGCGAGCTGCGCGGCACGCGCGAGCGGCCGCTCGAGATCCCCGAGTACGCCGTGGTCGTGCCCGGATCGCGGCCCGCGAGCGACGAGTGGGCCGCCGGGCGGCACTTGCACGTGGCCTGCGCCCTGATCGTGAAGTACCGCGACGAGCGCACGGATCGCGCCACGGCCCTCGAGGACGCGCTGCGCTAGTCCGAGCGAGGCGGGCGCGAGGCTCCACGCCCACCGCACCGCCGCGGCCGTCGACGATGGGGGTCTCGCGCTCACTCGCTGGACGAAGTTCCTCGGCCAGATGTTCCTCGGCCAGATGTTCCTCGGCCAGATCCGCGAGTCGCGCGTATCCTAGGACTCCATGCAAGTGCTCCGCCGCATCGTCGCCCTCGCCTCGGCCGTGACGCTCGCCGCCGCGCCGGCGTTTCCGACGTGGTCGATCGTCGCCGTGAACACGCGCACCCGCGAGGTGTGCATCTCGTCGGCGACCTGCCTGGCGAACTTCAACCTGCGCTTGAACTTGCCCGTGATGCGGCCGGGGTTGGGGGGCGCGGTCTCGCAGGCTGCGGTGGACTCGAACTCGGCCAATCGCCAGCTCATGTGGAACGGGCTCAACGCCGGGCTCGCTCCGCAGCAGATCCTGCAGCAGTTGCTCGGCCTGCAGGGCGCGCAGTCGCGGCAGTTCGGCATCGTCGACTTCGAAAACCTGCCGGTCACCTTCTCCGGTTCGCAGACCATTCCCGCCAACCCCGGCGTCGTGGGCGTCGTGGGCGAGTGGCGCTACGCCATCCAAGGCAACATCCTCACGGGCAACCAAGTCGTGCTCGCCGCCGAGCAGGCCTTCCTCCAGACCGACGGCGACATCGGGCAGAAGGTCATGGCCGCGATGGAGGCCGCGCGCTCGTGGGGCGGCGACGGCCGCTGCTCTTGCAGCGTTTCGGCGCCGACCTCGTGCGCCCTGCCGCCGCCCGAGCCGTTTCATAGCGCCTACACCGGCTTCCTCCTGATCTCGCGCGTCGGCGACACCGGCGGCTCGGTGTGCAACTCGAGCTCGGGCTGCGCGCAGGGCCAGATGTACGCGGCGCTCAATGTGATCGGCAACTCGACCACGCCCGACCCCGTGATCACGCTGCGCGCGCAGTACAACGCGTGGCGCGCGGCGCTCTCTGGACGCCCCGACCACATCGCGAGCGAGACCCTCGCCGACCGCGCCGCACTCGTCGCCGACGGTCGCACGGAAGCGGAGGTGACGCTGTTCCTGCGCGACCTCGATGGCGTGCCGGTCGGTCATGGCGGCGCAGCGGTGTCCGTCGCGAACTTCGGCTCGAGCAGTGCGGCGAGCCTGTCGGGTCCGACGGTCGACAACGGCGATGGCACCTACACGCTGCGCATCCGCGCTGGACAGACGCCGGGCAACGCGCGCTTCCGCGTCACCGTCAACGACGGCATCTCGCCGGTCACGCTGTGGCCCGAGCTCACGCTGCGCGTCGATCCGGTGGTGCCGCTGCACCTTGGCTACGACGCGATCTCGGCCCTCGATCCCCATCCCGTCCCGATCGTGATCAACGTCGGACACGACGCGGATCGCCGCGCCTACCTGCTGCTCGCGAGCAGCGCGGGTACGACGCCGGGCCTGACCTTCGGCAACCTGAGCTTGCCCCTCAACGGCTCGCGACTCCTGCGCTACACGCTCTCCAACGCCGGCGATCCCGGCCTGCCGCACACCAGCGGGCCGCTGCCGCCATCGGGGCGAGTCGCGGCGTGGTTCGAGCCGGATGCGAGCACGATGCACCAGCTCGTCGGGACACGCATCGAATGGTCGGGGATCATCTTCGGTCCCGCCGGTCGCAGCGTGCTGCCACCGCGGGGTTTCGACGTGCTGCCCTGAGCTCGGGTCAGCGCGCGATGCGCGCCGCGATCTCGTCCCACAACACTCCGCGCGCCTCGAGCGAGCGAAATCGGCCGATTCACTCGCGCGCGAGCCGCCGCAGCGTTTCGCAGGCATCGAAGCGCTCGCGCGCGCCGTCGCGCGAGGCGACATCGGGCAGGGCGGCCAGCGTCGCGAGCCGCTCCACCACGCCGTGCGCGCCGCGCGAGCGCACATAGCGCAGCGCCCCGCCCTCGAAGGGGGGAAAGCCCATGCCGAAGACCGTCGCGAGGTCGAGCTCCGCCTCGCTCGCGACGACGCGTTCCTCGAGGCAGCGCGCGGATTCGGCGACGAGCGCGAGCGCGAGTCGGTCGCGCAGCACGTCGTCCGACAGCGAAAGCCCGCTCGGGCGCACCATGGACTGTGCCGCCGGATTCAGGCCGCGCTTGCGCGCGCGAGTGGACTTGGCGTCGACCGCGTAGGTGAAGAAGCCCGCGCCGCTCTTCTTGCCCCTGTGCCCCGCCGCGACGAGTGCGCTCGCGAGCGGGCTCGAGCGCATGCGCTCGCCGTAGGCCGCGTGCAGCGACGCCGCGGCGTGGGCCGCGATGTCGAGCCCGACCTCGTCGAGCAGCTCGAGCGGCCCCATGGGCAGTCCGAAGTCGAGCGCCGCGCGCTCGATGCGCTCGGCCGCGAGGCCCTGCTCGAACAGGCGCACCGCTTCGTCGAGGTAGGGGCCGAGCACGCGGTTGACGAGGAATCCCGCGACGTCGGCGACGACCACCGGTGTCTTGCCGAGCGCGAGCGCGAGCCGCGCCGTGCGCGCCACGGTCTCCGGGGACGTCCGTTCGCCGCGCACGATCTCCACGAGCGGCATGGCGTGCACGGGGTTGAAGAAGTGCAGGCCGACGACGCGCTCGGGGTGCGGGAGGGCGGCCGCGATCGCGCTGACGGAGAGCGAAGAGGTGTTCGTGGCGAGGATCGTGTCGGGTCGCACGCCTGCCGCGACCTGTGCGAACACCGCGCGCTTCACTTCCAGCTTCTCGGCCACGGCTTCGAGCACGAGGTCCGCCCGCGCGAGTCCTGTGATGCTCGCAGCGGTCTCGAGCCGATCGGCCGCGGCGCGCGCCTCGTGCGGCTCGAGAATGCGACGGCGCCGGGCCTTGTCGACGCGCGAGAAATGCGCGGCCTGCGCCGCGTCGAGTGCATCGCGCGAGAGATCGCACAGGCGCACGGAGCCGACGCGCTCGGCGACGAGCCCGGCGATCGCTCCGCCCATCACTCCGGCGCCGATCACGCCCACGCGCTCGATCGGACGCGCCTGCGTGCCGTCGTCGAGCCGCGCGAGCTTCTTGGCCGCTTCGGAGCCGCGGAACAGCGACACGAGGCTCTTGCACGTGCTTCCGACCGCGAGCTGACCGAGTGCGCGCGCCTCGCGCTCGAGTCCGCGCGAGAGGGGCGTGAGCGGTGCGCGCACGACCAGTTCCAGCGCGCGTTCCGGCGCCGCGTAGCGCCCCTTGGTCTGCGCGCGCAAGTTCTTGCGAGCGCTCGCCGCGATCACCGCGAGCGCCAGCGGATTGCAGTCGACGAGCCAGCGCTGCGCGCCGCGCGAGCGCCGCGGACTCCGCTCGCGACCGAGCGCGATGTCGCTCGCCACGCGCAGCAGGTTCTCCTTCGCGCACAGGCGATCGACGAGTCCGTTGCGCAGCGCCTCGCGCGGTGCGTACAGCTTTCCGGCGAGGATCGCGGCGAGCGCGGTCGGCACTCCGACGCGGCGCGGCAGTCGCTGGCAGCCGCCCCAACCCGGCAGGATGCCCAGCCGCGTCTCGGGAAGTCCGATGCGCGAGCTCGGATGGTCGGCGAGCACGATCGCGTCGCAGGCGAGCGAGAGCTCGAAGGCGCCGCCGGGGACAGGGCCGCCGACGGCCGCGACCTTTCGACATGCCAAGCGCGCGACGCGCTCGAACAGCTGTTGCCCAAAGCGTGCGAGCTCCGTCGCGAGCTCGATGTCGACGAGCCCTTCGATGGCGTCGACGTCCGCTCCGGCGACAAACGTGATCGGGGTGCTGCCGGTGAGCACCAGGGCGCGGATGTCCTTCGCGCGCTCGAGCTCGTCGAGCGCCAGCGCGAGGTCGCGCATCAGCGGCCGGTCGAACACCGCCAGGCGCCGGTGGGGCGGAGCGATGCGCAGCAGCGCGAGGCCGGCCTCGGGGCGCTCGATGCGCACGCAGGCTCCCGGCGCGGGCTCGCCTTCGGGCTTGGGCATGTGCTCGAGCACGTTCATCGCACGCGCTCCAGCACGACCGCACCGCCCTGTCCGCCGCCGATGCACAGGGTCGCGAGGCCGAGCTCGACATCGCGCTCGCGCATCTCGTGCGCCAGCGTCAGCAGCAACCGCGCGCCCGTCGCACCGACCGGATGGCCGAGCGCGATCGCGCCGCCGTGGACGTTGAGTCGCGCCGGGTCGAGCTCGCCGAGCGCGCGCTCGCGTCCGAGCTCGTTGCGCGCGAAGGCCTCGCTCGCGAACGCCCGCTGGCAGGCGAGCACCTGATGCGCGAACGCCTCGTTGAGCTCGACGAGCCCGATGTCGGCGAGCGTGCAGCCCGCTTCGTCGAGCGCGCGCGAGGTCGCGAACACGGGACCGAGGCCCATGCGCGAGGGTGCGAGCCCCGCGTAGGCGAACGCGCGGATGCGGGCGAGCGGCTCGAGGCCGAGCTCGCGGGCGCGCTCTTCACTCGCGACGAGCAGCGTGCACGCGCCGTCGGTGATCTGCGACGAGTTTCCGACCGTGACGACGCCGTCGGGTCGCTCGAAGTACGGCTTGAGCTTGGCGAGCTGCTCGAGCGACTGGCCCGCGCGAATCCCGTCGTCCTCGCGCAGCGCGCAGCCGTCGCGCGCGTCCTGCGGCATCACGGGCACGATCTCGCGCTCGAAACGGCCCGCCTTGCGCGCCGCCTCCGCGCGGCGGTGGCTCTCGAGCGCGAGTTGGTCGCCTTCGAGGCGCGTGAGCCCGAACTCGCGCACGAGCACCTCGGTCGAGCGCCCCATGATGAGTCCGCAGGTCGGATCGGTCAGCCCTTCGACGAGCGCGATGCGCGGCTTGAGGTGCCACGGCCGAAAGCGGGCCATGGCCGCGAGGCGCGCGCCCAGCGACTTGGCCCGCGCGAGGCGCGCGAACATGTCGGTCAGCTCGGGTCCAAAGACGAGTGGGTAGGCGCTCATCGCCTCGACTCCGCCGGCGAGGAACAGCTCACCGCGTCCGGCGAGGATGCGCGTCGCAGCGCTCGTGACGGCCTCCATGCCGCTGGCGCAGTTGCGGCCGAGCGTGACGGCGCTCACGCGCTCGGGCACGCCGGCGCGCAGCGCGATCACGCGCGCCACGTTGACTTGATCGTGCGGCGGTCCGACGCAGCCGATCTGCACCTCGTCGAGCGCGCCCGCATCGATGCCGCTGCGCGCGAGCGTCTCGCGCGCCGCGAGCGCGCCGAGCCGCGCCGCGTCCTCGCGCCGCAGCGCGCCGCCCGCCTTGGCCCAGGGCGTGCGGCAGCCCGCGGCGAGGACGACGCCGCGCCTCATGACTTCGGCCGCCGGTCGAGGAAGCGCTTTTCCTTCATCGCGCTCTCCATGCCGAGGTGCTCGAGCATCTCGTGCAGCGTGAGCACGTGCACCTCGTTCGGCGCGACTTCCGTCGCGTTGGCGAGATCGCGCCGGATGCTCTTCACGAGCTCGTCCGCGTTGGCGCCCGCGCGCGGAGCGACGCGCACTTCGAGCTGGTCGAGCTCGAGCGGATCGTCGTTGCGCTTGGAGATCACGACCTGCCATTCCTCGACGTCGCGCATGGCCGCGAGCACGCTGCCCATCACCGACAGGTCGACGAGCGTGCCCTTGACCTTGGTCAACGACAGCGAGTGCTGCTCGCTCACGCGGCGCAACTCGGCGCCGATGCGCGGCAGCGTGCGACCGCAGCTCGAGCACGGCTTCCACGTCAGGCCGCCCACGCACAGGTCGCCGGTGCGGTAGCGCAGCACGCACGTGCCGTGGCCGAGGATTCCGGTGTAGACCAGTTCGCCGTCCTCGCCGTCGGGCACCACCGCGCCGCTCTTGGGCTCGATCACCTCGAACACGCCGAGATCGGGGTGCAGGTGGTAGCCGGTCGAGTGATTGTCCGCGCTGGGGCACTCGGCCCACGCCATGCGCGCCTCGGTGAATCCGTAGGTGCCGATGATGCGCACGGCTGCGGCACCGCCCGTGCGCAGCGCCTCGAGAAGCTTGTCCTTCAGTCCCGGCGGCACCTTCTCCGCGCCGAGGATCACCGTGTGCACGTCGGCGAAGCTCGTGCCGAGCTCGTTGCCGCGCCGCAGCACGTGGTAGGTGAAGCCCGGCGTGCCGACGAGCACGGTCGGTTTCATTCGCTCGATCAGCCGCAGCGAGCCATCGGTGCCCATGACCTTCCCGCCGCCCGAGGGCACGACGAGCGCGCCGGTCTCGAAGCCACCGAGCGTCACGGCCCAGAAGGCGAGGTGCGGCGCGAAGGGAAACAGGTTGACGAGACGGTCGCGCGCGGGGTCGAGGCCCGCGATGTCGAACATGCGCGCGATCCCTTGCTGCAGCACCTGCAAGTCGAAGGGCGTGTAGGCGAAGCCGACCGGCTCACTCGAGCGACCGGTCGTGAAGGTGAGGAAGTTGGGCGTGTACTGGAAACGCAGCGCCTCGCGCGCGCGCGCGCCGCCGAGCACGAGCGCGAGCTTGCGCAGGAAGGGCCAGTGGGCGCGGATGCGATCGGGGCTCGGGCGCAGCACGAAGTCGTAGCGCGTCTGGGGCGTCGACTGCGCGCGCAGCAGGTCTTGCTTCGTGGTGAGCGGCAGCCGTTGGAGGTCGGCGATGCGCGCGATCGACTCCGGCCGCACGCGGGCCTCGTCGAACACGCGGCGGTAGTGGGCCGAGAACGGGTAGAGCTCCTCGCGCACGAAGCGGCGCAGCGCCGCGTCTTGCACGGCGCGCAGTTGTGGAGCAGGCAGGCGCTCGAGCGTCGCCCAATCGCGCGGGGTTCCCATGGCCGAGGGATAGGCTGGAGCGGCAGCCGCCGGATCTCAAGCGCCGAACGCTCCCGAATCGAGGCGGAGCGAGATTTTCGTGGTTTTCCCCCGCCACCAGCGGGGAGCGCGAACGACGAACGCAGTGGGCGCGAGCGGGGAGCGCGCGTCCTGGGCCGCGGGCCGCGCTTTGGGGCCGCGCTTTGGGGCCGCGAACGCCTCGCGCTCTCCACCCGAGGATTCCACCCGAGGATTCCACCCGAGGATTCCACCCGAGGATCCCACCAAGGTCCCCACCGAAGCTGAGCTTCTCCCATGCAATCCAATCTCTCGCGTCGGTTCTCGCCAGCGACCCTCACTCTGGGGGGGCTCGCCCTGTGCGCCCTCGGCACGCTCACCGCGGCGCCCCTGGGCCCGCCGCCCACTCCCGCGCAGGGCTCCTGCCACGGCTCGCTCCCGGCCTGCGTCCCGATGAACGACTGCGCGCTCTACACCTTCCGCCGTCCCGCCCTGCCCCCCGGTCAGCGCTGGGCGCTCGCCAACGGTGGTCCGGTGGGATTCGAGGAGGACTTCGTCTGCGACGACTTCCTCGGCGCCTGCGGCGTCAACGGCGAGAGCGCGACGATCCTCATCTGCAACCACGCCGGTCGGTTGCTCACCCACCCCGGCGCGATCGAGCTCAACGGCACGGGCGAGGTCGGCAATCCGGAGATCTTCGTGCGCTGGACCTCGGTGTACACCGCGCAGGTCACGAACTCGGGCCTCGCCGTGGGCGGCTCGATCAGCGGCGGCTCGAGCCAAACGAGCACCGTGGTGCGCTACGCCTGGCACGACTCGGCCGTCGTCGAGGTGCGGCCGTGCTGAACCTCCGCGTTCCTCCCGCTCGCGCGCTCATCGCCCTCGGCGCCGCGGCGCTGCTCCTGCTGCTCGCGTCGTGGTGGTCTTCGCGCGACTCGCGAGCGGAGCCGTCGGAACTCGCACCGATCGTCTCCGACCGCGCCGCCGCGTCCGTGTCCGAGCCCGGATTCGACGTCCCGCACCGCGATCCGCTCGAGCTCGCGCAGCGGGCCTCCGGCGAGCCGCGAGCGAGTGCGACGCAGGATCCCGCCGCTGCCCCGGAGCCGGGGACAGCGCGCATCGTCGGCCGCCTATTCGCTTCGAATGGCTCGCCCTTGAGCGGCGCGGCGGTGCTCGCCGCGGCACCCGAAGGCGACCTGTTCGCGCCGAGCTACACGGCGATGAGCGATCTCGAAGGCTGGTACGAGTTGTCGGAGGTTGCGCCCGGCGGCTACGACCTCGGCGTGCGGGCATCCGGCGTGGGGCAAGGCTCCACGGTGCTCCAGCGCATCGACGTGCGGCCAGACTCCGTGACCGTCGCGGATCTGTCGCTCGAGGGTGGGCGCGTGCTGCACGGCAGCTTCGAGTTCTCCGACAGCTGGGCCGACATGGACATGTCCCTCGTGCGCGTCGTGTTGTGGCGCAAGGGGGAGTGGGGGAGCGCCGTGGCGCGCGCCCACTGCTTCACGTCGCACACCGAGCCATGGCACTCGGGCTCGTTTCGCTTCGAGGGCCTCGAGCCGGGCGTGTACGTGCTCGAAGCGTGGCCCTTCATCGAGGAGCATTCCGTGTGGCGCGGCGAGGTCGACTTGAGCGAAGGGGACGCGGGCCTGCCGTGCCATGCGCTCGGGGAAGACCGCGTCTGGCGCGAGCGGGTCGCCGTCGACCCGCCGCGGTCGGCTCCCAGTCGGCGGCGGCGCGGCTAGCGCACGCCACCGTCCAGTTTCACGGGGCCGGGCGCCGCGTGTGCGTCCGGCTTCGTCCTGTTCGCGGACGGCGCGCGAACCGCGGCTAGTCCTGCGGGTCGCGGGGCTTGCGGATGCTGCCGCGGAAACGCTCGAGGCGCCGCACGGCCTCGTCGTCCAGTCCCCGGCCCTGCGCCAGCGGATTGTCGCTCGGGCGGCGCGCGCCGCTGGGGTCGTCTTCGGCGCCGCGCTGCGGCGGCTCCTCGGTTTCGACCGGCGTGAACGTCGCCGCGCGCTCGCCCAAGCCCCCGAACGTCTGCTCGCGCATCTGCTGCTGCATGCGGCGCATGCGCACGGCCCACAGCTCGCGGGAACCCGCCAGCCACACGAACAGGCCGACCGCCGCGATCGACCACTGGCGCGAGACGAAGCCGAGCACGATCAGGCCCGCGGCGAACAGCTTGCCCACGCCGGCGGCGATGCGCGTGGCGTTGAGCCAGTCCGTGAACAGGCCGCACAGGGCGCGGAACACGCGGCCGCCGTCCATGGGAAAGGCCGGGAGGAGGTTCGAGGCGCCCATGAACAGGTTGATCAGGATGAAGTTGGCGAGCAGCCCCGCCAGCGTCGCGGTCGCGTTGGGCGCGAGGTCGCTCATGTTGGCGATGCCGGAGGCGAGCAGGAACGGCAGGGCCAGCGCCGCCAGGAGGAAGTTCACCGCCGGGCCCGCGAGCGCCACGACCGCCTCGACCTTCGGGTTCTCGGGGATCTCGCGCATGCGCGCCATGCCGCCCAAGAACCACAGGGTGATGTCGAGCACTTCGATCTTGAAGTAGCGCGCGGCCAGCGTGTGGCCGAGCTCGTGCAGCGTCACCAGCGTGAACAGCAGCAGCAGGTTGATCACGGCGGCGAGCGGGTCGCCCGGCCACAGTGCCGCGGTGCCGATCACGAGCAGCACCCACGACAGGTCGATGCGCACCGTTGTCCCGAACACGCGGGCGATGGGAAAAGAGCCGAACACGCGGGGTTGGTCTGGGGGTGGGCGGAAGGCTCGTGCGCGGGGCTCGCGCGTGAGGCTCGGGTCGGTCGCGACGCTCGCCGCCGCACACGCGGGGCAAAGAAGCTAGGCTCCCCCCGCACGGGTCGCAACCGGCCCTGTCGCAATCCTCGCCGTGGCGACCCGCTCGGACATCCCGGAGGCCCCGCTCGCGCTCTCCATCGACCTGCGCGCGCTCGCGGCGGGTGCCGTCGTCGCCCCGCGTCCGTGGGAGGCGTCCTTCCCGTGGCTCGACGGCCTCGGGCGGCTCGGCGGCGGGGCGCTCGGCCTCTCCGAGCTCGTGCGGCGCGAGCTCGCGGGCGAGCCCGCCGCCCTCGCGGTGTGCGTGGGGCGGCTGGTGCGCCGCGGTTTTCCGACCGCCGCGCGCGCGAGCGTCGCGGGACGCGCCGCGCTCACCGGGCTCTATTCCGAAGGACTCGTCGGAGGACCGCTCGGCCGAACCCTCGCGCGCTACGTCGACGGGCTGTTCGTCTCCGGACAGGTCGCGGGGAGCGGCAACGTGCTCGTGATCGACGCTGCGGGGGTCGCGCGACTGCACGCGTGGACGGAACTCGCCGGTCGCTCACCGCGCGCCACGCACGCGGCGCTCCTCGAGCGGCTCGGGCCCTGCGGCACGCTTTCAATAGGTCTCGCGGGCGAGCGCGGCGTCGCCCTCGCGAGCCTCGCGTCGGGCGGCGACGTGCCGCACTTCGTCGGTCGCGGCGGACTCGGCGCCGTGCTCGGGCGCATGGGGCTCAAGGCCATCGCCGTGTGCGGAACGGAGCTCGGCGACGAGTGTGGAGCGGAGCTCAAGGCGCGTCTGGCCCGCTCGCCGCGGCTGCTCGCGCGCGCGTCCGGCGGCACGCTCGAGCTCTTCGACGCGTTCGCGGCGCGGCCCGAGGGCGCGGCGAACGGCGCGGATTTCGCGCGCCTGGGGGCACAGGCGCGCGACGCGCGCGCGGGGCGCCATGGTTGTTCGGGCTGTCCCACGCCGTGCGGTTGGGAGTTCGACACGCGCCGCGGAGCGCGGCAGCCGGCGCGCTTTGGCGCCAGTCACGCGCTCTCCTCCGCGCTCGGCTACTCGAGCCTCGACGATGCGCTCGAGCTCTTGCGCGCCTGTGACGAGCTCGGCCTCGACGCCAAGGAGGTGGGTGCGGCGCTCGCACTCGTGCGTCCGCGCGATCTCGCGCATGCGCTCGCGCTCCTCGCGGACGCGTGCGAAGCGCGCGGCGAAGGCGCGCGACTCGCGCTCGGCTCCGTGCGGCTCGCGCGCGAACTCGGGCTATCGACGCCCAGCGCCAAGGGCGCAGCGGTGCGCGCCGACGCGGCGCTCGCAGCACTGCTCGGCCAGTGCGTGTCGTCGCGCGGCGGCGATCCGATGCGGACGTTTCCGTTTCTCGCGCTCGATGGCGCCGCCCTCGATGCGTTCGCGGTGAGCACGGGACTCGACCTCCCGCCCGAGGCCGCCGATCCCGAGCATCCCTGTGGCAAGGGCACGCTCGTCGCGTGGCACGAGGACTGGGCCAACGCGCTCGACATGACGGGTTTCTGCGCGTTTTCGGCCGCCGCGCTGCTCTCGGACGGCCTGTGCGACCCGCGCGAGCTCGCGCACGAGCTCGCGCCGCAGCTCGACGAGCGCTCGTTCTCCCTGCTCGACGCCGGTGCGGCGCTCTCGACGCTCCAGCGCCTGCTCAACGAGCGGCTGGGGGCGACACAGGGAAGCGACGTGCCCGAGTGGGCCGCGGCGCGGCTGCGGGCGAGGGGTGCGTGGGACGAATACGCACGTTGGCGCGGGCTCGACGAGCACACGGGTCGGCTCCTTCCGACGCGCATCGCGGCCTTGCAGGCGCTGCGTCCGTGGCGAGCCGCGCGCGGGGCCGACGTCGTTCTCACGCCTGCGCAGGCGCGAGGCGAGCGCGCACTCGGCACGGTGCGCGTGCTCATCGCGGGCGAGTCGCCGCGCGAACTATCGCTCGCGCTTCCCGCGACGGTCGACGAGGTGCTCACCGAGCTCTGCCGCGCCGAGCCGCGCTGGAGCACGCTGCGTCCGGCGGTCTATCGCTCGGGCAAGGCGCTCGGCCTGCGGGCACTCGTCTCCGCTGGCGACGAACTTGCGCTGCTGCTCGTGATCGCGGGCGGCTGAGCGCGTCGCGCGCGTTTGCCTTGCTCCGGCGTGGAGACTACAACCCTGCCACCTTGTTCCCGATCCTGATCCTGAAGACGGGCGCACTCGGCGACGTCGTGCGTACGACCGCGCTGGTTCCCGGCCTGCACAGCGTGCACCCGCACGCGCGCATCACGTGGGTGACGGCGCCGGGAGCGGTCGATCTGGTGCGGTTGCATCCCGGTGTCGCCGAGGTCGTGGCGCTCGATGCGCGCGCGGAGGCGAGCTGCGCCGCCGTGCGCACGCGCCTTTCGTCGACGCGCTGGGGTTGGGTGATCTCGCTCGACGACGAGGATCCGCTGTGCGAGCTCGCCTCGGCGCTCGAAACGCAGCGGCTTTCCGGCGCTCACCACGGTGCGGCGCGCGAGCGCGTGTACACGAGCGATGTCGGCCCGTGGTTCGACATGGGCCTGCTCTCGATCCACGGCAAGCAGGAGGCCGACCGCCGCAAGGTCGCCAATCGACGCAGTCACCCAGAGATCCTGACTTCGATGCTCGGGCTGCCGATGGGCAAGCCGGAGCTGCACGTCGAGCCGCGGCACATGGATGCGGCGCGCGCCTTCGCCGAGCGCCACGGCTTGGGGGAGCGCGGTCCGGTGATCGGACTCAACACCGGCGCGGGTGGCCGCTGGCGCTCGAAGATGCTCTCGGTCGAGCGCACGGTCGAGTTCGCCGTGCGCGTGCAGTCGGCCTTGGGCGGCGCGGGCAGTTTCGTGTTGTTCGGCGGCGCCGACGAGCGCGAGCGCAACCAGCACATCGTCGCGGCCTGCGAGGGGCGTGTGCAGCTCGTCGATGCCGGCGTCGACAACGCGCTGCTCGACTTCGCGTCGCGCGTCGGGTTGTGCGACGTGCTGGTCACCAGCGACAGCCTCGCCCTGCACGTGGGCCTCGCGCGCGGCGTGCGCATCGTGAGCTTCTTCGCGCCGACCTCCGCCGCGGAGATCGAGCTCTACGGTCAGGGCGAGAAGGTGGTCAGCACCGCGCCCGACTACTGCTCCTACCAGCCGGACGCGGACACTTCGTCGCTCACTCCCGAGCGCATCGCGGACGCGACCCTGCGCCAGTTGGAACTCGCGCCGTCGCGGAGGTCGCGGTGAGCAAGGACAAGCTGTGGTGGCTGGCCAAGGTGCTCGAGGGCGTCGGCATGGTGATCGTGCTGCTCGGGGTGTTCGTCTCCATGAGCGAGGGGTTCGAGGGCCGGGGGCTCGAGTCGATGGCGCACGAATTTCAGGGGCTGTTCGTCGGCGGGGGCCTGTTCCTGGTCGGCGTCTTGATCGAGCGAGCGATCGGGGCCCGTTGAGCGCGGGGGCGGGGCTCCCACGGGGGGGGGCGCCGCGGCAGGCTTCCGGACGGCTTTTCCTAGGTTTCACCGGACGGCTCATCCCCCTCTCCATGCGGGTGGTCGGTGGCGGTCCCACGAATGCGGTCTTGCGCCTATCATGGGAGCTACGAGGGGCGCGTGCCCTCGTCCTCGACCGTCCTCCAAGAGCCACAAGGGTCCGCCCTCCGTTCCCCGCCTTCCTTGCGCGGCCCTGACCTCGACCTCCGTCACCAGAGCTTCCGCATGACCCTCTCCCGCCCCGTCCTCACGGCACTCGCCGTCCTCGTCCTCGCCTGCGTCTCGCCGGCGCAGGTCGTGTTCACCAACGCGACGTCCCAGTTTCCGGTGAGCAACACGGGCTACACGGAGAACGTCGACTTCGGCGATGTCGACGGCGACGGCGACTTCGACGCGATCCTCGCGGAGGGCGGCGACCTCGGCAACGACCAGAACAACATCTGGATCAACCGCGGCGGTGAAGTCGGCGGCACGATCGGTTTCTTCGTGGACCGCACGAGCACGCAGTTCCCCGCGGTGCTCGACCAGAGCCGCGACATCGAGTTCGCCGACATCGACCAGGACGGCGACCTCGACATCTACGTGTCGAACACCTCGCAGCTCTCCAACCAGTCCAACCGTTGGTGGGTGAACATGGGCGGCGCGCAGGGTGGCACGCAGGGCTTCTATCAGGACCAGAGCGCGGCGCGCTGGTCGGGCCTCGGCGTGGCGGGCCAATCTTCCATCGCGGCGAACCAAGTCCTGCCCTCGACGGGCTTCATCGACTTCTCTTGCGACTGCGACTTCGGCGATCTCGACAACGACGGCGACCTCGACCTCGTGCACAGCTCCTACGGCGGCGCGTTCGGCGGCAACGTGCCGACGCGGCTGTTCTTGAACAACGGCGCGGGCGTGTTCGCCGAGTTCAACCCTTCGGGCTACCAGCTCACGGCTCAGACGATCGCTGCGGGCAGCCCCGGCATTTGGTGTCAGGGAACTCAGTCCGCCAACACGACCAACACCACCGGCGCGAACTGCGACGTGGCGAGCTCCGCGCTCGACATCGACGTCGGTGACATCGACGGCGACTATGACCTCGACATCCTCCACGGCGCGCGTCAGGAAGTGCCGCGCATGTTCCGCAACCTCTTGTCGGGCACCACACTCGCGTTCCGCGACGTGACCGGCGCAGTGTTCCCCGCTGGCTATTCGTCGGGCAACGGCCACTACGAGCAGGAGATGGGCGACTGCGACAACGACGGCGACATCGACATCTATGGCCTCAACTGGCAGGCCGCCTTTGGTTTCGACGACATCACGCTGCGCAATGACGGCGCTGGCACCTACTCGAACTTGCAAGTGCTCTCGGCCTCGGACGCCGACGACAACGAAGGCGACTTCCTCGACTACGACAACGACGGCGACCTCGACATCTACGTCGCGAACTTCTCGGGTCAGGACAAGCTCTACCGCAACAACTGGACGGGCACGGGCAACTTCAGCCACACGAACGTCACCTCGACCGCCATGCCGATCGCCGACAGCACGGCCCTCGACGCAGACTGCGCCGACCTCGATCATGACGGCGACACGGACGTGATGGTCGCCAACGACGGCGACCAGCCGGAGTACTACTTCAAGAACCTGCTCAACACGGTCGACACGCGCATTCCGCGCATTCCGAACCTCGAGCAGGCTCCCGCGCGCATGGCCGGCGCGGCTCCGACCGTGGTGCGCGCGCAGGTCTACGACAACGCCTCGTACTACGTGACGTGGTACTACCCCGTGACGCTCGAGTACCGCGTCGCGCCCGCAATCCCGTACACGAGCGTCGCGATGCGCGCGAGCCAAGGTCAAATCTGGCGCGGGCTCATCCCCGGCAACTTGGCGGGAGTGATCGAGTATCGCGTCAAGGCCGTCGACCAGCGCGGCAACATCGGCTACTCGGCGATCAAGACCTTCACGTCGACCTGCCCCGCGGTCGCGACCTATTGCACCGCCGGCACGACGACCAACGGCTGCAACGCCACGCTCTCCTCGAGCGGCACGCCGAGCGTCAGCGCGGTGTCCGGCTTCACGCTCAGCGTGGCGAATGTCGAGGGCCAGAAGCAGGGCCTGATCTTCTACGGCATCACCGGCCGCAACGCCGCTTCGTGGGCGACGGGTTCCTCGAGCTTCCTGTGCGTGAAGGCGCCGACGCAGCGCATGAGCACGCTCAACTCCGGCGGCACCAACAACTCCTGCAACGGCAGCTTCGCCATCGACTGGCGCGACTGGATGGCCGCCCGCCCGACCTCTCTCGGCCAGCCACTCTCCTCGGGTCAGGTCTTCAATGGGCAGTGCTGGTTCCGCGATCCGTCCGCTCCCGGCACGACGAATCTGTCGCAGGGACTGGAGTGGACGCTGTGCCCGTGAGCGGCCGCTGAGCGACGGACGGATCGCTGAACCCTTCAGCCAGCGCACTGCCTTCGGCAGTGCTCGGGGGCCTTCCTCTCCGCAGACGCCTATGCGTCTGCGGAGCTTCTTCTGGCCGCCGGAGAAACAAGTCAGCGGCCAGAAGAAGACGGACTTACCTTCCGCGATCCGTCCGCTCCCGGCACGACGAACCTGTCGCAGGGACTGGAGTGGACGCTGTGCCCGTGAGCGGCCGCTGAGCGACGGACGGATCGCGACGTAGTCGAGGCACGCGGGGCCGTGCGGCGGCGGTATCGTGGGAGCGAGTGAACGCCCTTCGCTATGCCTCGTTCGCGTCGCGCGGGTTCGTGCGGCGGGGAGCGCCGCTGCACCTGACGTTGTTCGTGACGGGGCGCTGCAACATGCGCTGTCGGCACTGCTTCCATTGGAAGGAAGTGGCGCAGGGCGTCGAGGGGCCGAGCGTCGCCTCGGTCGAGCGGCTGGCGGAGTCGGCGGCGCGCATGGGGCCGCTGCTGTGGGTGAGCTTCGGGGGCGGGGAGCCGTTTCTGCGGCGCGACCTCGCGGAACTCGCGGGCGCGTTTGGGCGCCGCGGGTTGCGGCACCTCGCGATTCCGACCAACGGGCTGGTCGAGGGGCGCGAGTGCATCGAGCGCATCGTGCGCGACAACCCCGACTTGTTCTTGTCGGTCGCGGTCTCGTTCGATGGGCCGAGCGAGATCCATGACGCGATCCGGCAAGTCCCCGGCGGTCACGAGCGCGCGCGCGCGAGCGTGCACGCGCTCAAGGCCCTGCGCGCGCGGCTGGCGCCAGCGCTGCGGCGGCGACTGGGCATCGGGATCCTCGTCACGCTGACGCGCGAGAACGAGGAGACGCTCGCGGCGCATCTCGAGGAACTCGTCCATGAGCTGCGACCCGACAACGCGACGCTGAACCTCGCTCGCGGCACGGCGCTCGACGAGACGCTGCTGCGCGTGAACCTCGATCGCTACCGCGAGCTCGTGGACACCAAGGCGCGCTTGCAGCGCGAGAAGCGGCTGCCGTACTTCGAGTTTCCCCTCGCGCGCCTCGCGGCGGCGCGCGATCGAGTGATGTACGAGCACGTCGAGCGGGTCGCGCGCGGCGATCGTGGCGCGCACCTGCCGTGTACGGCGGGCACGCTCTCGGCCGTCATCTTCGAGAACGGCGCCGTGCATCCCTGCGAGATCCTCGGTCGCGAGCTCGGCAACCTGCGCGAGAACGACTGGGACCTCGAGCGCGTGTGGAATTCGCCTTCGGCCGTGGCGTTGCGCGAGGAGATCGAGCGCACGCGGTGCGCCTGCACTTGGGAGTGCGCGCAGGCGGACAACGTGCTGTTCGCCAAGCGCGCTTGGCCGCGACTTGCGAGCGCGGTGGTGAGCGGGCCGTGACCCGCGTGCTGCTCATCGTCCCGTGCCGCAACGAAGCGGCCGTGATCGAGCGCAAGCTGCTCAATCTGGCCGCGTGCGAGTGGCCGAGCGCGGCGGCGCCTCACCGCGTGCTCGTGATCGACGACGGAAGTGACGATCGCAGCGCGGAGATCGCGCGAGCAGCGGGGGCGCGAGCTGGCGGCGGGAGTTTCGAGGTCGAGGTGCTGCCCAACTCGATTCGGCCCGGCAAGCTCGGCGCGCTCGAGACGGCCTTGCGCAACTCGCGCGACGGCGAGGAGCTGATCGTGCTCTCGGACGCGGACGTCGTGCTCGCGCGCGACGCGCTGGTAGAACTCGCCGCGACGTTCCGAGCCGATGCGCGGGTCGGCATGGCGACGGGGGCGCAGCGGTTCGTCGAGTCGCTGTCGGACGACGGCTCGTTGACCGCCCGAGGCGGAGGCGTCCTGCGTGCAGAGGACAGCTTCTACGACCACGCGTCGGCGTTCGTGCGCGCGATCGAATCGCGCTTCGGTCTGGTGTTCAGCGTGCACGGGCAGCTCTTGGCGTGGAGACGCTCGCTCGCGCTGACGCCGACCGAGGGGAGCGCGGCGGACGATCTCGACCTCATGCTGCAGGCGCGAGTGGCGCACGCGCGCATCGTGCGCTGCGGCGCAGCGCGCTTTTTCGAGGTGCGCGCACCGCGCGGCGCGGCTCGTCGAGAGCAGGCCATCCGCAGGGCGCGGGCGTTTCACCAGTTCCTGCGTCATCCACGCATCCTCGAGCTGCGTCGGGCCGGATCGTGGCTCGCGCGTCGGCAGGCCGCCTTCTACCTGCAGGCCGGCCGCGCGCGCGGGCCGTGGACGATCCTCGTGCTCGCGAGCATCTTCGCGGCCGGTTGGTGGGTCGGTCCCAACGCGGCGATCGTCGTGAGCGCGCTCAACGCGCTCGTGTTCCTGCCCGCGTGGGTCCTGCTGCGCATCGTGCGCTCGCGCATGGAGATCGCGGAGGCTCTCGAGGCGCGCTCGCCGATGGGGGAGCGCTGGGAGACGGCGCGCCGATGAACGAGCAGCGGATCGGATGGGGGCCGCTGCTGCTGGTGATCGCGCTCGCGTTCTCTCTGCGTGGGCTCTCGGTCGTGCAGTACGAGGAGCGCCATCCGCTGGCGCAGCGTCCGGCGATCGACGAAGCGAGCTACGACAGCTGGGCGCGCGAGATCGCCGGCGGCGAGCTGCTCGGAGCGGAGATTTTCTTCCAGGAACCGGCGTATCCCTATGCGCTCGGAGCCGTGTACGCGCTCGCGCCCGACGAGCCCGCCGCGCAGCGCAGCGCGGCGCGCTGGGTGCAGGCCGGACTCGGCGCGCTCGCGGCCGCGGTCG
>Ga0194120_10000287_pt1 | contig 92944 bp, 79 predicted proteins | sample TA2MahCa65mmetaG_FD_148642 | JGI IMG/M metagenome (GOLD analysis project Ga0194120, IMG submission 148642) | Freshwater microbial communities from Lake Tanganyika, Tanzania - TA2015019 Mahale Deep Cast 65m | ecosystem: Environmental > Aquatic > Freshwater > Lake | place: Tanzania: Lake... | reverse complement strand
CGAGGGCGCCGCGAACGCTGCGGCGAACGCCGGATCGACTGCTGGGTCAAGTTCTGGGGCGGGGCAGCCGGCGAGTTCGCCGACGCCCGCGGCACCCGCTCCCGCGCGCGGCGCGGCGCCCTCGCCAGCCCCTTCGCCAGCCCCTTCGCCAGTGGGCGTTCCGATCCCCGCCGCGCAGGCCTTCGATCTCAAGCGCCGCCTCGAAGCGATCCAGCGCGCGAAGGAGGCGCAGTCCGCCCCCGCCAAGGGACCGGACGTCGGGCGCGTGAACCGCAACGAGGCGTGCCCGTGCGGATCGGGCAAGAAGTACAAGCGCTGCCACGGGGCGGCCGAGGGCGAGGGCGACTAGCTCGCGCCGCGCACGGACGTGGTTCCGCCGCCGATCACGCGCGATCCCAGCCCGGGCGTGCTGCGCGGGCTGTTGCACGGCGCCTACGACCTGCTGTGGCTGGCGGCGCTCGCCGTCGGAGCGCCGTACTTCGTGCTGCGGGGCGTGCTCGACCGCGGCTTCGCGCGCATGGCGGCGCAGCGGCTGGTGCTCGACGCGGCCTTGCCGGCGCGCACGCGGCGCAGGATTCTGATCCACGGCGTCTCGGTGGGCGAGGTCAAGGGCTGTGCGCCGCTGGTGCGGCTGCTCGCCGAGCAGGAGCCCGACACGGAGATCGTGATTTCCGCGACCACGGAGACCGGCCTCGAAGTCGCGCGGCAGGTCTTTCCCACGCGGACGATCCTGCGCTTCCCGATCGATCTGTCGTGGTGCGTCGAGCGCTTTCTCGCGCGCGTGCAGCCCGACCTCGTGGTGTTGGTCGAGCTCGAGATCTGGCCCAACTTCCTGCGGCTGTGCAATCGCCGCGCCGTGCCGGTCGCGGTCGTCAACGGCCGCATCACCGAGCGCAGCTTCCGGCGCTACCACCGCTTCCGAAGCACGCTGCCGCAGTTCAATCGCATCTCGCTGTTCTGCGTGCAGCTCGAGGAGTATGCGCAGCGCTTCCGCGACCTCGGCGGCGGGAGCGAGCGCGTGGTCGTGACCGGCAACATGAAGGCCGACGGGCTGTTCCGCGAGCCGACGAGGGAGCGCGCGGCCAAGGTCGAGGAGTTGCGCGGGCTCTTGGGCGTGCGCGAGGGGCAGCTGACGATCGTGGCGGGGAGCACCCATGCGCCGGAGGAGAGCTGGTTCGTCGAGGCCTGCCGCAGCGCCGTTCCCGCGGCGCGGCTGGTGGTGGTTCCGCGCCATCCGCCGCGCGCGAGCGAGGTGCGGCGCGAGATCGCGGCGCTGGGGATCGAGCCGCAACTGCTGACCGAGCTGCGGCGAGGCGAGCGGGTCGAGATCGAGCGGCCGCTGGTGGTCGACACGATCGGAGAGCTCGAGGCGCTGTACGCGCTCGCCGACATCGCCTTCGTCGGCGGCAGCCTGATCGAGCACGGCGGCCAGAACATGCTGGAGCCGGCCGCGCAGGGCTGCGCGGTGGTGTGGGGTCCGAACGTGCAAAACTTCCGGCAGGAGGCGGCGTTGCTCGAGAGCGCGGGCGCCTGTCGGCGGGTGGCCGATCGCGTGGAGCTGGCGCGGGTGCTGCGCGAGCTCGCGGCCGATGCCGACGAGCGTCGGCGCATGGCCGTGGCTGCCCGGGAGGCCGTGGCGCTGCAAAAGGGAGCCACCAAGCTCACGCTCGAAGCCCTGCGCGGCCGATGCCGGTAGCTCGACGCGCGGTGCGCGCCATGACACTGGCCGCGGCTTGGTTGGGTGGGGGGGTAGGGGTAGACTCTTCCCGCTTTTCGGCCGGCTGGGCACGGGATTCCGGCGCGTTGCATCCGTTCATCCGCATCCGTCGATAGGTCCCCTGCCCCGCTCCGCGGGCTCTTCTGGAACCCTCACCACCGCACACGATGGCACGCCAACTTTTCACCTCCGAATCCGTCTCGATGGGGCACCCCGACAAGGTCGCCGACCAGATCTCCGACGCGGTGCTCGACGCCTACCTCGCGCTCGACCCCAACGCCCGCGTGGCCTGCGAAGTGCTCACGACCACCGGGTTGGTCGTCGTCGCGGGCGAGATCACCACCAAGAAGCCGGGCGTTCCCGCTGTCGATTACCAAAACATCGCGCGCGGGGTCCTGCGCCGCATCGGCTACACCGACGAGTCGGCGGGCATCAGCGCGGACTCGTGCTGCGTCATGACGGTCGTCGGCAAGCAGTCGGACGACATCTCGCTGGGAGTGACGGCCGAAACCGCCGTGGAGAAGGAGCAGGGCGCCGGGGATCAGGGCCTGATGTTCGGCTACGCCTGCGACGAGACGCCGGAGCTGATGCCGTTCCCCATCTACTACTCGCACCGTCTCGTCGAGAAGCTCGCCGAGCTGCGCTTCAACAAGTCGATCCCGTGGCTGCGACCGGACGCGAAGAGCCAAGTGACCGTCGAGTACGACGGCGATGGGCCCCTGCGCGTCCACACGGTGCTCATCTCCACGCAGCACACGCCGGATGTGTCCCACGAGGAGATCAAGAAGACCGTCATCGAGAAGGTCATCAAGGCCGTCATTCCGGCCAAATTCCTCGATGAAAAGACCATCTACCACGTCAATCCCACGGGTCGCTTCGTGATCGGCGGGCCGCACGGCGACACCGGGCTCACCGGCCGCAAGATCATCGTCGACACCTACGGCGGCATGGGTCGCCACGGCGGCGGCGCGTTCTCCGGCAAGGACCCGAGCAAGGTCGACCGCTCGGCCGCCTACGCCGCGCGCTGGGTGGCGAAGACCATCGTGGCCGCGGGGCTCGCGCGGCGCTGCGAGGTGCAGGTCAGCTACGCGATCGGCATCGCCAAGCCGCTCTCGATCCGCGTCGACACCTTCGGCACGAGCATGCTCGGCGAGGCTCAGCTCACCGAAGCCGTGTCCAAGGTGTTCGACCTGCGCCCGGCCGCGATCATCAAGGACCTCGACCTCAAGCGCCCGATTTACGAGCAGACGGCCTACCACGGTCACTTCGGCCGCCCGAACTTCCCGTGGGAGCAGACGGGGCGCAAGGACGCCCTGTGCGCCGCGCTCGGAGTCGCGGCGCAGGCCTGAGAGCAGCCGCTGCGGTGCGCGATCGCGGACCTCTGCTCCCATCGCGGGGCGGGGGTCCGCGGCCGTTTCGGCGGGGTTGCGCGGTGCGGAGCGTGCGAAAGTGCACGGCTGGTCCGTGACTCCGGCTGTGCGGGTGGGTACAACCGCGCACGATTCAGGGTCGGGTTCGGTGCGCGCGTCGCATCGTCCGGCGGCCCACCCAACGGAAGACCCGCCCATGCGCCAAGCTCTCCAGACCGCACGCCGCGCCGCGCGCGCCGGCTTCACCCTCATCGAGTTGCTCGCGGTGATCATGATCATCGGGATCCTCGCGGCGTTCCTCCTGCCGCGCATTCCCGAGGCTCTCGACGCCGCCAAGGTCACGGCCTGCAAGGCCAACATGGGCGAGATCTGGAAGGGGATGCAGATCTACAAGCACAGCCTCGACCGCGCGCCGAGCCAATCGGGGGCCAAGTTCTTCGCGGAGATCGTCGCCAAGGACATGCTCGAGAACACCAAGGCCACGGCCAAGAAGATGACCTGCCCCGGCGTGGAGACCTCGGCGCTGCCGGGCCTGCAGGGCAAGGTCGAGACGGACTGGTACAAGGATCTCGAGTCGATCGACGGCACCTACAGCTCCTACGCGGGCCGCGACTGCAAGAACTACCCGCTGCGGCAGTTCCCTGGCTCGGGCAAGGAAGTGCTCGTCGCCGACGACAACGACCCCGAGATGAACCACCGACACACCACCGTCGCGCTGATGGCCGACGGGACGGTGAACACGTGGGAGATCGCGCTGCTCAAGGAATCCGGCGTGCTCGGACCCGACGAGATGCACCTGCTCGTCGGACCGGACTCGCCGGTCGAAGAGCTGCGCAAGCTGTCGCTCGACTGAGCGGGCGCGAGCCCGCGTTCACGCTCGATAAGGGCGGGCGCGAGCCCGCGCGGGCGGTGCCACGCGAAAGACATTCCAGCCGCGCAGCGGCGACCGCTCGGCGCGAGGCTCTCGCCGACGGGCCCTCTCGTCCGAAGAAGTGCTCCCATGCAACTCCCCGCGCTCGTGCGTGCGATCCGGCCCCAGCAGTGGGTCAAGAACGCCTTCGTCCTCGCGGCGGTGGCGTTCGCGCGGGCGGACACCAGCGTGGAGCACGAGGCGCACTGCGGGGACGTGCTGCGTTCGCTGTACGCGTTCGCGGCGTTCTGTCTGGGTGCGAGCGCGATCTACCTCGTCAACGACGTGCTCGACGTCGAGCGCGATCGCGCGCACCCGACCAAGCGCCACCGGCCGATCGCGGCGGGCGAGGTGGGGGTGCCGCTGGCGCTGGGCATGTCGGCGCTGTGCGCCGCGGCGTCGTTGACTCTCGCGTGGCTCGCGGATGCGACGGTGCTCGCGATCACCGCCGGCTACATCCTGCTCAACTTCAGCTACAGCGTGCGCCTCAAGCACGTCGTGCTCGTCGATGTGTTCTGCATCGCGACCGGCTTCCTGCTGCGCGTTCAGGCGGGCGCCTTCGCGGCGCACGCCGAGGTGTCGCACTGGCTGCTGCTGTGCACGTTCTTCCTCGCGCTGTTCCTCGCGCTCTGCAAGCGCAAGGCCGAGATCGATCTGCTCGGCGACGAGCGCGGCAGCCATCGCGCGAACCTGATGCAGTACACCAGCGGCTTCCTCGACCAGATGGTCACCGCGCTCGCCGCCTGCACGATCGTGTGCTACACGATGTACACCGTCTCGGACGAAACGGCGGCCAAGTTCGGCAGCCGCAACCTGATCTACACCGTGCCGTTCGTGGTGTTCGGGCTCGCGCGCTACTTGCTGCTCGTCAGCCAGCAGAAGGCCGGAGGCAGTCCGACGCGCGTGCTGCTCGGCGGTGACGCGATCTTCGTGGTGAACGCGCTCCTGTGGGTAGCGGCCACGGGCCTGATCGTCTACGGCTAGTTCAGCGCGGGAGCGCCGCGCGCAGCAGCTCGGCGCGCCGTGCGATGCGCGCGCTCGGCGTGCCGTCGGGCGGCGCGTCCCACGCCGCGAGGTCCGCGTCGGGACGCGCGGCGTACCACGCGCGCAGGGCGGGCTCCGACGATGCGGTTTCACCCGTGCCGGTGGCGTAGTCGGCGATTAGCCACGTGACGAGCGCGGCCGGTGCGTCGAGTGGTGAGCAGCGCAGCCGCGCGCAACCGGCGGCGAAGCGCAGGTCGCGCGGAGCGGAGTCGTTCAGGTGCACATCGAGGGCCATGGCGCTGCTGGCGAGAGCGAGGCTCGCCAGTCCGCGGGCCGCCGCCGTGCGCACTTCGAGCGAGCGCGCCGCGTCGAGCCGCGCGATCAACTCGCCTTCCGCGGCCTCGCAACCGACGCTGCCGAGAGCTTCCGCCACGAAGATCTCAAGCTCCGGGTCGTCGAGTGCGGTGAGCAGCGCGGGTCCAGCGGAGCGAGCGCGCGCGCCCATGCGTTCGAGCGACTGCGCGGCGTGGGTTCGGACGTAGCGATTCTCGTCGAGCAGCGCCTCCGCGAGCAGGGCGGCGGCCGCGGAGTTCTCGCGCGCGAGCGTGAAGCGGCCGTCGTCGACGCCGCGCAGTTGCCACTCGGAGAAGCCCGCGATGACGCGCCAGATTTCGAGCTGGCGCAGACGGGAGAGCGGTGGCTGGGGCACGCGCTCGTCCCCGGCGCGCCACGCGCCCGCGAGCGCCTCGGGGCTCCCGAATCCGCACGCGCCGGAGAGCTCGAAACGCGCGGCGTTCGCGCCCTCGCGCGTGTCCGCCGCGACGGCAGTGCGGGCCACGACTTCGAGTGCATCGAGGCCCGAGTAGTTGCCGAACTTCGCCAGCGCGCGCGCGATCCAGATCACGGTCTCGTGGTCGGTTTCGTAGCGCAGGTGGCGGATCATGCGCGGCACGATCCAGTCCTGCGAGCCTTGCCCGAGGCGCCACGCGCAGTGGGCGCGCACCCATGCCTCGTCGTTCTTGCGCGTGCGCATCGCCTCGATGCGCGCGAGCAGTTGCTCGGCACCGTAGCGCGAGTCCGCCGCGCCGAGCGCCTCGATCGCGGCGATGCGCTGCGCCGCGGGGAGTTCGGCGTCGTTCAGCCGGCGCGCGAGCAGCGGCAGGCTCGCGGGCGCGAGCGAGGCCAGCTCCTCGCGCGCCACGCGCCCGAGAGTTGCGCTCTCGACCGACTCGAGCAGGCCCGTCACGCGCTCCGCGAGCTCCGCATCGTCACTGCGCGGCTCGAGCAGCGGTCCCACCTCGACTTCCAGACGCGCCACGTTCGCGCGAGCCACGGCCGTGAGGTTGCGCGCCGAGGGCGTCGTGAGCGGAGCAATCGGCGCCGTGCTCTCCGCGCAGGACGCTGACAACGCGAGCGCGAGCAGCGCGCGCTTCACGGGGCGAGCCTCGCGGAGTGCACGAGCGCGGCCTCGCGCTCGGGATCCGCTCGCGCGGCATCCGCGTAGAAGGGTGAGAGCTTGTAGAACAGCGCGACCTCGATCTCGCCCCGCGCGGCGGGATCCGCGATGCGCAGCGCGATGGTCCTGCCCGCGGGCAGCTCGGTGTCGATCTCGCCGACCTCGAAGCGATAGGGGTTGCGGAAGCGGTGGAGCTTGCGCCACTCGCCCTTGGTGCCGTCGCTCGCGATGTCGCGCCAGAAGACGTCCGAGGCGCGGCTGCGGTCGTCGGTGGGGTAGTTGTGGCCCGCGCCGACGTTCTCGACTTCGACCACGGGCACGCCGCCGTCGCGCGCGACGCGCAGCGCAACGGCCGAGCGCACGAGCTCGAGGTCGTGACCGCCGTGCATCGCGTGCACGCGGCCCTTGGACGGGTCGGCGGGATCGCGCAGCGGCATGTGGCAGCTCACGCAGTCTCGAAAGCCGGGGCCGGGCTGCGCGTAGCGGCTCGCCTTCCACTGGTCGACGGTCCCGTGCTGATTGTGGCAGACGCCGCAGGCCTCGGGGCGCGTGAGCTCGCGCTGTGCGCTCGGGCGGCAGGACACGGTGTGATTGTCGAGCGTGCCCGCCATGCGCCCGTCCTTCATCAGGTGGCACGCGATGCAGTCGACGCCTTCCGCGCGGCGCGTCGAGCGCGCCAGCGGCCGGTTGCCGATGCCTGTCTCGAAGACCGGCTGCGGCGCGTGGCAATCGATGCAGTCGAGGTTGGAGAAGTTGTCGCTCAACAGGCGCACTTCCTCGTCGGTCCACGCCTGCGCATGCCACGAGCTCGACCACTCGTCGTGGACCTGACGGTGGCACTCGGCGCACTGGCTCGAGCTCTCCCACGCGACCGGCGCGTGGGCCTGCGCGGGTTCGTGGAAGACCGCCACGAGCGCCCAAGCGCCCAGCGCGGCGACAGCGATGCCGGCGAGCGATCTCACGTTCATCGCTCATCCTCGATGCGTCCCGCGCGCAGGCGCAGGGTGCGCGTCGCAATCGCGCGCGCCTCCTCCGGCGCGTGCGTGACGTGCACCACGGTGAGGCCGAGGCGTTGCTGCAGCTCGCCGAGTTTCGCGAGCAAGGCCGCGCGCAACTCGAAGTCGAGCGGTCCGAGCGGTTCGTCGAGCAGGAGCAGCTTGGGCTCGACGGCGAGCGCGCGCGCCAGCGCGACACGCTGCGCTTCGCCACCGGAGAGCGTGGCCGGCATGCGCTGCTCGAAGCCGCGCAGCTCGACCCACTCGAGCAACTCGCTCGCGCGCCGAGCGCGTTCGCGAGCCGCAACGGCGGCGTGTTCGAGGACGAACTCGATCTGTCGCGCGGCGCTCATGTGCGGCCACAGCGCGCCGTTTTGGAACAGGAAGCCGATGCGGCGGCGCTCGGCCGGAACGAGCATGCGGGCTCCATCGCTGGCCTGCGTTCCGAACAGGGAAACGGCGCCCGTGTCGGGACTCGCGAGGCCCGCGATCGTGCGCAGCAGCGTGGTCTTGCCCGAGCCCGAGGGCCCGACCACGAGCAAGTGCTCGCGCTCGGCGACTTCGAGCGTCAGCGCGTCGAGCAAGGTGCGCGCGCCGATGCGCACGCTGACGGCGTCGAGTGAGACGGCGCTCACGGCAAGAGCTCCAGCCGCTTGCGGGCGAACAGTGACCACAGCAGTCCGGGCAGCACGATCAAGAACACCAACAGCAGCGCGAGCGCGGCCACGAAGCCGTCGCGACCGAAGTGGATCTGGTTGAAGATGCGGAACATCGCCGTGTGGTTGGCCGCGGGCACGAACAACGTCGCGTCGAGCTCGCGCAGGGAGAGTACGAAGACCAGCACGAAGCCGCCCGCGAGCGAGGAACGCAGGGCGGGCGCGACGATGCACGCGAGGCGCCTTGGCGGACCGACACCGGCCATGCGGGCGGCGTCTTCGAGGCTCGGATCGAGCGCGGCGACCGCTCCGCTCGAGATCAGCGCGGCGAAGACCACGAAGCGGCCCGTGAGCAGCACGGCGACGAGTGCGTTGCTGTCGTAGAGCGCGGCCGTGGCGTCGCGATTCCACAGCACGACGATGCCGATGCCGAACAGCACGGCGGGCACGGCGAGCGGCAGGACGAGCCACGGTTCGAGCGCACGGGCGCGCCTCGAGCGCTCGAGCGCGTGTCCGAGCACGAGCCCGAGCACGACGCAGGCGGACGCGGTGGCGAGCGCGCTCACCACGCTGTTGCGCACGTCGCCGCGGCTGCGCTCGAGCGCCATCGAGAAGGCGGTCGCGAGCTCGCCAAAGGACCAGCCCTTGTGGCCGCCGCCCGCTTCCCACAGCAGGCGCCCGAGGGGAATGAAGGCGCCCACGGCGAGCAGGCCAGCGCAGAACACGAACGCGGGCCAGCGCCACGGGCCGAGCGCGATGGGCGCGCTCGAGCGGAAGTCCGGGACGACCGAGGCGAGCGCGCCGCGGCGCCGCAGCGCGAGGGCGGGCACCAGAGTCAGCAGCGTGAGCGCGAAGAGCGGCAGCGCCATCGCGACCGCGCGCCCCGCTCGCGCATCGATGCGCCACGTGGCGTAGATCGAGTCGGCGTAGACGCTGAACTTCGGGAGCCCCAGCCACGACACGTAGTCGGGCACGGAGAAGTCGTTGATCGTGAAGACGAACGCGAGGCAGGCGCCGCACAGCGCGGGCGGGAGCGCGAGCGGCAGCGTGGCGCGCAGCACTGCACGCGTGCCGCCGACGAGGCGCGCCGCGTCCTCGAGCCGAGCGTCGATGCGCTCGAAGGCGCGCGCGGCGAACACGGCGACCAGTGGGAACGTGCTCAGCGCGGAGACGAAGTACGCCGCCGGTGCGCCTCGCATCTGGGCCACGGCCGTCCACACCATGGCGAGCATCATCGGCGGCAGGAACAGCGGCACGACGCCCAAGGGGCGCAGCACGCTCGCCAGCGGCATGTCCGTGCGCGCGGTCAGAAAACCGAACGGCACGCCGAGGAGCAGCGCGAGCGCTGCGACGCCCAGTCCGTAGAGCGCCGTGCGTCCGAGCAGCGGCGCGGCATCGGAGGTGAACAGGGCGGAGAGGTCCTCCGGCGTCACGCGCGCGGCCATCAGCGCCAGTGGCGCGAGTCCCAGCAGCACAAACAGCGCCGCGGCGAGGAGCACCAGCGGACGACTCACTGGAGGAAGCGTCCCTTCAACTGCTCCATGCGCGCGGAGATCTGCTCGCCGACGAGATTCCAGTCGACTTGGATCAACGTGAGGCGCTCGATGTCGAGCACGTGCGCGGGCTTGTGCACGCCCGCGCGCAGCGGAATCTGGGCTCCGTCCGCGGCCGCGAGCTTGGCCTCGACCTCGCGCGAGAGCACGAAGTCGATGAAGCGTCGGCCTGCAGCGGGGCGCGGCGCGTCCTTCAAGAGGCAGATCGTGTTGGGGATCAGGAACGTGCCCTGCGCGTCGGGGTGCGCCGCGTCGCGTTGGTCGGGAACCACTTGGGCGACGGGAAAACCGGCCTGCTTGGCGACCCAGTAGTCGTCGGTGTCGGTCAGGCCGAAGGCCATCGAACCCTCGCGCACCATGCGCATCACCTGCCCGTTCGACTGCACGAAATTGACGCCTCCGGCCGCGAGCTCGTCGAGCCAACGTTCGGTGGCCTGCGCGCCCCTGCTCGCGTACAGCGCCGTCGCGTGCGTGAGCGTGGTTCCCGTCAGCGGCCGCGCCATGCACGTCTTGCCCTTCCACTTGGGATCGACGAGATCGGCGAGGCCGTGCAGCGTGCTCGGGTCGACCTGCTCGGTGTTCACGATCAGCACGCGCGCGCGCGCCGCGAAGCCAGTCCAGAGGTTCGAGGCGTCGCGAAAGGCAGCGGGAATGTCGCTCGCGCTCGGGCTGGCGTAGGGTGCGAGCAGGCCGTCCTTCGCGAGGGCGACGGTGTGCGCGATCTCGTTGTTCCAAAACACGTCGCAGCGCGGTCGGTTGCGCTCCTCGCGCAGGCGCGCCACGAGGCCGACGGTCTTGGCCGCCTCGACATCGAACTCCGCGCGCACGACCAGGCCGGTGCGCTGCTCGAACTCGCGCACGAGGTCCTCGGCGAAGATCTGATCGAGGGCGCAGTAGACGACGAGGTCGGGTTCCTTGGCGCAGCCGGGGGCGAAGGCGAGCGCCGCGGCGAACAGGGCGGCGGTGCGAGCTCGGGCCAGCGCGAGGAAGCGGAAGGGAGTGCGCATGGGGTCGATCCTCTAGTCGAGCGGCGGCGCTCGGCCACAGCTTCGCTCGCGGAGGCTACTCGCGGGCGCGCGAACGCTCCACTACGGGCCTCGGAACGCCGCCGCGCCGCGCTATGCTCTGCGGCCTCGCAACGAGCCCCCTAGGACCGGCCTTCCAAGGGCCGGGGAAGTTCCGTGAAGCTAGCCGCACGCCAGTCCCGTTTGGGAACCGAGTCCGCCTTCGAGGTCCTCGCCCGCGCCAAGGCGCTGGCGGCCCAAGGCAAGAGCATCGTCAACCTCGGCATCGGCTCTCCCGACTTCCGCACGCCCGAGAACATCGTCGAGGCCGGTCGCAAGGCGCTCGCGGACGGGGCCCACTTCTACACGCCGGCCAAGGGCATTCCCGAGCTGCGCGAGGCGGTGGCCCTCGACTGCTGGACGCGGCGCGCAGCCAAGGTCGACCCGGCCAACGTGATGATCGTGCCGGGCGGCAAGCCGACGATGTACTTCGCGATCTCGATGTTCGGCGAGGAGGGCGCGGAGATCCTGTATCCCAACCCGGGCTTCCCGATCTACGAGTCGCTGATTCGGTACACGGGTGCGACGCCGGTGCCGATCGAGCTGCGCGAGGCGAGCGGCTTTTCGTTCAACCCCGACGAGGTGCTCTCGAAGATCACGCCGCGCACGCGGCTCATCATCGTCAACACGCCCGCCAATCCGACCGGCGGCGTGATCCGCAAGCCCGAGATGGACCGGCTCGTCGCGGGGCTCGAGCGGCACCCGCACGTCGCGATCCTCTCCGACGAGATCTACTCGCGCATGCTGTACGACGGCGAGCAGCACGTCAGTCTGTATTCCTACGAGTCGATCCGCGAGCGCGTGATCATCCTCGACGGCTGGTCGAAGACCTTCTCGATGACGGGCTGGCGGCTGGGCTATGGCGTGTGGCCCAAGAGCCTGATCGACGTGGCGGAGCGCCTGCAGATCAACTCGAACTCGTGTCCGAGCGCGCCGGTGCAGTGGGCCGGGCTCGAGGCGCTGCGCGGGCCGCAGGTCGCCGTCGAGCGCATGATGAGCGCGTTCGACGAGCGTCGCAAGTTGATCGTCGAGGGGCTCAACGAGCTGCCCGGGTTCTCGTGCGTGATGCCCAAGGGCGCGTTCTACGCGTTTCCCAACATCACCAAGACGGGCTTCAAGTCGAAGGAGCTCGAGGTCAAGCTCCTGCACGAGGCCGGCGTGGCGATCCTCTCGGGCACGGCGTTCGGCGCGCTCGGCGAGGGCTTCCTGCGCTTCTCCTATGCGGCGAGCGGCGACGACATCAAGGAAGCGCTGCGGCGCGTGGCGAGCTGCCTCGCGACCGCGGGCGTGAAGTGACGTTCGAGCCGCGATGATGCGCGTCTCCGACTTCCGCAGCGACACGGTCACGCGGCCGTCGCGCGACATGCTCGAGGCGATGCTGCGCGCGGACGTCGGCGACGACGTGCTCGACGGCGATCCGACCGTGGCCGCGCTCGAGCGGCGCGTGGCGGAGTTGCTCGGCAAGGACGGCGCGTGGTTCGTGCCCTCGGGCACGATGGCGAACTCGGTCGCGGTCGGGTCGTGGACGCGCCATGGCGATGAGATCCTGCTCGAGCGCAGCGCGCACATGGTGCAGTGGGAGGCCGGCGCGGCGGGGGCGCTGCACGGCGTGCAATCGACCACCATCGTGGCCGAGGACGGGCGCTTGCCGCTCGACGAGCTGCGGCGCTCGATCCGCCTGCGCTCGCTGCACTGCCCGCGCACGACGCTCGTGTGCGTCGAGCAGTCCTTCATGGGCTCCGGTGCGGGCCCGGGTGGGCGCGTGGTGCCGCTCGAGCATCTGCGCGCGGTCCATGCGCTCGCGCGCGAGCAGGGCATTGCGGTGCACATGGACGGCGCGCGGCTCATGAACGCGGTCGTGGCATCCGGGGTCGCGGCGCGCGAGTACGCGGCCTGCGCGGACTCGGTGTCGCTGTGCCTTTCCAAGGGGCTCGGCTGTCCAGTGGGTTCGCTGATCGCCGGTCCGCGCGAGTTCCTCGAGCGCGCGCGGCTCGTGCGCAAGCGCCTCGGAGGCTGGATGCGCCAGTCCGGCGTGCTTGCCGCCGCGGGGCTGTACGCGCTCGAGCACAACGTCGCGCGGCTCGCCGAGGACCATGAGCTCGCGCGCGAGCTCGCCAGCGTGCTCGACGGCTTCGACGGGCTCGAGTGCTCTCCGAACACGGTCGAGAGCAACATCGTCATGGCGCGCGTCACGCATCCGCGTCACACGCCGGAGTCGCTCATGGCGGCGCTGCGCGAGCGAGCTGTGCTCGTGTTGCCGCAAAACGCGACCACGCTGCGCTTCGTCACGCACCTCGACGTCTCGACCGAAGACGTCGCGCGCGTGGTCGTCGCGCTCGAGGAGCTCCTCGGCTGACGCCGCGTTCGCCACGGATTGCGGCTGCGCGCGGCCTCACGACCCTCCACGTCACGACCTCTTCACGCCACAACCCCTTCACGCAATTACCATGGGCATCTTCAAGGCCTACGACATCCGCGGCAAGTTTCCCAAGGAGCTCGACGCGCCGCTCGGACGCAAGATCGGCAACGCCTTCGCGCACATGCTGAAGGCGCAGCGCTTGGCGGTCGGGCGCGACATGCGCACCCACTCGCCACAGCTGCAGGCCGCGGTGATCGAGGGCATCCGCGACGCGGGTTGCGACGTGGTCGACATGGGCCTGTGCTCGACGCCGATGGCGTACTTCGGCATCGGCTCGCAGGACGTCGACGGCGGCCTCAACGTGACCGCGAGCCACAATCCGGGCGAGTACAACGGCATGAAGCTGTGCTCGCGCGGCGCGCGACCGATCTCCGCCGCGAACGGGATCTTGGACATCGAGCGCATGGTCGGCGCGGCGCAGCCTCCGGTCGCGGCGCGGCGCGGCACGCTGACGAAGGTCGAGCTCCTCGAGCAGTACGCGGCGCACGTCGTGCGCTTCGCGAAGATCGAGCGTCCGCTCACGGTCGCGGTCGACGTCGCGAACGGCATGGCGGCCCACACGCTGCCGCCGATCCTCGCGCGCCTCTCGAACGTCACGGCGCACACGCTCTTCATGCAGCTCGACGGCACGTTCCCCAACCACGAGGCGAATCCGCTCAAGGAAGAGAACCTGCGCGACGTCAAGGCGCTGCTCGCCCAGCACAAGGCCGACGCCGGCATCGCCTTCGACGGCGACGCGGATCGCTGCTGCTTCGTCGACGACGCCGGTGAGACGCTCTCGGCGGATCTGATGACGGCGCTGCTCGCGCGCGAGATGCTGCGCGAGAAGCCGGGCCGGCCGGTGGTCTATGACCTGCGCTCGTCGTGGGTCGTGAAGGAGGAGATCGAGCACTCCGGTGGCAGCGCGGTGCGCGACCGCGTCGGGCACTCGTTCATCAAGGCGACCATGCGCCAAAACGGCGCCATCTTCGGGGGCGAGCTCTCGGGGCACTTCTACTTCGCCGACAACTACGTGTGCGACTCCGGCGAGATCGCGTTCGTGAGCGCGCTGTCGATGCTCTCGCGCGGATCGGACTCGCTCTCCAAGCGCTCGCGGGGCTTGCGTCGCTACCACGCGAGTGGCGAGATCAACTTCCACGTCGAGGACAAGGAAGGCGCGATCGCGCGTCTGCGCGAAACGTACAAGGCCGGACGGCAGGACATGCTCGACGGCATCACGGTCGAGTTTGGCGACCTGCGCTCGCCCGACTGGTGGTGGTTCAACGTGCGGGCCTCGAACACCGAGCCCCTCCTGCGCCTGAACCTCGAGGCGCGCACGGCGCAGATCCGCGACCGGCGCAAGGCGGAGCTCGTCGGCTTGCTCGGCACGCCGGTCGATCACTAGGCCGTCCCTGCGTTGGGAAGCAACGGTAGGGGAAGAAACTTCCCGTGCTCGGTGCGGCGAGGGACAGCGGTGTGACGGTCCGGTGAGAGGATCTGGAACGCGGTTCTGGGCCCGCTAGGATCGCGCTCCGGTTGCAGGAAGGTCGGCCCCATTCCAGAGGGGGGCGGCCCCCGTCAGCCGATGAAGGGCCGCGCCCGCATGTTCACGATCCTAGCCCTGCTCGCCTCGCTGGCTGGACTCCCCGCGCAGGACGCGCGGGTCGAGGCGCTCGCGCCTGCGCGCGTGGATGCTGTCGCGCCTGCGCGCGTGGAGCTGCTGAAGGCTTCGGCGTGGCCGGACCTGTGCGCGCGCGACGCGCGCGGCTCGTGGGGCATGCGGACGGCGAGCAGCGCCATGGCCGCGCTCGACGATCGCTCCGCGGCGCCGGCGCGGCGCGCGGCGGCGGTGCTCGCGCTCGGTGCGGCGCGGGAAGCTCAGGGTCGCACGCGCGTGATCGAGCTCACCGCGGAGAAGGACCTGCAGCTCAAGTGCGCAGCCATCTGGGCGTTGGGCCTGTACGCGGACGTGCGCGACCTGCCGGCGTTGCTCGACTTCGCGAGTCGCAAGGTGCCGCAGGTCGCGGAGGCGGGAGCGTTCGCGCTGGGACTCAACGGCACGACGGCCGCGCTGTCCGCGCTCGAGCGACTCGCGCACGGCGATGAGGGTCCCGCCGCCATCGGCGCGCGCGCGGCGCTGGCGTTGCGCGCGGCGCCGCCGCAGGAGAGCGAGCTCGCGCGCGCGTACCTCGAGGTGCGCTTCGAAGCCGCGCGAGCGCACGGACTCGTCGACGGGCAGGCTTGGGAGAGCCTCCTGCTCGAGGATCTCTCGCGCAACCAGCGGTTCTTGAACCGCGTGGTCTACCGCTCCGCCTCGCTGCTCGAGCGGCGCGGCGTCGCGGACCATTTCCTCGAGATCGCGCTCGCGCTGGCGCCACCCGAACGTCTGCGCGGCGTCGTGCGCGCGATTCCCTCACAGCTCGCGCAACTCGTCGAGGCGGGCCTGTTCCAGCCCTCGAGCGACGAGGAGTGGCGCATTCTGGTCGACGAAATCGCTCGCGAGCGGCTCGAGTCGCGCACGGAGCCGCTGCTGCGCCGGGCGTGGAGCGTCCTGTCGGTGCGTCCGCAGGCGGCGGCGCTGCTCGCGCGCGCTGGAGCGGATCACTCGCTCAAGCTGCTCGAGCTGCACCTGCGTTCGGCCGATGCGAGCGAGCGCGCACTGGCGGCGGAGGCGCTCGGCGGTGCTCGCGATCCTTCGTACGTGTCCGACCTTGCGGCGCTCGAGCTCGACCTCGATCCACTGGTGCGTTCAACGGCGCTGGTCGCGCGCGTGCGGCTGGGGGACGCGAGCGCGCTGGTGACGCTGCGCGAGCGCGCGGGGCTCGTCGGCGAGCGCACGATGGAACTGCACGCGGATGCTGGCGCGGTGTTGGAGGCGCTGTCGCGCTGCGGCGGAGAGTCCGGCGTCCGCGGCGTCGCCGTGGAACTCCTGCCGCGCGTCCCCGCCGGTGCCAAGGTACGGCTGGCGAGCGAGCTCCTGCTCGGCGGCTACGAGCCCTCGCGCGACATCGTGCGCGAGTACTTGCTCTCGCAGCGTCCTGCGGGCGAACTCGGGCGCTTGGCGGTCGAGGCGCTCGGGAGGCAGCCGGGAGCCGCGGACCTCGCGCTCATGCGCACGCTGTTCCCGCTCGGCGACGAGCTCGACATCGACGTGGAACTCGCCTGCGCGCTCGTGCGCACGGGCGACGCCGAGGTCGTGCCCCTGTTGCGCTCGACCTTGTGGAGCGAGCCGTGGAATCGCAGCGTGCTCGCGGCCGCGCTGTGGATCGAAGCAGCCGGAATGGACCCGCTGCGCCTGGAACTGCAGCGTCCGCCGCCGACCACCAGCGCGCGCGACCTGCGTCGTGTCGGCTTCGCCTTGGGTGAGTGGGGCGGTCTCGCGGAAGTCGAGTGGCTCGGCAGTCGCATCGGTCCCGCGGAGCCCGGCTTGCAGGGCGCCGTGCTCGGCGCACTCGGGGCACGAACGCACTAGGGACGCGCTCGCGGCGTAACTCACTCGGAAACCCAGCATGTTGAACAAGGTGGCGATGATCGGCGTGCCCATGGACCTCGGCGGGGGACGCCGTGGCGTGGACATGGGGCCGAGCGCGATCCGCATCGCGGGGCTCGAGGACGGCATTCGCCGGCTCGGACTGCTGTACGAAGATCGCGGCAACCTCGCGGTGCCCGCGCCCGAGTCGCGCGAGCCGCGCGATCCGCGCGCGCGCTTTCTGGGCGAGATCTCGCGCGCCTGCCAGCGCTTGCGAGTGAAGGTCGAGAAGGTGCTCGAAGACGGTGCGTTCCCGCTCGTCATCGGTGGTGACCACTCGATTGCGGTGGGAACCGTGGCTGCGATCAGCTCCTACCATCACCGCCGCAACCAGCGCGTCGGGCTGATCTGGTTCGACGCTCACGGCGACATGAACACGCCCGAAACCTCGCCTTCCGGCAACATCCACGGCATGCCGTGCGCCGCGATCCTCGGGCGCGGCGCACCGGAGCTCGTCGGACTCGGCGATGTCGTTCCGATGGTCGAGCCGCGCAATGCAGTGATCGTGGGCGTGCGTGACCTCGACCAGTTCGAGCGCGAGGAGATCAAATCGACCGGCGTGAAGGTCTTCACGATGCGCGACATCGACATGTGGGGCATGAACGAGATCATGCGCCGCGCGCTCGCGATCGCGATGGACGGCACCTGTGGCTTTCACCTGTCCTTCGACATGGACGGCACGGATCCCAACGTCGCGCCGGGCGTCGGCACGCCGGTCGCAGGCGGAACCAACCTGCGCGAGTCGCACTTGGTGATGGAGCACGCGTTCGAGTCGGGCAAACTGCTCGGCCTCGAAATCACCGAGATCAACCCGATTCTCGACGAGCGCAACAAGACGGCCGAGTTCGCCGTGCAATTGGCCCTCTCCGCGATGGGGAAGCGCATCATCTAGCCATGGAGTTCGTGCGCCTCTACCACTCGCTGCGTCGCCACGCTCCGCTGGTGAAGAACTTCGTCGAGAAGGACCTGAAGGGTCGCTACATCGGATCGACGGCCGGGTTCTTCTGGTCGCTCGTCAATCCGCTGCTCAGCCTCGCGACGTACACGTTCGTGTTCAGCTTCGTGCTGAAGAGCCGCTGGAGCGATTTTCAGCCTGATTCAGAGGTCGTCTTGATGATGTACCTCGGCATCGTCACGTGGGGCTGCCACGCGGAGATCGTCTCGCGCTGCACGGGAACGCTCGTCGAGAACGGCAACCTGATCAAGAAGATCGTGTTCCCCAGCGAGATCCTGCCCGCCTACGTCTCCGTGTCGGCGTTGTTCAACCTGCTGATCGGCCTGGGGTTCGTGCTGCTCGGCACGCTGGTGTTCGGCTATGCCTTTCCCGCCGCGGACCCGACGCCTCCGGGCTGGATCCCCGAGCCGTCGGAGCCCGCGTTCGAGCCGCTGCGAGTGGGGCTTTCGTACCTGACCCTGCCGCTCCTGCTCGCGCTGCACGTCGGCTTCTCCGCCGGACTGGGATATCTGCTCGCGACGCTCAACCTGCTCGTCCGCGACGTCGGCCATTTCACGTCGGCCTTCATCACGATCTGGATGTTCGGCACGCCGATCTTCTATCCGCAGTCGCTCGTGCGCGAGCGCGGTTACGGCTGGGTCGTGGACCTCAATCCGATGGCTTGGCTGGTGGATGCATACCGCGGCGCGCTGCTGTTCGGCCATTTTCCCTCGCCACTCGTGCTCGCCAAGCTCGCGCTCGTGGCGTTCGTCTCCCTGTGGCTGGGGACGCGCTTGTTCTTCAAGGCCCGCCACCGCTTCGCGGACTTCCTCTAGGCGCACCATGAGCACCCAGAACGCAGGGCTGGCAGGCGGGCGCGAGCGCTCGAGCGCGATCTACGCCGAGAACCTCTCGAAGTGCTATCGCATCTACCGCAAGCCCATCCACCGCCTGTGGGATGTCCTGTTCCAATCGCGCAGCTATGAGGAATTCTGGGCGGTGCGGAACGTGTACCTCGACATTCCGCACGGCAGCACGGTCGGGATCATCGGCGAGAACGGCGCGGGCAAGAGCTCGCTGCTCAAATTGCTCACCGGCATCACCTCGCCGTCGACGGGCCGCGTCGAAGTGCAGGGCCGCATCGCCTCGCTGCTCGAGCTCGGCGCGGGATTCCACCCCGAGTTCACGGGCCGCGAGAACATCCGGCTCAACTGCGCGATCCTCGGCATGACGCCCGAGGAAACGGCGGAGCGGTTCCAGCGCATCGTCGACTTCAGCGAGCTCGGAGACTTCATCGACCGTCCGGTCAAGACCTACAGCTCGGGCATGTACGTGCGGCTCGGCTTCTCGGTGGCCGCGACCGTCGATCCCGACATTCTGGTCATCGACGAGGCGCTCTCGGTGGGGGACGAGCACTTCCGCGGCAAGTGCACGAACCGCCTCAACGAAATCCGGGAGCAGGGCAAGACCGTCGTGTTCGTCAGCCACGACATCGGTGCGGTCAAATCCATGTGCAAGTGGGTCGTGCTGATGGATCAGGGCAAGGTCCTCGAGCAGGGGACCGCCGAACAGGTCACCGACACCTACCTGAAGCGGGCGAAGGCGCGCGGCAACGAACGGCTGTCGATGGTGCACCGCGGCAAGAGCGAGTATCCGCGTTGGGGTACGGGCGAAGTCGAAGTCACGCATTTCGAGATGCTCGACGAGCAGCGTGCCCCGACGCACGTGATCCAGACGGGTCGGCCGTACTCGATCCGCATGCAGTGGAAGGCGCACCGCGAGTGCGCCAATCCCGTGTTCGGCGTGGGTCTGTACCGCACCGATGGCACGTACTTGAACGGCTCGAACCACCAATGGCGTGAACAGCCGATCGAGCTGCAGCGCGTCGTTCCGGGCGACGCGGGCGAGGTCGAGATCTTCGTCGAGCGCATGCCGCTGCAACATGGTCCGTACTACCTGACGCTGTTCCTGTACGACCATTCGAAGCCCGCGCCGACGGCGATCGATCATCGCGAGCACGTGCTCACCTTCGAGGTGCTCGACGTCGACCGAGCGCAGCACGGCCTGATTCAGGTGCCGTCGCGCTGGAAGCTGACGCGGCGCGGACCCTCGGGCACCAGCGAGCTGGAGTCGGCGAGGTGAGCGCCGACGTCCTCGCGCTGCCGTTCGACCAGTACCAGCGCTACCGGCTGGTGTCGGACCTGTTGCGCCAACTGCGCGGCGAGGGTCCCGCGCTGCGCGTGCTCGATGTCGGTGGACGCACGGCCGTGCTGCGCGAGTTCCTCCCCGACGTGCGCATCGACCTCGTCGATGTCGAGCCGAGTGCGAGCAGCGGGCTGGTGCTCGGCGACGGAAGTCGCTTGCCCTTTCAGGACGGCGCGTTCGATGCCGTGTGTGCGTTCGACACGCTCGAGCACGTGCCGGTGCCGTTGCGTGAGGCGTTCGTCTCGGAAGCGCGGCGCGTGGCGCGCGGCTGGGTGATTCTGGCGGGACCCTACGCTCATCCGCGAGTGGAGCAGGCCGAGGAGCTGTTGCAGCAGTTCCTCGAGCGCAAGCTCGGCGAGCGACACCGCTATCTCGACGAACACCGCCACCACACTCTGCCCGTGCGCGCGGAAGTGGAGGCGGCGCTCGCTCGCGGCGGCGCGCGCGTGCAGTCGATTCCGCACGGCAACCTCGATCGCTGGCTCGTGTTGCAGTGCCTGTCGATGTACATGGACTACGATCCGGCGCTGCGCCCAATCGCGCGTGATTTTCAGCGTTTCTACAATGCCGAGCTGTACGCATCCGATCATGCGGAGCCGGTGTACCGCCACGTGATCGTCGCGGCTTTGGCGGGCACGAGCCTGCCGCGCGTGGAGGATCTGCTCGCCAAGCCCGTCGCTCCCGAGGGTGCCCTGCGCGCCACGTTCGACATGCTCGGGGAACTCGTGCACTTCGATCGCGAGCGCAACTGGTGGCACGCCGTGCGCGGCGAGGGCGAGCGCACGATCCAGAGCTACCGGCGCGAGCTGGAGCGCTGGCAGGGGCTGCACGCGAGCGTGGAGGAAACCCTCGCCAGAGTCCGTCAGGAGCTGACGGAAGCCCGCGCCTACAGCGAGCACCTGCGCGGCGCGTACCAGTCGAGCGAAGAAGGGCGCGTGCACCACGCGGCTCGCGGCGAGCAGTTGCAGGCCCAGATCGAGGCGCTCAAGGCGCGGATCCGTGAGCTCGAGCTCCGCGGCGCTCGCGAGTGACGTCAGGGTTTGCGCGCAAGTTCGACCACGGCCGCCTCGCCGTCGGCGAGCACCGCGCTCCAGCCGCTCGCGTCGGGCGGATGCAGCCAGCGCAGCTCGCAGTTCGCGAGGGGCTCGAAGCGCAACGGGGTCCCGCCGCTTGCGGGCGAGGACGGCAGAAAGGCCAGTCGAGCGCCGCGATTCGTGGCGCTCCACGTGACGAGCCACGGCGCGGCGTTCTCTTTTGCTGCTGGCATCAGCGGCGAGAGCTCCACCTTCCGTTCGACGAGCCACGCGCGTTGTTCCGTCGTGATCGGTTGCCCACCGAGGCGCAGCTCCAATCCGGCGGGAGGCTCGAACACGGGGCCATGCTCCAACAGTTCGCGCCGCGCGCTGCCTTCGAGCGCATGTCCAAGGCCGTCCGTCCAGCCGAACTCGCCGTCGATCACGAGCGTGCCGCCGGCGCGGCGATACGCGGCGAGGCGCGCGAGATCGTCCGAGGAAAGCACCAGCAGCTCGCTCAGCACCAGCAGCGGAAAGCGCGCCGCATCGCTCGGCGCGAGGCTCTCGATGGGGAGCGCTCCGGGCATCGCTCCCGCGCAGCGCGCGAAGTCGAACCAGCGCGCTCGCGCGCGCTCGACGCGGCCGTGCTGTTCCTGCCAGCTCGGGAAGCGTTGCGGCCAGGTGGCCCCGTCGAGGAGTGCATCGCGCAGCCATCCGGCCGCGACGGCGCGACCGGAATGGGCGATGGCGATGCCGCTCGGGCGCGGCCGATGGGGCGGCAGGGCGCGGACGTGAGCGAGGGTCGCGAGCAAGCGCGCGCTCTCCGCCGCCGCGTGCTCCAGATCCTCTTCGCTCCACACGAAGATTCCGTCCCCACCGTGCATCCAGTGCTCCCAAACCGACCACGCCGCCGCGCTCGGCCCCTCGTTGGAAAACACCGTCAGGTACACGCGCTGGCTCGGGCCACGCAGAGTGAAGGCGAGATCGCGGGCGTTGCCGACGCGGTAGCACTCCACAAAATCGAGCGCGGGGAGAATGCGTTCGACCGCGACGCCGCCGAACGCGCTCTGGCCCGACATGCCGAGCAGGCCGACCGGCTTTCCCTTGGCGCGCACGAGCTGGGCGAGTTGCCCGAGAGTGGAGAGCAGCTGGGTCTGGTGGAACTCGCGGCGCGCGAGCCACAGCGCGCTGGGCGCGAGCTCGCCATCGAACACCGCGCGCAGCGTCGCGTCGGTGCCGATGTCGCGCAGCGACGGAAGCTCGGGCCGAGTCTCGTTCGCGTGCGCAACCGACCACTCGAGCTCGCAAGTCTCGCACGTGCAGACCTCCTCGGGCACTCCGCCCGGCGTCAGTCCCACTTCGTCGCCCAGCGAGATGCCCAGTCCCGCGTCACCGCCTCGGCTAGCGAGACTCTCGGCGAGCTTGGCGCGCAGCCGCTCGAGCGTTCCCGCGGCGGCGAGGCACGGTTCGCGGCGGCACAGGGCAGGGTCGCGCGTCTGGAGCCAGCGCCGACGGCGCTCCTGCCAGAGCGTCTGCTCGCGCTCGAGGTGCAAGTCGTCGCGACCTGGGGCGTTGAAGACGAGGAACTCGATGTCCGAGGCGACCAGCGCTTCGACCGAGTCGGTCCGCGACACGCACACGGCGCCGAAGGCACGCTGCAACTCGCTCGGCTCCTGCCGCGAGCGCCACAGGATCGCGGGGAATTCTTGCGCGAGGACAGCGAGGCACAGTGCGAGGTACATGGTCGAGGTGCCCCGAGGGAGCGAGGACGCTAGCCTAGTACGCTCGCATGAGCGCGTCTGCCTTCGATCCCGTTCGACTCGCCGAGCGCGTCGCCTCGTGGCTCGTTCCCGCCGGAGACGCCAGCGACGTCGTGATTTCCTCGCGCGTGCGCCTCGCGCGCAACTTGGACGGCTATCCGTTCGTCCCCAAGCTGTCCGACGAGCGCGCCCGCGAGCTCGCCAACAAGCTGCGCCCCGCGCTCGAGAGCTTTGGCTGCGCCGGACGCATGCAGTGGATCGACATCGCCGAGTCGTCGGACGTACTGCGCCTGCTCTTGCGCGAGCGCCACCTCGTGAGCCGCGACTTGGCGCCGAGCGCCGAGGAGCGCGCCGCTCGCATCGGCCGCGCAGTTGCCTTCAGCGACGACGAGCGCCTGTCGGTGATGGTCAACGAGGAAGATCATCTGCGTCTGCAGTCGATGGAGGCGGGCTTCGATCTGGAGGCGGCCTTTGCCCGCGCGCTCGCCCTCGACCGCGAGATCGAGACGCGCTTGAAGTACGCGACGAGCACGCAGCACGGCTATCTGACTGCCTGTCCGACCAACGTCGGAACGGGACTGCGCGCCTCGGTGATGTTGCACCTGCCCGCGCTCGCGCTGGTCCAAAGCGAGTTGGAAAAGGTCTTCACGGCCGCCGCGCGCACGGGCTTGGCGGTGCGCGGCCTGTACGGCGAGGGCTCGCGTGCGTTCGGCGACTTCTACCAGCTCTCCAATCAAGTCACGCTCGGGCGCAGCGAGGAGTCGCTGCTCGCCGAGCTGCGCGAACTCGTGCCGGCGGTCGTGGCGTTCGAGCGCTCGATGCGCGCGGAACTCGTCAAGTCGCGGCGCCCAGAGCTTTCCGACCGCGCGGCGCGGGCACTGGGGCTGGTGCGTTCGTCGCGCGCGATGAGCACGGAGACGGCACTGTCGCACCTCTCGATCCTGCGGCTGGGGCAGTTGCTCGGGCTGTGTTCGGAGCTCGATCTGCGCACGCTCGCCCGCCTGCGCGTGCAGATTCAGAAGGCGCACCTGCAAGTGCAGTCGCAGCGCGCCGTCGCCAAGGAGTTCGTCGAGCCGACGGAGCGCGACCGCCTGCGCGCCGAGGCCCTGCGCCGCGCCTTCGCCTGAGCGCGGAATTTCTTTCCGCGCCGCTCGAGGGCTCTGGCCGCGTGCTTGGGGTCGGCCGCGGCGTGGATTCGATAGACGCTCCATGTGGCTGGTCGCGGTTTCGCTGTGCGCCCTCGTGGGCGATCCTCCCCGACTGCGCCTCGACGTGCTCGCGGGTCGCGTGCGCGCGGCCCATGCGGACGGCGTGGAGACCCTCTCGGGCGGTGCGAGCGACTGGACTCACGGTACGTCGGGCTATCTCGAGTCCTCGACGCTCTCTCGGCTGCGGATGCGGTGGCTAGGGAGCGCGAGCCTCGACGCCGAAGGCGCGCTCTCGCTCGGCTGGCAGCCCTCGCGCGCGCGGGGGCAGGGTCTTTGGTTCGACTTCGGCCGCTTGGAACGGGCGACCGTCGAAGTGCGCGAGGGTCCGTTGCGATTCGAGCTCGCGAGCGGCTGGCGCGGGTTGTGCCCGCGCGGGGCGCTGACGCTGCGCGAGGGCAGCGGCGATGTGATCGAGCTGGAGTTGCTCTCCGGCGCGCCGCTCTTGCTCTCGCCGCCCGCCAGCGCGGGGGCCGTGCGCCCTCCGTGGACCGTGCTGCCCGGCGCCCGCGTGCGGCTCCTCGGTTCGGACCCACGTCCGCGCGTCGTGGCGGGCAAGCTGCGAGCGCCCGAGGGTGTCGCCCTGACTCAGGGATTGCAGGCGAGCGTGCGCGAGCGTCCGTGGCGCGGCTTCCACTGGCCGTGGTCCGCTCCCTCCGCGAACGCCGCGCGCGGTTGGGGTCCGGGCTGGTGAGGCGCGTGCGGCGCGGCGACTGGTGAACGAGCGCAGCGCCCCGCTCTCAGGGAACCTGAGAGAGAGGCGCTGCTGGGGAGGCTGCTCTGCCCGCTGGGATCAGGCGGCCTTGCTCGATCCGACCTCGGAGGTGAGGAAGAACTCGAGCGCCTCGCGTAGGTCGGTGGCGCGGATGTCGGGCTCGACCACGTACTCGCCGTCGCGGCATCCGCGTCCCGTGGCGACGCCCACGGTGCGCAGTCCCGCCCGGCCGCCTGCCGCGATCTCGAGCGTGCTGTCGCCGACGAGGAAGCTGCGCTCGACGGCCACGCCGTCGTTCTGGCGGGCGTGGAAGAAGATGCCGGTGTCCGGCAGCCGGAAGACCGAGGTGCGCTTGTGGGCGCCGACACCTTCGGTGGGATGTTCGAGACAGGCGTAGTTGCGCACGATGCGCACGCCCTGACCTTGCAGGTGCTCGAGCATCGAACGCTCGAAGCTGGCCCACTCCTCGTCGCGCACGCGACCGTTCGCCACGAGGTCTTCGTTGCCGATGAGGTAGAGGTTCCAGCCCGCGCCCGAGAGGCGGAACAGCAGGTCCGTGACGCCCGGCGCGATGCGGCACTCGAGGAAGGGGGCGAAGCCGCCCGGCGGCAGGTCGATCAACGTTCCCCAGCGGTCGATGAACAGCGCGCGGCGTGCGGGCTCGGTGCCGGGGATGGGGGAGAGCTTGCGTCGAGTGGGTCGGGGGCTCATGGAGTCGCGGCGGTGCGTGAGGGGCGTGGGGCCGAGTTCACGCAATTCTCGGACGTCGGCCGCCAGACCTGAGCGCGGCGCGGAAAAAGCGCGCGCGAACGTGGACGAGGCGCGCGGAACTCGAAGCTCCTTCCGGAGCGAGCGCAGGGCGGCGGAAAGCTCGTCGGGGTGCGGCTGCTCTGGAAGAAACTGCCGCGCGCGAGTCCCCCGCGGCGGGAGCCTCGCGCGCGGCGCGTGGGACAACGAGCGGACGCGGTCTCTCTCAGACGTTGCGCAGCTCGTCCTTCAGGTACTTCATGTCGGCCGAGTACTGCACGACCGCCGCCAGCGTGCGCTCTTCGATCTTGGTGAAGTTGGCGCCGATCTTGACGCCGCCCTCGCGCTCCTCGACCGAAGCCACGACCGCCGTCGCCTCGCAGAAGCCCGACTGGAACAGCGGCAGGCGGAACTTGACCTTGAGCTCGGTGCCGATCGAGAGCAGTTGGCCCATGGCGAACACCTCCAAGCCGGTGTCGCCGCCATTCCACGAGAAGTGCAGGCCGGACTCCTCGAGCCGCGCCATGCGGCCGATGCCGCGCCAGTTCGAGCCGAAGCGGTGGCCGTGAACCGGGTTCACGAGGTCCTTGAAGCGCCGCGTCTGCGACAGGAAGTGCTCGATCCGGTTGGCGTCGGTGGGGCTGAAGATGACCGAGCTCTCGTCCTCGGGCAACTCGGCGTCGGGATTGGACCCGGACTTGGACGCGGGAGCCGCCGCGACGCCCGTCACGGCGGACTCGGCCGCCTCGTCGGTGTCACACACCGGCACGATGCGGTCGATGCCGACCTTCGTGATCATGTCGCGGGCGAACTCCGAGGGGCGCGCGATCACGAGCCGACCGCCCTGCGCCTTCAGCAGCTTGGAGACCTTGACGATCGTGCCCAGCGCGGTCGAGTTGATGAACTTGACGAGGCGCAGGTTGAGCACCACGCGCTGCACGCCCGCCTTCTGCAGGGCCGACACTTCGTTCTGAAAGGCGGTGCAGTAGAAGGTGTCGAACTCGCCGCGCAGGTGCAGGGTGGAGAAGTTCGATCCGTGGTCGACGTGGATGTGCATGGCGGGGGGAAGGGGGGGCCGTGTCAGGGGTTGCAAGCGGCGGAGGGAGGACGTTGGGTCGAGCCGCCGTGGGCGTCGATTGTCGCTCGCGCGGCGCAGCGGACAAGCATTATCCGCAGGTGTCGGGAGTCTGGGAAGCGGCCGCGCTAGATTGACGCCATGTTCTGGCGCAGCAAGAAAGACCGCGAGTCCACGCCCTCCAGTCCGCCGCCCGCGGCGTTCCCCGTGCCCGCCACGCCCGCCGTGGGCGGAAATCCGGCCCTGGGGTTGTCCACGGCCAAGTTCCTGACCGGGGACAAGGACACCGACCGGCGCACGGTCGAGGTGCTGCTCGAAATGTTCGCGCGCCTCTCGGAGGCGCGGGACTTCGACGAGACCTTGGTTCAGATCGTCGACAACTCCGTCGAGCTGTGCGGCGCCGAGCGCGGCTTCCTCGTGCTGCGCGAGCCCACGGGCGAGCTGCGCATCCGCGTCGCGCGCACGCGCGACAAGAAGCCGGTGCAGGACAAGGAACGCTTTTCGACCTCGGTGGTGCGCAACGTGATCGAGCGCAACGAACCCAAGCTCGCCACCGTGCAGAACGAGTCCGAGGCGCGCGATCTGGGGCAATCGGTGTTCGACCTGCGCCTGCGCGCGGTGATGTGCGTGCCGCTCTCGCGCACGCGCGACGACGACGGCGGCCTGAAGGGCGCGCTGTACGTCGATTCGAAGGCCGCCACGCGCGAGTTCTCTCAGCGCGACCTCGAGCTCTTCAACGCCCACAGCCAGCAGGCCGCGATCACGCTCGACAAGCACCGCAGCCACCAGGAATCGCTGGAGAAGGCGCGCCTCGAGCACTCGCTCGAGCTCGCCAAGGCCGTGCAGTCGGGCCTGATGCCGCGCACGCCCAAGGACATCCCGGGCCTCGACATCCACGGCTTCTTTCGCGCCGCGGAGAAGACCTCGGGCGACTTCTTCGACTTCGTGAAGCTCAAGGACGGGCGGCTCGCGGTCGTGGTCGGAGACGTGTCGGGGCACGGAGTCGGTCCCGCGCTCATCACGCAGAGCGCGCAGGGCGTGCTGCGCACCGGCTTGCGCATGTCCAACGATCCCGCCGCGGCCGTGACGCTGCTCAACGAGGACCTCTCGGATCGCATCGAGCCCGGCACGTTCCTGACCTTGCTCATGCTCGCCATTTCCGCCGACGGGCGCGTGGAGATGTGCAACGCGGGGCACCATGGTCCGCTGCTCGTGCGCGACGGTGCGGTGCTCACGTACGAGGCGCACGGGCTCGCGCTGGGCTTCTCCTCGGACGTCGAGTACGCCATCGACGAGCGCTTCGAGTTGCGCTCGGGCGACGTGCTGCTCGCGTTCACGGACGGACTGATCGAGGCGCATCCCGAGGAGGACCGCGACAAGTTGCTCGGCGAGGAGCGCGTGAAGCAGTTGCTGATCGAGCAGGCCGCGCGCGGCGCGGACGCCGAGACGATCACGCGCGTGCTGGCGGAAGCCGCGGTGCAGTTTTCCGGCGGCAAGCCCGAGGACGACGTCACGTTGGTCGTGGTTCGGCGCACATGAGCACACCCGACTCGCGCGGTGAGAGTCTGTGGATCGGCGGAGCGCGGAGCTACCCACCCCTCCCGCAGTCGCTTGCGGTCAACATCCGCATCCGCGAGGGCGTGATCGAGGCCGTCGGACCCGACGTCGAGGCGCAGGGGCTGCCGCGGCTCGACGCGGGCGGATTGACGGCGATCGCCGGACTCGTCGACGTGCACGTGCACTTTCGCGACCCGGGTCTGGAGCACATCGAAGGCTGGGACATGGGCTCGCAGGGCGCCCTGCACGGAGGCGTGACCAGCGTCGTCGAGGTGCAGAACAACCCGCCGCTCTCGACCACGCGGCGCGCGCTCGAGGAGCGCCTCGAGCACGTCTCCAAGCGCGCGCGCGTCGACTATGGCTGCCTCGCCAACCTCGTCGAGGCCTCGCTGCCCGAGCTCGTCGCCATGGCGCCGCTCACGCCGGCCTACAAGTGTTTCCTCGGCGGTTCGACCGGTTTGGGCGGCGTGCTCGACGATGATCTGCTCGCGCGGCTCTTCGAAGGTGCCGCCGAGGCCGGACGCATGGTGGTCGCACACTGCGAGGACGAAGCGATCCTCCAGCGCGACAAGCGTCGGCTCGTCGACGACAACCCCGACGCGACCGTGGCGCTGCACCATCTCGCGCGCTCCACGGAGGCGGAAGTCGAGTCCGTGCGCAAGGCGATCGAGCTGGCCGAGCGCTACGGCACGTGGCTGCACGTCTACCACGTGTCGTCGGCCGAAGCAGCCGCGCAGATCCGCCGCGCGCGCGCGCGCGGCCTGAACGTGCGCTCGAGCACCGGGCCGCACTTCCTGCTGCTCTCCTGCGAGTGGGCCGACACGCTCGGCAACCTCCTGAAGGTCAATCCCTCGATCAAGACGCGGGCGGATTCGCTCGGTCTGTGCGCCGCGCTCGCGGCGCTGGACGTGGACGCGATCGGCACGGATCACGCACCGCACCCGCTCGAATACAAGCAGCGCGCCTACGCCAAGGCGCCCTCGGGCATGCCGTCGGTCGACCTCCTGTGGCCGCTCACCTTCGAGCTCGTGGTGCGCGGCTGGCTCGATCCGCAGGTGGCGCTCGACTCCGTGACGTGGCGTGCGGCGCAGAGCTTCCACTTGCCGCGCAAGGGGCGGCTCGCGCGCGGCTACGACGGAGACGTCGTGTTGTTCGATCCCGAGCAGCGTTTCACGGTGCGGGCGAGCGCGCTGCCGTCGCGCTCGAAGTGGTCGGCCTACGAGGGCTGGGAATTGCGCGGCCAGCCGCAAGTCGTCGTGCGGCGCGGCGCCGTGGTTTGGCGCGATGGCGCGGCGCAGGTCGAGGCCGGCGGACGCGCGCTCGACCTCGAGCCGCCGCGGCCGCGGCGAGGCTAGGCGCCGATGGATGGCAGGCTCGAGCGACGGGACGCCGACTCCGAGCGCGTCGTGCTCGGTCCGGCGTTTTGCGCGCGTCTGGAGCGCTTTGCAGCCCTCGCGCGCGCGCGCGGCGCGCGCGCTGACGGTCGGGCCGGTCTGGCGCCGGGGCAAGGCGTCGAGCTCGACGGACATCGTCCCTACCGCGACGGCGAGGACTTGCGCGACCTCGATTGGGAGCTTCTGGCGCGCCTCGGTCGTCCGTGGATGCGCGTGCGGCGCGCGGAGCGCGGGGAGCGCGCGGTGCTCGCGCTCGACACGAGCGCGTCGATGTCGGTGGGGGCGCCCTCGAAGCTCGAACATGCCTGCGAACTGGCCGCGGCGGTGGCGCTCGCGACGGTCGGGAGCGGCGGACGAGCGGAGGTCGTGGCCCACGGCGCGGAGGGGCGCGTCGAACGCTGTGCGCTGCGCTCGCGCCGCGACCTTCCGAGCCTGCTCGAGTTCCTGCGCCGCAGGATCGCGCGCGGCGAGCGCTCGCTGCGCGAGCTGTTCGCTCTGTCAGGGCTCGCGCGCTCCAGTCGTGTGGTCGTGCTCGGAGATCTGATGGATGTCGAACCGGCGGACGTGCTCGCGCTGGCGCGGCGCGGCTGTCGCGTGAGCGTGGCGGCGGTGTTGGCGCGTCGAGAACTCTCTCCGCGAGCCTCCGAGGGCATCGAGTGGTTCGATCCCGAGCGCGGCGACACGCTCGCGCTCGCGCTGGACTCCGGCGTGCTCTCCGCGTACGGACGCGCGCTCGAAGGGCGACTCGAGCTGTGGCGCGCCGCCTTCGCGCGTCGCGGGCAGGCGTTTTGCGTCACGCCCTCCGACGCGCAGTTCGAGACGCTCGCGCTGGAGCTCGTGCGGTGATCGCATTCGATCGACCGTGGGCGCTCGCGTCGCTCGTGGTTCCGCTGGCGGTGATGCTCGCGGCCCTGCGAGCGCGCCGTGCGCCGCGGGTGAGCACGGGCACGCTGGAAGTGTGGAGGCAGGTGCCTGCGGGCGCGGCGCGTGCGAGCGCTCGGCGCTGGACTCCGCCATGGTCGGCGCTGCTGCTCGTCGGGGCCCTGTGCGCCGGTTGCCTCGCGCTCGCCGGTGCGCGCGCGAGCGCGCGGGCCGAGCCGCGTTGGCTGGTGCTCCTCGATCGCTCGCCTTCGATGTACGCGAGTTCCTCGGGCACGACGGCGCTCGAGCGCGCGCTCGATGCGCTGGAGGCACTTTTGCCCCGGCCGCGCGAGTATCGCGCCGTGTCCGGCGAGTTCGTGAGCGCCGCGCGGGACGCCGTGCCGGAGGACTGGCTCGCGCGGCCGCGCGGGGATTGGGAAGAACCGGATTGGCAACGCTGGGACGAGCCTGGCGTGGTGTGGATCACCGACCGCGCGCGAGCGAAGCCTGTGCAGGCCGCGTTGCTCGCGGTCGGCGGCGAGGACGGAGCGAGTTGGCATCCGAGCGCTCGCGCCGGTGTGCACATCGACGCGCGCCTGCAAGGCACGTTGTTCGGAGATCTCGCGCTCTCCTGGTGCGCCGCGCGCGGACTCGCGCTCGCCCCGTCACCGGATGCCGCGCTCTTCGTCATGCGCTCGGAGGGAGCCGAGCCGGTACGTTCCCTGCGCTGCGAGCAGCGCGGCTGGTCGCTCGAGGGTCTGGCGCGCTCGCTGCCGCCGCTGCACGATGAGCCGAGCGCGGACTGGCTCGTGTGCGACGGCCACAGCGTCGTGCGCGCGCGACCGGGTGTCGTGGAAGTGGCCTTGGACGGCGCGACGCGGCTGGTTGGCGACGATCTCGAGTTCGCGCTGGACTTCTCGCGGCGCCTCGATCGCGCGTGGGTCGAGCGCATCGACCCGCCCTACAGTGGACCGGGCGAATACCTGAACGGAACGCCGCCCGCTCCGCACGCGCCGGAGCGCAGCTACGCTGCGTGGCTCGCGACCATGGCCGCGGTGCTCGGCGCCTTGGCGCTCGCCGTGCGCGGCTAGTCGGCCGTTTCCTGCACGTGGCCGTGGCGGCGAGTGAACAGCGCGGTGGCCGCGAAGCCAACGGCCACGGCGAACCACAGCGTGCACAGGCGCGCGAGGATGACCGCCGCTGCGGCTTGAGCGCGCGCCGCTTCCCGCGCGGCGTCGCCGGCGAGTGCGAGCGTGCGCTCGAGGACCGGCTGGTAGCGCGGACGCAGGAGTGAGCCCAACAGGCCTTCGGTGATGACCAGTCCGCCGGGAGCGATGATCGCAACCGCACCCGCGACGGCGCTGAACGCGAAGGCGAACACGGCGTACAGCCAAGGCAGGCTGTTGGGGACGACCGCGTTGGCGATGATCCAAAAGCCCGTGCACTCGCAGCCCCAGCCGAGCACCGAGACGACGGTCGGCAGCACGATCTCGCGCGGCGCCAGCAGGATGCGCGTGCTGGCGAAGGCGCCTTCGACGCGCGGAGCGAGTCGACTGACGACCGGAAGACGCGCGACGCAGCTCACGACGGCGCGAGTGCAGCGCAACGAGCTCACCACCACGAGCGCGACACCGCACGCCGCGAGCAGCGACCAGAACACCCACGCGTACTCGGGGGCCGTGCTCAAGCCTCCGAGCGCGACGAGGATCAGATATCCGAGCAGGTCGGTGAAGCGCTCGGCGACGACGATGGGCGCCGAGTGGTGGATGCGCACGCCGGTCACCTGCTTCACCAGCCACGACTTGAAGACCTCGCCCATCTTGCCGGGCGTGACGGAGAGCGTCATGCCCGAGAGGTAGATCAAGAACGACGTGCCGGTGGCGAGGCGGATGTCGAGCAGAGCGCAGTAGCGCTGCCACTTGAGGAAGCGAATGCAGTAGTTCAAGAAGCTCAGGCCGCACGCGACGGGCAGCACCCACAGCGGCAGGCGCGTGAACGCCTCGGCGATCGCGGAGGCGTCCGACCACACGGCGATTCCGGCGTACACGAGCACGCCGAACAACACGCCCACCAGCAGGCGGCGTCCGAGTTTCTGCGGGAGGGGCACCGAGAGTTGTGGCGCGGGCGGCTCAGGCCTGCGCGGGAGGGTCGCTTCTTCGTCCGAACACGAACACGATCATGAGCAGCGCGCCGCAACCGGCGACGAGCGCGGCCCACGGGCTCCAGCCGAGGAACGCGCATGGGAAATATCCGCAGCCGATCGCCACGGCCATGGTCGTCAGCGCGTAGCCCATCTGGGTGCGCGTGTGGTCGATGTGGTCCGCCGCGCAGGCCGTCGAGCTCAGGATCGTGGTGTCGGAGATGGGGGAGCAGTGGTCGCCGAAGATCGAGCCTTCGAGCACGGCTCCGATCGAGAGCAGCATCAGCGTGTAGCCGCCGAGGTTCGCATCCCGCTGGCCGAGCGTGAAGGCGAGGCCGACCACCAGCGGCAGCAGGATGCTCATCGTGCCCCACGAGGTCCCCGTGGCGAAGGCGATCGCGGCCGACAGCAAGAACAGCAGCGTGGGCAGGAGCGGCGGCGCGAGCCGGTCGCCGAGCAGCTCGGTCAGGTAGCTCGCGGTGCCGAGGTCCTCGCAGGCGGCGCCGATCATCCACGCGAGGTAGAGGATCGCGACGGCGATGCCCATGTTGCGAATCGTCGTGGCGATCGCGCCCGGGATGGCGCTCGCGGCGCCTGCGAAGAACGCGAGCAAGCAGGACACGAGGAAGCCGCTGGTCGAGCCGATCAGAATCGCGCGCGAGCTCTCGCCATCGGCGAGCACGAGCGTGACCTTGCGCACGAGGTCGATGCTCTTGTCGTCCCAGAGACCGGCGTGCTCCGCGTTGCCCACGCGCAGGATTTCGAACAGCGTCACGCCGATGAATACGAACATCGGAATGATCGCGCGGTGAGCGCGCGGGATCACGCTGGGCGCGGGCTCGATATGCGTCGCGGCGTCGCCGACCATGGGCGTCCCGCCCTCGCGGACGAGGAGCCCTGTGCTGCGCGCGCGCCGTTCCGCTGCCAGCATCGAGCCGAAGTCGCGACCGCTGAAGACGATCAGGCCGGCGAGCACGAGCGTGAAGATGCAATAGAAACGGAACGGGAGGCTCGCGATGAAGACCGCGTAGCCTTGGTCCGACGTCAGCCCGGCGGCCGGGAGCTGGGGCGCGAAGGTCGAGACTTCGTAGGCGATCCACGTCGAGAAGATCGAGATGCCCGCCACGGGAGCGGCGGTGGAGTCCACGAGGTAGCTGAGCTTCTCACGTGAAATGCGGAAGCGGTCCGACAGGGGCCGCATGGTCGTGCCGACGAGGATGCAGTTGGCGTAGTCGTCGAAGAACACGACGAGTCCCATCAGCCACGTCGCGACCTGCGTCGAGCGCGTGCCGCGCGCGAACTTCGCGACCGATTCGACGAGGCCGCGAATGCCGCCGCTCTTCGTCATCACGCCGACCATCGAGAGCATCGCGATCACGAAGCCGATGATCAGCAGCTTGTCGTGGCTTGCGAGCTGCGGCCACAGGCTCTTCACGGCGAAGTCGGGCAGGCTGCCCGCGAGCGCGCCGCCGAGGCTCGCTCCGCTCTCGAGGCGCGCGAGCACCATCGCGACCCACACGCCCGAGAAGAGCGCGAGCACCGGGCGGCGGAACACAACGGCGAGCAAGATCGCCACCAGCGGGGGATAGAGCGACGAGCGTTCGGGTGGGGTCCAGCCGTCGAGCTCCGCGCGCACGCGCTCTCCGCCGGGCTGAGTCACTTCGACGGTCAGGGTCCCGCGGGCCGAGTCATGGCGCACGCCGAAGCTCGCGCCGCGCGCTTGGCTCTGCGCCGTGGGCCCCTCCTCGCCTTCGACGGCGAGCGACAGCTTGCGCTCCGCCGCCGCCTCGCGCAGACCGCGGATCAGACTGCGGCGGGCGTGGTAGTGCAGCGTGAGATCCTCGGAGGGCACGCTGCTCTCGAAACCCACGCCGAAGATGGAGAGCGTGGCGCGATCGGCCGTGCGCTCGACGATCGCGGGTCCGTCGAGGATCAGAGCGGCGAGCGTCGCTCGCTCGTCGCTCGCACCTTCGGTCGGCGCTGGCCCGACGCGCTCTTGGAGCACCGCATGGGCGTTCTGGGCCGCGAGTCGCGCAGGGTCCGCCTGCGGGAGCAGCTGAATCGCAGCGAGCGCGAGGAAGCAGGCGAGGGCGATCAGGGCGGCGCGCATGGGCGGAGGATAGGCGCTGCGGGCCGCCCTTGAGAAGCGCGAGCGGCGCGCAAGCTGCGCGCGCTTGGAGAGCGGGTGAGCGACGCGTATCCTCACGGGCCCATGGCGTTTGCGCAGGCCCCGCCGAGCTCGGACTGGTTCCTCGTCACGATTCCGTGGCTGCTGGGGCTGTGCGCCATCGCGGCTGGGGCGACCGCCGCGGGCGTGTGGTTGGCGCACCAGAGGTTGCGCGAGCTGGCGCGCTTGGGAGAGCGCCTGTCCGCGCTGGAGCAGATCCAATCGACGCTCGCCCGCCTGGCGCGCGAGCGAGAGGACCTCGACCTGCGCCGCAGCGAGCACGTGCTGATCGAGATCCGCGACGGGCAGCGTCGGCTCGAGGACTCGCTCCTGCGCGCGTCGCAGGCGGCCTTCCACGGCGAGGCGGCCCACGGGGCCAAGGCTTCCGACGCGGTGGGCCTCTCGGAGCGCATCGTCGCGCGGCTGTGCGCCCATGGATTCGAGCACGTGCAGGTGGTTCCGACGCTCGAGGAGCTCGCGAAGCACTTCGAGTCGAGCGGCCCGCACGAAGTGCTCGTCGAGGCGCGCCGCGGCGGTGTCCAGTGCAAGGGCCGCGTGCTCGTGCGGGACGGCGTCGTGGTCGAGGTCGAAGTGAAGCCCGCCTATTCGATGTTTCCCTGAGCGAGCGATTGCCGCGAAAGCGAATGATGACTGTCACCACGATCGAGAAGCTCTCTGCCCATGTCGGACAAGTCGTCACCCTGCAAGGCTGGGTGTACGACCGCACGTCGAAGGGCAAGCTGCACTTCGTGCTCTTGCGCGACGGCACGGGCATCGTGCAGTGCGTGGTGTTCCGCGGGACCGTCGGCGAGGACTTTTTCCAGCAGGTCGCGGGCGCGGGGCAGGAGTCGAGCATCACGCTCACCGGTCTGGTGAAGTCCGAGCCGCGCGCACCCGGCGGCTTCGAAATCGACGTGCAGGCGGGCCGCGTGCTGCAGGCGGTGACGGGTTATCCGATCACGCCCAAGGAGCACGGCATCGAGTACTTGATGGAGCATCGCCACCTGTGGCTGCGCTCCAAGCGTCCGTGGGCCGTGATGCGCATTCGCCACGCGGTGATCATGGGCATCCGCAACTTCTTCGACGAGCGCGGCTTCACCTGCATGGACGCGCCGATCTTCACGCCCAACGCGTGCGAGGGAACGTCGACGCTGTTCGAGGTGCCGTACTTCGAGCAGATGGCCTACCTGACGCAGTCCGGCCAGCTGTATGCCGAGGCCGCGGCCATGGCGCTCGGCAAGGTCTACACCTTCGGGCCGACATTCCGCGCCGAGAAGTCCAAGACGCGCCGTCACCTGACGGAGTTCTGGATGATCGAGCCGGAGATGGCCTTCGCCACGCTCGACGACGTGATGTCGCTCGCGGAAGACATGCTGAGCTACGTCGTCGCGCATGTGCTGAAGACGCGCCGAGCGGAGCTCGTGGTGCTCGAGCGCGACATCGGCAAGCTCGAGAAGATCGTGGCGCCCTTCCCGCGCATCACCTACGCGGAAGCCTCGCAGATCCTGCTCGAGCACCCCGAGATCAAGGGCACGGAACTCGCGTTCAAGGCCGGCGAGGACTTCGGCGCGCCGCACGAGACGATCATCTCGAACCTCTACGATCGCCCCGTGATGGTCCACCGCTATCCCGCCGCCATCAAGGCCTTCTACATGAAGCGCGATCCCTCCGACCCGACCAAGTGCCTGTCGGTCGACGTGCTCGGCTCCGAGGGCGTGGGCGAGATCATCGGCGGCAGCCAACGCGAGGAGGATCTCGATCTGCTCCTCTCGCGCATCCGCCACGAACAGCTGCCGGAAGACGCCTTCGGGTGGTACCTCGACCTGCGCCGCTTCGGTTCCGTGCCGCACGGCGGCTTCGGACTGGGACTCGAGCGCACGGTGGCGTGGATCTGCGGCATCGAGCACGTGCGCGAGGCGATTGCGTTCCCGCGCACGATCTACCGCCTCACGCCCTGAGCGCGCGCGGCTCCTAGCCCGCGGACTCGTCGGGATCGCGCCACAGCGTAGGTTCGCCCTCGACCTGCACGTCGAAGCGCACGCCGAGCGGGGCGAGCGCATGGCGCAGCGGCGGGACGAGCCCGCGCACCATCGCATCTGGCGGCTCGATGCAGCGCAAGAGCAGCGTGATGCCCTGCGCCATCGATCCGGGGAACTCGCGCTCGAGCTGTCCGTCGAGCGCGAAGGCGAGATACGCGTTGACCTTGTCCTGAAGCTGGCGGAGCCGCTCGTCCGACCCGTCCCAGCGCCGGTGCTCGACCATCACCAGCAGCGCCGATCCGTCCTCGTTGCGCGCCACCAGATCGACGCTTGAGCTGTCCTCCACGCCCATGAGCGGCAGTATGGGGACGCGCGCAGTCGTCGGCTACAGGTCGAACGCCTTCAAGCCGCTGGCGTCGGACAGCCACGCGCGACCGCGTGGCGCGCGGGCATTCGGCGCCTCGAACGCGACGTAGTTCCAATCGCCGGTGCGCGCCATCGCGAACAGGGTCGTGCCGTCGGCGCGGCGCAAGACGTAGTGCGTGAGCGTCACGTCGAGCGTGCCTTGGTTCCACGGCGAGGAGAGCGCATGTCCCGACTCGATCGAGCGTCGCAGGCACGCGAAACCGGACTCGAGGACGCGCGCGGCGGGCTGGGGAGCATCGAGCCCTTGCTCCGTGCTCGGCGTCAGCTCGCCCTGCCAGTGCAACTCGCGACCGTCCTCCAGACGCAGCTCCACGCCGCGCGCGCTCGGCCGCGGACCGCTCGCGGGTGCGGATCCGAGTTCGAGCGGCCCTTCGACGGAGCCGTCGTGCGTGGCGAGGATCCACACGGCGCCGAGCTCGTCGACCACCAGCAGGGAGCCGGGCCGACGCGGGAGGAACACCGGCGCGTGTCGGATTCCGGCCGCGGACTTCAGGCGCACAGCCCAGCGCTCGCGGCCGTCGGCGAACAGTCGTGCCACGCGGCCTTCGCGGTCGCACACGATGTGGCAGTCGTCGACGGACACCGGCAGCGCCTCGACGCGCGTGCGCGCGCTCCAGTGCGCGCTCGGCGTGCGCGACAGCACGATCTGGCGGTCGGCGGGGCCGTCCAAGACCAGCGCCGTGGTTTCGTAGCCCGCTAGCTCGACGCGCCCGGCCACGCGCTCGAGCGGAGCACACTCCAGCACGAACGGCGTCGTGCGCAGCGTCCCATTGGAGAGCCGCACATGCGCGCCCGAGGGAAGGGACTCGATCCGACACGGGAGCAGGTGTTCCGCGGGCCGCGGGCACGCTGGCGAGAGCCGAGCGATCGCTTCGGCGTGTCGACCTGCCTCGGCGAGCTCGCGCGCGGCGAGCACGGATTCATGGTGGTCTCGAACGGCGTCGATTTCGCGCCGCAGGAGCGCCGCGAGTTCCGCGCCACCGGGCGCAGCCTCGAACGTGTCGAAGCACTCCACCGCGCGCTGGAGGTCGCCGGCGGCGGCGTGTGCGCGTCCAGCGGCGAACAGTGCGTCGAGGTGCGCGAGCGCCTGTGCTTGCAGCTCCTTCTCGCGCAGGGCGGCGCGTTCGCGGCTGCGCGTGTCGAGCGTCAGCTGCAGGGAGCGCAGCGTCTGCTCGAACTCTTGCAGCTCGTCGTTCGGTGGCGTGCTCTGCAACACCGCGAGCAGGTCCGCGATCAGGCGCGAGAGACGCTGCTCGGCATGGGCGGCCTCGACCGCGACGGTGTTTTCTCGGGACGCGATCGAAAGGTCCTGCAAGCGCGTGACCAGACTCTCGAGCAGCTCCGCGAGCCGCGGCGGAACCTCGCCGTCGAGCGCGGGTCCCGCCGGGATCGGCGGCATCTCCAGCGCGTTGCGCAGGCCGAGCACCGGATCGCCACCCGTGCATTCGAGGTGGCAGTCCTGGAAGCGAGCGCTCCAGGCTTGTCGAGCGGCCAATTGTCGGTGCCGAATGCGCGAACGCAGCTGTTCGCGCAGGCTCTCGACGCGCCCGTCCGACGTCTTGCCGAACAGAGAGTCGAGTTCGGCGAGTGCGGCTTCGGGGCGATCGAGTTGCTCGCGCACGAGCTCGAGTCGGCGCTCGAAATCCTCGCTGCGCCGAACGTGCGCCACGCCGGCGAGCGAGAGCACCAGCGCGGTGCTCAAGGCGGCGAGCGTGTTGCGGCGCGCGCGGCGACCCTTGGCCGTGCGCCCGAAGCTCGACGAATAGAGCGCGCGCGCTTCGCGCTGGCTCGGCAGCAACTGCAAGATCGGCTTCAAGGCCGCCACGGCGCGGTCGTGTTGTCCGGCATCCGCGAGCGTGTGGCACGCGTCGATGACCCAGCCCGCGCCCTCGTCGAACTTGCCGACCGCCATCAGGCGCTGGCCGATCTCGAGGCGGGCGGCGACGCTGGCGCCATCGCGCATCACCGCCGAGCGCAGCATCGCGGCGGCGCGCTCGGTCTGGCCGCGATCTTGGAACCGACGCGCGACGCGCAGGAGGTCGGCCATCGGCGGTCGCAGCGTCTCCTCGCCGCAGCGCTGAGCGCGCCGCAGGGCCGCGAACTCGGTCACGAAGTCGTGCTCGTGAGCGCGGCGCAGCTCCATCCAGCGCTGGACGGAGCGGATGGGGTCGTGAGTGGCGCCGTCGAGTCGCGCGAGCAGCGCGCGCGCTCGGCGAGGCTCCATGGCGCCCAGCGCCGGAGCGAGGGTGCCGCGCTCCCAATGGTCGAGGAGCAGCTCTGCGTCCCCTTGGGAGGCGGGGCCGCCATGAGCGAGTCGGCACCAGCCCGCGAGGCGCGAGGCGGCGCGCGCGGTCTGCCCCGACTGCAACTCGTGGTGCGCGAGCGCGAGCAGCTCGCGCGCGTCCGCGAAGCGCATCGCCCCGAGTCCGTGCAGCGCACACAGTGACGTGCGCGCCTGACGCAGCGGCCAGCCGAGTCGGTCGGAGATCTCCGCCACGCTCGAGGAGCCGTCGCACTCGTTCCAGATGTGCTCGAGCGTGCGCTGGGGCGGCTCGTCGCCGCGCCGACGGGGCACGAAGTGCGCGTCGATCGCATGCGCGTGCGGCTGCGCGGACAGCTCGTCGCTGATGCGGGCATGCTCGAGCAGGATGTACTCGACGCTGATCGCCGGGCCGAGGATGGCGGATGGACGCTCGTGGGCCGCGCCCGGTTGCTGCGTCGGAGCATGCTCCGCCTGCGCTTCGAGCTCGGGGATCGGCCCAGCGTCGAACCGAAAGTGCACTCCGCTCGCGTCGAGCATGCCGAACATCGCTTCGAGGCGACTGGCCTGCGCGATCTCGCGCATGCGCTGCGCCTGCAGGTGCGCCTGCAGGTGCGCCTGCGGGTTCGCCTCGTTGCGCGCGGCCCAAGCGCGCTGCGTGCGCGTGTGCCAGCCGTCCGAGCCCTCGTGCTCCTCGGGGAGCAGGAACAACTGCCCATCGCGCACGCCCACGCGCACGGTGCGACCGGTGGTGAGCAGCGTCAGAACTCCGGCGCGCCCGCCGCGGGCGAGGCCCTGCAGCAGTTCACCGAGTCCGAGGCCTGCGACGTCTCCTTGGAAACTCATGCGATTCCGACGGGACTATCGGGATCGACTGCGCGGGAACTTCAGCCGCCGCGCAGATCCAAACGTCGGCGCAGCTCCTCGAGATCCGAGGGCGTGTCGAGGTCGTCGAGAATGGCCGGATCGTCGACCTCGGCCGCGAGCAGCGGTTGCGCGAAGGCCCGCAGCGCACGAAGTTCCTTCCCAGCCTCCAGTCGACGCAGCAGCGCGCGCCCCACGAGGACTGGGTGACCGAAGGCCCCCCGCGCGCCCGTGCGCGGGGCGATCCAGCCGGCCTTTGGACTGCCCGCGTCGCACCACGCGCGCACGATGGCCGCGATGGTCGTCGAGCGCACCATCGGGACATCGACCGGAGCGATCAGCAAGTCGAAACCGGCAAGCGCATCGCGCGCCGCGATCACGCCGCTCGTGCGGCCCTCGGACCAGCGCGGATTGTGCAGCCAGCTCGCTCCCCGCACGCAGCGCGCGCGGAGCTCGTCGTCGTGCGCGCCAGTGACCACCAGGGGATTGGCATCCACGCAGGCGAGCGCGGCCAGCAGGTGCTCGAGCGCCCCGAGCGAGCCGATGCGCGCCAGTGCCTTGGGCTCGCCCAGTCGACGGCTCTCACCGGCCGCGAGCACCACGGCGCGCACGCTCATGAACCCAGCCAGCGGTCGTACAGCGCGCGCGCTCGCATGGGGTCGTCGGTGCCTTCGAACAGCGCGCGTCCGTCGGGGAACACGGAGCAGGTGATGTCCTCGATGCGAAAGCGCAGCAGGCCATCGAGCAGCGCGACGTCTTGCGCCAGCGTGGCGAGGCGTGCCTTCAGATTGGCGAGGTCGATGCGGCCGCGCGTCGAGCGGCTCGGACGCACTTGCACGGTGCGGCGCCCGCACAGCGAGAGTGCATCGCCCGTGGTGTCCGCGTCGAGGAACGAGAATTCGCGCCGAGCGCAGCACGGACAGTCCTTCGCGCGGGGAACTTCGATCCCGTGACACTCCAGCGACCAGACGTCGAGCTCGATCAGCCGCGACGTCGCCGCGGCGCGACGCTCGCGCGCCGCCCCGAGCAAGCGCAGTGCGGCGCCCGCCGCCAGCGCCGCGATGGCTGCCACGGCGGGCTGGATCACGCCGGCGTTGTCGCAGGTCGGCAGGGCGCCCGGCGGGGGAGGATCGGGAAACAGACAGCGCAGGCACGCTCCCTCCGGCGGAACGACGGGAAACACGAGCCCGGAGCTGCCCACCACACCGCCGTAGACCCACGCGCTGCCGCGTTCGACCGCATGGTCGTTGATCAGGTAGCGCGTGCCGAGGTTGTCCGTCCCGTCGAGCACGAGGTCGACGTCCGACGCAAGCTCGCGCAGCAGCTCGCCGTCGAGGTGGCGCACATGCGGCTCGATGCGCGTGGGGCCGCCGACGCGCCCGAGCGCTCGCGCGGCGACGAGCGCCTTGGGCTGACCGATGTCCGGCGGTTCGAACAGCACCTGCCGCGGCAGGTTGCTCTCCTCGACGACGTCGCGGTCCACGATCCGCACCGTGCCGACGCCGCTGCGCACCATCGACTGCGCGAGTGCGCCGCCGAGCGCGCCGCATCCGACCACCAGCACGCGTGAGCGCGCCAGTCGTGCCTGACCCTCGGCGCCCAGCGGCGCGAAGCGCTCCTGTCGGTCGAAACGGCTCGCGCTCACGAGCGCCAAATGCTCCACGCGAGGAATGCGAGCCCGCCGAGGGCGAGCAAGCCGAGCGCGCCGATCAGGAACGGCAGCAGCGCCTTGAGGTCGCTCTCCGGCGGCTCGTTGATCTCGACCCAGTTGAAGTAGCGCACGACGTGCTCGTCGAGCTCGCCCTTGCAGTGCGGACAAAAGCGCGTGCGCGGCGCGAACGGAATCACGCCCTCGCAGTGCATGCAGTAGAAGTTGCGCTCCGCTCCGCCCTCGGCGACGCCGGGCTTGCGCGAGCGTTCGAGGTAGTAGTCGAGCGCCTCGCGATTGCGCTCCTTGCGCGTGCGCGACCAGTGCTGCTCGCTCATGTTGCCGTAGCTCGGCGGACGCCCTTCCACGCTCATCGTGCGCCTGCTCCGCGCGGCTAGAAGCCCAGTTGCAGGCCGATGTAGGGGCCCGAGAAGGTCGCGTCGAGGTCGACGCTCTCGACGCCGTCGTCGTAGACGAGGCCGATGTGAGTCGAGCGCCAACCAGCGACGAGCGCGCCATGGAACGAGCCGTGCTCGCCGAAGATCGCGTAGCGCGCGTTCAGGTCGAGGTCGAGCACGCTGGCTTCGTTGCCGTCGACGTCGGCCGTCATGCCGGCCACGGTCGCGCCCAGATCGAGCTTCCAAACGCGGCCTCCGGCGCGCGCCGTGAGCACCGGCACCGGCACCAGCTCATCGACGTTCTCCGCGGCCACCAACCCCGAGTCGGGGGTCACGGTCGCGTTCACGTCGAACACCAAGGCGCCGACGCCGAGGCCGAGTTCGACGGCCTCGGTGGGGGCGAGGTCGAAGGTCAAGTAGGCGCGGTGGACGCCGAGGTCGAACTGGGTCGACACGGGCTCACTGGCCGAGATGCCGCCGAAGTCGACGCTCAGCGTGCCATCGCCCTCCCAGCTCGCCGCTTGCGTGGCGAGCGTGAGGTGCGGCGAGCCCCACAGGAGATCGAGCTGCGCGCCGATCGCGCTCTCCTCGCCGGCGATGCCGAGGTCGGCGAGAGTCGTTTCGGCGAGCGGGTTGCCGCCGGTCGCGAATCCGACGTCGCCGCGCGGCTCGAGCAACGTGTAATGGGGAGTGCCCGTGATCTGGGGCGCGGAGCAGGCTGCGAGCAACGACAGGGAGAGAGTGCAGAACGGACGCACGGTGGCGGCTCCTGAGGAGGAAACCTCGATGAGGAATGTGGGACGGAGGGCAAGGTGCAGGTTGGACGCGCCGATGTCCACAGGCTGAGGGGATTGCGATGCTGAACATCGAGAGCGGGGAGCGGGTGTACGAGCTGCCGGCGGCGCGTCCGCGGGTGGTCGGACCGGGACGGCGGGAACAGGGATACCTCGATCAGATCGAGCGGCTCGAGGCCCGCCGCGTGCAGGCGGAGCGCGAGCGTGAGGCTGCTCAGGCGCAGCGACAGCGACTGGCCGGGGAGCTCGAGTGGTCGGCGCGCGTCGAGCGCGGCTCCGTGCGCCGCGCGGAGCGGCTCGAGGGCGAGCTGCGCACCTCCGAGGAGGCTCAAAAGCGCCTGTTGCTCGCGTTGGGCGCCGTCCAACGCGAGAACGAGCTCCTGCGCCAACGCGTGGATGCGCTCTCTGCGGGTCCGATCCAACAATTGGAGGCCCGCGGCGGCCGCCCTGCCAAGCCTGTCCGTGCGCCGCGCTCGCTCTGGCAGCGGCTGTTCGGTCGCTAGGAACTCGAACACTCGCCTTGAGCTCGAACGCCGCGGCGAGTCAGCGGCGGTTCTGGGGTCCGCGGCGCGGTCGCGGGGCCGACGGATGGGGCGAGCGAGCTACCCACGGAGCTGGGACTGGGAGTTGCGAGAATCCCGCCCGAAACCTCGCCCACGATGCGAGCCCACGATCCGAGCCCGCGATGCGAGCCCGCGAAACTAGCCCGGAAAATTGCCCGAAAGCGCCCGCCGTGTCGCCTTTCGGTGCGCTTCTGCGCTTGACAAGCGCCACTCGCCGTCCGATTCTCTGCGCCCCCGTTGGAGCGCAGCCCCGCGGGGTGCGCGCCGCTCACCACACGGCGCGCGTCGTGTCGCGAGAACGGTGGGCGTAGCTCAGTCGGTTAGAGCACGAGGTTGTGGTCCTCGGGGTCGGGGGTTCGAGTCCCCTCGCTCACCCCATTTTCTTGCGCTCGCAGCGCAGGTCCGCGGCGAAGTTTCCCGGTCGGGCGCTCCTCCGCACGCTTGCCACCGACCCCGCTTCGCTCGGATGAGTCGCCGGGCGTGAGCGCGTCGGCGGCTCGGGGTCGGGCCCGAGCGCGGATGCGGTCGCGATTTCAAGACTCGGGCCGGGCTCGGTCACGTTTCAGGAAAGAAACGCAAAAGTCGCTCAAGGCGCGTCCGATGGCCGTCGAAAGCGGTGGGGAGCCTAAGCACGGCCCTCACGGAGGGGGCCGAGCCCTTTCCCCGACCGCAAGCACCGGTTTCAGCCGAGAGACAGATCCCCATGGGCGAGATGGACGACCTCGTGACGGAATTCCTGGTCGAGAGCCATGAGAACCTCGACCGCCTCGACACCGACCTGCTCGCGCTGGAGTCCCACCCCAACGCGCGCGAGTTGCTGGCGGGCATCTTCCGCTCGATCCACACCATCAAGGGAACCTGCGGGTTCCTCGGGTTCGGCCGACTCGAGTCGCTGACCCACGTGGGCGAGAACCTGCTGTCGCTGTTGCGCGACGGCAAGGTCGGCGTCGACAGCGAGACGACCAGCGCGCTCTTGTCGCTCGTCGACGCGACCCGACGCATGCTCGGCAGCATCGAGAAGCAGGGCAGCGAGGGCCCCGACGAGTTCACCGAGCTCAAGGAGACGCTGACGCGGCTGCAGGGCGAGTTCGCCAAGCCCGTGAAGCGCCCTCTGTGTGCAGCGAGCCCCGCGAGCGCGACCGCTGCCGCCGCGACCGGTGCCGCCGCGACCGGTGCCGCCGCGACGAGTTCCGCCACACCGACTCCCGCCGCCGCCTCGGCCCCTGCCCAAGCCGCCGCCGACGCAGCGGTTCGCGCACCGGCTCCGAGCGCTCCGGAAGCGGTGCGCACGCCCGACCCCGCCGCTGCCACCGCGCCCGCCTCCAGTAGCGCGGTACCCGCCGCCGCGGCGGTCGAACACTCCGTCGCGGACAGCTCGATTCGCGTCGACGTCGGATAGCTCGACCGGCTGATGAACCTCGTGGGCGAGCTCGTGCTCGCGCGCAATCAAGTGCTGCAGTTCACCACGAGCTCCAGCGACAACGGCTTCCTCGCGACCACGCAGCGGCTGAACCTGATCACGACCGAGCTGCAGGAGAGCGTCATGAAGACGCGCATGCAGCCGATCTCGAACGTGTGGAGCAAGCTGCCGCGCGTCGTGCGCGACTTGTCACAGTCGCTCGGCAAGAAGATCCGCGTCGAGATGGACGGCAAGGACACCGAGCTCGACAAGACGGTCCTCGAGGCGATCAAGGACCCGCTGACGCACATCGTGCGCAACGCCTGCGATCACGGCATCGAAACGCCGGAGATCCGTGCCCAGCGCGGCAAGCCTGCGGAAGGCGTGCTGGCGCTGCGCGCGTTCCACGAGGGCGGGCAGGTCATCATCCAGATCTCCGACGACGGCGGTGGCATCGACATCGAGCGCGTCAAGCGCAAGGCCGTCTCCAGCGGCATGATCACGCAGGAGCAGGCGTCGCGCATGAGCGAGCGCGAGGCGAGCATGCTGATCTTCGCCGCGGGGCTCACGACCGCCACGGTCGTCACCAACGTGTCCGGCCGCGGCGTCGGCATGGACGTCGTGCGTTCGAACATCGAGAAGACCGGCGGGCAAGTCGACCTGCAAAACCGCGGCCTCGAAGGGCTCACGATCCGCATCAAGATCCCGCTCACGCTCGCGATCATCCCGGCGCTGGTGGTGGTCACCGGCGAGGAGCGCTTCGCGATCCCGCAAGTCTCGCTGCTCGAGCTCGTGCGGCTCGAACGTGAGGCCGCGCGCAAGGGCATCGAGATGATCGAAGGCAGCCCCGTGTACCGGCTGCGCGGCGCGCTCTTGCCGCTGGTGTACCTCGACGGCGAACTCGGGCTCGCGCAGCGCGCCAAGGGCGAGGAGGCCGTCAACATCGTGGTGCTGCAGGCCGACGATCGCCACTTCGGCCTCGTCGTCGATCGGATCTGCGACACCGAGGAGATCGTCGTCAAGCCGCTCGGCAAGCTCCTGAAGGGACTCACGGCCTTCGCGGGAGCGACGATCATGGGCGATGGCAAGGTGGCGTTGATCCTCGACGTGATGGGCCTCGCCCAGCGCGCGCACGTGATCAGCGAGACGCGCGAGCGCGCGAGCGGTGCCGCGAGCGCGGCCACGAGCGCCAGCGAGAGCGCGAAGCGCCGCCTGCTGCTGTTCAGCGTCGGAGGTGGCCAGCGCATGGCCGCCGCGCTCGAAGAGGCCGCGCGGCTCGAGGAATTCGCCGCGGACCAGATCGAGTCGTCCGGTCAGCAGCGCGTCGTCCAGTACCGCGATGAGATCCTGCCGCTGATCTCGCTCGCCGAGCATTTCGGCTACGAGGAGGCGGATGCCCCCGGCCGAGGGCTGTCGGTCGTCGTCGTCCGCGAGGGCGAGCGCAGCTACGGGCTCGTCGTCGAGCGCATCCTCGACATCGTCGAGCAGGAATTGAAGGTGCAACGCCGCTCCCAGCGCGCCGGGTTGCTCGGCACGGCCGTGATCGGCGGCAAGGTGACCGACCTGCTCGACACCGCCGCGGTGGTGAAGCGCTTCGCGAACGCGTGCGAGACCCACGCCGTCTAGAGCAAGGAACAGAGCAACCATGAGCACATCCCGTCAGTTCTGCACCTTCTACCTCGACCGCGCCCTGTTCGGCGTCGAGGTCCACCGAGTTCAGGAAGTCCTGCGCGATCAGGAGATGACGGCCGTTCCGCTCGCTCCCGAGGTCGTGCGTGGGTTGATCAACCTGCGGGGTCAGATCGTCACGGCGATCGACCTGCGGCGTCGCTTGGATCGCGGTCCGCGCGAGAGCAGCGGCCGCTCGATGAACGTCGTGCTGCGCACCGAGGGAGGCGCGGTTTCGCTGCTCGTCGACGAGATCGGCGACGTGGTCGAGGTGGACGATGCGATCTTGGAACGACCGCCGGAGAACTTGCGCGGTGTCGCGCGCGGGCTGATCAGCAAGGTCGCGAAGCTGGAGAACGAGCTGCTGTTGCTGCTCGATGCCGACAAGGTCCTGCTCGTGCCCACCAAGGCCTGAGTTCGACTCCCATCCCACGCCACGCGAGGTGCACACGTGAGAGCTCTGGTCATCGACGACTCGGCTGTGATTCGAACCGTGCTCACGCGCATCCTCACCAACCTCGGCTTCGAGGTCGTGCAGGCCGCGCATGGCAAGGAGGCGCTCGAGCGACTGCGGTCTGGACCCCTGCCCGCGATCGCCCTGGTGGACTGGAACATGCCCGAGATGAACGGCTACGAGTTCATCCAGAGCGTGCGCGCGAGCTCGGAGTGGCGCGATCTGCCGCTGATGATGGTGACGACCGAGATCGAGATGGAGCAGGTGGTGCAGGCACTCTCCGCGGGAGCCAACGAATACCTGATGAAGCCATTCACGCCCGAGATGGTCCAAGAAAAGCTCGAAATCCTCGGAATTCGCGGGATCCAGTGAACTCCGTGGGGAGCCTGCGGGTGGCGGTGATCGAGGACTCGGCGCTCGCGCGCAAGGTCATCAAGAATGGCCTGTGCGCGTCGGATGACGTCGAGTTGTGCGCGTCCGTGGGTTCCACGGCGCTGGCACTCGCCAAGTGCGCGGACAGCGTCCCCGACGTGGTCGTGCTCGATCTGTGCATGGCGGACGAGGACTGGCGCAGCTCGCTCGCCCGCGTGCGCGAGGCCTTTCCGCGCGCTCGCATCGTCGCGCTGGCGCACGGCAGCGTCGATGGTCGCGCCGCACTCGCGCAGGCCCTGTCCGCCGGCGCCGATGACACGCTCGAGCGCCCCGAGAGCGACGCCGATCTGTGCGTCGTGGCGCGCGCGTTCGGCGCCGAGTTGCTCGCTCGCTCGCGCAGCCGAGCGAGCAGGCCCGCGCTGGCTGCGCTCGTGGCGAGCGTCGCGCAGAGCGTCGCTCCCACGGTGCTTCCACGCGCTGCGCGGCCCAAGCTCAGCGCGCGCATCGAAGTTCTCGCGATCGGCGTGTCCACGGGAGGTCCCAACGCGCTGGCCGAGTTTCTCCCCGCGCTGCCCGCGGATTTCCCAGTGCCCATCGTGATCGTGCAGCACATGCCCCCCGGATTCACAGCCAACCTTGCCCGCAACCTCAACCTGCGCTGCAGCCTGCGCGTGCACGAGGCCACCGACGGGGATACGGTCCGCGCCGGGAGCGTCCTGATCGCGCCCGGCGACCATCACATGGAGCTGCGGCGCGCCTACGGCGCTGTCAGCGTCACGCTCCATCAAGGTGCGCCGGAGAACTTCTGCCGACCCGCGGTCGATGTGCTGTTCCGTTCCGTGGCCGCGACGTGGGGCGCCAGCTCGCTGTGCCTCGTGCTGACCGGCATGGGACAGGATGGGTTGTTGGGAGCGGAGGTCATCGGACAAGCCGGCGGCACGGTGCTGGCGCAGGATGAGCCGACGAGCGTCGTGTGGGGCATGCCGGGTGCCGTGGTGCGCGCTGGACTCGCCGATGCGGTCCTGCCGCTCTCGCAACTGGCTGGAGAAGTAGACCGGCGCGTGCGCGAGTCGCGCGGCCTTTTCGCGAGGGGAGCGTGATGAGGATCAACGCCGAGGACTTCCAATACGTGGCCGACGTCGTGCGCACGGAGGCCGCCATCGTGCTCGAAGCGGGCAAGGAGTACCTCGTCGAGACGCGCCTTGGGCCGGTCGCGCACCAGCTCGGGCTCGGCTCGATCGGGCTGCTCGTGACGGAGTTGCGCCAACGCCGCAACCCTGCGCTGCTGACGCGCGTCATCGACGCGATGACGACCAACGAGACGTCGTTTTTCCGCGATGTGCAGCCGTTCGAGCACCTCAAGCGCAAGGTGTTCCCCGAGCTGATCGAGCGTCGCCGCAACGAGAAGCGCATCTCGATCTGGTGTGCCGCGGCCTCGAGCGGGCAGGAGCCGTACTCGATGGCGATGTTGCTGCGCGAGAACTTCCCGGAGCTCGAGAACTGGCGCGTGGAGTTTCTCGCCACGGACATCTCGACGCAGGTGCTCGCCAAGGCGCGCGAGGGGCTCTACAGCCAGCTCGAAGTGAACCGCGGGTTGCCGGCTCCGCTGCTCGTGAAGTACTTCCACAAGCAGGGCCACGAATGGCGGATCGACGCGCGGCTGCGCTCGGCGATCGAGTGGCGCGAGTTCAATCTCGCGGCACCCACCTACCCGTCGATGGGGCCCTTTGATCTGATCATGCTGCGCAACGTGATGATCTACTTCGACGTGCCGATGAAGCGCTCGATCCTCAGCAACATGCGCCGCGCGCTGCGACCCGACGGCTATCTGTTCCTCGGAACCGCCGAGACGACCATCAACGTCGATGAGAGCTTCGCGTCGGACACCCTGCACACGGCGTGCTATCGCCTCAAGTCCGCCTGAAGCGGGGCTTGGAGTCCGTCGGCACCCGAATCGCACGAGCCACCCTCGTCGAGGCCGCGCAGCCCCCGTGGAGCAGGCGGAGAGTGGTGTTGCGAGCGCGCGACGAAATGGCGCGGTCCGCATTGCGACGGGTCGGAGCGCGTTCCGTCGCACTTCGCTCCCGAGCGAGAGGCGCGCAGCAGTTTCGTCCCTGGAGCCCGCACCGGTGGGGTTTGCGCGCACCGCGGCGATGCGGGCCGATTTCTTGAGGTTTTTCGGGGCGACGTTTCAGAAGTGAATCATCTGGCTCCGACAAGGGTTCACGCCGATCGCAGCGCGGGCCGCACTTCGCGGACGCGCGGGCGAGGCCCACAGGCGAACCCCAGCAACGAGAGCACCTAGGCGATGAACAAGGTCCTGATCGTCGACGACTCCGCCACGATGCGGAAGATCATCACTCGAGTCCTGCGTCAGGCCGAGATCCCCTGCGCCAGCGTGGTCGAGGCCGGCAACGGCCTCGAGGCCATGGCGCGCCTGCAGAGCGATCCGGAGATCGACCTCGTGCTCTCCGACATCAACATGCCGGAGATGAACGGTGTGGACTTGGTCAAGGCGGTGCGCGCCACGCGCGCCAAGGAAGCGCTGCCGGTGATCATGGTCACCACCGAGGGCGGTGAGGCGATGATGAACAACGCGCTCGCGCTCGGCGCGAATGGCTACGTCACCAAACCCTTCACTCCGGAGTCGATTCGCGCGGCGCTGGAGGCGTACCTTGGCTGAGTCATCCACGCAAGCGGTGCCGGAAGACGCGCAGCTGCTCGCCGCCTTGGAGCGCGCCGTCGACGAGGTGTTCACCTCGATGGTGTGCGCGTTCGAAGCGCTGGCCGAGAACGGAAGCCCCGTCGGCTCGGTGACGCGCGCCGGAGCGCGCGAGTGCTTCGACCGCGAGGCGGTGGTCGAGTTTCGCGGGGCGATCTCGGGGCAGGTCGTGCTGCGTTGCACGGCGGCGGGGGCCCACGACATCGCGCGCGGGCTGCTGATGCTCGACGGAGAGACGGCGCTGGCCATCGACGAAGTCAACGACGCGCTCAAGGAGTGCGCCAACATGGTCACGGGACGTGTGAAGACGCAGGTGCTCGACCCGCTCGGCGCGTTCGAGCTCAGCATTCCGTTCATGCAGGACGCCGGCGCGCACTGCGACGGTCCCGCCTGCGGCTCGCTCATCTATCGACTGCAGGAGGGACTGCTCTCGGTGGAACTGTGGCGCCGCGTGGGCGCGCCGAATTCCTAGGAGCAGCCACGCATGCACGACACGCTCGAGCAACCGCAGGCCACCGATCGAAAGCTGGTGGCGCAGTGCTTCGCCAAGCTCGCCGAGGACCTCTCGCTGCTGCTCGACCGCCCGCTCACGTGCGGGGAGGTCGAGGTCGCGCGCGCGCGGCAGCGCATCGCGGGCGAGAAGGTCGTGCATGTGGCGTTCCGCCTCGGCGTGACCGTCGATGGGACGCTGCGGCACGGCGCGCTGCTCGTCCCGCTCGGCGACTCGATCGCGATGGCGTGCTATCTGATGATGATGGCCGACGACGTGGTCGCCGCGCGCCGCAAGGACCGCGACCTCGAGCGGGCCACGAAGGACGCGCTCCTCGAAGTCGGCAACCTCATGGGTGGCTCGCTCGACTGCGCCATCCGCGAGCTGTTTCCGCGCCGCACGGCCACGCGCTCGGAGGGCTGTCAGGGCCTCAAGCCCGGCGTTGCACCGGCTTTTCCGCGCGCGGCGGATGAAGAGCACGTGCTCGCGCGAGCCACGCTCACGCTGCACGAGTTCCCCGCCTTCGACGCGTGGCTGATGCTGCCGTCGATCGCCGAAAACGGGCCCGCTTCCGTCAGCTCTTGACCGGCGCGAGGCCGTGCGCGTGCACGTGCCAGCCGCGGTCGACGACCTCGACCCCGTTGGCGAACGCGTCGATCACCACGCGACCGCGCGCCACGCGCGCGCTCAACTCCGTGGTCGAAACGCCGTCCGCGCTGCTGGGGCCGTCGTCCTCGCGGATCAGGCCCTGCGCGCGCTGGCGCGGATCGAAGTAGACGTGCAGCTCCGGCTCTTCGATGCGCTGCGCCGCCGAGGGCGGCTTGGCCGGGCTCGTGACGAGGATGCGACCGGCGCGCACGAAAATGGGCGTGCGGCCGAGCGGCGCTTCCACGGTGTATCGACCCTCGCTCAGCAACTCGCGCCCGCCGTCGAACAGAAACCAGCCGCCACTGGGGCTGGCGGGCAACACCACGGTCCGTTGCGTGGCGGTCGGAGCGAGGACGGGTGCGACCAGCACGTCGTCGCCGAGCAGGAACTGGTCGTCGATCTCGCGCAGGGAGCGATCCGTGGGGTCCGCGAAGAACAGGGGGCGCACGATCGGCAGGCCCGTGCGGTGTGCCTCGATCATCAGGCTCAGGAACGTCGGCAGGAAGCGGCGCGTGCGTTCGAGGGCGGTCTTGATCGCGCGATCGGCCTCCTGACCGTGGCCGAACAGCGCGCCTCTCGCGGAGCGAGAGAACGGCAGCAGCGCCGCGAGCTCGTGCCAGCGCGCGAGCAACTCGGGACTGGGCGTGCCGTGGCGCGCACCGACCTCGATTCCGACCGTGGGCGTGCCGCTGATCTGGAGGGAGAGCACGCGCGCGAGTTGTCGGCGCAGCTCCTCCCAACTGGCGCGCTGGGCGACGACGGCGCTCGCGCAACTGCGTGCCGAACCCAGATCCCCGCCGCGTGAGAGCACGTAGGGACGTTGGGTCGGATGCGCCTTGGCGAGCCCAACGCGGGTCGCCTCGGCCCACTGTCGAGCCGTCGAGTTGTGGAAGCGTCCATGCGAGCCGCCGCCCTCGCCGCGGTGCAACGCTTCGGCGGGGAGCGTGCCGCCGGGCACGTGTGGCAGGTCGGGCAGGTTCGCGTCGCTCCAGCACCCCTCGAAGCCGCTGCGCGCGTGCTCCGCCACCGCCGTGGTCCACCAGCCGCGCGCGGAGGCCTGCGAGAAGTCGGGGAACGAACTGGGGCCGTGCGCGCCGCGCGCGCGCAGGGCGTGACCCTTGCCGTCGAGGACGAAGTGCTCGCCGTCCAGCCCGCTCTTGTAGGCCGGATAGTGCTTGCCGACGGGGAGCGCGGGCTCGAGGGGCGCGAGCGCGCGAAAGCCGAGCTCGCGCAACTCGGAAAGCGTGCGCGCCGGATCTTGGAAACCACTGCGCGACCACGTGAACGGGCGTCCGCGGTCGAGCGAGGCCTCGTCGAGGAGCAGCACGGAGCAGTGTAGGTGCCGAGCGCGCAGCTCGCGCGCGTACTCGAGCACGGCGCTCGCGCTCGCGGCGTCGCTCACCAAGCTGTGAGGACCGAGCGCCCACGCGGGCGGCAGCGCGCAGGCGCCGAGGAGCTCGCGCAACGCGGAGGCGAGCGCGCGCACGTCGGGCCCCTCGACCAGCCACAGGTCGAACGGCTCACCCTCGAGCGTGAGCTCGAACTCGGCGTCGCCAAAGCGCAGCAGTCCATCGCGCGCACTGTCGGCGAAGGCCGCGAGGGCGCTCCCATCGACGCGCAGCGCGATCGCGATCGGGTGCACGTGCGGGGCCTCGCTCTCGCTCTCGCTGCCTGCGCGCGCCCACAGCCTCAGGCTCGCGCCCGTGCGTTCGAGCGCTCCGCCAGCGGATCCGCCGCCGTAGAGGTGCGCCGCCTCGCCGAGCCGGACGAGCGCGCGCTGGCAGGAACCGTCCCACTCGGCCTCGACCGTGAGCTTGCCCTCGGGCAGGGGTTCACTGGTGAGCGCCGGTTCGCGCTGGAGGAACGTCCCTGGGGCCGACCGACGCCGATCTTCGAGCAGCGTTCGCGCGAGGCGCGCCGTCGCGCCCGGCGTCGCGAGCCCGGCCCGGAACCACTCGAGTCGCTGGATTCCACCGGCGTCGAGGCGCGGCAGCGAAGTTCGGGCGGGAGCGGGCGGCGTCGTCGTGGGGCTGGCCATGGAGCGCGAGAAGCTAGCGGCGGCGGCGCCATGCGCACAACGTGGGCTGCAATCGCGCCGCGGTCGGCTAGGCTGGGCGGCCACGGGAGCGCGGCATGAACGGGTTTCGAAGAGCTGCAGGAGTGTGGGCGTGCTGTTGGGCCGTCGGTTGTGGTCCGGCCGATCTCGCTCCCACGGACGCGCCCGTTCCGACGCAGACCGCGCTCGATTCGCCCGCGCTCCCCTCGCTCGACTCGACGCCGCTCGACTCGACGCCGCTCGACTCGACGCCGCTCGACTCGACGCCGCTCGAGCCCCTCGACCGACCGGTGGTGACGCCGGGGGTCGCGCGCGTGCAGGAACCCGCCGACGCAGGCCCCGGCGCGCTCGTCCGCGTGCGCGAGTTCCATCCCAATGGACGTCTGTTCACCGAGCGCAGTGAGCGCCTCGGCGAATCGGGCTCGTCCACGCGCGTCGGACCGATGAAGACGTGGTTCGAGAACGGGCAACTGCGCTGCGAGGGCGCCTACGACGACGAGGGCAAGCTCGGCGGCCACTGGCGCTACTTCGACGAGCGTGGCGTGCTGCTGCGGGAGGGCGATTTCGCCTCCGGCCTGCGCGAGGGGGACTGGGTCGAGTACCACGCCAACGGCCGCAAGCGCTACGAGGGACTCTTGCACCGCGGGCAGAACGAAGGGCCATGGAAGTACTGGCATGAGAACGGGCAGCTGATGGCCGAAGGCAGCTTCCTGAACAACGCTCGCGAAGGGGCGTGGCGCTTCTTCGACGAGCAGGGCGCGCCGGACGCGCGCTTCACGGGCCTGTATCAGAACAACGAGCGCGTGCGTTGAGCGGTCTTGCGCCGAGTGAAGATCGGCGTAGGTTGCGCGTAGGTGGTCTGGCGCGCGCTCGTGCGCACCCGCGGGGCGCGCGAGCCCCCGCGACATCTGGAACCAAGGAGAGCATGCGATGGGAGTGATGGACTGGCTGAAGCGCGGCGTGGGCGAGCTGATGATCGCGCGGCCCGACGAGGCCAAGACGCAGATCGTTTGGAAGCACGCGGATCCGACGATCCCGATGAAGTCGCAGCTCACCGTCGAGTCGGACGAACGCTGCGTGTTCTTCCGCGACGGCAAGGTGGTCGCGACGCTCGGCCCCGGGCGCCACACCCTCGACAGCGCCAACCTGCCCTTCCTCTCCAACCTCGTCGATTCGTTCACCGGTGGCCGCGTGTTCATCGCCGAGGTGTTCTTCGTGAGCATGACCGAACAGGTCGGCCAGAAGTTCGGCGGCCGCGTCGGCCACGTCGAAGACCCCAAGTCGGGCGTGCCGGTCGAGACGATGGTGCACGGCGAGTTCTCCTTCCGCGTGAGCGATCCCGAACGCCTGATCGTCGGCCTCGTCGGCATGGGTGCCGGCGCGCCGGTGCAGGTCTCGGCGTGGATGCGCGAGCAGGTGCTCAAGGTCATCCGCGATCGCATCGCCGAGCTCGTGGTCAAGAACAAGTGGCCGTTGCTCGACGTGACGTCGGGCGCGTACACGGAGGAGATCGAGGCCGACGTGCTCGCGGGCGTCGGCGCTCACTGCGCCTCCTACGGGCTGCTCATCCCGCGTCTGGGCAACTTCGTGGTCGCGATCTCCGACCCCGATGCCGTCAACCTCAAGAAGCTCTACACGGACGCCGCCTACGTGCGCGCCGTGGGGGGCGTGGACAGCTTCCAGCGCTTTGCGGCCGGCAAGGCCATGCTGGGCGCGGGGGAAGGCATGGCCAAGGGTGGCGGCGAGCTCGGCGCCGGCGGCGGACTGCTCGGCGGCGCGGGGCTGGGCGTCGGCCTTGGACTGGCGCAGCAGATGATGCAGGCGCCGCGTTCGCCGGTGGGGGAGCCCGCGAGCGCCAAGGTCACCTGCGGCAAGTGCGGCGCACAGGTCGCGCCCGGCAAGTTCTGCGGCGCCTGCGGCGAGGCCATGACCGCCGCCGCGGCGGGTTTCTGCGCCGGCTGTGGCGCGCCGCTCGGAGCGCACGCGCGCTTCTGCGAGGCGTGCGGCCGCAAGCGCTCCGAGCTGGCGTGACAAGAAAAATCCCCGCGCCCCCCTTCCCACCCCCGCGGGGCGTGATACCGTCGAGATGGTGAGGGCCCGGCTTCCGCAACCGCGGTGGGCCGGAAACTTCTGCTAGGGTAGGGAACTAACCCGAGCGGAGGTCCCTCCTAGGTTTGCTAGGAATCCGGTTTGACGCTCTCCGCAAGGGCGCGTTAGGCTTGGAAGCCGAGGTTCTCTCCCTCCCTTCTCACTCACTTCTCAGGAGACATGTACATGGTCCGTTCGACCCTGATCGTTGCCGCTGCCGCCCTCGTGTGCGGCTCGAGCTTCGCTCAACAGGTGGACAACGTCTACCCGATCCCCGGTGCCATTCAGCAAGGCCCCGTGATCAACCTGCGCACCGGCCAGCCGGTGAGCACCGCGCGCGAATCTCAGATCCGCGCCGTCACCAACTACATCTACGACAACACCTGCACGTGGACCGGCGGCGGTTTCTACACCGGCACCGGCTACTGCGAGACGTACATCGACGAAGGCCGGATCCCCGGCGGCGTCGGCGGTACGGCTCCGACGGGTGCGACCGTCGACAACGACGTGACCTACTTCGAGGTCGGCTACTGCACCAAGGCCGCCTTGGGCACGGTCGACATCAAGGTGGGCTTCTTCGACTCGCTCGGCGGCCAGTGCGGCGGCTTCCCGCCGGCCCCGATGCCCCCGGCGCTCTCGACGCAGGGCACCGTGTTCCAACTTCCGATCGCCACGATGCCGGGTGGCTCGACGACCGGCGCCCTGCAGTGCTGGATCGTCGGGTTTGACCTCGGCAACACCGGCTTCTGCATGCAGTCGGACGCCGACGGCATCTACGACAACAACGCCGACCTCGACCGCTTCAACTGGTCGTGGCAGATGGACAACGTGCTCACCGGCTCGGGCGACCAGGGCATCCTGCTCTCCGGCGAGCCCTTCGCCACGGTCCCCGGCGCGTGCACGTACAACATCCCGTGCGCCGTGAACCCGATCGGCGGCGCGAACTGCGGTTCGGGCCTCGCCAACGACGACGCCTTCTGGATCAACGTCGACAACGACATCGCCGGTGGCGGTCTGACTCCGGGCACGTCCTGCCCCTCCGCTCCGAGCGGCGGCACGGGCTGCTACTGGTTCGGTGGCGCCCCGGGCAACCCCTTCGCCGGGTTCTGGATGGTGCTGGGCAACAACGGTTCCTGCGGCGGTTGCGCGGCTCAAGCCGTCAACTACTGCACGGCCGGCACGACGACGAGCGGTTGCAACGCCACGATGACGCTCGCGAGCGGCATCCCCAGCGCCAGCAACGCCGGTGCGGCGATCCTGTCCGCGACCAACGTTGAAGGCGCCAAGACGGGCCTCCTGTTCTACGGTGTTGCGCGCAACGTGAGCGCTTGGAGCCCGACCTCGTCGAGCTTCCTGTGCGTCAAGTCGCCGACCCTCCGCTCGGGCACCCAGTCGACCGGCGGCACCGCGGGCGCGTGCGACGGCTCGATGTCGCTCGACATCAACGCGGCCCTCGCGGCCCAGACTGCCTTCCCGGTTGCCGCTGGCGGCGTCTTCGACATCCAGGCGTGGTTCCGCGACCCGCCGGCCCCGAAGACGACGCACCTGTCGGACGGCCTCGAAATCACGCTCTGCCCGTGATCGGCTAGCGCAGCGATCCGCGTGATCGCCTGCGCAAGGCTCAAGCGAGCGGCGCCTCCCCGTCAAGGGGGGCGCCGCTCGCCGTTTCTGGTTGCTGCTCGCCTCCGATGTCCCGCCATCGGATGCGCCACCGCGCGCAACTCACGTCTACGTCGAGTGGTGTAGTTCCCGATGTTCCTCTCGGCGCTGGCTTGGTTGAGGTGTCCGTGAGTAGGTGAAGGCCATTGGTGCGCGGGGCGCCCCCGAGGCGGCGCCCTAATTGGATCGGCTCAGCCGGTTGCGACTTCCTTCAGCAGGTCCGGCGGCGGCAGCACGCTGGAGCTGAGCTTGGCCATCGAGCGCAGGCTGTAGTGGAGCCTCTCGCTCGCCTGCCATTCGCCGCCCTGCTCGGCGAGCAGCATCGTCGCCAGCCTCGGCAGGCTCGCCGTGTTCGTGAAGCTGCCCACCACGCGCGTGCGCGGCGGATCTCGCGGTTTTGGCGCTCGAGCGGGTTGGAGCTGGCGCCAGTGCTCTTGCGGGAAGGCCTTGTACGCGAGCACATCCACGGCCGTCGATCGCAGCAACTCGGACGCCTCGGGGCACTTCGAATCCAAGAGCTCCGCGACCTCCTCGAACGCCTTGCGCGCCTCGGAGACCACCAGTGGCACGCCACGCAGGCCGCGCTTCACCAAGCTGCGCAGGAAGTCCTTTCAATGCGTGGCTCTCGGCATCGCCAGCGCCGACGCCCAGCACCGTCCGGCGGCCTTCGACCGGCTCACGTCTCGTCAAGTGGTGTACTTCCCGTTGTTCCTCTGGGCGCTGGGTTGGTTGAGGTGTCCGTGAGTTGGTGAAGGCCGTTGGTGTGCAGGGCGCTTCCGAGGGGGGTGCTCCGTGCGAAGGGGGCAAGATCTCAGGGCGTCCAGCAGCTCAGGGAGAGCGACGGCTCGCGTTGCCCATGAAGCTCGATTTGCCCACGAAATTCGATGTGTGCTGGAAACTCGATGTGCCCTGGAAATTCGGTGTGCGCGCGAAATTCGAGGTGTGCACGATGGCGTGGGGCGCGACGAAAGCGCGGGGGCCGGCACGCCCGAGCGGCGTGCCGGCCCCCGCGGTGGGAAAGGCCAGCGCTGTGACTCCAGCGTTGCTACTGGCAGATCTGGAAGCGAACCGCGTTGGTGAGGCTCGTGGTGTAGGCGTCCGCGGGGTCGCGGCTCCAGATCTGGGCGTTGACCGGCTGTCCGACGATTTGCAGCAGGGGGTCCGAGCCGGAGGTCATCAGGGCCTTGAAGTCGTAGTTGAAGGTGCCGGTGCAGTTGTTGCCGGTGGCGCTGCCTCCGGTGTTCGCCGCCGGGGTGCGCTTCACGGGCCCCTGCACGCACAGCGTGCCGCCTTGGAAGGGCGCAGCGGCCTGCGCGAAGCCGTAGAAGACGAGGCCTTGCTTGTTGTTGAGCAGGTTCGTCGCGGTGATGCGGAACGGACCGGCGCTGGAGAGGCTCGGCGTACCTTGGTAGCCGATGGCCGGAACGCAGAACTGGCTGTTCATCTTGGCGGTGCAGTAGGTCGAGGGCGGGGTGCCGCCTTGGCACTCGCAGCTGTCGGGAATGCCGTTGCCGTTCACGTCCGGGGTTCCACTCGCGATGTCGCAGCTGTCGGGACGGCCGTTGGCGTTGCAGTCCGGCAGGCCACCCGCGATGTCGCACTCATCCGGGATGCCGTTCGAGTTGCAGTCGAGCGAGGTGCCGTTCTGAAGGTCGCAGCCGTCGGCGACGCCGTTGGTGTTGCAGTCGAGTGCGCCGCCGGCGGGGTCGATGCGGTAGATCTCGCCGTCGGAGTAGTCGATGATGTAGAGCTCGCCGCTGGCGTCCTCGCCGAAGGAGCTGATCGAGCTGATCGTGGGCGTGCCCGCGGGCTCGAGCTCGGTGGTGCGGACCGTGAAGCTCGACACCTGTCCGTTGACGTAGCGCAGCGACCAGATCGCGCTCGAGCAGTAGTCCCCGTAGAAGTAGGTGCCCTGCAGGCCACAAACCGTGCTTCCGCGGTAGACGTAGCCGCCGATCGCGGAGCAGTGGCCGCCGGAAGCCTGCGTGTAGTCGCGCAGCGGGGGCGTCAGAGCGGGGGAGTTCGGCGTGCAGCCCGAGAGGCCGGTGCTCGTGTTGCCCTCCATGCAGCGCCAGCCGTAGTTGCGACCGCTCCCGCCAGCGGGGGCGAAGTCGATTTCCTCGACCGCGTTCTGCCCGACGTCGCCGATGTACATGTCACCGGTCGAGCGGTCGAAGCTGAAGCGGAACGGGTTGCGCAGGCCGATGTGCCAGATCTCGTCGAGGGGCGCACCGGCGCCGACATAGGGGTTGTCGGCGGGGATGTACGGCGCGGGCAGGTTGACGTCGAGGCGCAGCATCTTGCCGAGCAGCGAGCTGGTGTTCTGCGCGGCGTTGTTGGGGTCGTTGGCGCTGCCGCCGTCGCCGGTGGCGATGTAGAGCTTGCCGTCGAGCCCGAACTGGATGCAGCCGCCGTTGTGGTTGGAGAAGGGCTGCGCGATCGTGAGCAGCACCAGCTCGGTAGTCGAAGCGACGTCGGCGTTGGTCGGGCTGACCTGATAGCGCGCGATCACCGTCGCGCCCGAGGTGACAGCCGTGTAGTTGACGTAGAAGTAGCCGTTCTGCGCGTAATTCGGATGGAACGCGAGGCCGAGCAGCCCGCGCTCGCTGCCGGTGGAGATCTTGCCGAGTCCACCGCTCGCGGCCGAGCCGAGGTTCAGGAAGTTGGTCGTGAGCGTGGTGCCGTTCTTGATGATGCGGATCTTGCCGCCCTGCTCGACGACGAACTGGCGGGTCGTGTCGCCCGGAGCCGAGCACAGAAACACGGGCTGGGAGAAGCCGCTCTTGAAGAGCGTCGCCTGAAGGGTCTGGGCGAGGGCCGTGGGGGAGGCTGCGGTGAGGGCGAGGGCCGCGAGGGCCGCGGACTGGGCGATGTGGCGCATGGAGGCAGATCCGGTAGGTGGCGAAACGACAGACGACAGGGCCTTGGGAGCCCCGTTTCCTAGGAGCCATGCTCGACGCAAGGCGCGCGGATGTCAAGCCGAGCGCCACGCCAGCCTAGGCTGGGGCGGATCGGGCGATCCAGCGGGCGGGCTGAAGGGCGGCGCGGATTCCGGCCGACGGGCGCGAGCGAGCGCGCGGCTACCAGCGTCGACCGGCCGCCATCAGCGCCATGGCAGCGTCCCCGTCGACGGCCTTGGAGAAAAAATAGCCCTGCGCGTGGTCGCACTCGACCGCGCGCATGAGCGAGAGCTGAGCGGCCGTCTCCACGCCCTCGGCCACGACGCTCTTGCCGAGATTGCGACCGATCATCACGATCGTCCGCGCGATGCGCGCGTCATCGCTGTGCTCTCCGCGCTCCGAGCCAAGGTGCTGGACGAACGAGCGATCGATCTTGAGCGAATCGATCGGGAAGCGCTGCAGGTACGAGAGCGACGAATAGCCCGTTCCGAAGTCATCGATCGAGAGCTTGAGCCCGAGCTCCTTGAGCTTGAGCAGGATCGACTTGGCGGCGTCGGGATGCTCGAGAATCGCGCTCTCGGTGATTTCGAGCTGCAGATCCTCTCCCTTCACGCCCGTCTCCACCAAGATCTGCGCGATCTGATGCGCGAGATCGGGCTGGTTGAGCTGCTTGCTCGAGAGGTTGACCGAGAGCGTGCAGGCGCGCGGATTGCCGAGCTTGCGCTGCCACGTCGCGAGCTCCATGCACGCCTGCCGCAACACCCAGCGTCCGAGCGGCACGATGAGTCCGGTTTCCTCGGCGATCGGGATGAAGTCGGCGGGCGAGATCGGGCCGCGCTCGGAGTGCGTCCAGCGCACGAGCGCCTCGAACCCGCCGATGGTCCCCGTGGCGAGCGACACGATCGGCTGGTAGTGCACGCGCATCTCGTGGCGTTCGATGGCTCGCCGCAGGTCGCGCTCGATCTGCAGTTGCTGCACGGCGTGGGCGTGCATGGCGGAGTCGAACAGCGCGTGACGCGCACGGCCGGAGGCCTTGGCGCGGTACATGGCGGTGTCCGCGTCGCGCAGCACGTCCTCGGGGCGGTGGTAGCCGGTGAGCGACGTGGCGATGCCGATCGAGGAGCTGACGAACAGTTCATGGCCGCCGATGTTGAAGGGCGCCGAGAGCTCGCCGTGCACGCGATCGGCGACCTTCACGGCGTCCGAGGCGTCACCGATGTCGTCGAGCAGGATCGCGAACTCGTCGCCGCCGAGTCGGGCCACCGTGTCGCCGGGGCGCAGCGAGAGCTCGAGGCGCCGCGCGATCATCACCAGCAGGCGATCGCCCGCGAAGTGTCCGAGGCTCTCGTTGATCACCTTGAAGCGATCGAGATCGAGCAGCAGAACCGCGAATACATAGTCCGAGCGGCGCGCGGCGCGGCGCGCGCCGCGACGCAGTGCGTGGCGCAGTCGATCGTGGAACAGCGCGCGGTTGGGGAGTTCGGTGAGCGTGTCGTAGAACGAGCGGTGAGCGAGCTGCTCTTCGGCCAACTTGAGGTGCGTGATGTCGCTCAGCGAGCCGGCGAATTGCAGCGCTCGGCCCTGTGCGTCGCGCGACGCCTTGCCGCGGCACAGGACCCAGCGCCAGCCGCCGCCGTGGTACTGGAGTCGGTGCTCGCACTCGTACAGCTCGGTCGCGCCGGCGATGTGCACGCGCAGTTCCGCTTGGACGCGCTCGAGATCCTCGGGATGGATGCGATCGAGCCACTCGCCGATCGAGTCATCGAGCCGCTCGTGCGCGAGGCCGAGCAGCTCGCGCCAGCGCGCGGAGAAGTGGGCGCGGTCCGCCGAGAGATCCCAGTGCCACAGCCCGTCGCTCGTCGCGCACTCGAACAGCGTCGCGCGATCGCGCAGCGAGGCTAGCTCGTCGCGGGCCTGTGCCAGGGAAGTGATGTCGCGCAGGCGCAGCCAGCGTCGAGCGGCAGAGTCGCCGAGCGGCACGAGTTCGAGCGTGACGCTGCCCTGTCCAGCGTGGTGCAGCACCAGCTCCGTTCCCGTGGCCGCGGCGAGCGGCGTTCCCAGACGCGTTCCGAGCAACTCTTCGCGCGTGGAGCCGAACAGGCGGGCCGCAGCGGAGTTGAGCGAACAGACCTTGCCCGCGGCGTCGAGCGCGAGCAGCGCGTCGTGGTCCTGCTCGATCCAAGGTTCGCAGCGCTCGGCGCTGGACCGTTGCGGTACGAGTTCGTACGGCCGCTCCTCGGGGGCTTCGCTCACAGTGCGACCTCCGCGAGAGCGAGCGCGCGAGCGCTCGCGCCGAGATCGGCGAGTGAGCCGAACACGCGCGGCGCGCCGGGTAGGTCGCGGCGCACGAGCGTGGGCGTGAGCCGGACATCGAGGGCCTTGCCGGCCTCCGGCTGCAGCTCGAGGTCGATCACGGCGAGTTGCACGTTGTCCTCGCCCAAGGCGGCCTTCAGGCGCTCCGCGTGCGCGCGTGCCTCGCGGCCCGCGCGAGACGATCCATGGACGAACAGCTCGAGGCGAGGCACCGACATCGTGGGACTCCGGTCAGGCTACGGCTCGCGCGCGTGACCTTCAACGAGCGTGCGCTCGTTCCAAGGGCGTCGCGCAGCAACCGCCGTACGCGTCGAGGGGGCGTGCAGGCGAGGGGGCCGCGCTCTTCGGTGCTGAAGGAGTGGAGCCACGACTGCGCGCATTTCCGAACTCGGCTCGGCATGAATCGCGCCAAGATTTCGCGTCGGCGGACCCCGGATCGTCGAGGGTCCATCGAAGCCGCCGGGGCAGCGCGGCGAAGGCGCGAGGAGGGAAGGCCACGGGCGTCGGCCGGTTCGGCCACGGACCTCAGCGCGGGCGATCGTCGATCAGCATCGCAGGCGGCAGGAACGCGACGAGCCGCGCCTCGCGGGGAACGGCGCGCCCCTCGAGCAGCGCGCAGCCGCCGCGCTCGAACGGGAAGCCGGCGGCATGCTCGCGCTTGCCCGTGACGAGCCAAGCGGCGAGGGCCGAGATCCACGGCTCGTGGCCCACGAGGGCGACGTCTGCGGACCCCATGCGGACGAGCAACTCCGCCGACGGCGCTTCGGCCAGCTCGGGACAGGGCTCGCACACGGCTTGGAAGCGCGCCGCGAGCAGGGCCGCGGTTTCGTGCGATCGGCGCCAAGGCGAGTGCAGCACCCGTCGCGGGCGCAGGCCGCGCTCGGCGAGTGCGGACGCGATCCGCTCGAACTCGAGACGGCCTTCCGGCGTGAGCGCGCGCTCGGCATCGAGCCCGGAGGGGGAGCGGGCGTGGGCGATGGCGTGGCGTACGAGCAGGATTTGCATGCGGAGCACGTGGCGCCGTGGCCGGGCGCGCGCGGGGTCGAGCTTGGCACAAACCCGACCGGACGGGGCGCTCGGCGAGGGAAGCCGCCCTCTCCCATGCTAACCCGAGGCCGCCCACGTCAGCTCCAGCGCGCAACTCTGCTCCAGCGCGCAACTCTGCTCCAGCGCGCAACGCTCGGCGCGAGGTCGATCGTGGCGAGGGTGTCGACGGCCGCGCTCCGCCGACCACGGCGTGCCCCACCGAACTCACGGTTCCGCTGCGGACTTGAGCGCGGCGCGCCAGCGGGCTTGGGCGGCGCTATCGCCGTCTTCCTGCGCGAGCTGGAGCAGCATGCGCAGGGTCTCGAGGTCGCTGGGATCGAGCTCGGCGGCGCGCGTCAGGCGCGCGCGAGCCGCGGCGCTCTCGCGCAGTTGGTGCAGCGCGAACCCCAGTCCGCGCAAAGTGGGGGCGCGTTCCGGGCCGCAATCGAGCGCGCGTTCGAAGCTCGCGCGCGACTGTGCGAACTTGCCGAGGCGCAGTTGTGCGTGGGCGAGGAACTCCAGCGCGAAGGTGTTGTCCGGGTTCTCTTGGGCGACGCGCGCGAGGAGCTTCTCGGCATCGGCGAAGCGGCCGCGCTCGAAGAGGCGCTGGCCCTGATCGCAGGCGCGCAGTTCGTCCGCGCGGCGGTGCGGACTGGGGCGCGCGCTGGAGGCGAGCGGGTCGGGGAGTGGGCCCGAAAAGGAGGGCGCGCTGGCGTAGCCGAGCGACTCGATGTTGCGCAGGAGCGCGGCGTCGGATTGCACGGAGCTGCCTTGCTCCAACGTCGAGCGCGCGAGGGTGCGCGCGATCTGCTCGCGGTGCGCCGCCGCGATGTCCGAGCGCTCCTCGACGAGGTTGCGCGGCTCGCGCGGAGCGCGCGCGGGCTCGTAGAACTCCTGCGTGGAGCTGTGGATGTACTTCCCGCGGGCGTCGACCCAGCCCACCAGCGGCGCCATCCCGTAGTGCAGGAGACCGTAGAACGACTCGAAGTACACGCCGCGCGCGGCGTCGGGCGCGCGTGCATAGAGGCTCTGACCATCGACGTCCGCCAGCGTGCGGATGCCGAGCGCCTCGCAGATCGTCGGACCCACGTCCGCGACGCTCGCCATGCTGCTCACGCGCTCGCCGGCCCGCGCTCGATCGCGGCGGCGCACGAGCAGGGGCACGCGCAGCGTGGAGTCGTAGACGAAGTAGGCGTGGGAGTCCTCGCCGTGCTCGCCGAGGCCCTCGCCATGGTCGCCGACCACCACGATGGTCGTGTGCTCGAGTCGCCCGAGGCGCCGCAGCTCGTCGATCAGGCTCCCGAAGGCGGCGTCCGTGGCCGCCACCTCGGCGAGGTAGGGATTGCCCTGCGCGCGCTCGAGCCACGTTGGACCCGCGGTCCACGGCTGGTGTGGATCGAAGAAGTGCACCCACGCGAAGAACGGCTGCTCGCGTTCGAGGGAAGCGAGCCAGCGCGTGGCGTCGAGCGCTGTCTCCGCGGCGCCGCGCGCGGCGAAGCCCGTGCTGGTGACGACGTCGTTCTCGCGCGCGGGCTGGGTGTAGGTGGCAAAGCCCTGATCGAGCCCGAAGGCGCGGTCGAGCACCTTGGCGGAGACGAACGCGCCGCACGCGACACCGGCCGCCCGCGCGAGCTCGGCGACGGTCGTCGCGGACGCGGGTACGGCGCTCAGGCTGTTGTCGCGCACCGTGTGGCGGTTGGGATACAGACCCGTCAGCATCGAGGTGTGCGCGGGGAGCGTGGTGGGCGTGACGGTGCGCGCCCACTCGAACGTGATTCCCTCGGCCGCGAGCGCGTCGAGGTGCGGAGTGACCGACGGACTCGCTCCGTAGCAGCCGAGCGTGTCGGCGCGCGTCGTATCGAGCGTCACGAGCAGCACGGACGGCGGCTGTGACTTCGAGCAAGCGCTCGCCAAGGCGGCGAGGATCAGGCCGACCTCGAGCTTCATGGCATGGCGCGGTCCGGCCTCGCCGCTCTCCAGCGTCGAGCGAGTTGCGAAGGCCCCAGCCGCATGGAGGCTTCATAGCACACGCGTCGCGCGGGGAAAAACCGTGGAACCGGCGCGGCGCCGTGTCTTGAATACGCGGCATGCAACCGAACGCCAGCGCGCGCAGCCTGTGTGCCTACATCGACGCTTCTCCGTCGCCCTTTCAGGCCGTCGAGAACGGCGCGGCGCGTCTCGCCGCGGCCGGTTGGACCGAGGTGCGGGAGAGCGAGAGCTTTCCGCGCGAACTCGCGCGCGGCTTCGTGCGGCGCGCGGGCAGTCTGCTGGCGTGGTCGCGCGACGGCGCTCCGGCGACGCAGCGAGGCTTGCGCGTGCTCGGCGCGCACACCGACAGCCCCAACCTGCGCATCAAGGCCAAGCCCAACACGGGCGCGGCCGGCTTCCGCCAACTCGGTGTCGAGGTGTACGGGGGCGCGCTGCTGAACTCGTGGCTCGATCGCGAGCTCGGGATCTCGGGCCGCGTCATGGTGCGCACGAGCGAGGGCGCGCAGCCGCGACTGGTGCTCTGCAATCGTCCGCTGGCGCGAGTCCCGCAGCTTGCGATTCACCTCGATCGCGAGGTGAACGCGCGCGGACTCGTGCTCGATCCGCAGCTGCACCTCGCGCCCGTCTGGGGGCTCGGGCGACCGGACGAGCGGGGACTCCAGCGTTTCTTGGCGGCGGAGCTCGGCTGCGGCGCGGACGACGTGCTGAGCTGGGATCTGATGCTGCACGACATCGCACCCGCGACGCTGCTCGGCGTTGCGCAGGAGATGCTGTGTGCGCCGCGGCTCGACAATTTGTGCTCGTCGTGGTGCGCGCTCGAAGCGCTCGTCGCGCACGTGCCGACGCAGGCTCCGATCGCGATCGCGTGCCTGTTCGATCACGAGGAAGTGGGCAGCGCCTCGCGCTCCGGCGCGCAAGGGCCTCTGCTCGTCGATGGGATCGAGCGCCTCGTGCTCGCCGACGGCGGCAGTCGCGACGACCTCCACCGCGCGATCGCGCGCAGCTTCTGCGCCTCGATCGACATGGCGCACGCCACTCACCCCAACTACCGCGAGAAGCACGAGCCCGACCACTGGATCGCGCTCAACGGCGGGCCGGTGATCAAGATCAACACCAACACGCGCTACGCCACGGACGCCGAGGGCGAGGCGGAGTTCCAACTCGCCTGCGAACGCGCGGGCGTGCCGGTGCAGAAGTACTTCCACCGCTCCAACCTCGCCTGCGGAACGACGATCGGGCCGCTCACCTCGGCGCGTCTTGGCATGCGCACGGTCGACGTCGGAACCGCGCAGCTCTCGATGCACTCGATCCGCGAGCTGTGTGGCGCGGAAGATCCTGCGCTGATGGTGCGCGCGCTGACGTCCTTCCTCGCCGGCTGAACCGCGCGCGTTGGCCTTCGAGCGAGCCCGTCGTACACTTCCGCGCTCAGCCCTGTCGCTCTCGAGGACCTCGCCATGTCGCACACCGTCGCACCCGGCAAAATCGTCGGCATCTACTACACCCTGAAGGATGACGAGGGCAACGTCCTCGACACCAATCGCAAGGGCGGCAAGCCGCTGGCCTATCTGCACGGGAAAGGGGCGCTGCTCCCGGCCGTCGAAGCGGGCTTGGAGGGCAAGGCGAAGAACGATTTCGTGCAGCTCGCGCTCGATGCCTCGCAGGGGTACGGAGAGCGCCGAGCCGACCTGATTCGTCAGGTCGAACGCAAGCTGTTTCCGCCGAGCCAAGCGCTCGCTCCCGGTATGCGCATGAACCGTCAACTGCCGGACGGTCGGGTCGCGGGCGCCATCGTCCTCGAAGTCGGGGACGAGCACGTCACGGTGGACGAAAACCATCCGCTCGCCGGCCTCGCCCTGCGCTTCGAGATCACGGTGTGCGGCGTGCGCGACGCCACGGCGGAAGAGGTCGCCCACGGCCACGCCCACGGCGCGGGCGGCCACCAGCACTAGCGGACGGCGGCCAGCGTCCGCGCGCGCGACTCGATCACGGTGCCGCGCGCGCGAGCCACTCGAGCTCGTCGGCGAGCGCGTAGAGAGCGTTTTCGTCGCAGCGCTCCAAGCGCATCCAGCGCACCGCGCTCGCGCCCTGCGCATCGTCGGCGCAGCGAATCGGGCGCTGGAGCGGAACCGTGACGAGAGCGTGCGGCACTCCGCTCGCGGAGAGCTCGGCCAGCAGCGACTCGATGTCGAGTCCCTCGCAGCTCGCTTCCTCGAAGCTGCCGGTGCGCGTGCGGCGCTCGACGCAGCGCGCGAGCTCGCGTTCGTAGTCTTGGACGAGCTTGCGCCGCGCGTGGCGCAGCTCGTCCGCGCTGGCGCGGGCGTACTTCCAGCCGAAGTCGCCCTCGGGGTGAGGTGCGAGTCCTCCGTCCTCGAGCCCGTCGGGCTCGGGAGGTGGCGGCGTTGCGGTCGGAATGTCGCGCAGCGGCGCGCAGTGAGCCGCGGCGTCCGCCGCGGGGGCGAGCGATTGCGACGGCGCCTGCGCGGCGGGGGTCGGGAGCGGCTCGGAGGGGGCGAGCGGCGTCGGGGAGGCCGCGAGGCCCGCGTCCGCGCCGGAAGGTCGGAGCAGGAAGCCCAGCAGCGCCGCGAGGAGTGCGGTGCCGCACGCGAGTGCGAACGAGGCGCGGCGCATGCACTCGAGGATAGCTCCCCGCGTGCATTGCGCAGGGAAGGAAGTTCCGCCTACTGCGGGAACCGAGCGCTTGCAGGTAGGCTAGAGCCGGAGGTCGATCCAGCGTCCTCGAATGCCGATGCGCGCCCTAGTCTTGCTCTCCTCGTGGTGGTGCCTCGCGACGCCTCTGTGCAGCGCGCAGGAGCTGGAAGTGCACGTGATCAACGTGGACCAAGGGCTCGCGCTGTACGTGGAGAGCCCGACGGGCAAGCGCCTGCTGATCGACGGCGGCAATCCGGGCGATGGCACCGCGATCGTGATCCCGTACCTGCAGTCGATCGGCGCGACCGGCCTCGACTACAGCGTGATGACGCACTGGCACACCGACCATTTCGGCGGCCTGACGAACATCCACGCGTCGGGCTACAAGCCGCTCGTCGCGGCCTACGATCGCGGCGACACGAATCGGCCCTCCAACGGCTTCGTCACGAGCTACTTGAGCGCGGTGAGCGGCGTGCGCGCGATCGCGGCGCAGGGACAGGTCGTGGACCTCGGCGGCGGTTGCACGCTCACGTTCGTCGCGCGCGACGGCGTGCATCCGACCGGGACCGTCAACGTGAGCGGCGACGAGAATGCGCACTCGCTCGGCATGGTGCTGCGCTACGGCGACTTCGACCTGTACGTGGCCGGAGACCTGACCGCGGGCGGGCTGGGAACTCCGAACGTGGAGGGACCGGTCAGCGCCTGGATCGGGCAGGTCGAGGTCGCGATCAGCTCGCACCACGGCTCGGCCTCGAGCTCGTCGGCGAGCGTCGTGAGCAACCTGAATCCGAGCCTCGTGGTTCACTCCGCGGGGCACGACAACCCCTACGGCCATCCGACGGAGTCCGTGGTCGACACGTGGAGCACGAGCACGGCGACGCGCGTGCAGTGGTGCACGACCGACGGGGACACGGCGAGTCCGACGCTCGGTGGAGATCCGGGCGGGTTCAATGCCCTCTCGAGCCACGTCGTGATCACCTCGAACGGCAGCACCTTCCGCGCGCGCAGCCCCGCTCATCCCCAGACCGTGGACTTCGCCACGTTCGAGAATCCAGGCTCGTACGTCGGCCCGGGGCAGGTCGCGATCAACGAGTTGCTCGTCGACCCGCTCGCGTTCGCCGATGCGGATGCGGAGTGGATCGAGTTGGTGAACTACTCGGCAGCCACGCTCAACTTGGGCGGACTCGAGCTCTCGAACGGGACCCAATCCTTCCGACTCCGCAGCCAGATCGTGCTCGACGCCGGCGAGCGCTTCGTGGTCGGGCTCGACGGAAGGCCCGCGCGCAACGGCGGCTACTTCCTCGGCCTCGGCGCTCCGTGGCGGCAATTCTCGCTCCCGAACGCGAGCGGTGCGCTGACGTTGAAGAGCGCGAGCGGCGCGACGCTGGAGACGATCCAGTGGGGGGCCGGCGGCATCTCGATCGCTCCGGGTGCGAGCGCGGAACGGATCGCGCCCGCGAGCCCCGCGCTCGCCAACAACTTTCTCTCCTGCACCCTCGCTTGGGCCGGCGGGGATCGCGGCACGCCGTGGGAGCAGAACGAGAACGGCATCGGGACCTGTCCGCCACCGGTCCCCTATGGAACCGGCAAGCTCACGAGCAACGGCACGTCGCCGACGGTGATTTGGACCGGCACGCCGAGCGTCGACACCAACGACTTCGTGGTCACGCTCCAAAACGCGCTGCCGCAGAAGTCGACGATCCTGTTCTACGGCTTCGCGCGCGACCAAAAGCCGTTCGCAGGCGGCACCCTGTGGTGCAAGACGCCCGTCAAGCGCATGGGCGTGAGCGTGACGAACCTCTCCGGCAGCGTCAGCTATGCGATTCCGATCGACGCGAGCATGGCCGGTACGCGGCGCTGCTACCAATTCTGGTTCCGCGACCCGTTCGTGGCCGATGGCAGCAACGTCGGGCTCTCGAGCGCGCTCGACGTGCAGTTCTGTCCGCTGCCCGGGCCGCCCGCGCCCGGCGACATCGTCATCACGGAGGTCATGAAGGACCCCGCGTTCGTCACGGACGCCAACGGTGAGTGGTTCGAGGTCTACAACGCGAGCGCGTCGATCGTCAACCTCGAGGGCTGGACCCTGCGCGACACAGGCAGCGAGTCGATCACGCTCTCCAACGGCGGCAACGGGATCTACGTCGCGGCGGGACGCTATCTCGTGCTCGGTTCGAACGCCGATGCGCTCGCCAACGGTGGAATCGCCGTGGGGTACGACTGGGACTGGACGCTGTTCAAGCTCGACAACGCCGACGACGAGATCGTGCTGGTCGCGCCGGGCAACGTCGAGATCGATCGCATCGAGTACGACAACGGTTTCTTGTGGCCGGATGTCACGGGCTCGAGCTTGAGCCTGCGTTCGGGAGTGCTCTCGGCGAGCGGCAACGACGACGGCAATTCGTGGTGCGCCGCGAGTTCCCTCATCAGCGCCTCGAACCCCGATCGCGGCACGCCGCTGGTCGCCAACGACACTTGCCCTTGAGCTCTGTCGCCGTCGAGCCGAAACGGCGTTCTCGCTAGGATGCTTTCCATGCGCAAGTCATCGCTCCTCGTGCTCGCTCTCGCTCTGTGTTCCTGCGGCGATCAGCCCGCCACACCCACGAACGGCACTTCCGCACCGGTGCAGGTCAGCAAGGGCGCGCTGCAGAAGACGCGCTTTTACGACGAGGCGCGGACCATGAAGGCCGAGCAGGGGACGGAGATCGACGGCCTGCGCCAAGGCCTGTGGCGCGAGTGGTCCACCGAGGGCTCGCTCTCCGCCGAGGGCGAGTACAAGGACGGACTCAAGCACGGACCGTGGAAGCTGCTGTGGCCCGACGGTTCCCTGAAGGGCGAGCTCGCCTTCGCGTCCGGCAAGCGCGAGGGCACGAGCGCGTTCCGACACTCGAGCGGTCGCCTGTTCACCGAAGGCGAGTTCAAGGCGGACAAGGAGACCGGCCGCTGGGTGTCCTTCTATCCGAGCGGCGACAAGCTCGACGAGGGCAGCTACGAGCAGGGCCTGCGCGTCGGGCGCTGGACGGAGTGGCACGACGGCGGCGCGAAGGCGCGCGAGGGCGAGTTCGTCGGCGGCTTGGAGGAGGGGCGCTTCACGACGTGGTTCAAGAACGGCTTCGTGCAGACCGAGGGCACGTACCGCGCGGGAAAGTTCGAGGGCCTGTGGAAGGGCTGGTACGAGGACGGCACGCCCGCCGAAGAGGCGCACTGGGTGGCGGGTCAGAAAGACGGCCTCGCCAAGGGTTGGCACCGCAACGGACAACTGCGCACCGAGGGCTTGCAGCGCGCCGATCGCCCCGAGGGACTGTGGGTGGCCTACGCCGAGAACGGCGCCGTCCTCAACCGCGGCAGCTTCGTCGCTGGACTGCCCGACGGCGAGTGGACGGAGAACTACGCCTCGGGCGGCGTGCGCAAGCAGGGCAGCTACGCCGCGGGCAAGAAGCAGGGGCCGTGGCGGAGCTTTCACGAGTCGGGCGAGCTCCAGAGCGAGGGCGCCTACTCCGAGGACCTCGCCAACGGCGAGTGGAAGTACTGGAACACCGACGGGAGCGTCGACGCGACGCGCAGCGGAACCTACGTGGCGGGAGTGCGCCAGTAGCGCGCGCCGCTCAGGGAGTCGTCTGCACGATCAGGCCGGTGGCCTGCGCGATCCGCCCGCCGAGCGCCTGGAGTTCCGCGGGTTCGAGCGCGCGCAGGCGCGCGGCCTCGGGCTGGTGCGACGCGCGCGCGAAGCCATATAGGAGCACGCCGCGCAGGTGCGCACCGCGCTCGCGGGCGAGGAGCAACAGCTCCACGTACGAGCGTTCCTCGTCGCCCGAGAGCGTCGGACCCTCGAAGTCCAGCGCCATGGTCTGAACCCAGGTGGGCGCGAGCCCCGCGCAGGTCACCAGCGCGTCGAGCACGCGCTCCCGCGACATGCTCGTGTCGTTGAGGCGCGCTCGCCCCTCGTCCGTGCCCGCGTCGAGCTTGAACCAGACCTCGCCACCGAGTTCCGCGAGCCGCGCGAGCCCGCGCTGCACGCGCGCGTGCGCCACCATCGAGCCGTTGGTGATCAGCACCACGCGCAGCTTGCCGAGCAAGTCGGCCGCGGCGAGCACCTTGGCCATCACCTCGAGCACGGCTTCGAACTGCGCGCTCGTCGTCGACTCGCCGTTGCCCGACAGCGCCACGTCGTTGAGCCGACGCGCGTCCTGCGGCACATGCCGCTCCATCCACTGCGGGTCGCGCGCCCGCGCGAGCATCGTGGTCAGCTCGTGTTCGAGCCGTGCGAGATCGACCTCGGGCGCGCCGCCGCGCACCAGTCCGGGCACTTGGCAATAGACGCACCGCCAGTTGCAGGCGTTGTCGGTGTTGAGGTTGATTCCGATCGAGACGCCGCGCGCACGCCGCGACACGACGGGATACACGTAGCGCATCCCAGCCTTGTCGCGACCGTGATCGTCGGTGGTGAGCTTCACGGGCCCGCGCGCACGCCTCACTTCGTGCCGAACGCGTCCTTGGCGTACTTCGAATTGCGCAGGGAAGCGAACTCTGGATCGAGGGCCAGCTCGCCCAGGCGCTTGAGCGAGATCGGCGCGCGATTGAGCAAGTCGGCCGCGTCCTTGAGCTTGCCCTTGCGCACGTAGGCGCGGGCGAGCTTCTCCGACAGTTCGTCCTGCTCGAGCGTGGGATCGTCCCGGCCCACGGAGAAGGCCTGACGGAAATCCTTGATCGCTTCGTCGTCGTCGCCGAGGCGCACGTAGATGTCCGCGCGCCGCACGTAGGCTTCGGCCCAGCGCTCGTTGCGCACGACGAGCTCGTCGTATTCCTTGAGGATCTCGCGCCGCGTGCTCTTGTCCCCGAGGCGTGCGAGCAACACCTGCGCGGCCTCCTTGAGCTGCCGATCGCTCGACGCGACGAGCGGCTCCATGGACTTCTTCAGGTCGACGTTGAGCGTCGGATTCAGAGGCGCGAGGCCGTTGACGAGCTCGACGCGCAGCGCCAGATTCAGCGATCCGGATTGCGCGAGGCGGACGAAGGCGAGCACGTCGGCCTGAGTCGCCGACTCGTGCACGGCTTGGAAATAGCGCAGCAGCGCCTGAGCGTGCCGCGGGGCGGTGCCCACTTGATTCAGCAGCTTGCGCACGTCTTCGAGCGCGGCCACGACTTTCTGCTCCGTCAGGCCGTCGAGTGCCGTGCCGATCAGCGTGTCGTCGCCGCCGCCGAGCAGCTGCGTGAACAGGACGTTGTTCTCCGGGCCTCCAAACGAGAGCAGCGTGCGCAGGGCGAGTTGTCGCGTCTGGCCGGATTCCGCACGGAACAGCGCCTCCACTTCGGGCCGCACGCGCTTGATCTCGCGCGTGCTCGCCAACGCGCGCAGGGCGTTGCGGCGACCCTCCGGCGTGCCACCCTTGAGCGTCTCGATCAGCTCGGTCGTCACGGCCGCGGTGTCCATGCGCCCGAGCGCGTTGGCAAACTGCAGCGCGCGCAGGCGCTCCCGATCGGTGCCGGGCGAGCCCGGATCGATGCGGCGCACGATCAGCGGCGTGGCTTCCGCGCCGAGCGCGACCAGACGATCGACGCGCGCCGCCAGATCGCGCGGGGACGGAGCGGCCTCGATTTCCTTCGACAGGGCGTCGATTTCACCCTCGAGGCGCGTGTGAGCCTCCGCGCGCGCGGCGCGCGTGCGCTCGAGCAGTTGTTCGAGCGATAGGCGTCCCACGTCGGATCCCGATGGTGCGAGCGATGGCGAGCCCGACTGCGCCGCGAGCGCGACGGCCATCGAAAGGAGGAACTGCGAACCCATGGGTGCATCCTAGCCCGCCTTCGCGAGCCGACCCAGAGTGCTCTTCGCGGGCGGATCGCGCGCAGGCCCTAGGCGGCCTTGGGGCGCGTGCGACGAGGCATCGGAAGGGCGACCGTGGACTGGCCCTTGCGGCCGACTTGCCCGTGGCGGCGCGGCGCCTTGGCAGGCACTCCTCGAAGCGTGGCGAAGCGCTCGCCCGCGAGTTCTCCCGGCGACACGCGACCGTAGACGGCCGCCATGCGCGCGCGCTGGCGAAAGATCAAATTCAACATGCGACTGCCCTGTTCGACGTCGGGCCCCCCCGCAAGCGAGCCCGGCCCGGGTTTTGGCCCGTTTCCGCTTGGAACGCGGAAACGGCTTCGTTGCGCGCGCGCAGGGCGAGGCTGACGCGGGGCGTCCGATGGTGTTCAATCTTCGGCCCGATGTCGAGCGCTGCCACCCATGCCCATCCGCCGCCGCCGCGCGCCGCCGCCGTCGCGCGCGTGGTGGTCGTCGGGGGCGGCCACGCCGGCGTCGAAGCCACGCTGGCGGCCGCGCGGCTCAACGCCGAGGTGACGCTCGTCACGATGCGCGCCGATCGCATCGGCGAGATGAGTTGCAACCCAGCGATCGGTGGGCTGGGCAAGGGGCAACTGGTGCGCGAAGTCGACGCGCTCGGTGGTGCGATGGGGGAACTCGCTGACGCCACGGGCATCCAGTTCAAGGTGCTCGGCACGGGCAAGGGCGTGGCGGCGCAGGGACCGCGCTGCCAGTCCGATCGACATCGCTATCGCGAGGCCGCGACGCGGTGCGTGGTGGCGGCGCCGCAAGTGCGCGTGATCGAGAGCACGGTCGACGGCCTGTTGCTCCACGCGCGCGGGGAGGTCAAGGGAGTGCGCGGCGTGCGGCTGGCCGACGGGCGCGAGCTCCAAGCCGATGCGGTGGTGATCACGACGGGCACGTTCTTGCGCGCCGTGATGCACACGGGCGAAGAGCGCTCGTCGGGCGGGCGCGTCGGCGAGGCGAGCGCCACCGGCGTGTCCGCGGATCTCGCGGCGCTCGGACTCGCGCTCGGTCGGCTCAAGACCGGCACGCCGCCGCGGCTCGCGCGCGCCTCGCTGCGCCTCGAACGACTGTCGGAGCAGCCCGGCGACGCGCTGGCGCAGCCGTTTTCCTTCGCCACCGATCGCGCGCGCTTTCCGACGCTGCCGCAGATCCTCTGCCACCTCACGCACACCACCGCGGCGACCCACGAGATCATTCGCGCCAACATCCACCGCGCGCCGATGTACGCCGGACGCATTCAGGGCGTCGGGCCGCGCTACTGCCCGTCGGTCGAAGACAAGGTCATGCGCTTCGCCGACAAGCAGAGCCACCCGATCTTCCTCGAGCCCGAAGGCCTCGACACCGACGTGGTGTACGCCAACGGAGTGTCGACGTCGCTGCCGCGCGAGGTGCAGCACGCCTTCGTGCGCACGATTCCAGGCCTCGAAGGGGCCGTGTTCCTGCGCGAGGGCTACGCGGTGGAGTACGACTACGTGCTCCCCTTCCAGATCGATCGCACGCTCGCGGTGCGCGCGGTGTCCGGCCTGTTCCTCGCGGGTCAGATCAACGGGACGTCGGGCTATGAAGAGGCCGCGGCGCAGGGCTTGATCGCCGGCGCCAATGCCGCGCTGTGGGCGCAGGAGCGCGCGCCCTTGGTGCTGCGCCGCGACGAGGCCTACATCGGCGTGTTGGTCGACGACCTCGTCGTCTCGGTGCCGACGGAGCCCTACCGCATGTTCACGTCGCGCGCGGAGCACCGCCTGCTCCTGCGTTCCGACAACGCGGATCGACGTCTCGTGCCGATCGCCGTGCGACTCGGTCTCGCCGACGCGTCCGCGGCCGAGCGTCTGGCCGCGCGCGAGGCGCGACTGGCGGCGGCGCTCGCGCTGCTCGGCGCGGAACGCTCCGCGGCGCACGGTGGTCGCACCTGGGGCGAGGTCCTGCGCCGTCCCGAGATCGACGTGGCGACGATCGAGCGCGAATGCGCGCCGCTGCGCGAGCTGGGGCTTGGCATCGACGAGCGAGCCGCGATCGAGGGGGACGTGAAGTACGCCGGTTACATCGCGCGCGAACGCGAGCAGGTCGAGCGCCTGCGCCGTCAGGAGGAGGTCGAGATTCCGCGCGAGCTCGACTACGGCGCGCTGCGCGGCTTGGGCAACGAGGCGCGCGCTCGTCTCGCGGCGGTGCGGCCTCGCACGTTGGGTCAGGCCTCGCGCATCGCGGGCGTGCGCCCGCCCGACGTCGCGCTGCTCGCCATCCACGTGCAGCGCGCGCGCGGCGGCTGAAGCTCGCGCTCAGGTGCCCTTGCGGAGCACGACCGTCTTGATCGTCTGGAACAGGATCGAGAGGTCGAACGGGAGGGACTGGTTCTTGATGTAGAACAGGTCGTACTGGAGCTTCTGCAAGGCGTCCTGCACGGTGTTGCCGTACGGGTAGTTGATCTGCGCCCAGCCGGTGACGCCGGGCTTCACGATGTGGCGCTGGTTGTAATAGGGGATCTGGCGCGCGAGGTCGTCGCAGAAGACTTGCCGTTCAGGGCGCGGCCCGACGAGCGACATGTGGCCCCACAGCACGTTGAAGAGCTGCGGCAGCTCGTCGAGGCGCGCCTTGCGAATGAAGCGACCGGTGCGCGTGATGCGCGGGTCGTCCTTCTGCGCCCACACGGGACCGGTGGTCTTCTCCGCGTCGGTGCGCATGCTGCGGAACTTGTAGAGCGTGAACCGCGCGCCGTTGAGGCCGACGCGCTCTTGGCTGAAGAGCGCCGGTCCCTTGGAATCGAGGCGCACGATCAGCGCGGTGAAGAGCATCAGCGGCCACGTCAGCACGATGCCGATTCCGGCCAGCACGATGTCGGCCGCGCGCTTGGCGAGATCGGCGCGTTGCGAGCGGCTGAAGCCCTCGTTGAAGATCAGGTACGACGGCCGCATCGCCTCCACGGCGAGCTTGCCCGTGACTTGCTCGTAGATCGATTCGCGCTCGCGCACGCCGATGCCGGCGAGGCGGCAGCGCAGCAGGTCGTCGGTCGGCAAGTTGCCGCGGCGATCCTCGAGCGCGACGGCGACCACATCGACACCGAGGCGCTGCACCAGCGCGAGCAGGCTCGCGCTCGCCCCGCTGCGCGCAGCGCCCTCCCCGCCGCGCGCAGCGCCCTCCCCGCCGCGCGTCGCATCGGACTCTGGCCGCGCGAGCGGCGGGAGCAGCAGCGCGGCCAGCGACGCTTCGCTCAAGGTCTCGATTGCATCGCTCAGCGTCACCGCTCGCGTGCCAGCGCCGCTGTCCCGTCCCGCCGCCGAGCGGCTCTCGCGGTTCTCGCGCGCGGTGGCGCGGAGTGCGCCGTGGGTGTCACCCTCCGGAACGAGGCCCACCACTTCGTAGCCCGCATCCGGGTGCTCGGCGATCACGTGCGCGAGCGAGCGCGCCTGTGCTCCTGCACCGAGGACGAGCACGCGCTGGTTGAAGTTCCAGCGGCGCAGCGAAGCGTGGAACAGGTGGCGCCAGAAGTACAGCAGCGAGAAGCCGATCAACAGCGCGAACACGAGCGTGCGCAGCAGCTGAGACGTCGTGAGGCCGGGGAAGTCGAGCACGCGCTGGAGGTCCCACGTGCGCGCGAGCAGCACCGTCACCACCGCGAGCGCGATCGCGCTGCCGGCGGATCCGACGAAACGGGCGGCGCGGTCGTAGCGCGAGGCCGACACGCGGAAGTCGTACAGCTCGTTGAACGCGATCGCGAACTGGCTCAGGACCGCCACCAAGAAGGCCGAGATCCAGCAGCGCCACTGGGCCGTCTCCGGTCCCATTCCGTCATCGATCACGCGTCGGATCACCACGCCGCTGGGACGCGTCAGATGCGCGGCCATCATCACGCTCAAGGTGGCCGTGAGCAGCGCCGTCTCGCTGAACAAGAGGAGCGCGCGGCGCAGCGGCAGATAGTGGCGGAGGACGCGGAGCATGGGGACGGGGGACGGCCGCCCTCGGGGGCGGGTCGACGCGGCGGGCCGACGCGGCGGACCGACGCGGCGGGCGGATTCTAGGGACAGGTGGGGTCCGGTCCATCGGCCGAGCTACGCAGGCGGGTTGACTGCGCCCGGGGGCGTCACGACCGACGCGCTGGACGAATTTTCCCTCACGCGCCGCGCCACGGTGCGCGCCACCGCCCCCGATCCAGTGCTCGGCCCGATGCTCGGCCCGATGCTCGTCCGAAGCCCCGCAATGCGACATCCACGCGCGTCCAGCGCTCGCTCCGGCAGCGCGAGTGGGCATCGAAGCGCAGCTCGACGAGCCAGCGTTGCGGAGGGCTTCGCCCGAGCTGCCGCGCCAAGGCGTGGGCGGCCCGCTCTTGGCGCTGCGCCTGTCGCACCGAGTAGTGCTCGCCGGGGCGGTGGCCCGCGTCTCCAGCGAGCCAACGACCGCTCTTCACTTCGACGCAGATCCAGACGTTGCCCCGTTCCAAGACGAGGTCGAGCTCGCCCTGCGGAGTGCGGACGCGCTGCCCCAGACAGCGCCAGCCGCGCGCCTCGAGCGCGGCGCGCGCGAAGTCCTCGGCCCGACGGCCGAGCGCTCTCGCGCCGGACGCGGCCGTGGGGCTCCAGCGGCACAGCCACTGGCGCAGGCGCGCGACTACTGCTCGTTTCGAACTTCCTGAATCGACTGGCGCACGAACTTCACGCGCACGCCGTCCGCGATCTCGAGCGTCACTTCCTTGTCCGAGAGGGCCGCGATCGTGCCGAACATGCCGCCGGTGGTCATGACCTTGTCGCCCTTGACCATCTTGGTCAGCATCTCCTCGCGCTTCTTGCGCTGGGCGCGTTCGGGGCGAATCAGGACGAAGTAGAAGATCGCGAAGATCGCGATCATCGGGGCGAACTGCATCAGCGTGTCGACCCACGTCGCCGTCGGAGCGTTCGGCGGGGTCGTGGAGCTCTCGCCGCTCGTCGCGGCGGTCGCCTCTTGGATGCGGGCGAGGAGGGTGGAGGAGACGATCGTCGCGAGGTTCATGGGGTGGGGAGGCGTCGGGTTCGGCGGGGTCGAGCGCGGAAAGGGGCGAAGAAGCTACTAGAATCCAAGCCCGCGACCAAGCCCGGGCCACGGCGGCGGCGAGGCGCCCCATTCCAGCGCGATGGACCCCACGTTCGTTTCCACCTTCGCTCCCAAGGCGCGGGTCGTCGTCGCCATGAGCGGCGGCGTCGACAGCTCGGTCGCCGCGCACCTGCTGCACGGGGCGGGGCACCCCCTCGTCGGGCTGTTCATGCGCAATGGGGTCCATGTCGAGGCCTCCGAGTCCCACAAGAAGTCCTGCTGCTCGGTCTCCGACGCTCGGGACGCCCGCATGGTCGCGGGTGCGCTCGGAATTCCCTTTCAGGCCGTCGATCTGAAGGCGGAGTTCGGCGGGATCATCCGCTACTTCCTCGCCGAATACGCCGCCGGTCGCACGCCCAATCCGTGCGCGATCTGCAACCGCGACCTGAAGTTCCAGCGTCTGCTCGACTTCGCCGACGAGCTCGAGTGCGAGGGCGTCGCCACGGGCCACTACGCGCGCTTGGACGTGCGGGACGGACGCGTGTTGCTGCGCCGTGGCGTCGATCGCAAGAAGGACCAGAGCTACCAGCTCTTCAGCGTGGCCGAGCGTCATCTCGCTCGCGCGCGTCTGCCGCTGGGCGGCTACGAAAAGCCCCGCGTGCGCGAGCTCGCGGCCGCGGCTGGGCTGCGCACGGCGCAGAAGGCCGACAGTCAGGAGATCTGCTTCGTGCCCGGCGACGACTACCGCAAGCTCTTCGCGGAGCGCGGATTGCCGACCCATGCGGGCAGGCTGGTCGACACGGCGGGGCGCGTGCTCGGATCGCACGAGGGCACCGAGCATTTCACGGTCGGACAGCGCCGCGGCCACGGGGTCGCGGGGGCGACGCCGCTGTATGTGGTCGCGCTCGATCCCGCGAGCGGAACGGTCGTGCTCGGCAGCCGCGAGGAGTGCTGCGCGCGCGCGATGCAGGTCGAGGAGCTCAACTGGCTGGGCATCGACGTCGCCTCCCGCGAATCGCTGCGGGCGCAGGTGCAGGTGCGCTACCACCACCAGCCGGTTGCGGCGACGATCGAAGTCGACGGCACGCGCGCGCGCGTGGTGTTCGACGCGCCGGAGCTGGCCGTCACGCCCGGTCAAGGTGCCGCGTTCTATCGCGACGACCAACTCCTCGGCGGCGGTTGGATTCGCTCGACCGAGCTCGTGAGCGCGATCGCGTTCGCCGATCGTCGGGAGGGGCGTTCTGACTAGTCACGCTCGTCTCGCCGCGCCTGCGCTGGCCGCCCTCGCCTGTGGCTCGCTGCTGTGCGGCGCGGCGGGCTGGCTGCTCGGCGCGACAAGGCGCGGCCGGGGCGGCGAGCCCGTCGTGCGCGTCGTGCTGCTCGACCTATCCGACAGCGTGACGCGCGTGCGCAGCACGTGGCCGAGCTGGGTGCGCACGACGCTCGATCGAGAGGCGCGCGCGGCCGCGGAGGAGGGCGCCGCGTTCGCGGTCCTCGCGTTCGCGCAGGAGGTCGTGCGCTGGTATGGCCCGGCAGAACCCGCGGATTTTTCGTTCGACGAGCGCTGGTTCGCGCTCGCACCCGAGCGCCGCGGTTCCACGGACCTCGCCTCGGCTCTGCTGGCGGCGGAACGCCTCGCCTCGGCCGAGGGACGCGCGGCGCAGGTGCGGATTCTCGGCGATGGCTCGTACACCGGAGCGGACCCGAGTGCGGCGCTCGCGCGCGTGCATGCACAGCTCGTCGGCGCTCCGCCCCCGGATCGACCTGATCCACGGCTGGTTGCGTTCGAGGCGGCGAGGGAACTCGAGCCGGATGCGCCGCTGGTGGCGCGCTTGGAGTGGGAGCGCGGCGGACTGGCTGCGGATCGACCGCTCGCGGCGCGAGTGCGCGGACTTCCCGCCCTCGATCGCACGTTCGAACTGCCACCGAGCGCGAACGGCTCGGCGCGCCTCGAACTCGGGTCGCTCGGCTCTCGACATCTCGCGCTCGAGGTCGAGCTGGTCGCCTCCGAGGATGCCGTGCCAGAGAACAATCGCGCCAGCGTGCAAGTCCGTGCGCGCGGCGCGCTGCAAGTCGAGCTGGCGAGTTCCGCCGCCTGCGCAGGCGCTGCGCGTACTCTCGCGAAGGCGTGGAGCGCGAACGAGGGGCTGGGCGTCAGCGTGCGCGTCTGGGACCAAGTGCACGCGCTGGCGCCGGAGACGGACTTGCTGGTGACGCTCGACCTCGATCCGCGCGCGGTGGATGTCGCGGCGCTCGCGCCGTTCCTCGCGCGCGGGGGTGGTTGGTTGGCGGCGGGTGGCGGCGCGCTGCTCGCGGGGCTCGACGCGCGCTCGGCCGATTCCGCCGCGCGGTTTCTGCCCTGCGAACCCGCGGAGGACGACGGGCCGCGCGACGTGCTGCTGTTGATCGACGTGTCGGGGAGCATGGACGGGCCGGGCTTCGACGCGCTGCGCAACGCCGCCATCGCGCTGGTCGAGCGCCTGCGCCGCGAGGACCGCCTCACACTGCACTTCTTCACCGATCGGCTCGCCGGAGCGATCGAGCTCGGACGCGGCGCTGCGCTGGCCGGAGAGCGGGCAGAGCGTGCGCGAGCGCTGCTGGCGGCGCGGCGTCCGAGCGGGCCGACCGACCTCCCCGGCGTGCTCGAAGAGCTCGTCTCCGCGCGCGAGGAGCGCCGCTCGAGCGCGCGCGTCGTGCTCCTGACCGACGGACGCGATCAGCGGGCCTTGCCGAGCGCGCGCGGTCGCATCGCCGTCGCGCTCGAGCGGCTCAGCGGCGCCGGTGCGCAACTGCGCGTGCTCGCGGGCGGCGCCGAACCCGATCTGGACTTCCTGCGCGCGTTCGAGCGTCCCGAGCTCGGCAGCAGCGTGCTTCGGCTCGGATCCGACGTCAGTGCAGCGCTCGAGCGCGCGACGGTGGAAGAGCGCTGGCTCGAGCAGGCGCGTCCGGTGCGCGTGAGCGCGTCGCAGGCAGGCGCCGCGGTCGTGGAGCAGCGCGAAGCGCTGGCTGGCGCGCCTGCGGTCGTGCGCACGCTGCGTTTGCGCGCGCGCGACGGCGACGCGGTGCTGCTCGAGGACGACGAGACGAACGTGCTCGCCGCGGCGCGTCCCGCGGGATCGGGAGTCTGCGCCGTGCTCGCCACGCTGCCGGGCACACTCGGAAGCCCGGACTGGGAGCGGCAGAGCGAGCGTTGGTTGCCGTGGGTGCGCGCGCTCGCTCGCGGGCGTGTGCACTCCGCGATGGGAGCGAGTGCGCGCTGGAGCGCGCCGCGCACGCTGGAGTTCGGCCCGTTCGAGCCGACGCTCGGTCGCTCGCTGCGCGCCTACTGGTGCGAGGGTGGCGCGGCGGAGCGCGAGCTGGCGTTGGAGCAGGTGCCGAGCGCGGCGTTCCCCGCTGGGACGTATCTCTCGGCCGAGGTCGACGCGCGGGTGACGGACGGTGCGCGCGTGCGGCTCGCGCCGAGCGAGGGCGCACTGGCGGAGGGTGCGCTGGCAGAGGGGAACTACATGCTCGCGGTCCCCGCCCGCTGCGAGGAGGAGTACCTGCAACCGCCGCGCACGCTCCGGTTCGGGACGAGCTCGCCGCCGCCGCGGTCAGGCTCCGCTGGCTCGTGGCTCGGTTGGAGTGCGCTGGTGCTCGGGCTGGTGGCGCTCACTCTCGGGGCCCTGCTGGGCCTGCGCGGACGCACCGCGGACGCGCCCTAGGGGGCAGGGATCGGGGGCGGGTCAAGCCTGCGCTCGGGGGCGTCGATAGGGAGGACAAGGACGGCCCTTGCGGCCGAGATCGTGCCCATGCGCCACCTGCCTCTGTGTGTACTCGCCAGCCTGTCGCTCCTCGCTTCGTGTGCCTCGACGGGAGGCGCGCGCCGCGACGAGGGGACGTGGCTGAAGCCTTCGCCCAACCTGCGGCGCCAGATCGAGGACCAGATCGCGCGCCTGCCGTGGACGCACGGCCTCGAGCGGGTGGAGCAGATCACGTGGCTCGCCGGAGTCGGCGAGCCCGCGTACCCGTACCTGCTCGAGCTGTGCGCCGACGCGCGCGCCGACGTCGCCGCCAGCGCGGTGGCGGCCCTCGGGGCCACGGGGGACAGCCGACTCGTCGAGCCGCTGCGGCAAGTCGAGTGGAGTGCCACGGCGGATCAGCCCCTGCGCTTCGAGCGTGCTCGCGCCGCCATTCGGCTCGGCGATTGGAGCCAGATCGGCGTGCTCGTCGACGGGCTCGAGGACGACTCGGCGTGGGTGCGAGGACTCTCGATCGTCACGCTGCGCGAAGCGACGCGCATCGATCTGGGTTTCGACGCCAACGCGGACGAACCGACGCGCCGCGCGTCCGTGCAGCGCTGGCGCGATTGGATCGCTCGCCGCGCGAACGAAGGCATCGTCGCGCAGCGCCAGTAGCCGCGCTCAGGACTGGGCGCGCAGGCGCTCGAGCAGTGCCAAGAAGGCGGGCTCGGTCCGCAGGCTGCGCAGGTCCTCGTCGGCGGCAAGGTGCGCGGCGTCGTCGTAGCCGAGCTCCACGGCGCGCTCGAGCTCGCGCAGGGCCGCGGCGGCGTCTTGGCACAGCGCCAACGAGCACGCGAGGTTGTAGCGCACGGTCGCGTCGTCGGGCAGCAGCACGGCCAAGCGACGATCGAAGCCCAGCCCCTCGTGGTGGCGGCCGAGTTGCGTCAGGGTCGTGGCGAGCAGGCCGAGCACCTCGACGTCGTCGGGACGGTGCCGAGCGGAGCGCGCGAGAAAATCCGCCAAAAACTCGAGGCCGATGCGCTCGAAGGCGGGGTCGGCGGCGGTTCCTTCGAGGTGGCTCACGATCGGTCGTCGGGGCTGCGCGCGGCCGTCCCTCGAACGAGGGGTCGGCGCGAGGCAGTATAACCGCTCTCGGCCGCGCGACCGGTCGTGCGCGGCCTTCGGCTTGGGAAATGTGGCGGAGCATGCGATGAGCGAAATCTACTTCTGCGACCTGTGCAACGAGTCCGTGCCCCAACTCGACCTCGATCGAGGGCATGCGACGCGGCAGAAGGGACGCGTCGTGTGCGCCACCTGCCATCGCGCCATGGGACCCGCGCTCCCCGAGAGCACCTCGGCCACGCCCACTCCGGCAGCTCACGCCCCGCTGCCCGCTCCGGGCTCGATCCACTCCCACGGCCATGCCCATGCCGCGACGCATTCAGCTCCCAGTGGCGCCGTCGCGGCCCTGACCCTCGCCTGCGTGGCGCTCGCCGTGGCGGTCACGGTGGGCGTGTGGGCGCGCGGAGCGCTCGACGAAGTCGGGGTGCAGCGCAGAGAGGAGCAACTGCGCGAGCGCGAGCGCCATCAGGCGTTGGCCGCGCACATGGAGGCCGCCGCGGCGTCGGACAGCGCGCTGCGGGCGTCGTCGGAAGCGCGGACGTTCGAAGCGCTCTCGGGCCTGCGCGCGGAGGTCGCGAGCCTGCGCGGCGAGATGGCCGAGCAGCAGGGCGGCATCCGTGCGCGGCTCGAAGAGCTCGGCGCGGGAGCGGCGCGGGCCGAAGTAGCCCTGCAAAGAGTCGAGCGACACGAAGGCGAGCTCTTGACGTTGCAGCAGCACGTGGTCGATGCGCAAGCCGCCTTGGCCGCGCTCTCCCAGCGGTTGGAGCAGGCGCTGTCCAACGCGCCGACCGGACTCGGCGCAGCACAGCCCCAAGCGGCCGAGGATCCCGCTTGGATCGCGCTCATGGAGCAAGTGCGCAGCGCCAACGTGAGCGAGCGCTATGTCGCGCTGGTCGGACTCGCGCAGTCGCGCGATCCGCGGGCGACCTCGGTCGTGCTTCCGCTGCTCGACGACGCCGACATCTTCCTGCGCATGGCCGCCGCGCGGGCGCTCGGCGACTTGGCGAGCGCCGAGGCGATTCCGGGGTTGATCGACACGCTCGACGACGACGAGGCGCTGGTGCGCGAAGCGGCCTACCTCTCGCTGCGCTCGGTCACCGGCCGCGACCTGCCCTTCGATGCCCAGTCGCCCGACGCTGCCGAGCGGGCGCGGCGCATCAAGGCTTGGCGCGAGTGGTGGGACAAGGAACGACCGAAGCTGGGCCTGTAGCGCGCGGCGCGCGTTCCTGCGCCACAGTGCGGCGTTGCGGGCGGGCGCGTGGGACTCCTATCCTGTTCGGCCCCGTCGCCCTCGCAGCGCCGACGTTCCGCCCCGATTCCGCGCAGGATGCCCATGACCGCCACCCGTACCGAGAGCGATTCCTTCGGCCCGATCGAAGTCCCGTCCGAGGCCCTGTACGGCGCCCAGACGCAGCGCTCACGGCAGAACTTCAAGATCGGCGGCCACACGTTCTCGCGCCCGATGGTGCGCGCGCTCGGCATCGTCAAGAAGTGCGCCGCGCAGGCCAACATCGAGCTCGGCGAGCTCGCGATGCTCGACAAGAAGCAGCACAAGGCGCTGCTCGAGGCGTCCGACGAGGTGATCCGCGGCGACCTCGACGCGCACTTCCCGTTGGTCGTGTGGCAGACCGGCTCGGGCACGCAGTCGAACATGAACGCCAACGAGGTGATCAGCAATCGCGCCATCGCGCTGCTCGGCGGCGTGCTCGGCAGCAAGAAGCCGATCCACCCCAACGACCACGTCAACCGCGCGCAGAGCTCGAACGATGCGTTCCCGACGGCCATGCACATCGCCGCCGCCGAGCAGGCCGTGCAGCGGCTCCTGCCCGCGATCGCGGCGCTCGAGGCCGAGCTCGCGAAGAAGGCTGCGGCGTGGAAGAAGGTCGTGAAGATCGGTCGTACGCACCTGCAGGACGCGACGCCGCTGACGGTGGGGCAGGAGTTTTCCGGCTACGTGCAGCAGCTCAAGGACGTGCGGCGCGCGATCACGAATGCGCTCCCGGGCGTGTACGAGCTCGCGCTCGGCGGCACGGCGGTCGGCACGGGTCTCAACACGCATCCCGACTACGCCAAGCTGGTGGCGAAGAAGATCGCCGAGGAGACCAAGCTCCCGTTCAAGAGCGCGCCGAACAAGTTCGCCACGCTCGCGGCGCACGACGCGCTCGTGTTCCTCTCGGGTTCCTACAAGACGGCGGCGGCGGCGCTGATGAAGATCGCCAACGACATCCGCTGGCTGGGCTCAGGGCCGCGCTGCGGCATCGGCGAGCTCAAGCTGCCGGAGAACGAGCCGGGCAGCTCGATCATGCCGGGCAAGGTCAATCCGACGCAGTGCGAGGCCCTGACCATGGTGTGCGTGCAGGTGATCGGCAACGACACCGCCGTGTCGGTCGCGGGCTCGATGGGCAACTTCGAGCTCAACGTGTTCAAGCCGGTGATCATCCACAACGTGCTGGAGTCGGCGAAGCTGCTCGCGGACGCCTGCGACTCGTTCCGCGAGAACTGCATCGCCGGGCTCGAGCTCGACATCGCCCGCGTGGACGAGCTGATGAAGAAGTCGCTGATGCTGGTCACGGCGCTCAACCGCCACATCGGCTACGACAATGCCGCCAAGGTGGCCAAGAACGCCCACAAGAAGGGCCTGACCCTGCGCGAGAGCGTCATCGAGCTCGGTTTGATGACCGGGGAGGCCTTCGACAAGGCCGTGATTCCGACCGACATGGTGGCCCCCAAGCGGGGCATGAGCATGGCGGGTGGCTAGGGGTTCCTGCGGGGCCGGCGGAGATTTGGGCTGACTCCCGTCCCGCCCGCCCCTACACTCTTCCGCCCCGAAGGGTCCTACCCACATGAAGATCAACACTCGTCGCAGCACGACCAAGCACGCCAAGAAGACCGGCTACCGCACGCGCCAGCGCACCAAGGGCGGTCGCAAGACCAACCGTCGCCAGCGTCGTCGCCACGGGAAGATCTGAGCGCTCGCTCGCGGCGGGCGCGCCGGCGCGACCGGCGGCCGCTGCAAGGCTCTGGCGCGTGCTCGATCGCCGCTCGAAGCTGCCCCACATCCTGTTCGCGTTGCACGCCGTGCTCGCGACTCTGTGTGTCGTTGGGCCGGGCTACAAGTGGTGGGGTTCGAGCGCCACGCCGTTCGTGCTCGGGCTGCCGTTCTCGCTCGTCTGGGCGATCGGCTGGCTGATCTCGGTGTTTGTCTCGCTGCTCCTCTACGAGCGCTGGACGCGCTACTGCGAGGATGCGCGTGGGCAGTGACGCCACGCTGATCTGGGGGATGAGCGCCAACGCGTGGATCGTGTCGGGGATTTCCGTGCTGTACCTGCTCGGCTGCCTGTGGGTCGGGATGCGCGGCGGCAAGGATGCGAGCGACAGCGCAGTGGGCTACGTCGCGGGCGACCGCGCCATGGGGCCGCTGCTGATGTACTTCGTGATCGGGGCGACGGTCTTCTCGGCCTTCTCGTTCCTCGCGACACCGGGCCTCGCCTACACCTCGGGCGCCGCGGTGTTCTATGTGATCGGCTACGGGCTCGTCGGCTTCATCCCGTTCTACTTCCTCGGGCCGCGCGCCGCGCGCCTCGGGCGGGAGCGCGGGTACATCACGCAGGCCGAGATGGTGGCGGGGGAGTGCGGGCATCGCCCCATGGCGGGCACGATGGCGCTCGTCAGCGCGCTGTCCTTCGTCCCGTACCTCGCGCTGCAGATCAAGGGCGCCGGACTGGTGGTCGAGCGCCTCACCGAAGGGCATGTGCCGCAGTGGCTCGGCGGAGCGGTGTGCTACGCGGTGGTGCTCGCCTACGTGCTGAAGAGCGGCGTGATGGGCGTGGGCTGGACCAACGTGTTCCAGGGCGTGCTGATGATGGGGCTCGCGTGGGCCTTTGGACTGTGGCTGCCGTGGAAGCTCTATGGCGGCGTCGGCCCGATGTTCGAGCGCATCTACGAGGTGAAGCCCGAGCTGCTCTCCGCTCCCGGCACCAAGACTTGGCAGTGGTTCATCAGCGCCGGGGTCATCTCGATGATCGGGTTCAGCTGCTGGCCGCACCTCTTCATGAAGGCCTTCTCGGCCCGCGACGACCGCACGCTGCGCCGCACGGTGGTCTTCTATCCGACCTTCATGGTGTTCCTCGTGCCGATCTTCCTGATCGGCTTCGCCGGCGTGCTGTTTCCGACGCCGCCTCCGAGCCCGGAGCAGGTGCTTCCGCACATGCTGATGAGCCTCGACCTTCCGGCCGTGGTCGTCGGGCTCTTCTGTGCCGGCGCGCTCGCCGCGGGCATGTCGACCGGGGATGCGATCGTGCATGCCTCGGCTTCGATCCTCGTGCGCGACGGCTGGATCACCGCGCTCGGACGAAGGATGACCTCGACCGAGGAGCGCCGCTGGGTGCGCGTGCTCGTCGTGGTCCTGATGGTCCTCTCGTACGCGCTCGCCGTTACGTACGAGGGCGACCTCGTGTCGCTCCTGCTCTACGCCTACGGCCCGATCGCGCAGTTTCTGCCCGGCAAGTTGATCGCGCTGTGCGGACGGCGGCGCGACGGAGTGGCGGTCCACGTGGCCATGCTCGTCGGGGTGGCGACCTGCGTCGCGCTCAAGGCCTTCCCGCAGTGGAGCCCGTTCGGCCTCCACGAGGGGCTCGTCGGGCTCGCGCTCAACGTGTTCGTGCTGGCGCTCCTCGCCGTGGCGCGCCGCGGTCGCGTGGCTAGCGCGCAGGCTTGAAGCAGCGCGCGAGCGTCAGGTCCTGATCCCGGTAGGAACTGTTGGATCGGCCTTCGGCGTAGAGCTTCTCGGGCACGCCGCTCGAGCGGTAAAAGCGCAGGCGGAAGAACACCTGCCCGTCCTCGACAAGGAACGGGACATCGTGGGCGCGCACTTCGAGCACGGCTGCCGTGCCCATGCGGCCACCGGCGGTCGTGTCCCGCCAGCCGAAGCCGTTGTCGAAGAAACCCGCGTAGTTGTTGCGCATCTCGCCGACGTCGACGTCGACGGGCAGCATCTCGGCCGCGAGGTGCGGCGGGATCACCACGCGCTCGCGGCTGGCGAAGATGTAGAAGCTCCCGGGCGAGAGGATGCAGGTGCCGTCCTTGGCGAAGACGGGCTCCCAGAAATCGCGGTGGTCGTGGGCGCCCTCGCGCGAGAAATGCACGACGCCCGTGTGGTGCTGGGCACGCCAGCCGGCCGGATCTCGACCGGCGAGGCCGAGGCGCAGCTCGATGCCGCCTTCGTCGTCGAAGCGCACGTCCTCGAGCGGCACGGGCCGCTCGCCCTCGAAGCACAGCGGCGTGCGCTCGTATTCCGCGCGCAGCTCGTCGCGCGTGAGCGCCGGATCGCCGAGCGAGAGCCGCAACTGGCACAGACGGTCGCCGCGCTTCAGGCGCACGGGAAACGAGAGCGGTGAGACTTCGAGCCAGAGCTTGCCGTGGTAGCCCGGCGGTGCCTCGTTGAAGCGCGGATGGCCCGGCACGAGCACGCGCGTGAAGAGATCGCAGCGGCCGGTGGAGCTGCGCGGATTGAAGGACGCCGAGACGCCCTGCGGGAGCGCCAGCTCCTCTTCGAGCGGCACGAGGTACACGAGGCCTTTTTCGAGCACGGCGCCGTCGCCGCCGAGCCACAGGCGGCTGGTCTCGAGTTGTTCGAGGCGCTGCTCGAGCGGAGTCGTGCCCGGCAGGAAGCCGGCGCGGATGCGCGAGGCGAAGGCGCCGAGGCGCAGGTCGAGGCTGGCCGCTTGGAGCTGGTGCTCGAGCAGGGCGGGAGCGCCCGCGGAGGGCCGGATCACGGAGCCGAAGCGCTCGCGCAGGTCGCGGTCGACGAGCAGGTGGCCCTGCGGCGGCTCTTGGGCAGTCATGGGGCGAACAGGATGACGTCGCCCCGTCCGGCGCGAAAGCCCTAGCCGCAGCCGATCGAGCGCCGCGACTCGTCGACGATCGTCTCGGCCTCGGCCACCGTGCGCCCGGCGAGCACGAGCACTTCCGAGCTCACCTGCAGCGAGCCTTCGACCTCTTGGGCCACCACGTGGGTCGCGCCAGCCTCGCGCAGGCGCTCCACGTCCGCACGGAACCGCGCGCGGGCCGTGATCGGCACCTCGGCGTTCAGGGCGCGCACTGCTCGCACGGCGCGGACCGTCGCGTCCGGGTCGTTCAGGAGCACGGCAACCTGCGCGGCACTGCGCACGTGCACGTGCTCGAGCAAGTCCGGACGTGTCACGTCGCCGAATTCGATCGGCTCGCCGCGGCTGCGTGCGAGCTTCACGCGCTCCACGCTCAGGTCGAGAATTTCGTAGGGGAGAATCGCGGCCTTGAGCGAATGCGCCAAGAGCTCGCCGCCCACGCCATATCCCAGGATCACGACATGTCCCGAGCGGGCGCGCGACACGCGCTCGGCAAGCGGCCTCGCGGCGAGCCAGCGATCGAGCGGCCTCAGCCGCGCGGCCAAGTGCGTGAGCGCGGGCTTGAGCGATCCCGCGAGCGGCGCGAGCAGCATGGTGATCACGCTCGCGTTCAGAAACTCGGCCAGCTCGTGCTCGCTCTCGAGGCCCACGTCGAAGCCGAGCTGCGCGAGCACGAAGCTGAACTCGCCGATCTGGGCCACGCCGGCGCCCGCTAACAGGGAGACGCGCACCGGGGCTCGCATCAGCAGGCCCGCGAGCGCGGCCAGCGCGAACTTCCCGACGATCAGGCCGAGGGCCAGCAGCGTGACGAGCAGCCACTCCTCGCGCAGCACCTCGAAGTCGAGCAGCATGCCGAGCGAGACGAAGAACAGGCTCGTGAAGAGGTCGCGCAGCGGCAGGACGTCGGCGAGCGCCTGATGTCCGTATTCGCTGTCGGCGAGCACCAGCCCGGCGAGGAACGCGCCAAGGGAGAGCGACAGGCCGACGAGCGAGGTCGCCCAAGCGATTCCGGCGCACACGGCGAGCACGGCCAGCAGGAACACGTCGCGGCGCTGCGTGCGCGCCACCGCGCGCAGCAGCGGAGGCAGGATGAAGCGCGCCAAGGCCACTGTACCCGCCATGACGGCGAGTGCCTTGCCGACGGCGAGGCCGATGGACGCCGCACTCGTGTCGCCCGCGGCGAGCATCGGCACGACGAGCATCATCGGCACGACGCACAGGTCCTGAAACAGGAGGATGCCCACGGTCAGCTGCCCATGCGGCGCATCCACCTCGCCGCGCTCCGACAACCCGCGCAGCACGATCGCGGTGCTCGACAGCGCGACGAGGAAGCCCGCGAACAGCGCGCGCTCGAACGTGAAGCCCGCCGCCGTGGCGAGACCGAGGGTTGCGAGCGTGGTGAGCGCGACCTGCAGTCCGCCTCCCACGAGCACCATGCGCGCGATGCGGCGCAGGCTGGCGAGCGAGAACTCGAGGCCGATGGTGAAGAGCAGCAGCACCACGCCGATCTCGGCCTGACGTTCGACGTCCTCGCTGCGATCGACCAGTCCCAGCCCCGAGGGACCGATCAGCGCGCCCGCGACGAGGAAGCCCGCGATCGCGGGGAGCCGCAGACGATGCAGCGCGAGCACCGCGACGATGGCGGCGGCGAGCACCACGCACAGGTCAGCGAGCAGTTCGGCTCCGTGCATCGAGAGAGGCGGGGAAGATGGGGGCGAGAGGCGACGTCGAGGAGGGGCGCTCGCATCCGCGGAGTCGGGCTTTCCCGGGGTGCGGGCCGAACACTAGACTGTTTGCCCCCAAACTCCAGCACGGAGAGCCCCATGAAGCTTCACGAATTCCAAGCCAAGCAGGTCCTCGGCCGCTTTGGCGTCGCGACCCCGCGCGGTGTCGAGGCGCAGTCGGTCGACGCCGCGGTCGCCGCCTACCACGAACTCAAGTCCCCGGTCGCGGTCGTCAAGGCCCAGATCCACGCCGGCGGGCGCGGCAAGGCCGGCGGCGTCAAGGTCTGCAAGAGCGAGGCGGAGGTTCGCGCGGCGGCCGCGGCGATTCTCGGCAAGACGCTCGTCACCCACCAAACAGGCCCCGAGGGCCAGTTGGTCCGGCGCCTGTGGGTCGAGTCGGGCAGCGCGATCGACAAGGAGTACTACATCGGTATCGCCATCGACCGCGAGTCGCAGGGGCCGGTGATGATGGCGAGCTCCGAGGGCGGCATGGAGATCGAGGAGGTCGCAGCGACGCACCCGGAGAAGATCCTGCGCGCCGCCTTCTCGCCGACGAAGGGCCTCGCCGCCGCCGAAGGCGCGCGCCTCGCGGCCGGGATCGGCATTCCCGCAGCTCTGCAGCCCAAGGCGGTTGAGTTCATGCAGGCGCTCGCCAAGGCGTTCTGCGAGCTCGACTGCTCGATCGCGGAAATCAACCCGCTCGTGACCACGAAGGACGGCCAAGTGGTCGCGCTCGACGCGAAGATCAACTTCGACGACAACGCGCTCTTCCGCCACGACGACATGGTCGCGCTGCGCGACCTGCACGAGGAGCAGCCGCTCGAGATCGAGGCCTCCAAGTACAACCTCAACTACATCAAGCTCGATGGCTCCATCGGTTGCATGGTGAACGGCGCCGGCCTCGCCATGGCGACCATGGACGTGATCAAGCTCTACGGCGGCGAGCCCGCGAACTTCCTCGACGTCGGCGGCGGCGCGAGCGCGGAGCAGGTCACCGCTGCATTCAAGATCCTGCTGGCCGACCCGAACACCAAGGCGATCCTCGTCAACATCTTCGGCGGGATCATGAAGTGCGACGTGATCGCGCAGGGCGTCATCACCGCGGCGCGCGAGGTCAAGCTGTCGGTGCCGCTCGTCGTGCGCCTCGAGGGCACGAACGTCGAGCTCGGCCGCAAGATGCTGTCCGAGTCCGGCCTGCCGATCATCACGGCGAGCAACCTCGACGATGCCGCCGCGAAGGCCGTCGCCACCCTGAAGAAGTAGGAAGGAAGAGCACCATGAGCGTCCTCGTCGGCAAGCACACGCGCCTGATCTGCCAGGGTTTCACGGGCAAGAACGGCACCTTCCACTCCGAGCAGGCGATCGCCTACGGAACCAACCTCGTCGGCGGCGTGACCCCCAAGAAGGGCGGCACCCGGCACCTCGACCGGCCGGTGTTCAACACCTGCAAGGAAGCGGTCGACGCCACCGGCGCCAACGCCACCATGATCTATGTGCCCGCGCCCTTCGCGGCCGCGGCGATCCTCGAAGCGGCGGACGCCGGCATCGAGACGATCGTCTGCATCACCGAGGGCATCCCGGTGCTCGACATGGTCAAGGTGATGGAGAAGCTGCGCGGCGGCAAGTCGCGCCTGATCGGGCCGAACTGCCCCGGCATCATCACGCCCGGCGCGTGCAAGATCGGCATCATGCCGGGCTACATCCACAAGCCCGGTCGCATCGGCGTCGTGTCGCGCTCGGGAACCCTGACCTACGAGGCCGTGTGGCAGCTCACGAGCCGCGGCATCGGCCAGTCGACCTGCATCGGCATCGGCGGCGACCCGGTCAACGGCACGAACTTCGTCGACGCGCTCGCGCTGTTCCACGACGACCCCGACACGCTCGGGATCGTGATGATCGGCG